>Ga0136846_1215017_pt1 | contig 205568 bp, 218 predicted proteins | sample HopSoiMetagenom2_FD_96841 | JGI IMG/M metagenome (GOLD analysis project Ga0136846, IMG submission 96841) | Grasslands soil microbial communities from Hopland, California, USA - 2 Assembly 2016 (version 4) | ecosystem: Environmental > Terrestrial > Soil > Grasslands | place: USA: Hopland... | reverse complement strand
TGGTGATCCCACGGGGATTCGAACCCCGGTTGCCGGGATGAAAACCCGGTGTCCTAACCATTAGACGATGGGACCATAACGTATAAGAGTATACGCTGTCTTTGTTTTTTACGCTTCAGTCGACGCCTCCACAACCCTGAATAGCTCGCTTATCATCGCGTAATCAACTGCGCTATTGTAACATAACAGGGGTAAAAAGAAAATCCTCTTGCGTATTGCAAAAGGATTTTCGAGAACTTGAGCGGTCAGTCACGATCGTTATATATAACTTTAGCACACACTTGCGAATATTGCCACTCTTATCCACAGAAATCTTAATAGCAAGCTAGCTAGCCAAATCTCGATATAAATGAAATACGCCCGGTCAACGGTCGTATGAATTTATATATACATATACTATTACTTACGCTGCGAGGTCAACGTCGCTCTGCTGGAGTTTTTTCTTTTTCTTCTCGTCTTTTTCAATGAGATCTAGAGTGATACGGCGCTGGCGCTCCGCTTGCTGTGCTGCTTGCGCTTGGCGGCCGGCATCGGAATTCAGGTAGTCGAAAGCTGCCATGGACATCGTTTGGTCGATATCAGCTAGGCGCTGCTGTTCATCTTCGGCCAAAGTTCCGTTAAACGATGCGGAGGCGATACCGGCTTCCTCTAGGAAAGCAAGATCTGAATCGGACAGGAGGCTGTCTGTCGCTGCAAAGTTATCAATCTCTTCCTGGGAAACGGTGCCTTCCAGGCTAATTTCCCCCAAAGAGTGCACTACTGCAGTAGCAGTCACCTCGCCAGTTACACGACTGTCAAGAGCGTCCATCTCAGCCGTGAATCCAGGACCGAAGAGATTATCAAAGTTGATTTCAGGCGCAGGTCGATTCAGTAACTCTGTTGGCATAATGGTTATATCCTAGCACAGAAACTATTAAAAAGCAATAAACTTCCTGCAAGTTTAAGAAGCCCTTATTTCGTTTCTATCAGCTGCAGCTTGTCTTTGGCAAACGTGAAGCCAAAGGTGCTGCCGTGATCTTCCCTGCTCTTGAAAATAATCGCGCCGCCTTGGGCGATAATCACCTTTTTTGCCATAAATAAGCCTAAGCCGGTACCATCCGGCCGAGCCCGTTTGGCATTCGGCGCACGGTAAAATTTTGTGAAGAGATGGTGCTGCTCGTGAGTAGGCACACCAATACCGTCATCGGTTACGGTAAATTCTATGGTTTTAGGCTTATCGGCAATGGTGATAGAAATATGCCCACCACTGGGAGTGTAGTACATGGCGTTGTCGATGAAGTTCATGATTACCTGGCGTAGCTTGGTCTCGTCCAGCATGTATGTCGGGAAATGCTCTGGCTTATGGTAGGTAAGTTCCAGGTCGCGGCTTTTCGCCGCCTCGACCAGCTGCTCAATTTCCTCTTGGACTACCCGAGCGAGGTTAGTTGGTACCGCCTCAATAATAAACTTACCCGTACGCAATCTTGAAACATTGAGGAGGTCAGAAATCAAGTACACCATCCGCTGCGAGCTAATAAACGACTGGTTGAGCAGCTTACGCTGGAGGCTGGTAATTTTGCCGGCATCCCCATCGAGCACCATACTTACATAGCCCTTCACCGATGTGAGTGGGGTGCGCAGCTGATGGCTAGCCATGCTAATGAAGTCGTCTTTAGTTTGATCAAGGACCCTTAAACGGTCATTGGTGTGGCGCAGCTTACGGGTAGCGTCGTCGATCTTTTGTTGGAGAGTGAGGTTAAACCGCTCAATTTCCTGAAAGCGCAAAGCGTTCTGAATAGCAATGACCAGCTCATTTACAACAACGTCCAAAACTTTTTGATCCTGACTACTGTATGGATTACCGCTTTTCTTAGGACCGAGGAATACATATCCTAAAATCTCGTGGGCCTGCTTAATATTAGTGCCAATACTGCCAAGCATAGCAATATCGTTCGACTGTAACAGCATATAGAGCCGCTTGTCTTGAATAGTATCCAGACTATCCGTAAGAATAACCTTGGTTTGAGCCACTCGTGGCACAAGCCGGGCGATTCTTAGTAGCTCACTATCCTCGAATTGTTTGGACGTGCCAATAACCTGTTTGCGCTGCTTAGTTAATGGGAATAGCGCAAAGATACAATATTGAGCTTTAAGCGTGTCCTGGAGAAGTTTTGAGGTGTCGTACAAAAGAGTATCAAGTTCGATTGTCGCCACCAAAATGTGATTAAGGCTGTCTATAAGTACCTGAGTGTCATATGCATCCCTATAAAAAAGTTTATTCGTGATGCGATCAAAGAAGCGCTTTACCGGACGGAAGATTATCGCCAACGCAACAGCCAAAGAGGCCGAAACTACCCGCTCTGAGACTGAAGCAACCTGCCCATTTAGAACCAAAGTAACAATAACAAAAGCACTGGCGCCGAACAGGGTGCCGAGCGCTACTATCGACAAAATATAGCCAATGGAGCGAGCGATAATAAGGCGAATATCGAAAAGTTTATGCTTTACGATGCTATAAAGGGTCGTGGACAAATATATACTAGTAGCCAGTGGCCCTACCCAAATAAGGCGATAGTTGCCGAACCAGGGCAAAAATAGATTGAAGAGTGTGCCAAAAAGCGCAGATCCCATGGTTCCGTAAAAAAATATTTGGGCCTGAACGCGACTTATGCCCCGCTCTTTCTTCATCTTGCCGGCGAGTATTGTCAGCATCCAGCAGAATCCAAAAACGATATAGGCTGAATACAATAAATAGTCTGGCTTATTAAGTAAGATTTCCTTGCCCCAACTCCGATAAGCTATACCGGCAGTCACAAAATCGGGCACGAATAAAAGGGGTACTGTCACACTGATTAAGGCCATTATGAGAAAGGCCATCTTCTTTTTGTGAATTACATTGCCGATAGGAAATAAGTCCGCAACAACAATAGAAGATGCGACCAATAGGACAGGGGCGGCGTAATAAAACTTTGCCCAATCTAGTGCAGATTGTGTGGTATTCACCGTCAGAAAACCGACTATACCAAACACCCAGGCCGCACAACTAAGGGCTAGCACGAAAAAAGCAGCATTCACGAGCTTTCGATGATCGCGCGCCAAAACCATAAGTGCGAGGACAATATTGAATAGCCCCACGATGACGAGTAATGCGATTCTTAGCGTCATTCGTACCCCCTATGCTTCATGAGGTATTGTAGCGTAGAGGTCTTGGTTTGTGCTAGGTATTCTGAGAAGCAGTGGCAAGACTACCGAGTGCCAGGGTGCGCTTTACACGCTGTATCACTCGTTCACGGCGACTTGGGGCACTACGCTTATCTACGATATACCGAGCGCAGAAGCCGTCCCCCACAATTCGTACGTCAACCTGGCTAAGTGGAATGCCAGCCTCTTTTATAGCCCGTAGTACCGTCGGCACATCACGCAACACTACATGTCCCCAGCCTATGGCATCGAGGAACTCTGGATCTGGCCCATCAGGCAGCATCTGGCTGAACATAATTGCATCTTTGGCATCGCGGTACACTCTCTTTAGGAAACGAACCTCTGGTTTTTCCGGTACCTTCACACCCTTGGAACTCCATATGGCTTGTAGCAAATCGCGGTCAATGTACTCCCAAAAGCCTTCGGATTCACTGATATGCGGACGCTTACCTGTCAATCGTAACTTCAACCCTTCCACTGCCATCTTGAGCGGATTAAGAAGATTCATCACTCGTTGCGTTATCGGGCCTTCGAAAGCCATATCCCCTCGCGCCAATTCCCTAGTGGCATCTATAGCTCGCGGGTTAATATCATAATGCCAAAGATGAGGGTCCCTAGCATCAGGATTCTTTCTTCGGATAACCTGGGCACCTTTCATTGGGCCTGGCGCCGAACCTGATCCATGGCTAGCGATACGCTTACCTTCTAGTGTGCCACCATATCCTTCTGCCAAATTTACAAAGGTATAGGCCTCATCGGTATAGCGCGCACGAATACCACGAGCAGCCGGTGCGGCAGTAATCACTAAACGACCAATCTCATCCATAGTGCCTAGGTGTCGACCTTTATCGTCTTGCACCTCATGTACGTGTGAAATATCTTCGACGATCTCAAGCGCCCGACCAGTTGGCAGCGTACCAAGCCAGGCTTCAGCTCCAGGGCCGATATCCGCAATAACTCTTTCGCGAGTCTCCTGATCGCCCCAATATTTTTTAGCCCGGCCGTTTATATGCTGGCCGTTTGCGTCGAGATAAGTACCACCTGCGGAACCAGGCAAGCGTGTGTAGACACCTTTATCCTTGCGCCTCCTCACATATGTGGATAAACTATGTACCCACTCGCTCACGGCAGCAACGTCATCTGGGTCTAGCGCCTCGACCTGGGGATCTTTCATCTCTACCCGTACGATACTGCGTGGTCGCAAATCCTCGGGAATGTTTAGTGTATCGGGGTCGATAGGAATCTCGGCCGTAATCGTATTGAGCGGAAAGGGCTCAAGACCCGCTACATCATCTACCTGATCCTCGGCAAGGATAGTACTTTCATTAGGGAGTACCCCGAAAGGTAGCAAAGGCGATATGTCGCCCCCAAGGGTATGCCCTGTCTGTCTGTCAGCTGTAAGGCTCATACAAATACGCTTTCTCTAAAGAGCACTAATTGTCAAAACTCCGATATAAAAATAGACACCATTCTCTTCTTGAAAGATGGTGCCTATCTAGTCTTCTAAGCTGCAAGCCCTGTTCAGACTTACTGCATATTATTATCTACCTTTTTTCCAATAAGTCAAGTTGCAAACTGGTGATAAATGTCACATAACATGCATGTTACGGATTGGCCCCGTATCCTGCCAGGTCTATAGAAGGAGCATCGTACACTATGGAACCGTCGCGAACTTGCAGTTCACGGGTGGTAAACCTCAGAGCTTCCGCATCATGGCTTACCACTACTACTGTGGCGTCCGATCGCGCAGCAAAGTCGCCGATTACTTCATATATATGTGTTTTGCCATAGGTACCGGCGGAGTCCAGAGACGCCGTCGGTTCGTCCAGCAATATGAGTTCCGGATCTGGCAGCAGCAATCTACCGATCGCTACGCGCTGTTTTTCACCACCCGACAGGGTGTGAGCGATTTGATCCAGCTTGTCGTGCAGCCCTAATGATACGACGAGGCTGGCCAGCCTCCCGTTCTGCTGGCGGCGTTCAGTCCGGCTTAGGGAGCGGGTCGTATCTCGCAAACTCACCAGATTGTCATAGACAGTTCTCCCCTCATCAAGGTTTGAGGTCTGAAAGCCTACACCGACTCGTGTGCGTACCAACTCATCCCGCTGTTTCTGGTCCAACTCGGCCATATTATTCCCAAATACATACGTTTCGCCGGCACTTGCAGTTATAATGCCGTCCATTACACCTAAGATAGTAGATTTACCGGAACCATTGGGTCCCGTAATCGCGAGTCGCTCTCCACGCTCAACCCCCAGTGAAACGCCGCGGAGAATAGGCTGATCACCATCGGTCACCTCCACATTACGGAGTTCGGCTATAGGCTGCGAGACAATGTTACTCATTATATCCTCGTTGTTTCCTCAGGATTAGCAACTTCTCTTAGTCTCCTGAGCTTAAATGCAGCGCCGCCCACCGAGCCTGCTAGGCCTACGGCCATACCTACGGCAGCTTCCCTGACGCCTGCACCCGCATCAAAACCTTGCTGGATGGCATTTGGGATAATCGCCAATGGTATGCCCACTATAGCGCCACCTACGCCGGCAACCACTCCGTCTTTTGTAGCTCGTACGATTTCCGCAAGACGTAATGTATTCACTGAGACCCCTGCGGCCAAACGGGCACCCAGCTCACGCCGGTTACGCAGCAAGCGGCTGCCCATGGCGCTGGCCATAGCCATCCCGGCAAGACCAATAGCTGCGAACGACAGCACGCTGGTGATTGGCTTCACATTTGCATCCCAGAAAAGCTCACTATTTTGCTTCTCTTGGTCTTTCGTAATAACTGCCGCCGGAGCTGTTAAGCCAGTTTCGGCGTGCGCTTCATCCACAAGCTGCTGTGCAGTATCGGGATCGGTTTCCATGGTCATGCCGTACGGGGGTTTATTGGAGTCTTGCTCAAGGCATGTCGTCAGCGCCTTTTCGTCTATGATGCCGCTTACACGATTCATAGACGATGTACGCTCAGTAGTCCCCACCACTTGGACAGAAATGCCGTTTACCGATAGCTTAGCGCCCCTAGGAACCCCAGAAGCGCTATCAAGAATTACCGGAACATCGTTACAGTTTGCCCCATTCCAGTGCACAGGCGACGTCTCATTCGTCTCTACACCAGCGAATAAATCAGTGTAAGCATGCCCTTTGTACTCGTATGTGCCTAAGTTTAATCCGAAGGCATGTGTAGGGATGCTTTTCTTTGCTGCGTCTTTCCTTATCTGTTGCGCAAGGGCCACGTTCAAGCTGCTCTGCACCATAGGCATCGCTTCCTTGTATTGCACCACTACGCTATTGCCAGGAACAAGTGCATCAAATGCGTCTATGGGACGATCCGGGCCACGCCCCACTTCAGTAGCAATGCCCGCCGTAAAAGTAGCGAGTGAGGCACCAGCCATCGCCATACCTACTCTCCGACGAATGCCACCAAAACGACGCTTGCGCTCTGAGCCATCAGCGCTAGGCTCACGAGCGGAAAAGCCATCGGCGAAACGGGCAGCGCCCTTAAAAGGAGCGAGTGCTTTTACAGATGCGACGAATCCAATGGCAGCTGGAATGCCGTACTCTCCTACAGGCACGAGAGTATCATCTACATTATTAATAGCCTCTTGCGCCTTCGCCAAAAACGGCAGCGTATGGCTGAGGCGTCCATCGATGCCGTAACGCTGGGCGAGAACATCGCCCGCAACGAGGCCAACCGCAACGATGCCGAGGCCCACAGCACCCAAAAGATGCCGACGATCTTGGTCTCTATCGCGGCGGTCTAAGTCTGCCTGGACGCTTTCAATTGATGGTATACCGTCGGGAGGTAATAAATTATTATTTGTAGTCATAGTAAGCGATACCTAAAAAAGCAAAAAACGACACCTGGGCGTATGCTCAGTGTGCCGCTGTCTTCTAATTTCCAACTCCATTTCAGGAATATAAAGCTATTTTAGTATAGAGTAGCTAATAAGTCAATAGCCTCCTCACGTAGCCGGGCTAGAAACAGTGCAAGCCATATGCGCCTTAACGGCATGGGAATAAATATTTTCACCTAGGAAAGATTATTTTCTGTTGCAAAGAAGGTTCAAAAGTTAATAATTCCCTTGCTCCCTCCGGCCACGGTGTGGTACTACTGATAGTTAGGATTTAAAAATATAACGGGGTATTACAAAAGTACTCTATGCTATCACCCATAAAAGCAGTCGTAGTCGAAGATGATGACGACTTGCAGTTTTTGTATAAATTAAAACTGGAGCGCGAAGGTTTTGAAACCTACGCGGCCGGCAATGGTATCGAGGGTTTACGCATCATCGAAAACATCCGGCCGGATATCGTCCTGCTGGACTTACTAATGCCGGTGATGGGAGGGTCAGAAATGCTGGCCCACCTACGATCGAAAAGGTGGGGCAGCGACGTTCGAGTCATCATTCTCACCAACATCAGTAAAGATGAAGCGCCGCCAGCGCTTCGTTTTTTACATGTCGATCGCTATGTCGTCAAGGCGCATCATACGCCGGCGCAGATCGTCGCCATTGTGCAAGAGGTATTAGCCATGAACACAGCCTAGACAGAAAATAATTATCAGTGAGCTAAAGTGATACACTATTACGAACAGAAAGAGGGGATATGAGCAAAGTTGCAATTGTCGAAGATGACGCCGCCATCTCGCAAATGTATCGTATTAAATTTGAGGCCGAGGGCTACACCGTCGAAACGGCCGAAAATGGCAAACTTGGCTTAGCGCTTGCTGAGGAAATGCGCCCCGATATTATTTTGCTCGACCTGATGATGCCCATCATGACCGGTGAAGAAATGCTCGCCAAACTTCGGAAAGCCGCTTGGGGCAAGAACATAAAAGTGATTATCCTTACCAACCGGGGCGAACAAGAGATTCCACCGGAAGTCCGCACCTTGGGCGTTGATGCCGTCATTCTCAAGGCAGCCATGACGCCACGCCAAGTTGCCGAACTCGTGAAGCTCAAACTGCACGAAAAGTAGCAAGCCGTCTGTAGATCTATTCGATATCGAAGCTAGAGGGTCAAAATCCCTATCGCTTGTTTCGCATTTCGGATATTGCTATTACCATTAGGGGCACAGCCATACATATTACAAGAATATAAAGTAGGTTCCGGAGTGTATGATTCTTAACCACAAGTGTCGATAAAACAGCTAGGCTCATACAAAAGCTAAGTAATCTTCCAAAAAGCGTCATATTCTTCTTTCTGCCTATCTTTATCCATTACACCACGATACACCAAGATGCATATGAATCCACATACCGTTCCCATGCGCCGAGCACCAGCTCATCGCCCCACTTCCAATCGCGAGCGCTGCAGCTCCAACGGCAGCAGCAGGTGTGCCTGCACCTCCCGTAATTGCCGCCCCCAAGCCCATAGCTCCACTGCCAGAGGACATTAAAGCGAGCATTCGATTAACGACAGGCTGTTCGATATAAATATTTACACCATACCAATGCCAATCGAAATATGGATCAGCTATAACTGGATACGCAATGCCACGCACAGTATGTTTGACATGCTGTGTCAGCGTAACACCGTCAGTAGTGAACCATGTTTTAACGGCCTTCCCGCGGGCATCTTTGGCCCAGGGTGCATTCACGTGCGCTAGCACATTATTGCCAACGTCCAGGATAACAGCCCCGCCGTCGGATGTAAGTGCCACACGGCCGCCGTCCGGAACGGTGATCTTGTAGTCATACGTTCGCGATGCTTTGGCGTTATCTATCACTGTGAGCATTCTGACACTGCCATCGGTATTAGCCTGCACTGCATTGGCTGAACCGTCAGAAGAAGAGTAAGCTATCACGCCGGGTGCAACCTCCTGTCCGCTGCCGGCTTGGTCAGCGTTTGGCAGGCTGATGCCCATGTCTGGCCCGTCTTTAGGCGTGACCGAAACTCCCTGTGTGGCATCTTTGGGAATATCAACCGTATCTTCTGCGGTGTTTGCGGTAACTACCGATCGATCATCAACCATATTGGCTGTAGCCGAAGCCTGCAAAATCCCTGAGGTATGACGAAGTGTATCGACCACCTCGCGGGAACTGACTTGGCTGGAGTGATCGGTATAGGGCATATCGGCGGCCGATACAATCGTACAGAGTGGTGGCGTGGCACTCAAAAGTAGGGCGGTCGTTACAGCGGTAGTTGCAAAGCGGCTAACGGTTAGTAGTTGGGTGGTCATTCGGTACATCTCCTTGCCTTTCGTTTTTAGGTTACGATCGCGATACTAGCAATGGCTCGCCGAACTTACAAGCATTTTAGTGTGATAGTCTGGGCCCACATAGCAACAGCGACTTGCAGTAACGCAATCACGCATAGTATGAAGATACTAATTGCCGCCTAGGCTAGAGAGGGATGATTCCTCCTTATATACTGGCAGACTAGGGAGCAGAGATGAATTCCATAGTAAGCCCCCTGCCAGTCATACGAGGCTTGCACTATACAGGGCTGTCCTTACTGCCCGGACGATTGCCGGGCGGCGCGAATGACGTTTTCGAAGAGAGCGCACACCGTAAGCGGGCCCACACCACCTTTGGTGGGGGTAATCGTCAAATCGTCCCGTTCATAGACATCAGGAGCTAGGTCGCCCACTGTTTTTCCTTGCTCGCCGGCCACCCCGGCATCCACCACTACTGCACCTTGCTTGATCATGTCCGAAGAAAGCAGGCCCGGGTTGCCAGTAGCCGTAATAATGATATCGGCGACTAGCGTTTCCGCCTTTAAATCTTTGGTAGAGCGGTCGGCGCTAGAAACATCGACGCCAGAGGCTACAAGCATGCGCTCCAGGGGCCGGCCCACCAGCTTACCGCGCCCAACTAGCAACACTTTTTTGCCATTTAGATCTACGTTATAGCCGGCGAGCAGCCACAAAATTGCTAACGGCGTGGCTGGCTCAAACACTGCGTGCTCACCCAAAGCATCAACATCTTTTTCGGGGGCGACTAAATTTACAATCGTCTCGGTTTCTTCAGGTCGCTCCAACGGCAACTGCACGATGACGCCGTGTACGCTCACATCTTTGTTGAGCTGAGCAATCACTGCTGGTGCATCGTCTTGTTTGACGCGGTGGATGTCGACATCAATGTCAATGTCGGCGCCGTAGCGCCTCTTCATGCGCATATATACATTGATGGTCGGATGCTCGATAGTCAGCACAATAGCCAATTTTGGTTGCACACCCAAAGATTGGCGCAGCGCGCGCACCTGCTGCTGCTGGCGCAGCTTTATATAACCTGCCAAATCTCGGCCATTCAGCACTTTCATTGGTGATATTGTAACAGATTGGTACGAGTTTCTGGTTGAGCTGTCGCCGACGGTCGACAGATAGCGTAAAATAGCACTATGCAGCCCATCCGCCTAATCCCCGACCAAGCCATTGCCGAACTCGATAACACGCGCACCGATGCACTCGGATTTTCCAGCTATGCTGACGTCATCGCCCGCATCGTCGAAGGCACGCGTGGCCCGTTTACTATAGGTATCTTCGGCGAATGGGGCATGGGCAAAACCAGTCTCATGAAGATGGTTGAACAACGCGTCCAAAATATAGGTACCGAAGACCATATCGTCGTGCCGGTCTGGTTTAACGCCTGGATGTTCGAAAAGGTCGAGTACCCGATCGTCCCGCTCATTAAGAGCATCACCGAAGCCCTCAAGGCACAGGAAGATCTACTGCTGCGAACCGGACACGCCGGTAAGACCTTGATTGACGCGCTTGAGGCATTAGTAGGGGCCTTCAAGCTCAAGGGCAAGCTTGGATTGCCCGGCAGTTTTGCCAACGTTGAGGCAGAGATCGGCTTTGGTGCCGCTAGAGAGACCTTCAAACACCTTCGCAAGACCCGCATGTACGGTTATGCCCACGATGATCCGTACGAGAACATTTTTGATGCATTCCGTTCCATCAGCAACAATGCCGTGCCGCGAAATATTACCATCATGGTGCTTATTGATGATCTGGACCGCTGCTTCCCCGAAAATGCCGTACGCTTATTGGAAGGTATTAAGCTGGTCCTCTCGCAGCCAGGCTTTATCTTTATTCTGGGTGCCTCACGCGTGGTCATCGAAGAATACTTGCAGTCCAAATATCAGAAACAGTATGGCATCACTCATTATGACGGCAGCGCCTATCTCGACAAGATGATCCAGCTGTCATTCGACATTCCACCCCACACCAACCGCATCGCCGACTTCACCAAACACATCATTGCCGACCTGGGCGATAAACGCACCGCCCGCGATCTGGCGCCAATTTCCTCTGTTATAGGCGGCGTCTGCCAATACAATCCGCGCACCATCATTCGCTTTATTAACCGCCTAATCACCGATAGTGCTATTTACCGGCAAAACAGCGGCAGCACCTCAGCCAGATTACCCGTAGGCATCTTTGCTGTTACCAGGAGTTTGCAGCTCAGCTGGCGTGATTTTTACGGGCTCCTCATTGGCGACGACACCCATGAGGACCGGGAATATTGCGAGATTGTCAGCAGTTGGTCTGCCGATGATATTGCCGTCTGGAAACTGTATAATCCAGCCTTGTCAGATCAACCAACCGCTCTGTCTTTAAAGATGCAGAAACTCAAGCACGCCGATCCCGAAGTGCTCAAACGCTTAGCCGACCAATTGGCGTCCGATCGCATCCTGCGTACACTCATGGAGGGCAAAATCGGACGGGAATGGCTCACAGACTATGCCTCGCGGGAAATGAGTATTTCCTTCCTCACTACCCAATCGCCCACCGAAGAAGCTCCCGCCGTAGACCCAAGCTCATTCATTCCGCAAAACTGGAATACGCCAAACACAAACAGCCAAGCTGCCGACGAGGCACTTTACAAAGAGGCGATTCGAGTTGTGGTGCTGGGCGGCAAAGCTTCCACCAGCCTCCTGCAGCGGCGCTTACGCATCGGCTATGGCCGGGCTGCGCGGCTCATCGAGGAAATGGAAAAACAGGGAATTGTAGGACCTGCGGATGGCGCACGGCCGCGCGAAGTACTTATTCATTCTATCAACCAGATACTTGACCTTGGGTTAGATCCCAATACTCAACCAGTGGCTGCACAACCAGCAACGCCAGCAGCCCCCAAGCCCAACCCCACTCCCGCCCCAACTACCGAGGAATATGACCCTTACACCTACGGTTTTATCGGCCAATAAAGAAACAATCGTCTTCGAGGCTACAGTACGCTAATCGCTCTGGCTGCTACCAGCACCACGACCAGCAGCACTAGCTGCACATGCCATAAAGGATCGAACTTGTGATGTTTATTCCGAAAAAGTTGCATACATAGGTACTAAACACCTGTGGTTGGGGCCGGAGGTACTGGAGGGTTTGCCGGGGTCTGCGGCGGATTCCACCCCATGTTCGCCGGACCTCCATGGTACTCTGCAGGACCAAAACCGAGAATTGGGTAGCCAATAAATGGCAGCAGGAAGAGCAGCACTGTCATTCCCATCCCCTTTCCAAACGCCTTCGCTAGGTCGTTACACACAACAGCCAAGAAGTAAATATTAACGATCGGGATGAAAAGCCACAAGAGCCAATACCAGGGTCGGCCCACTATTTCGAGCAACACAAGGGTGTTGTAGATAGGTACGATTGCCACCCATCCCGGCTTACCTGCCTTGGTGTATACCTTCCACATTGAAATCAACATACATACCAAGAAAAACAGGTACGCGAGGACGAGTACTAAGCTTATCTTGGACGACGATGCGGTCGTTGTAGTGGTATACGTCGTATATGACTGTGCAAAAATGGTGGCAAACATAGAATCCTTTCTTCTACTGCTTATCTTAAGTTTCATTGTACAGGAGCCTTTCTCATAACGCACGTGAACCGGAGCGACACACCTTACGCTTGCAATAACAGGGGTATTTTGGTATATTAGCTTCGTTGTAATCCTTTGTTGGAACGGCACGGGCCAGTAGCTCAGTTGGTTAGAGCGTCTGCCTCTTAAGCAGAATGTCGAGGGTTCGAGCCCCTCCTGGCCCTCCAAATATAGTTATAGATACGAAAGTGTTTCAAGATTTATTTTTTGGAACACTTTCTTTATTTCTGTTAATCACAAGATACAAATGGCGCTACTGGGCGTTATTAAGTTGCCTAAGCAAGTCCGGCAATTCGGATAACGAGTTAATCGTATAGTCTGCCGTAATGTTTGGCGTTGCTATTGGCAAAATAGCTACCGCCTTTACATTCGCCGCTTTTGCGCCGTCCATCTCATACTGCTGATGCCCTACAAAGATTGCCTCGTCTTGTGTTGTTCGTAAAAGTTGCAGGCAATCTTCATAGGCTTCACGCGCATCCTTTAGCCTCCTAATGTCATATGAGCTCACCATGTAGTCCAGTACAGTATCTAAACCGGCAGCTTTGAACCATTGCCACTTTTCTTCTGTCGAGTAGAAGCTATCAGTAAGCACGCACGTTTTAAATCCTTGAGACCTCAGTAGCTTGAGCGTAGGGATGGCATCACGAGTCGGAGTTATGTCTGCATGCAGCTTTTTAAATTCTTTCGCAAATTTCTGTAGGTCTAGGTCTGAAAGCTTAATATCTAGACTATGGAGTATGTGATGAATCATAACTGGCACCGATTCCGATCGAACATATGCCTTGAATTTTTCTTGATCATATGCGGCGTTGAACCCATTTAGGTTTCCAAGGTGCCCATACTTATTCAAATGCGCTACGTGGTGGTTGGTAAGATTATTTGGATAGCCATATTTGTTTAGGAGTGCAAGTTGTCGCTCAAGGACTTCTGGACTTCGATAGTACAAAGGGCCGTCCGCGTCGAAGATTATTGCTTTTATCATAGTTGTATTATATTCCTTGTAGCTTCTCCTTGTAGCTTCACTTTAGTTTCCATATAAGGTAGGTAAACTTTGCCGCCACGATACTCCACGCCCAGATCAACAAGCCTGGCATAGAGTAATATTGCTAATTAACTTCACTATTTCTAATCACGATCAAAGTACCGAAGAAACCGCCATTCAAGTAATTAATTACTTAAGCTGGAAAGCTTACGTTTAGTTGCGGTAGCATCTACTGCGGCCCTCCAAACATACGTGTTATAAAGACCTCTATTTCGAAGGTCTTCTTGTTATTATCAATTCATGAATCACCTTCAAGACCTAAGGAAATTATATAACCGTTACTATGTGATGCGTCACGGACAAAGTAAGGCTAACGTAGCCGGCCTGATCATTAGCCATCCCGAAAACGGTACTCATCCAGATTACGCGCTTAGTGACATAGGGTACGATCAAGCACTTAGCTCTGCTGAAAACACTCATTTAAACAGCGACACCATCATTTTCAGCTCTGATTTCTCGCGAGCCAAAGAAACGGCTGAAATCGTTCGCAGTCAACTTAGCGTCAAAGAAGTTCATATTACTACTGCATTACGTGAACGAAATTTTGGGTCGTACGAAAAGACTGATCATAGTAATTACCAATTAGTCTGGAATGATGATGCGACTGACGCAAACCACAAAAACAATGGCGTAGAGTCAATCGAAGAAGTCATTGAACGTGTTACTTCACTAATCGGGCAGCTCGAACAAACATACCAAAATAAAAGTATCCTACTTGTCTCCCATGGTGACACACTGCAGATCTTGCAAACTGCGTTTCAGAAAGTCGATGGCTCAACACATCGCAGCCTGCCTCACTTAGAAACCGCTGAAATCCGCGAGTTACAGCTTCATTCATAGCTACATTTCTAATTTTAGTTCCAATAATCTCCACGAAGGCCCTCCAAACACCCGCAGTACGAAAGATCTCTTTGGAGGTCTTTTTTATGAAAGCAGCATAATTAACGTACCGACCGTCATCACGATACTACCAATCAACTTGATTCGAATATTCTTCTCGTCAAGGTATCGCCACCCCAGAACTACTGATATCACCGCGTCCAATCTGCGCACGCTGGTCGCATAGCTTGTATAGGTATTGGCGAGTGCCAAAATATGGAAGAAGCTGCCCGCAAAAGAGCCTAGTCCTCCACCGATTACGCCCACTCTATTCGAACCCTTGATCAGCTTGAACTCTTTACGCCTTGCAACAGGTACATTCAGCAGTAATAGCCATCCAACTAGGGTGGTAGCGTACAAAACAACAAAGGCATCATACCCATTATTTGTTAATACTTTCATGAGCACAGTGTTGATCGCGTAGCATAGCGCCACTCCCAAGCTTAGTTGAGCACCCGCGCTCGTCAGGAGTCGCTTCAAAGGATCATACCAGTGCACTCGCCCAGGTTTGATACTAACTATATAAGCACCAACTACTACAACGAATACGCCGAGGAGACCGAATTTTGGTGGCGTCTCATTCAAAAATGGGATAGCAATTGCGAGTGTGAATAGCGGCACAAATGCATTAAGCGGAGCAGTATATGATAGGTCTTCGCGTTTGAGCGCCTCTAGATTCAACTGCGTAGCTACCATATACGAGGCAGCCGCGCCAAAGACAACCAAAGGAAAACGCAACAGGGAGTCTTTGATTGCATGGAACTGCGGTATCATGAACGGCGTAAAAGCAAGCAGTATGATCGTATAACCAATCCAAATATACATTGGCCCACTGACGCTTTTTGCAACTTTCTTCCGGAAAAATCCCGAATACGACTTACCAAAAGCCCCGATGAGCGCATACATAAACCACATCGAAGACAGTATAATCCAAACCTTACTATCTATGCTGGTTTATCTGAGCAATCTCTGGTTAAATGGTCTGCTGCAATCTAAAGCAGCGCTCCTTAAAGTACTTCGAGCACAACTCGCCACCTCTTGAATTCATCAAGAATAGGTTTAAACTTTCTACGAGTGCACCTCCAAAAAGATTACATTCAGATTGTTATAAAACCGCGAGGACGGTTTGTATTTATACCTATTTGATCATGCGGAATACGTTTCCTAACCCTTTAGCCCAAGCCGCGCCCCAAGCGTATGGCCCTACTTACTATGATCAGCACTATGCATCTGGTTATGATCCCGATAGAGATACCGCCCGAGCTCAAGCCATAGTTGATGCGGTGGGGCTACGGTATGGCGCCCGAATTCTCGACTTCGGCTGTGGCACTGGAGCTCTAACTGCCGCCTGCAATGAGCTGGGCTATCGAGCAATTGGCGTCGACCCCTCCCCCGATGCTATTGAAAAAGCAGTACCTGAGGCTCGTGGCCGAGTCTATCTTTTGGGCGGTCCAGACGGCCTATCCTTATCAGATCTTCCTAATGACTCGGCTGACCTAGTTATAGCTCAAGATGTTTTCGAACACGTTCCAGAGAACCAACTGCGCGAGATGACAGAACAACTGCAGTGTATCGGACGAAAAGTACTTGCCATCATCCCAATCACTGACAGGCATGGAAACTTCGTTAGTAAAATATACGAACAAGACCCAACGCATGTGACACGGCTCACGAGAGAACTATGGCTTGGTTTCTTCTCATGCAAGACTGCTACTGATCTTAGAGATCTTACGCCTCAAATTCGCCCCTCCAAACGCCAGGCAGCCAGTACGATATCCTTACTTCTTGAAGATGATCCCAAGGAACGGGTAATGCTTATGCATGAGCGCGCTCACTATCCCACGTTCTGGGGACGACGTCCCCGTACGTTTGAAGTTGGCTTTGATGATTTATATGCAGGGAGGGCAGCAGCAGCCTCTCACTAACTTTTGCTACTATACTCGCAGCACGGCGCAAGCCAACGACCACTTGCCTATACCAATTGTGGCTATATCTACGATAGAATTCTATTAACGATCAGGTTGACATGCCTATACTGCCCTTTTTGATACCCGGCACCAAAGCCAACCAGCCTGGCGTCGTATAGTTATGTTAATTCTTCAATGAGATTACTGAGGAGCTGCGGCTCAAAAGTATATGCGGGCCCCCAAGCATAAGCATTAGAAAAGTCCTTTAGTGTTAGCCAGAGAGATAGTTTACTTAAGGCCAAGAACCTTAGCCCTGTCTGGCTGGAAGCAAAAATAATTATCTTTTTGTGTAGTGCTAGCATCGATCATTTTAAATGGAATCAATTGGCCTGGAAGATGGCGTGAACGCTCTAAGACGTACACTTCGTACCCATGCCGCTGCAAGACATCCGTCACGCGGTTGTCTCTATCGGTTGGATCATACTCAATAATCAAGTCCGGCTTATGTACACCGAGCGTTTCCTTCGCACCGATAAGCACATTATTTTCATAACCCTCCACATCCATTAGCATCAAATTCACATGATCCAGACCGTTGGTTTTAGCAACATGATCAAACGTATCGACAGGTATATTGTGCTCAGTGGCGTCCGCCGACGTCGAAATATGGGCAGCGCCACTATTCCCAGCGTTTGTTTCGATCGAGACCGTTCCTTGTTGGTCACCCAAAGCTAGTGCGAATGGCGTGATAGTAGTGCAGCTATTTAGCTCGAGATTGGCTTTTAGCACCTCAAACATATGTGGATTTGGTTCAAACGAAAACACCCTGGAGGCGCTACTAATAAGGGCGGCGTATAAGGACATCAGCCCATTATGAGCACCAATATCAACGAAGGTTGTATCGCCTCCCCAAGATGAGAGCGAACGATGTATAACTTCAAGTGTACCTGCTTCATAGGTACCCAAAAAATATATGTTTCGTTCGATAGAGCCTTGCATACTTGCTGTATGGGATTGATCAAGATCAATCAAAAGCCGAAAACCGTATACTGTTGGTATAATCATACGACCAGCCGATTCCGGTAGAATTCGCTTGGCTATATCATGTTGAATACTGATACTTACTGACGGGTCGAAGGGGTGCTTAAGAACCTGCGTATTAAGCTGCCGGATAAGTTGAAATCGGGGATCATTGGTAAAATCCTGTACTGCTTTCATAGCTGTAGTATATCCTAATTTCAGTTATGGTAATGTCTATAGATGTTACATCTGCCGCCGGATCCAGCAAGCATTTGCTTCCTGCAAGAGAGTGGCATACGCTAAGTCTCGGCCTGCATTTTCAGCTGTACCTGATCTTGTATGCATATATAACTTATATCATATATCACGATTAATGCTAGCGTTGCCCTCTTCAGCCGTTTGTTACGATTACTGCGTAGTTAAATTTGTCCTGCATCCTGACGGCATCAAGCGCCAACCCGAAGACACCCTCCAACCACCAAGTCTCAATTCTCTGACCTAGAGACGTCAACATGGGAAGTGCTCATAGAGCTTAATAGGACACCCATTCAATTCTAGAGCCTTTTTGTTATATTTGAAGTATGCAAGACTTGACCGACCTCCTGAGCCTGGAAGAGATAAAGCGCTTGTCTTTACCGTCTAATTTCAAATATGGAGAGGCTATCTTTAGCCGCGGTGGTGTCGAATTTATCCTCAGTGAAGCGCAAGAGGTAGAGGCGTGGGTTGGCGGGCTGGACGGCACGGTTGCCGAGGGCGGCAGTTCGCGTCGTCGCACCTGGTTACATGCGACTCCCCAGGGGCTGACATGGCATTGCACCGGCAATCCAAGAAAACACGATATTTTCTGTAAGCATTGTGTCGCACTGGCCCTTACCCTACTGAAAAATCAGTGATTTGTTTTCACTTCTGACTTCAGCAGCGACTATATGTACTGTAAGTCTCTAGAGACTATAGTGAAAATAACGGAAGGATTTGCTCTCAGTTAGGAGCGTAACATCTACCGTGGCGGCGGCCATAACTACAGAAATGGAAAAGCTTATGTTTCTCTCGTGTAAGGAGTTTTTTATTGCTACAATAGCACCATGGAAAGGTTTATGATTATGTCTCAGGCATATTCAAATTCGGATGCCACAATTTGAGGCGAGAGCACTCTATGCTCCGGATCGACACCACCTGGAAAAACGTAATAAGCAGTATGTATCGCGAAGAACACCACGAAAAAATGTTACCTATAGCCCATGACCTGATTACCCTCATAGAAGGCCGCCAAATATGACGACGCGTCTACCCTATGTTGGGGGCGATGATGGCGACTGGGGGCAAGTCTTAAATTCTTTTCTTCAGGTCGCCCATAATGGTGATGGAACGCTCCAGCCGAGCGCCGTAACTACCGCCGGAGCATACAGCAAGCCGGGTTCCGGCATTCCCGCAACTGACTTAGACGGCACTACACAATCCGCTATCGCAGCCATAGCTGCAAAGTACTCGAAGCCTGTGAGTGGCATCCCCGCCTCAGACTTAACCTCCTCAGTGCAAACAGCGCTGACAGCTGCGGGGACCGCACTCCAACCTAATGCCAATGGGCTTACCGACTGGTTCAATGTCAAACAGTATGGCGCCGTAGGAGATGGCAGCACCGATGATACCCCAGCAATCCAAGCCGCTCTGAGCGCTGCCGCTACTGCCGGTGGTGGGGTGGTTTACCTCCCCGCTGCGACCTATGTCATTTCGAATATAACGCTCGACACAAATGTCACGCTCTGCGGCGCTGGATGGGCTACAATTCTCCAAGCAAAGGCCGGGACAACCGGCTACCTCATCACCCTGACCCATCCGAGCACTAGCCGCCAGGTAACAATTCGCGATCTCGCACTCAGCACTCCTTACGGCGGAGCCGCTGCGGGCCATATCTTACTCGATAATACCGGTTGGGCCGGTGGTGACCCTTTTGACTGCATGCATCGAGTGCTCAACGTATTCAGCTTTAACTCGGATGGCGATGCGTTTCATTTTGGCGCCAACACGCGCGCCTTGTTAGTCAGCGGATGCAGTCAGTACCAAGCAACAGGTACCGGATTTTACTTCGAGGGCGGCTGCACGGACTCGTTTATCAGTCATTGTAATAGTGGACCGTCGGGGGGCCATGGTTTCTATATGGCCGGCTGGAACAACATGGTTACAAGCTGTAAATCGTTTTGGGCTGGCTATAATAACGCGACGCATGTGTGGGACGTTACAAAAAACGGTTTCGAGCTCGTCGGCAAGAACAATACATTTGAAGTATGCCAATCCCAACAGTCTTCTAACCATGGCTTTAATCTAAACGGGTGCCAATATACCAACGTCAGCGGCTGCGAGTGTGATAGCAACTCGACAGGCAGCAGCACCGGCGTTGCGATCAACATTACTGGTGCGACATACTGCAGTGTTGCGAATAACGTTGGCATTGCCAGCAGCGGCAGTTCGGCAGGGCCAGGGCCTGGCCAGCAGGTCTACGGTGTGCAGACATCCGGCACGTGTACCGGGACAACTATCTCGAGTAATGCTGCTACGGGCACCAGCGGTCCGTATAATCTCTCTGGCACCGGGTACGCGTTCGGCCCCATTGAGGGGGCAGTCACTGTCAGCCAGTCAGGGGGCAATGTCACGGCAGACGCCTCGCTGGGAAGTGTGTTCCGTGTGACCCTCGTGGCCTCTGGATGGACGATTGCAACACCGCTCAATCCCATAGATGGCCACACCATCAGCTACGAGATAACCCAAGATAGTACTGGCAACAGGACGTTTTCCTGGGGAAGTGCATTCGTGTTTGGCACGTCTGGCCAGCCATCACTACCGTCCACGGCTTCCAGTATGAGCAAGGTCGCCTTCTCTTACAGCGCCAGTCTTGGCAAATGGCTGTTCCTCTCCGTTGTGACCGGTTATGGCGCAGGTTTGCCCCCGACAACCACAGTGTCCGTGTCGGTGGGTAGCGGCCAAGTCGCGGCTATGAGTGTTCTGGCCTTCACCAATGCCGCCTCCGCTCAAAACGGCCAAACGGGCTCGACAGATGGAGGTTCGGCCGGACAGGCGCTCACGACCACTATTACACCCTCGGCAACCGGCAGCTATATCGTCGGGGTCAACCAAATCTTTCCCGGTAGTGCAGATCCGACACCAACCTCCAACGTTACCGTACTTTCTGCCGGCAGCGGGGATGGCGGCTGTAGCTATCAGACATTCATTACCACATCGAAGACGACTTCCGGGACTCCCATTACCGTCGGAGCGACCAACGAGCAAGGCCAGTTTAATGGCATAGCAGCGGCCGAAATCCTTGCAAGCGGCACGCTTAACTACTTAGTCAGCGGCACCAATGTCGACCAACAACAATCAACCGACAACATCAGCGCTAGCATTAGCCACGGGACGTTACTGGTTGTACTTGCAGTCTGCCCAGGCGGCGTTCCCACCGTCTCGGACACTACCAACCTCACCTGGACACCTCTCGTGACTGCGAAAAGTGGCGACATCGGTGTATGGGCAGCATATATAGCTTAAAAACAGTACATGATCTCCGGCCTCAGCAGTGTGTCAGTCTGTTATGATGGGTGGCATGGACGAACAGCTACTCATACTCGCCCGTAAGCTTATCTCTATCAAATCAGTAGAAGGGAGTAGCCAGGGTTTGCAAGATGCTATTGATCTGATTGCCCACGTTGCAGCTTCAGACCCAAGCATTACTGTTGAGACTTTTCTGCACAACAAAAAGCCCAGCTTCTTAGCGTATGCAGGCACGAGCCGGCCCAAACACTTTAAGCTACTCCTTAATGGTCATGTTGACGTCGTGCCAGGGAAAGATAGTCTTTTCAGGCTGCAGACGCGAGGCAATGTGCTAAGCGGCAGAGGAACCGTGGATATGAAATTAGCCACACTTGTGCTGGCGGACACCTTTGCCAGGCTCGCTCCGCGCCTACCTTACGCTATCGGACTACAAATAGTAAGCGATGAGGAAGTTGGCGGCTATGATGGTACGGGCCACCAAATGAAGTCAGGTGTTACAGCAGACTTGGTTATAATGGGCGAATATACCAATCTAGATATTTGCACAGAATCAAAAGGCCTCTGTCGCCTAAGATTAATCATGCATGGTAGATCCGCGCATAGCGCCAATCTATGGAATGGTGATAATGCTGCCGTTCGACTGCTCCGAGTACTCAACCGTACACTCGCTCGTTATCCGATTCCTGATCAAGCGTCTTGGGTGACTACGATAAACATAGCGAGCTTGGGTACGGAAAACCCTGCGATCAATTTAGTGCCGGAATATGCGGCTGCCGGACTGGACGTCCGATTTATAAAGGACGACCAAAACTTTGCCAATAGGCATTCGGTTGTCTCCTTCTTTGCAAGTATCGATCCTCGCGTCGAGATTGTATTTATAACAGGAATAGAGCCGCCCATTGAAGCAAGCGCCAACGACCCGCTTGTAGAACGCCTGGTTGATTCTATCTCAGAAGTAACCGGCCGTTCTCCTTCCCTCATTCGCAAACACGGTTCTTCCGATGCCAGATTCTACTCGCCGCATGCCATCGTATTCGGCCCATCTGGTGCAGGTATCCATGGGGACGATGAACAAGTTAGTCTCTCCTCACTTCGCGAATATAGTAAGATACTCGAAAACTTTATCCTCAGTCTGGCTTACAAGTAGCCTAAGGGGTGGATATCGCTACAGTAACATAGCCCAATTGGGGCAATCGTGGCCGCTGAAGAGGTCTTTTTCATTACGGCTGCTATGACCGAGTAACCTGAGGCATCGGCAACCTCTGATTCCCCATTATGATGCCTCGGTAGTCATAATTGTAAATGGCAAGAAGAGCCTTAAACAAAGATCTTTTTGCTATGATGATCCCATGCCAAACAACTTCTTACACAGACAGCTGGATCATTTTCTTCAAGTTGAAATCATCTCCAGACTAGCTGCAACCGATAAGCCGATACGATTTAGCGACCTCAAAGATGCCGGTATCGAAAACAGTTTGTTTATGTACCACGCCAACAAGCTTATCGATCGTGGCTTGATTCGTAAGACAAAGGATGGGTTCGGGCTTACCCTTAAGGGCACACGATGGGCGAATTATGCCGGCGTATTTCATGATTTTGCCGTTTTAACCCCGCGTCCTCTTGTACAGTTCATCATCCCAGATAACCACGGGAACGTCTTGCTAGCGGTGCGGAAAGGCCAATTGCGACAACAGCTGAACGACCTACTGCTACCCGGCAACATCTACCGCTATGGATTAACGCTCGAAGAAAGTGTAAGCGCCATCCTGGAGGAGATCTTTGGCCCCACACAGCTTCCAGCCGCCCGACCAATCACCACCGCTGACACCATTCATACGTCAGAGGATGGATTTGTAAACCACGTCATTTCTTATATCTTTATGTTGCAGCCGATGGACGCCCCTCCTGCACGCATAGCTCACCCCTTATTTACAACCGAATGGTGGCCAGTAGATGATATACGGGTCGATAACCCACGATTTGAAAAGAGCATGTTTGTAGCTACACTATTTGATCGGCTGCCTTCCGTACAGCCGCACGAGGTCTTTCGGCTGATATGTAAGTAAAAACATATTTACTTACTCCCGCAACGTTCTCCACTATGCTGTGCTCCGTAATTAAGGAGTACTGCAATGCGATCGCATACACAATTAGTGGGCATCGGAAAAGAAATCGTCCGCGCCGCACCGCAGCTGTATATAGATTTAGACGTCGAAGCAGACGGCATACCAGGCTATGGTTCTCTGCTCAGTATTGGCGCGGTCACCCCCTGGGGCGACACCTTTTATGAAGAACTACGCCCCAGTAGCGACAGATATCTGCCTTCTAACCGTAGATTCACAGAAGCACATTCCCTGGAGCGCGAACGTCTACTGGAAGAAGGAACAGATCCAATAGTCGCCGCACTGAGTCTAGGCAACTGGGTCAGCGAGAAGACCGAAGTATATAACAAGGAAGTTCCCGTGCTAGCCGCATTTAACGCAAGTTTCGACTTCCCATGGATTGACCTGGCCATGAAAGAAGCTGGCATTGGGCCTAATCCATTTGGCGTTGCAGGATTTTGCATAAAGAGTTTAGCCATGGCCTTACCCGGTACATATGACTGGCGTCAGACAGCAAAAAGCCAATTGCCTGCAGCGCTTGTACCTCCGGGCGACTTCACACACAACGCTCTGGAAGACGCTATCTATCAACAGCAGATTCATTTTGCTCTGGCTGGTAAACTAGCACTCCAGAACGGCAATGCATTTTGGAGGCGATAACACCTTAGAATTGCTTAATAAGAGTTTCCTTAAGTTGCCCTAGAAACTATATTCTAACTAGCGATACGGATACTGCCTCAATTGAAATTTTGGGAAATATGCTAGGGACTATCCTAAGGTAACTCTCCTGGTTATCTCAGTTCGATAATTAAATCGTTTATGGGGGCCATTTTAGAGCAATGTCTGTGACAATGATTCTCTACATATTTGATAGTATATAGATGGCCTACCTGCACAAAACTATGGAAACCTTTGCCGACCTACCACTTTTGCCGTTTGACTCCCAGAAACCCTGGGAAGCATGGCTCGAGCTCCAACACGCTAAGTCCAAAGGCGTGTGGCTTATGATAGCGAAAAAGGCTTCGGGCGTGCAGTCAATCACTTATGAGCAAGCGCTCGAAAGCGCTCTCTGCTACGGATGGATCGACGGCCAAAAACGATCATACGATGATACCTTTTTCTTGCAAAAATTCACACCAAGACGGCCAAAGAGCGTATGGTCGAAAATAAATGTCGACAAGGTGGCGCTCCTTACTAAACAAGGCAAAATGAAGCCATCCGGACTAGGGGAAGTTGAAGCTGCGAAGCAAGACGGCAGATGGGAGCAGGCCTATGCATCACCATCACAGATGAGCGTACCTCCCGATTTTCAGGCCGAACTCGACCGCAATCCTGCTGCAAAAGCCTTCTTCCTATCGCTAAACAAAACAAACCGATATTCATTCCTATGGCGTATCACTACCGCCAAAAGACCCGAGACCAGAAGGGCAAGGATAGAAACATCCATTACCATGCTGAGCGCGGGCAAAAAATTCCACTAGCAATATACCATGGGAGTCTATTTTTATAATCAATGGTATGACGTTCTAAATAATTTTTCCGCCAATGCCGTAGAGATCAATGGTGTGCTATATCCCACCAGCGAGCACGCCTATCAAGCCGCCAAATGCACCGACCCGCGCGGCAAGAGAGAAATTCTGGCAGCAAAAAGTCCGCTGCAGGCGAAAGAAATCAGTAATCAAACATACGGGTCCGCAAAAGATCCTCATTGGAATGCGAAAAAGCTGGCAGTTATGGAGTCCATACTTCGCGCCAAGTTCGAGCAGCACCAAGAGGTACGTGATGCTTTGGTGCAGAGTGGCAATCAAGACATAGCCGAAGATTCACCTGTTGACACCTTTTGGGGGCGCGGTAAGAACGGCACGGGAGAGAATCACTTGGGTAAAATATGGATGAAAATCCGATCCGAGCTATAAGAAGGGTTTTGTTATACTGCTTGCATGGCTGACATCACCTTTGTTACCGGCAATCAAGCCAAAGCCGACCACCTGGCAAAATACCTTGGGTTTCCGGTGAAGCATCGAAAAATCGACCTCGACGAAATTCAATCACTTGATCTGAAGACCGTAGTAGAGCACAAAGTCCGTCAAGCCTATGATATCATTGGCGGCCCCGTCCTCGTCGAAGATGTCTCGTTGGAATTTGAGGCCTTGGGACGACTGCCTGGAACGTTCATCCGGTTTTATGTCGACGAAGTTCCGTTTGAGACCATCTGCCGTACCCTCGATGGCCTGAGCCGCAATGCTACCGCAAGGTGTATCTTCGGCTATTATGACGGCACCACTTTAGAATTCTTCGAAGGCAGTCTGCAAGGCATCATCGCCGACAACCCCAGAGGGGAGCATGGCTACGGGTGGGACAAACTGTTCATCCCACAGGGCTATACACAAACCCGCGCCGAAATGAATCAAGCAGACGATAAAAAAACATACCTGACGATAAAGCCTTTCGACCAGATAAAAGCCTTCCTCGAACACAAATGACCGCGCACTAACTTATATAGCAACAGCCTTGCTATAGTAACGACATGGAACATTCGAATACTACTTTTCAACTCCCAGCGACTATACCGGACGCTTCAGATATTGCCCAAACCGCCCTCCAACTTGCCGCCCTGTCGTCACGCCTGGCGCTCGAAGAACGCACGCTCGTAAACCACATCACCGGCAGAGCGGAAAATGTCGCCGAGCATTCAGCCATGCTCGCACTTGTAGCGCCCGCCGTTGCCGAGCTATATTACCCTCATCTAGATGCTAATTTAATATGCCGATTTGCAACGATTCATGACGCCGTCGAGGCGTACGCTGGTGACACTGCCACTCATATTATAAGCAAGCAAGAATTGGAACAAAAAGCGTTGAGGGAAGCCGCAGGTCTTGCGCAGCTTAAGAAAGATTTTGCCGCAATGCCCCGTTTTGTGCAGCTTGTCGAACAATATGAGGCGCAGAAAACCCCTGAGGCGCGTTTCGTGCGCATCGTCGATAAGTGGACGCCTATCCTGGTTCATTTTGCCGACAAAGGAGCGACACTACGCTCATATATAAACCCGGATGAATTGTTGCAAAATTTTGTCGAACGGGCTGCCCGTTTAAGAGAGCAATTCCCTGACCTACTCGAGCTAGTTGCTGTTCGCGAAGAGCTAACCAACTTGGCAGCAAAGTATCTGTTTCAGCCGTGACGACCTATCGGACTTCTAAAATCGCGCACGTCCACCAGCTTTTGCTATGATGTTTTTATGCAGCAACGTGAAGCGTACATGAAGATAGCAATACAAGCCGCCATGGATAGTAGTAAAAATGGCGGCGTGGCAATTGGCGCGGTGCTAGTGGATGCTGCCACTGGAGAAGTTGTTGCAACCGGTGGCAGCCAGGTGAGAATCAGTAAGGACCCGACCGCCCATGCCGAAATCACCGCCATCCGGACTGCTGCAAAGTTGCGCAGCACTGACGACCTATCCGGGCTTATTCTTTTTAGTACCCTGGAGCCCTGCCATATGTGTTTGAGCGCCGCGGCCTGGGCACGTGTTCCCCAGATATTCTTTGGAGCGTACCGCAAAAATGTGGACGAAACGTTGTTCGATATTAAAGGCGATTTTAGCGACGAGCAAGAGGGCAAACGCATGAATTTACGGGAAAATCTCACCATGAAAGTCAGTGGCGGCGTGCTCGAAGCCGAATGCGCCGAACTGCTGGCGACGTACCATGAACCGCCCAAGCACGCCTTCAAAATAGCCTAGCTCACCTCCTCGGCTCAGGACTTTTGCGCCAATACATGCTTCCCGGGTAGCGAATGAAGCCGGGCATGAGGAAGCTGTAGCTTCTGGTATCATAAAAGGTATGTCTGACCTCCCTATTCAAATTGTTGACGAACAGAATAACCCGAGTGGCAGCGCCTCAAAACAACAGGCCTGGCGGGAAGGCCTTTCACACTCATCGTTCACGACCCTTTACCCGTGTTCCCACTCCTCCCAGAAGAAGTGGCCGCCGTCGAATGGATGGAAGTCGCAAGAGTGAAAGAGCTCATCAAACGCCACTCCAATCAAGTAACTGATGGCTTAGAGCAGGTTATCAACCGCTTTTTCTAATTTTGGTATACTTATATGCATGGTCGCTAGTGAATTACAACTTCCTATTCCGATTGATGAGCTGCGTGCTATGTTGCGCGAAAACGGCGTGAAAACGGCATCTATTTTTGGTAGTTACGCACGGGGCCAGGCAACGCCAACAAGTGACCTGGACTTGCTCGTGGAATTAGCTGAGGGGAAAACCTATCTCGATTTAGGTAGACTACAGTATGAACTTGAAGAACGTTATGCAGTGAGGGCAGATATTGCTACACGATTGAATCATCATTTCGAGCCTTATATCAGATCCGAACTAGTAAACATCCTGTAACAGAAATGAGCGAGCCCAAGCCAAATCTCAACTCCATCCTAGATACCCTGAGGGTTATTCAGACTTATACACCAAAAGATAAGACGACTTTTATGCAGGATCCGAACGCGCAAGACGCTACGCTTATGCGCTTGCAAGATATAGGCGAACAGCTTGTTCGTATCCGCGATAAATTTCCGGATTTCTATAAACTGAATGGCTCGGATGAATGGCATAAGCTCATCGGGCTTCGCAACATCATCTCTCATGGCTACCGCGAAATCGACTTTGAAATCATTTGGGACATTGTTACTCACAAGTTAGGCACCTTCACAACTGAAATTACACGGTTGATTGCATGAAGCCCCGTTTTGTCTTTGTCCACGGGAACGAAACAACCCACTGGTCGTTCGGATGGGCGCCATGGCTCAAGGCTGAGCTTGAGCGGCTGGGCTTTGAAACGTTCTTTGAAACAATGCCCGACTCGATCATTGCTCGTGCCACATTCTGGCTGCCGTTTTTAAGAGATCATGTGCGCGTTGGTCAGCACGATGTCGTTATCGGCTGGTCTTCAGGCGCCGTAGCCGCGATGCGCTATGCTGAAGACAACAAGATCCGCGGCTCAATCTTGGTATCCCCTAGTTATACCGATCTTGGGGGCGACGAATTGGAAAAACAAAGCGGCTATTACGACAAATCATGGGATTGGGAGAGGATCAGAGCCAATCAGAGCAACATCGCCGTGGTGTGGGGTGACGACGATCCTTACATCCCCCAACACGAGTTTAGCTTCATTGCCGATCAGCTCAACGCTGAACGGCTTGAGATTCACCATGGCAAACACTTTATCGAGCGGACCGAGTTCCCAGAGCTACTGAACCTCATAAAGCATTTTTACTCATAGCTCTTGCTCAGCCAGCTCATCATCGTCATAATACGGTGCTTATGCTGCGCCTCGGCCCTAACACCTCCCCACCTCAGGATATCCATTCCCTAACATTGTTTATCCCGGGTGGTTCGTCATACATTCAGGAAACCTTCCTTCCGCGCGACGAATACGATCCAAATGGCGGGTATAACAACCTTTCCTTTACGTATAGACTTGCTGAACGCTCCGATCAACGAGCCCAGGCGGCAGCAGACATATTCAGGAGCGGCTTTCATACCTCTGCCGTCTTTAGCGCTGGATACCCCGGCACAGCAGCTAGATGGATTACCAGCGCAGGAGAGAGTCTCGCACCCGCACCAGGCAAAGGCGAAGCGACGAAAATGGCGGAGCCGCTACAATATGCCCTCCTACAAGGCTCTAGGCGCGGCAAACCAATGATTGCTGATCGATGCGGTCACAGTGAACAAGAGGTTAATAAAATCGTCAGAGTCTACGACCAATCCAAAGATACGTTTGGCGACGTCATTGGCGCCCTTGAAAACGACTGCTTCGATCTGGGCCAGCTCCGAGACGACCCCCACCACGGTATTCAGATCCTGGCCGGCCGGCAAGCAGTGCGCGTTGGCGCCATCCTAGAGGCCGCCACCGGTGTTGCCCCGAATCGCATTTTCGGTACGCGTATACGCGACCAACTTAATAGGAGGGGTGGTGGCAGATATGGCCCACTCCCGGAAAGAAGCCGAGCCTTTTACAACGCACGCGAAATAGCCGGAGCCACCCTTACAAAGATCGCGTTAAGAGAGGCGAAGGTTCAACCAGGGGACATAAAGAGCTTGTATGAAGCTCAGGAACTCTTTGCGCAAATGGCGACTGGCGGCCTACATACTGTGGTTTGGCATAGAAAGCAAGAAGCTCTATAAGCCGTCGACGATTTGCTATACTTTCGACATGAATGAACCGTGCTTTTATCGTGTGAGTGTAAAAGCCTTCATTACCGATGCCAATGGAAAATTCTTACTGGCCAGGGAGGGAGACACCTGGGACCTCTTAGGCGGCGGTCTTGATCATGGTGAGCACCCCTTGACAGCACTCAGACGCGAAATTATCGAAGAGACAGGTCTCACCGTAACCGACATTTCGCCTGCCCCTGTCTACTTTATAACCGCCAAGAAACCACGTCTGGATGTATATATGGCTAACGCGCTCTATAAAGTAACACTCAAGGATCTCGACTTCACGCCTTCCGACGAATGCCAGGAGCTCCGCTTCTTCAGTATCGAGGAAGCTCGCAAAGAGAGGTTACTTCCAAATGTTGAAGCGCTACTCCAAGAGTTGAGTCGTATAGAGGCTCTAGCCCAGCTTAGTCCATAGGTGGTGTATGCTTTAACATATGACACGCTAGATGTACGCTAATGGTTGCGTCAACTAGAATAGTGTGTTATAGTAGCTCGATGGAAATTATCGGCACGGCAGTTCTAGACAGGTCGCCACTAACTGAAGTCCATCACACGGACGAGGTTATAGAACGCCTCAAAGAGCTTAGGTTGGGTAAGGCTATTGATGATAGCATGGTCGCCTCTATCGACCGTGTCAATCAGGCCACCATAGACGATGGTATCCCTGTTAGACCTGTACAGAGCTTTGTAGAAAAACGTCTGAAGGATGGGGGGACGCCCGCTGGAGTTCGCGACTGGCTCGAACAACAGGTAGATAAAGTGGTGGCAGAATCGGTATTAAGTGAATACTACTTCAGCGACATTCTAACTCGACTGGTTAGTCGGGCCGCTCACGACCATCCTGAATCTAATGTTGAAGCGTTATTCGACTTTGACGGTTCTATCATGCCGCTTGCAGAAGATTACGACACCAGGAAATTAGTCATTCTGCGGCCGAGCCTTCCGTTTGCATTAGAAGTTGCGAGGGAGAGGGCTAATTTGCAATGGGCAAATGTCCTAGGCTCCCGCACCCTAAGTGTCGTACCCTTTTCGACTCGGCCCAAAAGCAACATACTATTTGCTTCGGCAGCTATAGAAAGAACCATGCCGGATGCCGGAGGTCACTTAGTAGATCATGAGCTGGCGCTCAGTACCCGCTTGGATGATGAAGTAGACGCGGAACATTCGCTCGAACACGATCCATCGCTCGAAGAAGCGTACAACATATTATCGATTCTAAAACCCGACTTCCCAAGCCTCAACCTCGACGTCCCAGACCAACAAGCCCTCTACTCACGGCTACAAAACCTGCGCAACTACTTGCTGCAAGGTGTGACACCGCCGGAATCGGAAACTATTACAGCAGTTACTGAGTTCCTAGGCACTCTTGATGTATGGACGCGGGGGAAGTTACCTATGCTTGCGCAACTGCTACGCACCGCTGAATCGCGTAATGCTGTTATAGTATACGTCGACGACGGAGAAACCCCGGATATCGTACAGCACGAACGCCTATATACAGAACGGCTTCGAGGGAGTAATGACCGTTTTGGCCAGCGTTGGTATAGAGTCGATTCCCGCTACCGGGATCTGAATGATGAGTCTTTAGCCGAGGAGCATACCATTCGGCCCGACGAAGTACAGGCCATACTACTCGCACGCGTAAGGGCTCGCCAAGAGGCCCAGGCACCTTCTATGGCGTAGTTGCCGTACCACTGCCATCAGATAGACTCGTCACGATCGCATTTACTCACGAGCGATTGTGGCTGTATAGTAGATATAAGCATGAGCAAAATAGCCAACTACAAAGCTATTCTGTACAAAATGCTCCTGGTGGGAGTTATTGTAATACTTTCTTTTGCCGCCCTTACACAGCGGCAGCCCCGTCACGCCTATGGCAGCAGTAACGGCAGAATCGCGTACGTGCACGCCGATAATTCCTCAATCGCCCAGATATATTCGAGCAACGCCGACGGTTCCGATGAGCAGCAGCTTACACACAATAGTTTTGGCAGCGTAGAGCCGTCCTGGTCGCCGGATGGAAGCAAGATAGTCTTTGCTGCCGATCCGAATAACGATGGCAATGTACAAATTTTCGTTATGTACGCTGATGGCACCGACCAAGTAAACCTTACTAGCGACAACACCTTCAATATCGAGCCAAAGTGGTCGCCGGATGGCGCCAAGCTGGCGTTCACCCATGCCGATGACAATTCCAGCCTAAGCTACATTTACACGATGGATGCCAATGGCAGCAATCGCACCAAGATTACCAACGGTGCAAATGGTGACATGTCACCCGCCTGGAACCCAAATGGAATGCAGTTGCTCTATACCTGTCCGGACGGCACCTACGACCAGCTTTGTCTGGTGAATGCCGACGGGGCAAGCCCTTCGGCTCTTACGTCTGACGCTCAAGATCACGATACCGGTGCCTGGTCGCCGGATGGCACGCAAATTGCCTTCACTGCCAATATTCACCCCTACGACCACCATCTAACGGTTATGGACGCTAATGGCAGCAATATGCATACGTTGTCCAGCGTTAATTACGACAATCGCAATGTGGGCTGGTCGCCGGATGGCACGAAGCTGATTTATGATGGCTTTGGCGGCGGCAGTTTCCAGCGCATCTATGGCATCAATACCGACGGTAGCAATGAAACAGCAATCACACCGGATACGCAAGACACCTCCATGCCATCCTGGCAAATCTTTAGTAATGATAACGACGGCGACGGCATAGCGAACGCTACCGAGTCGAATGGACCGAATCACGGGGACGCTAACGGCGACGGTATTACCGACACCTACCAAAGGCAAATAACCAGCCTAGTAAACCCCATCACCAACAACTACCAGGTGTTGCAGTCGGACTGTACTGCCAACAGTGGCGTCTCTACTGGCAGTCTGCCTGCTAGCTATAAAGATACCGCTTTTAGCTACCCAGAGGGATTAACCAACTTTACCCTCACCTGTGCCGCGCATGGCCAAACGGCAACGGTCACCCTCTACTACTATGGCCTGGCAGATTCGAACACATTCGTGCTACGCAAGTACAACACTACGACACACACCTATCAAACGATCCCTGGAGCGATTGTAAGCTCAGCAACTATTGGCGGTCAGACTCTCACTAAAATAACGTATCAGATTACAGATGGTGGCCCACTCGACCAAGACGGTGCAGCAAATGGCACCATTGTTGACCCCGTTGGCATTGCCAGCCCCGCAGTTGGCGCTCCCAGTACAGGGCTAGGCGGCACACCGCTATAGCCTATCTGTATCGTCGGCTCCACGGTCGTAAAACAGCAACACTTCTTCAGGATTCCGCCGATTGCCTGCTATAATCGCCGAGCTCGTCGGTTTACCGTATCGGAACTCCACCGTATGCAGAGTACAGTCTGAAAAAGGAGTGCCATCCGGGCGCAGCGACAACAAGTAAGCGAAGCTATGCCGTCGCAGATCTCGCTGCCACGTTATACTCCGTAGCGATTCGCTGGCTTGCAAACAGCTGCGCAAAGGCATCACATTCTGGTCTGCATGCACAGTAAGGGCCTTGATAGGTAAGACGCGCCAGTAATTCCCCACTAACACTTCTTCGGGATGTTTTGCCAAGGCTTGAGCGACGAGTTGATTGCGGTGGCGAAGGGGATCGTGCGCGACCTCCCTGCGGATATGCCCAGTGAGCGCGGTAAGCCCGCACATAATTGCCAGCGCGAGTATGCCTCCAGCAGCCAACAGTATATTTGACTCCAGTTCGACGCTCCTTAGGTATGTCGCAAGTGTGACAAAACCCGCGAATAACGAGATCGTCAGGTAGCGCGCATCAGCAGCGTAGGGGTGATCAGTACAAACAAACAGTATAATTGCTGCTGCCGTACTAGCGACAAGCATGAGAGACAGGCCTTCCGCTAACGTGGGCTCGTCATGATTGTGCAGTACCTGGCGCGTGACCATAGTGCCCGCGGCCGCCATCGCTGCCCCTACCATCAGATTAGTCGCGGCAGGGATAATCGCTAACGGACCATCTGCCCTTGTTATGCCTAAGTTAAGCAAGAGCGCTTTAGCAGCGAAATGCAGGCCAGACCATAGCTCGTGCCAATTGGAAATAAATCCATATGGGCTGGTAATATCGCCTATTACATGTACCTGCCGTCCTAGCGCCAAAAGAAGCACACGCGCCAAGATCCAGGCGAGACCCGTTCCCCATAGCCAGCGCTTAGCAACATCACGTAATTGATAGCGGTGAATAGCGGTGACCACCATAAGGAGCAGGCCACCACCAATGCTCAAAGGTACAAAAAGCTGATCGCTGGCAAACAGTACAGCCAATGCAAGCGTTGCCGTAGTCCAGCGTATGCTCCAATATGCCTGCGCCCTTAGATAGAGGACGAGCACGCCGAGATAGACGACATACTCAACGTTCCGGCCGGTAAGCATCGCCATATTAAGCGGCGCCGTAGGTCCATGGAAGAGTTGCGCCGGTACTAAGATCAATACACAAGCCAGCCCAAGGCAAAGCGTACCAAATACCAACGAGTTAGATGCTATCCTGTGCAGCCCATACGCCAACCCTGTAACGCTCAGTAAAACAACCAAGATAGTCATACACGCATAGATGGGAGCGGCGTTGTGGAACATGGCTAATAGCAGAAAAATTAGCCACTTGAGCAGCAGTGTATGTGAGGCAGGAAATAAGGCTCCAGCAAAGCTCTTACTATGTTCAAACAACAAGCCGTCAGCCAGCTGATCGGCATTCCCTTGCTGTTGCCATGCTCCCAACAGTGACCACCATATAGCAGAACAGAGTAGTATAGTCAGGCCTAGCCAGGCGTACCAGTTGTAGTCGGTTCGCCAGCGTTTTTGATATGCCCAGAGCGCCCTCATCTTCTTTTAGTGTAACAGGGCCAGTGCTTATCTTTGTCCGGTGATTCATATAGACTAAGACTATGAGATTCAGCTTCAGGCAGCTTAAACAGGGAGCTGCACTGCTTGCCTTGGCGCTACTCATCGGCCACGTTTTCTATGCCCCGAGTCCCCGCAAGCAGCAAACGAAACCTGCCGTCCAGCTAACCAGTGCCAAGGATGTTATTACGTACTCCAGCCCCTCACCGAGCGAAGTACAGCCAAACAAAGGCGCCTACGCATCGACAGCCGGAGCGACCGAACCAAAATACATCACATTACCGACCATACAAACCGAGGGGTACATTCAAAAGATGGGCGTTGATCAGCACAACCAAGTCGCCGCCCCGAACAATGTCAATCTGGCAGGCTGGTATGTAAATAGTTTAAGTCCCGGCCAGGCCGGCTTAAGTATTATCGATGGCCATGTAAACGGCCTGCACGGACCAGGTATATTTCTACATCTCGGTAAGCTTTCTGCAGGCGACGCTTTTACGATTGAGTTAGGCAATGGAACAAAAGAGCTCTTCCGTATCAAACAAATCATCGAAGTAAGAAATGAGGTAGCTGGCGCTGCACTATTCGCTCGCGATAACAGCATCAAGAGCCAGCTCAATCTCATCACCTGTGCCGGTGATTTCGACAATGCCACTCACAGTTATAACCAACGCACTATTGTCGTCAGTGAACTGATTAGCGCACATTAAAGTAAGTAGGTTGCAAGATCAGTATAGACAAAGAAATCGGTAGCATCGTTGAATATCGAAATCAATTCAAGGAAAAGCAAACTTCCTATTGCTTCCGCGCACGCAAAGTTGGTCAATCGGCTGCATCGTCTTTTACTGAACTGGAAGTAGCCGATGATTTCGCAGTTGTTTGGGCCGACAGCCTAGAGATAGCTACCGAGCTAATGGCCAATGCCCACCCGGCGAACTACGTGGGCCGCTTTATCCAAAGAAGAGATCTGTTATTTTTGCAAGCCGCACAGCAATTAAGGTGACAGTGCTAAGCAGGATTATTTTTGATATAGCCAGTTCATCGCCTGAGTGCGGTCATCGAAAAAGCGCAATTTATAGCCTTTGCCCGTAGCCCTCAGCATAAGGTTGGTACCAAAACGCATCACACCCCCTTCTTTACCAAGCAGCGCGAGTCTGTCGTAATCGAGTTGTTTGGCCAACTCGACAACTTTTTTTCGCCCCTCGGCGTCTACATTGCCCATTTGCAGTAAATTATCGAGCACCAGGCAGGGCTTGCCCAGCGCCTTCAGTTCGGTCAAATAAGCATCGGCTTGCCGTGCCATATGCTCAATCGAGGCAACGTCTTGATCGCCCACTACCTCAATCTCGATCACGTTATCTGCATTCAGAAAAACTCGATTACCCATAGTGCTATTTTAGAAGCATGGTACCGTTTTCGTCTAGGCATAGACAATTTGCTATGATGGGATAATGGAGCAAATGCCAAATCTTGCCAGTTCTTCTGCCAAAGAAGTTGCATATTCGCTTGATCTGGTTAGCGGCAAGCTTCTGTGGGGCGACACACTCTATTCGGTGTACGGCTATCAAACCAGTGAGCCGGCCAATACGATAGAATGGTGGACAAACCACGTTCACCCCAGTGACGCCATGATTCTAAACCAAGCACTCGAAACGGTAGAATTGAATAAGGCAAACGAGTGGTCGGTTGCCTACCGCTTCCGCAAAGCCGACGCCGGCTATGTACTGGTACGCGACCATGCCACAATTACACGTGACGCCGATGGCACTGCCACACACATTAACGGCACGATCGCACCGATGTAAATCTCTCGACGTGATCCATACAACCCTTTCCGTGTTTACGCTTGACCACCCTCCTGTCTACATCGAAGCACTGAAAAAGAGTGCATAATAACACTGACACCGGCGACATAAAGACTGTTGAAACGTGCAATCGTTAAGTCATAAGACGCGCACGGTACTTCATCGAACCAAGTACATCTTTTTTAGTTGTATCAGCAGATCTATACCTCCACGGTTTTGATCATCCACATGTCGCTGGCCAACCCTTTACTTGTTAAGTATTCAAACGGCAGGTAGAAGTGGCCTTCATCGCCCCAGTCTGAGCCCCATGAATTGCGGACAATGTAATGCTTTTTCCCTACATCGTATCCCACAACTAGCACGGCGTGCCCGCCGAGCAATCGCTCTTCTGGCTCCGGCATAGGAATAATTCCCGTTCTCTCGGTATCCGGAGTTTCAAAACTCTCGTACACGGCAATACCAGTTACAAAAGGATATCCTTCGTTTAAACAGGCTAGCATATCGTGGCTCGGATCATCGTGCGGCGTGACGATACGACGATACTCTAGGGTCTGGCTCTCTTGGGCGTCCTGGTAAGACTTCTCGGATGGTTTATCACGAAACTTGTCAATGATGTACGGCCAGTCAATCTCTGGGGGTACCCCAGATACATTCAAGCTTTTGATGCCATCGCGCAGCGTGGCACCGGCGTCGGTATCTATCGTGCCCTCCATGTAGCGCGAATTCCAATAGACAAATAAACGGCTCGGGGTCATGAATGAGTGCCCCTGTTTGCCGCGGTCAAAATCGAAGGCGCCAGCAAGCGCGTTGGCCGTACAACTTCCCAGCTGACCTTGATCGTACACTGGCGGACACTGGTCGCGCAGGTCTATCCTGGTAACTGCGGCCAATCTAGTGAGTTTGAGCGCTTCGGGCAAAGGCCGGAAAATTTTGTCACGTTGGTCGGGTACATCCGGTATCCACCCGAGTCCGCGTTTCTGCGGTGTAATGCGAAAACTTAGCATATACCCTCCCCCTTACTTAGTATCTACACTGTAATGAGAAGGCTGGGCTTGGTCAACTGCTAATGTTTTTTAGTACAGGTCGGAGATGGCTGAGCATGTAGATTGAGCCAACAGCAAGCAATATGGGCTCAGGACGCTTGAGCAGTACACGCGCCGCTTTGGTAATATCGGGTATAACTTCAAAGGTATCAAAATGCTGCTCGCGGCAGCTTGCGACAATTGCTTCAGGGTCAACAGAGGTGTGGCGGATATCCTGCCCGCCTCCATACGAGGTAATGATCAGGTAATCAATGTTAGGCAGGAGTTCATGAAGGGCGGCGGGAAAGCGAACGTCACCGCCAGCTACGAAACTCACAATAGCCGCCCGTTTTTGTCCATGGTAGCGCTGACGTAGGCTCTTTACCAGCGCGTGCATTTTTTGACCGTTATGGGCGCCATCCATAATGAGTTGTCTGCCCCCGACTCCAATAATCTCCATCCTGCCTGGCACATAGGTATGAGCTGCGTGCTCGATCTGTTCATCAGCAAGCAGAGCCTGCCCATCATGTGTCAGTGCATATTGTACCGCTTGCAGGCTGAGTCCAAAGTTCCGCTGCTGAAAGAGAGGTAAAAAAGCAAACCGGGCTTGATCCGCCTTAGGGTCGAGTACATGCAAGTCGGCCTGTTTTTGTGCCGCTCGGTCGCGGATGGGTCCCATTGCCTCATCCGATTGCCGATAGCAAAAAACAGCATTATGCAGTTGGATGATGCCCGCTTTTTGTGTCGAGATCTCCGGGAGCGTTTTGCCCAGCACGTGGGTATGATCGAACCCAATATCGGTAATCACCGCCACCTTATCCTCACGGTTTACTACGTTCGTGCCATCCACGAGACCACCCAGCCCCACCTCTATTACGGCATACTCCACTTGCAGGCGGGCAAACTCCCAGTAGACAAACGCGATTAGCAGCTCAAAATATGATGGTGTAAATGGCAACTTCGCAATGAGGTCCAGAAAGATGCTGAAATCACGGCAAAACGAGGCTTCATCCAACGGTACCAAATCGATCTGCACACGCTCGTTTATTTGGTCCACATGCGGCGAAACTGTTAGCCCTACGCGCTTGCCCGCCGCCTTAAGCAGCGCGGCAGCATAATAAGCAGTCGAAGTCTTGCCGGAAGTACCAGCTACGTGAATGACTTTGAGGCTATCCTGCGGGTTGCCCAAATATTCCATGAGCTGCACCATGTATTCCAATGTATAGGCATGCCGGGGCAGATTCGTCGGCCAGTGGGCCTCGAGGACGTGGTTTACTTCAGCAAAGGTTGTGAGCGCAGTCATGTTTTCTTATTGTACCTAATTGTTGACAAGATGATGGTAATGACCAGCTACGTCATGAACTCGCAAGTAACGGGCACCATTGGCTATTGCTTTGTCTGCAGCATCCAGATTCGGCTGTAAATTCATACGGTGCTCGCCTAGAAATCGCTTGCGGGAGTAGCCAATCATAATCGGGCTGTCGCGAATGAGACGCCCGAATGTTAATAATCTTCTATTGAGTTCCGGGGTTTTGCCAAAACCGATCCCAGGGTCGAGGATTATCTTCTCCTTAGGCAATCCTAATTCTACGAGCTGATTGCGGCGTATAAGCAGCTCGCGCAATACCTGCTGTTCGTCGTCGGCGTCTGCTTCCCTATGCGCCCGCATAATGTCGATTCCATACTTGGCAGGCAGATGACTCACAATGCATTTGAGGCCGAAGCGGGCCACAACCAAGCGCATAATTGGATTATTCATTCCCGTTACGTCATTGACAATAAAGTTGGCACCGAACTCGTTTGCCACTTGCTCGATAGTTTCTGGATGGTAGCTATCGACCGAAATACGGCCAGGATGTCGCGGTAATAATTGGCGTAAGACGGGCCGCAATCGCTGCCATTCTTCGATTGGCTCTAAGGGTTTAGCCCGAGGATTGGTTGCCTCCGCCCCAATATCAATATAGGCGGCGCCCGCCTCAAATAACATTTCTGCATAACGCACCGCCGCCAAAGGCTGGGCATATTTGCCGCCATCGCTAAAACTATCTGGAGTAACGTTGAGTATGCCAAAAAGCTCTACCCCACCCTTTAATCGGGTAAGTTCGAGACTCCCGAGTCGACGCCTTTTGTTTACCATCTTAGGTTCTCAATCTAACTTACATCAAACTACTCAATCCCGACTGCAGATAGCTAGGCAATACTCCGCCAGCAGCATTGATCTCCTGAAGCACCTTACGCGATGTCGGTACCATGCCTTCGCCAGGTTCCCAATATGCAATCCAGTTCGCAAGGGCCACATTCGCAATTCGGGGCGCAAGATCCCGCCCGCACAACAAAGGATCCGCCGGCTCCAGCATAGCATGTTCCGACACGCTTGGATTATAAACACCATATGCGTTCAGTCGGTCCGCTACCATTTGCGGGTCATATCCGTAGTCAAGAGCACGCTGGGCAGCGTCAGCAATCGGGCCAACCGGCCACAATCCGTCCCCCAACCCTTCTATTCGTATACGTTTAGCCATCAATACTCCAAAAACTAACAAATACGTGCATCTCTGTGGTGCCGATGCACGACTATAGCACAATCGCCCATATTTTTATAGCGATATCAAACAGACCCTCTGATACACACAGTGCGAACTATCTAAGGTATAGTAAATGGAAATGAAACGAATATTTCTGATTGCCGGCTTGTTGTCGGTGCTGCTGCCCGCCTTTCCGGTGAGCGCGCATCAGGTACTGAGCGACCACGGGGTGCAGGGTATACTCCATATTAACCCAAACGATACACCGGTCGCCGGTCAGCCAATGCAGCTCATGTTTTATCTGAACTCTAGTGACCCAACATTTTCGGTACCAGATTGTGGCTGCCATGTAGCTATTACCAGACAAGGCAAACAAATAGCTACGCCCTCTACTAGGATCAGCCAGGGTCTGCTCACTGCCAATGTCACATTATCTGCAGTGGGTACCTATACTGTGCAGCTCACCGGCAGCGGTTTTACCCTGCCCTACGATATTCGGGTGGATAAAAATCCGTCAGCTCATACGAGCAATGAAATTGCAGTGATTACCGCGAGCACCATAGGATTTCTGGCCCTCTGCGTGCTTTGCTACTGGTATGTCCGCGTCATTCAGCGAAGGGATAAATCCTGATAAGGAGCTACTGGTAAGATTAGCCAGCGGCAAAGATCTCTACATTACTGTAGCGGCATTGCCGATGCCAGCGCTTGATCAAGGGCCTCGGTCACGACCGGGCGCCACAAAGCATAGCCTCTGGCATTAGGGTGAAATTTATCGGCCGCAAACAGGGTTGGGTCAGCCGCAAAAGCAGCGCCTGTTTTAGCAGCGATTGGCGCGAAGGTAAGATGATCACGCGCGGCTAATGGTGCGAACACTCCGTCATTTAGACTCCGCGTACGCGAACCGGCAAGTTGTTTAAGCGGCCACGGCAATCGCGGGATAGACCCCATGGCCGGTGCGCCGGTGAGCACGATCTTGACTGCAGGATTGGCGCGCCTGAGTATGTCGATAACTGTCTGCATCGAAGCGGCAACCGATGTATTACTAGTGAGATGCGTGACGTCATTAGCTCCTACCGCAATCAGGACGATGTCTGGCTTGTAGGAAGCGGCTTGTCCTGCCTGGGACGCTGCCACGTCTTGTGCCCTTGCCCCCGATACACCGAGGTTCACAAATTGGACCCGGTGATTCTCTGCCAAATGTTCGGCGCTATACAGTGCATAGCCCTCAGCATATGGTGCACCTTGCGCAATTGCTGTACTGTCGCCCATCACGACATAGCTAAGCGCAGGGCCACTGCCGAGCATTTGCGGGCCTCGTGGAATAGACGGCGCGGGGACCTTGGTACCATTCAATACAACAATCAAAAATTCTGCCAATACAAACACCGCTAACGCCAAAACTATACCTACCGCAGCTACGAGCACATATAGTTTAATGGTCATTACCTTAATAGTACGCTAATTTGCGGATATCATCCCGCCAGGAACGCTCGGAGTCTTTAAAATAATTTGTAACTTTATCTCATCTGTAGTGGTATATAGGATATGCAAGAAGACGAGGCAGATCTTATAGCCCGCTCACTCCGTGGCGATAGCGGCGCGTATGGTGAGCTCGTCGACCGCTATAAAAACGCACTCTATTATCATTGTTTTGCTATTGTGCGCGACGAAGATGCCGCCGAAGATATTGCTCAAGAAACCTTCATTAGCGCCTACTATAAGTTAAAGCAGTACAACAAGAAGTACCGGCTAGCGACCTGGCTATTCAAGATTAGTACCAACAAATGCCTCACCTACCTCAAAAAACGAGGCCGTGAAATTGCGCTGGATGATACGCTTATTGCTACAATCGCTTCGCACGAGCCAACCCCGCATATCCAGGCAGAACGCAGCGAACTGCACCAGATGGTTGCGCATCTCCGGCCCGAATACCAAGCAGTGATCAGCCTCTATTATTGGCAGGGGTTAGACTATGCCACCATGGCGGCAGTGATGCATGTGCCGATTAACACGGTTCGTGTATGGCTAAAACGCGCCAAACAGGCGCTCAGAGAGGAGCTCACATGAAAGACGTTGAGCAGTTGCTGTCGAAACACATACCTAAACCTAGTCGAACACTGCGAGCCAGCTTCACGCAGTCAGTCATCGCCACTATTCAAGATGGACCAAAACAACACAAATGGCGGGTGCTTCGTAACCGCCTGCACACACCATTACTAAGCAAAACCAGCCTTCTCTCACTCGCAGGAGTAGTACTGCTTGGAAGCGGGGCGGCAGCAATTGTGCTATGGCCAACGCCCTCCGTAACACCTACCATGAGCCAGGCGTTGCCGAGCGGCAACCATATCGTGGGATATAATGCCAAAAACTGTAATTACTTTGGTGCTCCAAGCGATGCAGTCGGCCATTCGGGTACAAATGAGCAACTATACTATGAGGTCCGCCAAGGTTCCAAACTCACCGACCAACAGCTGCAGGATGCGCTGGAGGGCGTTTGCGAAGAAAATGTGAGCAATGCTGAAGTCACCAGCATCATCAAAAAACTTCCGGGCAATACATCAGATGTAGTATCCTCACTTACTGAAACAATCCACGGCATTACCAAAGACACTATCTCCCTTGCCTTAGATCCACATTACCCTGCCACTATCCACTCAAGCCAGCCTGGTATCACATATAGTCACTTCGCACCCACATTGCTTATCTATAACGAAAGTAATCTTGCGTCTTATAGTGATCTTAAAATTGGTGACTCGGTTAAAATTGTCGTACGAGATACCGCCGAAGCAAAGGGAAACTACAACCCGCTCAACCACTCAGAAACAGCTCAGGTTCTTGCCATTATAAAAGTTCCGCCACTTACCGCTAACCCCGAACTCTTTTACGAAGCAGTCGGTGGCGACTTGGTGCGACTTGAACCGTGTAAGAACAGCCCGACTGGCTTTTGCCGCGCATATAACTTCATCAATGAGTCCACAAAATAACTCTTGCCTCCGTACACCGAAGCTACGCGGGGATCAGCTCAAAGCGGATTGCCACGACGCCCCATTCTTTTTCTTGTTCGGCGGCATACAAACCCCGATACACCTTGAGCGCAGTTTCAATACTGGTCGCATACGGAATGGCTGACTGATAACCGAGCGTCTCCATCATCTCAGCAAATGTTTCGAAATATAATAACTGTGCTACTCGCACCTGTGCGGCGTGTTCATGAGATACAGTCAATTCGCCTTCTTTGTACACATCTTCACGGATGGAAAGTGTATCGCCCACCCTAACCTTCAGAAATGGCGGGGTACCGGGCACCCCTTCGATCGTTTTTGTGCCGTCAAGAATAGCCTGCACCAGAGATAATTCGATTCCTAACGCTTGCATGCTACAAAGTATAGCAAATGATAGATCTAATACTGGCTCACCTTATTAAACTCATAACCGGCCCTCAACAGCCCTAAACCCATAAACGTCACGAGGGTAAATAATACATAGGCCACCGGACCTTGCATAGTAGGAGCCGCGAACAATCGTAAGACATACTGGTAGCTCGTCACAGCCAAGATCGGAAACAACGACTGCAACAAAAGACGTATAGACGGCTTATACAACTCTGGCAATTTGCGTATGGCCTTTGGCAAGAGCATTGTCGAGGCGATGGGCGTGAGTGTAATCCATGCCCACATCGTCGCCACCAGATCATGGACAAATTCGGGCTCGCCTGTATGGGGATGCGGCATTAGGCAAGTCAAAACAGCCGACAGTACGAAGGCAATAAGTAACGGTTTGGCAGTCGTCCACACACTCTTTACGCCAATTAGCCGCACATACATGATGTTACCCGTATGAAATAAGATGGCGGCGATCAGAATAGGCAACGTATACAGAACACTGGTGAGCGGAAAACGCCGCAAGTCATAAATCTCCATAATCGGTTGGCCAAGCATACACAATCCCAATAGGGCCACTGCTATACAAATAATCACGAATGCTCGGCGCAATGAAGATTGAAAGGCCGGTAAAGCCGTCAAAAAAAGCCAAGCTGCGCCAACTGTCAGCAAGCTAAACACCGTAGCACCCCCCGTAAGTCCCCGTTGCTCTGGGTTGTCCAGGTGAGGGACCAGCGCAGCAACCAACGCCAATACGATTGCTAACACAATAACGATACTTAGTCGTGCCTGGCTCTTCTTGCCCACATTGCCTTGCAGGTGCTGCTCGATCTGCAGGCGAAGTGACTCGGCAGTGAATGAACGCAGTGTTTCCTTCTGTACCAAATACTTTTCTAGCTCGTGCTGTACTTTAACAAGCTTGGCATGGTCACTCGAACTGAGCGGTTTTGCAGGATCGATACGAACAGTCACGTCACGGAAGGAGTCCAATATGCTGTCGATAGCCTTTGGATTTGTCGCAAGTGATGCGGTATATGTGATGCGTTCAATAAGTGAAGATGCGGGGCCCACATGTATAGTATACCAACCAAATTGCTTATACTGCCAGTTATCAACAGATAAAACTATCGCGTTCTCTGCGGTTCGCAGCACTCTCCCGGGGCTTCAGGTAGAGTCAAGCGAAGTGCAGCCAGACCGACTTTTAGTCGGCCTGCGTGAAACGCTCTACCTGAAGCCCCGGGAGAGTGCTATATCTTAGGGCCTATAACTTCTTAATCTCTTCAACAATCGTTGTAAGCGGCGTGTCGGACTTGATAAAGAATTTGCGGGCACCCAAACGGATGGCTCGCTCGTCATCTTCATGCTGGCTGAGGTTAGACAGGACAAACACGATTGGCTTATTGCTTTTGGACTTTAGCTGCTCAAGTACCTGAAAACCGTCCATAACCGGCATAATGAGATCGAGCAGTACCACATCAAACTTGTGGCTATCGATGAGGTCGAGGCACTCTTGCCCATTACTGGCAACCGTGACGGCATAGCCTTCGTGCTCCAGCTTGAGCTGTAGTGCATGGGCGAGCGGCTTTTCATCTTCTACAATGAGGACTTGTTTGGAACTAGCGGCCATTATTTTTCCTTCTTACCTTCCTTACCAAGAGTATCACCGTCTGGCCCATTCGCCGCAATAAAGTCGCGGATCATGGCAATGATTTCATCCAACCGGTACTCGGCCTTGAGAATATACTTCTTGGCGCCCAGAGCAAGCATGTTATGCACTTTGTCCGGACTGGCCGAATTGCTCACTACGAGCACTGGAATGGCCGCCCATTTTTTGCTCTTTTTGAGCTGTTCCATGAACACTAAGCCGTTCATATCCTTCAGGTAATAATCCAGCCAGATGGCGTCAGGCAGCTCATCAAGGCTATCAAGGTAATCAATAGCTTGCTGCCCGCTGGCGCAGGAGAGCACATCCATGCCGCTAATCTTGAGTTTCTTGGTGATGGCCTGCAACAGGAGGGTCTCATCCTCTACCACCATTATCGTTGGACTTTCTTTTGACATACGTTTTATCCTACCACGCTCATTATCATTACTCCCCTTATATACGAGATCCGGTGTTGCGGCTTACTATGCATCGAGCGTCACCTCACCTTTCTTGGCCTTCATGCCACTCATCGGAATACTAAACCAAAATGTCGTTCCCTTCCCCTCCTCACTCTCAAACCATATCTTACCGCCCGACGATTCGATAACCGCCTTAATAAGATACAACCCGAGGCCCGTGCCGTCTGTCTCCACCTTTACTGCATTAGCTGCACGGAAGAACTTCTGGAACACGCGGTCCTGCTGATCTTTTGGTATGCCGTACCCATTGTCTGTTACCTGCGAAATTACTTGGTCGCCCTTACGGGAGATAAATACCGAGATCTCGCCGCCTTTGGGAGTGTATTTAATGGCATTGGTCAATAGATTGAGGTACACCTGGCCAATCAGGCGCGGATCGAGCTTAATCTTTGGCAAATCCTGATGGACACTAATCACTAGCGACTGCTTTTTCTGCTCAGTTTTGCCCTTGAGGTCGCTCACAATACCCGACACAAGTTCCTTCAGGTCGGTCGGCTGTGGCGTTACCATAATCCGGCCCGATTCGATACGTGAAATATTGAGCAATGAATTGACCAACTCGATCATACGCTGAGTAGAGTCGGCAATATTCTGTGCAAAATCAACCTGATCGCCTTTGAGCTTACCGGCGTCGCCAGAGAGCAGCATCTCGCTAAACCATTTAATGGCCGATAGCGGCGTCCGCAATTGGTGTGAGGCGAGCGAGATGAACTCGGTTTTCATACGGTCTATTTCCCGCTCTTTCGTCACATCGCGGACTACTAAAATAGCTCCGATTGTTTTTTCGTCGAGGCGGATCGGATTGGCGCTCACATTCAGCAGAAATTTCTCGCCGCTAACTTTATGGAATGCGAATATATCGCTGACGGCACGCCCGGTAGAGAGCGCACTATGCACAGGCTGTTCTTTGAGCGGTAATGGTTTGGTTTCCTGCACATTTTGTGAATAGAGTTTGAGAATAGTTTTGCTGTCTTTGCCAATTGCTGCTTCTTGACTCTCGAGGTCAAGTAAGGCGACCGCCACATCGTTGGCCAACACCACTGTTCCGTTTTCGTCTACCGCTAGCAAACCTTCACTCATGCTCTGAAGTATTGCCTCGTCGCGTTGTCTCTCGACAGCCAGGCGGCGATAGGCATCCTTGTGACGCTCCGCCATTGCGTTAAAAGCCAGTGCTAATTTGCCAAAATCATCCTCGGAATTCACTGGAATTGGACGCGAAAAGTCTCCATCCGCGATCCGCTCGGCGCCACCCTTCAGCTTTGAGATGGATCGTCCAAGCCAAATTGCCAGAAATGTCCCTAGCGCTACCGCAAAAGCTGAGACCAAAACCGCAAACGTAGCTATCGATACTGTCAGATGGTCTGCTGTCAATGTGAGGTTATTGCTGTGATCCAAAACGAGGATTAAATAGTAGCTGCCGGCATCAACGAGCAGCGTTAACGATAGAAACGCGAATATCATCTTGGCTTGCAGCGACATTTTTCTAAACATGAGCCGTACCCGGCCCTTTGCGCTTCATGCCTTCCAGGGGCAGCACAATAGAAAAAGTACTGCCCTTATCTTCTTCAGATGTAAATCGAATGACCCCGCCCGCTTGTTCCAAAAGTGATTTCACAATGTACAATCCCAACCCTGTCCCATCAGTATCTTTTGATCTTATATTAGTACCCCTGAAGAGTTTTTCAAAGATTTTCTTGTGTTCAGCTTTTGGGACGCCATATCCAGTGTCGGTCACATCTATCCGCACACTACCCCGACTGGAAAGCGAAAGCTTTTCGGCGCTTTTTAGAATCTTAATCGTTACAGAACCACCGTTTGGCGTATATTTTAGCGCGTTGGAGATAATAATTTGAAGCATTGTTTTCGTAAGAGCAGGGTCGAGCTTTAGGTTCGACAGGTCAGGGGCGTACTCTTCACGAATGTGCAGCTCTTTTTCACTCAGCAATGCACTTCCCACTTCATTCAGCACCTTATGGCAGAGTGCGGGGAGATCAACAACCTCAGGGCTCACCGTCACCTTGTCAAGCTCAACGTTGGAGACGGTCAGCATGGCGTCAACGATCGCTGCCGAACGTTGATTACTGTGATAAATCTGCTCGATCGGCTCGCGCTGGGCGTCGCTCAGTTTACCCACATCACCATTCAACAACATCTCGCTAAACCAGGCGATAGCCGATAGCGGCGTCCGCAACTGGTGTGAGGCTAGCGTCACAAATTCAGTCTTGGCCCGGTCAATATTCCGCTCCTCGGTCACATCGCGAAACGTACCAATCGCGCCCTGCACTTTACCATCTACCATAATTGACCTGCCAGACATAACCACCGGGAATTTGCTACCATCCTTACGCACATAGGTTAGCGACAAATTACCGATAGGGCCTTCCAACGCCCGATGTATCGGACGGTCGGTTGATTTCACCCGCTTACCTTTATGATCAATCAATGGCACCATCTCAACGAACTTCTTGCCCATCAAATCGTCGCGGCTCCAACCGAGCATTTGCTCGGCCGGCTGATTCATTAGTATTACCCGCCCTTGCTTGTTTATAGCTACGACGCCCTCATCGATATTCTCTAAGATCGTTCCAGCAAGAACCTTCTCTTCGCGTAAATCGTGCTCGTCGGTGCGTGTCTGTTGCTCGAGCTGCTCCCTCGAACGCTCATATACATATATCCCGGCTGCAACCACTGCTAGGCTCACCAGCAACTGCCTGATAGTTATAAATGAATAAAACAAATTGACCACATCGGCTTGCGCCAACCCAAGTAATGCGAGCACTACCAAAAAGAGGGCTATCACCCAGCGCATACCCTGTTTCTTCCCCGCTACAAAAAAGGCACCCACCGGAAATACAAAAAACCAAAAAATACCCGTACCCTGGGTGCCACCCGTCCCTAACATCACAACTAACCCGGCCATAATAGTAGACAATAAAATGGTGCGGCCTACTACCAGATCCTGACTTGCATATAGCAACCCGATATTCAGCAACATAACTGCAGCGCAGCCGAGCTCTAAATAGCCAATCCGCGGTGTATGATCGGCGGTCAGATGTAATATGCCAAAAATCGTAAGCGACAAAAAAGCCAGCAAGCTGTACATATTGATGACATAAGCTTGGCCGTAGGGCCCAGTGTCTGGCGATAAACGGCTATGCGTAAGCGTATCCCAGAATCGAGTCCGCGCTTTTTGTGTCATAGTGCTATCTGCCCCCGGTAGCTCTGCATGCTGCGCATGCGTTACGCATCTTATTGTATAAGGATCTCTAGCAAAACCAAAACTTCTTGATTATGAATAGGCCACCACCCCTGCCTGCCCGTGCCCAAGTAGAGCGTTTTCGCGCAGGCCGACTAAAAGTCGGTCTGGCTGCACTACGCCTGACTCTACTTGGGCACGGGCAGGCAGGGGTGATTCCGGTCGCCTAGAAGTAAATGCCGTTTTGCCATTTTTTTGTTATGCTTAAGATAATGAAAAAGAACGACACAACCTTCTTCTGCTTTTCGCCACCCGTAATGATTGCTACCTTCATCATCGAGTCTGCCATGCTCGTCTACACTGTATTTCGCTATAAGATGAATACACTCACACGACTAGCTACCGCCACACTTGGCCTGCTGGCCATTTTTCAGCTCGCTGAATTTAGGGTATGCGACTACGGCAACGGTGCTGGTATGTGGGCGCGCATCGGATTTATCGCCATTACCATGCTGCCACCGCTCGGCATTCATCTAGTGCGCGTCATTGCTGGCCGGGGGCCTCGAATAGCGGTGTGGCTGGCGTATCTTTCCGGCCTATCATTTGCCGGGATCTTTGGCCTGGGCAGGCATGCCTTTCATAGCCACGTATGCGCCGGCAATTACGCCATCTTTCAGTTAGCTCCACACTTAGGTGGTATCTACTTCGGTTACTACTACTTCTGGCTCTTCATGGGCATTGGTTTGGCGCTGTATTATGCGAGTAACGCTTCGGTCGTAAAGCGCGAGGCGCTGATCCTGCAGGCCGTTGGCTTTTTGATATTCGTACTTCCCACCGGGATAGTCAACGATCTAAGCCCCAAGACAATATCGGGCATCCCAAGCATCATGTGCGGCTTTGCCGTGCTCTACGCTCTCTTGCTTACCTTTGGTATTCTGCCGCGCGCCGCAAAAGGCAAGGCTAGCACAAAATAATTAATCGGCTGACACTCCTTTTAGCCTACTAATTCAGCCAAAAAACGTCACTCAGGTTGGCAGCTAAGGGTGATACTGTATTATAGATTGCGGAATGAGCGTGATATCTCTAGAGCCAAAACCGAAGGTTGTCGGCCTGTTGAGTCCTGGGCTGGATGTTTGTAGATTCTCTCCCGACGCACACGACGGGGCCGGCACTAAATCAGCATGGAACGATAACGACCAGGCCGCTTTCTTCGGCGCACTAAATAGCTACGAACAAGGCGTACTAACGAACGAAGCGGTGTGCATTGGTGGCGGAAGCGTCGGCATTATTGATTACCTGGCCCGCACCGGCGCATACGATGTCCACGCCTACACTGTTATCGGCGAAGATGGCGATCCGGTGAGCGATATCTTTTACCGTCAAATGACAGCCCTGCCTTTTACATCCCACGTAATCAAAAAGCCTCACCATGTAGTCGGCGGCTGTGTTATTGACCTCTTTTCACACGGAGACAGTGCCTCACGAGGGAGTCAGCGTGACTCGATTGAGGAATATCTCGATCCCGAAATTGGGGTAGGCGCAGATATAGTGGTAGCTTCAGGAAAACTCGCTCTTTTGGATTTACTGTATCAGATGGAAGAGGGGCTCAAACTCTCATATACGCCGAGCCACACAGAGACCATAAAAAATCCGGAAGTAGTGCGGCGGAAGCTAGATGAACGGAGACTATTTCTGCTGGCTGTGAATAAAAAAGAAGCCGACGCGCTATTCGGCAGAGGATCGATAGAAAAGGACGCCCTGGAGGGTACTCAGTTCGCAGATAACGTCTTGGTTACCGGAGGTGCCGAAGGTGCCTGTCTCGCACAAAGAGGCGTAAAAGAAGTGGCTTCCTGCCCCGCGGTAAAAGCGAAAAGGATAGTCGATACCACCGGTGCCGGTGAATGTGCTTATGGTGCCACAGTCCATGGCCTATTGCAGGGCTGGGACTCATTAGACATCTTAAAAAGCGCGGCCAACGCATGTGCTGAAGTCATTCAGTATGTAGGTGCCCTGGGTCCCCGACAGCCTCGTTTTTACTAATATCATGAGGAATAGATATCTCCGTACAGCAACCTATCTATTATCTATTGAACTGAAAACTCCTAACTTAGGGTTGAGCGGGATGTACAGATAGCCAAGGGCGAGCAGACACCGCTCGCGGCCACTTTATCAATACCCGTTCGGATTTTGCGACTGCCATCTCCAGCTGTCCACGCATGCGTCTTCAAGTGTTTTTTCAGTATGCCACTGAAGTTCGCGAGCCGCTTTAGAGGCGTCAGCATAGCAACGAGCAACATCACCCGCCCTGCGAGCAACAACCTCGTAGGGAATGTGCTTGCCTGAAGCCTGCTCGAACGCTCGAATCATCTCGAACACCGATACCCCCTTGCCAGCACCCAAATTATAAATCTCCGCATGGCCAGCTGGACCCATGTGTTCCAGCGCGGCAACGTGCCCTTTGGCAAGGTCAACAACATGTATGTAGTCGCGCACCCCGGATCCATCCGGCGTATCATAATCGTCGCCAAAGACGCGCAGCTTTTCACGGCGGCCAACAGCAACTTGCGCAATGTAAGGTAAAAGATTATCGGGAATACCGCTCGGGTCTTCGCCAATTTTGCCGCTCTCATGCGCACCAATTGGATTAAAGTAGCGCAGGATCGTGACTTCCCAGGCAGGGTCCGACACAGTAATGTCACTGAGGATTTGCTCGATCATATACTTGGTCTGGCCGTACGGGTTGGTTATATCCCACCCGCGGGACTCGTTTCTTTTAGCGGCAACTCTGCTGGTTTGCCATATACGGCCGCCGAGGAGCTGAAGATCAGCTTCTTTACTCCTTTTTCTTGCATGACTTCGCACAGCGACAACGAGGAGTCGAGGTTATTCCGATAGTAGCTTAAGGGATCTTCGACGGATTTATCCACGGCTTTCAGACCAGCAAAATGGATTGCCGCGTCTATATGGTGCTCGTCAAATATTTTTCGCAGTACTCCTTTATCGCATACATCACCTTCGTAAAAAGGAATGCTTTGGCCGGTTATTTCTTGCACGCGCGTAATAGACTCTTGCCGACTGTTCGAAAGATTATCCACGATGACGACAGTATGGCCGTGCGCCATAAGTTCTATAATTGTGTGTGAGCCGATATACCCCGCTCCACCGGTGACTAAAATATTCATATGTCGAGTATAGCAAATGGCTCGACCATCCTCCCCAATTACCGAACAGCTTCGGTAAAAATCGTGATTCGTTATAGCAGCGGTTGCCTTGCCCTTGAGTAAATCAAAAAGCCTGCTATACCTCCTGCCGAACCCCCCCTCTTTCTTAGCCAGCTTGTTACTAAACAAGAAAATTGCTACAGTGCCCGCATGACAAATCATGGAGCGGATATTCCCCGCATTGCGGAGGCAGTGATGAGTGTTCCTGACTACCCTCACTACGAGTTAGGAGGATTTTCAGAGTGGTTCAAGGGTCAAGATCCAGGAGAAGAGGGCGCTGTGCTCTCTGTCGAGCCTACTGATCATACATATACCGATCTTGACGGTAGCACAAAAAATTTTGAATCCTGCACTATAGAACTTCCTGACCCCAAGGGTGATGGCGTTTTATATGTAAAAATGAATGTTGACGAAAATGAGAAGGTGGCCGTCAATACAGCCCAAGAATTACTTCGCGTTGCAACGACCACACGGTTATTGCAACAACTCGGCTGCAGTGCGATTAGCTTCTTCGACGCTCATCCTGCCACTTCCCAATTGAATACCTGGACTGGTTTACCTAATCCCTCAATCGAGGATTGCCTCTTAGGTACATTCCGTAGTGACCAAGTGGTAGATCACACTTATCCCGTAGAGTATAGGGAAGCGGCTCAGAACCATCCGCTTCCCGCGACACGAGCGAGCATGGATATTATTGCTCACCGACTTCCGGACGTAGTCTTCTCTGGACACAACGCCTCCATAGGTGGGCAGGCTGCGTACGTAAGCGGGACATCGTTCGCTCTCGCGCGGTCGCTCAAAAACTCATTGCTGATAGTAGCCCCTGACCTGCCACTCTCGGGCACGGGCGACTTGCCAATGGCGCGTGAACTTACAAAAGGTGTATACCAACTGCCTACATTTGAAGAATGGTACGACTACAATGCCGAGCAGTATGGAGAGAGTAAAGCCTCCGCTATGAGCCCGCCGGGACGCCAGTCAATCGGCTACGCGCAAAAAATCGGCGAGGAGGCTAACAAACGGGTAAGGGGCGTTATGCTTGAAGCCGCACACTTCGCCGTCCCGCAGATCAGCGCAGTCGATCATATGCCAGGTGAGTCAAGAAAAACACTCAGTGATATGCTGAGAGAAAGTCTATACAACATAAGACGCACGTTAGACTATTGGGATAAACTCGATCTCTCATCGCTCGACCCGTCACATCAATTAATCGCAGATCAAGCACTGCCCCTAGCAAAGACATGGGAAAGCATACTACCTCTCAAGTCAAGGGAGGCGATGAGTAAAAGAGAGGTGTCCCGCGCTGTGCTGATAAACACTGCACTAACAAGCTTTTTCTATGGAAGTGTGGCTATTGGCATGACACATCGTCTCGCTGTGCACACTAAAAACAGAGCCGTAGCGGATGAGCTACATGCCATCATTCACGATAATGCAACGAAGATCGAGCAGATAGCCGCCCCGAAGCTCGTTAAGCCACAGCAACTTATCCGAGGCCAACTCGCCAGCATTTTGCTTACGCTCTATGATTCAATGCATGTGCAGGAGTGATACAGTCCATGAGGGACCTCAGCCTGCCTATGCCCAAACCTTTGTAAGGGCAAGAAGAATGCTCTGCTGTCTCGCCTGTATGCAAACCAAAGATAGAATGGGGCCCGGGCGTACCACGAAAAAACGACCCTAAAAGGTCGCTTGCTCTTTTTTCGTGGTACGCCCGGCAGGATTCGAACCTGCGACCCCTTGGTTCGAAGCCAAGTACTCTAATCCACTGAGCTACGGGCGCGCGCTGGAAAGCATTATAACAGGGAACGATAAGATACAATATAGCTATGAGCAAAGGCGAAGGTTATACCGGCGAAGGTAAGCTGGAAAAATTGACGCGCCTGGGCGTGAAAAAGAGCATCGGGCTCGCCGCACTAGCAGGAGCCGGAGTGATTTTAGCGCCGCCGGTAGCTGCCGCGGCGTTAACCGTGGTTGCCGCCGGCGAGGTTGTGCAGGCGGTCACTCTTCCTATACTCCATGATCGCCTCAAAAAACGGCGACTGCGTCACACTCAGTCACACTAGCCCCCGGGGACGCTCAGGAAGCAGTATATTTTTACATTCCAGCCCGGTATACTAGCCATTGGCAGTGTGATGTGGGCTTTAGAAATTGAAAAAGAAAAAACAGGATAAAAGCACCCGAGGCTCAGCTAAGATAGTTGTTGCTAATGATTCGCCATCGGAATCAACCGGAAGTGGGCGTGAAAAGAATCCCTCTGTGACGCCTGGGAGCCATGGCCACTCGCATCGATGGCGACCAGCCGCTATAGCTACGGGCATTACCTTGAGTATCGTTGGGCTAACCTGGGTTGCGGGCAACCTACTCTATACTCGCATTGCTATTGGCGACCAAATATTCTCCGGACATATAACCAATACGGCACTCCAAAGAGATGTCCAGCAGGCTAGTGCTAACTACCGCTTGTCCATCGCATACCCAAACCATTCGACGAAAGCGTTTCCGCTAGCGGCAATCGGCCTGCAGCCCGATATTGCACGTAGCTTGCAGGCGCTCCACAAAAATCAGCACAGCTGGCGCCATCGCTTCGCATGGTGGCAGCCGGTGCATATAACTATATTGGGAGTCATACACAGCAGCACCCTTAGCCAATTCACCAGTCGTGACGCGACCATTGTGACCGTACCTCCACACGACGCGTCTCTTCACATCACCAATGGAGTAGCTTCTCTGGATGCCGAGATGCCTGGCAAAGCATACGGTCCAGCTGATGCGGACCAGACTATTCTGGAGGCAGCCCAACAGATGCAAACTAAGCCGGTTACCATGCAACCCATCGCTCTGGCGCCCACGATTACCATGCAAAAGCTCCTGCCCGTCCAAGCAAAGTTGACAGCGATACTACGACAAAAAATTACTATACATATCGCCGGCCAGGTAATTACACCCAGCGCGGTGGACATTGGTGGATGGCTGACACTCACTAACGACAATGCAGCCGGCGTGGCCATCGGGATAGATAACAACCAAGTGCGAAGATATTTCGACGCCCTTGCGTCGTCATATACACAGCCTGCCAAGCCGCAGATTTTAGATGTATCAGGCGAGATTCTGTCTGAAGGACAGCAGGGCTTGCAAGTTAGTAATACCCAGAATACAGCAGACACACTGAGCAGTAACTTACTCAATCACACCAGCCAGGATCTCGCGCTCACTACAACGGCAACCCCTTTCCGCACCATTACCGCACCAACGACTGGCAAATGGATTGAAGTGAACGTGGCTACCAAACAGTTATACGCCTATGACCAAGGTGAGCTGGTTCGCAACTACTCTGTCACCGCCGGCGCACCAGCCACGCCCACCATCCTCGGTCGCTTCGCTATCTATGCCAAATATGTCAGCCAGGATATGTTTGGCGAGAATGTCGACGGCTCGCGTTATTTTCAGCCGCATGTTCCGTACGTCAATTACTTCTATGCCGACTATGCAATTCACGGTAACTACTGGCGGCCGGCCAGTTATTTTGGCTTGGTCAATAGCTCGCACGGCTGTGTCGGTATTCCGGTAGACGATAGTGCCTGGCTATACGCATGGGCGCCGATCGGCACGCCAGTGATCGTACATTCCTAAGACTTATTTTCTCCCTGATAGGCAGCCAGAAATGCCTCTGCCTTGCTTTGCTCGGATCGAGTGCGGGCGACACTGGCGTCAAGCCCGTCAAGCAGTCCAGTAACACTATTCTCATCTTGCAGTAAATTACTTTGCTTCAGATAGCGACGAGCTAAACGGATGTGACGATCGGCATCCTCACAAACTGCAAGCAGCGTATGGTGCCAAAACTGACGGCGCATCCGGGCAACGAGCGACTTTAGAGGCTGTTTTCCAAGGGGTATATGTAAATTAGCCAGAATTGCCGTTACTACATAGCTACTATGCCCGCGGGATACATCCTCTTCCCAGTCATGCAGGTCGTCGTTAAGCTGACGGGCAGCTAGATAATGCTGCAAGGCCTGCTTGCAGGCAATAACCGCAGGTTCGTCGAGCGAATACCCTTGGGCAACCAACACTGCCAGCGGTGTTAGTGTATGACCAAGCGAACGCTGATAGAGGTGGTTCGAGCGGTGATAACTAGGGAGTTTGGCAATGGTGATGTGTTGAGTATCGACTTGGAACCGGCAATGAGCGGCCTCCCAGGCATTGGCAGCATCAATATGGTCGAATGTTTGTCGAGCATACTTACGAAACGAGGCATCCGGCAGCGCATCTTCAAATAAATGCAGCGACTGACGGAGCGCAGCACAAGCAACTGGCACATCTTGAGGACGACCTTCATCATCCAAAAAATCATCAAAGATTGTATAGGCGAGCCATCCATACAGATTGGCGAGCCCTAGTCGTACTAATACATCATCAGAAAATGATGGCGGTTCCGTAAGTGATCGGGCAAATAAATACGGTAATAGAGTGATTTCGCGGCTATGCTTGCTCTTTTGTATTGCGCGCAGGTGTCGGATGGTGGCATAGCGCAACTCTGGATCGAATGCAGCACAGCTCTGTTCTGCGGCAACAGCGATACGCTCTATCAGTTGTGCCTCATGAGTATCCGGCATAGCTTCAACAGCCGACACCCTGGCAGGCTCCGGTGTTGTACTGTGTGTAAGCGCTTCTAGAACCAAAGCAGTCGTAAGGGCTGACGAACCGCTAAAGTATGCCTGACCTTTTCGAGAAGGATCCAGGCAAAATGCCTCGGCCGGCCAGGATCCATCGGGTAATTGCATATCGCACAAATACTGTCGTGCCTCACTTTGTGCGTCAACACTACCTAAGGCGTGCAACGAAGTTATCGAGAGCGCGGTAGCTAACACCGAGGGCCAATGTCCATTCTGTCTCTTAGCTAAAATATGAGCAATGAGTCGCGTTTTGTCTGGTCCGGCGTATGCCCGCGATACATAGTATAGAATTGAGTACTCAGAGGGATAGTAAGGAGAAGCGAACATACCAGAGATAACCGCCGTCTGCAATAAGGCGTCTACCTGAGGTAGTCTGGTGCCGACTAATCCCAAAAAATAGGCAATATTGCTATTAACTGCTAGGTCCACATCGTGCCACACCCTTTTGGCTTCTTTGGGTACAAGCCATGTTTCATACGGCCCGCCAACCCTGCTCTCTGCCGCTACCAGTAGGCGTACCACGCAGCCTAACACAGCTTCATTAGTACGGTCCGGCTCCTGCCTGTGCAACGCGATAAGCGCGCAAAAGGTATCATCCAGATCGTCTGGATAAGGTAGCGTCTGGCGCTCTGGCGCAGCGTGCGCCCAATAATTAAACGACCAGCCGTCGCTACGTTGATCGGCAAGCCATAAGGCGAGTCTGGCGCAAATGGCGGACGCTTTGGACGCCCCAGCTAAGGCCGCCAGTATGAGCGAAGGGCCGAACGTCGTGCAGTATGTTTTTTCGGCAATAAATGGCCGCTCTTTTGAGCTGGAATAACTCAGGAATCTGCCATCCGCTTGTTGGACATTGCTTAAAAAAGCTACTGCCTTTTTTACGATCTCGTCCTGCGCCTGCCCCAAAGCCTACACCTTTTTGAGCCTGACCATGAAAACGGTATGATCTTCGGTGTCGTCAACGGCAATCACGCCTTTAAAATGCTCTTCTACGATCTGCTTGGCGATAAACAGCCCCATACCCATTCCCGTCTTCTTGGTACTGTACAGCGGCTCGAATAATTGCGCCCGTTTTTCTGCAGGGATACCCTTGCCCCAATCGTGCACTTTCAATTCAACATCAGTATCGATCACTTGGGCAGTCACGAGCACTTCACGTTTTTCCTCTAAGCTACCTTCATACGAATCGATGCCATTCGAAATAAGATTCGCCAGTAATTGTCGAAGCTTGAAAGGTTCCCCGTAGCAGCGCAGCGCCTTTCGATCCCCAAGCGCTTGCCAGCGCAGGCGAACATGAGCCTCTTGCGCCCGGTGGTTTAAAATTTGCACCACCTCATCAAGCTCCGTTGCAATGCTGAACGCCTTTACATTACTCCGCCCTTGCAGCTGATCGCACACCCGAAGCACCATAGTATCGATATAGCGAATGCTGCGCTTGGCGCGGCTGAGCATACGCGAACGTGTTTGGCCTTCGAGTCCTTCGATATCGAGCGTGAGCGTCGTCAGATGATTAGCCAACTCGTGCATGAGCGCTGTACTTAGTTGACCAAGCTCAGCAAAACGGTAGAGCTGTTGCATACGCTCGAGCTGGGCGTCTTGTAGCTCGCGCGTCCGTTCTTCTACCGTTGATTCCAAAATCTCTTTTTGGTGCATCAAAGCCTTTTCGGCCCGCTGCGCCCTAAAAAGCGATTGCTCCATTTGTCGATTAAACAACCAAGAAACGAGCGCAATGATAGCAAACAATAAACAAAAACCTGCGGCGTCCCCCAAGGACGGCTGGACATTAATCCACGACAAATCAGGATGTATAGCTCCTTGCCTTGTCGCCTCCTGAATAGATATTACCCATATGCCAGCTCCTGTAGCCGCATACAATGAATAACTCGATCCAAGCAAGATGCCGGCGAGCACAATCACGAGACCAAATAATAATTCGCCTGACGGAATGGTAATACCGGATCGGTAAATAAGGTTAGCTGCAATAAGACTATAGATGGCAACAAGAAGGGCGGCGGCTAGACGAAATCGCCCTCCTCTGCGCGACAAGCCATACAGGCCCACCACACAAATTAGCGCGACTCCAATAGTGATAAGTCCTACCCGCGCATACTCGTGATGTAAAACGAATACACTAAATAGCGACAATAGAAGAGCCAAACCCAGCCCCAATAACGATGCCGCAAGGAGCGCATTGAGCACAACCTCACGATTCCGTACATCTTCATTAAGTTGCTTGGGTGCAATAAATATGTTATAGATACGCCGAATCATCGATTGCATTCGTAACTTACTCGAATAAAAATGGTGCCGATGGCCAAAACGCTCTCTTGTTACTATGTGGTATCTCTTTTAGTATACCAGTATAGTAAGTAGGCAGTTTGGCACATGCGGCACCTCGCCCTTCAAAACGTGCTCTCATAATGAGGGACTCATATCGCCAGCCGCTAGAACCAAGATGTTGCAGTTTCAGCAGTCGTCATCAATTTCTGCTCTACCACTGACACATCCCGTGCGTTCTTGTCGGTCAGAATACTCTTCATTATATCGCTCATCAGAATCCCCTCCCTTCTCCCCCATTATCTACATGTCATCAATCATGTAGCCGATGCCATATGCCGTCTTAATGAGCGGCGCGCCAAACGGACGATCAACTTTATCGCGTAGATGTTTGATATGCACATCTACTGTATTGTTCCAGGTATCTTTGGTGCCGTCCCAGGCGTGGTCCAAAATCATCGCTCGCGTAACCGGACGTCCGCGGTTACGGGCGAGGTACTCTAAAATATCGAACTCCTTACGCCTGAGGTCGATGGCAATGCCGCTACGTTCGACCCGACGACGGTTAGGATCAATAACCAGATCCTGAATAGTAAGTATATTGGTGCTGTACGCGGCAGGCGCACGTCTGAGCAGTGCCCCAAGGCGCGCTTTTAATTCGGCAATGCTGAATGGCTTGGTGACGTAGTCGTCAGCACCAGCGTTGAGTAGGGCTACGCGACTGGCGATGTCGTCCGCGCCGGTTAAAATAAGGACCGGCGTATGTACATTACTCAAACGGATGGTCCGACAAATATCGTACCCGCTCATATCTGGCAGGGATAAATCCAAAATAATCACATCCTGCCCACCAGCAAGCGCCAACTGGAGCCCTTCTTCGCCGCTATTGGCCATTTCGACAATAAAATTCTTGCCCAATTGACGTTTGAGACTCTCAGCTAGGGAACGATTATCTTCAATTAACAGGATTTTCATGTGCTGCACCGTTACGTAGGTAATCTTATCAACTCGATGATTAAATTGTCATTAACTTTTAATCTGCCAGAGGTAACTCTCCCACCTAGAGTGTCACCACATATAAGAATATATGTTACAGTTAGTACTTTTTTAATAATTGAGGGTAATAATGGAAAGTGCGATTATTCGAGGTTCGTATTTTTGCACATTTGAACATACATACGTCGCCGCCACGTTCGAGCAGGAATCGGGTTACGGGCGAGCCAAGAATAGCGCAGGATTTGCAGCTCTTCAGTGACGCAGCAAGGGCACGAGCACTCAGACTTTTTGGGTGGGCATAGCCTGAGTGCTCGTGTCGATGTTGGACACATGAGAGAGCGCTTCTTTTTTGCACGCAACTAAGCTATAGAGCTTATGCTATAACTATACAAAGAAAAGCCGCTCAAAGCTATCAATTTGTTCGGCTTTTCTTTGTATAGTTATAGAATTAGACATTAGTTTCATTACATTAAGGAAGACTCTCGACCTTGCTTGCTAATGGATTTTATTAGTACTGCCTTGCGCCGCCGCACAGTGCAAGGCAGTTTCTAGCAAATAGGGAGGCATTCCTAATGCGCGCTGGGAGCAATTTCTGGCATTGGCTCCGCGCCTGGCGCCTGTTGCTTAATAACAAACGTGGCTATGGCAGCGGCAGCAATGGCAAAACCTGCGCCTATAAAGTAGGCCTGATGGAAGCCGTGTACGAGAGCGGCATCTGGGGTGGCATGTACCGTATGCGTCAGATATTTCGTTGTGCTAGAAGCCGCGATACCCGAGAGGATGGCCAGGCCCAGTGCCCCGCCAATTTGTTGCGACGTATTAAGCAGGCCCGAAGCCAAGCCAGATTTGTTACCCGGTACGCCCGAGGTGGCGGCAATCGTAACGCTCACGAATGAAAAACCCATACCGATCGCCATTATGACGAGTGGCGGCAGAACCTGCTGCAGATAGTTTCCCTGCACGGTTATATGGCCGAGCCAGAATAGCGCAACCGCTACAACCACAGGAGCAGTCATCAGAATTCTCTTATAGCCCACTCGCTTCACCAAACGCGGTGCGTTGGTAGCAGCAACTGCAAGCACGACAGGCATGACCAAGAAGCTGGTGCCTGTGCGAACAGGAGAGTAATGTAGTACGTTCTGCAGATAAAGGGAGGTGAAGAAGAACATCGAGAACATAGCGGCAGTCATAGGCAACTGGATGAGATCGGCGCCAGTTACGTTACGAATCTTAAAAATCGACAGTGGTACAAGCGGATGCTTGGCCCGCTGTTCGTTCACCACAAAGGCTGCAAGCAGTGCCACTGCGCCGCCCAGGAACAGCAAGGTAGTGTGCGATGCCCAACCATAGCTAGGAGCCTTTACTAAACCATATACCATCAGCATCATGCCCGAGGTAATTGTCAGTGCGCCAGGCAGATCAAGGCTGTTATGCGTTTCTTCGGACTCGTGTGCCGGAACAAGCTTATACACGCCGAGCATCACAAGCAATCCAACGGGGACATTTACGAAGAAATTCCAGCGCCAGTTCAGGTATTGGGTCAGCAAACCACCGAGCAATAATCCAACCGCTGCCCCACCGGCTGCTACTGCGCCCCAGACCGATAACGCTACGTTACGTTCATGACCTTCCTTGTATGTCACCAACACAATAGAGAGCGCCGCTGGAGACATAAAGGCAGTCGAAAGCCCCTGTACAGCTCGAAGAATGATAAGCATTCCGCCGTTTACCGACAATCCATCGACGAGGCTGGCAATGATGAAACACAAGATACCGATCATAAACATCCGGCGACGCCCATATAAGTCGGCGGCACGGCCACCCAGCATCAAGAAGCCTCCGGCAGCAAGCGTATATGCGGTAATCACCCATTGGAGGTTCGTGGGAGTGAGATGGAGTGTACGCTGCATGGCTGGCAAGGCGACATTCACAATCGACACATCAAGCACCACCATAAATTGAGCTAAGGCCAGTAGGGCCAAAATGAGCCAGTGATTTCTTACTTTCTCTTTCATTTTTTCCTCACTTTAGCTTTCGCATTATTTGGTTTACAATCTAGATACTTAAATGGTAGTATACCTAAATAGTTGAGCATGTCAACAATATTATAGGAGCTGTATGGCTGCAGCATTACAATCACTGTACCAAGCACTCATTGCTTATATGACCCTGATAAAACAACAGGTTGTCCAGGTTGGCAATGAGTACGGCCTTACTGCCCCGCAAGCTTTTATGTTGATGATGATGGAGGAGCACAACGACCAGATTATGAGTGACTTTTGCATGCTGCTCGGCTGTGACCCCTCGAATGTTACCGGGCTGGTTGACGGACTCGAGCGTAAAGCACTCCTCGTACGCGCCGCACACCCCAAGGATCGACGCGTCAAAGTACTGCAACTGACACCAAAAGGCGTAGCGGTTCGAAGCGCTATCTACCAACATCTGGTAGATGAAAATGAGCGTGGTTTTACAGCCAATCTGGATGCGGGCGAGATCGAGCAATTCACAGTCTTGCTCAACAAAATCTCCCACGCTAGCCAGGTACTCAACTCAACAAGATCGTAGCATCTGACAACCAGCTATTTTCTAGGACCAACACTCCTGTGGCGTGTTGGTCCGATGATTGCTGCCACGAGCGCCACCATCGCTACTGCCAGCATGCCACTTATTACCATTATGCCACTGTACCCGTGGGCCCGGACGTCCAAAAACGGATACGGATACCAATGGACGCGAAAACCGCGGATCAGGCTGTAGGTGATATACGCCAAGGGATAGGCAAGCCATAACAGCGCCCACCGAAAGGGAATGCGTGTCTTAGGAAGGTTTGTATACCAGTCAATAACTACCGCGGCCGGCATTATATAATGCACTACTGCGTTCACCCACGGCACGGTGGTATTCAGCGATTCATTAAGTCCTGAGAGAAGCAACACGTACACAATGCCTGTTGTGGCCATATAGAGCGTTGCCGCACCGCGCATGAAACTCAGGCAAGCCGATGGCCACTTGTTCAGAAGAAAGCCTACCCCGCCGGCGATACACACAACTGCGGCAAAAATATTACTCTCAATCGTAAAAAAGCTAAAGAAATTAATGATACTAAAACCGCCGGCTATTTGCCGATGCAGCTGCGTGGCAATCGCTACTATAGTTAACAGCGCAAAGAAGATGCGGTACATCCCAACCAAATACCGTGATCGCATACTGCTTATTGTAGCAAAAAATCCTGCAGCGGTTACAAGCTGCAGGATTCTAATGCATGTTCAGGCGAAGATTACTTCGACTTTTTTCCGTCGCTCTGTTTGGCCAGCTTGCTCGGCCACCACATGGCACTGCCAATATCGAGCGTTAGTGCGGTCACCAGCACCGAACGGACAATCAGCGTATCGAGCAACACGCCAAAGGCTACGGTGAAACCGATCTCGGCGAACGCCGTAAGTGGCAAAGTGGCAAGCACCGAGAAAGTACCGGCTAACACCGCTCCAGCGGAAGTAATAACCGCCCCTGTAGCCGCCAAACCCACTAATGCCGCCTTCTTGGTATCGCCATGTCTCGCTTCTTCGCGTATGCGGGTCATCAGGAAGATGTTGTAGTCGATCCCCAGGGCCACCAGGAAGACGAATACGAAAAGTGGGAGCGACGAATCGGCACCACCAAACTTAAAGACATGTGTAAAGATAAGTGCGCACGCGCCAAACGCTGCTGCAAAGGATAGGACTACTGTAAGCATCAGTATAAATGGCGCCAGTAAAGCCCTGAGCAGCAAAGCAAGAATCACAAATACCACCACCAAAATGATTGGGATGATCAGCTGCCGGTCGTGCTTGGAAGCGCGCTCAGTGTCCAGGGTAATTGCGGTGTAGCCGCCAACCTGTGCGTTGGCGCCAGGAATTTGATGCATGCTAGTGCGCAAGCGGTCGATGGTGGCATATGCGTCTGCGCTGTCCGGGGCTGTAGTGAGAATGCCCTCGCTAAGCGCATAGCCATTTTTGACAACGGCAGGCATGACCGATGTTATTTTGCTATCATTGCGCAACGCTTGTTCGATGGACTGCGCTCCGGAGGCATTACCCACAACTACAACAGGCAGACCAGCGCCAACTGCCGGGAAGTGTGCCGCAATCATCGTTTCACCCTTTACTGAGTCGGGAGTAGTGCGGTATGTGTCTTTCGATGACAGTCCATTCGCCTTAAAGCCGACAATACCAAGCGACATGACGCCGAGAATAACCGCAGTAACCAGCCAAACCGCACGAGGATGGTGCGAGATCGAGCGGCCCACTTTTGCCCATAGCCCGCGCGAGGTTGGCACCTCTTCCCCATTCCTCGGCACGAGCGGCCAGAACAGCCAACGACCAAAGATAACCAACAGTGCGGGCAGCAGGGTAATCATCACGAGCAATCCCACGCCAATACCAATAGCGGCAACCGGACCAAGACTCTTGGTAGAATTTAACTCGGCAAACCACAAGCAAAGCATGCCCACGACCACCGTGGAAGCACTGGCGATAATTGCCGGACCAGCACGATGCAGGGCAAGCGCCATAGCCTCGTGCCTATCCTCATGGTTATGCAGCTCTTCGCGGTACCGGGCAATAAGCAGCAAGGCGTAATCAGTTGCAGCACCGAACACTAGTACCGTAAGGATACCCGCACTCTGGCCATTCACAATCAGCCCGGCGTGCTTAGCGAGCAAGTAGATGATGCCTTGAGCGCTAGTGAGCGCAAAACCGGCAGAGATAATTGGTAGTAGCCACAAGAGCGGACTACGGTAGGTGATGAGCAATAGAATCGTCACTACTCCAAGTGCAGCATACAGCAAGGAGCTGTCGAGACCTTTAAAGGCGTCGGCCGAATCAGCCGCCTGGCCGGCAGGCCCGGCAATATGCGCCGTCAGTCCGTCACTGTTATTCGCGATTTTGCGGACGTTTCCAATAATGCCGCCTACCTTCTCCCAACCGCTGGGACCGATACGCACTGCCGCCACATTCTCAGCAGCCTTGCCATCCTGCGAGAAGATTGACCCCTTGGCACTACCCCGAATGATGCCGCTTACCGCATCGATCTGTGGCACATCGGCAGCAATCTTTGCTTTATCGGCAGCTGTCAGGCCAGAACTGCGCTCGTAGACGATCACCGCTGGGGCAACGTCGGTGGACTGAAATTTAGATTCGATATTCAAAGCTTTCGTGGACTCTGCCTTACCTGGCAACCAAGAAGATGTATCATTTGATTCGGCGCCAGTCAGCTTCCCGGCGAGCGGTGAGGCGATCATCATAACGATCACCCATGCAATGACGACCACCCATTTAAATCGCCGGCCGGAAATCAGACCCGCTAAACGATGTGTTCTGCTCTTTTTCTGTTGTTCGCCCGCCGTTTTTGCCATTACTACATCCCCTTTTCGTATTTGCGCTCAGTATACCAAGGGTAGATATAAATCTCAAAGCCGTTTTAAGGCAGGGACTCTATCTTGTTGTAGCTATAGGACCGCCCTCTAATGGCCTACAGTTTGCGTAGTCGTTGGATGTGCCGAAGCGGCCGCCTTGGGGCAATGATTGTGTGCGTTATAATGGTACGCCAGTGCCCGCCGTTGGTGTGCACCAGGGTAATATCGTTATATTGTTGTTGCAGGGCAATCTCGCCGGCAACCTCATTTGGGTCAATCACCCGATCTCTTTTAGGCAGCAACATCACGACATGCTTGTCCTTCAGCGTGCCGGGAGGCGCATACATATTGACGCCCTTCCATTTCTGAGCGAGTTCTTCGCGAGTAAGTCCCCACTTCTTTTTCAGGAGCATCTGAATGGGTACATGCGAAATGTCGCCGCCGGTAATGACCAACAATTTCTTAAGCTCTGCATGCCTGCGAAGTAAATTGTAGCCAACTAGTCCGCCAAGGCTCACACCTACAATGAGGAGATCCTCATGCAAGAGCCCTTCTTTTTCCACTAGGGTATCGACCTCATCCATGAGATCAACTAAATCTTGAGGATTGTGGCGCTGAAACACCAACACAAAGTCGAGCACTACCAAGCGATAACCTTCTCGTTGCAATATCCTTAACTGCCGCCTGGAATGCCAGATCCGGCCGCCGTAACCCATCATATATAGAATGGTGGCGCCATTTGGCTTTTCAGGTTCGATTCTCTCAATACTACGGATAAAACGCATGAGCTAGAGTATAGCAATAAAACAAATCCCCGCTAGTAACAGCGGGGATTTGTTTTATTGTTTAGTATAAGCTCTAGGCTTTTTTGGCCTTAGCCTTTGTTTTGCTTGCCGCTGGCTTGTTAGCAACGGTCTTAACCTTAGCAGAAGCTGCTTTCTTAGTAACTGCTGGCACTACAGGCGTCTTGACAGGCTGTCGCTTCTTCCTAAGAGTGCGTACCAAGAGGGCTATAGTGGCAACAGCTAGTAGGATCCAGGCGATAGCAGTACCGCTCTTGCTCGTCTTTTTATCTGTGTCTTTTGCGTTGATTGTGGGGTTGTTGCTCGCTGCCTTGCTGCCCGGGGCAGGTGTAGTTGGGGTTGTAGGTTGCGCGGTTGTGGCGCCGGCGACCGCGGTACCGTTTGTCGTAGCTGTGGCCTTGCCGGTAGAGCCAGTTGAAGTCTTAGACGTTGCGCTTGGCGCAGTGCTACCACCTTGGGTAGGGGCTGGGGTGGGTGTAGGGTTTGGCTGAGAAGAAACAGGGGCCGTGAGCGTGTACGACCCTGCTGCGGCCACACCGTCCCAGTCGTTCTGGTTCGCGGTGTTAGCATCAACAATTGCCGAACTGGATAAGGTGCTGACCGATGTCGTCTGAGCCGCCAGCGCCTTAAAGGTGATGGTACCAACGATATGCACGCCGGTTAGTTTAGTGCCTAGCGCAGCACACTGGAAGCTAATAGTATTACCAGAAGCGCTTGGTGCAGCCGGGCAAGTCGTAAAGTCGCCAGTTGAGAGCGAAGTAACTTGCAATGCCGAGGCATCGTATTGCAGTTGTGCCTTAACAGCATTTACTTCCTGACTGCCGCTGTTTTCGGATACCGTTACCGTAAAACTATTGCCCACGGTGTACGAGCCACTGCCGGAGATGGCGAAGCTAGCGGTTGGACTAGCGGATGCAGTGGCGGTTGCCATCAGCACCAGGCCGGTCACCAGCGTACTGCTCAATTTGTATAGAAAGTTCATACTTATTTACCCCAATTCGTTGATAAGATCGATAGGTCGTAGATATCTACGCTCCCATCGCCGTTTAAATCGCCTTGTGCTTTGGTGGCACCGGAAAGTGTCTGCCAGTTGGTAGAAAGGATACTAAGGTCGTAGATATCGACATGGCTATCGCCATTAATGTCGCCAGGAATTGTAGGTGGTACTGGGCTCATCTGGGCTTTGATTTCGTCTAAAGCCTGGTTGACGGTTTCGACAGCGATGCCGCTCTGCTGCATGTTAGCTAATTCGGCTTCGAGGTTAGCGGGGCTTACCGAGTAATCTTCGGTAGGGGCCGGATTCGGATCGTTCTGCACCAGGTGATACACCAGCACCAGCCAAGTTTTATCGCGCTGCGCCTGAGCAACCCAAGCGGCTACTTGCGCCGGAGTGGTCGCATCGTCAACGTTCTGTACTTTGATGTTATAGATATCAAAATTATCTTTGCTGTTAAAGCCGTCGTCGGTGGAGCGATGCGAGCGGTAATACTTTTGGATACCGGTAATCACCGCCGCATTGTATTCCCCGTACGGCGTGGCAAAGTTGATCGCGGCGTTTAGACCAAAAGCGCTTTGCAGACTCGTCTTAGAATTGCCCAACTCCTGGTCCAGCTGAGTAGCTGTCAGCGTTGGCAAATGAGGATGGGTAACGGTATGCGAGCCAATCTCGTGACCATCGTTTTGCAGCGCCTGGATTTCGGCCTGATTCATGTAGTCGGGGTAGTTGGCGTTATCTAAAAAGGTACTACTGATAATATAGAAAGTAGCCTTGGCGTTGTGCTTGTCGAGTAGCGACAAGCCGGCGGTGTACTGATTAAGCCAGCCGTCATCAAAGGTCAGGCTGACTATACCTCGGTTGAACTGCGCCGGCGTGTAGAGACTCAAGCTAGCGTCATCGATTTGCACTGAACCCACCTTAGCAAGAACTTGAAAGAAGGTGACCCTTTTGGCGTTGGCCGGCGCTACAAACTGCGCAGCAGCCTGCTTCCAAACTCCAGGACTCGCTAAAGCGGTAGTTACAAAATCGTACGTGATGGTGCCGTCGGCAGCCGTCACCTGCGCATCTATCTCACTGTCAACACTCGACTGGTACCAGTTGCTATAGGCATAATTTTGGCCCGGCGTCACCGACACCTCATCGAAGTACCACTTGGCATCGCCATTGGTATAGCTAGTAATAGCTACTTTGAGGCTACGACTACCTGTGTGACCGGTGTTTTCATAGGTAGCAGTATGGGTGTTGGTGCCCCAGCTACCATCATGCCAGTGGGCAGGCGTGCCATCTGCAGCTGACGTCTCCATAGAGGGGTTGGCAATGAGATTAGTGGGCGTTGTATCTGCTGCTGCTTTGTTAGCGAGCGGTAGTACTAATAGCATAAGGGTGAGTAGGCCCACGCCAAGCTTTTTGAACATACTTTTGCTCCTTCGTTACACCGTACGTATTCACTCAATCATACATGTACATTGCGCTTCTGTCAACTTTGAGTTATACAGTATATAGCTTATGCTCAGTTTTTGCATATTTACTCCAAAAGCAACACGGCGTATAACTACGAATAATGAAAGGTACCTGGTTTCTGTTGTCAGCTTCATCGCTGTTTCTCTTTTCGGCGATGGCCACGCTTATTACCTACGTTGTACGGCGCGGATATCCGACCTATTTCGTATTACTGGGCCTTTCGGTAGTGCTGGTCGTTTTTTACAGTATTGAGCTGGCCGTGTATAAACCCACCCACCTTCGGCCGGATATGCACATTTGGCTACTTCTAGGGCTCATCGGTATCTTAAGCGCACTCGGGAATCTTGCGCTGTATAAAGCCACCTCCATCGCCCCTAATCCGGGTCTAGCCGTGGCGGTCAACGGCTTGCAAGCGGGAGTTGTCGCCCTTCTTTCTGTTCGTTTCCTTGGATCATCACTCAATAAAGTACAGGTGATTGGACTATTCCTTGGGCTGGCCGCTATCATTGTGCTGGGCATTGGTAGCAGGATGTCAAAAGCCTCACCTAAAGTATCACCTACCCTTAAAGCAGCAACACAGATCCACAAGACAGAATGACATACACTTCTTCCGCCGCGTATGAGTGGGACATCCCTGCTAAGATGCGCTTAGATTCGCCGCTCCATGAAGTCTTGGCCGCATACACTGCCGCGCAATCTCCCGGCTATCATCAGCTTATTACTGACCTTACTAACCAAGTAGTTCAGCATGCTAATGAAGCACTGCGGACTGCACTCGCTTCTAAAAAGATCGCTCAAATTGTACAGATACCCGTAGCCGCAGCGCAGGAAAAAGAACTCCAACATACACTGCTACACTACGCACACCAGGCGGATGCCCCCAATTTCATTGTATTGCTCTCCTGTAACTGGCCTGAGGGGAGCAATATGGACGATGTACGTGCCACTATCGCTACAGTGCAACAGTTTCAGCAGGAATATTCTGCGGTAGCGCTTGGATTTTACGAAATAGAGTACGCGCCGCACATTAAAATGGGTACTATTCAGAAACATATTGCCGACGTGGCTGTTGACCTCTTGCTACGTGCTGCGGTATCTCCTGGTCCAAACGAAGATATCATGCTCATCTCGCATGCCGCAGACATTGTAAGTATGTCGCCGCATTATTTACACAGTATGTATGACACCGCCACGAAGACGGAGCCGGGCGAGATTGTCACCTGGCTCGAGGGCCGCACTTCACATGCCCCTAGCAATGGGGTTCTACCTAATTTGGACATGCTTATCGCGTGGTACGACTTTCGCGTCGCACAATCTGGCGGATACGAATTAGGCATGGCCGTTAGTCTGCGCGCCTATGCAGCGTGCGGCGGAATTAGCGGCGAGCACATATCCCGGGAATGGACCGAACTGTGCCGCAGCATTCATGAGCGCAAAACATATGGACACGCCGGGCAGAAAGTGGCCGAAGGCGCTATTTGTACCGTTTCACCCCGTCGCCTCCACTACAAACTGCGCGAGGAAGGTGCTGAGCTGCACCGCATGTGGAATAAAGACCAATTCGGCACCGAGGAGAGCTACCGCACCTATACTACGAGCGAAGATATCCTCGATGAGGTTCGTGATCAATTAATCCGCGATTTTATGCGTAGCCACGGCCAAGCCCTGCTCGACCTTATAATAGATCGCCTGCAAACCGAACGTGGTCATACAAAGGAAGATGCTAGGCAAGCCGCACTCCAACTCCTCCATGAGGCTCAGCGGACGATTGGCGACTCAGTAGACCCGCTACCCATCCTATCATTCTAGCCATTTTTTCATGCCGGGGGGGTCGCCTGTGGCGCCCTAGGCTTCTCTCTGTATCGCCGGTAGCAACAGGGCGCTGTGTCACTACAGGAGCCTGATTAAAGCGACCATTGCGTAAACCCTCAACGACCTGGGCGCCTATCCACGTCTCGGGCGAGAATCTGATAGCGTAATCAACTCGTAACTGAGCTGCCTTCTCCCGCATTATAGCTTTAAGTAGATCATTATTCGGAGTTTTACCTTCCCCCGGCCCTTCAGCCGCAGAAAGGGGGGGCCGAATGCTCCCAATTTCAGCCGCAGCCGGCGGCCGGGAGAATAAGACACGGCTAGATGTAAAAGCGAAAGGGTTAATGTGCGTAGGGGATGACATGGCATGTGCAGGTAAAGGCTCAACCCGTAAGGATGGCGCAGTGTCACCTTCTGTTATAGCCTTGAGGGCGACTCCTGCGACTTCCAATGGCAAGGTCAATCGTTCAAGTGATACTCCCCAATCTTCCTGCGGGATTATGGGCCTAGGTAATCCATCGGCTTCTGGAGCTTTAAGATTGCTCTGCAGTCTGTGGCCACTGCTCAGTTCAGTCATACTACCTCCTATCGGTATATTATTATTGGGCGCAACAAAACAAACCGGGTGCCAACCGGCCCATTCTTACGGTCATGAAATAGGGAGACCCGAGCGTAACTCTACAATTGAGTTATCTTATGTACTTATATTGTTCTGATGTAGCCTATTTTATATACATCAAAATGCTAGAGCTTAGTGTGAGAAATATCACATTTAACTGCAAACCTCTTGATGCTCTACTAATGAATGCTCTCAGGGTGGCCAAGAACAGTCGGGCGGGGTTTCCCTGCCAACTGGATCACCATTTTATCAGTCGATAGCACCTCGCGTATCAGATAACTCACGGTAAAGTCTCGCGACGGGTGAACGGCGGCGACGCCCACATTCTGAATACCTAAGCCTTTACAGGTTTCCATGGCGCGCGGTAGATGGTAACCCTGACTTACAAGGGTCGCATCCTGCAAGCCAAAAATCGCACGCGCACGGTAGCAAGTATCGTAAGTGTTAAACCCAGCATAATCCAGCGTTATTACCTGCGCGGGCATACCAAGCTGCATAGCATACCTTCTCATTGCTACTGGCTCGTTATAGTGTTTGGTGCTATTGTCGCCACTCATGAGCAAACGTTCGACGCGGTGCGCCTTATATAGTCGAACCCCTGTTTCGATGCGGGAGCGTAGATAGGGAGTGGGAGTTCCATCCTTTTGCACCCCAGCACCGAAGATAATGGCTACCTTGTGCGAAGGGAGATTTTGCAGATCGACACGAGACAAATCATACCGGCTGCCCTGCGTGCTCACGAACGTGTAGCTTATAGGGATACACAGTACTAGTAAAAATGAAATGCCAGCGGCCAGCAGTCCGATCCAATATGTTCGAATTATCTTTGTGAGATAAGCCATGGTGTTTCTGATCTTTTGCATGGTATGTCGCCTATCCTAGCGTGAAAACGCTAACCCTCTTCAATTCGGTCGCGATTAATCTCTAGGGTAGTTGTGCCGCTTTGGCTGAATGGCCGCTGCTGGAGCAGAGAAATGCCGCAAACTCCGTTAATTTAGCATACACTACCTAGTATGCATACAGAAAAACTGGCTGGTGGCGTGGCACATACTATGCCAGCAGACTTACAAAAAGCACTTACTGCCGCCCCGCTTGCCAAAAAAGCTTGGCAAAGTCTTACGCCACTCGCGCGTAACGAATGGATCTGCTGGGCCATAACCGTTAAACAAGCCGAGACACGAAAAAATCATATACAACGGGCAGTCGCTGAATTGCAGGAAGGAAAACGCCGGCCCTGCTGTTGGCTGGGCTGTATCCACCGCACAGATAAATCCATAAGCCCCTCGGTGCAATGGGTGCTCGGTAGGCGATCTGGGTCAAAAAAATAGAGGCTTGGCCGCCAGGTCTCTTACCACTTTTGACAATCCTTATGCTTAAACGCTACTATATATACATAATTAGGGGCGCAACCTATGGCACAAAGATTACCAACTCCCGGAGGAGATGATGGAAACTGGGGAACCATCCTCAACTCTTATTTACAAGTTTCCCACAACTCAGACGGCACACTGTTAGGCAGTGCAGTTCAAAACACAGGCGCAGAAATGACTGCCAATAAGGGGCAGGCTTCAGGCTACGCGCCGCTCAATAGCAGCAGCGTCGTTCCAACCGGAAACCTGGGGAGTGGCACGGCATCAAGCACCACATTCTTACGTGGAGATGGTACTTGGCAAACACCAGCCGGCGGCACGCCAAGCGGTAGTGCGGGCGGTGACTTATCTGGTACCTACCCCAACCCGACTGTCGCCAAGGTAAATGGTGTGAGTGTGAGCGGCACGCCTGCGAGCGGCAAAGTACTAACGGCTACGAGCGGCAGTGCAGCGTCGTGGAGCACTCCATCTGTCGACAATCCATATGCCACCTTCCTCTCACCCTCCGGGAGCGACGACACCGTCGCAATTAAAACAGCTATATCTACTGCGGTAACCGCAGCTCAAACCCGGGGAGATAATTATGCTGAAGTAGTGTTTACACCGGGCGTCTATCAAATCGGGGCAAATCCAACATTAGGCGGGGCAACTGGCGGCAACGCCCAGATACCGCTGCCTATCATTGCACCAGCTGTACAAAAAGTGACGCTTGTTTTGAGAGGCACGAAGGACGCCAGCGCGTTATACCACTGGCAGCAAACGACTCCTCAATTAGGGGGCGTCGTATTTAAATCTACCTACTCAGGCGGCACATCGCCGACACAATTTAACGAACCGAGCGTGCTCGGTGGACCAACGCCGGGCAACACTCCTAGCTACGGTGGAAACAACGACTTATATTCGAACATGCTCGTCGTTATCGACGGCATCATGATCTCTGTACCACAAAATCCTGAAGTGGCGGGTTTCGACTTCCGAGGTGTCGGTGAAGTTAATATCATAACCGCGGCCGCACTCGCTCGCTCAACGGGAACAGGGCATCCTGCGCAACCCGACGGCGGGTCTGGCTTATGGGCCCCGGGTCTATGGATGCCGCAGACGGGTAACAATGACATCTGCAACATTGGCAGTTACTCGTGCGAGGGCTTTACGTACGGCATGTGGATCGAAGAGCATACTCAGATATCCTCAGCCCGGCTGATCAACTGCTTTGATGGGCTCGTCGTAGTACCTTCGGGCGGCGCGCCCCACGGCAATGTCATCGATTATATCTCGATAGAAGGCTGCTTCAACAGTCTGGTAACCGGTAATGCCACTAAAGTGGATATTGCCTGTATGGATCTCGAGTGGGGTTCTGGCCATATTCTTCGCAGCCTTGGTACCGAACTCGGCGGTACAATTAACGTACGCTCCAATGGCAATAGCGCGGCCAGCTTACGTGCGGCCATGAGTGATGGTACCACTGGTGTGCAATCGACCGGTTTGCGTGTTATTTGCGGAGACCAGGCACCCGGTGCGGTCAGTGCACCCTCGGTGCCCGCAACTACCGTAGCACTGCAAAATCCATTCTGGCGGGATGCAGGCGTTTCTATAGTCGGAGGAACCGTTACCGGGATCGCCGTAGATGGGGTCACACAGTTTACAGCCACACCAGCCACCGTTTTCGTACCATCAGGCAAGACGATTACCCTCACCTACAGCGCCGCGCCAACATGGCAGTGGACGCTGCTCTAGGATAGAGTGAGCTCAGTTCGGTCCTAGGCGCTGCCCGTCACCTGCCACAATGCTTACTCCGACCCCGGCACTCACAACAACCATAGACAAAAATACGTCTGCGAACGAGTACAGGGCAGTATCCCCAATTTCGTTACGGGCCGCTTGCCTATCCTGCATCCCAATATAATCGGTTACTGATGCAATTGCATCGCCAATACGAAATATACTTGGATCGATTGGATTGCCACCAGGTACACCATTTTTCATACACTCGTGTAAGTCTGGGGTAATAACACCTTTGTGGTCGGTGGTGGCCAAGCATTCTCGGCCCGTTATAGCCTTGCCCTGCGCCACGTGGTTCGTATCTACTTGTATTCCATAATTAGTAGCCACAATAGCGCCAAGGGCCAGCCCGGCCGTGCCGAGAGCCATTACTGCTTTGACACTTTCGGGAATGTGTCGCTTTTTGCTTACTGGCGTATCGGACGTAATCACCGGATACTTGTTAAGATAGGCCAAAGGATCAGGCTCGCGAACAGGTCGGCGCAAAAACGTTTTCATAGCTCACTCCTTTCATGCGGCAAGTCAAGATACTGGCTTGGCCGTTAATCGCTATTTGCGACTTGATACTAATGCGACCTTGACCGTACCACCCCTTGATCGGGAGATCGAATGAATTTATTATGCCACTCCCTACGAGATAACACAAACTTCAGTAAAGTAGCTTGGAATGATACGCGTTCGGAATACATCCATCTTGTAGCGTTCTAGGGTATAGATTACGACAAAATCCGGCTCCTACGTTGCCTTAAAACCTCTGTAGAGCTCTCCCGGCTATGTAGGCCTCTCGCTTAAGAAGGTCGTTCATGGTGGGCTGCTAGATGCGAGATTACATCAGCGTGCACAACCCCGTTTGAGTACACTATATGGCTAAGCATTGAGAGCGCTAGCAGATCCCGTCAAGACTCTGGTTATTGCCGGCGGATATCTAGATCTAACTGCACTGTCAATATATTCTGTAGCGGACGTACATTACTAAATCGCGTAACGCCAGTTGGCTCGCCATCGTTGGTCTGGATAGCAAGTTCACAAAGCAGTCCGCAAGCTGTACATTTTCGGCTGCCAATATCCGTATAGACCGTCCAGATCACCCCTTCATCGGCGTGAGTGCTAGAGCGTGCCAACTCGCTGGCGCGATGCGTTGTGGCTTGGGTCATCTCAACAGCGGTATCACAATCCTCGAGTCGCTTGCCCCCTCCGCAGACATCAGTTTGCCGGAAGCTGTGTGCAACACCATTCTTCTCTATACGCTTCTGTTGCCTTTGGGCTTCGAGTTATAGTTGCCGCATACTCACCTTCCTTGTTAGCGAGACGCCACTCTTCAAAGTCTTTCACTTCCCGCATGAAGGCACTGGTGCTTCTAACCCTTCCAAAGAATTTCACCGGCCGATCGAGGGGGTCGACATATACGCTGCCCTCCTGAGTGTAGAAACCACCGGCGCGGTAATATGTACCATCGCCAAGTGGCATAGGCGGAACGTCTAACATGCGCTGTACAGCCGCCGGGCCATGCCATGGATCTTCAATCATTGGCCCTTCTGGATCTACGGGATCGGGAATAGAAGTATCCCAAGGGTTAAAATCTTCAGGGGTTGACATAGTAAGTATATTATATATCAACCAGCACAATAATCGCCGCGTCGCTGTAATGGGGATGGGGAGTATCAGAGCCACGCTTGGCGCTTTAATATAATCGAGATGGGGTGCCGGCCTGTAGATCGGTCCAGAACTGTTCCATTTTTCGTTGCAAGCCCAGTAAACCATCGTCGTTATGTATTTGGACGTCTACCCTTTCCGGTGGCAAGCCGCCTTCGCTCAGATGCGTCTGGAGCTCATGTGAAACGTCTGGTCTGACCACCTCCAAAACGAGTCCGTGGAGACCATGGATAGTATCTGCATCTTCCGGATGGCGCACACCACCGACCGTCACCAAGTGTTTGCCCATGTCCCGTTCGGCGCTCACAGTCGCTTCTACGGTTCGAGACCAGAAGCGCCTATCGACATGCGTCATCATTTGGTGCCCCAGCCACTGCAAGAGCGGCCGGTGCGCTTCCTTGTTATCTAATACTACCGCGCGCTCAGCCACTGGCAGCGACTGCCGAGCTGCCAAATAGCCCGCTAATGCTCCCACATCGAGCCGGGCGGCTTGTTCGGCGCTCACCGTAATTCCGTAGCGTTCTGACGCTGCAGCCCGCAGCATTTCAACTTCTCTCGGACCAGCAGCGTTCACCCACCCTATACGGCTCATCCAGTCATTCCCGAGCGCCAGCATGGCATCCGAAAATTCCACATGCCCAGCGCGTGCTGGCCCGACAATCTCGTGGAGCTTGCTGGCCGCAGTCGTCTTGCCAGAACCTATCTTACCGTTAAAGCCTAAAATAGTTGCCATACATCCGCGCTACTTCAGGTTAAGGCGAGCGAAGCTCTTCACCGAATCAAACACATTGTCGGCAGCCAAAACCTCCTCTTTACTCAACCATTCAACACCGGCGACTTCACGCTCCTGCGCCTGCAGCAGAACCGACTCGTCGGCCTCCAGCGCATACACCATATCCAAGTGAATATGCTCTTGGTCTTTGCTGTTTTGGGGTATTAACTGGTATTGCAGGGCATACGGACGAGGAATTTGCACATCCACCGTACCCTTGAGCGTAAAGTCCGGCTCGGTAGGATCTTTAACCAGAATTACTCGGACGCCTGTCTCTTCAAATGTCTCGCGGATAGCGCACTCGTGCGGCAGCTCATTTGCTTCCAAATGTCCGCCTGGAGGGAGCCACTTGCCAAGCTTCTTGTGCTGCACTAGTAGCAGTTTTGTGTGGTCTTTATTCATCACATACCCAGTTACGGTAAAGTGGCGAACGTGCTTTTCCGTTGATTCAAGTAAACTCATAGATCTCTCCCTCTATCATTAATTAACGTTACGGTGCCAGGTTTTGCAAGGCAGAAATAATCCGTTTGAGATCGGCCATTGAGAGACCCTCGTGCGTAGGCAGTGTGATGATGCGGCTGAGCAAGCTGGTTGCATTCGGACAGTCGGTCTCGTATGCGCTAAATATTGGCAACTTATACAGAGGCTGGATGCCAAACCGATATGTATCGGACACGATGGCTTGTTCGTACAGAGCTTGGGCCACTCCGCTAGCGCTCATTGTAGGGTGATCCACCCGCATGAGCATGGAGTAATAATTGGGCGTCGTGGCGTCGTCTACGTGGATTTCACGCAACCAGGCCATGTTGGATAACTCCTCACGCAGACACGCAGCATTGGCCGTGCGCTGTTCAATTTTGGCGGGTAGCTTGTGCACTTGTGAGATACCCAGCGCAGCAGACATGGCCGCCAATCTAAAGTTGAGCCCGAACAAATAACCATACCGACCTAGATAGTCCTGGAGTTCCAGCGTCTTGCGTACCGGCTTACCGAAGTCTCGAATTTCACGTACGCGGTCGGCATAGTCATTACTGTTGGTCAGAATAAAGCCACCTTCGCCCGTGGCGACCAGCTTGCGCTCCTGAGTGCTAAAGAAACCAATATCGCCCATCGTTCCCGTTAAGCCTTCTTTGCTGCGCGAGCCGTGACAGTGTGACGCGTCCTCGATAACCGGCAGTTGATGTTTTCGTGCGATTTCACGCAGCCCGCCCAACAGGGTCGGATAGCCCCACATTGGCACAGTTACGATCGCCCGGGTGCGAGCAGTTATCTTGTGTCGCAAGTCCTGCAGATCGTAGGCCATCGAGTCTGGTTCGACGTCAACAAATACAGGCACCGCACCAACCGCAAGTATCGGCAAGGCCGACATTATTGGCGCGGTCGGCGGCACGATCACTTCGTCGCCTTGTTTGATATCAAACAAGTACAGTAGCAGGTGCAGCGCGGCCGTGCCACTTGATACGGCCAGCGCGTGTTTGACCCCAAAGTACGTCTGCAATTCGTGCTCGTACGCCATTACTACATCAGCCGTGCCAGCAAGCTGGCGCGCCTCCACAGCATGCACTACTACTGCGATATCCGATTTATCGATATTGATAAACTTGTTTTCGAGGACTGAGTTGGTAGCTTTCACAAGCCTCCTCCATTTCATCCATTAGTGTGTATAAGGGAACCATATTCTCTATGCTCGTATGACTTGTCCGTTTTGCGGTACTATTGGCCAAGAAGGCGGCAAATTGGTTTTGGTAGCCGTTGCGTTTGAATCCACCCGACAACGGGCTCGGCCGCCACATATCCCTCCACCATTTCTGGTTTTCGATCATTGGGTTTGAGCGGTGCTGCGAATATACTTCCACTTCCCATAGCGAATTAATGTTCACCATCACCCCCTTGTCGCTAATAAGCTGCAACTCCCATTCAAAGAATGGCGACGAGGAGGTAGTGAGCAACTCTGCAGTAAAGGTGTGGCCACGACGATCGGCCAAACGCATATGGACATCAATGAGCAATCCTGCGCGGCCATCATAGGCATGGATAACTGGCTGGTCGTCGGTGGGACGGCCTAGGTCGAACACTAGCCCTAACGGATGGATTGCCTGCGACAGCAGGAATGAACGCGCCTTGCTATCTAGCCCCCACATCGTGCCTGTTGGCTTGTTGCCGTAGTGGCAGATGCGCAGGTAAGTTAAGTTGCCGAATTCCGGTTTGGCCATCATGTTCTTTACGAACAAGACGGGATCAGTGAAACTGAAATTTAGACCGACAGCCGTTGGTGTTTTGTAAGCCCTATTCAGATCGATCAAATCGCATAATTCGACAGTTGAAAGCGTGGGAGGCTTCTCAATAAACGTTGGAATACCGCGAACGAGTGTCGTTTGTAGCACGGCAGTGTGTACTGCAGGGTGACTGGCAACGATTACCGCATCCAGTCTTTCCTGATCCAGCATTTCAAGGTAATTTTTGTATGGCGCCGCACCGTAATTGCGTGCAGCAAGTGCACGACGGCTCGTATTCAGATCGCACACAGCCTTGATGTTCGCTTCACGCATCATAGCCAGGCTTGGCAGCAGGTTATCCCAGCCCTGCTCGCCGAGCCCTATAACGCCGACGTTGAACAATGTATTCATCATCTCCCCTTTAGTTGATGTGTTAGGTTATGCAACTATTGTGGAGTACCCGAATTGCGTTGTCTGGCGATTATTGCCAATACCACCCTACATCTGGTAGCATTGGTAAGTCTTGAACGTTAAGACAACAACGGGTCTGTGAGTTACCGCTCACAGATCTTTTTTATATGTTGAAACTCCAGATTCTTTTACTCAGAAATAGCTCTATCTTCCCGGCTCCTTTTATAGTTTGCTGGTCGTGATAATATACGTATATTATTTACATATATACATATCATTGATGAGTAAATCAATATCCTACTTATGTATAACTTGTAATGGCTGTGGAAAAATACTACGCTTAAAGGAGTGGGTGAGACACTCGATATTGCCTAATAGGAGGTGCAACACTCAGTATGTACGTACATTTTATTGCTTCGCGAAAAGATATGGAGGCAGACATGCCCTACTTCCGTGAGATTTTGAAGCTCATCGAAGAAGGCAAACATAAAGTGACCCGCAAATGGATCGAAGAAGTCTACGCCATGATCGTAGAAGGTCGCTACGACGAAGAGGTCCGTATAGCTGACTGGAAGAAGATAAACAAAGCACAGGTTGATGCCCTAGGTAAAGCTGAGGTGGTCATCGTTGAAGCCACGGCACGCAGTTTTTCGACAGGATATCAAACCTGTCTCGCTATCCAAGCCAAAAAGCCAACACTTATTCTAACCCGTGGTGGTTCATTGGGCGGTACCTTCCGCTCCAGCTTGTCGTCAGACTTCGTGCGTAACGTCGAGTACGAAACCATGGACGAACTGGATACCGCCGTCCGCTCCTTTCTGCAGGAAAACAACATTAGCACCAAAGACCTACGCTTTAACTTCTTTATCGATCGAAAAATCCACACTTACCTTCGCTGGGCATCATACAAAACCGGCAAGTCCCGCTCGGAGATTATCCGCGAACTGCTCGAACGCGAGATAGAGCGCGAAAGCTAAGAGGGAACCGCCCAGTTGCCCGACATAGGTGCCCAGATATAGTAAGGACTTTCATATATGTTTCTTAGATAGTACTAAGCCCGTGTAGTTTGTAATCGGAAATTTTCTGATCGCTTGAAATGAGTGTCAGGCCGCCTTGTATGGCGTGCCAAATAATCATTCTGTCAAACGGATCCTTATGGCCATCAATTTTAGGCAGAAGATGATATGTAGCATACTGTTCTGGAGTCGGAGTAACCATCTTTATACCTAATCCATACACACCTGCGATAAATTCCTCAGGAGTATGGCCACCTAGGTCCAGTTTTCCTAGCGAAAACTGGAGACTGATTTCCCATGCGCTAAGTGAACTTATGAACTTTTCTCCCTCTGGAGATTCTAAAGCATCGCGTTGACTTGCGTTCAACTTTTCTGGGCTAAATCGTAGCCAGAGCAGTATATGCGTATCAAGAAGGTAATTCATGAGACGAGCAATTCCTCTTCTGTCATCTCAAAGTTATTTATTTTATACGTCCACCCGGCTTTTTAAATCACCTAGCTTTACCGAAAAGTCCGGTTTACTCATCTTGCTTTGAGGGACGATAGTTGCCAAAGTCGTACTATACAAACAAGTCGTCTTTTTTAATGCCGTTGATGCGTTTGCGGTCAAGCTTATAACGATACAGGTTGGCGCAAGGCAGCGCAAGAATTGCGAATGTCATGAGGAGCGCAGTAGATGGGCTGATGCCAGGACCGAGCAGCATTACCCATCGAATATGAAAAAGTGATTCCCAGTTCACAGAGTAGATGGCGGCGTAAGTGCCGTGAGAACCTACATAGTGATGAAAGTATATATACACAGCCCAGCTTATAGTTAAGAGTACCAGTGTTAGAGCGAGTTGCAGTTTTATTGCTGACAATCGCTTCAGGCGGCCGAGTAATGTCTGCGGCCAGAAAAACAGGCCTACCACGATTATGAAGCTAGAGCTAATAACCCAGTTATAATAATTTGCCTCCTGGCTGAATCTCCAGAGCAGTGCTACCGGAATTAAGATCAGCTGTAATGCGAGACCGAGCTTAAAAATAATGTCGCGTTGCTTCATGGTTATTGTTCCTTAATTAATGTTTTTACAATAGGCTGCTGCATCAGGCCGTGCAGGTTTCGGACTACAAATTGTTCCAGTACATGAGTGCCTATTTCGGTCAATTCATATACTTTTCGATCAGGCCCTTTTTGTGCTGGCTCGGCGGTGAAGGTGACCATTTCCGCTTCTGTATAACGGCGGAGGGCACGGTACATGCTTTGATCATCAGCCGTGACAGCGTTTTGGGTCTGCGATTCTATGTACTTCTTGATATCGGCCATATATTTAGGGCCGTTTTTTAAGGCGAGCATGATCCAAAGCGTGAGCTGTCCACGCTTGTAGACCTCTTCCCAGCCTTCAAGTAGCTGGGTCTCATATTTGCTTAATGCTACAACCATACCTTAGGTACTATACTAAAGGAATAGTATAAAGTCAACTTGTCTCATTGCGCTTGCCATTAAGTGATTTGAACACTGCACCAGATAAAGAAATACTTGCAAAATAAAAGATGGCCTTATATGGCCATCTTTATCTCTGTGTACGACACATGATACGCTCAGCGGATAAAGGGTGGAATTCTTTGTAACCGGAGATCGTCAGGCTTTATCAGAACTTGGAGCGCCTTGACCTGGGTCCCTACGATTAACTTTATAGTGATTTTTAACGATCCCTACGATCTCCTTGGTGGTTGAGAGTAATTCGAGCTTCAGCTTTGGTTTGTGCGAGCCAAATAGTGGAATGCCTTCGCCGATAGCGACATTGTAAATACTCACGATAATTTCATCTATAAGATCCGCTTCAGCTAAAGAGCCGTTAACCTCTCCACCGCCGCTAACGATAACATCGCAAAAGCCACATGCTGCTATTTGCTGCAATACTTCTTGAGGAGTACCGCGAACGAATTTAACGCGTTCTTTATCTTGCTGGTCTGTACGAGTGGTCCATACAAAGGCCGTCGCGCCGCTTTTAGGTGGAAAGTCTTCGGGATATTGTTCATACGTCTTACGACCGAGAAGTACACAGCCAGCTTTCGCAATAGCTTGCGTGTAATGCTTTTCATCTTCGTCACTAATCCAGGAATAGCACTCTCCGTCTAAATCAGAGATGAAGCCATCAAGCGTAATAGCGGGATACATTATAGCTTTCATATAAAAAGTATAACTTACCGCCCGAAGGAGTATGAGACAGATTAGATAGAAAACAAACCAAAATAAAAGACGACCATTTGTGATCGTCTACGTATCTGTTATTGGTGCATGGTACAGCATTCTTACACAGGTTAGAGCCAAATATCAGCCCTACTATGCTCAAAAATAAAAATTTAAAGAATGCTCTTGGATGACAATTTATTATACGGACAATTACGTCTACTACATAGCAAAAAATCGATAGGTGCAGGTGCACGATACAGTATAGTGAGAAATTGGCACGCGTGCGCGATTAACTTAAATACAAGGAAAAACATGAGAAACTTAGCAAGATTACGCACCGCGATAAGCGGGGTGGGTTTGAGCGTGTTTTTATTGGCCGCGCTCAGCGGTTCTGCTTTTGCAACGCCGGCTTCCGGCCAAAAACCGCAGCAACCTCCGACTACTAATACGATTTCGGGACCGCAAGCCAAAGCGCCGGATGTTAAAGCAGCTAAACCGATGCAGAAACTAGGGCCGACGGCCTTGGTACAAACGGATGTAAATGGCGTGTACGAACCTACAGCTTCGAGCGCAATGCCAATGGTGGGCGCGGTCTCGAACGTAGATTTTGCGACACCGTATAACTACTGTTACAAGAATCTGGTATACACGCCAGTCAGTAACACTACGGCTGCCGCGAAGTACGTTCAAGTTCGACTGTACAATGGTAGCGGTTCTCGGGACATCTACACAAGTGTAGCGGCAAACAGCACCAGCTATCCTGCATTTTACGGGGTAGAAGGTACGTACTACGCCTACTTGTACGTATGGAATGGTTCCACCTATCAGTACGACGAGAGCCTGACAAACAGCAATGTTTGCAAAGTCGATGTTACTCGTGTCTACAACACGGGCGGTTGGGTAGAGCTCAAAATCCAAAACACGGGCACTGCCTACGCCAGTCAGCAGTCATCCGAGTTGGCACCTTACCCTCTTAACAGCACATACCCGCCATACACCGGTACTCAATATGACTATCCGGTAGCCGGGGGTGCGGCTATTTACCGCTGGTTCTGGGTCGGCACGAGCCCATACGCTATCGCTTCCGATACGCTGAACAGCACCACTTCACCGGTTTTCTTTACGGGTGATTTGTAGTTAGTCTTATCTCGTAAGAGTTAAGGCAAATACTTCCCACGCCTGTATTTATAAGGCGTGGGTTTTAATTTGGGAGCGGCCATAAAAACAGCCCCTAAGGGGCTAAACATAAACTTAATGGTACGCCCGAAGGGATTCGAACCCCCGACCTTTGGTACCGGAAACCAACGCTCTTGTCCGCTGAGCTACGGGCGCATACGTAGGCCAGTATATCATCTCTGGTAAAAAGTGTATGGGTAGCCAAATCTATTAGGCACTCCTCGCCGATAGCCCTGTCCTTCCAGCCTCCGAGCCGGAATCTATAAAAACAACTGGATACCCGGATCAAGTCCGGTATGACAAAAAAAGCGAGGTCGAGTTTAAACAGAGCAAATTGCCCAGGTTATCTAAAAATGTGGTTGACCCCGCCATGCTAGACGCGATATAGTACAAAACTTAAGCAGTTTCTCGGATAGCAACAGAGAAAGCTGTTTTTTATTTTGCTTATGACTGAATCCTTACCCCATGCAAATCCGCTTAGAGAAATTGGCGGCCACACCTGGAATAATCCGAATGAAGCTGAACGCAACGCCTGGTTAACTCAAGGTGTCCATACGGGCGCCTTTGACACACTCCCTCCTCCAGAACCCGGTCTAAAAACATACAACGCAGTGCTGGCAGAAGCCACCGGTCCTGCTGCAGCCACAACTGGAGAGTCTAGCCCTTTAAACCCAGATCCTCCAGAGCACACCGCTCCTGCAGACGAAAGGGATCTAGCTAGAAAAGAAATTGATAAACTAGCCGATGCGCTGATGGAGCCGGGTGCGTTTGAGGCTGCATTGACACGCATGATTGAAAAAGGCGCCGACCCGCAAGACATCCAAGAGACCACCATACTCACCGCTCAGCGCGCACAAGCACAGAAAGAGGCGGCACAGCTGGCGGCAAGCAATGGACTAAATATGGGCATTTTAGCTGACGTTATAGCAGGGTTGCGGAAAAAAATAAAGGAAGAAAAGGAGTCAGGGGGCGGAACTAGCGGAGAGGTCGCATAACGGCCGGAAGGCTATTACTCTTTGTGCTGGTCTGATTTTTTACCGCGAGAGCTACTGGGCAACTGCTTTGGCTCGGAGTTTTCCAGCGTTTGCTGGAGAGTGCGGAGTAAGCCATAGGCTTGTTCGCGGCTCATGCCAATGCGGGCAGTGGTGAGAGCTTGGGGTGTGCCTGCGCCCTGAGCGAAGTTAAGCACCACTCCAGCGCTGTTGGCCACAACCTGTACGCCGTCGCTGTAGATGATGCGCGGGTCAACTGCCATAATCATCACCATTGTACGGTTTTGATGCTGCGAACCGCGGCCCTGTTCGCGTTCGGCATCTTCTTCAGGGCGGTCATAGCCGGCCAGCTGCCACAGATTGGCAGCATCGTCTTCCTGCATACCAAAGTGGTTGATGAGCAGCAACAAAATGTCTTCGCTGGGACGTTCGTTGCCCTGTTCGATGCGAGTCAGGTGCTGCTCGTCGATTTCGACGGCACCAGAAACTTCGGCGACGCTTTCGTGTAATTTTTCGCGAATGCCTTTTAGCTTCTGACCTAAAATCTTAAATGGTGATTCCTGCTGCTCGTTTTGCATGATTTATATTATACCGTTTCATCTGTTGATAGCGCAATAAGCTATACTAAATGGCATGGATATTAGGCAAAACGTTTCTCTGAAAGAGTATTCGACGATGCGTCTGGGTGGGATGGCCGCCTATGCAATTGACGTACACGACCGTAATGAAGTGGCGCAGGCTGTCGCCTGGGCCGTCGAACGCAATCTACCTATACTAATGATTGGTTCAGGCAGCAATATCGTCTGGCGGGATGGGGGCTTTGCCGGGTTGCTTATCATTAACAAAATCCCCCGTTTTGAAGAGCAGCAAGAAGATGACGAGAATTATTATGTAACGATTGGCGCAGGCGAAAACTGGGACAGCGTGGTCGCACGTACAGCCGCCAAAGGCATGACCGGCATCGAAGGCCTCAGTTTGATACCGGGAACTACCGGTGCTACTCCCGTACAGAATGTCGGAGCCTACGGCCAGGAGATTTCCCAGACGCTAGTGAGTGTGGAAGCCTACGATAGTCAAACTCAGCAAGTTATCAATATTCCCGGCTCAGAATGTGGTTTCGCCTATCGAACCAGCCGGTTCAAGACGAGCGACCGAGGCCGGTTTTTTATCACAGCTATTACCTTGCATCTATTACACAAGAATCCTGAGCCGCCTTTTTATGGCGCATTGCAAACCTACTTCGACGAGCATGGCATCCGAGAATATACACCGCAAATTATGCGTGACGCCGTAATCGCCATCCGCAGCAGCAAGCTGCCGGACCCAACCAAAGTCGCCAACAACGGCTCATTCTTTGGCAATCCTGTGATCGATGAAGGCACACTTGCCCAGCTTCAAGCTGATTACGGCCCTGTACCGCACTGGCCAACTGAAGATGGACGCATCAAATTACCTGCCGCCTGGCTGCTTGAGCAAGCTGGGTTTAAAAACGTGCACGACCCTGAAACGGGCATGGCCACCTGGCCCACGCAAACGTTGGTACTCGTCAATGAGCATGCAACCTCCACTACCCAGCTCCTAGCCTTCCGGCAAAAGATACTCGACGCCGTGCAGCAAAAATTCAATATCACGCTTGAGCAAGAGCCAGAGCTGCTGCCTTAAGTATGATAAAAATATCTAAAAGGGACCTACACCATCGCCGGCTCAGCCATGATCGCTTGCTCAAGAGCCAATTTCTCAACTAATCGCTCCATATACTCATCGCTATATTGACCCCAGAATATATCATCGATAATTATTGAACATTGCTCGTGATCACGTAATCCACCGCTTAATCTGGCTTTACCGTTGCCGAGAGGTTCGTAATGCATGGGATAAAAGACTTCTTTGAGATCTTCGCGTCCGATGAACGCTTCTAGCGTACTCAAGGGGAATGATTCACTGGTTGCTAAAATCTCAGGATCACTCACCGTATTGGATTCCCTATCAAAGACACCGCCCGCAGCATAATATCGTCGTGACCTTTCTTTGCCATCATTGGCAATGGGTGTTCGCCACTCAGCCTCATGCGTTACTACGCCCCACTTGCCGTCTTTAAGCGGGAGTACCGCAACAGCTCCCCGCCACTTCTTTCGGCGCTCCACATCATCATCAAATCCCTGAACCACTCTGTTATTGTCCTCTAATGAAGTCTGGAAAGCTGCCTCGAACTCTTCTGGAGTATCAGCCTTGAACTCGCTTACGCACATTTGACCGGCACCGAATTCGCCACCAATAGGTCGATTGACCGTTGTAAACGAGCCTGGCTCCATACAAAAGAGGTCGTGACCTTTTTGTCTCTCAACACCCCTAAAGCCAAGCCTTCGCATGTTAAAGATATCGGGACCCATAAAGAAAACTTGTCGGTACGTACTGCGGAGGCTCTCCTCGCCTTCAATTTGCGGTAATTCGTCGGCTTCTACTACAATCAGCAGTTTTTGGCGCTCGCCGTTCGGAAAGATAACCTCTCTGAGCCGAAGGTCTTGGTAGGCGCTCTCTGGCCTTACCTTTACGTCCTTCTTCCCACCAACTTCGTCCTTCTTTATGCGCGGAACGGTAGCAGGCTTTACGGCGCGAGTACTGATACCCAAGGCCGCGAATCGTTTATCCTCCGGCTCCACCCACATCGATCCGTCAGGAGTGTTAATCAAGGTTCTCAAGAAAATTCCGGAGCCAAATTCACCGTCCTCAATACGAAATAGTCCACATATCTGCGGCTTGCCATCCACAATCTCTATAAAACCCTGGAAGCCGTTATACGCCTTCTCACCTACTTCATGGGCAACGGTTTCTCTTTTTCCGGCAGGGAGGCCCGTTATCTTGTGTTTATTATAAAAGTTATGACGCATCTGCGCAGCCACTGATATTCCAAAGGGGTGCGACAGATAGTCCGGCATGCCTTCTGTCATAAAGGCTGCAGGGCTTACAAAGCCCTCAATCGAAGCAGCCCCTAAATAACCCGAGATCGGCGATTCATCGAGAACCCCAGTTTCGGCATGTGTCGCCATTCTTGCAATATCGACGAGTGTAGACGATTCTACTTTGCTAGTGATCACTGTAGCTGCAGCTTCAGCCGTACCGGTCATATATCTCCCTATTCTCTTAGATGATAAAATGAGCGGCCGACCCGCCAGAAACAATAAACGATTAATACTGCTAGACCCAGGGGGACTACCTTTTTAGGGCAGTGGTATATTTATGCTGGCAGCGGATAATCTTTAGTGAAGGCTACGACCTCGTCTCTGATTGCAGCTAGTTTAGCCGATTGACCCTTAGCTTGTAAAGCATAATCGATCCACTCGCCTACCTGCTGCATCTCGGTTTCTTTGAGGCCGCGAGTGGTGAGGGCAGGCGTACCGAGACGAATACCACTAGGGTCAAAGGGCTTACGCGGGTCAAAGGGTACGGTGTTTTTATTGACGGTGATCCCGGCTTCGCCCAAGGCTTTTTCAGCTTCAGCACCGGTAATGCCTTTGCTAGTAAGATCCACGAGCAGTAAATGATTGTCTGTGCCGCCCGTGACCAGCTGATATCCCTTGTTCATAAGTACATCGGCTAATTTTTTGGCATTCTTCACAATTTGCTTGCCGTATTCCTTAAAGGCTGGTTGCGACGCTTCGCGCAATGCAACTGCTATGGCGGCAGTCTGATGGTTGTGTGGTCCGCCTTGCAGGCCGGGGATAATGGCACGGTCGATAAGTGTTGGCAGATTTTCGCGGCTGCGTTCTACGCTCTTGAGCGGATTGGAGGGGTTGCCATTGCATAGAATGAGCGCCCCGCGTGGGCCTCGTAGTGTTTTGTGTGTAGTCGTGGTAATCACATCGGCAAAACCAACAGGAGAAGGGTGTGCTCCAGCGATGACCAAGCCGGAGATGTGCGAAATATCAGCGATCAAATACGCATCGCACGTATCGGCGATGGACCGTAGCTTAGCCCAATCGAAAATACGTGGATAGGCGGTAGCGCCTACAAAGATAAGCTTAGGCTTGGTTTCCTGCACGAGTGCGGCCATCGCGTCGTAGTCTAGATACCCGTCACGGCCGGTTTGGTACTGGACGGAGTTGAACCATTTGCCCGAAAAATTCACTTTTAGGCCATGCGTCATGTGCCCGCCGAAGTACAGCGCGAGGCCCATAACCGTGTCGCCAGGATCAACCAAAGCATAATAGACAGCCATGTTGGCCGGACTGCCGGAGTACGCCTGCACATTGGCGTGAGACACTCCAAAGAGCGATTTGGCACGGTCACGGGCCAGATTCTCCACCTTATCGACAAATTCGCAGCCACCGTAATAGCGCATGCCGGGATACCCTTCGGAGTATTTGTCGGTCAGGCGGGAGCCGAGCGCTTTGAGCACCTCGCCGGAGGTATGATTCTCGGAGGGAATCATCTCCAGCCCTTCAGCTTGGCGGGTGGTTTCGGCGGCAATTAATGCCTCAATTTCGTCATCAATCATCGATGCTCCTTTTGGGTTACAAGGGTTATGCCAATTCCACCGCGTCGTTAGATCATGCCGGTATTGTAGCAAGTGGCGCAATTAATGGTAAACTAAATTCATAAGGGCATTCTTTCGAAAAATACAAACAAAAGCACAATCATTGCATACGTTATATCGTATGTGATATTATTTATGCACTATGGATACAGCAGCAAATGAGAAAATCGGTAGTTTAATAGCACAGATTAGACAGGAGCGTGGCCTCACCCAAGCAGAATTTGCCCGTCGGCTAAACACCAGCCAATCGGCAGTCAACCGTATCGAGCACGGCAAGCAAAACTTAAGTCTCGAAACGCTCGGCCGCATCAGCGACGTCCTCAACAAGCAACTTATTTCGCTCGGCGACAAATCCGTTAACCTCCGTATTGAAGGCGGTTACGAGCTCAGCGGTGAAATTACTCTTAAGAGCAGCAAAAATGCCGCCGTAGGCCTGCTCTGCGCCTCACTGCTCAATTACGGCGTAACGCGCTTTACCAACTTCCCGAAGATTGAAGAAGTGTACCGCATTATCGAGGTACTCCAGAGCATCGGCGTGAAAGTGAAGTGGACCAACGGCAACGATCTCGAGATTCGCCGCCCGGCCCGCTTGCAGCTAGACAACATCAACGCCGAATCGGCCCGCAAAACGCGCTCGGTGCTGATGGTGATCGGGCCGCTCATGCACGATTACACCGACTTTAAAATCCCCTATGCCGGTGGCTGCAAACTTGGCACCCGCTCGGTAGAGCCGCACCTGTTTGCGCTTGAAGAATTTGGGGTGAACATTGTCGCTACCCAAGGCTTCTACCAGGTAACAGTCAACAAAAAGCCGGCAAAACGCATCACGCTCTTCGAATCCGGCGACACAGTAACTGAAAACGCCTTGCTGGCAGCCGCTCGTACTCCCGAGGAGACGATCATCGAATTGGCCAGTGCCAATTATGCCATTCAGGATGTTGCACTATTCCTGCGTAAACTGGGCGTTAAGGTGAACGGCCTGGGCAGCACCACGATGACTGTCCAAGGGGTAAGAGGAGTTATCAAGAAAAATATTACTTACTCGCCTGTTGAAGACCCCATTGAGGCCATGTTCTTTACCTCTGCGGCCATTACCACCAACTCCGAGATTACTATTCGGCGCGTACCCATCGAGTTTATGTCGCTTGAGCTGCTCAAGCTCAAAAAGATGGGTCTGCAATATACCCAGAGTGAACGCTACAAGGCTACTAATGGTTATACCGATTTGGTGGACCTCACTATCCACAAACATAACGGGTCGCTCAAGGCTTTGCCGGGCAAGATCTATAGCCGCCCCTTCCCTGGTCTAAATGCAGATAATCTGCCCTATTTTGTGCCCATCGCTGGCGTCATAAACGGCCGCACCCTCATTCACGACTGGATGTACGAAAACCGGGCCATCTACTACACCGAAATGACCAAGGTGGGCATGCAAGTGGAGTTGGCCGACCCGCACCGCCTGTATATTCAAGGTCCCACTAAATTCAGCAAGGCTAATGTGGTGTGCCCGCCTGCTCTGCGCCCCGCTAGCCTACTACTCATCGGCATGCTCGCCGCCGATGGCATATCAACACTGCGTAATGTGTACACCATTAACCGTGGATATGAGGCAATTGCCGAACGGCTCAACTCGCTTGGCGCCCATATCACCATCTTCAACGAGATGTAGCTAGCGCAGGAACCACGCTGCCAGGTCGGCAAGGGTATGCGCAATACCCGGCGCCAGCCAAGTACCGCTAGCCATACGCAGTGCACCAAACCATAAGCCAACAGCGAGGTCCAACGGTGCCGCCTGCCATCCATATAGAGGAACATGCAGGGCTGCGAAAGCAAGGGCGGTTACTATAATCGCTGTTAGTTCGCCTTTCCAGGAACTAATGACTTCGTAGCATACACCGCGAAGGAAATACTCTTCGGCTAGGGCCACAAGCGTCACGACACTCGCCCACCATGGATAATTGCCCAGCGGCGGATGTGCGTTTCCAATCCATGCCCACAAAATGATAGCCGGGAGTAAGAGAAAAAGTCCGCCCAGGAGTCCCGTAAGCACCGTACGCCAGCTGGCTATAAAGTGCGGCCTAACTGTCACTACCCCCAGCGATACCAGGCTTGCTGCAAAAACCAAGCCCGCCGATGCTGACTGCGCGATGTCATGCCCGCCCAATGCTACCCGTAAGCCAATTGCAGCCGTAAATCCGGCGTATAGCACCACCGCACGTAACGGTAGGTCTTTTGCCCCGTTCTGCCGTGTCGCTACCTCAGGCATCTCTGCCCCGAGTTTTGTTTTTCTTTTCTTCGATAGTTAACGGACTTTTTTTGCGCTCCGATGTACGGATGATGAGCAAGATTGCTGTCATCGCCACCACAAACATCCCACAAAAAATAATCAAACCATAAGGAAGCATTTTGCGCCTGGTGGCTGTAACTGACTTTTGATTGGGAATACTAAGCGCATACTCACCAAAGGCGCTCAGATTGGCCTCATAAATATCCGTACCAATGCGTGAGGTAGGTAACGCGTGCCATTGACCGCCTGCCGGCCTAAAAACCATCTGACCTGTCGCCGGATACCCTTGTGGCAAACGTAAGTCGATTGTGTGCTGCGCGGTGGTATGCTGGTTTGCGATCACGAGCGCACCATTTTCGGTCGCTGCCAGTATCTTATATACATTCCCGGCAATAGGACCGCCGCCCGGCTGATCCGTTGGCGCCAATGGTTCGGCGCTTAAAGTAAACTCGGTTGCGCCCTTAGGAATAATCAGCGCGCTCCGGTCGATATAGACATATATCTGCGGCCCCAGTTCTACGCTATTAATATACACACCATATACCGGCCGGTTGAGTTGATATACCTTAGAGATGGTAGTAGGCGCTGGAGTACTCTGTTTTTGCGCTGCCGGCGATTTCACATAGCGATATGGCTCATCGGGGAAATTAACTCCATCGTACAAGGGAACGGTCGCATGGCTGAAACTTGCTACCGTTATAACGGACAACCCGGCCAGCAGTAGAGTCATACCCGCCGAAAAATGTCGTTTCATATGCTAATAATCTACTGTAATCACCGCATTAGTTTGGGCAACAGCCACAGTTTGACGGGTTGGCGCGATGCCCGTTTCGTCCGCCTTTTCTTTGACTAACGGCTGAGCCAGGAGCCATAAGCTGAACATCGTATAGGCCACCATTGCCACAATCCACGGATATTCCGACCGCCGCGCTTGCTCTTCATTCTTAGTGGCTCTACCCAGGTAACGATGCGCCAATACGACAGCCACAATGTGCACAATCACAATAACAATCACCGAGGCATACCAATAAAAAGAGCTGGGCAGCAGGTGCCGGTTTGGCTCGAAACTGTCATTGAAGGGGTGTGGCAGATGGATTGGCCAGCTTTCTTTGCCTACGGGATTACCGATAAGCGGAAATAAAAGCTGACCATTGAGCACTAAATATTCCAGATTATGCGCCAGCAAGTAGCCAAAGGAGATTGGCACCAGCGACGGCAGTAATCCCGCCAGTGCGGGTGTGGCACCCAGCTTGTGTACGCCCACTTTGCTTACTGCCAGGGCCAGTAAGCTAAATACTGCCCAAAAGACGAATGCCAAGGCTGCAAAAATAAGTGTTGCCAGCAATAGATAAGCCGTCGTCCCCACTGCCAGACCGTTCGGCAAGTGATGCTGCATGCGGCTCCACAGCGGTGTAGAAAGTAGGCCGTCGAAACCCACGCTTACTAAGAGCAGCAACACAAACGTAACGCGACTGACGCTAGCCTCAAAAGGCACCTGCAACCCACCCGCAAAACCTCGGCGTCCCGGAGCGCCAAAACGGAAAAAACCTAGCCGCCCCCACGTTGCAAATAGCACCGTAAACACTTCGCCGCACTCCAGCCACTGTTTGCCATAGACCAGACCGGCAAAAGCACTCAGTACAAAATAAATCAAGAGTCCTGCGCCAATAACTACTGGCCGTGTGACCGTCTGGTTATAAATCAGTTCGCCGCATGCCAGTATGAAAAAAACAGCAACAGCCGGCCACCAACCCACGCGAACCGGCCAGGCAAGCGATGCTTCCCGAAGAAGCGCACGTTTACGGAGTGCCCTGTTATCGGTAAGTTTTGCCACAATGGCAAAAGGGTTAACTACTTGTGTCCAGTCACCTACAATACCGGCTGAAAGCGGCACGGCAATCCATATAATCAGCCAAAATAACGTTGGCACAATATTCTCTGCAGCCTCCTGGCTGCCCGCTATACCCACAGTAATACACGCTGTAAGAACCAAAAGGCTCAAAGCAGCCCAAAAACCCTGTATACCTCGCACATGTGTTGTGTCAGGATACTCGGCAGCAGAGGCCGGAGCAACCTTTTGCCGTACCACGAGCAAAAAAGATAGCAGCACGACAGCACCGCCTCCAAGTACGAACAATACCAAGGGGATAGGCAACTCGTAGCGCGCTCCAAAGGCATGCCCCAGCGGATAGTGGGACAATAAAAAGACGAAGTTATTCATATATACGTATAGTAACCTTTCTGGATCGTGGCGCAAGAGGGGTAGCGAAGGGCCCCCTGCCACCTATATGCAGCAGAGCGTTTTCACGCAGGCCGACTAAAGTCGGTCTGGTTGCACTACGCCTGACTCTGCTGCATATAGGTGGCAGGGGGTGCCTGTAAGCCCATGCAACTTATGTTTCATATAAAATAGAGTTGACTTATAGACCATAAAGTAGTTCTATGTAATTATACTGTATTACTTAAGAGTGGGACTAAGGTGAGGAACTATCTATGAAAAAAGTAAGATCACTGCTGGCAGGCCTATTTCTTATTGCTGCCAGCCTACTGCCACTGGCCAATGCGCGTGCTGCAACCAATCTAGTCGCTAACCCATCATTTGAAACCGCCAATGGAGCATCTCCAGCCGGCTGGAACAAAGGCAACTGGGGCACCAATACTACCACCTTCACCTACGCCACCACAGGCCACACTGGCGCACGTAGTGCGACGGTGGCCCTTGCAAATTACACAAGTGGCGATGCCAAGTGGTATTTTTCGCCGGTTACCGTTACCGCCAATACCGCTTACACCTTTAGCGACTGGTACAAAAGCACTGTCGCCAGCGAAGTTGACGCCGTCGTGACAACTACCACCGGCACCACCAGCTACTACTGGGTTGGCAATGCGGCCAGCAGCAGCACTTGGAAGCAGACCAGCTACGCCTTCACTACTCCCGCTAACGCGGCCAGCCTAACCTTCTTTCATGTTATCTTTGCCAACGGCTCACTGACGACTGACGATTATTCATTAACCGGTCCAGGCAGCACGCCGACCGCACCCACTGTAGCCATGACTTCGCCTACGGCAAATGCCACAGTGAGCGGTTCGGCCGTGAATGTGGCGGCTAACGCTAGCGATGCTCAAGGCCTAAGCTCAGTCCAATTTAAACTGGATGGAGCCAACCTCGGTGCGCCTGTTACAAGTGCACCTTACGCCACGGCCTGGGACAGCACTAAGGTGGCCAATGGCACGCATACCCTCAGCGCCGTTGCCACTAATACCGCCAATCTGACCACGACTGCAACCAACGTTACGGTGAATGTAAATAACGTGTCGCCTCCGACCACACCTACAATTAGTTTTGTGGCACCAGCAGCAGATAGCACTGTTAACAGCCTGACCACCGTTACAGCCAACGCCAGCGATGCCACAGGAATCACCTCAGTCCAATTTAAGCTGGACGGCACGAATGCCGCGCTGGCAACAACTGCGCCCTACACATTTGCCTGGGATACTACGAAAACTACCAATGGCATTCACACTCTCACCGCCGTTGCCACCAACAGTGCCAATCTAACTGCCACAACCACCGAGAGTGTCACTGTGAACAACCCGACAGCACCAAGCGTAAATATTACCAGCCCCGCAAATAATGCCACCTTGAGCGCTTCGCAGACTATCACCGCCCACGCTAGCGATGCTGTCGCTGTCTCCTCGGTTCAGTTCCAGCTTGACGGAACTAACCTCGGCAGCCCGCTTACCAGCGAGCCTTATAGCCTAAACTGGGATACAACGACGGCCTCCAACGGGAGCCACACGCTTACGGCGATTGCTACCAATGGCGCGCACCTGTCTACCACCTCAGCCCCTGTCGTAGTCACCGTAAACAACTCACCAGTCACCCCACCTGCGGCAACGAATCTCATCCCGAATCCATCGGTCGAAACGAACACCAATAGCCTCCCCAGCAACTGGCACGATGGCAGCTGGGGGACCAACACCCATAGCGCCACCTACCAGAACACCGGGCATACCGGCACACACAGCCTCAAAACTACCATCACCAGCTACACCAATGGCGATGCCAAGTGGTACTTCGATGAAGTACCTGTTACCCCTGGCACCAACTATCAATACACCAACTGGTACGAGTCCAACATTGACAGCGAAGTCGACGCCCAGGTCACTGCCGCCGACGGCACCGTATCCTACTACTACGTCGGCACTGCGCCCGCGAGCCCGACTGCTTGGACCCAAGTAAAAGCGCAGTTTGTCGCGCCTGCCACTGCCAAAACGATCACCTTCTACCAGGTTGTCAGCAAGGTTGGCTGGGTACAAAATGACGATTTCAGCCTTGCGCCATACACACCTGCACAATTCAACCGCCCCCTGGTCACCCTCACCTTTGACGACGGCCTGCGCACCCATTACACGAACGCTCTGCCGCTGCTCGACAAATACGGCATGAAGGCCACCTTCTACATCATCAGCAGCACCAGTCAGGACCCCGAGTACATGACCGTGGCCATGATGCAAGCCCTTAAAAACGACGGCAACGAAATTGCCGACCATACTGTTACCCATCCCCACCTACCTACACTGACAGTTGCCAAAATTGATGCCGAGATGGGCAACAGCCAAGCACAGTTACGGACTTGGTTTGGCAATGACGGTGTAGTAGGCGCGAACTTCGCCACTCCATATGGCGAATACAATGGCACCGTGCTCACCGAAGCCAAAAAGTACTTCCGCTCACACCGCTCAACTGACGACGGCTTTAACAGCAAGGGCGATTTTGACTTCTACAACATCCGCGTCCAAAACATTTTAGATGGCACCACACCCGCTCAGGTAGCCGCGTGGGTCGCCCAAGCTCAGCACGACAAGACCTGGCTAGTGCTGGTGTATCACGGCGTTGAAGCAGACCCTTCCGCCGCCCAAGAGGACTACTCAATTACCCCAGCCCATCTGGATACCGAATTAGCAAGCATGCAGCAAGCGGGCGTCACCGTCGAAACGCTCAACCAAGCCCTGAACGAGATCCAGCCTCAGTTGTAAGATGATTGTCAGACGCCAGAACAATCGGTTCGGGCAAGCCACACAGCGGCATTCCTGGTTTGGAATTGCCGCTGTGTGTCTGCTTGCCGCTGCAATAATCGGCGGGCCATTTTTGTGGCCATTGTCCTCTGTTTCAATGCAACAGGATGAGCTAGGGCTGACAGCTACAAAAGACAGAACGTACATACCCCACCCCGGCCCCAGTTTGCCGGGCCTCTCTTCGCTCAATGGGTCGGCTGAGAATAGTAGATTGATGGCTCACACTCCCTCGGACACGTCTCAGACGGGGCATACTTTACAACCATTAGTACCAGCACCGCTGTCGACCTTCTCACACCTACACATCACCACCACCTGGTTCTGGGTAGGCGAGCCAGCCGATGCCGATAACGCCTATATCTCGAATGTACCCAGCTCCTGGGATAGCCAGTGGCAAGCTCATTACGGGGGGCCTGATGCCCCCTCTAATCGTAGCGGCTACTACCCCGCCGGTTTTACCCCACGCGAGAACCCCTTCTATTTCGCACTGCCGTATACCGACATCGCCGACAACAGCCAGCGCAAGAGCAGCGCCAGCAATTGCCCGCTCAAAAATAGCAGCAGCAAATACTCCTGGTGTAAAAACGCCTGGATTGCTATTCGCCACGGCGACAGAATCGCCTATGCACAGTGGGAAGATACCGGCCCGTATGCTACCGACGACACCGTCTACGTCTTCGGGACCGCCAACCCAATCAATACGTTCGACGCTAAAGCTGGCTTGGATGTTTCTCCTGCTGTACGTGACTATCTTAATCTGCAAGATGTCGATGCTGTCGACTGGGTTTTCGTTAGCCAGACAAGCGTCCCAAACGGACCCTGGCAAAACATTATCACCACTTCACTCGGCGACAATACCATAAACTGAGTCCATTCTATTAGCCACTATGACAGGCCGCAATATCAGGTTTAACCGGACAGCAGTCAACTTCTTAGAGACAATCAAGCAAGAGAGTAAACATTGATATCATGTAGATCATTATTGTATATGCTCTTAGCTATGGCGTTAGGGGACATCACGTCTGCTTAAGAAAATGTAGCGCACGCTCAAGCATCAATTCGGCAGATTCCTGAGAATAATCCGGTAAGTCAGGGTCGGCAAAAAGATGTGTATGGCCTTCGTACAAGAATTCCTCAAACGACGCCCCGCTCGCTCGCACACTCTCCTTAAGAGCAGCGTCATTGTCAGGATTTCGGAAGGGATCTTTGTTGTTGTAATGAAGTTGCACTGGCGCATGTTTGGGCCACTTTGCTACTTGCAACATGTCAAGCGGTAAGGCTCCATGCATAAGTAAGGCCGCTTTGGCTTGAGGGTGTGTAGCTGCTAGGAGTTCGGCTATAGCTGCCCCATTGGAGAAGCCTGCAAATACCAGATTACCGGATAGCTCTGCCGCTATCGTCTGTGCTTGCTGCATTATGGCTGGTATCCCCATAGAGAACCATTTTTTGTTGCCGGCTTTGTAATCTTCAAAGACTTCACCGCCATATAAATCAGGCGTGGTCACGACATGGCCTGCCTTCTGCAGTTGTTCTGCAAAATTATGCACACCGGGTCGCAAGCCCAATGCTGAATGAAAAAGTACAATATGTGCCATACGGGTTAGATCACTTTCTATTTAATATGTAGTAAAAAGAGTACATCAAGATCCAAGATCTGGCTTGTAAAAAATGGACAGTCTACTTGAGTGTTAACTCTTTCTCAAACGCCATGGGCGCTATCCCTACCAGTGCGCGGAACTCATGAGAAAAATGAGCATGATCTGCGTAGCCGTGTTTTGCTGCTATATCAGTTATGGTGGCATTCGTCTTTTTTAGCTCAGCGACCGCTCGTTGCTGCCTGCACAGACGGAGAAACTCTTTTGGCGTATAAGCTGTATACTGCTTGAAACGGCGTCTGAATTGACGAGGACTAATCGGTAAATCTTTCAATGAGTCCTTGATTTTTATGTGACCAGAACGAGCTTCTGACATGGAAAGGAAATCGTCAATTACTGCATCGCGTACAATACGTCTTTGAGCGACTAGAGCTACAACTAAGGATTGCAAGCGTATTTTGACTGCTTCGGGCGTAGCCATAGACTGCATGTCAGTCTCAAAATCGTTTACGAGAGTTGAGTTTGTGGCACGTCCGTAGACTTTTGTATCCTTTAGCGAAGTATAGCCTTGCTGCTGAAGTGTGATTTGACATCCAGGCCTGAAACGGACACCCACAAATAATTCACCCGGGGTAACATGAGCGGTTTGTGAAACTGACATTGGTCCAACTAGCACGACTCTATTACCAAGCGAGGTGTAGCAAGCCATAAGTTCACTGCAAGCTGTAGGCAATAGCCGAATCGCACCTTTTTCTGTAATCTGACAATGCCAAAAAGCTTCTACGTAGGCAGCAAGGCCTTCTGGGGGTGCACTTTCAATAAAATTAACTGTAGGCATTCTAAACTAAGTATAGACCTAGATCGCGAAACTCTCTATCTGTTAATCTAAAGAATTATATAGCAAGTAGCTATTTCTAACAGATTAGCCACTATAAGAAGCAACCCTCTCCTTAAAAATAACAAGATTTAGTTTCGTGATATTGTCTCGCCAGGGAGGTATTGCAAAAATAGCTATATTAATGTATACTATGCGTAATATGTCGGATAAGCCCGCACGGCCTAAAGTACCTAAGATGCCCTTTTCGTTCCGCAAGCATATCGTGCCGCCTCTTATTGGTGTGACCGTTATGGCTGGCGTACTCGGATTGCTCAACGGCGAGCTCATATGGGCACGCATTCACTATGCCTTTGCCGGGCGCAATAGCGCCGCGGCGATTATTATCCCCCATCCACCCGTCGCTTCAGCAACGATTGCATCCACGCCTAAAGCCGATCCCAATGCACCATCCTCACTGGTCGTTCCTTCTATTAACGTTAATGCGCCCATCGTCTTTGACGAACCGTCTACCGTTGAGTGGAAGGTGCAGATTGCTCTGCGGCACGGCACTGTCCACTACGGCAATACCGCCTTGCCCGGGCAGAACGGGACCGTCGTTATCGTTGGCCACAGCAGCGGCCAACCATGGGCGCCTGGCGACTATAAGTGGATATTTACGCTGCTCGATAAGGTTAAGGTTGGCGACCAACTGCAGATCAACTACCAGGGCATCGCCTATGTCTACCAAGTTACCGACACGAAGGTCATCTCACCCGACGACTTGAGCGTGCTCAACCAAGCCGCCACTCCAACGCTGTCACTCATCACCTGCACCCCTGTCGGCACCAGTACCAATCGCCTGGTCGTCCACGCCAAGCAAATCAGCCCTGCACCTGCCCATACAACCGCTGCACCTGCCGCCAGACCGACAGTCAAGCCCTCCAAAACTGATATCCCAGGCGCCGATCACAGCACCTCCCTCTGGTCCGCCATCAAAAGCTGGTTCTAAAAAGCAAACCATACTATAAAATCCACTTTGCCCAGGGTTGTCCTTGGTGGAGTGGATCTTATGGTATGGCTATAGCGTAACGGTTTGTTTGTACCGGCGGCCTTCGGTGTCCCAGGCGCCTTGAGGACCTTTGAATTTGCGTAAGAATACGACTTCGAAGAACGAGCGTAAGAATATGCCTAGCGTCACCCAACGCAGCGTATATATCTGCGGGAAGTTACTTAGAATATCGTAGCGGCCGGCACGCATAGCCGTCAGGAGTACTAAAAGGAGCAGTACAGCAACGTCATATAAGAAGGCCACGGCTACAACCGTTATAGAGTGGTGCGAAATTGCCATGAAAGGGAGCACGAGGAAATAGCTCAGAAAGAAGGCAATATTCTGCAGCACCTGATATGTCAGGTAGAAATCAATGCGCTGCGCCTTCCGGCCAATGCGGTGGGTCAAAAAACCTTGCATGAGTCCGCGGTTCCAGCGGCTTACCTGCTTGGTGAAGTCTCCAAAGGTGCGTGGATCCTGGGTGTATGCCATAGCCTGCGGAATAAACTGAATCCTGCCCAGGCGCTGGCGATGAATCTGCAGCGTGACGTCGAAGTCCTCAGTTAACGAATGGTTTGCAAAGTTTACTTTTTCGAAGACATCTGAGCGGAAAATAGAAGTGGGTCCGGGAATTACCGTTACGGCGCCCATCATGGCCTGAAAACGCCTATGGATTTCTTGGCCAAAGGTGTATTCAAAGACACGGAACTGCCCCACATTACCGCCCGGCAGGCTGCGCACAAAGCCGCTGGCTGCAGCATAGTCGGGACGTAACGCCGCACGTAAGACGGCAAAATAATTGCTTGCAAAGCCACCGTCGGCGTCAGCAATATGAATCCAACGATAGCGCTTACTTAATTTAAAGTGTTTATTTGCTTTAGTAACAGCCAAACCCTTGCCACTGCGACGCACTTTGATAACGTGGTCTTTGCCAAGTATGCTTTTAGCAATCTTGCTGGTATCATCGTTCGAATTATCGTCAACGACGTACATATCCTTGGGGTTCATACCAGCTTTGATGGCCGAACGAATAGTGTTCTCAAGCACTAGCTCTTCGTTATGGGCCGCGATCAATAAAGCCAACATAATGCGGCGCTTGCGCGGCTTACGGGCTCGCTTCTTCGTAGCAGATCGCAGGATTACTTTCCCTATTTCGTGTTCAGTTTCCGTAATGCACATATCAGAAATCCACCGTCGTTATTTGAGTATTCATCCGCTGTACTGTTTGGATAGGAGAGGCAACCGCCGCATGTGATTTGTGACGTGATGCCACAGCCTGCGCTGATGAGTAAGCCCAGTATCCGAATAATAGAATTGGCAAAACCGCTATAAAACACACAAAAAGCGAGGTTACCCCTCGCTTAATATGTGTGAACGGCTGACTAAACCACCGTGTCATTTCGTTATTCTCGTTCCTTTAAAGGATTAACGACGAGACAAAAAGCCCCAAACGGCCAAACCCGCAGCTACCGAAATAGCGACGTCGATGACCATGTTGCTGCCCGTGTTTGGCAGGATCGTGGCAACTGCTGCGGTACCTACACCAGTGCTAGCGCCCAGAATTCTTCCGTACATTGTATCTCCCTTTGTTTACCAGAACCGGAATTAAGTCAATAGAATAACCCACAGCTCAATTCTTCATTGCCAACTATACACCTTTGATGCAGATTTGTAAAGCATATTGTATACCATATATCGCTTATGCTTCTTTGTTGTGGCTTTTAGCCCATGAACCTGCTATAATCACCCCTGTTCAGTGTTTCAAATAAGCGCACATGCTCTTCCCCAACTCCTGAACGTCCCTTAGTGCAAAAGTCCCACGAAAACGAAGTTTTTTATGGAGAGGCTTACGGAGTTAAGGGCCCGAAAAAAGAGCAGCACCGGTTGCCCGGTACGGACAATTTCGGCTTCGCCGAAAAGGTGCGATGACAAAACGGGTCCCCGCGAAAAGCATAGCTTTTTGTGGGGAAGAGGAAGCATCCTGGAGCTAGGTAACTGGCAGGTCAAACTTGTTTTGGCCTGACGGTTTCCTAGCTTGGAGGGAGTGCAGTCTGCTAAAAGCTCTGGAAAAGAGCAGCCCGAGACTTTGGCTCTGCCAAAGCGCGGCGCGATGAGAAAAACCAGAGGTTTGTCTCATTATGCGGGTGTGGTATAACGGTCATTACTCCAGTTTTCCAAACTGGCTACGGGAGTTCGACTCTCCCCACCCGCACCACTTCTGAGTTCTGCAAGTATAAGCAAATGAGATGCTCGTAGGGAATTTAACTATGAAAAAGGTATCGCTCTCTACTTTAGGTATCCTAACTTTTGCATGCCTGCTTACGGCTGCTACATTGCTTTTTAATCGCCAATCATCTTTTGAGGGATGTGAAGTTTCCGGGCTTCATCAAGTCAAAAAAGGGCTTCCCTTCCCAATTATTTTAGTAAGACCTTCCGTAAGCTTGTGTAACTCAGTAGAGCCCATATCTATATTATGGAAGGGTAACGCGTATCATGAACAATATCCTCTTGGTCTAGCTGCTGATATAGTATTCTGGAGCGTTTTATCAGCTTCTGCATTAGTTGGCTTTAAGGAACTCAAAAAAGGCAAATAGTGCGTCTGCTTTTTGCCTGCAATTGCACTAAACCCGAATGCGCCCATTTTGTATCGCTAGATCCGCATGTCTCGTCAGTACATCCGGACTATCGGAGACCTGGACCTTACGTCGCCAGACAGAAGACCGATATGACCACAGATTATACTCTGGTACAATACGCTTTATGCCCCGGTAGCTCAGCTGGATAGAGCAGGAGACTTCTAAGCTCAAGGTCATAGGTTCGAATCCTATCCGGGGTACCAAATCACCTTATGCTAGACCCCACTTTTAACGGGGGAATTTTTATTTTACAACTTGAGCGATAAATACAAACTCTTTACCCATACGGTCTGGCGCTTCTCGTACTTCCACTACCTTAAAACCATTGCTCAACAAATCATTTTTTACTTCCTGAAGAGTACGAAAACGCAACGTTGAATTTGAAGTAATTGTCTCGTCATCGTTATGGAAATAATATGACCAGCAAAAACTTACGAGAGGTAAGTCTACTTTTGTCAGCGTAACCCAACCATCAACAAGACCCGCCTTAGGAACATTGATACTTTGGAATGATTTTTCTTTCGTCCAGTTTTCCCAGGCTTTGGCTTCTGGCTTGCGTGTTTCGAATACAAAATAACCGCCGTCTAAAAGAGCCATCCTGACATTCTGAATAGTATGTAACCAATCTTGAGGATCTACAATCGCTTGCGCGACATTGCCAGTCATTACTACTACATCTGTCGAGTCTGGATTCAGTACTTTTGAATCACCAATCACCCAATCGATATTACTGGCGCTTGACTTTGCTTTAGCAATGTCAATTGAGGCTTTGGCGGGATCGATTCCAACTACGTCTAGGCTCTCTTTAGCTAATTGAAGGGCCAGAACTCCAGTTCCGCATCCGAGATCAGTTACTTTTTTGACCCCCAAGCTTTTAATCAGCGCAACATATGGTTCGATATCACTACGATCAGGGTCAAAAGCATCGTAAATACTTGCAAGTTGGGGGTTGCTAAAGATAGGGTCAACAGAGGCGGTAGTTTCGATCTTCATATTGTATAATTCTATCACTTATAATTTATGGCGAATTCGAAGATTCTATCGTTGACGACATGCTTACCGTCAAACAACTACTCGCTTGACGCTTCGCCGATTGCCTGCACGCCCAGATATGGGAAGAGGGTTTGCATGTCATCGGGAACTCGGTACCCCTCCATCTCTATGGTAAATCGCATTGTGTCACTCAAGTCATATGGCGTACGTTTAATATACAAACCCTTCTCGTTGACATACCAACGCTCTTCGACGTCGCCCAACGGATAGCCGAGGAGTTGGTCGACATCTCCAGCTGGTAGGTGCACGCTACAAGACGACCAGGCACTATCATTTCCTAAATCAACAATGATGTCTGCCTTTTTAAGACCTATCCCGTCTTCCAGACCGAGGAAAACATCAGGGTCTGAGCCGCGGAGCAGCCGCATTACATCAGAAACAGCCAGCACCCCCAAGAGGCAACGACGGTCACGCTCACCGAATCTTTCTATATATTTTTGCTGGTCGGTATTCTGCTCGGGTGCTGGTCCGCCATCCGATACCAACCATAAAGTGCGCCCCATCTCGGCAGCAATACTTTTAGCCAGCAAAAACGTGCCCATGTCCATCGATGTATGTGCAAGGTGCGCAACATTCGCCCAAAAGTACCCGGATTCCAGCACAGCCTGATCATATTCATGCAAACCACCGGCAGGCACATTCACAGCCAGGGAGTCAGGTGGCGGGGTTTCGACAGTGAGGTTAAACGACATAGAGCAAACAATACTACATTTTTCTCTCAAAAAGAATGGCGATGCGCGCTAGATTGAGCGAGACTGCCTACAGCTTAACCGGTTCGCGCGGGAAGCCCTTTTTAAAGGCTTCGAGGATTGCTTGGTGGAGTTGGGGCGTACGAAAAGGCAGATTCTCGAATGCTTTCACCTCAGCCCACAAGGGCTCATGCACGTTGGCGTCGAGCTTGTTCATCATATTTTCTTCAGAATATTCTTGCAGAGCTACACCCTGATGCGGTGCGACGTTACACAAGAAGATATACTGGTGATTATATGGTGCGGCGTGTTCTTCGACATACACCAGTTGGGCGGCAGTAACCTGTAGGCCCGTCTCTTCCATCACTTCGCGAACCAGGGCTTGCTCGAGGTTCTCGCCCTCATTCAAGCGGCCGCCAACGAGCGTAAAGTACTCACTGCCGTACTTGACACGCTTCATCACCAGGATTTTGTTGCCTTCAATAATAATTGCTCGTGCTGCTATGCCCATAGGCTTTTAGTATACAGTATCTGAAGCTGAGGCCAGTATCCACTCGCTCCAAATAGAGTCAGGCGTAGTGCAGCCAGACCGACGTAAGTCAGCCTGCATGTAACGCTCTATTTGGAGCGAGTGGATACTGGCCTCACTAACAGCTGGATTTTTTAGACTGAAACTGGTAAAGTGAATCTGTTATTTTATGGCGAGCTTAGCTCAGTTGGTTAGAGCGTCGGGTTGTGGCTCCGAAGGTCGTGGGTTCGAGACCCATAGCTCGCCCCAAAAATGACTTTTCCAAAAAGACTCCTCATGGCGGGAGTCTTTTTATGACCTATACTAAAGATTATGATCATTTCACTCTTTGGACCGGATGGCGTAGGCAAAAGCACGATAGCAAGGGCTCTACAATCTGACGATTGGGTGATATTTAGCGGCACCAACGTCGCGTCATGGCCTGACCAGACTTGGCATAACGAGCTATTGTCCCAAGGCATCGACGATACCTCGATTGAAAAAGACGAACACTTTCTAGAAAAAATACGGCGAGTGCATGAGCTGGCACGTTCACTGGAAAAATTACACAGTTCGGTTATTATCGACTCCAACCCGCTCCATAAAACACTCATCCATGATTACTTGCGGGCCTTACCCGATGCGCAAGCAGGTAAACATAAAATGCGACAACGCTATCCTGAGTTGGCCACAATTGCCAGACTCCCCCATAACGGGATGGTACATGTCTACTGCCAAGTATCAGATACGCTCGATGATTGGGCGCAGGCGCGATTACTGCAAGAAAGGGTGAGTGGGCGAGGCGAACTGGCTCATTTCGACCCGGTAAATCTCGAGGCGTCGTTCCACCGTATACAAGCAAGCAAAGAACTCCAGGACATACTTATAGAAAATGGGCAGCGTGTAATTACAGTGGCAACTGATCGGCCATTCGATATTTCAATGTTACGAAACGTTTAGCTATTTTACTTCTCGACGAAAATCATGTCGAGCGTATCACCGGCCACCTGCACTGTATCGCCTTGCTCGGTGATGATATCGCTCAACCGCAGCGTCTTTCCCAGTAGCTCTAGCAGGTCGTTCTCGTTGTGGGCGCTCTGGCTTGTCGAGATGAGCCACTCAGCTAAATTCCCGGCAAAACCTCCTTGTTGGGCACGAAGATAATCGCTGCAGCGACGGAAAATCTTAGGTAAGACGAGTTCGCCCGCTGGCCCAATTGATTGCTGATTTGCAAGCGTAAAATGCTTGGTTGTGTCTTTTGCCCACACCCCGATTCGTTTGCTGCGCGCGGCCTGCGCATGTTGCACACATATGGCACGATGTGTTGGCAGGGTTGAGGTGTAGAGCGTGAGGTAAGCAAGGCCGTTGTCGAGCATATGCATGTTGAGGGACCTGGGTAGAAATGACTCTAATGCAGTAACAGGCTGGCCGTCATGAAGGTTAGGCTCGCTACCTGTAAAAATATATGCCACGGGCCGGCCATTAACCTCGATCATCTTTGCGACGATCACCGCTGGAATCTCCAGAGGCGTGGCCGATTGTACCGTTTCCTTTGTAAAGGTAATGTGCGAAAAGCCGGCCAACTTAAGCAGCGCATCACGCGCTTGATCGCCGAGTGGTTGAGCCAAATGCTCGTAATGCGTTTCAGGCGCATCGATCGCTTCGAATCTAAGTTGTACGCTGCCATCTACACTCATACGCAACCGATGGGCGAATGCTAGCTTGGCAAAATCCTGCGGAGTACCGGCCACAAATCGCATCGAGTCTCCATCGGGACTCTTGCCAACCACAACCAGCTTGCCACGAAGTGCTATAAAGGCGCTCATGCTTTTATGATACGCTTGCAGCACACTTACAGAAAAGCCTCCAAACGGCGCTGTTAGAGGGAGTACTCATCGGGGCTAGGCGGGGCTCGACAGCAGATAGGAGAAACTATTACCCGGCTAAGTACGACTCAACAAGATTCAAGCCGGACTTGCCAAGTGTCGGAATCATATCAGGAGTAAAGCTAGATTCTGCCGCGGTAAGTAGCCGATCAAAGTCTTTCGGATCTAGTGCGTCGTTGATAGCTGGGCCGCCGTTTTCATATCCATTCCAGGTTATGTTGAAAGGATCTTTATCGTCGGCCTTAAAAGAGGTCTTATTCCCCGTGCTGCTCAACATATCTACTTCTGTTATAAAACTCTGCACAATAGTGCCATGAAGGCCGTGCTGCGGGCGTTCGTATACAGTGAATGTTGTATCTACACCCTTAGTTGTAAACTTGACGCTCTTGGTAGTATTCATGACAGCAGGGAAGATAGGGTCAGGCGCCTCCCCTGTACTCGATGATACACCTGCAGCCCCCCATTCACTCAACACAGCCACGCCAAGGGCTTTCACGCGCCTATCTTCGGCGGTGGGCAGTCGGCCAATCGTACCCTTACTCGTTTCGTTGGTCGAGGGAGTTGGCGTTGATGTCATCTTGGGAGATGTAGGACGTTCCGGATGATCGACTACCTTATGTATCAGAAAAGTACTGGCTGCCATCGCGACAACTATAGCGCCGTTAACTAATTTTTCTTTCCCAGTAGTCATTGTCGCTCACTTCCTAAAACGTAATTATACCACTAACTGGCGGTGGCACGTCGTCTCGCCCGCCAACCTCAGCTGTCGATGACAGCCACCAAAGGATTATTCTCTTGCTATACTGTTAAGTAATGAAAAAACTACTTGCTCTCATTCGCCACTATTACCTTTTTTGCACCGCCTTTGCCTCAGCTATTGCTGCGCTAGCTTGTCAGATTGCCGGTTGGCGTATTGCTTCGCATCTGATCTTAATAATCGCCTCTGTTGCCGAGCTGATGCCCCTCCTATGGGGCATGTGGCAAGATCTGCGGGATGGCAAATACGGCGTGGATATTTTGGCGGCGACGGCGATTATCAGCTCGGTGTTGTTTCAGCAATACTGGGCGGCGGTTGTTATCGTATTGATGCTCACTGGCGGCGCCGGCCTCGAAGATTACGCCGAACATCGGGCCGAGCGTGAGCTTACCGCCTTGCTTGCCCGCGCACCTCAACAAGCCCGCGTACTCCGTGGCCGCAAGGAAGTGAACATACCGGCCAGCGAGGTGAAAACGGGCGATACGCTGGTTATCCGAGCCGGCGAGCTAGTGCCCGCCGACGCTGTTATCCTAGAAGGTGCAGCTAATTTTGACGAATCGAGTCTTACGGGCGAAAGCCTCCCTCAAGATAAGCAGGCCGGCGACGAGTTGCTCAGCGGCACAGTTAACCTCGACGGCGTTGTGAGCGCCAAAGCCCTCCGTGCTGCCGAAGATAGCCAGTATCAGCAGATAATTAAACTGGTGCGTTCCGCACAGCATTCCCAGGCACCATTCGTACGGTTGGCCGACCGCTACGCCGTACCCTTTACCGTCATTTCGTTTGCTATCGCCATTGCAGCTTGGCAAATCAGCGGCCAAGGGCTGCGTTTTCTGGAAGTTATTGTCGTCGCCACCCCTTGTCCGCTGATCTTAGCCGCGCCGATTGCCATCATCTCGGGTATGAGCCGGAGCGCCAAGCAGGGTATCATCGTCAAGACCGGTGGTGCATTGGAACAACTGGCAGCAGCACGTACGTTTGCTTTTGATAAAACCGGGACGCTCACTCTAGGTCAGCTCAAGGTTGAAAAAGTCACTACCTATCATGGCTTCAAACGCGCCGATATTATCGGTATGGCGGCCAGCCTCGAGCAGCACTCCAATCACGCTCAAGCTCAGGCAATCGTTGCCTACGCGAAGGCTCAGCATGCCAAACTGTCGACCACCAAAAATGTCCGCGAACTGGCAGGCAGAGGCATTGTGGCACTCAGCCGCAAACAAGAGGTTATGGTTGGCCGGCTGAGTCTGATCGAGGAATATAATTTTGATTTGCCAAAAGCATTCCAAGCCAGCACTCATGACCAGACCGCAGCATATGTCGGTATCGATGGCGAGCTTGCCGGTGTTATAACCTTTGCCGACGAGCTACGTCCGGAGAGCAAAAAAACGCTCAGCATACTCCGCACCGCCGGCATCACTGACTTCATGATGGTTACCGGCGATAACGAACGAACCGCCAAGCGTATTGCCAAGCAACTCGGGATTAAGCAAGTCGTCGCCAATGCGCTGCCTGCCGACAAAATTCACGCTATCGAGCACATCACACGTCGTCCAGTGGTGTTTGTGGGGGACGGCGTCAATGACGCGCCAGTGCTCACAGCGAGCGATATTGGCATTGCCTTAGGTGCCCGGGGCGCTGCTGCGGCGAGCGAATCGGCTGACGTGGTGATCCTGCTCGACGACCTGCGACATGTGGCCGAAGGAGTTACGATCGCCAAACACACTCTCACTATCGCCAAGCAGAGCATCCTGGTGGGCATTGGGCTTAGCGTCGCTTTAATGTGCATTTTTGCTACCGGCAAATTTCCACCGGTTGCTGGCGCCGCTATTCAGGAACTCGTTGACGTCGTCGTCATCTTCAACGCTCTTCGCGCGCACGGTAATGCTAAGAGGGCTTAGTGCCAGAATACAAGCTGAATCTAAAAACCGTCTTCTGAATAGAGCAAACCTTTTCGGTAGTTGTCGATGATGAGAGCTGTGTTGCCCACAGGTCCGGCGGCAACTTGTCGAATGTGAACCAGCGCACATCATCACACTTCTCGGGCTCGTTAACCTTGGGCTCGCCCTCCCACTTACTGGCTACAAAGTAGACATAGATATATTCTTTGTTGCTCAAGTGATGTTGCAAGTGTACAAACCGGACATCAGACGGTTTAACAATAACACCCAATTCTTCTTTCGCTTCGCGGCACAAAGCGGCAGTGAACGACTCATTGCCGTCGATATGCCCAGCCATAAAGCCATATTTGCCGTCTTCCCAGCCGGTATCTTTGCGGCGGCAGAGGAGGATGTGATCATCCCGCACCAGCAACAATATGGCGGTTGCAGGCAGCTTGAAACGTTCAGGCGCATCACTCATTGCCTGCCCCGCTGCAGCATAATCTGTACGTCGCCAGCGGTTATATGGACTTGCCCGCCAGGACCTACCTGGCCGCTCAGCAACTGATTGGACACGATGTTTTCTACCACCCGCTGTACCATGCGGCGCATCGGCCTCGCACCAAGACGCGGATCGAAGCCAGCTTGCACCAACAGCTGTCTGGCATCTTGATCAACCGCAACGGTAACTTTTTGAGCAGCCAAATTTTTGTTGAGGCCCTGCAGAATAAGATCGACGACTTGCAATAATTCTTCGGGCTTAAGGGGACGGAACAATACGATCTCGTCAAAACGGTTCAAAAATTCGGGCCGGAAGACGTTGGCGTTAATCAGCTCATTAGTAAACTGCTCCTCAAACTGGTCAAGTTCCTGACCGGCCTCGATATGAGCGCGAATGCGATCTGCCCCGGCATTGCTCGTAGCGACGATAACGGCGTCACGGAATGACACCGTACGATTGTTAATATCACGCAAGATGCCCTCGTCAAGCAGCTGCAGCAAAGTATTGAGCACTGCCGGATGGGCCTTCTCGATCTCGTCGAGCAACACCACACTGAAGGGGTTGCGACTGATCTGCGCAGTAAGGCTGTTTTGGTCTTGAGCAGCGTCAGCAATGAGCCTTGAAACGTCGCCGGGAGTGGAATATTCATTGAGATCGAGCCGTACCAAATGCTCTTCGCCGCCAAAGAACACCGCTGCCACACTTTTAGCCAGCTCCGTTTTACCAACACCAGTAGGGCCAAGGAACAAAAAAGTGCCAATGGGCCGCGCCGATTCGCGCACACCAGCCCGGGCCCGGCGCAGCGCATCACTCACTACTTGCACGGCGCGCGTTTGATTGATCATACGCTTATGGATCAATTCTTCCAGATTGAGCAATGTCTGGCGCTCACTGGCACTATCAGCAGTGCCTACTTTAACTCCTTGGGTTTGTTCAATGGCCTGCTCGACCGATCGGTGGGTGACTAGCCCCTGCTCTGAGCAGTTGGCTGCACTTTCGAGCAACTTGAGAGCACGACCGGGCATCACTTGCTCACTCAAATAGCGGCTACTTAAGCCATACACCGCTTCGACCGCCTGGTAGGTGTAAGTAACTTTTTGATGGTACTCAAATAACAGCAATTGATCTTCCAGAATGAGCATCGTTTCGTGTTCGTCGGTAGGCGGCACTACTAACCGGTTCATGTACTGCGTGAGTGCCGCATTTCCCTGGGCAATGCGTAGCCAACGCTGTTCATCCATGGCTAAAATGATACGCAGCGCGCCGCCCTCAAGGATCGGCAGCAGTACATTGCTCAGGTTTACTGCGCCGTTACCATCTTCAAAAAATAACTGGGCATCGTCCAAGAACAAAATAATATTCTTGGCTTGCAGCGCCTCATAGCAAAGGCGCTGCACCAGCGACTCCAACTCGCCCCGTCCAGGCGACTGAGCAATAAGCGTGGAAGGGTCGAGCGCGACAATCTGATGATAGTGCAGCTCGCGTGGAATACTCGGGTTGGCCTCGAGTAGTTTTTTTGCCAGCGCATGTACCACCGACGTCTTGCCACTTCCTAAGCCCCCAACCAGCGCCACATTCCGCCGGCCACCCTGTGCCAATAGATGGGTCATTTGCTGAGCAAGCGCACTGCGACTCGGCAAATCATACTGCAGCACGCCTTTGGTATGGATATGCATACTGATGTTATAACCGAATCGCTCCAGGATGGGCGTGAAGCCAAAGGCCCAATCGCGGCCAATACCGCCGTCGTGACCTCGTTTTTTGGAGGCGGCAATGACTTCCTGTAAATGCTTATACCACTCAGCACCGGCAACAATATCGTCTGCGCCAAGTCGCCCTTGGGCCAGATACTGGTCAACACCAGGGATGGTGCGAATTAAGGCAGCAGTCAGAATAGACGCATCAATTGTCGATACGTGCAACTGGCTACTGAGAGCGCTTGCCTCATTCCATACCCGGACACTATCTCCCGGCTGGTTGCTCACAAGCGAGCTAAGGAAATCTGGGCCCAAGCCAAATCGTGCCGCAAAGAACCTGCCACCGCCACTATTCATCACAATCTGGGCTAGCTGATGCGGCGTGTGGTTCTCCGGCAGAACGCCGAGTATCTCCACCGCAAGCATATCGTCAATTGTCTGGACAGTTGGATTCGGCGGCAATTCGCGTAGACTGTGACTCCAAGCCGCCGCCACCCACAGTGGCCCGACAAAACCGGCAACGATCCACAATAGCGGCATGTGCCACAGGATTATCAGTGCTACCGGTGCTGCAGCGAGTATCAGACCAGTTGCGATAAGCAGCTGATACACCTGGCTTCGCCCAAGACGCTGCGCGATACGAGCCTGCTGTGAACGCTTGCTCCGGTAGTTATAAAAAGGCTGATTATTCACAAGCGCACCCCTGCTACAGCCAACCCAATACCAATAACAGGGGTAAGGGGCATCAGCGGCCAAGCAACCAGCAGTACCGAGCCGAAGAGTGCAACCACCAGCGAGGCAACACAACCGATAAGTACAAACAGCGAACGCACAAGGGCGCCAAAGACCCTCGAGAAGAGTCGGTCGCCAAACGCTCTCAACTGCACATCCAGCGAGCCGCCCCGCCCTGCTCCAGCACTAATCTGGCGAAATGGTGAAAATAGTGTACCGAGGAGCAATCCTACGGAAAAAGTTTCGAGTGTCGCCGTAATCCGCATTCCAACACGTTTCGCTACACGCGCCCAGCCCGTGGTATACCACCACGACAGCATCGCGAGAATCATCATGCTCTTCAGTATAATCTACTTGCCCGCTACAGGGAACTGCTGAGCATGAGTGCCACCAACAGCGGCACAACCATATTGTCAGTGCCTTCGCCCGACACGTTCTCGGCCACAGTAGCGATAAGCGGTAGCCACACGATGGTAATCGCACTGTAGGACACGTGACTAAACCCCGCAAACCAGATCATTATTGTCATAGAGGTAAAAAAGAAAGCCAAACTGCCCACAAGACTCTTAGTGCGCCCCATGATTTTATACGCGCTACCTTCACCCCATGCCAAACCAAAAATCGCCGCAAAGCCATCCGCCAGGCTCAAATGCAACATAGCCGCCGCAAAGACATATTTGTTACTGACAATGAACGCAAGCATGCCGATAACCAAGGCAAACAGTACTTCGCCCATCGTGTGCCGCTTGACACTATGAATAGCCTCAAACAAATTGAGCTTGAGCGAACCTAAAACTACAATCAAAAACGCCAGACTCATCAACTGTATCTGGCGCCAACTTAAGAAAAATGGCCAAAAGGCCACGAACGTCCCAACCATCATATGCACGATTTTTCGTGTCAACTCAGAGTGCACACCCCGCCGCGACAAATATTCGGCAAAGATCAAAATTAACAGCACGACAAAAGCCGCAGCTATGGTCCACATGCCTTTATTGTACTACGTCATTCGTCAAGCTTCGAGTAAGGAGTTCTAACATCTCACTCTAGGAATAGCTGCGCCAAAAAACCGCAGGCTCTAACGCCGCCCCGCAGTCAAACTCTCATCTGCTTTCTATCGGTGTACCTTGCGGTGTAAAGTTACGATTTTGCCAAAATTCGCCACTATACCCTTCTATGCGCAGAATTTCATCATACCCCATGTTTATGGGGTCTCTTCCTCCTATTACACGACCTTCTACCATATCCACTTCACCATAAAATCGACAGCCACCCCTGCCACCACCCATACTATAAGTACCGAATGGCATATCCAACCAGTAAGCTGTGCCATCTTCTGTTGGCTGTAGAGCTGCTGCGTATGCCGCCAGATGTGGAGCCTTTTGAGCTTCGCGCACAGCCGCCTGGCATAGCACGTCATGGCCGGCTTGGGTGAAGAAGACCACCAATCCTGGAGCAAGACTATAGTCATCATTGAGATTGCCCTCGATACGGGCGGTCATAGTCTCATCGTAAACTCTGTCACGTTCTCTGCTGAATATCATCGCCGCCACTCCAGTAGCGACTAAATCACGATGCCTTCCTAAAAATTTGCCAGCAGCCTCGATGGCCTGGTCGGCAGCTAGCTGAGCGAGCATTGCCGAGCGCTCTTCAGCCTTTATCTTCATCGTCTCGCTATTCACAGTCATAACATGTCCTTAAATAGATACACTACATTGCAGTAATTGAGGTAAAACACAAAAAGGCATATAACAAAAACCCGCGGCACCGAAGGTCGCGGGTTCCAACATTACCGATCTGGTCGGGGTGAAAGGACTCGAACCTTCGACCTCAGCGTCCCGAACGCTGCGCGCTACCAACTGCGCCACACCCCGTTTCAGCCACACGGTGCAAAGAAAATAGCTGACAGTATAACCAAAGTTCCTTGGCGAAGTGGAAGATATATAGTGCATGTATCACATTGGTCGGGGTGAAAGGACTCGAACCTTCGACCTCCTGGTCCCAAACCAGGCGCGCTACCAACTGCGCCACACCCCGTGGCGATGAGACGAGTATAGCAAATAACAGAGATGTTTGCTACAGGGAGGGCAAAATTCGCTGAATGGCTTTTACTGAACGGGCCCGGCCGGTCACGTCATCCGATTCTACCAGCAAGGCGTTGAACTGCATACGGCCATCCGTTTCCAGAATATTACGTGTCACCGTGCCGTCACGCCAGCGTGGAATGAGGGTGCTAAAACGCACGCCGAGAGATGAATCGAGCGAGCCGCACATCCCCACATCAGTTTGGTGCGCCGTGCCCTTTGGCAGCACATCGGCATCGGCCGTGGGAACGTGCCAGTGATCGCCCACCACCAGTGTTGCCCGGCCATCAAGATAGTAGCCGATGATACGCTTCTCACTACTAAAATCACCATGGAAATTGACGATAGTCGCCGCCCTTGGAACATCTTTTTCAGCTTCTAAAATAGAGTCGATCACTTTAAGCGGGTTATCGAGCGGCAACGAGGCGTCCTTGCCCACAATCTGCCCCAGCAAGCTCACTACCAACACTTTGCCTTTTTGGGTATCAATATATTTATAGCCCAAGCCGACTGTACCTTTAGGGTAATTTGCCGGCCGGATAATTGGCTGCTGTGGGCTGTTCAGATAGGGGAAAATCTCGTCGCGGTAGGCGGTATGGTTGCCGCCAGTAAAGAAATTAACCCCAGCGGCTTGCATGCGCGTAAAATCTTGTAGTCGGATTCCTTTACCATCTGACAGATTTTCGGCCTGCGCGATGACCAAATCCAGGCTATGCTCCCGGCGTAAGCCCGGCAACAGCCGCTCCACCACCTGCATGCCGGACTCTCCCATGACATCACCGATATACAGAATGTGCATGTCATGTATTGTAGTACCAATAGCCATTTATTTACAGATAGCGAGATCACTTTCAGTGAACAACCGTGTATCTTGAGATAGGCTGCGATCTCGAAACAAGCCCGCATATAGCTTTAGCCTTTTAGCGGATTGTGGATGCGTAATCCCTCAATATGGGCGTAGTCATCTTCGTTTACTGTCCATAGTGCGCAATCGTATTCCAGGGTGGAAGCGGCGACAATGGAATCGCCCAGACTCATTCTCTTCTGTTGTCGCAATCGAATAGCACGTTGGAGAATCGACTCCTCAAGATCAAGTTGCTGGCACTCGGCGAATAAAGCTTCCAGATAGCTTTGTTCGGCAACGGTAATCTGCGCATAACCCAACGCCTCGACTTTAACAATACTCGGAAAAGCTAAATCCGTATTCTTCACCTTTTGAATATCCAGAGTTCCGTTAGCGAGGTAGATAAAAATGTTCGTATCAAGTACTATCATGGAGCTTACTCTCTGCCTGGAAGCTTACGATCTTCACGTAGCTCGTGCTGCCAGGCAACAGGGTTCTCAATAGCAGCGTATGCATGAAGCTCCTGCAACTTCGCAACTATGCGAACGATTTTTGCGCGATCCTGTTTCTTTTTTTTGCTCGGCAAGGGCAAGAGTACCTTGTCGCCAAGTGCCAGACGGGCGTCAACAGCGTACTCTTTGGGGACGCGCAAAGCAACCGAGTTGCCGGTTTTGATAACGGTAGCGGTGTACGTATTCATAATATCTATTATTGTATATACATATATAGCCGCTGTCAAGCTTCTTATGCTCACTTATCTAACGTATTTGGTACTCAGTGATAGCCGAACCCTGGGGGGCCAATATAAACGCTCTACTCGACGGTGTGCGTCTTTTAGAGTTGATCAAGCGAGCGGCCCTAAGGCCTTGCGGACTTCGGGTTCGACTTGGGAACGAATCCACTCGTGCCCTTGGTCGCTGGGGTGAATGCCATCGGTAAATAAATACCGATCCGCCCAGGTATCCGGCACGGCCGCGAATAATGGGACAAATGTCGCCCCGGAGGCCAGACACACCTCTTGCACTGCTACATCAAAAGCCTCGATGCGGTCGTTCGAGAAGTACGACTTATTCCCGGTTAATGGATTAATCTTGGGTGTCACCTTTCGTTCGTCAACTGGCGTGAGGCCAAGTGCCACAACGTGAGTGCTGCATTTCTTGGCGATATCAAACAAATAGTTCGCCGTTTGGCTGAATGCTTCGGGCGTGGTTACGAATCCATCAGGAGTGCCCACCGCCTTAGAGTCGTTCATGCCAATTTGCATAACGATAATTGTATCTTCTGGGCTGGTCTGACCGATCAAACGGGCATGGATCTCAGACTCAAATCGCTCAAGCAAATCTGCCGAGTTCGTACCGGGGACGCCTAATTCATACACTTCACAACATTCGCCTGCAGCGTCCTCGCCATACAAATCGCGGTGCAATCCGGCCTTGAGTTTATCGGCCCAGCCGCCGCGCGGTCCACCGACCCCGTGCGTGGTACTCGCTCCAAATAAAAAGACATTTTTCATAGCTCCCCTATCCCAATTGTTCTATCCCAGTCAAATAGATAGGCGTCGTACTCTTTTAAAGTGCCCACCCCCTTGCCTATTTAGCAAATTCGATAGCGCGCGTCTCGCGGATAACATTCACCTTGATCGTACCAGGATATTGCATGGTTGACTCGATCTTGGTGGCAATGTCACGGGCCAGTTTGATAGCCGCCAAGTCGTCAATAGCTTGCGGTTTTACAAAGATACGCACTTCGCGTCCAGCGCTAATGGCGTACGATTTCTCGATACCGTTGAAACTGTTAGCCACGTTCTCCAGCTCTTTCATGCGTTCCACAAAGTTTTCGGCGCTGATATTGCGGGCACCTGGTCGCGAAGCAGAAATAGCATCTACTACCCGTATGATCAAGGCCTCGGTGCTGGTAGCTTCGACATCGTCGTGGTGCTGTTCGGCCGCTAGCGCTACCGCCTCCGGGGCGCCGTATTTGCGCAGGATTTCGCCGCTGATATGATGATGCTTGCCCTCCATCTTGTGTGTCAGTGCCTTGCCAAGATCATGTACCAGCGCGGCATATTTAGCGACCTTCACATTGGCACCGACCTCTTCGGCAATAATGCCAGCCATGTGAGCCATTTCGGTGGAGTGCTTGAGCACATTCTGGCCGTAGCTGGTGCGATAGCGTAACTCACCAAGCAGATGCAAAATCTCCTTCGGAATGCCAATGACGCCGACCTCGCGGGCAGCATCTTCGCCGGCTCTCACGATGTCTTTCTCGACATTTTTCTGTGCTTTTTCGACGACTTCTTCGATGCGGCCGGGGTGGATGCGGCCATCTTTCATGAGCATCTCAAGGGCCTGACGGGCAGTCTCACGGCGAACTGGATCGAAGCTGCTCAGTACGATGTAGCCAGGGGTGTCGTCGACCATAATGTCGACGCCGGTTGCGCGCTGCAGGGCCTGAATATTGCGGCCTTCTTTGCCGATGATGCGCCCCTTCATCTCTTCGTCTTCAAGCTTGACACTGGTAACGGTACGCTCTGCGGTCACCTCGCTGGCCATACGCTCCATGGCAGTGACGATAATCAGACCAGCCTGCTCCTCGGCATTGTCTTTGGCTTCGTTCTGCATTTTGGCAATCATGCCGGTGAGGTCGTGCTTGATGTCGCGTTCGGTCATTTGCATCAGCTTGCTGGCGGCATCTTCCTTCGTAAGACCAGCAACTTTTTCGAGCTTATCTTGCTGTTTTTTACGGATTTCGCGGATTTCATCCTTTAGGCCCTCTACTTCGCTTTCGGACGCGCGCAGTCTTTCGGTGCGCTTGTCGAGCTCGTCTAGCTTTTTATCGAGTGTTTCTTCGCGGGACACTAAACGCTGCTCAAGGTCTTTGAGTTCGCGGCGTCGAGCTTGCTCTTCTTTGCGATTTTCGTCGGTTAATTTGCCGGCTTCCTCACGGGCGGTTTCTACCAGCTTGGAGGCTTCGCGCTTGGCCTTACTCAATTCTTTATCGGCTTGTTCTTGTGCTGAACCGACGCGCTGCTTCGTAATAACGGTGTTGGCGCCAAAGCCAACGGCAAGGCCCGCCACAGCGAGCACTATGGTGATTGGGTCCATAACATGTCCTTTCTATCGTACAGATAGTGCTAAAGCAATCGCTATCACTTCTCTAGCTCTAGGTAACTGATCTGGAAATCGAATGAAATTTAAAAATGGTGAAGTGGGATATGCTAGACGATTCAGGCAAATCCTTATGTAAAACTATACGCTAGAAATTGCCCGCCGGTCAACGTTTTGCCATATCCGCGCTGGTAAAAAGCACACGCCTGGCTACTTGCTGTACAGTATATCTATGAGCAAGCCCCACCCCCGGCCCCATCCCTCGGCGTTGCATGAAATCGCTACGGTCATCCGCAAGCGTGGCACACCTCTTACCTTTGCTGAATTCACGCGGCTATGCCTCTACGACCCCCATTACGGCTACTACGCAAAAGGTCATGTAACCATCGGCAATCAGACCGAAGATTTCACCACCAGTCCAGAGCTGAGCCCACTATTCGGAAATGCCACAGCCCGCGCCTTGCGTGACATGTGGGAAGAGCTACATCGCCCCAAGCGCTTTACGGTTATAGAAATGGGCGCGGGTAATGGTACCTGGGCTCGCGACATTCTAACAGCGATACAGCGTGAGCAGCCTACCGAATTTGGCGCTGCCCTTGACTACATTATTGTCGAACTCAGCGCAGACCTAAAAAAACGCCAGCAGACAATGCTCAAAGACTACAAAATCTCCTGGACCGGTGTATCTGCAACAGATACCGGTTTGGCGACCAACAGTGTCACGGGTGTAGTCATCTCCAACGAGCTCAGCGACAGCTTCCCACCCCATCGGCTCATCAAACGCCGTGGGCAGCTACGGGAAATATACGTTGACGTCGATCAAACCGGTACGTTGGTCGAAGTAGAAGCTGATGTCTCCCCAGAGATCGATCCATTGTACTACGAAGACATCATGCAAGAAGGGATCGAAATGCCTGTGCAGCCGATGCTATTCGCCTGGATGGAAGAAGTGGGGCGTATCCTGCACGAGGGCTTCGTGCTTACTATCGACTATGGGAATACGGCAGAGTTACTTGCGGCACATGGTGACAATTTTGCTGCGTACGCCATCTTTGAAGGAGGACCTGAGGTGCGTAATTATGCCATCCGGAATGCACTGCGCTATCCTGGGCGTGTCGACATCACCGCCAAGGCGAACTTTAGCGACATTATGCGTGCCGGTACCGCAGCCCACCTGATCACTGAAAACTATGAGTATCAGCGCGATTTCTTGTTGCGCTATGGTTATGCTCTCGACCTACAACTCGTGCATGAGCCCGCTGCCAAAGCGACAGCCGAGCGGCTGATCGACCCTGGCGATCTTGGCGAATTCAAGGTTCTTATACAGAAGAAACAAGGGCTTGATATATCTTAAGGGGGTAGGCTGCCCTATTTGAACAAACTCAGGCATATCACTTTTTCGTTTCAGTCCGCCGAACGGATCAAAATCAGGACAACTGCCTGGTATTCGCCATCGATAGACAGGTGCGTACCCGGTCTCAATGTTTTGGCGCGGTGATATGTACTGGCGCGCCATAATGCGGCAAAGCTATACGGTCATCTGCGCCAGCATGCAGACGCTGTATGCCGGCCGTAATCCAGTCCTCGCCCATAGTAGCGACAATAGGAACGATGAGGCTATAGGCAAGCGTATCAGCAATCGTCACACCAATGCGCAGACCCGTAAAGCTACCCGGACCCTGAAAGACCACAATACCCTCAACGTCAGTGTATCTCTTACCTTGGGCCTGAATTATGTCTTCTATTTTTTGATGCATCGTGGTTGATAGTTCTCGGCCCGCTTCCCATACTATATAGCTCAGCTGCTTGTCGCCCTCAAAGAGGCCAATTTCGGCTTCTGGGTTGTCGGTTCGCAGCGTGAGTATCAGCATTATTGTACTGCCTCTACTAAGTACAACAGATCTGTCGGAGCTTGAAAGGTGAGCCTGCGGACACCTTCAGGCGTTTGGGAAATACTGATATCCAACCGTTCGTTGGGCAGCACGTGGTGCACCACACCAGCCCACTCCACTATTACAACTATTTTTGGATCGCCCAGCAGTTCAGCAAGCTCATCAGCCATAATGCCTGGATCGACCAGACGATAAAAATCGAAGTGATGGATCTCAAAGTGAGGAGCTGCATATACTTTACTAATCGTGAAGGTGGGGCTTGCGACTTTGTCCTCACTGCCGCTGCCGCGCACTAGGCCACGGACAAATGTCGTTTTGCCGCCGCCCAGGTCGCTCGCGAGCTCAATCACCTCACCGCCCTGCAGCGCCCGGCCGATTTTTTCGGCCAGTGCCTCGGTTTGTTCGGAGCTGGTAGAACTTGTTTGCCAGGTCGTGACGGTACTCATATCCACCGTATACTACCGCGATGACCGCGACTACCGCAAGCACCCCTGGATGAAGTACGCTCGGCGTAGATCCCGTACCTGTCTGCGGCGTCACCTGGGTGTTTGCCAGGCTCGTAGGCGTCTTCGTAGTCCTTGTTTTCGCTGCTGCCTTCGTTATTTTGGCAGCTTTCACAGCAGCACGGGGTGATATAACCGCTTTTGCAGCAATCTTTTTGGTAGGAGCGTTGGCGACCATGCTCTTAGATGAAGTGGCCGATACCGGCGTAATCTCATTGGCGGCATTTGGAGTCGCAGCCGACGACCATTGCCAGCTGCCGTTGGCTAAGATCCAGGACTGGCCTGCCGCAGCGATCCCATATGGGTCGGATGTAGCAAGCACACTACCGAACGGGTCCAGGAGCGTGGCGCGACCACCATTGTTGGCAAGTGCCAGCTTAGTAACTCGCGAGAAGAAGGCTACAAATCCACTCGCGGGTAGGATCGTGCCCGGCGGGAACATATAGGCATGTTTGACAGCGGTGCCTGTTTCCAACGAGAAGCCACTGAGGTCAAATATGACATTGTTCGGGTTATATAATTCGATAAACTCGTCGTTGGCATCAGCGGCAGGCGCTGCAGGATTCGGCAAAAGCTCGCTTAGCTGCGGCGCAACAAGCCCCTGATCACCAGGCGGTAACACCGGTGTACCTGATCCTGGATCAGGTGGATGAGAGCCTGGGGACGGAGGAGTTGGCGTGCACGCATCACTCATCACGGGAGTGACGGTGTACGAAAGTGTATCGTTCGTAACCGATTTATTCCGAACGCCCGGAGTCGATGTGCCGAGCACAAAATCAGCAAGATCGTTATCACTATCGCCATAAGCTTTGCCGTGCCATACGCGTTGCAACGTTTTACCCGCTGGTAATCCACCTGCATTAGTCAGATATCCCGTCCGCCCATCGAGCGACTGCCTAGCCGGTGCGCCTCCTACGGGCTGGCTCCACTCTAACTCATCAGCTACAACGAGCGTAGACGCGCAAATACCGCCAACTAAACGAGCAGCGCTATACGCTAGGCGAACATGACCGCCATTCGCTGCAATGCCAGCGCTAAACCATGACCCGGCAATATCCGGCAGATATGTAACTAACCGGGTACTAGCAGTGTACTGGCTGGCGATCACAACGTAGCTGCTGGCTGGCAGCGTACCAACAAGCGGGATGTCCCTATGTGGCTTCCCCCAGCTTGTTGCTGCAGAATCGGCAAACTGCAGGCGCCAATGCTGTGCGGCTAGGTCTATCGGTTTGCCCGAAGCATTATAGAGTTCGATGAATTCCTCGGAGGCATTGCTAGTAGTCCCGGCTTGTAATTCGGTAATTAAAACCGGTCCGCTCCGATTGTCCCCCTGCGGATTGGCCGCATGTGTGGCCTGCGGCGACAGTAAAATTATCGCTGTGCAACACAACATACTCAGCAGCCGAAATGCAATAAAGCGCTTCACGATCGCGAGCATATGCAAAGCTCCCCGATAATACAAGCCTTTGTCGCAGAATGCCGCTCGCGCTATACTAAAAGTATGTTGCAATTAAGCGGTATGATCACCAATCGGCCTCTACTAAGCCTGCGCACTGGCACCCAAGTAGGCACCGTAATCGCGCCAATTATCAATCCAACCAACCTGAAGATCGAAGGCTTTTACTGTAACGACAGTCTCAGCCGCAAACAACTCATCCTAGTAGCCCAGGATGTACGGGACGTTCTATCGCAAGGTATCGTCATTAACGATCACGAAGTACTGGTAGAAGCCAGCGAGCTCGTTCGCCTGACTGACGTGCTGCGTGTCAACTTTCAGCTCCTTAGCAAGCAGGTAATTACCAGTGGCAAATCAAAGCTGGGCAAGATAAGCGACTACGCGTTTGATGTACAGAGCTTATATATTCAAAAACTGTATGTTTCGCAATCAGTATTCAAAAACTTTAGCGGCGGCAACTTAGGTATCGACCGTTCCCAAATTGTAGAAGTGACCGACAAACAAGTGATTGTCAACGACCTTACGCAACACGTCCCGGCGAGTGCCCGGGCCGTTGCTTAAAGATTAAGCTGTATCCTGCGAGCGGAGCGTAATACATATGCGATGTTTCCAGCATGAGCGTAGAAGATTTGGTGTAGGTCTGGCTGCCGTAAAATCAGCGGCCTTCGCTTAGGACAGAGGTAATGTCATCGTAGCCAAAACCCTGGCGCATCAGATATTGCATTAGCTTTTGCCGGTCGGGATAGCGAGTGCGTTTTTTCTCGATCAGTTGACGCAAGATGCTACGTTCATCAGCTTCGTCTTCGGCCAGCACTTGTTCGATGATATCGCTTGCAACGTGCTTCTGGCGCAACTCCAGCTGCAATCGCCGCTTGCTGACATTTTTAAGCAGCCGGCGGTTCGATACCCATGCTTCGGCAAATGTTCTGTCATTGAGCAAATCAAGGCGACGCAGCCGCACCACTATCTGCTCTGCCGCTTCTCTATCAACGCCTTTACGCCGAAAATAATCCTGCAACTCCCATTCACTGCGTGACCGCATCACCACATAGCGCAGGGCGTTACTATACGCCTTGTCGAGGCCCGCAGCCTGCTTTAGTTCTTTCAGTTGCTCTCCGCTCAATTCCTGGCCGCTCACGAGCTTGCTGTCAATTAGGCCGGCTTCGCTGAGCGAGAACGCATAGGCACCATCGACGTATACCGAATATCTGTCCTGGCGTTTCACCTGCTGTTTGATGGCCGTAACCTTCACGACGAACCCGCCAGTCTTATCGCCACTGGCGCTGCTTATTTTGTTCTTCTTTGGTGCGGAAAGCCTGCTCAAGATCAATGCCAAGTGAATTACATAGACTAAGCATGACAATAAAGATATCGGCTGCCTCTCCCGCCAAATCTTGTTCACTAGCGTTATTAGCCAGTGTGCCGCCGGCTGCTTTTCGCGCAGCCTTCGAAAACTCGCCGACCTCTTCAATAAGCAGCATGAATTCATTGGCGATGGTGTTATGAAACCCCCGCTCGACAATCATGTCGCGAATATATTGCTGATAATCAGCCAGCGTTGGTTCGGGCTTCAAAAATAGTTTGCTCATACTTCTTGCGCTGTAGCATCTAGTGGCAGAATGCGAGTGTATTTATGACGTATTGCCTCTACCGCCTCCGTAATATCGCCGTCCGCCCGGAACAAGGTTACCGATTCTTCCTCAAACGGATTAGCGTGAATGTGCCACTGCCCTTTAGGCAGGCGAATAGCAACGCCTGGACGCAGATCGTAAGTAGTCTCGACTTCACCGCCTACGTTGGTAAGCGAAAGCTGGCACACACCCGCAACCTGCATTAGATTGTCATACGCTAACGCACGACTATGGGGCGGCAGTTCGGCGTCGGGCTTGAGTACAATGGTACCAGTAGTAAACTCGCGGTCACTGTGGGAGAAATAAAAGCGCGCGTGCCCCGAGGGATCCTCCCAAATTTCGAATGCGTCTTCCACCATACGATTTACTCCTTAGTTGCTGCGTCGCGTACCTTTTTGTCAATTTCGTCCATCACTTTTGGATTTTGTTGCAAGTAGGTTTTAGCAGCTTCACGACCCTGGCCGATCTTTTGCTCATTATAGGCAAACCAGGCACCGGATTTTTCAACGATGCCGTGTGCTACGGCCAAATCCAAGATATCGCCACTGCGGCTAATACCTTCGTTATACATGATGTCGAATTCGGCCTCGCGGAATGGCGGCGCGATCTTATTCTTGACAACCTTCACCCGGGTACGATTACCGATAATGCTCTCGGCCTGTTTAATCTGGCCGATGCGGCGGATATCCATCCGGACGCTGGCGTAGAACTTCAACGCATTGCCGCCGGTGGTGGTTTCGGGGTTGCCAAACATCACGCCGATCTTCATGCGAATCTGGTTGATGAACACCACGGTGGCATTAGAACGATTAATGATACCCGTCAGCTTGCGTAAGGCCTGGCTCATCAGCCGTGCTTGCAGGCCGGGCAAGCTGTCCCCCATATCGCCTTCGATTTCGGCACGCGGTACCAACGCGGCCACGGAGTCGACCACAATAATATCCACGGCGTTGCTGCGCACCAGTGTTTCGGTAATCTCGAGCGCTTGCTCACCGTTATCCGGCTGCGAAAGCAACAGATTATCTATATCTACGCCAATCCGCTTGGCGTAACTAGGATCGAGGGCATGCTCGGCGTCGATAAAAGCCGCTGTGCCGCCGCTCTTCTGGATTTCAGCAATGGCATGCAATGTAAGCGTGGTTTTACCGGAGCTTTCCGGGCCATAAATTTCGATAATACGGCCACGCGGGATACCGCCGCCCAGCGCTAGATCGAGGGAGATGCTCCCTGTAGAGGTCGTTTCTACTTTTTGGACGTGCCCCTCACCGAGCTTCATAATAGAGCCCTTGCCAAACTGCTTCTCAATTTGCTCCATGGCCATGCCTAGAGCCTTACTCTTGCCTTCGCCAGCACTTGCCGGCTGCAGTGTTTTTGCTTCTTTCGTTTTATCCGTAGCCATCGTCTGTTCCCTCCAGCTTGTTACCTACTCCACCGGTGACCAATAATACCAGTATACCTTATACACCATCTTCCCAGTGTAGTCAGGTAGTTATTCCACAGAATGAGCTTATAACCGAATCATACATCGGTGAGTACAGAGACGAGCCATCTTGTCGCCCAGTCCTGTCACGCCAAACTTGATCCGGCATGAGAGAACTGTGGATTCTTCAGAATGACATAGAAACTGAAAGGGTGATACCGGAGCGGGGAGCTGTCTGGTAGCCATGTATGCGATAGCAAAATAAGGCGAGGGTGAGGGAATAAAACTATCACCATGCTTATGGTTTTTCATATATACTAAGGTAAATGGCTACGAAAGATGGACTGATGAGCCGGCTGCTCGGTAGTAGTGAAAAATTTACCGACAAACAGGTGGCCGAAACACTGACAATGCTGGTTGCCCATGGTTTGCAGCGCGGGGCGAGCGATATTCACATCGAGCCCCACGAACGCTTTGTGCTGGTCCGCTACCGTATCGATGGTTCCCTTCGGGGGATACACAAGCTACCCCGGTCGGCGTTAGGCGTTATCATGGCGCAGCTTAAAGGATTGGCCGGTCTGGAGGTGCAAGAGTCGTCCGCCCCGCAAGAAGGACGATACGAGGTCACGGTCAAAGAGCAAAAGATTGACGTGCGTCTTTCTATCATGCCGGTATATGGGGGTGAAAAGGCCGTACTGCACCTTAGTTTGGAACGAGGCAAGCCACTCGAGCTAGCCACGCTCGGCCTATGGGGCGAAAACCTCAACATCGTGCAGCGCACCCTCACCAACCCACACGGCCTCCTGGTCGTTGCCGGACCGCGCCACAGCGGCATTACAAGTACCCTCTTCAGCTTGCTCGACGCCCTAAACAGCCCATTAGTTAATATCGCGACTGTCGAGATGCATCCGAAACACCGCCTGCCTGGCATAAACCAAACCTTTCTAGCCGGCAATGCCATGACTATGTACGAGGGCCTCCAGTCTACGCTCAAGCAAGACCCCAATATTGTTATGCTGAGCGAAATGCCTGACAGTGCCACCATCCAGACCGCCGTCCACGCGGCGGGCACTGGCCACTTGCTGCTCGCCGGTTTACATGCCGAAAGCAGCACGGCAGCGCTATTGCGCATAAAAGCCGCTGGAGTCGAGCCGTTCGTCCTCTTGAGCAGCCTGCGGGCGATTGTAGCCCAGCGACTGGTGCGTACGCTCTGTCCTGACTGCCGCGTACGCTATGCACTCAGCCGTGATGAGCAAAAAGAACTGGCCCATAGCTTTGGCATCAGCTCCTTAAGCGCCTACAAGCGGATATACGACCTGGAGCGAACCGTTGCGCCGTCAGTCTTTGGAGACGTTAAGCAGCTGAGCAGCACCCCCACTAGCATTACACACCTATGGAAAGCGAGTGAGAGCGGCTGCGAAACGTGCGACCGCACCTGTTACACCGGCCGTACGGCAATTGTGGAAGTACTCCAAAGCACACCTGGCTTGCAAAAAGCAGTGCTGAATAATGAGGTCACTGCCGCTGGGGCATTACAAGCAGCAGTACTCAAAGATGGCTTTACGCCTATGGCGCTTGACGGGCTTATCAAGGCGCTGCGCGGCCAAACTACTATTGCCGAGGTACTCCACGCAGTCGCCCCGCTTGCTTGACCAGTTGGTGCGTACCGTTATAATCAAGGGTAGTATGAATAAAACTCGGTTTTCCAAATATAGCGGTTTCACCATTATTGAGCTCCTGGTAGTTATTGTCATCGTCTGCATCTTAACTGCGCTCGTCGGTCTTACCTATAGCGGCATCCAGGCCAAAAACCGCAACACCCAACGCCAGACCACGATCGACGTACTCAAGGGTCAACTCGAGACTTACTACGCGGGCACCAACGTATACCCAACGTCTGCACAACTGAACAACGCCACCTGGCGCACACAAAATCTCAAACATTTGCCACCAGACGCCCTGCAAGATCCGCGCTGGACCTCAAAAAACACCGACTGCACGATGAGTGGCAAAGCTATCACCAGCAGCAAACCTACCAATGACTGTTATAGCTATCAAGTAACCGCCACAGATGGCTCTGCTTGCGATAACGATAAAACTCCTTGCGCTCATTACACGCTTACCGCCTGGCTTGAAGGCGGCGAAAAGTACGTTAAAAGCTCGCTGAATTAACCTCTACCATACTGTTTCTAACACGCGTGTGACCTATATCACCTAGCAATCTCTGCATTTACCACGTACAAAAAGTAGCATGATATATGAGCGGCCCGAAACGTCCTCCTTGCCCACGTTTGACGAACTGTTAGATATCCACTATGCAAAGAGAGTGCCAAAGGGCGAGATCATGGACTTCCATCTCCCCTGGCCTGACGCCTACCCCTACAACATCACACAACCCGTAGGGCAAATGCTTGATGGCGTTAGTAATCGATATCTCTTAGCCCGCATAGAGCGTAAAGACCGAACGGGCAAGCCGGTACCGCAGTCGTCAATGGTTAAATTCTGCCGGGAGACAATTACGCCGGAGGGCAAAACTGTCTGGGTAGTTGATGACGATCGACGCTTAGCATTCCTGCCAGAGGTTGTCGTGGATGACGGTTCAAATCCTTTCGACCGCGAGGCCTACGAAGATGGTGCCATGGACATAGGCACGCTCGACGGCAAGCCGCATGTAAAGATTAACGTCACCAAAGCGTGGATCGAAAAAGAACCTAAAGAAGGAGAGGAACCGGATTGGCGATATCACCAACTCTTCTTTGAAGGTGAAGATATCTCCAATCTAGTAGAGACAACTCCCTATCCGCTACACCCCGCTCTGCAACAGCGAAAAGGTACTCGGCAAGGAACCGACAACACCAGCCTGCATATTGTTCTGAACCGTCCGCGTGGTGGGGCAGACGGACTATTCTTCGCTGGACGTATCTGTTACAACGCATTTCGAGCAACTACCACAACCGAATATCGGCAAAGGTTTCCTGAGGCGCTCCTTAATACACAAGTTGCTATTCCTGGCCTTGCCGATACTGGGGAGCCGTGGTGGTGGGGGCCGGGTCCTATTGAAATATTTCCAGATGGCACTATAGGCGTTATCGGCCACATTGCCCGTTATATCGGCGGTACAAGCATGCGAGAATATTGTGGCGTTGCTCTAGTGTATGACCCTGGTACGAACACTACAACCGATCTTGAGATTATCGCAACCAAAGCGTCCTGGGAGCGTATCGGCGAACGAGAACCCAATTCAATCGTGCATCAAGTATTTTATCCCACCGGGACTGAACTGCTTGAGGATGGCAGAACAAACCGTGTATACGGCGGTGTAGCCGACTGCGCAGCGGGCTATGTCGATGTGGAGATAGAATCGTTTATAAGGCGGCGTGTGTTTAACCCGCAGCAGCTACGCCGGCTAACTAATGGCACTAGGACTTTAGCGGTCGGATTCGAATAGTGCAACGAGCTATGGCGTGTTTTGCACATTGCGGCGCATCTCTAGGAAGTCTTCGTGAGCTTCGAGGATCTTGCGAGCATAGTCGGTTGGATTAGGACAGTACGGAAATGTGAACTTGGAGCGTTCGCCTGCAGTTTCGACTCTCAGCGTACCAAAGCCAAGCAAGTGCGGCAGTATACCGTCCTGATTGACCGTCACATCCTCCAGATTATCCATCGAAAGCTGACTCACCTGACGGTTAAATAAACTATTTTGCGATACCTGCGTAATACTGTCAGTAGTGACCACCCATTCATTCTGCCAATACACAGAGGTGGCCACGCCTAAAACTAACACGATGCCCACCACTACAATACCCATACCAACATAGACCAGCGCCATCGTGCCTGATGAGTCGGTACTGGTTTGGCTCAGCATGTTGGGCAATAGGTACACGGCTAAGATGACTGCCAGTGTGATACCAATGAGTGCTGCGGCATACAATGACACGATGCCAAAAGGGTGCCGCTTAATGGAAGCGACAATACGTTCGCCCGGCTGCATAACCACCATTGGATGCAAATCTTTAGAAGGGAGTTGTGCTGGACCACTGCCAGGCGCATATCCCTGTTGTGGCGGTTGAGGCGGTTCTGGTGGAGGGGCCTGCGGTGGAGCCTGATAGAGTGGCTGTGGTTGATACGGAGGCTGGGGCTGTTGCGGTTCCATACCTCTATTATACCAGGTTGGTCTGTTCGGGCTCGTCGCGCGTCACGCGGCCAAGGTGTTGGTAGGCCTTGGGGGTCACTTTGCGCCCGCGGGGCGTGCGCTCCAATAGGCCGATCTGCATAAGGTAGGGCTCGTAAAAATCCTCGATAGTGCTACGCTCTTCGGCAGTGAGGGCAGCCAGCGTTTCGACGCCCACAGGCCCGCCTTTGTAACTGTCTATGATAGCTAACAGCAACATGCGATCGGCAGGGTCGAGCCCCAGTTCGTCAACCTCTAGTAGCTGTAAGGCTTGGCCGCTCACCACCGTATCGATAATGCCATCGCCATTCACATCTGCGTAGTCCCGTACGCGCTTTAGCAAGCGGTTGGCAATGCGCGGGGTTAAACGCGAGCGGCGGCTTAGTTCGTCGGCGGCATCACCCGCGATCCGTACCTGCAAGATGCTAGCGGCGCGCTCGATGATCTGCCGGATTTCTTCTGGCTTATAAAATTCCAGGCGGTGAATCATGCCAAAGCGGTCAAGCAGCGGGGCGGCTAGATTACCAGTACGAGTTGTGGCGCCAATAAGCGTAAACTTCGGCAAGTCGAGTCGTAAGCTACGTGCACTCGGGCCTTTGCCCAGCATAATGTCGAGCTTAAAATCTTCCATAGCAGAGTAGAGGACTTCCTCTATGGTGCGATTGAGGCGGTGAATTTCATCGATAAACAAAATATCGCCATCCGACAAATTGGTGAGCAAACTAGCGAGATCACCGGCCCGCTCAATCACCGGCCCGCTGGTAATACGGATCTGCGCACCCATCTCGTTGGCTATGACACTGGCCATAGTGGTTTTTCCTAAACCCGGTGGGCCGTAGAGCAAAATGTGATCCAGGGGATCGCCCCGTTTTTTCGCAGCGGCGATCGCTAATTGCAGGTTTTGCTTGAGTCTCGACTGGCCGATATAGTTGGCAAAGTCGTGCGGGCGCAGCGTCACTTCCAGTTCTTGCTCCTGCTGGTCGTCGTTGCTGATGCCGGTGTTAATAATACGCTCTACTGCCATAGGTATCTCCTATTGTGCCACACTTTGCCGGTAGTGATCAGATAAGATCATGATTTTTTGAGCGCTTGCCGGATACGCTCCTCGGTAGGGAGGTCTGCCCTGACGGTGTGCAGTGCTTTAGCCGCATCCTGAGGTGAATAGCCGAGCGCTACTAGCGCTTCGACGGCTTCATCCTGAGCGAGGGCAGCATCAGACTGGAGTAATCCAGTGCTAGCCAGATCAACCCCTGCCAGGCCGACTTTATCTTTTAGCTCCACTACAATCCGCTCAGCAACACGCTTACCGACACCGTTCGCTTTTTGTATAGACTTGGCGTCGCCGGAGGCAATGGCACTGCGCACTGCAGCCGCCGAACCAATGTTCAACACATTCAGCGCCATTTTGGGGCCAATACCGGTCACGCCAAGCAGCTGCTCAAACAGAGATTTGGTGTCTTGCTGCAAAAAGCCAAATAAGTCATGCGCCTGCTCGCGAATATGCTCATAAATATACACTTTTGCTAGATCGCCGCCGCCCAAACGCCCATAATCTTCATTCGTAACCAGCAGGCCATAACCCACGCCGCTGACATCTAAAATAACCATATCGAGTGTTTTTTCGGCGACCACGCCCGTGAGTAATGCAATCATCAGCATTAGCGTACAGCAATACCCCTAAGGTCGCCAAACCAGCCCCTGGTGTTACTTGGAACAGCAGACTCAGCTAGCCACAGGCTGGCCCCCAGGCCACCTGTAAAACGGTCTGCTGTTTCGGCAATGCCAGGGGACTGACCCGCTCCATGCTATACTGAGCCTAAAAGTGTAACCCTAGGATTCCTATGAAAAGGCGCAATCCGCTCACTGTTCTCCTACTCAGCCTCGTCACGCTGGGCATCTATATGCTCGTCTGGTTATACAAAACCCAGCGGGAAATCGTAGCCGAGTTGCAAGACAAAAAGGCTATTCCGCCACTCACTATTTTGTTTTCTCCTTTGTTCGCCATGCTCGGCATTGCTATTGTGACCGTCTTTGTAAAAGCGATAACCAATGGCCAAGGTGGCTGGGGCGTGACTACCACGATGATATTCGTATTGCTTTTTATCATAGCGCTCATCGTACCGTTTTTCTGGTTCTACAAATATGCCGAAGCAGTGCATCTGTTGGTGCCGCAAACCGAAACATCGTATCTCTATGTGTTATGGGTAGTTATGAACTTGCTGGGAGTTGGTTTTGTGTGGCCGCTGCTGGTTCAGACCGAACTGAATAAGTACATCGATCGCCAAAACGACGCAGGGCTACCCTCAGAAAGCCATATTCCCACGCAGCACATACCGTCGAAGGACGCTGCTGGCAGCCGCCAAGGCGAAGATCACCCAAATCATCGCTCGCATTCGCACGACGCAACGCCACCTGGTGTCTCAGGCGAGTGAAGCAGGGTGCAATGGGAGATTTTAGCGGTGCAGCCGCTTATTATGACGACTTTCGCCCTGGACTTCCGCAAGCGGCAATCGAACAGATACTGAGCAAAGCACAGCAGCCAATCAGGTTACTGGATTTAGGGACGGGAACGGGCAGAGTGTTAGCGCAATTTCTGTCCAGGGTTGAGGGTGGTTACGCGCTGGAGCCAGATGCCGACATGCTCGCTTTAGCAAAAAAGCGTATAGCTCGGTGGCCCGTCCACTTTGCGAACACAAAAGCCGAAGACATGCAGCTGCCGCCAAACTGGCGAGCATCCCTAGTAACGATCATCCGCGCCTTTCACTGGATGGACCGGCCAAAAGTCCTCGACAAGCTGAAAGGCGTCACACTTCCCCACGCTGTTATCGCCATCTGCAGTGATCGTAGTTTGTGGCGCGTCGAAGACCCTTGGGCACAGGCCGTCCGGACAGTAATTCAGGATTTTTTAGGACCTAAGCGGCAAACCATATCAGGTATCTACCAGGAATCGGATCACCCCTACGAAGAAGATTTAGCGGCATCGGCATTTTCTAGAATAGAAAGGCAAGAAACGCCCATCGAGCGCCACTGGACTGCCGATCAGATCGTGGGCTATCTCTACTCCACCTCGTATGCTTCGCGGACATTGCTCGGCGACAAGGTCGGGCCATTCGAGCAAGCCGTGCGCAACCTGCTTCAGAATTACTCTCCGTACGACGACTTCACGGAGCACAATGTGCTAGAAATGCTGCTCGCTTCCCGCTCCGATTGCTAAGGGTGGTTTTACATTAATACATTACTGAATGCACGCACCAATCCCGAAAGAGCGATCATTCTATCAGGAGCCCTGTCTACTTGCTGGGTAGCCTCTTCTAGGCTCACTACTTCCGCCCTTTCTCCAGGGATCATGCGTTCGAGTTCGCTATGCCACTCGAGCGGACGGAAATTCACCTGACAGGTTACAACTTTACCCGATGGGTCACGAGCTATATCTAGGCCCAAAAAATGATCCCATCTTGCCGGAAGACTAGTAGCGGCATACGCCTTAATTGACGCAATCGAGCCGGAGTCAGTATTCCTGATAACCACGTCTGGCACGCGTATTCTGCGCATATCATGCACAAACTGCTCTGCAATAGTGCCAAAAATATCCCCTTCTTGGCGCTCAATCATAAGCCTCTCGAGCGGTCCGTTGTCAAACCACCTCTCAGATCCGGGTGATCCTGTCGGGGGGTATGCCTCCAGGCGTTTCCATAGTGCGAGCACGTCGCTATCAAAACCGCGAAGTGCATTTCGGCTTTCTTTACTCATTCTAAGATTATATACCACGCCCTGCTACTGCCGCGTGCGTAAGGGCAGCCGCCAAAGCGTCGGCAGCATCGTCGGGCTTTGGGATTTCGCTGAGGGTAAGCAGAGTCTTCACCATCTCCTGCATTTGCTTTTTGTCGGCTTTGCCGTAGCCGGTCACGGCTTGTTTGATTTGCATCGGCGTGTATTCAAAGAGTGATAGCCCAGCTTGCTGCCCGCACAGCAATACTACGCCCCGGGCTTGGGCGACCGTCATGGCGGTAGTTACGTTGCGCGCAAAGAAAAGTTTTTCTACTGCCATCACTGACGGCTTCGTCTGCACGATAATGTCCGTCAATTCCTCGTAAATCGTCAAGAGGCGCACGGCATCGTCTTCGTGCACTGGTGTACGAATTACGCCAGCGTCTACTAGTTGCGCACGCGAGCCATTGGCCTCGATAATCCCAAACCCTAAAATGCCAGTGCCGGGGTCGATGCCGATAATGCGCATATCGGCAAGTTACCCGTTCAAAATATCTTCGGCAATATCGAAATTGACGTGCGTGTTCGTGACGTCATTCACGGCATCGAGGGCGTCCATCAGACGCATGATTTTGCCGGCTGTGTCTTTCTCGGTCACTTCGACGGTAACGTTTGGAACATAGGTGAGTTCAGCTTCCTTGACCTCGAGGCCTGATTCGCGGAGAGTGTCGCGTACTTTGGCAAGGTCTGTTGGCTCGGTGTAGATAACCGACTCCTCACCGTCTTCCTGGACGTCCTCGGCTCCGGCGTCCAAGGCTTGCATGAGCACATCGTCACCCTTGCCTGCCACGCGAATCAGACCTTTATGGTCGAACTGGAAGGCCACCGCTCCCTTTTCGGCAATATTGCCGCCGTGCTTGGAGAATGCCAGGCGCACTTCGGGGTAGGTGCGATTGATATTGTCGGTTGCCGCTTCTACCAAGATTGCCACGCCCCCCGGGCCATAGCCCTCATATAAAACTTCCTGCAGCTGAGCGGCACCTTTATCTGCAACCCGCTGAATGGCGCGGTCGATATTAGCGAGAGGCATATTAGCCGCTTTGGCTTTGTCGATGGCTAGCCTCAGGGCAAAGTTGGTGTTAGGATCAGTGCCACTGCGGGCAGCGATGGCGATAGCGCTGCCCAGCTTGGTAAACACAGCACCGCGCGCCGCATCTTTGGCGCCTTTTTCCCGCTTAATTGTCGACCATTTGGAATGTCCGCTCATCGGTCATCTCCTTCTGTTACCTATATCTGTTTCTTATCTGTTAGTATAGCACGTCTGTCATGGCGGACGCCTCAATATGATCAGCCCTGACGCAAGGAGCGCATAGGTTATAAGCATAGAAACCAGCGAGAATTTCAGCTGCTGCACAAAGGCATGCGGGATGCGGCTCAGCATAGTTGCCATATCGAGCATGTAGCTCAGCACCCACTTGGCTGGCCAGGCAAACCACCCCGTAGTCGCCGGAACAAGCATACCGGTAATTCCGGCTATGAGGCAGCACAACATAGCGAGCGGGACGACTGCTGCGATCAGCACATTTGCAGGCAGCGTCACGAAAGATGCTTGGCCAAATATATGGAGCATATACGGTGCTGTTATAAGTTCGGCACACAGCGTTTCAATCATAATGCGAATAAAAAGCTTCGGTTCTTTTTCGCCGCAGATGCGTTTCGTTACCAGAGGCGCAACAATCAGCACACCAAAGAAAGCCAGAAACGACAGCGTCCAACTCACATTTCCCCATACATACTGCGGGCTAGCATATCCCGTAATGGCTGCAGCCAGCAATAACAGCACCAGGGGCCGAAATATCCGGCCATAGTACCATGCCACGATGCTTAACATGCTAATAATGCTTGCTCGGACAATCGAGGGGCTACTACCGACGAGTAGTAAAAACAAGCCCACAAGAACAAGACAGGTAATCGTTGTCTGATATGCCGAGCGTTTGCCGAGTAATCGCCGCACGGCAGCTACCATAATTGTTAGGTTATATCCCGACACTGCAATCAAGTGCGTCAGACCCACAGCCAGTAAAACCTGCGCAGTATCTGCAGGTAAGGTCGAACGCTGACCAATTAGCAGTCCAAGCCCAAACGATGCCTGCGGCTCTGGCAACGCCGTTTGGAGTCCGGCCGTAAACCGTCGACGCAGTTCGTCAATCGGCGCTGTGCCACGCCGTAGCAGTTGAAGCTCCGCGAAGCTGATGTGTGCTACGGCATTGCCGCGCGTGGGAAACAGTTTGCCGCGAACCAAAACCGCATCGCCCCGAAAAACGAACCCTGTCCCAAAACCGGCAATTTGCAACTCACCAGGAAGGTGCACCTGCTTTGGAGCAAGCAGGTGCACATGGTCCACGCCAAACGTCAACTGCGAATGATCGCCATATATCGCATCTCCCGTTACCCGACCCGAAAGGACTACACTATGCAACGCCAGACGCTGGTACGGCAAAAATGCATGCCGCACACTTACCCCTCGACTCACACCCAGACCAACGGCACACAGTGCCAAACACACACAACATAGCACATCCTGACGGCGCCTTTTTACTACTATCAGCAAAGATAGACAAGCCATCCAGCCAGCCGCGGACGTCACACGTGCCGCACTCGCTAGCCCTATAAGCAAGCTCACGCAACAAACAATAACAACCACCGGACGTCTTAGACGGTGGCGCCACACCCTGCTTTGCACGGCAGCATACTAGCAAATGTTGGCCCTTTAGGCGAAAACAATTATGCGCCGGGCTGCAGAGCTGTCACCGAAAAACCCGGACAGGAATGGCCGTTCCATGTAGTTGTGATTGGCGTAACTGAACCTGGCAAGTACAGCTGCAAACTCGTCGAAGCGGCGCTGCACACGCCCGGATCAAAACTACCTGCTTCTGGAAAACCCAATACCGAGTGCGCTTTGGCACCTGCAGAAAGCGTTAACGAAACCGGGGAATAGAGCGGATTATCAGCCGCCCCGCCACCAAGCACTGCGCCATGGCTATCAAGCAAAAAAGCCGCCGGATATCCTGCAAGTGTACACTTATGACTGCCGGTGTTTGTTATAACTGCATGCTTATATATCGTCCCGGCAGTTCCGTCTGCAGTCCCCTGGCTTAGCACTACATCCTGTGCCTGACAGGTTGGCGCCGATGTTACGGCAAGTGTAGGCACCGTTATCGCCTGGTGTTGATGGCGATGCCATGCCCACCACCCTGCACCAATCGCCCCGGCCAGCACGATGGCAAAAAGGAGCAAGAACATGATAAAACCCGATTCCCTAGTTGCTCTGCTGCGCATAACATTTCCCTCTAGTTACCATCATTCAGTATACGCTTTTTGATATCACGAAAGCGAAGCTTCCACGGTCGTTCCTGATTTTTTCCGTAACATAATTCACTGCACCCCTAGACACATATCAGGCAAAATGCGATATACTAAGGAGGATAAGCGCGGGGGGCACGCTTTGAGACTATGAGTATTGGTCAAAACTTAGTGGCTGCATTGGCGCGTAAGCAGCAGCCGGTGAAGGTTATTTATATCTCGTCATACATACCACGCAAGTGCGGTATTGCTACCTTTACCAAAGACCTGACTATTGCGATCAACAACCTCAACCCACACGCCCTGGCCGAGATTATTGCCGTGCTCGACGATATTGAGTATGAATACCCCTGGGAAGTAAAATTCCGCATCGGCCAACATAATGCCCACGACTATTCGGCAGCGGCTCACTATATCAACCAGTCCTCGGCCGACATCGTGAATCTACAACACGAGTTCGGTATCTTTGGCGGGGTCAATGGCGACTATCTCCTGCCACTACTGGACAGCATCGATAAACCGCTGGTTACCAATTTTCATACTATTCTGCCCGAGCCGGATGAGCATAAGCTCTACGTCATGAAACGGATTATTGAGCGCTCAGCTGCAGCAGTGGCGATGACTGAATCATCGCGCAAAGCCCTGATCGAAGTGTATGGCTGTCCTGAAGAAAAAGCTATTTTGATCGGCCATGGCGTACCCGACTTCACCTTCAACCAAATCGCTATGCACAAACAGCGCTTACATATCAAAGCTAATCCTATGCTATTGGTATCAGGTTTAATCAGTCCCAGCAAAGGTATCGAACAGATCATCGATGCCTTGCCGGCAGTTACGAAGGCCATCCCCGGTGCCAAATTGTACATCGTGGGCCAAACCCATCCGCATATTCTGAAAAACGAGGGAGAGAAGTATCGCGATTCGCTCATCGAACGTGTTAAAAAGCTACGCGTAAGTCGCTCAGTAAAATTTATTAATAGATATCCCGAGGACGACGAGCTGCGTCGCTACTTCTCCGCCACCGACTTCTTTATTACTGCATACCCTAATATGCAGCAACCTACATCGGGTATGCTGGCTTGGGGCCTGGCCGCTGGCAAGATAAACATTGCTACCCCCTACCATCACGCCCGGGAGGTACTGGCCGGCGATGTGGGCATTATTGTTGAGCCAGGCAACCCTCAGGCGATTGCCGACGCCATTATCAATACCTGGCAGGACGAGCAGGGCATGCTCGATTTGCGTAAGCGCGCCTATGCCAAGGGCAGGCAAATCACCTGGCCCAACGTAGGTTCAAAATATCTGGACCTATTCCGTTTAGTAATCGGACAAACAGGAGGATACGATGGCTCATATACTGACGCACTTGCGCTGGCTCACGGATGATTTTGGCATCTGGCAGCATACCAAAGGCGACGAAATTGACTGGAAAATGGGCTACGCCCTGGACGACTCGGCGCGCGGGTTAATCGTCTACCTATTATTCGGGGATCAGGAGCGTGCCAAGGTGTGTCTGGATTATCTCGTCGCCTCCAAAGTCCCCAAGGGCTACGTTGGCTTCTTCGATGAACGGCGCAAACCCCTGGACGAGCAAAGTTCGCACGATGCGCACGCGCTTGCACTCTGGGCATTAGCCGCAGCTGTCGAGCATGACTTTTACCCGGAAGAAGCCCGGGCATTAATCGCCGAAACAGACGTAACCGAGCAGATTGAGCAAGGATACCTGCGTACGCTAGCCTATCTGCTTCTGGCCTACTGCGCTTTAGGCGATAAACAACAGGCTTCCAAGGTAGCGAAAAAACTCTGGACGGCATATCAACCGAGACTAGGCTGGTTCGAAGAACGCCTCACCTACGCCAACGCCGCCCTGCCTTGGGCACTTATCCGCTACTACCGTACATTCGGCGGCACCAAGCAGCAGGCTGAGCGGCTCAAAAAAACGCTCGCTACTCTGGAAGAATACTGCCGTATTGGCGTCATCCCTGCGCCAGTTGGCAATCGCATCTGGCAGCGCATCGGCGCAGTAGAACGCGATATTTACGGCCAACAGCCGATTGATCCGGGTTTTATGGTCTTAGCTCTTGTAGAAGCGTACGAAACATTTCAAGAGCCGGCCTATCTGCAGCAAGCACGCGAGTGGCTGGAGTGGTTCCACGGCAATAACATCTACCAAACCAGCCTCATATCTGACAAAAACGCTTGTGGCGACGGCCTCTATGCCTTACCCCGTGGTGTATGCAACAATAAGGGAGCAGAATCGACTATTATGTATGTGATGGCGCTACATGCGCTTAATCGCCACCAACCGCTATTGTAACCATGAAGCATACCGACGTCTGGACAACCAAATATGGCCATGTATGCCCACCAAACCTGGGCACAATTGTTAAAATAGCTGGTTTGGGACGCCGGGATCTCTATAATGTGGCGGTAATCGAGCAGCCGGGCGGTAATATTCTCGCTTTTCGCTCTGAACAGCGGCGCAGTTTTGCCTGGAACCCACGTTCCTATCACCCCGTCGTTCGTTTCGCTCGTGAGCATAGTGGCGTTTGGGAAGTCGATACGCACCTCCTGCCCTTCGATATGATGGAGGACCCCTTTTGCTTTACGGTACACGAGCGTGGCAAAAAGCAACTCATCTTCGGTGGCGTCCAGATCAGGCGCGAAGGCCGCGAGATCATCCCTCAAACTGTTTTTTATCGTGGCACATCACTGTTTCGGCTCGATCGTACTCCATTCGCAATCATCGACAATATGAAAGACATCCGCTTACTCCAGCTGCCTGATGGGCGCTTCCTGCTCTGTCGCCGGCCCTGGGGTGGTGAATATGGCCGCGGTAGAATTACGCTTCATATACTCGACACTCTGGAAGATTTGCAAGATGCCAGGCGGAAATTGCCCACTCTCGCCGTCCTAGACGATTGCTTTAAGGTCGCCGACTGGGTAGGCGTCAACCACTTACAGCTAGTAAGCGACTCACAGGGACAACAGTGGGTGGGATTGCTTGGCCATGTGGCCTTCAACAAACAAGGCGCTAAACATTATGCCGCTTGTACGTACCGCATACTGCTCGATAACTTGCTGGCTGGCAGCACTTCAGGCAAACCCTGCCCCGAGATTATCGCTGTACGTTCCTGTTTTGAGCCCGGCCCGGCCAAAAACAAAGGCCTTCAAGACGTCGTCTTCCCCGACCATCTCCAGCATCTCAGCGGTTACACCTACCGCCTGTGGGCCGGCCTATCGGACACCAATATCGGCACCATCGAACTCTACGACCCCTTTCACCTCGCCTCCTCTCCAAGGCCAGACCCCGGGAACTAGCCTTTTAAGCATCGATTAGGTAAAGCGGGTTGTAGTAAAATTATGAGATGGGTAATATCCCAAACATGCTGAGTCGAAAAAGGGTGGGCAGCGCACTCATTCTGATTGGCGTTATAGGTATCGGCCTCAGCTGGGTTTTGTTTATGCGCGAACCAAAACCGCCTAAGATAGCCCTACATCCTGGGTCTGTCAGCATCGAGCACGCCCCCTCTTCGGTGAAGCTTAAGCCCGAGGAGACCGCCCAATATTCAGTTCCGCCGAGTAATCCCAAATATATTGCCATCCCCTCCATCGGTATACAAAATACGCCAGTGCTGAAGTTGGGGTTGCTCAAATCCGGGGCAATCGCTGCGCCTGGCAATATTTACGAAGCCGGCTGGTACGATGGCAGTGCTCTGCCTGGACAAAACGGAGCAACGTTTATATATGGCCACGTCTCTAGCTGGAGCGCCAACGGTATCTTTTATGATCTCAAAAAAGTAGGGGTCGGTGACACTATCGTGATCACTCGAGGGGATAGCACCACTTACACCTACAAAGTAAGCGCCATAAAAACCTACCCGTACAACTCTGTCAACATGCGGGAAGTATTGTCACCGATACATAATACCCAGCCGGGCTTAAATCTTATGACTTGTACGGGCAAAATCATTCAGGGAACGAGCGAATTCAGTGAACGTTTGGTGGTTTTCTCGAGCTTAATCGCCACTCGTTAGGTATATCCTCATCGGTAGATAGGTGCCCGTTCTTTCCAAATATAACTAACCCAAAACCGACGCATACCACACTGGCTGCCAGCAAATAAGGGTACCGATCATTCGGAGCACCATAGCCCGTATCAGGATTGCCAGGCAGCTTCTGGGGGGTGCTTAGAGTTGGGCTTGAGGAACCCGGACTGGAGGGTGATACGAACAAAGCCGCATTGAAGCCGGTATAATCCACGCCATTATCATCAGTTGCTACTACGCGGCTAAAATCATAGGATGCCGTGATCGTCCACCAGCCGGAAGCGCTTCCTAAGCCAAGATTCGTATCACTAGCCCAGGTATTACCGCCATCGAATGACTCATACAGAAAGCCGTTGTTGTTCACATCTGGTGCCATAAGATACTGGCCATTAGATGAGATGATTGCGTTATAAAAAAATCCCCCCGCATGAACCGTCTGGGGTGCCCAGGTAGCGCCATAGTCAGAGGTAATATACACTTCGCCATACGTATCGGTAGCTACGGCATATTGGCCGGAAGCAGCACTTGAAACACTTTCCCAAAACCCATGCGAGTTGGAGCCTTTTGGCGTCCAGGTTGCACCAAAGTCGCTCGATACAAAAAGTTCCCCAGGCGATCCGCCATTGTCGGCTGCATACACATACTGGCCGTCCTTCGACATAGCAACGCTCGTTAGGTTCGCTGCGCCGGCTAGTGTCTTAGCAGACCAGCTTAAGCCGGCATCGCTGGAAATTTCGACCGTTCCCGCAAAATCAACGGCAGCTACATATTGCCCACTAGAAGAAACAGCAGCGCTATACCAAAGTTGTGAGCCCAGGGTTGACACCTGATTCCAGGTAGCGCCGTAATTATTAGAAAGATACAAGAAGCCACCCCGAGCGCCAACGGCCATATACTGCCCCGTCTCAGAAACACCTGCCGCGAACCAGTTATTAGAGCCCAGCGTCGTCTGATCTGCCCAGGTTGCTCCGTAGTCAGACGAAACAAATACATCGCCAGATGTATTTGCGCATGCCACGTACTGCCCCGTAGAGGAGGCACTTAAGTTTTCACAGAAACCAGTACTTGGGCCTCCAGAAATAGTCGCCCAAGTATAGCTGCCACTTGCCTGAGCCGGGAGTACGCCCCAAAAACAGAAAAAGAGGAGCGAAAGGCTGAAATAGACGCAGCCTGTGATGTTCTTACGAATTTTGACAATCATCCGGACCCACCCAAGCAGCTACACTGCTAAAGTTATACTCCTTAGGTTACTGTAATTTACGCTGTAATACAATTCGCAGGAGGTATTTTTAGAACTCCTAGGGCACTAGCCCTTAGGGTTCTAATTATTTTAGATTCTTAATAGATGCGTATCTTTCCCAGGTAACAAGAAACGAAGGAGTAAATAAATTGGGGCTTTCTTCCACCGCTCTATTAAGCAGATCATAAGAGAATGCTTGCAAGCTTTCGATATCGGTGCGGCTAAAATCATCTGACACGGGATGCACAGTGTAGTACATGCTCATATATTGCCGACGCCCGTCACGTAACACTTGAAATGTATCTCCCAGTTTTTGTGATGTAGCGTCTCTTACATGCAGCTCGTTTTCGAGCGACCGTAGGCTAGCCCTATCCGGAGTTTCGGCGTGCCTTCTGATGGTCGTCACGGTGCACCCCAATAAGCCTGCATATAGATTAGGCAGATCGCTGCGGGCCGGAATCTTACTGAGTACGATCTGCCTCTCAGGAGTTACCAAAAGTGTGAAGACAGTGTGGTAGAGATCTGTTTCTTTTTGGATATTCCGCCTCTCCTTAACCCCAAGCACAGAGCCGTACTGGTCCACTAGATCGACTAGTTGTAACGCATGTTCCATACCTATTCATGATAGCAAAGAGTGGTACCATGCTTTGAAGTCACTGCTTGAACGATATAACTGAGCGAGTAGAGTTTGAAGATTCAAAAATTAACATCTCCGACCATCTTAACAGCTGATTTATTTTCTTAAGCGTTTGCTTGTTGTGGCTCTGCCAGTATAGATAATCTTCCCAGCTGTCACTCGTGAAGCTGATGTCTCTACTCATAGGTCGGCAAGATCATGCTTCTCAACCTTACCCATTCGGGCGTGTTCTACTGAGCGTTGTAGCCGTTTGGCATTAGTGGGGCTGCGTAGTAGACAAGGGGGCCGTCGCTCACACCTAAAGCAAAAAGTTCCTACGTGTGCCCAACCAGTGAGAGACTAACCAAGAATGTAACACAGCAAATAGTCTCATATAGGAAAGTATATGGACGAAATCTTTTGACCATCATGAGTATTCCAATGAGGAGTGGACACACTAAGGAGAGACTCAAACTGATTCGCGCAGTGATGTCCAGCCTCACACCATAGAGCAAAATAAGTAAGGTCAACATATATATGGCGACTACGACTACGCTAACCATGGCCCCATGTATGCGTTTGCTTCTGCCTACAGTTGCTGGGGCCCAGACAAACACCATTTCACAAAATGCGGAGAATAGGAGAAGATAGTATATCCACTGAGATGCTTGTATAAGTGGTAGTACCCAAAACCAAACGAATGCGTAGTACAGCGGAAAACAGGCAGTCATGGTTACCGAGAAGATGATACTGGATGTCTTCGAGTATGCCACAGTCTCACTGATAGTACCAAGCAAGCTGCCAGTTTTTCGGTGATGTGTCGTCATTAGGGCGGTTAAGACTATTGTTAGAGTACCGATAGTGATGAAATCGAAGTAGTGCCAGAACGCGACAGGATAGGCGGGAAACATAGAGGTATCATACCAACACGGAACTCCTCAGAACAGATAGGAGCCTATGAGACTTATGCTTGGGAGGGCCAGAGGGTAGCGGACTTCGTCCTTTTTCGCAGAGACTGTCTCGATACAAGCATCGGCGAGAGCTTCTGCCACAGCGAAACTTATCAGAACTGAAGTTCTGGCCCTATGTACCGATAACGCGGTACAACTTGGCCATTGTGTACTACATCTTCCGTGAACATAGCAAGTGGACGTACGTCTAGAAGCCCGGTAGGCTCAGAGTCTACATAAAGTGGAATATATACGGCTAGGATTTCCCCAGTTTCAGTATGTTTTGCAAAGCCTAGTACTTGATAATATCTTTTGTCTTCGTCTGTACTTTTGTAATGCTCGTATACCCCGGTGCGGGGGTATTGTCGTTCCGGTGTTCTAGCTTTTTCCACGCATGTAAGTATATCAAACAAAAAGACTTCTCTGATTGAGAAGTCTTTTATAGTGCTTAATCTATCAGTTTGAAGTCAAATACTAGAAACTCGTCTGAATCATCAATGAGACGGCCTATATAGGCATAATAGCCAGAAAGTACTTCCCGTTGGTGCTCCTTGTTTTTGTAAGCTTCGTGGCTTCCACTGGTAATTGGGAGGTCCTTGAATAGCATCTTCGACTTACTAGTTATTTTTGCCTTGCACACGATTCTTTCTGTGGCCGAATTTTGTATTTTTACAATGTCATCCACTTCGAGATAGTTATACTTATTACCAAAACGATATGTCGTCAGCTTCAAGTTATCCTGTATAAAAGCCACGAGTTCGGGAGCGAATGCGATAACGTATTGTTCGGGCTTAAATTCTGTCTGGTTAATTGATGTTAAGTCTGGTACGTCAAATGTCATAGATAAATAATAACAAAAGAACCGCATGAAGCGGCTCTTGGTTACAATAGTGGTCAACTAGGCAGGACTAATTGGAGGGCCCAGTGGGATTCGAACCCACGACACGCGGCTTAAAAGGCCGCTGCTCTAACCGGCTGAGCTATGGGCCCATAGCTGGCAAGTTGCCAATTACAGGGTAGATCAGGCTATATTATCGTAAATTTAAGGTCAAAAGTCAATCAATGCTTGCGTTTGTCATGCTGTTTGAATGAGGCACGCTGTGTCCACAAGAAGAATAAACTCACCGCGGCGCCCACGCCAACCACCAGCGCTTCAGCATTCGACACATAGCGCCATGCTGGTTGCCCCTGAAATGCGTTACGTAAGCCGGGCGGTAATAATGGCACGGCAAGTAAAACGGCCAAGGCACCCGTGGCAGCCGCGGGTAAGAAATTGAGCATAACCTTTAGACGGCCATGCGTACTAAAAAGCGTAACGACCGAAGTAATTGCGGCGGGGATGAGTAGCAAGGCGAGCTGTATCGTGCTTGTGCTCACTGAGCTGACATGGGCCGACATCAGATGCAACATCGTATTTGCCTCGGAGGCGACATATTGCACTAAAATAGCGCCAAGGGCGAGGCTCAAAAAAACCATGCTAGCGTTAACGCGAAGTATAGTAAACACAATCGCCGGTCCGGCTAAAGCGATTAAAAGCGCAAGATTGTGAGACATCTTATTCTCATCATAGCATGAGCGGTTTAAAAGCTAACTTGCTGCCCCAGTAGTAGATGATTCCTAGCTGCCTGCCCGGCATTGAGTTCAAGCACGTAGCGGCCAGTTGCACAGAATGATGCTGGATAGGTGTCCGGACTCACGCTCGACTTAATGAACGTCACTCGTTTATCGGTACTGAGCCAGATTATATCTATAGGAAAATGCATGTCTTTCATCCAAAAGCAGAGCTCCTGCGACTGAGGGAACAAAAATAGCATGCCCTGGTCGGCTGGGAGGATGTGGAGACCGCCTAAACCTTTTTGCTGCTCGGCCTCAGTTATCGCAGGCCGCACAGCGTAACGCTGCCCATTCATGAGGGTGGCCAATAAGAATTCTTGGGTAGAAGACCCTGCTCCCGTAATAATCTGGTCCGGTTCAGCAGGCAAGATTATAAGAAGAGATGAAGCAACAATGGTGAGGATGCAGCAAGTGGATACTAGCCAGGTCTTAGGCCCCAACACGGTCTTTGCGGTGGCGCTGCTTGGCGTTCTGTTCGATGTATTCGATGATCTTGCCGGCGACGTTACGCTTAGTGAGCAGTTCTGGCGTTTTGATACTGGCAGATGAGTTGATTTCGAGTACTAGGGGGCCGCGCTCGGAGCGCATCATATCCACGCCACAAATCGGTAGGCCCATAGCTTTTGCAGCTTTAATAGCCGTCCGCTCTTCGTCGGGGGTTAATTTTACCGGTTTGCCGATGCCTCCTTGGTGCGTGTTGGAGCGAAAATCGTCATCAAGACTCTGGCGCTTCATACTGGCGACTACCTGGCTGCCCACGACAAGCGCGCGAATATCAACACCTACAGATTCCTTCACGAATTCCTGGACGAGGAATGTCACGCCCTCAACGTAAAACGCCTGCATTACGGCTTTGGCAGCTTTGTTAGTTTCGGCCAATACTACCCCGTTACCGTGCGTGCCGCGGGCTACCTTCACGATCAGCGGCGCACCCCCGGCTTTCTCAATGACATCTTCAAAGTCAGATGTTTCGCGGGCAAAAACTGTTTTCGGAACACCTACTCCAGCTTTAGCAAGCAATTGATAGGCGCGTAATTTATCACGCGAGCGGTTGATAGCTATAGACTTGGAAATAACATATACGTCCATCATTTCAAACTGGCGTACTACAGCACTACCGTATTTGGTGTAACTCTGAGCGATACGAGGTATAACAGCATCAAAACCACTCAAAATCTTACCGCGGTAATAGACTACTGGATTACCTTTTTCGATAGTCATATAGCATTTGGCGTAATTAATAACTTGTACTTCGTGACCTCGGGCAATGGCCTCTTCTTTCAGGCGTTTTGTCGTATAGTTGGCAAAACCTTTGGATAAAATAGCAATTTTCATTATTCCCCTCCCTTTTCTGGCGATAAGAATTGTTTGAGTGCGGCGCTACGCAGCCGTTCGGCAGCGCGAAGTGTCTTGCCTTGTTTCACGTTCACGATAAACTTACCCTTTAATACATTTCTACCAATTAAGATGGGATACACTTGCATAGAACGGTTAGCAAGCGTAAAGAAAGCCCGCACACGGCGGCCACCAAGCATGAAGCTAATTTTTACTTTATAGCGCTGCTCAATCGCGCCATTAGAGCTTGCAATTACCGTTTCGGCAAAATCTTTCGTGACAATCGTTTCGCCTGTATAGAATTCGCTCTGCTTATCGAATAGCTTGAAGGTCAGTGTACCATCCTTCCCCTCGACGACATCACTCGCCCATACAGCTGATGTGTTGGCGCCTGTATCAATTCTCGCCGGCACTTCACGGCCACTGTCAGCCAGAGTTACATATTCCACGCCGCCAATAGTATGCAATCGGCGGCCAGCATCTTCTGCGGTTAGCTCAACGATCATCGCCGCGTACGCCGCCAGCTTTTCTGAGGTAAGCGCACCTGTTGCTAATTGCGGAGCTCGGTTAACCTCTAAAAAGTAATGCATATTAGTCTCCTCGTCGATGACAACATCAACACCGGCCACTTGAAGCAACTCTAAGCGAGCCGCACGTTCGCAGTGCACTAAAAGCTTCGCGTCGAGCGATGATAACGGCACCAACGATGCACTACCGCCTTGCGATGTGTTGTTAAGATGAGAGCCAACTTTTCCTTTGCGCAAAATCGCCAATCGGGGGGTACCATTCAACACTAAAATACGCAGATCGCCTTTATTGGGAATAAATGCTTGGGCGATCAGATCTAGATGTGGGTTTGCAGCAAGCTTTTCAAGTAGCTCGTCATATGTATGAATCAAATAATTATCCCGTCCTTTGCTGCCATTGTCTGCCTTAAGCACCATTGGAAAGGTGAAAGGTGCAGCTTCCGCAAACACTTGCTTGAATACGCTGTGAGAGCCAAAAAAAGTAGTTGGTACCGGTAAGCCATGAGCGCTCCGCAAAAAAGCACCAGCGAGCTTGCCCTTACCTGGGGCCAAGAGGTACTGGTCGATAAAAGGGATATGTTTTGCGTCTAGGTAGTGCGCGATACTTATCGCCCGCTCAAGATCGTCGCCAACCCGGCGCAATACAACCAGGTCAAAGTCGGCGACGTCCCAGCCTGCTGTCGGATGCCACACCTTACTCATGCCTCCACCTGCAAGATAGGCCAACTCTGAAAATACTCCTGCTGTTACAGCAAAGTCGTCACCAAGCAACTGATCCATAGTCTTGGACAGCGCAGTAAAGTCCTGATTGGGGGCATTGCTAGTAGCAATAGATGTTAAAAAGAGTATCTTTTTCATGATTTGTCCGATTATAGCCGTACTATCTAAGCACCGGTGTGCCTTCAGTCTAGGGTATCCACTCCTTTGGTGCAATATTTTATAACAATATCTTCTCCTAATCGCTCTTGTTATAATAGCCCTCATGACTACCGATAACCTTCTTCATGTTCATGCGCCTACCTGGAAGGACGGCGTACTCACTTGCACTTTTACCGCTGGTGAGGAACGCCTCGTAAGCTCGTATGATTTTCCGGCCGGAGCTCCGGCTACATTAGATGAAACGGCAATGAAACTTTGTGAATGGATGGCCATCATTACCTCCTTAAGTTCGTATAGCATTGCCTACTTTACAGAAATTGTGTGCGACTTCCCTCTTAACTCCGAGGAGATTGCCTTTTTTGAAACACTTTTTTTCCACGGTTTGGGCGAGTTTAGACTCGTAAACAACATTCCCCTGTCAACACGAACGCGGCTACGTGGCAATGGGAAGCGGCAAATCATAAAACCGCCGAGCACACGTAAAAAATCGGTTACCCAAGGCCCACTCCTGCTCAATGGCGGCGGCAAAGATGGCAGCGTATCCGCTCAGCTCCTTACCGAGAGCAATATGCCTTTTACGTGGTTCCAGCGAGGAGATTCAGTAGCTCAGAGAGATGTGACGGGCGTATGGGAGGCACCGGTGTTCGTTGTCACCAGGCACCTTGACCCCAAGCGTCTTAATCGTCGCTATAGCGGTCACCGTCCAATGAGCGCCGGCATTGCCATCTTAGCCCTACTTAGTGCCCATCTATATAACTATTCAGACGTCATAGCATCTAATGAAGCCTCTGCCAACGAAGGTAATGCAGAAATTGACGGCTTTACGGTGAATCATCAATACTCAAAGTCGTTCGCTTTTGAACGCGACATGCAGCATCTGCTGGATGCGTTCGGCATAGATGTGCACTACTTTAGCCTTTTAAGACCATTGCACGAACTACAAATTGCCTTTCTTGCTACTCGACTCAAACCTGCACAGCTGGAGGCAATAACGAGCTGCAATAATGGGACCAGTACCGGCACTTGGTGTATGTCCTGTGCCAAATGTGCCTTTGTCGCCCTTGTGATAACTGCTGCCGACCCATCCGCTGCTGCAGCTATATGGGGAGATTCGACTGCTCTCTGTACACCAGGTCTGCGCAAGCACCTTATCGCGCTGCTCGACCCAGGCGTTGACAAGCCGCTGGAATGCGTTGGTACGCTTGACGAATGCCAATTGGCTGCTTATCTGGTACTCGCCCGTCATGATCTGGCACTTGACGAGCCTACTCGTACCCTTCTGACCAAATATGCCACCTCGCGGAACGACTCGCTCCTTACCACGCTATTACCATCAGCTATACCAGCTGCGTATCAGAATATCGAAAAACACATCCAAGAAATCTTAGACGAAACGGTCAGTCGACTAACTATATAAGTGCTTAGCTCCACAAGCCACGTTTTTTGGGCTCGACGTAAAATGACTCAAGTAATTCTTTTTGCTTCTTCGTCAGTTTGGTGGGCGTATCAACAATAACCGTGACGATATGCGCACCACGTGTGTCGCGGTTGAGGTGCGGAACGCCGTGGCCGGAAAGTTTGAAATCGGTGCCGCTTTGTGTGCCGGCAGGTATCTTCATCCGAACTGGACCATCAACCGTATCTACATCAATTTCGACACCGAGGGCAGCATCAACCATGCTGACGTGTTCTTCGCTTAAGACGATATCACCCTCACGGGTAAACTTCTTATGGGCCTTTACGCGAATATTCACGTACAAATCACCCTTTGGGCCGTTGGCGACAGCTTCGCCATGCTCTCGCAAGCGGATGACCGAGCCGTCATCAACACCCGCAGGAATCTTCAGCGTCAGGTTGCTCGCACGGCGCTGAGTGCCTTTGCCGCGACAGACCGAACAGACTTTTTCGGGCACTTTGCCCGTGCCATGACAAGTTGGGCAAACGCTGGCTTGTTGAATATTACCAAAGATAGTCTGGGCTACGCGCACCACCTGGCCGGAGCCTTTACAGGTATCGCAGGTCTTGAGTTCATGGCCTGGTTCTACTGTCGTGCCCTTGCAGTGCTCGCAGGTATCATCCAAGTTGAGCGAAACGGTCTGCTCCGATCCAAAGATAGCTTGCTCGAAAGATATCTCCACCCTCGTTTCCACATCGCGGCCGCGTCGGGATTGCTGGCTTTGGCTACGACTACCGCCGCCAAAAAAACTCCCGAAGATATCGCCCAGGCCCAAATCCCCAAAGTCAAAATTAATATTCTGCCCGCCAAAACCACCGCCAAACGGATTACCACCATCTGAGGCTGCGCTGCTGCCCACGCCGGCATGACCAAACTGATCATAGCGTTGGCGCTTAGATGGCTCCTTTAGAATCTCATAAGCTTCGTTGATTTCTTTAAATTTCTCTTCGGAGCCGCCCTCTTTGTCCGGGTGGTACTGCACGGCCAGGCGACGAAACGCTTTCTTGATTTCGTCGGCGCTGGCGTCTTTCGCAACACCTAATATTTCGTAATAATCTCTCTTGGCCATAAAACCTGCCTTACAAATCGTCCGTGGGGACAATAGAGGGGGTAATTAACATACTATTTAGAATTGCTTTGGCGCGGGAGTCGTCCCCCATGGGGCTGTTCACCGCGTTGGCGATGACATACACTTCATGAGCTTTTTCGACTTCCCAGCGGACGATCAGCTCATACAGCGTACTCCGCCCTTGGTCCCGCTGCAACCATACCGTGCAACGGGGATTGGCATAGGCGAAGTGCTCGAACTCCTTACCCATACTCTGGTCAAGGCGCATAGCACGCTCATTGGAATTCCAGATCTTTTGGACCATGGCAAACGCGGAGCTACTGGCAATAGCGTGCACCTGCACGGTGAGTCGGTCGGAGCTGGGGTCTTTCTTTTTTATGCCAAACATATTGTCCTTATTGTCGCTTGGCTGGGGCTGTTTGTCCAGCCAAGCGACAGATCATAGAAGCTATTTCTCGTCGACGACTTCGCCTTCTACGGCGTCGTCTTTCTTGTCGTCGCCTGCTGCCCCTTCGCCAGCCTCTTCCCCTGGTTCATCTTTGGCAGCTTCGTACATTTTGGCGCCAATTGGCATCAGCTTGTCGTTAAGGGCCTTGGTTGCAGCTTCGAGAGCGTCTTTGTCTGCTTTTTCGTCAGCTACGACTTTCTTGGCTTCTTCGACGGCTTCGTCAAGTGTCTTTACATCTTCTTCGCTGAGCTTCTCTTTGTAGTCGCTCTTCATTTTTTCGCCCTGGTATACGGCGTTTTCGAGCAGATTGCGAGCTTCAACAGCTTCGCGCTTCTGTTTGTCTTCTTCAGCATGCGTCTCTGCCTCTTTGGCCATCTTTTCAACGTCAGCTTTGTCGAGGTTACCGGAGCCAGAGATAGTAATGCTCTGCTCTTTACCTGTGCCCTTGTCTTTAGCGGTCACGTTGAGGATGCCGTTAGCGTCGATGTTGAAAGTAACTTCAATTTGTGGCACACCGCGCGGGGCAGCAGGAATACCATCGAGCGTAAAGCGGCCGAGCGACTTGTTGTCGTTGCTCATACCGCGCTCGCCCTGGAGTACGTGTACCTCTACCTGAGGCTGGTTGTCGGCAGCAGTCGAGAATACTTCGGATTTGCTGGTCGGGATGGTGGTGTTGCGCTCAATGAGCTTGGTCATCACGCCGCCCATGGTCTCGATACCGAGCGACAGCGGCGTTACATCGAGCAGCAAAATGTCTTTGACGTCGCCCTGGAGTACGCCACCCTGAATAGCAGCGCCAACCGCGACGACTTCGTCAGGGTTCACGCCCTTCATAGGGTCTTTACCAAAGATGTTCTTCACTTTTTCCTGAACGGCTGGCATACGGGTCATGCCCCCCACTAGGACTACTGCGTCGATATCGCTCGCTTTGAGACCAGCATCTTTGAGGGCTTTTTCGCATGGTTCGGCAGTTTTGCTCACCAGGTCGGCTACCAGGCTCTCCAGCTTGGCACGAGTAAGCTTGTGCTCGAAGTGCTTAGGGCCATCGGCATCGGCAGTGAGGAAGGGCAGATTGACATCTACTTCTTGGGCAGTCGAGAGCTCGATCTTTGCTTTTTCGGCTTCGTCGCGCAAACGCTGCATGGCGGCTTTGTCGTCGCTGATGTCCATGCCATGCTCTTTCTTGAATTCGTCCACAAAGTAGTTAACGATAGTGCGGTCAAAGTCGGCACCGCCAAGGTGCGTATCGCCATTCGTGCTTTTGACTTCGAAGACGCCATCACCAAGTTCTAGAATCGAAACATCAAAGGTACCCCCACCAAGGTCGTATACAGCAATCTTTTCGTCTTTCTTACTGTCCTTGTCCAAGCCATAGGCTAAGGCGGCAGCCGTTGGTTCGTTGATGATGCGTTTTACTTCCAGACCGGCAATTTTGCCGGCGTCTTTTGTGGCCTGGCGCTGGCTGTCATCGAAGTAAGCAGGGACAGTGATCACCGCTTCGGTCACTGGCTCACCCAGGAAACTTTCGGCGTCGGCCTTAAGCTTGCCGAGGATCATAGCGCTAATTTCTTCTGGACTGTACTCTTTGTCGCCCATTTTTACCTTAACGCCACTGCCGCTCTTGACCATCTCGTAGCCCATGAGCTTGAGATCTTTTTGGACTTCTTTGTCTTCCCAGCGACGGCCAATGAGACGCTTTACCTCATACACGGTTTTCTTAGCGTTTGTTACCTGCTGACGGCGAGCCACCTGCCCGACCAGCCGTTCGTCGTTTTTGTTCACAGCAACAACCGACGGGGTCGTGCGATTGCCTTCGCTGTTAGTAATGATTTCCGGCTTACCAGACTGCATAACGGCCATAGCCGAGTTGGTAGTGCCGAGGTCGATGCCTATAATCTTTCCCATTAAAGTATCTCCTTTTGTATAACGTTTTTAAGTGAAGTTGAGGGAGCATTCCAGCTCCGTCGATTAGCAGCAAATACTATTGAGTGCTAATACCATTCTAGCATAAAAAACTAGCACTCTCCTGTCAAGAGTGCTAGCCCGGGAAGAGCAGTCTGCGCTTTGGGCTTTGCCCAAGCCCCGCGCGATGAGAAACCCTGAGAGGGGTGTCTCATTACCCCCAAGAGTGCTAATCTTCACACGTAAATCCTGGGCTATGAAATATAAGGCTATAATTGACAACTGTCTCTGTATTTTGGTACTATACAGTTATCACCATGACCGGATAGGCCTAAGGTTTCGACCGACCGCCGATGCCGGTCTTTTGATACTCTATAGACTTCCTAAGTAAGTTCATATGGATGATGTATCGAGAGAAGGGCTTAAGTAATTTCGAATATTTATGATTCGGCGTCACGACGTGCATGAGCTTATTTTTCTCTTCGAGAAACTCTAAAAGGCACGCAAAATCTCCATCACCACTAACAATTATAGCCTTATCGTAGTTGGGAAACTCAATAGCTGCCGCATGTAATACAAGTTCGGCGTCAACATTCCCCTTAACTGTTTCTTTATCATTTTCAAAGTATCGAACAGTCGGCTTAAAAACCAACGTAAAGCCCGCAGCCCGCAATTGCGTATATAACGTTTGATTATTGGTAACCATGCCGATGAACATAAAGGCCTGTCCGACGCCATACTTGTTTTTTAAGTATAGACGGAACTTCTTGTAGTCGATCTGCCAACCAGATGAACGAACGCCCAAGTGTAGATTCTGACTATCAATAAAAGCAAAATTTCTTGGTTTAGGCATGTTCAGCCCTGGTCTCTCTTGACGCTCACGCTGAAGTCTATGCATATGCTCGGATTCTGTTTTTCAAACTCTTTTATATCACGAGCAATTGATTCAAGACTTACGTTCCTGCCAAGCTCATTGCTACTACTTGTTTCCAACGCATGTCTTCCTTCTTGCGTAAGCTGAACCTGCGCAAGTATTTTCGGCGTGCCCTCAGTGTAGAGAGGTTTTACGAGATCGTAGTGCTTAAGGTCGGTCAGGCGATTTGTAAGCCATTTTCTGTTCTGCTCAGAAGAGTTTAAGCTACGTCCTGTCACCTCAAATATTTCATCAACGGTACGCACAGTTATAGCCGAATCTTCAAATAAACTTCTCAGGGCCTCAACAGCAGCCTTGTAGGAAATGTACTTACCCATAATTCTTATGCTAGCACCTCGAATCGCCTCTCGCAACGATTTAATGGGTGATATCAAACGAGAGGCGCGATTATAGCATGAGGTTCGTATGTACACACTGCCCTGGCCGCTTTTTCCAGGTAGCGCTGCGCTAAAATAGCCGCAGCAGAAAGTTACCAATGGATCGCATCATTCTAGTGAGGGGATCGTTTTGATCCAAGCCAGGCATTTTTTCGGCCATCGCTACTCCGGGCGAACGCGGACCATGGCGTGGCGCAGCACCTCGTTGCCCATTTGGTAGCCGGACTGCAGCTCTTCGCTGACCACTTCTTGCTCACCGTCGCCCTCTTCCATGCTGACGGCTTCGTGGAAGTGTGGATTAAACAACTCGCCGACGGTCTTGATCTTCTGTACACCCAGGTCGGCCAGCACTTTCTCGAACTGTTTAACGACACCGGTAACACCTTTGACGAAGTCGTTTTCCTGTAAGTCTTTAGGAACATGCTTGAGCGAACGCTCAAAATTATCAATAACTGGCAGCAGGTCACGAAGTACAGCCGCCTTGGCAGTCACCCGCAGGGCAGCCAACTGCTCGTCATAGCGGCGGCGCAGATTCACGGCATCGGCCCGCTCGCGCTGCAGGGCCTCGGTTAAGTCGTCCATCTGCTGTTGCAGGGTAGCTACATCTACTTGGGATTGGTCATCTTTTGGCTGTTTACTCATATAATACTTCCTCTAATGTTTTACCTGCGCGGCCGACGAGATTCATCACCTCGCGGTAGTTTTGACGTGTGGGACCCAATACGCCGATGTAACTACGATCTGAGTATGGGCTATGAAAACGGCTGATAATCAGGCTGCAGCCAGCACTCCTCCCCACCGGATTCTCTTTGCCGATATAGACGCTTAGGGGTTGATTCGGCGCTGCTTCGCGCAACCACGGCTCAAGATTATCGAGTAGCACGGCCACCTGCTGCACCTGTCCCGCCTGCATAAATTCCGGCTGGCCGAACAGATTAGACAAACCGCTCATATACAGCTGATTGCCGATGGTGGCAATACCTAAGTTATGGGTGAGTTCTACTAGGGTGTCCACTGCATTACGAATGGTCCGCTCCGGCATACCGGCATCTTGTACGCGAGCAGTCAAGGCGCGCTCTCCACGGCGCTCGGGCTGCGCTTCTTTTTCTTCGGCCAGGCTGTTCACGTACAAGCGGTAGCCTTTATCGGTCGGTACCCGCCCCGCACTGGTGTGCGGCTGCTGAATGTAGCCCAGGCGCTCCAGTTCGGCCATCTCGGCGCGAATAGTGGCACTGCTCACCCCGAATACCTTGGCGAGCAGGCTTGAGCCAACCGGGCTGGCCACTTCAGCATACTGCTCCACAATAGAACGCAAAATCTGCTCTTGTCTGGTTGTCATACTGCTCCCATCATAAAATCTTAGCACTCAAACGTCAAGAGTGCTAGCATGGAAGAACAGCGGGCACGGGAGGGCTAGAGAACCGCGCGAGTGCCGCTTAGCAGCTGCTCTGCAACCCTTTTCGCAACCTGTTGTTGGTTGGGGTCGAGATCTTGGCCATGGGCGAGCTGATCAACTTGCTCCACGGCATGTTCAAGGTTGTCGTTGACAACAATCTTGAAATAATCACGCTCTTTAGGGGCGGCAAAAATCTTGGCCGCCGTCTCCAGACGTCTGCGATGTTCTTCAGGTAGTAATGTGCCGCGGCCACGGAGGCGCGCTTGCCAGGTGTCAAAGTCGGGCGGTAAAACCATAATAATAATTGTGTCCGGCTTGACTCCGATGATGCTCTCCACACCGCCAAGATCAACATCAGCAATCGCAATACGTTGCATGTCGTGCGCCTTCTGCAGTTCACGGATGCTGATGCCGGATACTTGCTGGCCATGGATCAGCTCTGCTTCTAAAAAATCACCGTTTTTGATGTCGGCTAGCATGTCAACTTCTGAGCGGAACCAATAGGCCACGCCATTCTGCTCCAGAGCGCCGTCGTTGATACGCGGCGGCCGGGTGGTGTCGGAAACAACGAAGTAATAGTCATCTTTTTGTAGTTGCAGTAGCCGATTAATAATCGTATTACGCCCGGAGGAGCTAGGTCCGGTAAGCAGCACCAATCTGGTTTGGTCGAGTACGGCTTGCGCTTCTGGATTCATCCGATACTGTTCGAGCGCTTGCCTAAAGGCTGCGGGATTTTGCAAATGGGGAGCAGCCGCAGGAGCTGGTGGTTCAGGCGTTATCATGCGCTCAACTATACAAAACTGCAGATGCCTTGCATAGTGGCATGTTTACGCGTAAAAATCGGGTACCTGCGCATAGGCGCGAGATATTAACGCGTACTTGACTTCCTTTGAAGGCCGACAACGAAGAACGATAAACGCTGCCGGCCTTCAAAGAAAGCGAAGGTAGACTATGTACGAGCTGCAGTGTAAGGATAATTACCCCTAACTGGCAATAGGGCGTTTAATCTGTTTGGCGTTGTATTTTTTAGAAATAGGGAGTTAAAAACTAGTCCCGTTTGAGCATGACCGTAAAGGCTTCAGCGGGAATTTCGACTTTTCCGAACTTCTTCAATCGTTTTTTACCTTTGGCTTGTTTGGCAAGTACCTTCTTTTTGCGCGACACATCCCCGCCGTACAAACCAGTAGTCACATCTTTGCGGTACGCGCTGATATCCTCACGGGCAATAAACCGGGCGCCGATTGCGGCCTGCAAGCTTACGGCGAACTGATGGCGTGGGATTACTTCCTTTAGCTTTTCGACAATCTCACGTCCCAAGCGCTCCGACTCAGTGCGGTGCACCATAATGCTCAGGGAGTCCATTTTTTCGCCTGCAACATAAAAATCGAGCTTCACTAGATCTTCGGCACGGTAGTCGGCCAGCTCATAGTTGAATGAACCATAGCCGCTAGTGATACTCTTCAGCTGGTCATAAAAATCGGTTAACAGATTGGCTAGCGGAGCCTCAAAGCTAATCAACGCGCGCTCGTCGATATAGCTGAGGTTTTTATGTAAGCCGCGCTTGCTATTAATGAGTTGGATCAGCGAGCCGACATATCCATTAGGGGCAACGATCTCACCCTTAATCCAGGGCTCGCGGATTTCCTGGATGCGCGCCACGTCGGGCAGATCTGCAGCACTCTTAATATCAATCTCCTCACCAGTTACCAGGGTCACTTGGTAATCGGTGGATGGGTTAGTGACAACCAGGTCAAGATTATACTCGCGCTCCAACCGCTCACGCACTATGTCCATGTGCAGGAGGCCCAAAAAGCCGACCCGGATACCAAAACCTAGCACGGGGGAGTTCTCCAGATCGTATTGCAAGGCTGAATCGCTCAGGCTCAGCTTTTCGATAGCATCCTTGAGGTCCTGGTAGTGCTCGTTACTTTCGGGGAAAAAACCAGCATAGACGAAGGGGTGTACGTCCATATAGCCTGGTAAAGCGTCCACAGCTGGATTCTTAGCCAAAGTTACCGTATCGCCCACCCGGGCTTCGCGCGTAGACTTCAGGTTCGTCACGATATAGCCAATTTCGCCCGTCTCGATACCGCTCAGTGCCGACATGTCCGGCTTGAGCGCCCCAACCTCCAGGGCCAGGCCTTGGCTACTATTAGCCATCATCTGAATCTGGTCACCCTTGCCAATGCGGCCGTCTACCGTCCGGACATAGAGAATGACACCCCGGTACTCATCATAGTAACTATCAAAAATGAGTGCGCGGGTAGGGGCAGAGGTGTCGCCGCTTGGCGCAGGAACGTCGCTGATCACCCGTTCCAGTACCGCTTCCACGCCCTTGCCCGTCTTAGCGGAAATCTGCAAGATGTCTTCGAACTTACAACCCAACAAGCTAACAATCTCGGCGCCCACACGCTCGACATCTGCGGCCGGCAGATCAATTTTGTTCAGCACGGGGATAATGGTGAGGTCGGCAGCGATCGCCAAATACACATTGGCTAACGTCTGCGCCTGCATACCTTGGGTAGCGTCAACAATCAGGATAGCGCCCTCGCAGGCCTCAAGGCTCCGGGACACTTCGTAACTAAAATCGACATGCCCCGGTGTATCAATCAAATTTAGCTGATACTTTTGGTAGTCCATGCGTACCGGCTGCAACTTGATAGTGATACCGCGTTCACGCTCCAGATCCATACGGTCGAGCAACTGCTCCTTCATAAGCCGCTTTTCAACCGTCCCCGTCACCTCTAACAACCGGTCGGCCAACGTCGACTTACCATGGTCGATATGCGCGATAATGCAAAAGTTACGAATATGATCTTGGTTCATTGTCGTTTATTATAACAGAGGTAGACTTTATACCTATTAGATACACTAAGATAATTATATTAATGTCCATACATTGACCTGTTGTCAATCATATAGTAAACTATAAGATATGACATTCGAGGTTGGCTGGGATGAAGTCCCTCTGGCTCCTATAATTCCTGCCGAATTGCGGGATGTTTTTGATATACTTGGCAAAAACAACAATCAATTTGTTGGCTTCCAGGACGCATTGACAGCAAAAGCAGAAGCTGAAGGCTGGCACGATCCTGACGGCCCGTGGTTTAGCATTGACGGTTACTTCAGAGCTGATATGCAAGGTCGCCAGGTCATCCTTGGAAAACACGACTTAACAGAGGATGGCAAGCCTGGAAAGTTGGAATCGCAAGAGCCCCTCTATAGCCCCCTTAGAGATGCAAGAGGGTTGAATCCGCTAATCGATCGTTATACTGATGGGCAATACGGTAGGGAGGCAGCTCAACCATTGACCGAAAAGGAAATAGAGCTGGTTGAAGCCGATATTCCGCCACAGTACAGAAATTACAATCGCGAGTTGGTTCAACACGGCGTATTTTTGGCAGCACTTCGTCAAGCTGGACGATTTGCCCCAACGGAGCGCGGACGCTACGTTATGTTCCGCGGCCAAGACGGACTACTGAAGATTGCACCAAACTTGCCAATATCCCGCGCCGCGCTTATTAAGGCTGGTTTTACAGAAGATAAAGACCGCAGCCTATTCGATGGATCGCTAGTACCAGTCATCGATGACTACCACACTCCAGTCTCCGAACAAGGGAGAGCCGACCCATATTATCTCGAGGTTGCTAATCATTGGCGGAAAGCTCAAGATACATTTATCGATGACGCTCCAGGAAGTACGCGAGTATTTCCTGTTCATGATATGGACGATACCCGAGCATTTGCCACTTACGTCGCTTACAAACCTGACCCTAAATCAACTCCTGACGTGCTTGCTGGGGTTGCTGAGCGCGGTCCAATGACTGCAGAGCTGGCAATTTTCTTAGGCAATACTGCAGCTGAGTTGTCCCGACTTGCTGGCCTTGCGAAAAGGCATATGGCATTCGCCGTAGATCAAAGTCAGGGCGGCAGACAAGGCATAGGGAGGCCAGAGGGCTTTGCGCCAAACGAGATAGGACACTTACGAATACTGCTAGCCGCCGAGCAATCGCTTTACCGCCCAGGCGATCCTGAGTATGTACTCGCAGCTGAACTGCTTGCTATCTTTACCGCAGGCACGGAATAGCACAAGCATCCTGAAGCCTAAAAGTTCAAATATTTCCAAATTGATTATTTTAGTTAAACCAATACGCGCCGCGGATGGGTTTGAGGACGATGCGCTTGAGCCATACAAAGACTGGCCGGGCTTCTTCCAGGCCAAACAAGCCAGAAATCGCAATGTGCACACTAAATACAGCAAACCCAATAGCTGCCAGCTTGCCACCTAAGGTAATAGGACCGACGTCACGCGCGCCTAAGGGGAAGACCGAGACGGCAATATAGCCCGCCAGCATACTAAACCCAGTGACCGATATAATGCGGACAACACCGCCCCAGAATACCTTGTTAAGCAACCCGCGGTCGCGAAACACCATGATTGTGCCAAGCACCAACACTTCGGCCATAGAAGCCAGCGATGCCGACAAGGCTAACCCGGCAATCCCATATGATGATTTGCGCGCCAAAACGGCAGCCAAGATGATGTTGAGCGTAATTGTAAATACCGATACGACAAGTGGCGTTCTGGTGTCTTTGCGGGCATAAAACCAGCGTGAAACAATAGTATAGAGGGTGCGGAAGAAGATAGCCACGGTAAGAAAACCGAAAATCAACGCAATCGACTTTGAGTTTTCGCCGAAGATAAGTCGGGCGAAATACCCCCGCGCGAAGTACGTAATAATGACGACAGGCAACGTCACCCAAATCATAAACCGCAGAATCCGCAAGAAATCTTTGCGGAACAAATCAGGCCGGCCTTGGCTTAATCTGGCTGCGAGACGGGGAAAGGCTGCAGTAGAAATTGCCGTGCCGATAAGTAGTGTTGGCGCCGCCTGCAATGTCGATGCGTTGTTGTAGTAGCTAATATTCCCTTCACCTAATCGTCGGGCAAAGTTGATCTCAACAATGGTCTGCAGCTGGTCCATCCCTTGGTCTAAGGCCCGCGGCGGTAGCTGTTTGAGCACCGTGCGGAAGTCACTGCTGCGCCAGATAATTCTCGGCTTCCAGGTGAATCGAGTCCCAGTCAGCCCGACACATACTACCGCGAGCTGGGCAAACGCGCCAACCATGGCACCAACTCCGAGACCCTTAATGCCGAAGCTAGAGTGCCGGAACACATAAATGCTAACGATGATCGACAAGTTATAGAACAGGGGTGCGATAGCGAAAAAGAAAAACCGGCCAAGGGTTTGCTGCACGCTGGTTAGAATGCCGGAGATGGTGAATAACAGGGGATTGAGTGCCAAAAAGCGCATGATTACCGCTGCATCGTGCAGCTGGGTCGGCTTTAGGCTGGGCGCCACTATATGGTGAATAAGCGGCTCGGCGAACAGCAAGATAATCACTGCAATCGCGCTCATCACTATACTTAGCATGTTAAGCAAGCTCGAGGAGACCTCCCACATACCCTTACGATCACCCTTTGCCAGCCTGTCGGCTAGCACGGGGATGAATGCCACACCCAGTACTCCCGCAGCGATGGTATAGAAAAAGAAATCCGGAATGCTAAAGGCCGCGAAATACGAATCAGTGTTGTGAGGCCCGGTAGCCAAAAAGTTGCTGTTCACCAGCTTGGTACGGAAGATGCCGAGCAATTGACCAACTAAGCCAGAGCCAATCAGCAACAGGGCGACATTCGAGAGGGGAATGCGCTTCTTTGTTTTTGCTGGGATAGATTTTTCCTGCATGGATGGCTGTTTTTTCGGACAAAGGTTACTCGTCTTGCCCATAAGTATATAGCTTTCGGCTTACGCGGCCTACCCCAAAAGGCTGTAAAAAACAGATCGAAATATGTAGGAGGGTAGTCTAGGAGACACCTCCTATAGCCACCTAATAGAGTCAGGCGTAGTGCAGCCAGACCGACTTTGGTCGGCCTGCGCGAAAACGCTCTATTAGGTGGCTATAGGAGGTGTCTCCAGCAAATAATCTGCCCATTGACAGTTGTTGATGAGCAGGTTGCCTACAACGAAACAGTTAGTACAGCGCAGCTGCTTTGGGCATAGCGGTACCCTTGAGCAATTGCTTCACTTCTTCGGCTTCGACAGTTTCTTTTTCGAGCAGCCGATCCTTGAGAGCTTTGAGCTTTTCGACGTTAGCCTTAATGACCTCACGGGCGCGAGTGGCTGCTTCGGTAATCAACGCTTCCACTTCGTCATCGATGACTTTGGCGGTCTCATCGGAGTAATCGCGCTCGTGCACCAAACGGTCGAGCATCATGCCATCGTCAATGTGGAAGACTTGGTCGCGCAACTTCTTGCCCATACCCTGGTTGATCACCATGTCGCGGGCCAATTCGGCAGCTTTTTGCAGGTCACTGCCTGCGCCGGTGGTAACGTGATCAAGCCCATAGATCACCTCTTCGGCAATACGGCCACCGAGCATACGAGCTAACACATCCTTGTATTCGACAATTGAGTGGTATGACTTGTCTTCGGGCGGAATAAACCAGGTAACACCGCCGGTACCGCCACGGGGGATAATCGTCACCTTGTGCACTAGATCGCTGTCAGGCAACACGTGTCCCACAATAGCGTGTCCGGCTTCATGGAAGGCGGTGATCTCCTTCTCGCGGTCGTTCATAACCTTGCTCTTGCGCTCCGGCCCAATGGCAACTTTTTCGAAGGCCGCAGTGACATCCTCACCGCTGATCTCCTTGTGGTTCAGGCGAGCGGCAATGATGGCCGATTCGTTGGCGATGTTGGCGAGGTCGGCACCGCTGCTACCGGCAGATTTGGCAGCTAGAGCATCAAGATCGACATGCGCGGCCAGTGGTTTCTTCTGGAAATGCACCTTGAGGATTGCTTCGCGGTCCTTGCGGTCGGGAAGATCAATATTTACACGGCGGTCAAAACGACCAGGGCGAAGCAGGGCAGGGTCGAGCACATCGGCACGGTTGGTCGCTGCCAGGACGATAACATTTTGACCTTGTTCGAAACCGTCCATTTCTACCAGAATCTGGTTGAGTGTTTGCTCACGCTCGTCGTGGCCACCACCCATGCCGCTGCCGCGTTTGCGACCCACAGCGTCAATTTCGTCAACAAATATAATGCACGGCGCATTCTTTTTCGCCTTCGCAAACAAATCACGAACACGACTGGCACCCACACCAACGAACATCTCAACAAATTCCGAACCCGAAATGCTAAAGAATGGCACGTTGGCCTCGCCAGCTACAGCCCGGGCGAGCATCGTTTTACCAGTTCCCGGAGGCCCAACTAGTAAAACACCCTTTGGAATACGCGCGCCGAGATTGGCAAACTTCTTAGGGTATTTCAAAAATTCGACGACCTCCTGCAAATCCTGCTTCGCTTCATCACTACCGGCAATATCGGTAAATGTCACCTTATCTTTTTCGTTCCCGTAGAGACGAGCCTTGCTCTTACCGAAACTCAGGGCTTGATTCCCTTGCCCTTGAGCGCTACGGAGCATGATAAACAATATGCCGCTAATGATAATAACGGGCAGCAAGGATATGCCAATGCTGGCAAACGTCGACCCGGCGCTACTCGCGGGCTTGGGCTCCACATTAACCGTATTCAGGTTAAAACCCTCATCCTTGAGTGTGGCATTTTGCTCCATGTAGGACTTGAGTGTGGCATGGTCGTCACCTTTTTTGGTGATCGTAATTTGGTTGCCGTTTACTTCCAATTTGCTGTATTGCCCTTGATTTGAAGCATTCACTGCCTCGGTCAACGAAACTGTTTTGAGCGTGCCAGACTGCCCATAGGCAGCGATCACAATCAAAGCAAAAATAATGAGTAGAGCAATAAATCCGGCACTTCTAAAACCGCGTTTGCTATTCCCTGGCCGCTTGGGATTAGCACGGAACGTCTTCTTGGGGTTGTCCATATTAGGCCATTATACACGACACTCTTATGAACGGTGTACGAGAATGATGTGGTTTTTGCCTATTTCCAGGTAGTGCTGTTTATTGATGTCTGCTCGCTTGCCCAGGCGGCCCGTTTTCATAAAAACTACCAGGCGATTAATAGCCCGTTTATCATAGTGAACGTTTGCTGTGCGTAAAAAATCTACCAGTACCGCACAAGACACCGGGTACGGCAATTGTATAAACCATGCCGACTCAATGCGTCCGGACTGTACATGCCCCTGCTCTACTTGCTGAAGCAGCTGTTGCATTTCGTCGTTCTGCCGTGCGGCCTGTTGAATATAATTTAAGAAGGCGGTGCGTGTTTCCGCACTCAAGAGTGGCGTGATGGCATGGCGTATATGGTTGCGAAGGTAACGATCATCCTGATTCGTGCTATCTTCGCGCCACTTCAGGTGACGCTGGTGAGCGTAGGCCAACAGCTCGGCTTTCGATGTATGCAACAACGGGCGGGTGAGCGTATCATTTGACTGTAATGCACTCAAACCGCGGGGTCCTGTCCCTCGCAAAAGGTTAATGATAGCCGTCTCAATAACGTCGTCCTGATGATGTGCCGTAATGACAGCTACTGCGCCCTGCGCTGCTTGCACGCGGCGCAAAAAATCGTACCGGGCATTTCTGGCTCTAGCCTCGCTCGTATCTGGACCAAGTGCACCATGCTCATAGACAAAGAGCAGGCCGTAACGCTCTGCAGCCCGTTGCACGAGAAGCCGGTCATCGTCAGAATCAGGCCGGATGCCATGCTCAAAATGGGCAATCACCAGTTCGAGTCCCGTTTGTCCAGCTAGCATATCCAGCAGCGCCATCGAGTCAACACCACCGCTCACGGCTACAATGTACTTACCAGGTTTCAGTTTGATCTCCATTGACTATAATGTACCAGAGAAGTCTATCTGATGTATTGAGCACGCTCAGAAACTGCTGGCAACACTAGCCAACAGAGACAAGATCTGGTATATTTAATCCGTTCAAACTTCTTCTGATTCTAGAAGAACGACAACAAAATATGGCGGCGTAGCTCAGCTGGTTAGAGCACAGGACTCATAAGCCTGGGGTCATAGGTTCAAGTCCTATCGCCGCTACCACAATAGGATTTTTAGCGCTTTCGGGCGCTAATTTTTGTATTAACAGATACGATTTGTTCAATTCGATAGTTCCAAAACCCGTCTCAAAGTCATAGGCCAGTCCACGTGGGAAAAGTGTCCGCTGCACAGCCTTTTGTATCTGTACAGGTGCTCTGTTCCAAAACTCTGCGGGGCTTTTCATAAACAGCAACGCATTATCTATAACCTGTTCTTTTTGGTCGGCATACTCGTCGGCTTCGACTTTCTTTTGCAGGTAATCCGACAGCTCCGCATCAATTTCTTTCACGGCCGTTTCTTTATCAGCATAGCTAATCTCGTCTTTGGTAAACTTACGAATCGTGCGAGCGCGTTCAGCTTGTAGCGTTTCGATTTCTTTATTGATTTGGTGTGCGGTACTAAGCGCTTCATCATATTCATCACACCAGCGCGTCAGCACAATCGTCTTAAATACTTTAAGCCGTCCGTCTTTGTAGCGAACGCGCGACAATATCTCCGTAAACTCTTTGTGGATTTCTTCACTAGACTTACTAACTTTTTTACCAACAACAGAAGTCTTACAGTACATGCAGCCATAACGCGGGTATTTAATGCCGCTTGCACCTTTAGGAGCGCTGCCGGTTACAAAGTTGCCGCAATATGCACAGCACAGGAAATCACGGCGCAGTGGATAGTCGCTCTCATCGCTTTTAGTGAATAATTTTTGCTTGCCAGCTAAGATGCGCTGATTTTTATTGAAAGTCAGTTCACTGATAAGCGGCTTGTGGAGGCCGACATACCGATTACCATTCGTATACTTTGATTGAATGTAGCCTGCGTAGATCGGATTCTTGAGTGTGTTTTCGATAGTCTGCCAGGTGCGTTTGCCACCCTTACCGTTACGTATACCTAATTCATATGCGAGGTCGGCCGCCTGACGTACCGTATACTGACCAGTTGCAAAGGTCTCCAAAAATAGTTTCATTTTTGGCGCTAAATCCGGATGGGGTGCGATAGTCGTAACACCAAGCGGCGTCCGGTCTTTGATGTAACCAATGGGCGCATCATGCGGCCAACCACCCTGCTCTAGCCGTTTCTTCATGCCCTCGGTCGTACGGTGCGTACGAACCTCATTATCGAACTGCGCAAAGCCAGACAGCACTGTTTCCATGAGCTTGCCCGTTGGACTTTCGTCTATGGGCTCTGTGACCGACATGAGCGTTACACCGCTCTTTCGTAACACCGCCCGCAACATAACGTGGTCGTCCGAGTTGCGCGCGAAACGGTCTAATTTCCATACAATGCAGCACTGAACCGAGCCTTTAGCTCTGCGACAGAACTCCAACATGCGAAGCAGCTCTGGCCGATTCGTAGCTTTCGCTGATTCACCTTCGTCACGGAATATATTCTCTTTTGGAAGATTCCAGCCCTTGCCCTCGGCAAAATCCGCACACGCCTTTTGCTGCATATCCAGGCTTGTACCCTGCACTTGTTCGTCCGTCGACACCCTTACATATACAACACAATCCATAGTTAGAACTATAATAACACCTAAGTATCAGGTGTGTTTTCTTTACTTTTGAACTTCTGCACTTCTTTAAGTGCATACTGTGCAATTATGTCAAACTCTTCTATCATTTTCTGTATTTCTGCATCGGTCATTTCAGCCGCCTCATCACCTAATAAGACTTTGGCTTGCTCAATAGTCATAACTTGATCGCCGCGAATACGCATAAGCGCATTAAAGCAAAGCTACTGGCAAGTGAATTCTCGTGAATTTCTTAGAGGTAATTTACAAAAAATAGAAAACTTTGGTAGTAATCTTAAAGACCTCTAGACCCATAGTCATTCGCTTAATAGTCGCATCAATCCTTACAATTGTTCCATGTATCGACTTCGCCGTCATAAGACCTTTGGCCTCCTGCCCGAATTGGTCCGCCAGTTCTGCTGTGTAAAATTTTGTGGTCTTCTTCGGCGAACCGCTGGACTTTTTAAACATGTGACCCAGTAAAGCAGCTTCGTTGCCTTCGAAAGGTATTTTGAAAAAGTGGGTTATATAAAGCTCGTTCGCCTTATGATCAAACCTAAGCTTTATAAGCTCGCTGCGTACAAATACATTTTTGCTTATATCTTGTTGTAGGTTTTCCACCTTTGCATCAAGCAGGTCAATTTTCAGCTCTAAGTCCACCATCTTCATGTAGACCATTTGCAACAATCGTTCTGGGCTGAGTTCTTCTTCGCCATTATTTGCGGTCATATTCCTATTATTGCATTACTCTTCAGAAAAATTTTGCGCGCGCACCGAATACAGAACATCAAAAGGCAAAAGAGAAGGTAGGGGTATGTTTGTTTTAGCTTAGATCTGTTGGTAGAGTTTCTAGATTTTAATAGCTACATGGACAGTCGCACAAGTTCTTGTACGACGTCCTACTTCCAAGCAGGGTCATCGTACAATAGCCGCCCATTGTACGACGCCCTGGTCTGCTTGGAAATAACACCCCTTGTTTTAAGGAGGGGGGCGGAAACACATTCCCGTATAGATAGAGTAGGTTTTTTAGGTTCCTACCCCTGTGGGTTGTCTAAAGACCCCAAGCCTGTTTCAGTAGCTCATATTCAGCAACATATCCCCGGTTCTTCAACTCTCGTAGATAAACTGGTCGTGGTGGAATGTTACTGTAGTAGACATCCGAGGAAGAGGTCGATAAACCACCGCCTGACGCAGTAGATAATCCGCCACCGTGCGCAGTAGATAGACCACCACCGTGCGCTGTTGAGAGGCCCCCTCCATGGGCTGTAGATAATCCTCCGCCATGAGCCGTGGATAAACCACCTCCATGAGCTGTAGACATGCCGCCACCATGTGCCGTCGACATACCCCCTCCGTGTGCGGTGGATGCCCCGCCACCATGAGCAGTGGACATCCCACCACCGTGCGCAGTAGAAAGGCCTCCACCATGTGCCGTTGAACTATTCCTTGGCCATCCTCTGTTAACTTCCTCCATACTGTACACCTCCTTTATAATCACATATTACTCCAAAAAATGCGGGCTTAAGAGGTGTAATAGCGGTCATGCACAGCGTGAGCTACTTGAGTAGCTTGCCAGGATCAATATTTAGCGCCTTAGCAATGCGCCATAGTGTAAAGGCGCTGGGTGAATATGTACCCGTTTCGATATGCCCCACGTATGTTCTATAAAAGCCCGCCATATCTGCAAGCTCTTCTTGTGATAGCTTCTTCTTTTCGCGTTCGGCGCGCACTCTTTGGCCAATCTCTTTAGTGAGCTTATCCTTTAGGGCATCTAGCTCGCGGTCAGACATTTTACCAATAGCTTTCATTACCTCCCATTACAGGCGATATGCTATGAATACTCCACGCAGTACTCATGGAGTTTATGCGTCTCTTTGTGTATTATCGTAAGTAATCACATACGCAGTAAACATGGAGTAATTTGTGAAGCATCAAAACAACTATCGTAAGCGCCTGAATATAAAGTCGTACGCACTGAATATGCTATTCGCGCTGCCAACATTCGTAACAGCCAACATGCTTGCCCGCAACCAAAACGCCCAGGAGTTCGCTGGATTCGCCATGCTCGTAGCACTGGCGCTGGCTGTGCCAATCGTCTACTGGACTATCCAGCGTTTGCACGACGCGAATAAAACCGGTTGGTTCGCTCTTGCACTCGTACCACCATTTACTATCTTCCTTTTAGCTTACACTCTAGCTGCCAGTAGTACTGGTGAGAATACAGCTTTGTCTTTCTTCGGCATACGCCTCAAAGGCGCATGGCGCATCATTGCTGCCGTAGCAACTGCACTATTCATGACTTACCTCACTGCTCTGTTTGTTACATTCCTAACCGATAAAGGTATTACTGGCTAGCTTATGGATGCCGATGACACTGCAAAAGTGGCTGAATACTTTGAGCTATTGATGGAGATTGAGCAGTCGCTAGATACACCCTTAAACTAATTGTTAAACAGGGGTGTATACTGTCCTCAAGGAGGCGACCATGAAAGTAAAAGTTACTGATTTGCGCGAGAAAGTAATAGCTGGGGTTGAAAAACTCGGTTACACAGGAAATGACGCGGCGACCATTGCAGAAGTGCTACTGTACGCCCAACTGCGCGGCAATAACCAAGGTATTACCAAAATTGCTACCGGCGGCGTGCCAAAAGCAAGCGACATCGAGGAATTGCGCGTTACCATAGAAAACAAGTGTGGCGCCCTGCTCTCTGGCGGGCATTCAATGGTCGCAACTGCTAAGGCGGCAGATATGGCAGTAGACCTGGCAAACATGCACGGCGTCGGCATAGTCTGCTCCAATCATACATTCACTTCATCAGGCGCAATCGGTTACTTTTCGAGAAGGATCGCACAAAAGGGCTACATCGGTTTTGTTTGCGTGGGCAATGGCTCCTTTGCATTCGTTGCACCAAGCGGCTCCGCAGAGCCCAAGCTCGGCACTAACCCATTCTCATATGCATTTCCATACACTGGCGGCGAAGTTGTGTTCGATAACGCCACCGCCGCAATGGCATTCTTTGGTATCGTGGAAGCAAAGCTTAAAGGCGAAGCACTGCCCGCTGGCATCGGCTTCGATAAAGACGGCAAGCCAAGCACCGATGCGGCCGAAGTTCTCGATGGTTCTATTTCCACCTTCGCAGCTCACAAGGGTTTTGGTCTATCACTATTCGTGCAGATGCTGGGTAGCGCATTTTCTCTCGCCGGTATTTCCGGTTCACATAAAGAAGACGGCTCCGGTACGTTCGTACTTGCCATTGATGCTGGTTTGCTTGCAGGTAAAGATGAGTTCATGAAGCGCAGCACAGAATTGGTTGACCATATTAAAAGCGCCAAGCCACTTGATGGCCGGCAAGTTGTATTGCCTGGCGAGCACGGCGATGCTTTAGCAAAGCAAGCGGAAGAAACCGGCGAGATTGAGGTTGCGGACGCAATTTGGCACGAACTGTGTAGCTTTGTAGGCAATTAGGCACCACCGCCTCGTTCACTACTAATAGTAGATTTTTTGCTAAAGGTCTATAATTATTGTGAAATGGAGTTCACGAGAGTAAAGATGGTTGCTTTTGCACCCTTGGCTAACGCCGAGGCGGTTCGTGACACATTAGGAAACACCGAGTCATCACTATGATAAAGCTCTACTTCTCGGATTATTTTGGGGTAAATAAGCAAACACTGTACGATTACGGCACAATCGACATCTCCTTGGTTACCGATCTTCCTCTGTTCATAGACCCTTTTCTTCTGTTTAACAGCGAGGACAAAATCTATCGAGCCCTTCACGATAACATAATCCAGTACCTACGCTTTCTTCGGGATAAGTCCATCAGCAAAGCAACTGTTACAGACGGTGAGCTCCGAGCGTGGTACTGCTTTAAAGAAGTTCAGCAAAACTGGCTTGGCTACACGGTACTAGGCAATTCCGGCAGCGGGCTAGGTATGGATTTCGCCAGAAACTTACATGCCAACCTACACAAGATCTTCACCACGTTTGGTGATGAGGAAATTACCGCCGGGAGTCACCTCGAAAAGCTCTGCCTCGTCAAAGACAATATTGGCAAAGATAACATCAGCGACTTCACAACTAATCTTATTAAAGGCTTCCTGCTGGACTACACTGAAAAGTTTGCCGCGGCCAATATTCCCGCGCACCGCCTGCGTAAGTTCACCGTGCGACGCGTTGACTTTAATTACACGACTGAAACATGGGTTGATAAAACGTATACCCTCCCTGTCTTTAATGACGACTACGTTCTTCTGTCGCCAAGGAATATTCTGACCAAAGATGATACATGGATTAACCGAGAAGACCTTGTTGGTTATTTCGATGAAATACCATCGGCAATTTCCAACGAGCAGCTACGCGATCAGGTCAATAACTACTTCCGATCCCAACTTCCCCCGCCAACGCGCAAAAAGAAAGGCCCTACAAAGAAAGAGCGTAATAAGGCTGCCGTCGCTACCATTCATGAGTTTCCAGAACTTATCGATTACTACATTAAGCTCAAGGAACAGAGGGGCGAGCGAGCTACCGCGGTAAGCATAGAGCGGGTGCAGGAAATCGAATCAAAGGTAGAAGAGGCGCAGGCACTTACTGAACTGCTACAAAAGAACAGCGAATTCTTGACCCAACCAGCGGGGAGCTTGGAAGAAGCGATTAAACGCGCCGAATACCTCAAAGACTGTATCGAGAACAAAGACGGCTACAAGATCATTAACGACAAGCTAGCCAAAAAGCCAAGCAACGAGAAAACCGTGCAGCTACTATTTACCATGGTCTGGTATGGCACTAGGTACGACTTCAACCGTGAACCTAATAATGGGCGCGGCCCCGTTGATGGCACTGTTTCCTTTGGCGCACTCGACAAATCCATCGTGGAGTTCAAGCTCGCGAGCAACAGCCAGCTCAGGCACGGCATTGAAAAACAGACTGAGGTCTACCTAAAAGCAAATAATACTAATAAAAAGGTTATTGTTATCATCTGTTACACTGCCAAAGAGCAAGAAACGGTCAAGGCCCTGCTGTACGAGCTATCGCTCACTGATGCCAAAAACATTATCGTGATAGACGCTAGGAACGATAATAAGCCCTCCGCGTCCAAGAGCTAGCGCCTATTAATCCCTTTCAGGTATTACTTCTGTATACTGCGTACCGAGTAACGGATGCTCACGTGTTAGCTGAAGCACAATTTTATCTGCGGCCTTAAAATCTAGCTCTTGTTCGTGCGATTCAAATTCATCACGATTGATAGCCACTATATATTGAAAGCCATCTTGCTTCTGCTCAACGTCATAGAGGTAATTAAGTGATTTAACCATGTCATTCCGACCAACCGCTGCAAAAACATTGTCATGAATCAGAAAGCCCGGATGCCGCTTACTGGTATAGTTATCAAGCATAAGACGCACATCGTAGATGAAAGTTTTAATTCTGTCGGAACTTGCTCCACCGTCTAAATCAGTCCTATAGTCAATTTGCAGCACTTGTTTCTTAGCTTTTTCATTAACCGAAATACGGAAGTGACATTTTCTGTTGCCATAGATATAGCCATGGAGATCAACGAGGTTATTTTCAAATGTGTCAACGTTCGTCTTAATTTCAAACAATCGTGTCTCAACTTCATTTACAAGCTGCTGCCAGCGCGCTAGTAATTTCTTTTTTTCGATCTCTTTTGTTTCAATTAGTTCATAGTCAGATCGAAGTCGTTCAAGCTTAGAATTACTTTCTTGTTGCTGCCGTAAAGTTACACGGAAATCAGAAATCGTATTACCGTAACCAATGGTTTCGTATGCCTTAGCGATGCGGCTATCGATAGTATCAATTTCCCGGTGTAAGTCTTCAATTTCTTTGTTAAGAGTCGTAAGCTTATTTGCCATTAGGTCATTCTGGAATTCATCAATTTGCTTACGAAAATCTAGCGTCTGTTCAAAAGTCTTACTAACTAAATCACCCAGACCCTGCTTATATTTCTCATATACACGCTTGAGTTCGGCAATGTCAACATCCTCGGTGCTATGCACTAGACCTTTAATCTTTCTCGCTAGAACTTCGCGAGAAGACTTCTCAGTTATTAGCGTATCAAGCTGCTTATTCAGTTCACCTATTTCATTCAGTAACTGAGAAGCACCTTCAGCAGGCCGTAACTTCTCGACACTATAATCTAACTTCTGAACTTCAGCCTCAAGCTCATGTATGTAGGACCTTACCTCTTGCCACTTTTGTCCAGAACCTATGATCCGAGCTTTAGCATCTCGAATAACTGCCTGAATGTTCGTAGCTTGATCACGAATTTCAGCGACCAATTTAATCTTATCTAGATCAAAGCCAAACATGTACGCATGAGGGGCGATTAGTCGATCGGCACTATTTGCCGCCGATGTTGGATCCGGCTTTAGGATATCGTCATAGCCAGCCTTTTCATTGCGGATTAATATACTCAACAGTCGCCTTAGAGTAGGCTTTGTAACTGCTTCGTTAGTCAGGAAGAAGTGTGATAAATACTCTCTGGCATTCTCTATCTGCTTTTCTTCAAATTCAGAACCGTCTTCGCCAACAAAAATTAGCATTGGAAGACGCCCACCCACACTACGTTTGATAAGAATAGTGTTTAGCTCGGTAGACGTTTCGTGCTCGAGTTCTAGGCAAGCATAAGTATCACCCGTCAATACTTCACCAGGTATACGGGCTATGCGTGATCGCGAGTAATCTTTCAGTAAGCAAAAGTTTACAAATTCGATAAACAAAGATTTACCGACACTATTCATCTTCTTCTGCTGACTCGTGTCGTACTCTTCGCTCGATTTATCACCAATGATTAGATTTATACCCGCCTTGAACTCTACAGGCTCAAAACTACCATCCACTAGGACGTCAGGCTCTAGGTAGAACTTCTTAAGCCTTATCATTGCTCACAACCTCAAAGTATGGCTTCTTAAACAACACTATGTCGGCCAGGTATAGAAATGTAAGCGCGTTCATAACGTTCCCATAACTAACCCCCGAATGGCGCGAACGCAGGAATTCAAATATTTCATAAATGGTCATTTTTTTAGATTTCTCAAGCACATTAACAATACGCATACCTAGATACACGCTACTAAGCTTAAGGTCTTCGTTCTCGCCAAGAAATAAGTCATTATTACTCATCTACCGCTACCCCATTTGGAAATACGCTGCAACGCTGGAATTCCATATACACAAAGAACCGCACTGCCATCTCGCTGTAGGTCTGCTCATCGTCCATATGCAACGAAGCCTCGGCACAAAGCCATTTGACCAAATTATCGATGCCCTTGATGGGATCGTTGCCGGTCGTCTGCAATTCCTGCTTGCTCCTAATTGAAAGCAAAACATCTATCTCGTCCCGGCGAGGTTCAGTGATGCCAGAGTATTCCCAGGCAGATTTGTATTTATCTTTGTATAGCGGCAACAGTTGGGTAACTTCTTCGTCAATCTGATCTCTGTATTTCACAAAGCGCTGATTGATTTTAATGTTCCAGTCGCGCTCTTTCTTGATGTCCAGTGGCTCTGATTGTTTCTCTACTTCACCTGATAGGTAGTCTATTACAGACATAATGGCCTGTACCTCATTGGAAGCTTTTTTGGGATCGGCAAAATTAACAATGTTCTTCACATTGCCCATACCACTTTGTTTAATGGTGTTAGTTTGCTCTGGTACGCTGGTCATCGTTACTGTCGTTTCCTACGTTTTGCGTGACGTTTGCCGAGTTCCTTACGCTACCGATGCCAAATTGGTTTACTCTGTTTGTAGCTTTATTTTTCTTTTTCATCTTAAGTCGGCTAAATATGAATGTTCCGGCAGCTGCTGCTGTCAGCAGGCCAAGTACAGCCAAAATCACCTCATATACCTTCTCATCCATCTCTGCTCCTATTGTAGCCTTTTGTATCAATCACGAAAACCCCATGTTCAACTACCCTCGCTTAGACTAACCGCTGATAATGCTGTTGGTACATCTGAACTACCTTATGCATGCTGATCAGTTCAGTCTTAATAATGTTCCAATCCGCCCTACTCATGGCTACCAAATTTGAAAGCCCCAGGTAGCATTAGCTGCCTTTTTATATAGTCACGCAGCTAAGTCATGTTCCATTTTTCGAGGATCCTTGGGAATCCAGGATGTTTTATTGACGCGTAATAATAAAAGGCGGAGGCATTGTACGATCGGCGCGCACAGCCTCGATAGCAGCAACAGACTGAGGGTCAAGAGTAAAGAAAGCGCCTATCTTGCCTAATAGCGAGGGTCTAGGAGGCAGATCTAGCGGCCGCTGGCCAAGTAAGAGGCCGGTCGCAAAGTCACCGGCATGAGTTGCCCCATTCTGCCAGCTAGGAATAGATATTTCAGTAAGCGCAGGAGCACCTATACTTCTGGCAACCTTAACAAAAGCCTCCCTGTTAGCGGATATAGGATCTTGTCTATCGAGATGGTTGGCGGGAAAGAAACGTCCAGTGTTAGGGCTGCCCTGGTTTACGGGCAACTGATCGTCCCAGCGTCCTATTAAGCTTCGAGTGTCACCACTATCTCTTGTTATCGCTACCAATGGAGAAAGATCTTCAGAAGGACGCGTAAAGCCAACCTTTCGCGCGATATATATCATCGCATCAGTATCGGCCTCGATACGCACTACCCCCGCTCTTTGTGCGCCATCAAAAGAGGCGCCTGTCATGCCCAGGGCGACTAAGGGGTTACCTTCACGAGATACAATAAGCTCGCCTGTGGACATGTACACTCCATTCTCTACTTTGTTTACATATAATATCATATAATACCGTCTTAGCGACTAACCTTATGGAGAGCGGGCCGGGTTATGCCTTGAGTATCCTGGCAGGAGTAGGCGTACCTAACCCAAAGAATCAAGATACTTGAAACCTGGCATAGCCCTGCAATATGCTAAACAAGACAACAAATAGGAAATAGCATGCTGCGCAGTCGGTTTCCATCACATACATTCGAACAAACTACCCCTCCCTATATGCACTATTTTGACCATCTTCCTGAGGGTGCCTTTGGAGATTTGCTTGATGCACCCTTTAGCCGGCTTACCGCCACGCCCTTTGTTAATCATGCAGAACTTGCAGAAGCGGTCCAGCTATATATAAGAAACCGTCCGATAATCCACTTTCATCATGGTATGTATGACATATATCGTCTGCCTGGTAATAGTGCAGTCAACCAGATGGTCGTCTCCGCCACGTTAGATGGCACCGCGCAAGTAGTTTCCACCGAAATTCATCAATCACTCCAAGGAAATGGCTACGGATGGCGTTTACATCAATCAGCCCTTGCCGATCTCTGCGACCGGGGGATTTGTACTGTCATAAGCATGATACAAAATCCAGACGCGCTCCGTTTGTATGAAGGCCTGGAAGGTGCTGAACTTTCGTTTTTCTATCCCGAAGACCCATTACGTCAACTTGACATAAAAACTCAAGCAGCGGCAGCCATACTCCACGACGGCCAAGCGCGTATCGGTCTCATGGCGATACTTGATTATGTAGATACGGATAGCTGGGAACGACCAGTCGTACCATGATTACCGTCTTCCAAGGACGGCTCCCTCTGGAAAAATGAAACTATGTTATTGCTTAGGTTTTGCCAGGTCTTCAACAATGGTGACGCCCGGATATTTGGTGAGCTCTTGAGGGTTTAGGATAACTTTGCTGGAGCGATTGCCGCCACCCATCACGACGGTTGAGGCATGCATCACGGCCGTATCAACAAGGATAGGGATATTTTCTGGGATACCGAAGGGTGTGACGCCACCAATTTCCATGCCAGTCACTGCCTTGGTTTGCTCGCTACTGGCAAAAGAAGCACGCTTGACGCCTAACTGTTTGCAGACAGTTTTATTCACATCCAGCCTGGTTGTCGCCAGCACAATACAGCAAGCGTACTTCGTTGGATCAGCCTTGCCAGCCACGAGAATAGCATTTGCTGATTGGTCTAGCCGGAAATGATACGCTTCGCAGAATGCAGCGGTATCTGCCAAATCAGGGTCGCAATCGAGTACATCGTAGACAATGCCGGCCGTATCGAGCGCAGCCTGTGTTCTTCCTAGAAGCGTTGACATATAGGCAGTATACAGCAGACTGACCTTGTAGCTACCGCCTCTATTCGTCTTCTTCTGGATCATCCAAAGCCAGGACGCTGGATCAAGTCTAGCATGACAGATAGGGAGTCGGGTACTTATATACTAAAACTAAAGAAAATAAGGCCGGGAGCGCTCCCTGGCCTTATTTTTTGGAATTTTTTGGTACCAGTCGCTAACCTTTGGCTAGTATACTGTCTACCGCGAGTATTTTTTTGTTACTCGTTTTTGCGAACTCAAAGTTCAACCCGCTCTTGGTTTTGAACGCCATTTCTCACCCTTTTTTTATTTTTGTGAATTGTGTTTGTTTGTGATCACAACACTCATTATTATACACGAATAATGTATTTTGTCAATGAGCTGACCTGTACCACTGCTAGTTAGTGTAGCGTTTTGAGCGATGGTTGCAAGCAGAATTTTTTGCAAACATCAGTAGATATCCACAGCACCTTAAAGCTCCATGGTTGGCTCTTCTCGGGCGCCGATGAAGCTCACGTCTATGTGACACTCACGCGGCCCTTTGAATTCGAGTAGGACAATCCGCTGCCAGGTGCCCACCTGAAGTTCACCCTCTTGTACCGGCACCACAATACTCGGACCAACGATAGATGCGAGCAAGTGATCCGGCGCATGAGCCGGATTATGCTCGTGCCGCCACTGCAACTGCGGCAGCATGCCGGCAAGGGCATCAAGCAAGTCAAGATCGGTGCCAGCATCAAGATTTGCTGTCGTAATCGCAGCGGTGCTATGCAAGACCATAATACTCAAATGCCCGCTCTTGCCGCGGGATTGCTCCGCCAAAATATCGGTAAGATCTATAACTTGACGGCGATTAGCAGTGGGGATTGTGAGAATCATATGGCCTTGTCTTAGAAAACCTTACGCAGGCTTGGTTTTTGCCTGCTTCGGCTTCTTCACTTCCTTACGACCTTTATCTTTCGACATATGTGCATCCTCCACTTAGTAGTACTTATTGTAGTATAGTGGCCATCGTTTTGCCCACCTTCGATCAGAATCCGGCGGAGGTTTTTAGGGCCAAACAGATATGAAAGGCAGGGGTTCTTAAAAGGCGAAGTGTGATATCTTATATAAATCATGCACCGTCCTGATGATACATACCCCTTCTTGCCCCCGCACCTCCCTAACTATATGAGACCCTTCGACAGTGAGCATGCTCTACCTGACCAAGAAGAGCAACGTGAAGCCAGTGCTATGTTACGCTTGGCTGTAGAAAGTAAAATACTAGCATCTATCGATAGCTTAGGATCCTCTGCTAGAAATGCGGGGGTGTATTCCGAGCTCGCTTTAGATAGTTTCGATCTGGATGGCGCACCCATAGAGGTTTTCGTACACAGCGTCAACACAGTGGACCATCCCGATTTGCCCGGGTACTCAGTCAAGATTCTGGAGGGACCGCGCAGGCTTGACGGTACTTTTAAAAACGCGCATTACTACGCTATCCCTGGCGAAAACGACGATAGAACAGTCACAAGACGTGACGTCTCGCTACCAGACCCTTTGCCAATAGAACTGCCAACGATACACCCTAATAGCATACCTGCAGACACGATACAAAAGGCAAGCGCCCTGCTGCTCGATGCTTTTCAACGAGCTGAGCAAAACCAACAGCTAGAAAAGGACTTGGGGCTGAACGACCAACCCATTGGTCTTGCCGAAGCAAGAACCATAGCTCTCCTCCTTTCAAGAGGTACCGTGAAAGTTCCCGCTCCTCGAACGTCGATATTAAAGAAACCTACCGATTTTAGATTTTAGGCTGAGTCTTCTGTAGTTGCAGTATCTGCTTGAGGTCTTTTTTGTACAAATGGCATGAATCGACAAAATGATAATACCGGCCCACTTCCAGATTGACTCTACTTGCAATATAGTGCTGCAAAGCAATGAACTCCAACATGTTCATTAGCAACTTTTTATAGGCATCCGATGAATTGGCATGGACGTGCATTTCTAATTTACCGTGCTTTATCCTGGCCCAAATAATCTGTGTACATGGCTGGACCTTTTGGCCTTGGTCGATAGCTTTGTCCCATATAGAGATCTGGGCTTCGCCTACCGGATTGGCTGCATCGAGCCTGCTAATCAAAAATTCGACCTGGGAATAGGGCTCGTCAAAAGCCCTATGACGATACAGTTTTGTCCATTCATGCACAACCTTGCCTTCATTATTGCCGGTGACAATATAATCGTTAATGACATCCAGGTCGGCTTGAGCCATGGGGAAGCGCCTGTCGGCAGATGCAACCTGGGGATCTGTAATTTCAATAAGAGCCACCTCATCCCGGAAATACTTCTGGTTGCCCGTATCCTCACCGCGATCTATGAGCGCTCTGAAGGTTTCCAACCAGGCTTTGTTTGCAGAATTACTTATCGTATGAATCATAGTTCAAGACCCCCGTAGCATTAGCTGACTTTGGTGAATTTTTGCTCGAAAACTTATTCCAGGGAGATTAGTCTTCATCGGAAGCCGGTTCTTCGGACGCTGGGTTACGATCAGGGCTATGAGGCGTATTGTAATCTGGCCGTAAAATATTATCCCCTATAGTGTTTGGATGCTTTCTAGCTAACTTGAAAAAGAGCGCGATATTGCTTCCTGTCAGCAGATCTTCCATATCATGGCCATCTTGTACGGCTTTGGCCATAGCTTCTAAGGTGCGCTCCATATCAACCTTTTCTTCTAGTTTCAGGTTTTCGAGTCCAAAGAAGGGCCCAGTTACCATATTTGCCGGTTTTTTATTAATGATGTCCGATTCAGTACGTGAGCCCAAGCCCAAACTAGTCGTCAGTATGGGAGCGTTGGGGGTGACCGGCAATTCCCTTAGTCCTACCAGGCAATCCTCAGGGTTTACAGATAGTCTGACATAAGGTAGAACGTTCGTTAGGTTCATCATGGTCACCCAGGCATCGCGCTCCTGCAGGGCCCGGCCTAACATCGCCATATCGTTTTGCGCCAGTATATCGACGCGCCAAGGTACTATTACCTTTTTTCTAGCTAGCTCCTGTGCTTCATCAAAGGCAGACTGATCTTGCAGCGGGTGAGGACGATCTTCTCTTCGCCACTGTGTGAGCTGGAAGTCCATCTTACCTGCGGTGTCGTCTGGCCCCACGGATATCAGGCGATCGCGCCATTCTTCCGGCCCTGGACATTCACGCAGTCCGGCCACGTACTGTTGCATGAATAGGCAATTATCTGGAGAATCAGACAAAAGTATAATCGTTTCCTCTGAAGTGTATTTCAAATTTGCAGCGAGGGCGCTTTCTCCAACGAGTAAGGCAACTCTCTGCTTAGCATCTTGATATTCCCGGGTTTCGGTTCGCGCAACAAGTTGCTCGCAATAGGGCGCTGTACACACATCGTTAGAAAAGGGAAAACTTACCCGCCCCTGGTGGTAAGGATCGCCTCTTACGTCAGGTGCTACATATTGTAGGTCCATCAAAGGTACACGAAAAGATATGCCAGCAGTACTCACCAGACCTTCAACTGTTAGCCATTGAGGGCTCACTTCTAACTCTTCAATGCCAGACATATGTATACGGTAGTATATGCTGCTTATCTGTACAATGGGGTTACTAACCTATCGAGGCCTAGATGTACCCCAGATCCTTACAATCTTTCAAGAATAATTGCACGTCTGGATCATCCAGCGACTGTTTTACCGCTTCCACCCACTCGAGATTCAGCCGTGCCCAGGTAAGGTATTTCTCTTTAGCCATTTTCGTATAGAAGTACTTATCTGCATCTAGCAGCGGCTTCTGGTCTCGAATAATCCTATCTGCCCATTTCTCAATGTCTACCTTGGTTTCGGTGATATAACGTGCCGACAGTATCATAGGACTAACGGGCAGCACCTTAAAGAGCTTATCCGCATCAGATAGAACCTTTGAGGAGTCTGAAATATCGCCGCCGCTAAACTCGGTACTTGAGCCATGAACGAGGTTTTCGATATCTGGGATTTCATGCTCATTAAAGCCTGCTTTGCTTAATACCTCGGCTCGTATTTCTCTCCCGTCATCGACACTGCTCTTAACATTCGTTATGAAGTTGAGATCATGTGTAAGTGCCGCTGCTTCAAGTAGCTCCACATCCACATCGAACTCTCGAGCGAATTCGAGGCTCTTACGGGTAACAAAGGTGATGTGATGCCAGCCATGAAAAAGGAGGTCATCACGGGGGCTATAGATCTCTCTTAATGTCGTCCGGAGTGCTTCTACCCGGGGTGAGCTCATTGCTCAATCATAGCAGACTAGAAATCTATTTTCTGGAAGTGAAAATTGCGATAAGCCCTAGGAATAGATAGATACATGCTGCGGCAATCAGTGTAAACACGAAAGAAATGAGAAGATTTGAATCCTCAAATTGCTCTCCATTATTGGTATATACATACAGCTTATAGGAACAAAGGCTCAGGACTCCGCCTACACATGCAAAAAGGAGTCTTCTTTTGTCGAGACGCTTGGGCATTCGCATATCTTAACTATACCAGGCTAACAAACCCTGCTTTTCTCCGGGGTTATACTGCTTAACTAAGTTGTACAAATGCAGCCCAAGTCAGACCCTCTAACCCTTAAAAGGCCTACAAGGTAGGGCTCTTTTCTAGAGTGCTGATCTAGCCTGCAGTGCGGTACGAGAACCTTACTTCCCGGCGATACTATAGCCACCGTCCACCACTAGCACCTGACCTGTAATAAACCTAGCCTCGTCACTCGCCAAAAATACCATAGTTTCTGCCATCTCTTCTGGTTGAGCGGCTCTTTGTAGCAACGCGGTTTTTAGCTGGGCGTGCACGGCATCGGTCCAGCCCGCGCTTAATTTGGTCATAGTAAAACCAGGGGCTACGGCATTTACAGCGATATGTGGTGCAAATTCTTTCGCAAGCGCTGCAGTTAAGTTATTGACTGCAGCCTTGCTGGCCGAATAAGCAGTAATACGGTTTGATGCCATATTCTCTATACCGCGAATAGACGAAACGTTAACGATGCGGCCGCCCTTATCCTTAAGCATATGTGGTGCAACAGCTTGGATAAAATGGACCGTGCCCAGGACATTCACCCTGAATACGCGCATCCAGTGATCGTCGTCCGATTCTAGGAAAGGGGCTGCTTCTGCCATCCCGGCACAGTTAATAAGCGCATCGATATGCCCCATCTTCTCTATAACTTCAGTAACAGCAGCCTCGACAGCTGTTTTGTCGGCTACATCACATACAACGTAATCACATTTGAGTTCTTGTGCGATATCTTTTAACTCTTGGTCTTCTGTGTGGCCATGCAGAACGACCTTAGCGCCTCTTGCAGCCGCTACTCGTGCCGCTGCCGTGCCCATTCCATTCCTTGACGAGCCAGTGATTAGAACAATCTTATCTTTCATAAGGGTATCATAGCAAAGGCCAAGCAGGACTGAAACCTAATGTACAGAGGCGAAAAAAGAGACTCGCCGTAAAGCGAATCTCTATCTGTTATTTCAACTTGATCGCCCAAGTATAATCGAATCGGAACCATATCGTTGGAAACGACACTCTACAGAGGCAGGCTATCGGTCAATTGCTCTACCGCTCCACGCTAGAACCTGATATCTCGTTTAGAAGCTCGGGGAACGTAGTCATCATAGTGCCATCGGCTTGCTTCCCGAAGTGAGCACGGTTTTCGAAGCTAATCAATCTAGCGTTAAGACCTTCTGTATTTTCGAGCCCAGCAGCATACGGCACCCATTCATCATCCTTAGAATGCATAACCACAAACTCGTCACAGCAGTCTCGAATCGTGGCAAAATCATACAGGCCAGAATAAAAATCGCTTGTGTTATCGTCCGTAATGGTGGCGCTGTTGGCCGCAACCAATATCACCCGCCGTACATGCTGCTGCCGACTTTCAACCCACCTCAGTATTGCCATTCCACCTCTTGAGTGACCTACTAAAGTTGTATCAGCATCAGGTTTTAGCGAGTCAATCACACTCAACCACTCATTTATTTTTGGGTTATCGGCCTGTGGCAAATCTGGAATATCGCACTGAATGCCCTTGTTTGCCAACTCCTGTTTGAGCCAAGGGTACCAGATAAAACTAGAGTCTTTGTCTTTACCATGTAATAAGATGACTTTTGATTGGCGCACTATAAAGCCTCGACTTCCTCAAAGAATGCTTTTTTCTTGGCTTCATAATCCGCATATGGCAGCCCATCACAATCACGCTTTAGCTGCGCATAGCGTGATTGGAGTTCCGGACTCGCTTTGAGCGTTTCAAACATTTTCTTTTGCTTCGGAATATGGGATGCCGGCAGTGTAGGATCTGACAAGATGCAATCGATTTCGATATCGCCATCCATATAGCTCCAGGCAGCCATATTTTCTTTCAGCCCTTGCGGAGCACCTAGCACTGGCGTTAACACCTCCACATATCGCTTTAAATTATTTTGGCTACATAGAATATCCAGATCTATGTCGTTCTTACCGGGCAACCCGAGGGCAGCTGCGCCCATAAACAGCACCTCGAGCTCTGGCGTTGCTTCATGAATCTTGGCCACCAGTTCGTCCCCTGTGGCTTTGAGTTTTGGAGTCCATTCTTGGACATGGTAATAATCGCGCGTCATAGGAGAATAATAAGACCTAACAGGACTGAAACCTAATGTACAGAGGCGACAAGAAATAGAGATTCGTCATATGACGAATCTCTATTTGTTATTTCAACTTGGTTGCGGGGAGAGGACTCGAACCTCTGACCTCGTGGTTATGAGCCACGCGAGCTGCCGCTGCTCCACCCCGCGATATGTTAGTAATGAGACAAACACATAGAATGTCTCATCTGCATATATCATACCAAACAGGGGTACGAGTGTCAATTAGCCATTGCTACTATGGAAAAAGAAGTCCATCCAGGCCTGGAAATGCCGCTGGTAGGCTGGCTTGGACTTAGGTATGCTTGGTGGTTTCGCCATATCTTGAGGCAGCATAACAGTGTGAGTCATTGCTACCGTTTGTGGCACCAGTAATATCTTTTCTCCGGGTAGGGCGAGGCCGAAATCTTGGCGAGCAGCTATGTCCAGGTATTGGGGTGTATTAAAATACTCGTTCTCCAGCTTCTGATTCTCGTTTGCCAGCTGCTGCACCGCATTTTGCTGTTGGATCTCAGAAATTTGCTTTTGCAAACCGTAGTTAGTATCTATAGCCTTTACGCTGCTCCAACTCACCATTAAAGCAATTACCAAAAATAGGAGCATGCCAAGCACCCGGGTATCCCGCAGACTGTTGCCCACCCCTTCGAGCTTTTTTTGATATTGTTTGATTTTTGTTAACACCGTATATCATTATATAACCGCTGTTTAAAATCTGCTATACTCACTCTGTTAGCCGGTTCGCAAGTGGACCCTTCCGCACGGAGGGTCGCGTAAAACACAAGGGGGCGTAGCTCATCGGTTAGAGCAGGCGGCTCATAACCGCTTGGTGGTTGGTTCAACTCCAACCGCCCCCACCAAGTTAAAATTTTTGGCCGAATTATCGGCAATTTGTTAAATCACTGGGACGCTGCCATTCTAGCGGTTTCAAACCTGCGGGAAATATCGAGTCTTGGCCTCGTTTTTCAATACCTAACCCCGAGTGGTCCCAGAATAGGCCAATGCTGGCAGGGACTTTTTGACCATCTCGTCACTCTCGAAGTACGCCTGGCGTGCAACATGGTAAGTCGCTCGACACCACGCCAACTATCGGTACTATCTGTATAAAATAGCAACTCTAATCTGTTAAACTGATTCTCATGGACGCAATTAAAGTCACTAGACCTAGCGGTCTTTCAATGCAATGGCAGTCGTTATTAACCAACCGCACTAAACGCACGCAAAGCGGGAAGTTCATAGTGCAAGGCGTGCGCCCAATTAATGCCGTCATTGCTCAAAACTGGGAGATCGAGTCGTTATTATTCTTGTCTGGCAAGCTATCAGACTGGGCAAAAGGCATTATTTCGCAAGGCATGAAATGTAAGTATTACGAACTATCGCCAGAAATCATGAAAGAACTGGGCGAAAAGAACGAGTCAGTACCTGAGCTAATTGCAATCGTTAAGAGTCGTGATACTTCGCTATCAAAGATAAAACTCAGCAACCTGCGGAGCAAAATGGTCTTGGTCCTAGACAGACCTCAGAACCCCGGCAACATTGGCGCCGTCGTTCGATCGGCTGATGCTCTAGGTGCGAGTATGGTCGTAATCACCGGCCATTCTGCTGACATATACGACCCGAAGGCAATACGCGCCAGCAGGGGTTCGCTATTTGCCCTCTCCGTAACGCTGGCCGCTAGCCCTGCTGACTTCAAGGCCTGGCTATCCCAACAAAAGACGAACTTCAGTATAGTTGGGTTGTCCAAGGATGCTGGTCAAATACTCTGGGATTATGACCTCACAAAACCAACCGCTATTATTGTCGGTAACGAGACATGGGGCTTGAGCAAGCAGTGGAAAGAAGCATGCACCAACCTCGCTAGCATACCCATGCACGGCACTGCTAGCTCTCTAAACGCAGCATCTTCTGCAGCTATTAGCCTTTACGAGTATTCTCGACAGACACACCATTAGTCAGTGGTTCTAGGGCAGTCCCCTTAGATACTGGAATATTACTATTTACTAGTGGCTACGATCTGATACTTCTCCATCCGTTCAGCCTTGATGCGATTCCATTTGTCAACCCGATCCACAGTTTCGTACATCTCCCCGTTGGCAATTAGTGACTTATTTTAAATCGCAGTAGAATATATAGAATATGGGGATCTCTGAACAGTACGTTCCAGTTACAACAAAACAGTTCGTTGACGCCTGCGCACAACAGGGCGTCGATCTAGAAACACGCCTAAGAAGAGTCGCCAGAGATTGCCCAAGTTGGCCCGCACATATGCTTGCTTCGGCTGCTGCTGAGATACTGCGGGAAGGAGATGCAGCGACTTTAGCGAATAGAGTTATTGAATGGCCAGTGTACTCGGAAGACGACGTCTCTCGCATTATGCAACACATCATTAATCAGAGCGTGGAACCCCCAAACCTAGACACTCCGATTAGATTCCCAAGGCAGGCACGTCAAACCGCAAATACTTGTAGCGCCGCAGAATATGGATTTGCCTCTACACTTCATTCGATCCAGGAAGGCGTAGTACATAGTTTGTCGGGCTATGGCGGGGAGATATTCGTCGACGAGAATGGCGCTGCTTCAATCGTCGTCAAGGGAACCGGCTATTCGTCGGGGCTGGGAGTTACAGAAGTTCGTATTGGAGATGTAACTTTCAACCCTGGATCACTCTATTATGTAGATACCAAGGAGCATTATCAAGACTACTTCGCCTTACCGCCAGGATGGAGAGTTCGACCCCTTTCCGACATTACGGGGATAAGCTTTGCGCGATTAAGCAGCTTTGCCGTTTCACCGTCCCAGCGTCAAATTGCTGACTGGCCTACAGAAGATATGGACACGCCGGCACGTCACTTAATCACCAATATCGCCACCGAAGAATTGCAACCGCTGGTACAAACTGCCGTAGACACCCTTGGACGAATCTAGTTAGCGTCGCGGCGGACAAAGAGTTGCCAGGTGATGAGCATGCCCCCGACTACATAGATCACGAACAGCCAAGCAGCGTTTGCAACTGAAATGGTCTTAAGCGTGCCTTGGTGCATAAGCACTGTCTGCAAATCGTTAAATGGCAGATAGACGGCATTTTGCTTAAGAAGCAGTCCGACGAGCGGCTCAACCATAGCGGGAACGAGGAACATAGCCGAGATTGCTCCCACCTGTATACGGATGGCTGAGGCAAAGATAAAGCCGAGCATGGCATAGCCCCAGCCAACAAATACAACCCGCCACAGAACGTCCCACACTGGGAATACCTGATGTACCAGTGCGTGACCCTTTAGATGAATACCTAGATAGGTAAGCGCTGGGGATAGCGAGCCCACGACCAGCGAAAAAACGACCGCAAAGGCGCTTACGGTCAGTAATTTAGCTAGAATAACTTTGGTACGGCTATTGGACGCAGTGAGCGTGTACATCACTGTGTTATAGCGATACTCGTGTGTGACGAGCAAAACGCCTACCATGGCACCCAGTAAGCCAACAGCCATAATCGCCTGCTTACTTTCGCTGACGAGTAGTCCAGGGTTGTACAAGGCCTCGGTTGTCGCCTTTATACCTTCGGCATAAAAAGCAAAGAAAATGACCAGCAGTACGGTGATGCCGAAAATGATGTACGTTGAGCGCACAGTAAGTAGCTTGCGAAACTCTGCTTTGAGTGAAGATAACATCATTTTTTACCCTCCGTTTTGGCTTGGAACTCTTCACTTCCGGCGGTCAGCTCCAAAAATGCTTCTTCGAGCGATGCGGTGCGGTTAGACAGTTCAAGCACGATGATGCCGGCGGCAAAAGCCAGTTTGCCCACTTCATCCGACTTCACACCTGAGATATTCAGGCCGCCACCGTCTACTTTTTCGTATGTCCAGTTTTTGCCAGACAACTCCTTTTCGAGCTTGCTCATGTTGCTCGCACGTACAAACACGCCGGAGTGGGCGCTACCAGAGATTAACTGTGTAATCGATGTTTCGGCGATTAGCTTGCCTTTGCCGATTACGACCACGTTATCTGCCATTTGTGACATTTCGCTCAGCAGGTGGCTGGAGACGAAAACAGCGTTGCCCTCGTCGGCGTAGTTCTTGATAAATTCGCGCAGCCAGGCGATGCCTTCGGGATCTAGACCATTGGCTGGTTCGTCGAGCATCAGATACTTTGGCTTCCCTAAAAGGGCGGCAGCAATGCCGAGACGCTGGCTCATACCTAAGCTGAATTTACCTGGTTTTTTACGGGCAACTTCGGTGAGACCAACAATATCAAGCACCTCGTCAACACGGGAGTCGGCGATACCTCCGGCTGCGGCCAGAATACGCAAGTGGTTACGGGCGCTACGGGTAGGATGAAAAGCCTTGGCTTCGAGCAAGACTCCCACGACACTGGACGGCCGGGTATAGTCATGCAGATTCTTGCCATCATAGGTGGTGCAGCCAGATCCGTTATCGAGTCCGAGCATCAGGCGCATCGTGGTCGACTTGCCCGCACCATTCGGGCCCAAAAAGCCGGTTACTTTACCGGTTTCTACTTTGAACGAAAGATTATCAACGGCGATCTTCTTACGGTATTTTTTGCCCAGTTTAGAGACATCAATCATGCCTCGCAGTATACCCACCTCTCGCCAATTTCACAATCCTAGACGGCTGCTTCAGCAATCATCTCAAGCAACTGGTCGGTGCTTTCAGCCTCCATTAAACGCTCGCGTAGCTCTTTGGCGCCGTCGAAGCCGTTCACGTATACCTTACAAAACCGATTGAGCGTCGCAATCCGCCGCTCGCCTTTCATCCAGGTAGCCGCAAACATTTTGACATGCTCAGCGTACAACCCCAGCCTCTGGCTCTTGCTATACCTCTCCCAAGGCCGGTCCTTTGAAAACACAAAAGGATTGTGAAATATGCCTCGGCCGATCATCACACCATCTAAATGGTATTTTGTCGCCAATTCCTCACCCTGTGGGCGGCTTAGAACGTCCCCGTTGCCCACAAAAAGGGTCTGCGGTGCGATCTTATCTCGTAATTTGCGTATTTCGTCTACCGCATCCCAGTGTACTGGCGCTTCGCTCATTTCCTTGCGGGTGCGGCCGTGAATGGTGAGCATCGAGAGGTTTTGTTGCAACAGCGTTTCGTGCCAGGTTAGGTCGATCTCGTTGAAGCCAAGACGGGTTTTGACGCTTACGGGCACCCGGCCGGCAGCCCCCTCCTGGGTCGCTTTAATGATCGCCACCGCATGATCGCGATTATTAATCAATGCGCTGCAGCAGCCATTATGTACCACAGCCTTAATAGGACAGCCCATATTGATATCAATACCAGCGTATCCCATTTCTACTAGCTCATGAGCGGTCTTACGATAATTTTCCGGTTCTTTGCCCCAAATCTGGGCCACAAGTGGCTGCTCCTGTGTGGTAAACCTGAGCTTATTGATCACCCGTTCCCGCCCCATGCTTTGCAGCCCGTCTACGTTTACAAATTCAGTGAAAAACAGATCAGGTGCGGCAGTAGAGGCGACCATGCGGCGGAACACCGTATCGGTCACATCATCCATCGGGGCCAACACAAAAAAAGGCGTCGGTAGGTGATAGAAATTCATTAAAACTAATTATAACATCTTTTTCACCTCCCCAGAACTAGTCTAGGGTGGCGGCATCTTCTTCGAGGGTAAAACGAGTAACTGCTACACCCTCAATATCAACCTTCTCCAGCCAGGAAGTTACTGGTCGAACAAATGAGATTCGTGCATCGTAGTCTGCCCGATAGATAACCACCGGCTCATTCGTGGCTTCTAAAATCGCCAGCTGAGTTACCGTGTAATAGTTGCCTTTATAATGACGATATCGTCCGCCCACCACTACATTTTGAGCGGCGACATGTAATCTCTCATCTAGTTCGTCTAAAGTTAAGTGTTTCAACAGCTTACTCCCAACGGAATACACGGAACGCGATGAGGTAAATGATGACTGTCCAGCCGGCCATAATTCCGAGCTGAGAGAGCAAATCCATAACACCTTTACCTTCAGTGGTGATCAATCGGATCCCATCAATCACTGGAGTAAGGGGCAGGTACGCGGTGGCATTCTGCAGCCATTCGGGCATCAAGAAACGCGGGAAGAAGGTACCGCTTAAGAACAGCATTGGAAATACGATGATGTTTGACAACGGCGCTGCCTGACGTTCATTCTTGGCCCAACCGCCAATCGATAAGCCAATCCCGAGAATCATCACAATACTAAAGACCAACCACGCAGCGATCAGTAGCCAGTTGCCCACCACATGCAGATGAAAGACACCGATCGCCACCGCGAACATCACGCTCAGAGATACTAAGCCGACAATCGCTTGCGAAATCATGGTTGCCGTAAAATACTGCCACACGCGCAACGGCGTGGTGTGCAAGCGGCGCAAGATACCCTGCTTCTTTAGCTCTGGGAATACGTTGATCGGACCAAAAATGCCCATGCCGATGATCGAAAAACCGAGTAACCCGGCAAAAGTGTAGTCAAACTGACTCAGGCTTTTATTAACCGTCTGTTTGCCCGCTGCCTTAAAGGGCGTCACGGTTGAAACATACTTGCCGTTCATACCGACAAACTCGGCATCGAGAATTGAGGTGAGCGTTTGGCCGGCCTGCTGACCATTTTGGGTATATTCCACCAACGCCGTACCAGAAGGGTAAGCTTGTCCTTTCTTAACGGTGCCGAAATCTGGCGGTAGCACGATAGTGGCGTCAATCTGGGAGCGAACCATCTTGGCCTGTGCCTTATCCATAGTCGTGATCGTTTTGTCTATTTTGAGTAACTTGCTATGGCCGGCTTCACTTACAAAGCTGTGTGCCGACGCAGTGTTGGATTGATTCAACAGCGCTACCTTAAATGAGGTGCCGCTCGCCTTGCCAAAAATTCCACCGAATACAAATAGGAAGATAAGCGGAAACAAGATGCCAAAAAAGATCGCCAGACGATCACGGAAAAAGCGGCGTGTGCTTTGCCGCGCAAAAACGCCCACGGTAAACCACTGCTTTTTGAATGTACTCATTGACCCCATCTCAAACCTCCTCTTCGATGTCAAATTGTCCAGTTTCGAGGCAAGATTTGTTCAGGGTAAGGAAGTGTACCGACGGGTACGCTGACGCAGCCTGGGCAGATCTTGGCCGAAACTGGGTGGTTTGGGGCGGAGGGGAGATTTGAGATGGGGTCATAAGCTAATCCCTCAAGCCCTTTCCCGTCAGATCAATAAACACGTCTTCCAAATCGGCCTGCTCTACTTGTTGCTTCTTGGTGAAGCCCTTGGCTAGAAGCTGCTTAATTAGAGCTTTGGGCGAATCCAAGGCAATGATAACGCCATTGTCCATAACCGCCACGCGGTCGCAGAGCAATTGGGCCTCGTCCATGTAGTGTGTAGTGAGAATAACCGTGACACCTTTGCTACGTACATGCTCCACCAGCTCCCACAAATTACGGCGAGCCTGGGGGTCGAGACCTGTTGTGGGCTCGTCCATAAAGAATACTTTGGGGCTATGCACGAGCGCCGCGGCGATACTTAAGCGTTGCCGCTGCCCGCCAGACAAATTCTCGACGTAGCTATTCGCTTTTTCGGCCAGCTTCACATCTTCTAAGAACTCCATGGGGTCGACCCGCTCGCCGTAAGCGGCGGCGAATAGTTCGATCACCTCGGTCAATTTTGTTTTATCCTGAAACGCCGACGACTGCGGTTGGACACCAATGAGACGCCGAATCTCCCATGGGCTGCCGCCCACGTCTACACCCGCAATGGTTGCGGTGCCGCCATCAATAGGCCGGACAGCTTCGATCATCTCCAGGGTGGTAGTTTTCCCCGCGCCGTTGGGGCCGAGGATACCGAAGATTTCGCCCTTTTCTACTTCAAAACTAATGCCTTTCACGACCTCGCGGTCACCATACTTCTTGCGGAGATCTTTTACTTTTACAATTGCTGTCATATCTATAACTATACATAATCTAAACTTGTTAAGGAAATGCCAAGCGGCAACCCATCCCCTTGGCTGAGTAGAGCGTTTTCGCGCAGGCCGACCAAAGTCGGTCTGGCTGCACTATGCCTGACTCTACTCAGCCAAGGGGATGGGTTGCCGCCCACAGATTGCAAAAAATTAAAACGACCGCCCCTCCTAGACTATTGGTGGCGGTCGTTTGGCGAAGATATAAAAAAGCTATTTCTTGCGCTTAACAGTCATGAATCCATTACGTGGGTTAACGTTTACTTCCATGCCTTCTGGGAGCTCATCGACAGCAGTCTCTGGGCGGAGGTCTTTACTGAAGTAATAAATCTTCTGCTCTTTGCCGCCGCGCAGTACGACCATCTTAGAGTTCAGGTAGTACGTGATACCTTTAGGGTTGGTTTGCGTAAATGCCATTTGCTTAATATCCCCTTCTTAGCATTTAGTAGTGGTATCCCTAACATACTCTGATCGTTTTTCCTTTGTCAACAGTTATGCTCCAGATGACGACCTCTTAAGCTGCAGAAATGTGCCATATGAGGGATAAGAATAGCCATAAGCTACTTGCGGCCTATAAAGGACATGTATTACACTAGTGTCTATAAAAGGGGGATTTTTCTAATGGAATTTAATACGAACCGTGGTGCCCAGCCTACTCCGGCACGCGCTGCAAGCGCTGCGGGCACTACATCGAGTGCAAGTAGCAGGCCGAGCGTGAGCAAAAGCTGGAATAGTAGTCCAAGTTGGTTGCGCGTTATGTGGGTCGTATTGCTCTTCGCTATCACATGTTTAGCTATATCCATGGTCTTTTTGCTGCATTATGGTGGCACAAAAGAGGTATCCTACGTTAATACCAAAACCGAGCAGGCGGTTTTCCTTACGAACGGCCAGGTTTACTTTGGTAGGGTCACGGCCATCAATAGTCGCTTTGTTGACCTGCAAGGCGTGTACTACTTAAACGTGAACCAGCAAGTACAGCCAAACCAAAAAGATGCCACCACCAACGCCGCCAACAGTAACCAGAGTGTTTCACTAGTGAAGCTGGGTTGTGAATTGCACGGTCCGCTAGATCAAATGATCATCAACCGCGATCAAGTTACCTTCTGGGAAAACCTCAAGACCGATGGCCAGGTAAGTAAAGCTATCAGCCAATGGGTCCAGCAAAACCCCAAGGGTCAGCAGTGTTCAACGGCCACCAGTACGCCGACCACTACTACCAAGCCCTAATATAAAAACTTAAGAACCTTCATCAACCCTCTGGCATTGCCAGAGGGTTGATTTTTATACTTAACAATACAGGCGGCGGATACCCCGCTCTCTCACTCCGAGCAGAGCGTTTTCGCGCAGGCCGACTAAAAGTCGGTCTGGCTGCACTACGCCTGACTCTGCTCGGAGTGAGAGAGCGGGGTATCGTAACTACCTAGTCCTGGGTAGGAACTTTACGCTACAATAGCAGTAACTCTTATGTATAAAAGCTACCTTCATCATCTATGGACGCGTATCCGTCCTATTAAAGTCTGGTACCTGCTTGCAGTAACGATAGTTTTTGCGCTCATAGGTATCTTTGGTATGCGTGCCAATTATCAGCATATGGCGGTACTTCGTCAAGCCGTATACACCACCGATCAACATAACGGTGACGTCGAGCACGCCTTGCAAAACCTTAGAGCGTTCGTCGGCTCCCATATGAACACCTCACTCGCCAGCGCCGATGGCGTGTACCCACCAATTCAACTAAAATACACTTACGAGAGGCTCCAGCAAGCTGAAAAAGCACGTGTTGATAGTGTCAATTCTGCTATCTACACTGATGCGCAACATACCTGCGAAGCAAAATATCCCAATAGTTTTTCCGGGGGTCCACGTGTACCGTGCATCGAACAATACGTCAAAGATCACGGTACTTCGCCACGTTCGATCCCCGACGCCATGTATAAATTCGACTTTGCTTCGGCCAATTGGTCGATGGATACGGCTGGTTTCGGCATAGCCTTGAGTATACTTTTCGGCGCACTTACGCTGCTTCGCTTAGGGCTCGGAATTATCCTCAAAAAAGTTACCCGCTAAGTATCAGCTAGCTGTATTTACACGTGAGTGAAGTTATAGGCCCGCTATGCCAAAGCGGTAATAAAGAAAGTGAGCAACAATATAACGACGCCTGCCCATAGCCACGGGCTTGAAATCGCACTAGCGATCGAATGCACAGATTTTGCCGGCAACCGGTGTTGTGCATCGGCATAATCGTACCCAGTTGGCAATTGGTGGCTTGGTCCTGTCTGGCCGCTGGAAATCATCTGCTGGGGGTGCTGTGTACTTCCGCCAACAAACGAGCTACCACCCCCGGCGTAACGTTGGGATGGAACGCCCGGTTTGGTTTGCTGTTGGCCAGTTACACCGTGAGGTGAGCGTTCCTGACGTTGTTCGCGCTGGTGTGCTTCGCCATAGCGTATAGCGCCTGGTATTTCGCGGCCATGTTCATCGACGACCGCACTATACCAACCACTGCGTTCAAGATGCTGGCCCGGTTCTTGTACAACTTGCTGATCGGCCCGATTATCAGGAGGAGGTTGCCTATCTATCTCCTGAATAAGAGGGACAGTCTCCTTGTATACCGATGGTTGCGTGGACGGTAACTCAGTCTGCGTAGTCGCCTGCAACTGCGTTGCCTCACCTGGCAGGTTATTTGGCCGTGACACTATCGGTGAGAGAGTCTCGACGGCAGGCACCATAGGCTGTTTGCCCTGCGAGGGGAACATGGCCTGCGCGGCAGCTTGCTCGAACGGGGTTGCCGGCGACAGTAGTGCAGGTTGCTCAATTCGTGTTTGCGGCTGGTACCGATAGCGATCGATCTGCTGCTCCTGTGTGCGTACCCGCTCATCTAAATGAGCTTGAGCAGCGTCGAGCTCAGCAATGTGGTGCTGTTGCTCCCGTAACGCTTGCCTATGCTCTTGTTGTATGCGATGCAACTTACGATTAGATAGATGCTGCTTCACCACCCAGCCGGTGATAAACCCAGCCACTACACCACGGCGCACACCATACCTTTCAGCACGGTACGCTGCTTCGTGCACAGCAGCCTGATGCTGCTCTACGCTTATGTAGTTAGGATTGCCAGGGGGCATGGCCGCATAGCGGTCAGCGGACGGTTCGGATGATGCAAATGCTGGGTGGCGTGAGTATATTTCATCGTCATACGAAAACGGTGTAGGCTCTGGTTCTGGAGGATAGAATGCGTCACCTTCTATTGGAGGGATCGGTGGTCGTGGCGGTCCGCCGCCAGGCGGCGGAGGCAGTGGTGTAGAGAAATCAGGACCAAACCCTGACACTTCAGGCACAGGCGGCAATATAAGCGGACGCTCTGCAGATCGCGGAGGTTCTGCTGCGTGCACAGTTTCCGATGGCTCCGTCGGCTCAGACACGTTGGCGTCGACGAGTGCATCTATCCTTTCTTCTGTTTCGGCAAATGCTTCATGGGTGTCAGCGTCGAGCCGATCGATAATTTGCTGAGCAACCGATACCTGTGCTGCCTCGCGGCGCGGCTGAGTTGGGGGGGTAACGACCTTTTTAGTTTGAGTTGGCGCCTCGCCGCCGTCTTCTTCATTGTCGTCGCCTTCGGCATCCTCGTCACCTTTTTCCGCCGAGTCTGCCTTTTCTATAATTTCTGTCGCTCTATCGTGCTGGTAGCGCCCGTCATGTAGCCGAACCTGCCGTCCATCGATGACCATGTCGGGCATACGAGTGCGCAAAGGGATCTCTGCCTCGTCTGACGGCGACGTAGGCGTGGTACGAACAGGCCGTTCGCTTCTATCTTCCAGGATTTCCTTTAAAAGAAAGGCAGAAGGGCGGGAAGGGTCTAGTTCGTGGGCGCGCTCACCACGTCTAAGCATTTCAGGCGGCAAGGCTTCTTCTGCCGATTCGGTGCCAAGGGGAGTTGAAGAAGTCTCGCTCTTACTGCTGCGACGCTTGTCATTTGAGTCACCACTAGTAAACCACTCGTTACTTCTCATACTCTTCTATACGTTTTGATACAACGTTCTATTTGTATTATACCTTGAAAGAGTTTAGAACAATAGTATGACTTATCTGCCTTCTCTAGCCGCCGCCCACCTGCAGTCATGTAGAGCTAACCCCCTCGTGATGTTAGGTACATAATAATTGCCAGGCCGATCAGCAAAAACATCATAAAAAACGTTATCGAAATGAGAGCGATTGGCGTATGCGCTCCAGCGTTCCTCTTCTTCGGAGGCGTATGCTGAGCTGAGATCTGCTTGCTGCTATCTTTTGTAGTATCTGAAGTTTCGCTATCTGTAGCGGGCGCCTGTGCAACTGTCAAATTTCCTTGCGTAGACACCAGTCGATCTGGGGCCGACAATTCAGGCTGCGTGCCCGCAGGGGCGATCGGTCGGGACTGCTTGGACGGTGCCATAACGTCCATCACAGGTTTGGCTGGCGCTGATTGTGGATGCATAGATAGTATCTTCAGTATATATCACGGTACGTCGTTTCCGAGCGCAAAATAATCGCCGCGTTTTTGAATCATACCTTCAGCGGCCAAATCTTCTAAAACGCCGAACAGCCTTGTGTCATCTATTTGCTGCCGGAGACCTTCAAGCGTAGATATTCCCTGGCCGAGCAACCGAAGTACTTGTCCGCGGACCTGGCGTCGCGAACCCACAAACGTCGACTGCTTAGTGTAGTGTTTGCTTAACGTGTTAAGGTTGCCGGTCGTCTGTTTGAGCTGGGTGCCGTAGTCCATAAGCGCCCAGTACCATGTGCGGACGTCATTAGGCAGCACAGTAGCTAGAAGGTCGAGAATTGCCCGATCTTTCACTGCTTGGTGGCCAGCAAAAAAGTGATAGATAAAAACTGTCCGGATATTGGTTTCGATGAACACCACTGGCCGATTAAAGGCATAGGCAACAATGGCGCCTGCGGTGTTTAGACCAACGCCAGGCAGACGCACCAGCTCGTCTACCATCTCTGGCAGCTGGCCGTCATACGAAGCGTGAATCACTCCGGCGCTCTGCCATAAAAACTTCGCTCGGCGGTTATAACCCAAACCACTCCAGGTCTGCAGAACGTCAGCCAATGGTGCCTGAGCCAAATCATTTACTGTAGGAAACTGTTCTATAAAGCTCTGGAACTTTGGAATAACACGAGGCACTTGCGTCTGCTGGAGCATCAGCTCCGACACCAAGATCTTGTATGGGTCGAACGAGCCGTCCCCCTCGGGACGACGCCACGGCAAATCATGTCGCCCATGCGCAGCGTAGTGCGCAAGAACAATCTTTGTAAAATTAGCTATTTCCTCTGGTGCCATATACACGCTACTCGCTGATAATCAGATGTTATCTGGCCGTACGTCCAGCATACCAGATCAAAAGATACGTCTACCTTAGAGACCGCCATACCCCTTGCCGTAGCCATAGTAGCTAACAGGGGGCCGATAGTAGTTGCTGATTTTAAGCGCAGTGGCGTCGCTGACAATGCCACTCGCTGGCATGACATATAGCTCACTGGCGTCTTTTGACACCAGCAGATAGTTATCGGTGTACCAACCATATACCTGGTACGTGCTGCTGGCAGCAATCTGCTTGCCGTGTTCGCCATTGCTATCGCCGACAAATAAAGCATTTTTACCATCACGCGGCTCATTCCAAAAAGTCAACTTGCCGCTCGGCGACGTAAGATACGTAGAGTATGCCTGATAAAAACTTTCGTTGGTCAATGTTTTATTCTGCGCAATCGCCCCATCCTCATAGGTATAAAAAGTATCTGCTTGACCGTTAATAAACTGTAGATACAGCCCATTTGCCTCGTAGGATCGTGCTTGTATGTTGATGTCGGCAGTCTGCGTACCTGGTGTATACGAAAAGCTCTGGACTGTTTTCTTGCCACTGTTATCGGGTTGTACGATATTCAGCGTAGCCTGCTTGCCCGGGTCTGCATTCCAATCGTTGTAGCCATGACCTGCTTGCCAACCTTTGGTGTACACAACACCATTCGTAAGCACGAAAACATTTCCGTAATTTTCTTTTAGATAATCAGCGTTGCTGCTCCCGGTTGCTGTTGTTTCGTCCAACGTTACGAGGTTTTTGCTTGTAGCATCAAAGCTCTTGATTGCCTGCTGTTTTGGCTGCCAGAGAGCCATACCTAAACGATCCACCTCGTAGACAAAGTGATGATTGTCCCAACCGGCAAGTTTAAAGGCTGCGCTACCCTCGTCCATGGTAGTAAGTTGATCATTCGAAGTATCAATCAGAAAGAGCTTAGCGTTGTCGCCGCCATCACGTTTGGACAATAAGGCCAGATATTTCCAATCAGTGGAAGCCAACAATGATGTGTTAGTCGGATCTTCACTGCCAGTGCCGGCTAGCACCATCTGGCGGTTGGCCCCATCGAGATCAGTCTTAACAACATCAACTTTGCCGCTTAAGTTCGACAAAAAGTACAATTTGCCACTGGGCGTCACCTGGAACGTATTAACCGGGTCAACTTGAGCGGTCACCTTCACCTTGGCGCCCGTCAGCGTATTGTAGCCGTCCAGTGCGATAGTGAGCGGTACATTGCTGGCGTCGGCGGGCAACACCAATGTGACCTGACCTTTTTTGTCAGTCTTGGCCTGTGTTTTTAGTGCCGATACAACCGCATTTTCTATGGGCTTGCCAGTCAGCTTATTAACAACCGTAATCGGCACCTGCCGGCCGGTGGCGACTAATTGTAGCTGTTCTGGCTGTCTTTGTTTACCAATGGGAACGAGCACTGACGCAGTACTGCTTTTGTAGTATGTTTTCTCAATAATCAGCCGATTAGTGCCAACCTTGGCACGAATATACACTTTACCTTGATTATCAGTAGTCGCTTTTTTGCCGCCCAGGGCCACCGAAGCGCTCGAAACCGGCTTGCCCGTCTGCGAATCAGTCACTACTATCGAAAACGATCGGCGCAGTACTGTCCCAGCGAGTGTATAGCGCGTAAAGGGAATGGCCGTGAGCAGTAGCACAAGCAGCACCACGCCAGCTGGAATCGTCCACCTTTTTTGTTGCACGAGCCATACCCAACGACTATTCGTTGCAGCCGGCTTTGCGCCTGCTGCAGACGTTTCTGAGTCGCTCTCGGCCTCAGACTCCTCATTGTGATGCACGTGGCGCGCGGTATGCACGTCCTGGGCCGCCTCGTGCTCGCCCTTTACTGTTTCTGCTGAATCATGCACATCATCCTGCGTTTCTGCCATACTGTTTATCCTTTTACTATTTCCAGTCTAGCAGAAAAACATGCGCCTTCGGTTTTATGTAGCCCATCATAACCTCTTGTCGCCCTGCATTCATTTCAGAGTCCATACAGAATATCTAAACAACTAGACTATTCATGGGTACTGAAGTGGGGTAGGCCAGATTATCTTACCTACCATTGGATGCCAAAGGAGATCGGGGGAGATACAGTAAAAAACGATTAGTACAAGATCTTACGCTCTGGCGCTACAGCGTGGAGCTGAGCTAGCGGGTGCATCACTGGGGCTGGTATATCGCCAGCAAAGCGCAGGGTGTAGCGGCCCATATCCTTGAGTGATTGTTCAGCTTGCGGTGTTGCCGCCGCATTGGCTTCGGGCGCAGTGGTCATGAACGAATAGCCGAACGACTGATGGGTATGCTGATTGTAGATAATGCCGACGTCGTGGCGGTTATCGCCAGTAGGGTCATCCAAAATACCGACCTTGTTCACGAGCACGATCCAGTCGTTGCCCGCTAACTGACTGCGCACGCCATAATCGGTAAAAATATTGGTGGCCATGGCATTTTTCATGAATACAGCATAATTATCTTGTGTAGCCATTAGCTGGCCAAGCGTCCAGAGCGAATCGTGCGGTGTCGAATTGCCGAGATAAAATCTGCTGGCATCAAGCGGCTGCAAATATGTGTGACTTAATTCGGGAATCTGAGCCCACCGGGCGTTGACTGCCGCAGCGCCGCCCAAACCGTAGTTGACCAGCGCTCGTACTGCAGTGTTGCCAGAGTGATTGAGCAAATCGAAGAGTACATCTTGCAAGCTAGCTGAAGTTGGTGCGCCCGGCTGGTCATATACACCGTAACCACCGCGAACGTCACTCGGCAGCCAGGTCAAAGTTTGATTCATCTTCAGTTTGCCGCTACGCAAATCCTGCAGCACTAACAGGCTTACGGGCAATTTATTGATACTGGCCGCAAATTGTTCTGTATCTTGATCATGATTTACAATCAGATGACTATCGTGCAAATCCATAATCTGCACACCGGTCACCGTGCCTAAAGCTTCGTCTTGTCTGATAGAGCGGTTAACCAGATGGCGTAGAATGATCTCTTTCACGACCTGCTGGAGGTTGCTATTCTGCAGATTCTGCTCCTCGTTCGCCACGACCTGAGCCGACGCTTGGCTGGTGCTGTTAGTTTGTAGGTTGGGTGGAATTGTTGTGATCATACTCGAGTAACTATAGGGCCTAATTGTGTACTACCTATGAACTTTCTTACTGTTTCCGTATACAATAGCCACATAGTGAGTAAAATCTACCGACAAGCTGCCGACCATTTAACAACACACGATCCGGTGCTCGCGCCCATTATTGCCCGCTTCGGCCTAGCTACTATCCGGCCACATCGCAACTATTATCAGGAGTTAGTGGATAGCATTATCGGCCAGCAATTGAGCGTCAAGGCAGCACACACCATTCGAGAACGGTTTTGCGCGTTATTTGATAGCTCCGGCCTCCCTTCGGTCGAAGCTATCCTTACAAAGAATGTGGATGAACTCCGTATGGCCGGCCTCAGCCGGAACAAAGCGACCTATGTCCGAGACCTTGCCCAGCATATCGTCGACGGTACTGTCACGTTCGATCATCTGGAAAATATGAGCAATGACGAGATCATCAAAGAACTGACGGCCGTAAAAGGCATTGGCGAATGGACGGCACATATGTTTTTGATTTTCTGTTTGGGACGGCTAGATGTCCTCGCCCACGGCGATTTAGGTATCAGAAGCGGCATCCAAAAACTCTATCAGTTGGATCACCTCCCAGCATCTCAAGAAGTAGCTAGCATCTGCCAACAAAACCATTGGCATCCCTACGAGTCCTTAGCCTGTTGGTATATCTGGCGCGCTCTGGACAATACACCCGTGTAATATTCGGACATTACCACTTGCCCATACATACTCTGAGATAGGTCATATGCTATAGTTGCCTACTTAAGGAGCTGGCATGTCAGAGATAGAATTGTTGCCTATAGATCAATGGTTTTATCCTATTGAGGGCACCACAGAAGTACAGCTGCGTGAACCAACAGATGAAATGTACGATCCATACGGCCCCCCTTCTTGGCTAGGGTGTGCGGGCATCGAACATTTAATAGATCATGCAGATAGCATACAACTCACGATACTCTACAATATGCAGCGAACCGGCAGCGACTTGGGTGACCCTGGCGAATATGAAGCTTTGGTAGAAAGTGCGACACTAGTGGGCCATAGCGTCACCCTAAAAGGTGGAAGCGACCAAACATACCTCACCCGACGTGATAAAGCGAGTCCCGAAAAAGACATACTGCTTTTTAGTGCTGAAAATTTCCTAAATCCCAGGACCCGCGATGTGATTGCAGAAATTTCTGAAGTAGTGAATGATCGCTTCCAAAGTGCTGAATTATTCCATCAACAAATATCTCCATTTGATTCTGAGGCCATACACAGAGAGGAAATCATCCAAGCAGCGGCCGGTGCCTTGGCGACGAACGCCTTCAACTGGGGAATATTAGAAACCACCGGTTTATTACTTTCCAGAAGAGATCCGGGTGAGCAGCATGTTGTAATGGGGTTACTTCCTTATCATCTGGATATCGTACGCCTAGCGGGAAGTATACTCGGCATTACGGTAGATGAACGACGGATTAGGGAAAACGAATGGCCCATCAAGATGACATTGGAGTCACATGCTCTAAAGACAATCCAAAGTTCTGGCAAGTTTGATACTTCAATATAAACTAGCGCCTTAGTCTCTGTGTCGTCTTTGAGATTCGAATAGATCACCCTAAGACCTGCTCCTTACGCACCGATACTACGGGGCGAGGCGGTTGATATCGCGTGGGAAGAGGGATGCTTCTTTAACGTTTTGTAGGTCGAGTAATTTTTGCGTGAGGCGCTCAAGACCCAAACCAAACCCGCCTTCTGGGGGCATGCCGTATTTGAACGCTTGCAGGAAGTAGCGGAAGCCGTCAGCTTCCGGGTCGCCGCCGGCCATAGTTTGCAGCTGCTCGACGAGTTTTGGATAGCGGTGCTCGCGCATGCTGATGGTGGCAATCTCTACTCCCCGAAAAATAAGGTCGGCGCGCTCGGCGATATCGGGGTTGGCGTCGCTGAATTTGTGATAAAATTTGGCGCCTTCACGTGGCCACTCAGTCACGAAAACCGCCTCGCTATCCAGGTGTTCCTTGGCATACTCGCACACCCAGCGCTCTTCATCCGGGCGCATATCTTTTTCGCCCACAGTGTTCGTGCCAGTTACGGCGGTATATTTCTCATGGATGTCGGCCATAGTCATGCTGGGGATTTCTTTAGGGAGTATCGGCTTCTCGGCCTTCCATTCCTTAAGCTCGGCAGCACAATTCTCCCATACGTCATCGACAATGGCGTTCATAACGCCGCTGGTGAAGCTCAGCAGTCCAGCCAAATCGATGAAGCCGATTTCGACATCGACAGTTTGGAATTCAGTCATGTGGCGGGTGGTAGCACTTGGTTCGGCGCGATACGTAGAGGCAATTTCATACACGCGCTCATACACGCCGACCATTATTTGCTTATAAAATTGGGCGGATTGGGCCAGCGTGGCGACCTTGCCAAAGTAATCCATTTTAAAGACTTCGGCGCCCCCTTCGGTGGCCTCGGCCAATAGTTTTGGCGAGCTGAATTCGGTAAAGTCGAGTGAGCGCAGGTGCTTGCGGATAGCGACTTTAATTTCTGACTGCACCTTAAAGATGGCTTGCTCACGCAAGTTACGCAAGCCGACTACCCGATGGTCGAAGAGCGTGTCGAGGTTTTCGGAAACGTGGCTTAAAGGCTTGTCGATCTCGATAGGTGTCTCATCGGTAACCGGTACGCTGACCGTCAGCGTAGCGTCATGAATTTCGACGCCACCAGGGGCACGTGGTTCATCGACTGCCGTGCCGTTCACTTCTAACACGGTGCCGATTTGCAGGCTGCGCAGCTTTTCTACTTCGCCTTTGTCCTTAATGACAATTTGTGCCAGGCCGCCGCGGTCGCGGACGTTTATAAACGTGAGGCCGCCGAGCAGTCGTTTCTTGTGCAGCCAGCCCTCAATGTGTACTTGTTCGCCAATGTGTGCATGGAGGTCTTTACTCAAAGCGCGCATATCTATAATCTCCTTATGTGATTGGTCAGTTGGCTCGATAAGGGTCGATGCTCACAGACCGCGCTCGCCTTTAGACGCGGCTGCCGACCCGGAGATTCATATTGGCTATTCTTAATTGCATTGTCATTTATTCTACCACCTCTGTTGGCTCAGGGGAAGCATCTTCTCCGGTAGGCTCAACTGGCTCGGGCAACTCTGGCACAAAAGCAGCCACAGCCGCGCGATCCTCAAAGGCATCGAATCCTTCTTCACTCGTTTCGCCGAGTAGCTGGGTAAGTAACTGGGTAAGCGATAGCACCCCAACTGGCTCTTCAAATGCATTAATAACTACCACCACAGGCTGGCCAGTCAGCGTAAAAGCAGCGAGCGCCCGGTGCAGACTAAAATCTTCATGCACATATGCTACCTGCTTACGCATAAGCTCACTCACCAAGCCACCTTCACGCGCCTGAACTGCATCACTCAATTGAAGCGTGCCAACGATGTGGTCCGGCGTATCTTCATACACCATAAAGCTCTGCTGGCGACTCTCGTGCAGCTCGCCAAGCAAAATTGGTCCAATATGGTCGCTTTTGTTCACTAATCTGGCTTGCGACATCGGTAGCATCACTTCGGCGGCATGGCGGTCATCAAAACGCAGGGCGTTGCTTAGGATACGCAGGTCGTGATCGGCAATGCGATTGTCGGGCTGCTTGGTTTGTTGATTGAGTAAATCGAGTAAGTCTTCTTTCTCGAAAAGACCACTGTGGGCAGCATGCTCACGAAACCGCGATGTCATATCACTGATAGCGTCAAATGGACGATGAGTGCGCATAAGCAACCAACTCAAGGCCGGTGCAATTTGTACGGCAAAATGAGCCCGGCGTACCGTGAGGCGTAGCGATTGCAGCAGCACGCCGACGGTAACTGTCAAAAATATAACGATAAAAGCCGCCCAAGTGACGAGTGTACTTACGAGCAACACAAAGCCGCCGGTGAGACCAAAAATAAAGAAGGTCCAGAGCAGCAGACGCATACTAACCCCATATGCAACCGGCCGATACAACGCTTCAGCCAGATGATCGCCACGGGCGGCGAGCCGCTTTAATTCTTTGGCCGGCACCGAGCTATATAAACGCTGCAAGGCCAGCGCCACAAGCCCGAGTGTGATGAATAGCAATCCTAAAAATACCGTAGTCATGCCTTTCTATAGTACCTCATTTTTTATACCCCGCACGCCGCGGCACCCGGCGCCGACTCATCGCCTGCCGATAGGCTTCTTGTTCACCAATCCAATAGCTCAACGCCATAAGGCTAACTATGATATATAGCGGCCATACGACCCACATCCAGTGTTTCATCCATCCAAATAATGATCCGGTACTTGTTGGGTTTGTGCTTGCCAATGCTACTGGCACTACATTTGCCTTCACGATTGCGCTCAGCTGCAGGGTCGCTACCGTACCCACGCTATCGGTTATTTTCACCATAACGATGTAAGTGTTCGGCTGCTGATAGGCATGGGTCACCGTAAACGCCGCATTCGGCTCAGTTTGCTGCGAATGGATACCATCGCCCCAATCTACAGTTACCACATACGGTCCCGTACCCGCGCTTGCGCTAATATGGAACGATGTGGGCTGGTTCACCTGATATGTCTGATAGCGATATTCCGAGCCAATCAATAGCGACGGGCGAGTTTGGTGATGCAGGAGCGAGGCCAGACTTGCCGACACGGCAATTTCGAAAGTCGGAAGCGTCCATTTCAGCCCGTTACTGGCTGTAGCCACCACATCCACATGGTGAATACCAACCGGCAAAGCACTATCCAGCGTACAACGCCAGTTACCTGCCCAGTCGGCCGTTGTCACACACGTCTCGACAGCAGAGTGAAACGTTACCGTCACGACAGAGAAAGGTGGTGCAACGCCACTGATGGTAGGATTAACACTCGAAACGGGCATGGTGCCCTGCCAATATTGGCCGGTTTCGACCTTTGCTATCGATATATTTGTTGGAGTCGCGCTCGGCGTTGGCGCGGGCGGCAAAATAGTCGGATCGTAGTACACCGTAACGGGGGAAGATGGCGGCCCTTCTACATCAGTCGCATTAAAAACGCGGGCCTGTAATTGATTGGCGCCTATGTCCAAATCGATCTGCATCTGAAACGTCTGGGCGGCAGTACACTGAGCAACGCCACTAAAGCTGCTGCTTCGGTATACCTTCACATAAGACTGCGGCGGACAGCTACCTCCAACTGTTAAGAGCGCTGTCGAAAAATGCTGCTGATTGAGCGACGCAAGAAATATTGCCGGCGTGTGCAGTGTAGGCGCAGGCACCGTAGCCGTTACCTGATAGCTCGCTGCCCATGCCTGAAATGTCGAGCCGGCCAACAAGACACCACTGCAGAGAAGGATCATGGCACTAAAAGGATGGAGTAGTACTCGTTTATGGAGCGACCGTTGCCTGATAGGATGTTTTTTACGTGCAGGCCTAGAATGCACGGACAACTTAGGGGAGGCTTTTTGTTTTTTCACGATTTTTACGCTTTATGTTCATTTCGTATCATACCATACTGCTTATTGTCATTTCCCCTTTCCTTCGTCCGGCGTAGACTCCGGGAAAAGCTGGGGGCCGGATCAATCCGTTTGTCAAAAGTCAATGTCTCGCATCACCATATTACTGCGGCAGAATATTGTATACTACGACGTATGAGTAAAAGTTTTTGGGCGATCATCGCCGCTATCATAGTTATTTTTGGTGGTATTTTGTTCTTTAAGGGCAGGGCGAATGCACCGACGAATGCCAGCGGCAAGCCTGGCAGTCACCTCATCGGTACCAGCCCGGCCGGGGTAACTCTCGTCGAATTCGGTGATTATCAGTGTCCATATTGCGGCCAGTTTTCTCCCGTAGTTAAGCAGGTGCAGCAAAAATACAACGATAAGATCGTTTTCCAATTCCGTAATCTACCCTTAAGTCAGGTCCACCAGAACGCGTTCGCTGCCGCCCGCGTTGCTGAGGCAGCAGGTCTGCAAGGCAAGTACTGGCAGATGCACGATTTGCTGTACGAGAATCAATCAGCCTGGAGCGAAAGCAGCAATGCCCAAGATGTCTTCAACCAATACGCCTCGGCACTTAAACTGAATGTAAATCAATTTAAAATCGATGCCGCATCCAGCCAAGTAAACGACGCCATCAACAAAGACATTGCCGACTTCTTAAAAACCGGCAATGAAGAATCAACACCAACCTTTTTGCTTGATGGCAAAAAGATCACGCCAGATTTCACTATAGATACATTCAGTAAGTATATTGATGCCGAGTTGAAGGCTAAGTCACAGAGCTAGCTTCCGTCCTTGTCCTCCCACCTTGACTCCAAAAGTCATGAACGATCCTGTATACCAGATCTCCTCAGTAATTCTGTGGCCGCGAATTGCAATCTCTTCAATGTTCCTTTTTTCCCACAAAAAAGGAACCGAAAAACCTCTCGGCCTGGGGAAATGAAAAAGCCTACTAGCTGCAGGGCATTCCTGAACGAGCCTGCGGAACTCGCCTTCGGCTCAAACAGTCCTCGGCTGTATCCGATCAGGAATGCCCTGCAGCTAATCGGTTTTCCATTACGGCCGAACTACTCGGATATCTAATCCTGCGATTGAAGCTTGCTCAGTAAACACTCAAGGACTTTAGTTTCTAGCATTCCATCTCCGACGGGGTTCGGGGCCTGTAGTAAAACTGATTCGAAAATGCCAGAGCGCAGCCGATTAAGAGCGAGGACTGTTTGAGCCCAATCAAGGGCGAGTTCCGCAGCGAAGATGCTGTGCGGGGTATTTTCCAGTAGTGTTTTACGTTTGCCTTGGGGAGTTTTT
>Ga0136846_1226756_pt1 | contig 213513 bp, 197 predicted proteins | sample HopSoiMetagenom2_FD_96841 | JGI IMG/M metagenome (GOLD analysis project Ga0136846, IMG submission 96841) | Grasslands soil microbial communities from Hopland, California, USA - 2 Assembly 2016 (version 4) | ecosystem: Environmental > Terrestrial > Soil > Grasslands | place: USA: Hopland... | reverse complement strand
GAGGATGTGGCTCTTGTTGGCGTGGCCGCACTTGTACTTGCCGGAAGCGGTCTTCCGGAAGCGCTTGGCCGCCGCCCGATTGGTCTTGATCTTGGGCATTGGAAAGTCCTGGGGTCTCAACGAGTACTGGCGTGGGCGGTGGCCGTGGCCACGCTTTCCGTCCTGCCCTGCCGGTGGTAGGCCCTTGACCGGAAAGGGATTCCCGGAACGCGGGCGGGTCCTGAGGATGACGCGGGTGCAACAGCCCGGCGAACCGGGCCGGCCATTATGCCCGCCCGGGGATTGTCATGCAAATCAAGCGGTTCCGGCGCCCCGGCCGGCGGGCGGCGCTCAGCGCGCGCGGGCCGCGGCCTGTTCGGGCGCCTGCCCGCGTGCGGCGTCGGGCGCGGGTGCGACGGCCAGCGCCTGCGCGCTGCTGTCGGCCAGCGGCGTGCGTGCGGCCTGGGCCACGTCCACATGCGCCTGCAGCCGCGCCGGGGAGTCGCTGTCGCCCTGGATCGCGAACGCGCGCCGGCCTTCGTCGCCGAACACCACCTGGTCGATCCGCGACAGGCCGGCCTTCTGGCCCTCGACGGTCAGCGCGCCGGCGAGCCGCGCCTGCGATTCTCCGCCGTCGCCGTCCGGCAGCCGCGCCAGCGCCTGGCGGTACAGGCCGTTGCCGGGGTGCCGGGAGTCGGCAAGCGTGGTCGAGCGGTCGTAGTCCTTGCCGAACATCTTTTCCTGCGCCTCGATCACCGCGTCGATCATGTGCATGTCGACGCCGTGCCTGACCGATTTCACCGGATTGAGCTTCTGCCAGAAGCCCAGCGGTTCGGGATCGGGCAGTTCGATCTTGTGGCCGACCGCATCCGGCATCAGGTGGCGCATCACCGGCGTGCGCTCCTGCAGCCCGGTGAGGATGTCGTTGTCGACCGCGTAGCGGCGGATCAGCCCCTTTTCCGCCTCGGCCTTGACCGCGTCGGCGTCGAGACCGATGCGTTCGAGGGTGCGGTCGTGGACGCCGGAGGCGTTGAAGGTCACCGCCGGGATGTCCGCGGCGATGGCCGCCGTGGCCGCCAGCCCGCCGCCCAGCGAATGGCCGGTGATGATCACGTTCTCGCCGTAGGCGACCTTGGCCTGCCGGGCGAGCGCGATCGCCTCGTTGTACTGCGCGGTCTCGAAGCCCAGGCCCTGGCCGAAATTGGTGACCCAGTCCTTGGTCTCGTCGGTGCCGCTGTAGGCGAGCACCTTGTGACCGTTGCCATCGCCGTAGATGACCGCGTAGAAGCCGCTGGAGGTGTCGCGCAGCGAGGCCGGATCGATGCCGTCGCGGCGCAGTTCGTCCGCGGACAGCGGCTGCCAGCGGCCGACGCCGTCGGCCTTGCCGTTGCCGTCGTAGTCGTAGACGTCGCGCATCAGCCGCGACAGGGTCAGGTCGATCGGCTGCGGCGCCCGGCCTTCCACGCCGTCGGCGAAGGACGGCGGGGGCGCAGCGACGGCGATGCCGGGCGCCGTGGAAGTGCGGCCGTCGACGGCGTGGTCGGGGGATCGGGCCATCGCGACGGTCTCCTCTCTGGTGTCCTGGCGGCTTTGCCGGCGAATCGGCTCAGCGCGCGCCGCGCGTGGGGGCCGCCTGCTCCGGGTTGGGCGCGGCCTGGTCGGGCGCGATCTGCGGCGCGGCCTGCTGCTGCGGCGGCTGGGCCGCGACCAGGGCCTGCGACTCGCGGCTGCTCTGCTCCATCGGCACGCCGCGGGCCGTCTGCACGTCGACCTGCACGTAGCGCTGGGTCTCGGGCTGGCTGCCCTGCACCGCGAACAGGCGATCGCCGTTGGCGACGACGTGGTCGGGGGCGATGCCGGTGCGCTGCGCTTCGAGGGTCAGCGCGCCGGCGACGTTCTGGGCGTCGCGCAGGCTCAGTCCGCGGGTCTCGAACTGCGGCTGGATCTGGTCGTACAGGCGCTGGTACTGGGCGTGCTGCGGATGGTCGGGATTCGACAGCAGGCCGGCGGCGCCGGCGCCATGGCCGAACGCCTGCTCCTGGGCCCGGATCACCGCGTCCATGCTGTGGTTCTGGATGCTGTGGGGCACCGTCTTGAACGGGTTGATCTTCGAGAAGCCGGTGAGGGGGTCGGGATCGGGCAGTTCGACCTTGTTGCCGATCGCATCGGGCATCAGGTACCGGGTCATCAGGTTGCGTTCCTGCAGCCCGGTGAGGATCTCGTGGTCCACGGCATAGCGGCGGATGCCGCCGGCCTCGGCCTGGGCACGCGCGGCGTCGGCGTCGATGCCCACGCGCTCCAGCGTCTTGTCCTTCACGCCGGCGGCGTTGAAGGTGACCGCCGGGGTGTCGGCGGTGATCGCGCCGACCGCGGCCAGGCCGCCGCCGAGCGAGTGGCCGGTGATGACCAGCTCGTCGCCGAACGCGACCTTGGCCTGGCGCGACAGCGCGATGGCCTGGTTGTACTGCGAGGTCTCGAAGCCGAGGCCCTGGCCGAGGTTGGTCGCCCAGTCCTTGCCGGCGTCGGTGCCGCGGAAGGCCAGCGCGTAGCGGCCCTGGCCGTCGGTGTAGATGTCGGCGTCGAAGCCGCTGGAGGCGTTGTGGCGCATCGCCGGGTCGATGCCGACCTGGCGGAACTGGTCGTCGGTCAGCGGGCGCCAGCCCTCGACCTCGCCGCGCTGGCGGTTGTCCGACCCGTAGACGTCCTGGGCCATGCGCGCCAGGGTCAGGTCGATGTCGCGCGGCGCCGGGCCGCGGACTTCGTCGGCGAACGAGGGCCGGACATGGGTCTGGCCGGTCAGCGGATCGACCGACTGGCGGCCACCGCCGCCGGGCTGACGTTCGGGGTCGAACTGTGCATTCATCCGTGCTTCCTCCGCTGGCCGGATGCGGCCGCTCGGCGGCCATCCGGGAATGATGGTCTCGGGCGCGCGGTCAGCGCGCGTCTTCGATCGCGATGCCGTGCGCCTTCAGCCACGCCTCGACCGCTTCGCGCTGGCTGCGGGTCTCGGCGTTGAGCAGGGCGGCGCGGGTCATGAACAGGTAGCGCTGGAAGGTCACGCCCTGGGCGTTGCGGGCCATCGGGTCGGCCCCGGCCTCCAGCAGCTCCAGCGCGCGCGCCGGCTCGTTGATCTGGCCGGCCACGTGCAGGGGGGTGTTGCCCATGCGGTCCGGGCGGTCCGGATCGGCGCCGGCGGCGAGCAGCGCGTGGAACTGTTCGGCGCGTTCGCCCATCAGCGCCGAGCGCAGCGGACTGGCGCCGGTGACCGCGTTGGCGACGTTCGGGTCGACCTTGCGGGCCAGCAGTTCGGCGAGGTACGCCGGGTCGTTGGCCATCGCCGCGGTGTAGATCTCGGTGGTCGCCGTATCATTAAAAAAAGAAGGGTCGGCGCCGGCATCGAGCAGGACCTTGAGGCTGTCCAGGCGCTTGTTGAGCAGCGCCCACTGCAGGAAGGTCACCTGCTTGTCGCCGCGATAGGCGAGGTCGGCGCCGGCGGCGAGGGTGCGGATGCGGGCGTCGTCGCCCTCGGCCACGGCGTCGGCCAGATCGGCCGCGCGCGGGTCCGGGAAGATCTGGTGGATGTCCACCCGATGGATTTCTGCGGTCGCTGGCATTGCGTGTTTCTCCCTGGCGCATGCGGCGCTGGCCGCACAGACGGCGATGACGAGCGTGAGGACGGCGGCCGACCGATGCAGACGATTACCGGACATGGCGCTCCTGCCTGAGACCCTCGACGCACCGGGCGGCGTCGCCCGGCTCCCGGGTCCGATCCTACCGGCGCGGGCGCCCCCGGGGCAACCCGACCCCGCCCCCCGGGCACGCGCGCGGACCGGCGCGCGGACATGCGAAGGGCGCCCGAAGGCGCCCCCGCATGCGTCGCCGCGAACGCGGCGCCTACTTCTTCTTCGGCGCGATCATCATCACCATCTGCCGGCCTTCGAGGCGCGGCCGCGATTCGATGACGATGTCCTCGCCCAGGTCGGCCTCGATCCGCTGCGCCATCTCGCGACCGAGCTCCATGTGGCTCATCTCGCGGCCGCGGAAGCGGATGTTGACCTTGATCTTGTCGCCCTCCTCCAGGAACTCGCGCATCTTGCGGAGCTTGATCTGGTAGTCGCCCTCGTCGGTGACCGGACGGAACTTCACTTCCTTGATCTCGACGATCTTCTGCTTCTTCTTGGCGGCGGACGCCTTCTTCTGCAGCTCGAACTTGAACTTGCCGAAATCCATGATGCGGCAGACCGGCGGGTCGGCATTGGGCTGGATCTCGACGAGATCGAGGCCTTCCTCCTCGGCCTTCGCCAGCGCTTCGTCGCGCGACAGGACGCCGATCATCTCGCCGTCGCTGCCGATCACGCGCACGCGCGGGACACGGATCTCGTGGTTCTTGCGGTTCTGCTTGTCCTGGGGGGTGCTGATGTGGGCTGTCTCCGAAAGGGATAAGGACCGGCCGGCAGTCGCGCCGACCGGAACCCGGGTCACGCCGAAGCGGCGTCGTGCGCGAGACGTGCGACGAAGTCGGCGAGGGTCATGCTGCCGAGATCTTCCCCCGAACGCGTACGGACCGCCACGAGGCCGTTTTCCTTCTCGCGATCCCCGACCACGAGCAGATACGGCACCCGCTGGAGCGTGTGCTCGCGAATCTTAAAGCCGATTTTCTCGTTCCGCAAATCGGCCGCCACCCGGAGACCTTGATTCATAAGGGATTTCCGGGTTTCCTCGACATATTCGGCCTGGGCGTCCGTGATGTTCATCACCACCGCCTGGATCGGGGCCAGCCAGGCGGGCATCTGGCCGGCGTGGTGTTCGATCAGGATACCGATGAAACGCTCCATCGAACCGACGATGGCGCGGTGCAGCATGACCGGGTGCCGGCGCTGGCTGTGCTCGTCGATGTAGGTCGCCCCGAGGCGTCCGGGCATCATGAAATCGACCTGCATCGTGCCCAGTTGCCAGGTCCGGCCGATCGCGTCCTGGAGGTGGTACTCGATCTTGGGGCCGTAGAAGGCGCCCTCGCCCGGCAGCTCCTCCCACTCGACGCCCGCCGCCCGCAGGGCCGAACGCAGGGCGTCCTCGGCCTTGTCCCAGGTGGCGTCGTCGCCCAGCCGCGAGTCCGGGCGCAGCGCGATCTTGATCCGGACGTCGGAGAAGCCGAAGTGGGCGTAGACCCGCAGCGCCTGCTCGTGGAAGGCGCGGACCTCGGCCTCGATCTGGTCCTCGGTGCAGAAGATGTGGCCGTCGTCCTGGGTGAAGCCGCGCACGCGCAGGATCCCGTGCAGCGCGCCCGAGGGCTCGTTGCGGTGGCAGGCGCCGAATTCGCCGTAGCGGATCGGCAGGTCGCGGTAGCTGTGCAGGCCCTGGTTGAACACCTGCACGTGGCCCGGGCAGTTCATCGGCTTCAGCGCGTAGGTGCGCTTCTCCGACTCGGTGAAGAACATGTTGTCCTTGTAGTTGTCCCAGTGGCCGGACTTCTGCCACAGCGACACGTCGAGGATCTGCGGGCAGCGCACTTCCTGGTAGCCGCTGTCGCGATAGACCTTGCGCATGTACTGCTCGACCACCTGCCAGATCGCCCAGCCCTTCGGATGCCAGAAGATCAGGCCGGGGCCCTCCTCCTGCAGGTGGAACAGGTCCTGGGCCTTGGCGATCTTGCGGTGGTCGCGCTTCTCGGCCTCTTCCAACTGGGTGAGGTAGGCCTTGAGGTCCTTGTCGTTGAGCCAGGCCGTGCCGTAGATGCGGCTGAGCATCTGGTTGTTGGAATCGCCGCGCCAGTAGGCGCCGGCGACCTTCATCAGCTTGAACGCGCGCAGCTTGTCCGTGCCGGGCACGTGCGGGCCGCGACACAGGTCGGTGAACTCGCCCTGGGTGTACAGCGACAGGTCCTCGTTCGCCGGGATGCTCTCGATGATCTCGGCCTTGTAGGCCTCGCCGAGGCCCTTGAAGTAGGCGACCGCGTCGTCGCGCGATTTCACGCTGCGGCTGACCGGGTGCGCTTCCTTCACGATCTTCTGCATCTCCGCCTCGATCGCCGGCAGGTCTTCGGGCGTGAACGGGCGCTCGTAGGCGAAGTCGTAGTAGAAGCCGTTGTCGATCACCGGGCCGATCGTGACCTGCGCGCCGGGGAACAGGCGCTGCACGGCCTGGGCCAGCAGGTGCGCGGTGGAGTGGCGCAGGATCTCCAGCGCCTCGGGCGACTTGTCGGTGACGATGGCCAGTTCGGCGTCGCGGTCGATGCGGTAGCTGGTGTCGACCAGCCGGCCGTCGACCTTGCCGGCGAGCGCGGCCTTGGCCAGGCCGGCGCCGATCGAGGCGGCGACCTCGGCGACGGAGACGGGGTGTTCGAATTCGCGGCGGCTGCCGTCGGGAAGGGTGATGGCGATCATGGGAGGAGGCGCGGAAAGCTCGTGTGAGAGACCTGAAGATCGAGGGAAAGACCGTGGGGTCGTCGAAGGCGGGGCAACAAAAAAGTTCCGGTGTCAAGCCCTTCGTACAGATCACGCAGGGCTTGAAACCGTATATGGGACAGCAGGTTAGCTCTTTTCAAGGCCGCTTTGCAGAATGGCGGCTTCGTAGGCTAGGAGCTACATAGGAGCATCGGGAGAGAAGGACACATCGCGCTGCGTCGTGCTGGATTGCTGAGCAACGACGAGCCTGCCACATCATCATAGCCCACGAATCCGCATTCGTAGCTCGTCGGTTTCAGCATCAAATGGATTGTGCAGTGCGCCGACTTCGGTCCTCAACCTGGAACAATCCGCATCCTTTTGACAGTAGCCCACCCCTGCCATCCCGTATCAGGAACAACACGCTCAGTCCCTGCCGCGCCGCGAGTGCCAACCCGGCTTCGGAGCCTGTCACCATGAAGGCTGTGGCCCAGGCGTCGGCTTCTGCACAGGTCGGGGCAAGCACGGTGACCGACGCTGGCGAAGACAGCAGCGGCGCGCCCCGCAGCGGGTCCATTGTGTGCGACAAGCGGCGGCCCTGCACCGTCACGCCATGCCGGTAGTCGCCCGAGGTGGCGACAGCGCCATCTTGCAGGCGCAGGATCGAATTCGGAGCGCGGCAGTCTGGATCGGGCGCCTCGACCGCAATCGTCCATGCCTCGCCACCGGGCCGCAGGCCCAGCGCGCGCATCTCGCCGTCGATGCCGACCAGCCCCGCGGTGATGCCAAAGCTGCGCAGGGTCTGCGCCAGTCGATCCACTCCGTATCCCTTGGCGATGCCATTCAGGTCAAGCGTGATGGCCTCGCGTTTGCGCACCCGACTACCCGCCAGTTCCAGCGTCTCGTGCGCAGGGCGGCGTGGCGCGGACAGGGCACGGCGAATGCCTTCTTCATTGACGGCCTCCGGGCCGAAACCCCAAGCTTGCACTGCATCACCCATGCCGATGTCGAAGGCGCCGCCCGAGGCGCGCCCGATGGCCACGCCCAGGGCCAGTACCTGAGCCAGTTCATCAGGCACCACAACCGGTGTGTTTACCGGCGCCCGGTTCAGGCGCATCAGGTCGCTGTCCGGATTCCAGGTGGACATCTGTGCGTCCACCTCGTCGGTTGCCTGCTGCAAGGCTGCCTGCACCGGGCCGGTGTCGAATCCCGGCACGGCGAAAAACAGGGCAGACCAGCGCGTGCCCATGGTGGGGCCATTCAACGCATGGCGGATCAGTTCAGTAGATGTCTTCGACATAGCGGTCCCCGGCTTTGAGCATGGCGGGCGTCAGCCCAGCGGGTTTCAAGATGTCGGTCAGTGCTTCCGTCACGCCACGGGCCATGTCCCGCCCGCCGCACACCATGATCCTGGCGCCTTGGCGGATAGCCGCCACAACCTGTGGTGCCTGCAGCCGAAGCACGTCCTGCACATACTGCGGCCGCTCCCCGCGTGAGACGGCGATGGACAGATGCGCCAGCTTGCCATCGGTCTGCCAGCTCGACAATTCGTTCTGATAGAGGAAATCGCTGTCTGGGTGACGCAGCCCGAAGAACAGGTGCACGGGACGGTCTGACGTGTTGTTGCGGATGAAGCCCGCCAGAGGCCCCACGCCGGTGCCCGCGCCAATCAGAATCAGCGGCGCCCGGCCCGGGCCTGCATGAAAGCCCGGATGGCGCCGCAAGAAAGCGCGAACCGTCTGGCCGGGCTCCATCTGGGTGAGTTGGCCCGAGGCCAGGCCGCCGACATGCCGACGCACGACAATTTCGATGAAGCCATCGCGCGCGCCCGAGGCCAGCGAGTACAGGCGCGGGACCGCTGAGCCTTCGGGCACGATGCCCAGCAAGTCGCCGGGTTCGAAGCGCGTGAAGTGCTGGCCCGTCAGGCGCTGCCAGAAGGAAGCCGTAGGCAACGCAAAGCGCAAGATCGACATCGGTACTTGCACGGCCGCGCCGTAATCGCTGCGAGCCAACAGGGTCAGCGTCTGGGTGGCCGGCACAGCCGCTTGGTGAGCGAGTTCCAGTTCGATGCCCAGCGCCTGGCCCAGGGCGCGGCCCCAGTGGGCAAAGTCCTGCGGCGATTGGCGGTCGATAGTGTCAAAGGCCATCAAGGCAGGCCAGCCCTTGGCCTGGGCAGTCTGATCCACGGCGCGGGCAAACGCGCAAAAGGCTGGGAAGCTGCTGTCGCCAAAACCCAGAACCGCCAGCGGTGCGGTGGGCACGGTCTTCAAGGCTTGGAGTTGATCGAGAAAGCCCTTGGCCGAGGCTGGGGCATCGCCCTCGCCATAGGTGGCGGCGAGGACTACAAAGCGCCGGGCCTGGCGATAGCGTGCGGGCGCAAAGCCCGCCATGGGGGCCACGTGAACCAACTGCCCGGCGTCGCGCAAAGCGCGCGCCAGCGTGGCGGCAAAAGCCCAGGTGCTGCCGCCTTCGGAGCCCACCAGCACAATGGTGTCGGCCTGCGTGGGCGCTGTGTTGCCTTGGAGTCTGGGGCGGTTGCGCCATCCGGGCAGCCAGGTCAGCACCCCCGTCACCGCCAGCACCGGCACCCCCAGTGCCATCAGGCCCAAGATGAGCCCGAAGGCGGCGGCGCCCTGCCCGGTGTGCAGCATGTAGACCGTCTCCGACGCACGCTGCCTCAAACCCAGGTCTTGCCAGTCCAGCAGGGTGCCGGTGCCTTGGTCCACATGCCCCATGCCCCGCTCGGTTTTGAGGGTGAACATGTCCTGTGCATCGTCTGCGGCGGGAAAGCTCAACTCGCGCAGCTCGGCCACCGGCGTGGCGCGCAGCGCGGGCATCTCGGTCAGCGCCAGGCCGGCTTGGCCGCTGACCGCGGCTGGCGTTTCCAGGCTGGCGGTGTCGATCGTGACGAGCTCCAAGGTTTCGGCCGCCATCCACAGCGCGGTCACCGAAGACAGCACGAGACCCAGCACCGCCACGCGCGCGATGTCGGTGTGCAAGCGGCCAAGCAGCGGGCCACGCAGGCGTGTGAACCAGCGTCGCCAGCCACCCGTGCGGCGGGCTACCAGCACCGCGCCGGAGAGGGCCAGCAGCAGCATCGCCAGCGCGCCCGTCGCCACCATCCAGCGACCGCCGTCGCCCAGAAAGAGCGAGCGGTGCAGGTTGGTGAGCCAGCGCCGCAGTGAGTCCGGATCGGCGCTGGCCACGTCGAGGCCCGTGGCCGGGTTGATCACCGCCGAGCCCGGCTGGTCGCCATCGAACCACCATGCGCTGATCTGTCCCGAGGGCGCGCGCCTGATCTGTTCCAGACCCGGGTGCGCCGCTTGCACCCGCGCGGCCAGATCGGCCACGGTCAGCGTGGCTTCCGGCTGCACGGTGCGGGCCGACTCCAGCGCCGGAAACAGCGACAGCGCCGCGCCGCTCAGCGCCGTGACCAGCAGCAGGACGGTCAGCACCAAGCCCAGCCAGCGGTGCAGGATTCGCATCATCGCGCAGGCCTCCAATCAGCGTCAGAGCCCATAGCTGAAATCGGCGACATAGCGCCGCCCCGCAACGGGCTTGCCAGCGCCTGCGGTTGTCAGCGGCACCGACACATCACGCGGGCTGTCCTGCATGTCCTCGGCGGCGGCATCCACGTTCAACTTGTAGCCCGCATCGAACAGGGCGTCGGCCAGATCCACCGTCACCTTCAGACTGCGGCCTGCGCCCACGCTGGCGCCGGTGATGCCATCAATCTGCGGGCCCTTGCCGCCGGTGGCGCGATGCCAGTCCGTCAGGTGCTTGTAGTACTTTGATTTTTTGCCCGCGACCCACAGCGTGCGTACATAGGCGCCGTTCGCATCGGTCAGGTACAACGCCAGATAGGCGCCATCGCCCCCATAGTTTTTGAGTGTGGTGGTCAGGGTGACCGGACGTGCCGCAGCCAGGCCAGGCAGTGCCAGGGCGGTGGATACAACCAGGAAAGAGACGAGTTTTTTCATGATGATTCCTTTGCAAATGAGGCGATGTCGTTGGTGGAGGTGTGGGGCCGTCTAGCGCAGCTCGAACGCCTCGTGATGAACGCGGCGCGGGCGCTGTCCCGCCGCTTGGAGCCCAGATACGACGGCATCGCGCAGCCCTGTCGGTCCGCAGTAAAACAACTCCGATTCGTGCAGTGGGAAAGGCACCAGTTGGGTCAACCGTTGCGCTGTGAAGCGCCCGTCTTCGGCGCTGGCCACGATATGCACCGTCAGGCCGGCATGGCGCGCGGCGATGGCGGCCAAGCGCTCGGCGGCGAAAGCCTCGGTCCGCGTTGTCACCACCCAGACCAGAGCAATCTCCTGCTGGTCGGTATCGGTCAATGCCTCGGCCCAGGCCAGGAAAGGGGTGATGCCGATACCGCCGGCCAGCCAGACCTGGCGCCGCGCGCGTTTGCGGAAAACGAAGCGACCGTAGGGCCCCTCGACCCGCAGGCGCTGACCGTGTGCCAGACGTTCGGGCAGGCGCCGGGTCCAGCCACCCAGGGCTTTGATGCCGAAACGCAGGTGACCATCCGCACGCGGAGCACTCGCGATGGTGAAAGGATGAGCCTCGGCCATCCCCGCATCGGGGGCCGACAGGAAAGCGAACTGACCCGGTCGCCAGCGCAGGGCACGACCTTCCGGGCGCAGCGTGACCTCCGCGACCGACCCGTGCCGGTCGATGTTCTCCAGCACAAAGGCACGCGGACGCAGGTACGGTGCGACGAACTGCATGAACAACCAAGCAGCCAACCCGGCCAGGCTCAATGCGTTCAGGTATAGATCCAGCGTGCCGTCCAGGCCGGAGGGCTTGTCGACGGCAAACTGGTGGAGTGCGGCGACGGCAAACAGAAGCCCGGTGAAGCGGTGAGTGAAGCGCCAGATCGACCAGGGCAACTCCAGCCGAGTGAAGGGAATCCGCTTGATCCAACTGATCAGGATCAGCCCGATGAGGCCATTGAATGCGACTTCACCGACGTCCGAAGCAAATTCTCCCAGCCGCGTTTCGCGCACAACATTTTCTAGCTCGGGCTCGAAGGTGTTGTGGCCGATCATCAGGGCCAGTGCGGCAATTCCCAGCCATTTGTGAACCTCATACATCCGATCGAGCCCCCCAAATAGGGGCTCGGCCCAACGCGGGCGTGTGGACAGGATCAAGGTCAGACTCATTGCGGCAATGGATGCCGCGCCGAGTGCAATACCCAGTGCGATGTCTGCACCGTAGGGAGCATAGGTCTGAGCACCGAGCACGGCGGCGTACAGAACAGCCAGGGTGGCCAGCATGGGCCCGGCAAGGTACATAGCGCGCTCCCTAGCGTGAGCCCTCTGGCGTCACCGGGACAGGCGCACGTTGCAGCCTGTCGTCCGCGGGTTTGCTCGTCTTGGCCGCCTGGCCGCGTACAGCAGGCAGGTAGCGCACCGCATCGGCGCCGGAGCGGAAGCGAACCTCCAGCTTCAGGATGGCCAGCGAGGTGGGGTCGATCTTCAGGCCGACCCGATTGCCATCGCTATCCCGGCCACGGACTTCGTAGCAGCCATCGTCGATGCGCAAGCGCTCCGCCGTGACGCCCAGGGCCGTAACATGGGCCGTCACGGCTTCGCGGGACTGCCATTCGGCCATGGGTCGGCGGCAATCGTCATCGGCCAAAGCGGCGCCAGAGGCGGTCAACGCGATGATCACGGCAATCGGTAGGAATGATTTCATGGTGAGCTCCTTTATCCTTGATGGCTTGAGGATGCTCTGCCAACGTGACCGCAGCCTGAGCCCTGAAAGAAAAAATCTTCAGGTTGTCGTCAGGTATGCCGTTGCGTTGGCCCCTATAGAGGAAAGGTTCCATGCGTGTCCTGCTGATTGAAGACGATGACGTGCTCGGTGCAGCCGTGCGCGACCAGATTGCGAGCGATGGCCATTCTGTGGATTGGGTGCGCCGCCTGGATGCGGGAGACAGCGCGATCGCGGGTGTGCCCTACGACCTTGCCCTGCTCGATTTGATGCTGCCGGATGGCCGGGGCATTCCCTTCCTGCGGCGCCTGCGCGCGCGGGGCGTGGTCACACCGGTCATCATCCTGACGGCGCTGGATCAGGTGTCGGACCGGATCGAGGGGCTGAATGCTGGCGCCGACGATTACCTCGTCAAGCCGTTTGATCTGGCAGAGCTGTCGGCGCGCATCGGGTCGGTCGCGCGGCGGTACAGCGGCAATCCCAATCCCATCCTTACCCATGGGCCGCTACAGATCGACTTGGCCGCACGCAGCATCCGCCGAGACGGCCACTTGGTGCCGCTGACGGCGCGCGAATGGGCGTTGTTCGAGGCCTTTCTATCCCGGCCTGGCCAGTTGCTCTCGAAGACACAACTGGAAGAAAAGCTCTATGCCTTCGACACCGAGGTGGAGAGCAACACCATTGAGGTGCATGTCAGCCGCCTGCGCAAGAAACTGGGCGCCGAGATCATCGTGACCGAACGCGGACTGGGCTATCGGTTGGGGCACGCATGAGGATGCCCCGAAGCCTGCAGCGGCGCTTGGGGCTCTCGCTGGGCGTCCTGCTGACGGCGCTCTGGATCGGTGCTGCTTCAATGACAGCGCTTATTACGCGCCATGCCATGGAGGAGGTCTTTGACTCGGCTCTCCAGGAAGCGGCTCAGCGGATCCTGCCGCTGGCCGTCGCCGACATCCTCGGGCGCGAGGAAGAAGGGGTGACCCAGCGCCTGGCCGAAATCCGCGAGCACGACGAACTCCTCACCTACGCCGTGCGCGATGCCCAAGGACGCATCCTGTTGTTGTCGCACGACGCCAGCCCAGCGGTCTTTCTTCCGTGGGGCGGTATCGGATTCACTCAGTCCACAACTCATCGCTTTTACAGCGAAGAAGCGCTGCAGGGCTCTGTCCGGCTCACTGTTGCCGAGCCGCTGGCGCATCGCGTGGTTGTGGCGCGTGAGATCCAGATGGGCCTGGTTCTGCCTCTGTTGATTTTTTTGCCCGTTGCGTTGCTGGCCATTGTGCTGACCGTGCGTACGACCCTGGCCCCCTTGCGCCGCTTTCGCGAACGGCTGGCGGCACGTGGGGTACGCGATCTGTCGCTGATTCCAGTGGATGAACTGCCGACAGAGGTTGCGCCGGTGGCCGACACCCTGAACGGCCTACTCGGACGGCTCGGCGCCGCCTTCGAGGCCGAGCGCAGCTTCGCTGCCAATGCTGCCCATGAACTGCGCACGCCGCTGGCGGGCGCCATCGCACAGGCCCAGCGCTTGCGGTTGGAAACGGGAGACCCGGCGGCTAAGACCCGCGCGACTGATATCGAATCGACGCTCAAGCGCCTGACGCGACTCTCCGAACGTTTGATGCAACTAGCGCGGGCCGAAGGCGGGCGGCTGCGTCTGGAGCACGCCTCGGATCTGCGGCACGTGGCGCGGATCCTGACCGACGAGTTGTCTCGTACCACGAGCGCGGATCGAATCTCCCTGGTGCTGCCACCCGATCCTCTGATGTCGGACCTCGACCCCGACGTATTCGCCATCCTCTATCGCAACCTCGTCGAAAATGCCTTGCGCCATGGCGCGGACGGTACGCCCATCCATGTTTCGCTGACCAACGATGGCGTGCTGACGGTCGCCAACGATGGACCGATCGTGCCGGGCGACGTTCTTGCCCGTTTGACGGACCGATTCGAGCGTGTGGGAAAGCTCAGGGATGGCAGCGGTCTCGGGTTGGCGATTGTTCAGGCGATTGCACAGCGCACCGACAGTGCGCTGGTTCTAAGGTCGCCGAGGCCTGGACAGGGTTCAGGCTTCGAGGCATGCCTGACGCTTCCCACTACGAAGGGTGACAACAACCTGTTGATCGATCCGGGCAGCCGTTTCGGCAATTCGCCGAGCTGAGTACACGATTAGCTTGGTTTAGGGGGCGCGGTCTTGTCCGTGCCTCCCTTCTTGAATCCTCTATCCCCCGCCATGAACGCCTCTAGCATGTGCGGGATCAACTTCTCTGCATCGACCGCCTCGCCATACGTCTGCGCGTGCATCGCGGCGTAGCGGTCGAGGTCGGCTTTCAAGCTGGCCGGGCAAGCAAAGGTCAGTTTGACGCTTTCGGTCTTTGGCAGCGGCCCGAGCCGCAGCTTCTTGGTCGTGCTCATTGCGAAGCTCCCCGATTGAAGAACAGCGGCTGGTACGGCCGCAGCACCAGATCCCGGTTGACGATGATTCGCACGGGCAGGCCAGGCCGCTCGGTCAGCGTCGGCTGGATGTTCATGTTGCGTCGGGTGATCTCCTGGCCAACCTGATTGATGCTGTCCTGGGCGCTGTCACGCCCGGCAATGACGATCCGGTTGCCGTCCTGGCGGTTCTCTGGCGCGGCCAGCTCTGCGCCGACGCCCAGCAGCGTCGTCAGCACCGCTCCGGCAAAGATGCGGTTCCAGTGCCAGTCCACGTCATCCTCCAAGCCCGCGTAGCCGGCCGGGTCGGTGCCGACAAGGTTGTCGAGCGTCAGCGACGACGTGTCGGGCAGGATGATCCGGTTCCACACCACCTGCACGCGGCTCTGTCCGTAGCTGACCTGGCTGTTGTAGCGCCCGAGGATGCGCGACCCCTGCGGAATCAGCAGGAACTTGCCGGTGGCTGTGTCATAGACCGGCTCCGTCACAGTGCCGATCACGTCGCCCGGCAAGTCCGACTTGATGCCTGTCACCAGCGCACCGGCGATCACCGTTCCGGCCATCACCTGATACGGCGACGCGGGCAGCGCCAGATTGCCGGAATTGCGGGTTTCCGTAGAACCGGCTTTCAGGAACGACTCTTTCTGGTCTTGCCGGTTCTGCACGGCGGTCGGGTCGGCGGGCTGGGCCGCCGTCGAGGCAGGCCCAGCAGCGAGCGGATCGAAGGCCGCAAACGTACTTGCAGCCCCCGGCGCTGCCTGCGCGACCGTGGCGGCGGTCTGCCCTTGGCCGCCCGAGCGGAAGAACACCGACGAGGCCGCCGCCGCGTCCGCCTCCTTGCGCAAGGCATCTTCGGGATCATGGCCTGGCGGCGAATAGCCCGGCGTCACCGGCTGCTGCGAAGCGACGATGGCCGGGCCAAGGTCGCCGGGCAACGGCGGCCCCAGCTCAGGCACATCGGGCGGTAAGGCTGGTGGCAGCTTCGAGTAGTCCGTCGGCAGCGCATCCAGCCCTTCGGACTTCGAGACGCGATCGACGTTGTAAAGCTCGGTTTGCTCGCCCGTACCGCGCCGCTGCGGTTGCAGCGACCAGATCGTGGCCCCAAGGACGGCGACCGACAGGCCGCCGACGAGGATGGCCAGCGTGCGCCGGTTCAGGCGAGTGACCGGGCGCGGCTGGGCGCGCAGCGCCACCGCTTCCGGCGCGACCTTGCCTGCCTGCGGCGTGGCGAGGTCGGGGGTGTCGTCCTGGCTCATGGTCAGTTCCTCCGCGCAACGCCGTCCGTGCGCTCAATTCGCACCACGTCGCCCTTGTCCCCGCCCAGGCGCAGTTCGGCGGCACCGAACAGCCGATCCACGATGTAGTACGGCGAGCGGAAGCGGTAGTTGACCAGTTGCCCGTCGCCTTCCGGCCCGATCACGAACAGCGGCGGCAGCTCGCCTTGCGCGATGCCGGCGGGGAACTGGATATAGACCTTCTGCCCGTCGTCGAAGGCGCGCAGCGGCTTCCACGGCGGGTTGCTACCGCTGACCGCGTAGCGGAAGCGCAGGTTTTCCAGCGACAAGCCGGAGTCCACCGGCGCGGCGGCGCTGGCCGCCTGCGCCTGGCGCTGCAAGGCCAGCATCCGGTCACGCGGATACTCCCAAGAAGCCGACGCCATCCACGTCTTTTCTGTCGAAGCCAACTCCAGCAGGTACGTCCTGCGGTTGGTGGTGATGACGAGATTGGTCTTGAGGCCCGAGCGGATCGGCTTGACCAGCACATTGACGCGCAGGTCAGCACCGCTGCCGCTCGACGTATCGCCCACGATCCAGCGCACGGTATCACCAGCGGCCACCGTCACCAGCTCCTCGCCCGGCTGGAGCGAAATCACGGTCACGCGGCCCACGGCCGCATAGACCTGATAGAGCGCACCATCGGTGAAGGGCCACACCTGAATCGCGTTGACGTAGCCCTCGCGCGTCGGTGCGACGCGGGCCTCGGCATTGGCGCGCGAGACGCGCACCTTCTCGTCGGCTGGCTCCGGTGCAGGTTTGGCGTCCTCGGCTTCGGGCAACGGCTTCAACTGCGCCGGCATCGGCAGCACCTCGGGCACGGCCACCACCTCCACCGGCGCAGGCGGCTCGGGCAGCGGCTGGGCCTGCACCGGCTCATCGAGCGAGATGGTCGGCGGTGGCTTGCCCTGCGTGGCGCAGCCCGCGAGGGCAAGCAAGATCACCGGCAAGGCGGATTTACGGAAAAGATCATTCATGGCTTGGCTCCTTCGGAAGAATCCAGTTCGCGGCTCCACGACAGGCCGTTGACGTAGATGCCCAGGGGGTTCTTGCGCAGGCGTTCTTCGGTGCGCGGCGGCTGAAGCACGATGGACACCACGGCCGTCCACCGCTCCAAACCCGCCGCGGCACCGTTGACGTACCGGCGTTCCGTCCAGCGCACGTTGAAAGACGTGTCGCTGGCGCGCACGACGCTGGTGATCTGCACCGTCACCGACTCCTTGCCGATGCGCGCGAACGGGTCGTTGACCCGTGCGTAGTCGTTGAGCACCGCCGCGCCCTTGTCGGTCGTGTAGTCGTAGGCGTCGAGCCAGTTCTGGCGGACGACGATGGGGTCGATGGACAGCGAGCGCACCAGCGTCACGAAGCGCGCGATGTGGTGCGCGGTCTGCGCATCGTTGGGCCGGTATGACGTGGCGGCTTCGCCCACGGCGCGTACCTGGCCCGCGTTGTCCACCTCCACGACGTAGGGCGTCACGATGGACTGCGCCGACCGCCACACCAGGCCGCCGGCCATCAGCAGCGCGAGCGTCAGGCATCCGAAGGCCATCAGCCGCCAGTTCTTCGCCTGCACGCGCGGCGAGCCGATGCGCTCGTCCCACACCTGGCCGGCAGCTTGATACGGCGTGGCAGGCTGCGGCGTGTCGGCGTAGCGCACCTGCGGTTTCTTGAATCGCATGGTCAGTTCTCCTTATGAATCGGAATCGCGCAGGCTCGGGCCTTGCCCGGAGCCGCCGCCATCGCCACCGCGCAGCGCGTGGGCGGTGGTGGTCGCGGCATGGGTGAGTTGCTGGCGGCGATGCAGGCGCTTGGCCCAAGCGGGCTGTTCCTGCGTCTGCGCGGTAGCGGTGCCGGATGCGGCCTCGCCTGCGGCATCCTGACCGGATGCCGCGCCCGCGCCGCCATCGGCAGCAGCGCCATTCCAGCCAGCGCGGAAGGGAGCGGCCATCCGCTGCCCGGCAGCGGAAGCACGGGATGCAGCCGCACGTCCGGCGGACTGCGCGCCGGTCTTGGCGACGTTGCCCAGGCCGGCCATCGCGCCCTTCGCGCCACCGCCTGCGGCGGCGGAACCGGCCTGGAACGCCGACCGGGCGCTGCTGGCCGTCGAGGCGGCAGCACGCGCGCCGCTGCCGGCGAGCTTGGCGGCGGCAGGCGCCATGCGCGCCCCGGCCATGACCGCGCCGCCCACGCCCGTCGCGGCAGCGCCTACGGCAACGGCCGTGCCGGCTGCGCCTACAGCAGCGCCGGCCATAGCGCCGGCGCCGAGCTGCGGCGCACCGGACACCAGGCCCGTAGCGATGCCAGGGCCGAAGATGCCCAGCGCCAGCAAGGTGAGCGACGCAAGCATGATGACCAGCGCGTGGTCGATGGACGGCTCATCGGGATGAACTTGGAACTCGGCGAACAGGCCCGAGCCGATGCCGACGATCACGGCCAGCACCAGTACCTTGACGCCGGACGACACCACGTTGCCCAGCACCTTCTCGGCGAGGAACGCCGTCTTGTTCCACAAGGCAAACGGCACCAGCACGAAGCCCGCGAGCGTCGTCAGCTTGAACTCGATCAGCGTGATGAAAAGCTGGATTGCCAGCACGAAGAAGCACAAGACCACGACCAGCCAAGCGAGGAACATCACCGTGATGGCATCGAGGTTCACAAACACCTCGGGGAAACCGGCCATCTCGCCGACTTGCTCCAGAATCGGAGCGCCTGCGTCGATGCCGGTTTTCGCCAGTCGGCCCGGCTGCAAGAAGTTCTCCATCGTGATGGTCGAGCCGGTGGCCGTCAGGCCCAGCCCGGCGAAGGAGCGGAACACGATGCCGGCCAGCCAGTTGAAGTTGCCGATGATGTAAGCGAAGGCACCGACGTAGAGCACCTTGCGCAGCAGCTTGGCGATCACGTCCTCGCCCTGGCCGGTGGCGTGACTCATCGCCCAATACAGTCCGGCGATCGTCATGTCGATGACGATCAGCGTGGCGGTGAGGAAGGCCACTTCGCCCTGCAACAGCCCGAAACCCGAGTCGATGTAGGTGGAGAAGATGTTGAGGAAGCGGTCGATGATGGTCACGTCATTCATGGCGTGTCCTCCGGTACGGCGGTCAAGGGCGGCGCTTCGCCATCGGCCGGTTCATCGAAGCTCGGCGGGATCGGCGGCAGGTCGGCCAGCGTCTGGTATTCATCCGGCCCGGCCTGGCCGGAGAAGAAGCGCCGCCGGAAGGCTTCGGCGGCGGCGCGGCAGGCGTCCTCGCCCGTGGCCTGCCGGTCGGCTGCGCATTGCGCGCGCAATGCCTTGAGCCGCACGGGATCGGCGGCCAGGGCATCGGCAAGGTGGTCGGCCGGCTGCTCGCTGCACGCGGCCAGCAGCGCGACACACAGGACGAGGACGCATCGCATGGCGGCCTCCCGTCAGTTGCCGTAGAAGTTCACGGACTGCGGCGTGTACGGCGTGCCGTCGCCCAGGAAGCGCCGCCGCACCTCGCGGGCGCGCTCCGTGGCTGCCGCCTGCCGCGCCAGCTCCAGCGCAGTCGCTCGGTCTTGCGTGATCTGGAGCCGCTGCGCCTGGATCGACTGCTTGGCTTGCAAGGCCAGCAACTGATTCATAGCCTGCATTGCTTGCAGCGCGCCTTCGGCCGACTGGCTCTTGCCCACGAGGTCGGCCAGCACGCTTTCGTCTTCGCCCAAGTTCTGCGACACCTGCGCCTGCATCTGCATCGTGGTCTGCAAGCCGTTGAGCGTGTTTCGCCAACGCTCCTGCGCGTCGCGGTACATCTGGTCGCCGCTGATCGTGGCGGCGTACTGCTCGGGATACAGGCGCGCGAACTCCCGATCCAAATTCGTCACGTCGTAGGCCAAGCCCCTGGCCTGGGCGATCAGTCGTTCGGTCGTCGCCAGATTGGCGCGCAACTGGTTCACCACGCTGGACGGCAGGCTGGCGAGGTTGCGCGCCTGGTTCATCAGCATCTGCGCTTCGTTCTGAAGCTGCTGGATCTGGTTGTTGATCTGCTCCAGCGTGCGGATCGCGGTTAGCGTGTTCTGCACGAGGTTCGTCGGATCGACCACGACCCATTGCGCATGGGCGGTGGCAGTGCAAAGCATGGCCGCGATAGCGGCGGCGATAAGGCGCTTTTTCATGACAGGTTCTCCAGGGATTGGTCAGCGAGGGAACCCGGCGCGAGGCCGGGGAACGAGGGCAGCAGGTCGGCCGCCCAATCGAGGCCGCGATGGCGCAGCCAGGCGCCCGCGAAGCCGGGCACGCCGGCGTCCAGCAGCACGCGGTCTATGTCGCGCTGGTCTTGCGGCGTGGAAGCGCCCGCAAACGCCAGCGCTGCCGGCCCCAGATCGAGGTCGAACAGGCGGTTGCCGAGGCGGGATTGGTAGTAGTAGTCTCGCTTGGGCTGCGCAGTGGCGACGATTTCGATCTGCCGCATGTTGAGGCCGAAGCCCTCGTAGATCGTGCGAATCTGCGGCTCTGTCGCCTGCGGGTTGGGCAAGAAAATCCGACTCGCGCAGCTCTCGATGATCGCGGGCGCGATGCTCGAATCCTTGATGTCGGCGAGGCTCTGCGTGGCGAAGATGACGCTGACGTTCTTCTTGCGCAGTGTCTTGAGCCACTGGCGGATACGCGCGGCAAACACCGGGGCATCGAGGAACAGCCACGCTTCATCGAGGATCAGCAGCGTGGGCGCCCCGTCGAAGCGTTCATCGAAACGCGCAAAGAGGTAATGCAGCACGGCCATGACGGCGGCCTTGCTGTGCATCAGCTCCTCCATCTCGAAGCACTGCACGTCGGCCATGCCGAGCCGGTCATGGTCGGCGTCCAGCAGCTTGCCGTGGGCGCCACCCAGCACATAGGGCGACAGCGCCTGCCGCAACGTGTTCGATTGCAGCAGCACGGAAAGCCCCGTCATCGTGCGCTGCTCCACCGGCGCACCGGCGAGACTTCCCAGCGCCGACCAGATAGCCGCCTTCTCGTCGGGGCCGACCGCCACGCCTTCGTGCAGCAAGCGACCTTCGATCCATTCGGCGGCCCAGGTGCGGTAGCCCTCGCGGTCGATGCGCGCGAGTGGCTGGAAGGCGATTTCGCCATCCGTGCTCAGGTCGTAGTGTTCGCCGCCCAGGCCGAGGATCGCGGCCCGCATGGAGCGGCCCATGTCGAAGGCGAAGATGCGTGAACCGCGATAGCGGCGGAACTGCATCGCCAGCGTGGCGAGCAAGACCGACTTGCCCATGCCAGTCGGCCCCGCGACCAGCGTGTGGCCCACGTCGCCGATGTGCGTCACCAGCCGGAACGGCGTCGCGCCATCGGTGCGTGTGACGATCAGCGGCGGGCCGTCGAGGTGGTCGTTCTTCTCCGGCCCAGCCCATACCGCCGACACCGGCATCATGTGCGCCAAGTTCAGCGTCGAGACGATGGGCTGGCGCACGTTGGCGTAGGCGTTGCCGGGGAGCGAGGACAGCCAGGCATCCACGGCATTGAGCGTTTCAGGGATGGTGACGAAGCCCCGACCCTGGATGACGCGCTCCACCATGCGCAGCTTCTCGTCTGCGACGGCAGCGTCCTCGTCCATGACGGTGACGGTCGCCGTCAGATAGCCGAAGGCGACTTGATCGCCGCCCAGCTCCTGCAAGGCAGCGTCGGCATCGGCGGCTTTGTTGTTGGCGTCGGTATCGACCAGCGGGCTTTCCTGCTGGAAGATCGTTTCGCGCAGCAGCGCGATGACGTTCTTGCGCTTGGCGAACCACTGGCGGCGCAGGCGTCCCAACTCCCGTTCCGCTTCGGATTTGTCGAGGCAGAGAAAGCGCGTGCTCCAGCGGTACGCAAAACCGAGGCGGTTGAGGTCGTCCAGAATCCCCGGCCAGGTCGAGGTCGGGAAGCCCCGCACCGACACCACGCGCAGGTGCTGGTCGCCCAGCATGGGCGCCAGGCCGCCGACCAGCGCGGAATCGGTCAGCAGCGCGTCGATGTGGAACGGCACTTCGGGCACGCCCACGCGATAGCGCCGCGTCGAGATGGTCGCGTGCAGGTAGGTCAGCGTCTGCGCGTCATCGAGCCAGTCAATTTCCGGCATCACGCCGTCGAGCAGGTCAAAGACGCGATCCGTCTCCGCGACGAAGGCTTGCAGCCGCTCGCGCCAGTCCACGCCATTCGTCGGCGTGTTCTCGTAGAGCATCTTGGCTGCACGGGCGCGGGATTCTTCCGGCGGCAGGTAAAGCAGCGTCAGGTGATAGCCGCTCTCGAAGTGATTGCCCGATTCCTCGAAGGCGGCCCGGCGTTCTTCCTCCACCACCCACGAAAGCGGCTCGGGAAACTCCGAGTGCGGATAATCGGCCGCAGGCCGGCGCTCGGCTTCGATGAATAGCGCCCAGCCCGATCCCATGCGGCGCAGCGCGTTGTTCAACCGCGCTGACGTGGCGATCAGCTCGCCTTGCGTCGCGCTGTCGAGGTCAGGCCCGCGAAACCGGGCCGTGCGCTGGAAACTGCCGTCCTTGTTCAAGACGACGCCCGGCGCGACCAGTCCGGCCCAGGGCAGCCAGTCGGCAAGCAAGGCCGGGCGCTGGCGGTATTCGGCGAGGTTCAGCATCGCGGCGTCCTCCCCTCACACGTCCAGCAGCGAGCGGTGCTTGATGTGCCGGGCGAAGACCTGCATGAACTGCGGATCGACGCGCGCACCCCACACCGCCAGCGAATGGCCGACGATCCAGAGCACCACGCCGGGAATCCACAGTTGCAGGCCCAGCCCGACGGCGGCGGCCAGCGTGCCGTTGGCGATCGCCACGGTGCGCGGCGCACCGCCAAGCAGAATCGGCTCGGTCAGCGAGCGATGCAGCGGCACCTCGAAGCCGTCCGCGAAGGTGTCCGGGGCACTCATACGACGGCCCCGCCGGAGAAGCTGAAGAACGACAGGAAGAAGCTCGAAGCCGCGAAGGCGATGGACAGGCCGAAGACGATCTGGATCAGCTTGCGGAATCCGCCGGAGGTGTCGCCGAAGGCCAGCGCAAGGCCGGTGGCGATGATGATGATGACCGCGACGATGCGCGCCACCGGCCCCTGGATGGATTCGAGGATGGATTGCAGCGGGCCTTCCCACGGCATCGAGGAACCGGCGGCCTGCGCGGTTCCGGCCAGGAACAACAGCAGCGCGGCCAGCAGCAGCCCTTGCGCCGCAGGGCGGGCCAGGCAGCGCAGCCGCGCAAGACGCAAAGCCGGATTTGCAGAAAAACGGAAAGCAGGAACGATCATCTGCGTCATGGCAGTTCTCCAAGTGAGTCAGGCGATGGGGAAGTCGCCGCAGCGGGGGCGGCATCGGGACGTGGCGGCAGCTCGGGAAACGGCGTTTCCAGCGCGTCCGCCAATTGGTAGCCCACGCCGTCGAAGCCGACGACGCGGGCGATGTTCTCGATGCGGCGCTTGCGCCCGCGTCCGGCGATGTGAATCACTACGTTGACCGCCTCGGCGATCAGCGCACGGGGAGGGTTCACCGCCACTTCGAGAATCAGTTGCTCCAGGCGCAGCAGCGCGCCGAGCGCGGAGCCGGCATGGATCGTGGCGATACCGCCCGGATGGCCTGTGCCCCACACCTTGATCAGATCCAGTGCCTCGGCGCCGCGCACTTCGCCAACGACGACGCGATCAGGCCGCAGGCGCATGGACGAGCGCACCAGTTCGGTCATCGACACCACGCCTGCGCGGGTGCGCAGCGGAACGTGGTCGCGGGCTGCGCATTGCAGTTCCACCGTGTCTTCGAGCACCAGCACGCGGTCGCCGGTGGCGGCGATTTCGGCGAGCAACGCATTGGCGAGCGTGGTCTTGCCGCTGCTGGTGGCGCCGGCGATCAGCACGTTCTGCCGCTCGCGCACGGCGCGAACGAGAAAGCCCGCTTGCGCGCTGGTCATCATCCCGTCGATGACGTACCGCTCCAGCGGAATCACGCCGATGGCGCGCTTGCGCAGCGCGAAGGCCGGCCCCGGCGCTGCCGGTGGCAAGATGCCCTCGAAGCGTTCGCCCGTTTCGGGCAACTCGGCGGACAGCAGCGGCTGGCCGCGATGGACTTCTGCGCCGACGTGGGCCGCGACCAGGCGGATGATTCGCTCGCCGTCCGCCTCGGGCAGTTCCACGCCCATCGGCGCGCGCCCACTGGAAAGCCGATCCACCCAAAGGGTGCGATCGGGATTCAGCATCACCTCCACCACGTCCGGGTCTTCGAGCGCAGCGGCGATCAGCGGCCCCATCGCCGTGCGCAGCATCTGGATGCGGCGGTCGAGCGACGTGGCGCTCATGGACTGTGGAACGGCGCTCATGACGCACGCTCCTGCGCTTGCGCGGCTGCCGCCGCGTCTTCCATCCGCATTGGGTCGGGATGCAGTTCCTCCACCACGTCGCGCACCAGGCTGCGCCCGCGCAGCAGGTGCCGACCCAACTGTTCAACGAACTGCTCGAAGCGAGCTTTGCCCTGGGCGCGGGCGGCCTCTTGGTGCGCCTCGGGGACTGGCGCGCTGACCGTGAGGTAGTAGCGAATGAACAGCGCCAGCGTTTCGATCTGGATGTTCTGGTCGCGCTCCATACGCTCGGCCTGGCGCGACAGGCGATCCAGCCGCTTGGCGATAGCCGCTTCGCGCTGGTCGGCGGCATCGGGCGACAGCCACGATGCGAGCGCCGCCGCGACGATGGACGACTTGGACACGCCTTTCTTGGCGGCCAGCTCGTCCAGGCGCTTGGCGTGCTCCGGCTGGATAAAGAGATTCAGGCGATATTGGCTCATAGCTCGATTCCGTCGTTGGGGTCGAGGGAAGCCAGCCGGGCCGTGCGCTGCATGGCTGGATCGAACTGGCGAGGAAGGGGAAGCGGCAGGTCGTCGTCGTCATCGAGCAGCCCAAGGTCGGCCGCAGGCGCGGCAAGCTCGGGGTCGTAGGCGACGGTTTCGGAGAGTTCGGGCTGACGGCGTGGGCCACCGTCATCGGCGGAACCCAGGCCATCAGCGGATGCCGCGGCGGGTGCGGTGGGCACGGCGGGAATCGCCAACCCGCTCCAGTCGTCGGGCCGCAATGGCGGCGCGTCGGCGTACTGCCCATCCGCCAGCGCGGGCGGTGGCAGCACGCGACGCTTGAAATTGGCGTCCGCGTAGTAGCGCAGCTTCTTGGCCTTGATCGGTGCCACGCTGGACACCATCACCACGGCCTCGTCAGGTGGAAGCTGCATGACTTCGCCCGGCGTCAGCAGCGGGCGCGCGGTTTCCTGGCGCGACACCATCAGGTGGTCTAGCCACGGCGCGAGCCGGTGGCCGGCATAGTTGCGCTGCGCGCGCAGCTCGGTGGCCGTGCCCAGCGTCTCGGAAATCCGCTTGGCGGTGCGCTCGTCGTTCGTGGCGAACGTCACGCGCACATGGCAGTTGTCGAGGATGGAGTGGTTTTGCCCATACGCCTTGTCGATCTGGTTGAGCGACTGCGCGATGAGGAAGCTGCGGATGCCGTAGCCCGCCATGAAGGCCAGCGCCGTCTCGAAGAAGTCCAGGCGCCCCAGCGCCGGGAACTCGTCGAGCATCAACAGCAGCTTGTGGCGGCGCGCGATGCCATCGGAACCGTCGAGCGATTCGGTGAGCCGCCGCCCGATCTGGTTGAGGATCAGGCGAATGAGGGGCTTCGTCCGCGAAATGTCCGAAGGCGGCACCACCAGATACAGCGACACCGGATGTTCCGCAGCGATCAGGTCGGCGATGCGCCAGTCGCAGCGCGAGGTGACTTCGGCCACCGTGGGATCGCGGTAAAGGCCGAGGAACGACATGGCCGTGGACAGCACGCCCGAGCGTTCGTTGTCGCTCTTGTTGAGGACTTCACGCGCCGCCGATGCGACGACCGGATGCGGCCCGTCGCCGAGGTGCGGCGTGGTCATCATCCGGTGCAAGGTCAGCTCGAACGGGCTGGCCGGATCGGAGAGAAAGTTGGCGACGCCGCGCAGCGTCTTGTCCTCGCCGGCGTAGAGCACATGCAGGATGGCCCCGACCAGCAGCGCGTGCGAGGTCTTTTCCCAATGGTTTCGCTTCTCCAACGCGCCTTCGGGATCGACCAGAATGTCCGCGATGTTCTGCACGTCGCGCACTTCATGCGCGCCACGCCGCACCTCCAGCAGCGGGTTGTATGCCGCCGACTTCGCATCGGTCGGGTTGAACAGAAGGCAATGGCTGAATCGGCTGCGCCAGCCGGCGGTGATCTGCCAGTTCTCGCCCTTGATGTCATGGATGACGGCCGAGGCCGGCCAGGACAGCAGCGTCGGCACCACCAGGCCGACACCTTTGCCCGAGCGCGTGGGCGCGAAGGTCAGGACGTGTTCCGGGCCTTCGTGACGCAGGTACTGGCGATCGTGCTGGCCGAGGAACACGCCGGCCGGCTGTGTGAGGCCGGCCTTGCGAATGTCATCCGCGTTCGCCCAGCGGGCCGAGCCGTAGGTCGTGACCAGGCGCGATTGCCGCGAGCGCCAGATCGACATGCCAATCGCCACCAGCACGGCAACAAGACCGCTGCCGCCCGCGATGGCGCCGCCGGTGTCGAACACGCGCGGCGCGTAGGCGTCGAAGAAGAACCACCACTCGAACAGCCGCCACGGGTGATAGACCGGCGTGCCGAAGAAATCAAACCAGGGCGAGCCAAGGCGTAGTTGGTAGCCAAGGGCCGCTGCTGTCCATTGTGTGGCGCCCCACACGCCGGCGATCACGATGCCGAATACCACGGCGATCTGACCGAACAGCACGTTCGTCCCTTGCATGACCTGGCCTCCGATTTCTCCTGAGCTGATTCCTCATGGAAAGAGCGGCACAAAGGCGTGCCGCAGGCGTCAGGATCGGTGCCGGGTCAGTGCCGGTCAAAGACCGTTTTCAGAAGAAAGGTCGAGCAAAAAGACAGAATGAGTGCGACGGCGAACCAAAGAAAAACGCCGCAAGCGCGAGCGCATTGCGGCGTGTCGAAAAAAAAGTGAAGGCGAATCGGCGAGCGGCCAACAATCAGAACTTTGGCGACTCTTTCGGCGGTGTATAGGGCGTTTCGCCGTCGCCATAGAATCGCTTGCGCGTGGCTTCGGCCACCCGGTTGCACAGCATGTCGCCCAGCTTGGGGCGATCGGTCTTGCACTGTTGGCGCAGTCCTTTAAGCTGGTCAGGGTTGGCCGCCAGCTCTTCCACCGTCGGAATATTCGTCTCCGAATCGGCGGCCTTCTGAGGTGCCTCGGATTGGCCGCAAGCAGACAAGGCGGTCACGAGCAAGAACGGAATGATTTTCTTCATGGCATCAATTCCTCCGGTGGATCAGAACTGCGGCCTCGGATGGGCCTGGGAGTCTCCGGCGTTTCAATTGTCTGTACCCGTTCGATGAACCGTGCAAGTTCGTCGGACGGATCACCGTCAAGACGAAGCAAGTAAGTCGTCAGCGGAGGTACACGCGACGCAAGTGGCCGCGCTACCACTCCCGGTTCACGGCTGGCGGAAATATGCGCAGCGCCCGCCAGCCCGAGCGCGAAGCCGGCTGATACCAGCGCCATCATCAGATCGCATGTGGCAACTCGCTCTGCGATCAACGGTTCCATGTCAGCACGACGCAGCACTCGTTCCACGTGTTTGGCATGGCCTTCACACACTTGCGGATCGCACAAAACCAGCGGATAGCGCAGCAGTTCGTCCAAGGGGATACGCTTGTGGGCCAGTAGAGGATGGCGAGCGGGGACCGCCACCATTAGCGCATCACTCCAAGCTGGCAACGCGACGATGCCATCGCCCACCTCGTCGGACTGAGCAAACCCCACGTCGTATAGATCATCGTGCAACCCTTTAATCTGCTGCGACAGCGGCACCTCGAAGAAGCGGATTTCGACCTCGGGTTCTTCCTGACGACATAACGCCAACAAGGTCGGCAAGCGCGACGGTGTAATGCCATCCGACAAGGCCACTCGCAATTGTCCATGAAAGCCATTAGCTGCCGCTTTCACGCTATCACGCGCTTGTTCCAAGGCGGCAAACACGCGACGCACATGCTCCAAGAACAATGTTCCGGCATGGGTTAGCCGCGTACTGCGCGTGGTACGGGCAAACAGCGCCACACCGAGTTCTTCCTCCAGTTCCTTGATGGCCCGCGACAGCGGCGATTGTTCAATATGCAGCTTCTCCGCCGCACGAGCGAAACGGAGTTCTTCGGCCACGGCCAGGAAGTATCGAAGGTGACGAAGCTCCATGGCGATTCACATCCCATTTCGCAAAGAGAACAATCAGTCTTTTCTTTGGCTGTCGGTTGATCCTGCTTTCAAATCCTTGACAAACTGATATAGCTGCGGCAGGAATGAAAATAGAAGCGGGTTGTCTTTGTTCGCCAGGATGGCTCCGCCAAACAGCTTCAGGCCAACCGCAAATGCCGCCGCATCTGCCTGGCTGCTGAAATCACCTCTGCTGCGAATCCACGTCACGACAGAGATGATGTCGTCATGATTCCCAACCTTAAACTGCAGAGGCTTGCGTTCACTGGGGACGCCATGTGAATCCGTCAATTGCTCCAGAGTTACGCGATAAAGGTATTGCCTCATTTGTGTGGCTCCTCATGTTGGAGTGATGACCTAGTCGCCGATGCGGATCTTCGGCGTTACGGACATACCGACGCGCAGATTCGCCGCATCAGGCTGGTCGGAGTCGATGCGAATACGCACAGGCAGGCGCTGGACGATCTTGGTGAAGTTGCCCGTGGCGTTGTGTGGCGCGACGGCCGAATAGCTGACGCCACTGGCCGGCCCCAGGCTCTCCACGGTTCCCTTCAACTCGGTACCCGGCAAGGCATCCACCTTGATGTCCACCGGCTGCCCAGGCCGCACGCGCGCCAACTGCGTTTCGCGGAAGTTGGCCGTGATGTAGACCGCATCCAGCGGAACGACGGCCGCCAATGGTTTGCCGGCATTCACGAACGATCCGACGCGCACTGACTTCTGGCCGATCACGCCACTGATGGGCGCCGTGATTTGGGTATAGGAGAGCTTCAACTCCGCTGCGGCCTGTGCGGCTTGCGCTTGAGAAAGCGCAGCCTTGGCCTTTTCAAGATCGGCTTTCAGGATGTCCGTCTGCTGCCGCGCCGCTTGCAGGCCCGCGCGATTCTTGTCCCGGCTGGCCAGCCGAATGGCCAACTGCGCCTCGGCCTGTTGCTGTGCCTGGATCGAACCTGATCCATCGGAGGCCAGGTTCCGGTAGCGTTTCTGGTTGGCCTCTGCCAATTTGAGTTCTGCATCGTCCACCGCAACGGCCGCCTGCGCCTGACGTATCGCGGTTTCCTGCTGCACCACACGCGCGGCAAGCCCCTCGACACTGGCCTCGGCAGCGGCGACCTGTGCCTTTGCCGTGTTCACCGCAACGATGAAATCCCGGTCGTCGATGGCGACGAGCAAATCCCCAGCCTTCACTGGCTGGTTTTCTTCGACCAGTACCTTTCCGATCACGCCGGACACCTGCGGCGCGACGAGGGTGAAATCGGCTTGGACGTAGGCATCGTCCGTAGATTGGGTCGATGCGCTGGACTCGGGACGATTCAGATAAATGACACAGCCCACTGCGACTGCGAGCAGCAGCACGGCACTGGTAATCTTGGCTTTCTTCGGCATGGCCATGGTGAAACTATCCTTGGGGCAAAGGTTTGGATTGAGGAGCAGCGGCCTGCAAGTCGGGGGCGGGAATGCAGGTCAGCCGCAATACGAAGGGGACCATCACCAGCGCCAGAACGCCGAGTACGCGATAGGCATCCGCGACTGACAGCACCAGCGCCTGCTGGCCGATGATTCCCATCAGTTGAGCGGGCTCCGGAGCAAGCGGGACGGAGTTGCCTACCAACGCAGCGTGGTCCAGCAGCATTTCCGCGTGGAACCGCTGTCTCACGGTCACGAGTTGCCCAACCACCGCGCCCCCGAGTACCGACCCCAGGGCGCGCAGCGTGTTGATGTTCCCCGACACATACGGGCCTTCGCTGGGATGTACGACGCTGGTACACAGGAACAGCATCGAGACGACAGCCATGGGCTGGCCAAAGGCTTGCAGCGTCTGCGTCATAACGAACTGGTCGCGGTTCCAATCGGAAGTCAATTGCGCACCAAAGAAGCACGCCAGGGCGATCAGCAGCAGGCCGCCCGCGAACACGAATCGGGCATCGACCCATTTCCGGTACAGGAACAGCGCCACCACGGAACCCAGGACCAGTTGAGGCAGCGCGACGATGAGCCCGATTGGTGCCATCTGAAGCGGTCGGTAGCTTTGGAGCGGCCCGAGATAGGTCATCGGCAACATCACGCCAGAGGTCAGCACGACCAGAAGGCAGATGAACAAGGTGAAGCCCAACGCCAGGTTGCGGCGGCTGAGCATCTGCAATTTGATGAACGGCGCCGGGTGATACCACTCCGTCAGCAGATAGGCCGCCAGCAGCGTCAGCCCGGCCACCAATGAGACGACGATGAGGGGGGAGTTGAACCAGTCCAGCCGCACGCCCTGATCCAGGGCGACGGTAATCAGGGCAAATGCCGGCATGCCGAAAGCCATGCCCGGCCAGTTGGCCTGCGGGAAGCGGTCTGTCTGGATCGGGTCTTTCGGCAGGCCCCATCCGATCAACAAGGCGGCAATGGCCGCGAGCGGAAGGATTTGCCAGTACACCCAGCGCCAATCGAACAGGCCATCCGTCCATTGCCCCGCCAGCCAGATCGAGAGGTTGGGGGCGAAGGTGGCCGTCAGTGCATACAGCGCCAGTCCGTGCAGCCGTATGTGGGGTGGCAGGAACTTCAACGCCGCCATCATCAGCACGGGAATCATCGTGCCGCTGGCGATGCCTTGCAGGAAGCGCATGGCCAGCAGCAGATCGAGGTCATGGATGAAGGGAATGCACACCGCCAGCAAGGTGCATGCGCCGATCATCCACAGCTCGAAGCGGCGCACTGAGAGCGTGATGGCGAACCATGCCGCAAACGGCATGGCGATCACTTCGCCGGCGCTATAGACGGTCGTGAGCCAGGAGGCGTCGTCCAGGCCGAAGCCCAGCGCGCCACGCACGTCCGCCAGCGCCAACGCGCCCACGCGGTTGTTCAGTCCGGCCATCATGGCCGCGATGAGGATGCCGACCAGCCCGGCGATCGCCCGCTTCGGAGGGGCTACCGCAGCAGCGGGTGCGGGTGGCGCCGCTGTCGGCTGCAACGCTGCGGCACTCATTGGCCGGCCTTTGATGGCGAGGTGGCAGACGACGCAGTGGTCGTCAGGGGCGCATCGCCGCCGGCCTGCCGGTCGGATGTGAGTGCGTCAGGGTCCCAGCCACCGCCCAGCGACTTGTAGAGATTGACCAGGGTGAGCGCGGCGTTGGTGGCGCTGGCATTGAGGCTGGTCTGGCTGGCAAGGACGCCACGCTGCGCGGCCAGGACATTCAGGTAGTCGGCAGCGCCTTCCTGATAGCCGCGCTCGGCAGCATGCAGCGCCTGCTTGTTCTGTTCATACGAAACCAGCAATTCGGCATGTCGGTGCTGCTGGGCTGCCCAGGCGTCCAGGGCGTTGTCCACTTCATGCCAGGCTTGCAGCACCGTCTGCCGATAGGCAATGGCGGCTGTTCTTTGCCGTGCCTCGTTCAGCGCCAGGCGCTGCTTCAAACGACCGCCCTGAAAGATCGGGAGATAGACTGTCGGGCCAACGGAGAAGAACCGGGAATCCCAACTGTCGAGGTCGTTGAACTCGAAGGCCTCGACGCCGACTCTTCCCCGCAAGCCGATCCGCGGGTAGAAATCGGCCTTGGCGACGCCGATGGCCGCCGTCGCGGCATGGAGCTGGGCTTCGGCGCGCTGTATGTCCGGCCGCCTGTGCGCCAATTCGGAGGGCAGGCCCACCGGCACATTGGAAGGAAGCGAAGGCAAGGGCATCGCCTCAAGCAACTGCGCATCGAGGGCGCGCGGCTCCTCCCCCTGCAGCAGTGCCAAGGCGTTCATCAGCGTGTTGCGGCGCTGGACCAGTTCTGGCACCAGCGCCTCCACCGTTGCCAGTTGCGCGCGCGCCGAAGCGGTTTCAAAGCGCGTGGCGACACCGTTGCGCTCACGGCTTTCGGCAAGGCGCAGGGTGCGATCGGCGACCTCCAGGTTCTGCCGGGTGATGTCCAGTTGCGCCTGCGTTCCTCGCAATTGGAGGTAGGTGCGGGCCACTTCGGCGGACAAGGCCACCCGTGCCGCCTCGCGCTCATACACAGTGGCCTCGAAGGCGGCTGCGGCGCCTTCGCGCGATCGCCGCGCGCGGCCCCACAGATCGAGTTCCCAACTGGCGTCGAATCCCAACTGCCAGAAATCGCTCGCGCTCGTCGGTGCACCCAACGCGGCAAACTTGCCGTGCTCGCTGAGGGCCTCGCGGGAATAGCCTGCCGATGCGCCCACGCTGGGCAGCAGCAGCGAGGAAGCAATCCCCAACTGCGCCCGGCTTTGCTCAATGCGCTCGGAAGCGATCTGCAGGTTCAGGTTGCCCGCCTGCGCACGGGCTTGCAGATCCGCTAACACGTCATCGTTGAACAGCGTCCACCATGACGATGGGAAGTTCGCAGCGGATGTTTCCTGAGCCTGCGCGTAATCCGCCCTGGGCGACAGTTGAACGGCTGCAAGCCTGTCGTCGGGTTTCACGAAGTCAGGACCCACCGCACAGCCGACCAGTGAGATCGTGCAGAGCGCCGTGCCTGCTTGTCGCAGCAGTTGTGAGAGCAGCGGTTGTGACGTCATGAAGGTTTATCCAATGCGCGAATAGTACCGAACCGCTCGGTGTGATTTACGATAAAAGTTAAGCCGACGGCTCACAAGAAACCTGCTTAGGTGCAGATGCCTGTGAGACGAATGGTTAGGTTGATGCGTACCGAGCGGTTTGGTACTATATAGAATCCTGGCCACCGTGTCAAAACTTCCGACCCAAGCAGATGCGACGAACCAACCAAGTCATGACCGCCCCGCCGCCGAGCAGCGGCGAGCTGAACGCCAAGGCTCTCACCGTTCTGCGCGCTGCGCGAAACGTCTTCCTGACCCATGGGTTCAGCGCGGCAACAACCGACATGATCCAGCGCGAGGCTGGCGTGTCCAAGTCCACGGTTTACGCGCACTACGCGAACAAGGAAGCACTCTTCACCGCGGTAATCGAAGCCGAATGTGCAGCGTTCACGAACACGGTGCAGGGCATCGAGTTCCGCCCGGGGAAGCTGCGAGAAACGTTGACCCTGTTGGCTCGGGCCTACTTGAACATCGTGCTGTCTCCGGGCGGGCTGGCTGTCTTCCGCGTCGTGATCGCCGAAGGCCCACGCTTTCCCCAGCTCGCACGGACGTTCTATCTGGCCGGCCCGCAGGTCATGACGGCGATGGTGGCCGAACAACTGGCCAATGCGGCAGCATCCGGCGAGGTCGATCTTGGCGAGATTGGCCGCGAGACGGCCGCCAGTCTGTTCATCAACCTGGTTCGGGGTGAACCCCAGCTTCAGTGCCTGACTCATCCGGATGCCGCGCCTTCCTCGGCGCAGATTGACCAGTGGGCGAATGCAGCCGTAATGACATTCATGCGTGCCTATGGTTGCGGCGAGGACTCGCCCAATAAGCGTTCCCGGTCATGATGCCGAATGGGTCAATCGGCACGGAGAAATCAGACGACGCCCTTCGGGTGATGGAGCTTTCTACGGCCATCACGCGGCTTTGCACAGCAAGGAATCAAGTGCTGAATCGCGTGGCTGCTCCGTTCGGTTTGACCGCTGTGCAGGTGATGGCGCTACACCATATTTCAGCCACTCCAGCATGTACGCCTAGCACTTTGGCCCGCAGTCTGGCAGTCGACTCAGCCTCTGTGACAAGGCTATTGGACCGTCTTGAAAACAAGGGCATGCTCCAAAGAGCAGCACAAGAGCGCATGGATCGCACGCATGACCGCAGAGTTGTCGAGATTATTCTGACTGAACATGGATGCAACGCGATACGTGAGTTGAAGTCACATTGGCAGTCCGCTCGCTCGGAATTGACCGAGGCTTTCAAACAAAGCGAAATACATGGGTTAGCACTAGCTGATTGACGGCCCACGCTGCCGCCCAATCTCCCACGACACCCCGCCGCCGCGCACCGTGGCGGCAAGTTGCTGCCCCAAGCGTTGTTCGATCACGGGTTTCCACGGCACCAGTGAGAACCCCATGCCGTCATCGAGCATCGCGTAGCGCCCACTGGCGAGCATGACGGAGCGCCGGTAGATGCCAGCCACGCGCTGCCCGTCGGCCACCGGGCGATGCTCTAAGCCGGTGTCGGCCGCAATGTCTTTGGCGACCTGCGCCAGGTCCTGGTTGCGCAGCGTGCCCAGCAGGTTGCGCGCGAGGATCACACGCTGCCCGTGCCGCTCGGCCAGCCCCTGTTCGGCCAGAAAGTCGGCGCGTTGCTGCATCGCCTGTCTGGCCTCGCCACCAAAACCCAGGTCGCCCAAGCCCGAGCCACCAGCGATCAGTTGCTGGTCGAGCCAGGTGGCTCCGATCACGCGGGCCTGCCGCTCGATGGGCAGGTGCGATTTCAGTTCCACGGCCACGCCGCCCAGGCGCTGTGCGTCATAGCGGCGGCCCTGTTCGGCCAGGTCGTCCGGCACCTTCCATAGCCCCTCGGCCACGCGCTCCACGATGCCTGCGCGGCGCAGGGCTTCCAGCCGGCGGACGTGGGCCGCGACGACTTCCTGCGGATCGCGGCCGGGCACGGCTTGACCCTGCGCAACGGCCAGGTGATGGTCGGTGCGGTATAGGCCGCCGCTCGCCAGTGCGGTGATGTTCTTGTCGGCAGCGCGCACGTCAGCCGATCCCTTCACCTCCACCACCGCGCCGGTCGGATAGTTCGCCAGTTCGTCGCGGGCATTGAGCGCGACGTAATGGGCTTTGCCGTCCACGCCGTCGATGACCAGATAGCCCCGGTCGCGCAGCTCGTCGGCCAGCCCCTTCGCGGCCACGCGACCGACGATGGTTCGGCCATCGTCCCCCGGCTCGAACACCGCCAACTCGCGCGGCTCGCCACGCATGGCCCGCTGCATGGTGCGGATGATGTCGCCACGCTCGCCCAGGGCACGCAAGGTCTTCTCGGCGTCGGCATGGAAGGCCAAGGTGCCCGGCCGCAGCTCGTCGGCCAGGCCAAGGCGCTGCAAGCGTTGCAGGCGGCCGATCAGCAGCAGGCGCTGACGTTGCAACCGCGGTTCGTTGAGGCGTTCGACATGCACTCGGCCATCATCGCCGGCCTCACGTTGCAGCGTGCGGTCGAGGCTCGTCCATCGCTCTTGCTCGACCTCGCGCTGCAAAGTCTGCTGGATCTCCAGTTCGGTGCGCGGCCCCAGCCATTCGGTCGCCAGTTCGGCGGCGCGATGGCGGAAGCCATCGGCGATGTAGTCGCCCGCGATGATGAGGTCTTTGCCGGTGTCATCGCGCCCGCGCACGACGATGTGCGTGTGCGGGTTGTCGGTGTTCCAGTGAGTGACGGCCACCCAATCGAGGCCCGTGCCCAGGTCGGCCTCCATGCGGCCCATGAGGTGCCGCGTGTAGGTGCGCAGGTCTTCCAGTTCCGCGCCATCCTCGGGCGAGAGGATGAAGCGGAAATGGTGTCGGTCGTCGGCGCAGTGTTCCTTGAAGGCGTCGAGGTCGGCAGCATCGGTCTGCGGCCCATAGGCTTGGCCCGGCTCGCCATCGCGGCCCACACCGTCGCGCTCGATGTAGCGCAGGTGCTTGGCGAGCGACTGCGGGCTGGCTTGGCGCTGGTTGACCAGCAGCGTCTTGATGGTCACGCGCCGCGACATGGGCGTGAGCTTCGCTCCGGCGAAGCGCGCCGCCGTGTGGCCGCGCCCCAGGCGCGAGCCGGGCCGCTGGCCGGTGCCCCTCCCGGTGCCGCTCGCAGTGCCAAGACGGCGCACAGTGGACTTGCCGCTGCTGGCCTTGCCTGCCTGCTTGAGCACCTTGGAGACGAAGCCCTGGCCCCGGTTCTTTGGGGCGCTGGGGCGGATGCGGAAATCATCGTCGCGGCGGTCGGTCATGGCTGCGCTCCCTGCAAGCTCTGGCGTGTCCGGTCGTGCGAAGCACGCGGACATGCCTGCATTGGCGCGGGCCTCGCGCCCCAAGCGGCACGGTGGCGAAGCCGCTGCGTGCCGCGCCACCCCCATGTGCAGACTGGCTTTCGACGCGGCCCGGTGCCGCGTCCTTTTGTCTTGCCTTCCGCCTTTGCCCCTCGCTGGCGCTCCGGGCAGCGGCGGCCCGGCGGCGCTGCTGCGCGAGCGGCCAGCGCGCCGGCGAACGCGGCGACGGCCACAGGCCGGGCGCGTTCGAGGCAAGACGCCTGCACGTTGGACGGCTGCGCCGAAGGCAGCGCGAAGTGCGGTGCGAATGCACCCGCACTGCATGCGCGACGACACGGCGACGAGCAGCAGAACGACACGCCCGATGGCACGATGAGATGCACGGCAACGTGCAGCGAGTCGGCGGCCATCATGGGCGAGCCTCCAGCCAGACCGGATGCGCGACGCCGATCACGGCGGATGCGCTGACCGGCCCGAAATACCGACTGTCGAATGACGCCGGGTTGGTCACACTGAGCAGGAACAGTTCGCCAGCTTCAAGGCGACGGCATTGCTGCCAGGATGGCAGCGGACGACCCCAGCGATCAGCGGGCAGCACGGCGGCCGAAGGCACGCCGTCGATGCGGACGATGCGGCCAGTGATGCACACCTCCTGCGGCGCGACTGCGCCCACGCGCTTGAGCAGCGGCACGCGCGCCGGCAGGTAGCCGCGCTGCGCGGCCAGCGCGGCGGCGTCTGGCGGCAGCGTGGTCAGGACGATGCTGCCGACGGAGAAAGAACGCGGCAGCGAGTCGGTGCCGTCGCCCAGCGGATCGACGCGATACCAGCCGACCGCCACGCTGTCGGATGGGTTGTAGATCAGGCGCGGCAGCGGATGCACGAAGGACGCCCAGGCCAGCGCAGCGAGGCCGCAGGCGGACAGACCCGTCAGCACGATACGAGCGCGCAGGCGCGAGCGAGGACGCGGCGCGGTGCCGGCAGTGGAAACGGCGGTCATGGCAGTGCCCTCGCGGTCAGCCAGGCGGCGTGCCGCTCGGCGGTGTATTCGGGCAGCGGCAGGCGGGCAGCGAGCCGGTTGGCGAGCGTGCGCCAGTACGCGGGCGAGACAGCGGCGGGGGCGATGTCCAGCGCCTCGATGGCGTCGATGCGCTCCAGCACGGCGCGCACCTGGTTCTCGCCCTCGGCGTGCAGCAGCAGGCGTGCGCCGGGCTGCACGCCGGGGATGCGCTGTGCCGCATCGAGCGGCGTACAAGCCTGCATCACCATGAGCTGCCAGCGAACGGTGCCGTAGTCGTTGGCCTGCCAGCGGATAAGGCACAACATGGCGCCTGGCAGGAACACCGCGCAGCGACGCCAGCGGTCGAGCTGGTGCGTGCGCGCAGGTTCACCGAAGCGCAGGTAGAGCTTGAAGCGCGGTTCGATGTAGGCCAGCGCCACGCGCGTCAGCGGTGCGCTGGCTGGCTGGCCGGCAGGCGCTGCGAGCGCGGCCGTGGCCGCGCCAGCGACAGGCGAAGCGGATGCAGTCATGGCGTGTTCTCCCTGCGGTGTTCAGGAAACTCCCGTTCCAGCAGGCCGCGCAGCAGGTCGGCCACGGTCACGCCTTGACCGAAGGCGGCGATCTTGATGCGAGCGCGTAGCGCGGGCGTCACGTCGAGGGTCAGGCGGGCGGTGTAGAGGTCGCCCTTGCCCAGCGCATCGGCGTCGCCCTGGCGAATCCACGCCTCGGCGTGCGGATTCGCGGGCGGACGCGCGCCGATGCCGACGCGCTTTGCCGTGCGCTTGCTGTTCGGTGGCGGATTCGCGGTCATGTCGGCCACCGCAGCAGTTCGTCCACCAGTGCGGTGATTTCGCGGGCGGCGGCGCTGTCCGGCGCCGTCTCGCGTGCAAGCCGGCCAGCGGCCACGCTGTCGGCGAACACGATGCGCTGATGCACTTCCGCGCGCAGCGCAGGAAGCGGCTGGTCGGCGAGCGCCTGGCGCGCTTCGCGCCCGATCACGGTGGTACTGACGCGCCGATTGATGACGAAGGCCGCGCGCAGCGCAGGCCGAAACACCTGCGCCTCGCGGATCAGCGCCACCATCTCGGCGCTGGCCCACAGGTCGTAGGGGCTGGGTTGCACGGGGATCAGCACGCGCTCGGCCGCCAGCAGCGCGGAGCGCGCCAGTGCCGCGATGCGTGGCGGGCCGTCGATGACGACGTGATCGGCCCGCCTGGCGAGTTCTGGTGCTTCCTGATGCAGCGTTTCGCGTGCCAGGCCCACGGCGCTGAACAACCTTGGCAAACCCTGCTGGCTTCTGCGCTGTGTCCAGTCCAGCGATGAACCCTGCGGGTCGGCGTCCAGCAGGACGACGTGCTGGTCGCGCATCGCCAGCTCGCCGGCGATGTGCGTGGCGAGCGTGGTTTTGCCCACGCCGCCTTTCTGATTGAGCAGAGCGACGATCATGGCCTGGCCCTCCACACTGGAAAGCCGGGCTTTTGCTGCTGCGTTTGTGGCCGCGTGGTGGTTGTCCACCGCAGCGGCGTTTCCCTACTAAAAGTTAGAGAAATGAAGTTAGGGAAGTTAGAGGGCGAGGAAACCCAGTGCTGGCGCGGGTTTGCGGCCGATCGGCACGCCTGATAGCACGATAGTCCCACGCCTGATAGCACGATACCCCGCACGCCTGATAGCACGACACCATCCACAGGCTCTCCCGGAGTTATCCCCGTGCCGTCTGCGGCACGGGCCGGAAGGTCAGCAGCTCCATGCCGTTGTCCGGCATCCGCTCGATGCCCAGGACGTAGCCGGGCAACGACTGCCGCGCGACGAGCGCGCGCAGGTCGCAGGCGAAGTCGTAGGGCTTCGCGGTGCTGCCCGATTTCTGGTGCAGGTAGCGAAAGTCGAACTGCCAGCCGTGTTCCTGCTTGCCGCCGTGCTTGCGCACCAGGCGGTACAACCACCGCTCGATGCCGCCGGTCAGCCGGAAATACGCCGGGTCGATGGTCAGCACCAGGGCAGCGTCGAGCACGCCCGCATAGAACCAGTCCGGCAGGATCAGCTCGATGCCCAGCGGCGTGCCGCTGGCATCGGCCAGTTCCTTCCATTCGTTGATCCACGAAAAGCGGTGCAAGCGCCGCCCGGTCGTCTCGCGGATGGACGTGGCCACGGTGGTCGATTGCAGGCGATCCAGCGCGGCTTTGAGGCGCTGATAGTCGCGCAGCGACTTGCCGCGCCCGATGAAGCGCAGGATCTCGTAGGGCGTGGCGCGCATCAGCCGCGAAGGCCGCAGGCCCGCGTCCTTCGCCTCCACGATCTGCGAAGCCGCCCATATCAGCACGTCCGCATCCCAAATCGTGGCGATGCCATGCTCCTGCGTGCCTTCCACACGGATCGTCACGTTGCCCGCGCGGAAGTCGATGGGCTTGACCCGCTTGGACTTGCCGAGCGAGAAGAACGGATAGGCCATCAAGTCCTGGCTGTCGCGCGGTGCCATGTCGCCGGGCAAGGCGCGGAACAGGTCGAGCTGTTCGCGCTCCTGCAACGGCCGCTGCCGGGACGGCAGCGCGATGCTGGACATAGCGATGGCCTGCCGCGCGCCGCCGATCAGCGCGCACGGCTGTCGGCCGAGTGGTGCTCGGCGTATTCGGGATCGGAAGTCGTCTCGAAACTGCGGTCGGCGGCCCAGGCGTCGAGGTCGGCCACGGCGTACATGACGCGGCGGCCGAACTTGCGAAAGCGCGGGCCGCCGCCGATCACGCGCTGCTTTTCCAGCGTGCGCGGCGACAGGCGCAGGTACTCGGCGGCTTCGTCGTTGGTGAGATAGCGTTGGGGCTGCGCGGCAGCGGTCGAGACAGTGGCGGCAGGCCGCAAGGGAGCGGGACGCATGGTGTGAACCTCCATCGGTTGAAAGCGCCCGGCCACACAGCGCGACCGGATGGAGGCAGTCTCAAGAAGCGAGGGGTTTTGGATCAGGGCCGTTTTGCGTCCACATCAAAACGACCCTTCTCAAGCGGCGGAAGCTGTGCTAACCGGCGGTAGCCGCCGCGCATCAACGCATCGCCGCGATGCACTAGGCGGCGCACCTTGGAGCGCAGCCCGCCATCGCTGTACCAATCGGCTGCGGCATCTACGCCGAACAGTCCTTCCGCGACTTCACGTAAGGACGCGCCCGCCAGGGTCGCGTCGAGCGCCTGCAAGCTGTGCAGTTCCAGCAGCGCGGTAGGTGTCGGCCTGGGCTTGGCGGCTGCCAGTGCCGCGTGGAGCACATGAGCAGGCGCGGCAGCGTCGCCGCGGTGGGCATAGGCCACGGCCATGCCGTCTTCCAGGCCGGGCGCGAGCGTGAAGCGCAGGCAATGACCTGGGCTGCGTGCGATCAGCGCCAGCCCTCTGCCGTCATGGAGCAGTTGCTTGTGACCGGGGATGCGCCAGAACGCGAAGGTCGCCGCATCCTGTGGCGGATCGGCATCGGGGTAGAGCTGCACCACGGCGGCATGGCCGGGCAGCCAGGCCGGATGCGCGTCGCGCGCATCGAGCGCCGGGTCTTCCAGTAGGCGCAAACCCCAGCGATGCGCCGTGTCTGGCCCGCGATGACGGCGAAGCCAGTCGAGCCGGTAGTCGGGATGCCTGCGCAAATACTCCCAAGCGAGCGCGAGCGCATCCAGCCAAAAGACATACAGGTATGCGGCAGTCGGATACCAATGCGCGAGGTGATGAGGATTGACCATGACGCCTCCTCCTGCGAACAGGACTCGCCGCCACGGAAGAACTACGCGCTACATCGCCATCGTCAGAGCGTCATGGGTTAAAAAGGCGAATGGGGTTGTCAAGACCGATTGGCTCCGATGTGTTGCGATATTCGTCTCAATGATGCGGCGGCAGCGCCCCGAACTTGGAGTGCTGCACAGGCCAGCCTGCCGCAGCCCGTGCTGGGCATCATGTCTATTTGGATCAGACTGGTCGGGCTACGCCGCAAGAATGCTGATTAAGACCTGCCCGGTATGACGCCAGACTGAAAAAGTCACAGTCGGCCGTATTCAGTCCGGGATTGCGCCGTCGCGCTCGGCCAGCCGGGTGTACTCCGACAGCGTGCGCGTGGGGTGGAAATAGCGGTCGCGCAGCACGGGCTGCTGGCGCGGCCCGACGATGCCGGCCAGCTCGGACAGCTTGACGGTTCCCTGCGCCGGCATCCCGATTCCCAGGTCGATGAGACCCCAGGCGGTATCGCCATCGGCGGGATCGAGCGCAGCCAGCAGCCAGGTCACATGCGCGTCCGGCGTGAACAGCCGCACCACGGGCACCGGGTCGATGGCCCGGCCAGCGGCACGGGCCTCGCCGTTGGCGAGCAGTTGCGCGCGCTCCGGGGCGGTGGCGAGTGGCTGCGGCATGGTCGGCAATCCCACAAATCCAATGATGCACGAATGCGGTTTCACGCCAAAGCGCAGAACCGCCAAACCGGATTTACGCCTTCGTGCGCAAGCACGGATGCGGTTCCGTGACTTTGCCGGAACCTGCCGATGCGGATTTCCGTAAAGGCATAAAAACGTAGAACACCAAATGAACACTATAGATTGTAGCCCTATAGGGCGCAATGGGCTGTCATCTTGGTTTTTCGAGGAAAACCATAGGTGGCGGCTGGGAACTCATTGGCGAAGGCGTTGAAGACAGTCAGGAAGGCGCGTGGCTTGAGCCAGGAAGCCTTCTCTGACGTGTCCAGCCGTACCTATATGAGTACCCTGGAGCGCGACCTGAAAAGCCCGACCCTGCACAAGTTGACCGAGCTGTGCGAGGTGATGGAGATCCACCCGCTCACGCTGCTGACGCTGGCCTTTGCGGGCGACAACCCGCGCAAGGCCGACGAGCTGCTGGCGCAGGTGCGCCGGGAGCTGGAGGCGGTGTTGAGCGAACGCGATGCGGCGAAGCCGCGCGCGTGATGCGGTGATGTGCTGCGAACAGCAGCACAGCGCCCCGCCGCAATGGGCGGGGCGCTGCGGCGGTCACGCCGCCTTGGGCTTGCTGCGCGACCAGATCAGGTCGTGCGTACCGTCCTCGTTCTCGATCAGGCGGGCATAGACCGTCGCCGGGAACGAAGGATCGTCGAGGGTCACGGACAGGTAGTCGCGCCCGGCCTCGCTGGTCTTCTTCCACGCCGCGCCGATGTCGTGGCCGGCCGCCTGAAGGCGGAAGTCCGGGGCGTTCTCGGTGTCGCCCTTGTCGTTGGGAACCAGCTTGACCTTGACGTTGAGCGTCAGGGTGCGAAGCGTGCCGGTGAAGCCGTCTTTGTCGGTGGTGAAGGTGCCGATGTTGGCCATGATGTTTTCTCCTTTCGGTTGAACAAGGTTCGCGCCCATCGCGTCCTTGTTGTGATCCGGCCGGCGGGGGACGGGCTGGCTGCACCGCTTGCGGTCGCAACGCAGTGGAGAGCCGGGAGGCGAAAAGAATTTGCTGCGCGAGGAAGCCGCGCAGCGGCGGGGAAATTGTTTTCGCCGGACGGTTGTAGCCATAAGCCCGAGGCGCAGCCGCGCCCTCGCCAGGATTCACAACGAGACAAGGACGCCTTGGGTCGAACCGCTCCGAAAGGAGATGGGGCCGGCTCGGCATCCCCGCACGAAGGCTTCTGCGGCTCGCCCACTGACGCGGGCCAGGTCAACCACCCGACGACAGGCGAGAACGCCCCCGCCGCACCTTGCGGCGCCGCTCTTGAGGCGTGGCGTGGAAGCTCCATAGCGATGCCGGGCGGGTTGTCCGTGAACCGTCCTTCGTGACGTGATGGGCAGGAATCACCAGCGTTGAGGACGGCACGCACCTGCACAACCTGTCGCAGCGAGCGCCAGCGTGTTCGCCAGCACTCCGTCCCCCATGGTGGTGTACGGGCACGACTGACCAATTGGAGTCGTGCACCACCTTGGTGTAAAGTGGTGCATCATCTATCCGACAGTGTTTAGGCCATGCCAGCAACAAAAGACATTGCTACCTCAAAGCCCAAGCGTGATTCGGCTCCGAGGGCGTCCGTGACCTTTCCTCCCGAGCTATACGAAATGCTCGAAGCCCTCGCCCGGAGCAAGAAAGTCTCTGTCGCGTGGGTCGTACGCGATGCTACGGAACGGTATGTCGCGGAACAGTGGCCGCTGCTGGGGAAGCCACAATGAGTTCCGTGCTAGTTGCCCAGCAGAGTGCCAGGGGACTTGCCGCCCGGCAGTCGTCCTTGCCGGGACTTTGCCCGGTCGCGCAGGCTGTCGAAGTACTTGCAACCGACGCCGGCATCAAAGCGCGCGGTGCCGTATTTACACGCCGCGAAATCGTCGAGTTCCTCCTCGATCTCTGCGGGTATAGGGCCGACCGTCCGCTACACAAACTCAAGCTCCTTGAACCGTCGTTTGGCGGCGGGGACTTCCTGCTGCCGGCTATCGAGCGGCTTCTTGCAGCGTGGAACACCTCGAATGATCCGCGTATCCCCGTGAAGGCTCTGGCAGGCGCTATTCGTGCGGTCGAGCTTCATCGGGAGACCTTCACGCAAACGCGCGGCCAGGTCATCGACTTGCTGTCCCGAAGCGGCTTGACGGCTTCGCAATCCATCGCGCTGGCCGATGCGTGGCTGGTCAATGACGATTTCCTGCTGGCTGATCTTCCCGACCCCTTCGATGTCGTGATCGGCAACCCCCCTTATGTGCGGCAGGAACGGGTTCCCGATGTCCTGCTGACAGAATACCGCTCGCGCTACACAACGATCTACGACCGCGCCGATCTCTACATCCCGTTTATCGAACGGTCGCTGCGGTCGCTGACGAATGGTGGCGTTCTCGGATTCATCTGTGCGGACCGCTGGATGAAGAACCGCTATGGCGGGCCACTTAGGAACCTCGTTTCCGAGCAGTTCCATCTGAAAGTCTACGTCGATATGGTCGATACGCCGGCCTTTCATTCAGAGGTGATCGCCTATCCGGCCATCACCGTCATTGCGCGTGAGCGCGGCACAAGCACGCGGATCGCCCATCGTCCGCCCGTGGAGGCCAAGGCGTTACACGCGCTTGCGTTGGATCTGACTTCATCGCACCGCCCTGAAAAGGGTAGTGCCGTGCAGTTGATTGCCGGTGTGGCGAGCGGCGCGGAGCCGTGGATTCTCGATTCATCCGATCAGATGGTCATCATCCGGCGTCTTGAGGCAACCTTTCCTCTTCTCGAGGATACGGGCTGCAAAGTCGGAATCGGCGTTGCGACCGGAGCGGATAAAGCCTTCATCGGGCTGATGGACGAACTCACTGTCGAAGAGGACCGCAAGCTGCCACTCGCGATGACGAAGGACATTGCGGACGGCACCGTGAAGTGGCGCGGCCTGGGCGTCATTAACCCGTTCGCCGATGATGGCAAGCTTGTCGATCTCGCGCGCTATCCGCTGCTCAAACGCTATCTGGAGTTGCGGAAGGAGCAGATCGCCGGGCGGCATTGCGCGCAGAAAGTGCCTGCCAACTGGTATCGCACCATCGACCGAATCACACCGTCCATTGCCGAAACGCCGAAGCTCCTGATCCCCGACATCAAGGGGCAGGCCCACATCGTTTTTGAGGAAGGCAAGCTCTACCCTCATCACAATCTCTACTACATCACGGCGAGCCAGTGGGACTTGAAGGCGTTGCAAGCCGTCCTCCTTTCGTCCGTGACCCGGCTGTTTATCGCAACATATTCAACCAAGATGCATGGCGGCTTCCTGCGCTTTCAAGCGCAGTATCTGCGCCGCCTGCGTCTGCCGCGCTGGAGCGATGTGCCGCAGGCCCTCAAGACTGCGCTTATCAACGCAGCCGACGTGCGCGACCTCGCGGCCTGCAATGCGGCAACATTTCAACTGTACGGATTGAGCCGCCAGGAAAAGGCGGCGCTCGGCGGAGACGGGGACTAAGTTATGGCGCTTGATCTAGCGGACTATGAAACGAAAGCACGGGATGCTGTTATGGCGTTCTGGGGAAATCGAGAGAAGGCGCGGCAGAAGCAAGTCGAAGCTGGGGTCGTCGATCAGGGCGAGCGCGCCAGTGTCACCGGTGGCAAGAACATGGATGGATTCGTCGCGCTGATAAAAGACATAGTGCGCGCCAACGGCCTTGCTCATGCACAACTCCATTTGGAACGTCGCGTCCTCACACTGCCGGGATATTTCCGGCCGACAAAACTCTGGGACTTGCTCGTCATGAATCAAGGCCGTCTCATCGCGGCCTTCGAGTTCAAGAGTCAGGTCGGGCCATCCTTCGGCAACAACTTCAACAATCGCACTGAAGAAGCCATCGGTACAGCCCATGATTTGTGGACGGCTTACCGCGAAGGCGCGTTCGGCGAACAGACCAAGCCCTTTATTGGCTGGCTGATGCTGCTGGAGGATTGCCCGAAATCTGCCACGCCGGTTCGGGACACGTCGCCGCACTTCCCGGTCTTCCCGGACTTCAGGGATGCGTCCTACGCTCAGCGCTACAACGTCCTTTGCCGAAAGCTGATGCAGGAGCAGCTTTACACGGTAGCGTGCATCCTGACATCACCGCGCACCGCTGCTACGACCGGCGACTATGCGGAGCTTTCCGAAATGACGGGGCTGCGCACCTTCGTAACGGAGTTCGCTGGGCACGTCGCAGCCGAAGCGTCGCGGACCTAAGAGGGATGCACCTTGCCTATCGTCCTAAACGCTTTCCCTCTCAAAACTCCAGAACTGGAGCTTGAAGCCCGCCAAGTCCCCTATGACAAGGAGACGCTGGATGGCTTTCGCGCAACGCACGGATCGACCCACTCGTTCCGCCGGCAGGGCGACAATATCCTGATCTTCTCGGGAGACGGCACCTTCCCCGTGTCCGGCACCCAGCAGGCTATCGCACTCAAGGACAATTTCGGCATCTTCTTTTCGCTGGTGAAGGACGGTCTGACGCGGCACTTTGCGGGTCTGGGCCGCAATCCCTCCGGCTTCAACCCAATCGAACTGGTAAGCGCCAGGCCAGAAGACAATCTTCTGGTTCCGATTCTGGGCGATGCTTACCCCTTCAAGGTCTGCGCTAAATACGCCATCGACACGCGCACCGTTCTGGGCCAGCCGTGCCTTGTCATTGATTGCACAACGCGCAGGGTGGTCAAGGAGAATGGCCTGTTCTTCCTCAATGCCGGGTTCGATCTCACGGGCCGTTACGTGGTCACGCAGCAGGAGGACGGATACAGGAAGCTCTTGGGCTCGGTGAACGCCCGCAAGGGCGAAACGCTCTTCATCACGCGGCCTGACGGCGAGGTCGTTCAGGCCGAGGCGAAAGACGTTTATCTGGAGGCCAGCCGCGAGAACTTCGATGCCTACATCCTGCATACGCACGACACGAAGAAAGACGCCATCGTCGAGGGTATCCGGCAATCCGTCTCCATCTTTAATGGCGGTGAGAACAAGAAAGCGCGCATCGACACGCTCAAGAAGTACATCCAGTCGAAGAGCATTACTCTGATCGACGGAACTCGCATCGAGATCGAAGATTCGCCCAACATTCAGAAGGATTGCGGGCAGATGCAGAAGCCGGTGTTCGTCTTCAACGACAACGGCGAAGCGGATTGGGCCGAAAAGGGCCTGACCCAGAGCGGCCCCTATACGAAGCGAACCTTCGATAGAAACGATCCCTCGATCTGTGTGATCTGCGCTCAGCATGACAAGGGTCGCGTCGAGCAGTTCGTCCGCAAGCTTCTCAAAGGCATCTCGAACAGCAAGTATTTCAGCAACGGCCTTGAAGGCAAGTTCACACTCGGAACGAGCCGCGTCGAAGTGTTCGCGACGGCGACCGACAGCGTGGAGGCGTATAAGAACGCCATCGAAACCGCGGTCCGGAAGAAAGCGGATGACGGCGGGCGGTGGGACTTGGCGCTCGTTCAAGTCCGGCAGTCCTTCAAGAAGCTCAAGGTCACGGAGAATCCGTACTATCTCGGCAAGAGCCTCTTCTTCCTGCATCAGGTTCCGGTACAGGACTTCACCATTGAGCTTCTATCGCAATCCGATTACTCGCTCGGCTACTCGCTCAATAATATGGCGCTGGCCTGCTACGCCAAGATGGGCGGCGTTCCGTGGCTGCTCAAATCCTCGCCGACGCTTTCCCATGAACTCGTCATCGGCATCGGCAGCGCGAACATCGGGCAGGAGCGCGGGGCCGATAACCAGCGGATCATGGGCATCACCACTGTCTTCTCCGGCGACGGCAGCTACATCGTCTCGAACACATCCAAGGCCGTCGTGCCGGACGCCTACTGCGATGCGCTGACCTCGGTGCTCGGTGAAACCATCGAGAAAATCCAGAAGCGCATGAACTGGCAGAAAGGCGACACGATCCGCCTGATCTTTCACGCGCAGGTCAAGAAATTCAACAAAGATGAGATCGCAGCCGTACGCGCCGTGATCGACAAGTACCGCGAATATCAAATCGAGTATGCCTTCGTGAAAATCTCGGAAGATCACGGGCTGCATATGTTCGACTCCGCGACGGCGGGCGTGCAGAAGGGGCGGCTCGCTCCCCCACGCGGGAAAACTTTCAAACTCTCCAAGCATGAAATGTTGGTCTATCTGATCGGCCAGCGCGAATTGCGGCAGGACACGGACGGGCATCCGCGCGGCGTGATCCTTGATGTTCATAAGGACTCGACTTTCAAGGACATAAAGTATCTGAGCGCGCAGCTCTACAGCTTCGCCTCGCATTCCTGGCGCAGCTATTTCCCGAATCCCATGCCGGTGACGATCAGCTATTCCGACCTGATTGCCCGGAATCTCGGATGGCTCAACCAGCTTCCGGGCTGGAACGACTCGGTGATGATCGGGAAGATCGGGCAATCCCAATGGTTTCTGTAGAAAAAGACAATGCGTACCAGTTGCGCGAACACCTGCACCGCAAGGTTGTTGAGAGTGCGCACGCTGATCCGTTCAAAGCCTGCTTTCTGCATTTCTTAGGATTGTCGAAGGACGCCCCATCATCCTTCGACTTTCCGGCGCTCTCCTTGTATCACCGCTGCGCGATTTCGGGCCTCGGCGTTCTGAACGAAACCGTCTCCAGCCCGGATGTATCGCGCCTGCTCGGGCAGGCCGCAAAGATCGACTCCACGCCGCGCCCATGGGTCTCGGACGTATTCGGTGTCATGGCCGTGAAATGGCTGGTCGGTCGAATGAACGATGCGCGTATCGCCCGCGAGTTCGAGAATTGGATATCCGGTTTCCTTGCGCAGCAGGCGGGCGGTGACCATCTCAATCTCTTCGAGAAAGATATCGCGGCGTATGTCCTCAGCGGCGAATCCTCCATCTATGCCGGCGCGTGCGTACCGCTCTTTCTTCACTACCGGACGATACGGCGGATCGACGATCACCAGAACCGCATGGCCCTGATCGGCCGTTTCATGGGCGAGTTCCGGGCGCAGGCGCAAGGCGGCGCATCAACGGCGCTCTTGAGTTTGATGGTTTACGTTTTCGACCAAGTTAATCAGGACGTGGCTGCCGTGCCGCCAAAAGGCTGGAGTCTCGATGATCTCTTGGAGTTTCTGGAGCATATCCCTGTTGGCCTCAAACGATGGACGTGGGAGGATGCAGGCCGCACCAGGGGCGCGGAGCCCGTCAAGTGGCCGGTAGAGAACGAATACCACGTCCAGAATCTTCTCTATTTCCTGCTCGGACCGATCTTCAATGACATCGCAGACGAAGTGAACCTCCAGCCCGTCGGACAGAAGAATCCGCGCATTGATCTTTACCTGCCCTCGCTCCACACGATCATTGAGGTCAAATACCGGAAGGACGTGAAGAAGTCCTTCCAAGCGCTTATCGGCGAGATTGCCGAAGACGCTTCGCTTTATCGCGCCGACGCGAAATACAAGGACGCACGGATCGTCAGTATCCTGTGGGACTGCACGCGCGCGACACAAGAACATGCCAAATTCAAGGAAGGTGTCTTAAAGATCGACGGAATTGATGGGTGTGTAGTAACTAACGCGCCCTCAACTATGAACTAGCGAAATTCAGGTTCTTGACGACACGGGGTCGCGAGCTTCGACACGTTTGCTTTGATCTTTGTGAAATGTGTGCAGCAAAATTGCTGCCGCTTTTTTTGAGGTGCAGAAAGGCCCCAGCTTGGTGCGCCGGGGCCATGTTACGGAATCACGCGGCCAGCGCCTCGGCGGGTTCATCCGCCATTGCCTCGTCATCCTCCGGGGCGTCCTGCTCCTGCGTTTCCTGCGGCGCAGCTTCCGGGCCTTCGGTCTTGAAGATGGCGGGCATCCAGCCCGTACCATCGGCCAGCCGTTCCGCCTCGCTGGCAATGTCGGCCTTCTTCAACTTCGCCAGCCGGGCAGCGTGCGACGGTGCGAACGCGCCCACGGCTTCCAGAATCGCGGCCTTCGGCACATGCTGGAAATACCCGTCTGCGGTGGGCCGCCACCATGCGGCCATGTCCAGCCCCACGGCCTGCGCCAGTTCCGCGCCCGGCTGGTGCGCCGTGGCGCGAGGCGTCACCACGTCCACGGTCGCCGCCACGCATACCGCCAGCAGCCGCACCAGTTCGCCTTGCTCCATCGCCAGCAGCGCGGCGAACAGTTCGGCGCTGTCCTGCGGCAGCGCTTCGCCCGCGACCTGCTGCAACTCGCGCAGGGCGACGGCGGCGGGCGATTCGGGCCAGTCGGGGGCCATGCCTTCCAGCCGGTCTTGCACTTTCAGGCTCACGCCCAGCGGCAAGTCGTGGCCGTAGTGGTTGTCCTGCAAGATGCTCTGCACCATGCCATGCACCAGCGCGGCCAGCGCGACTTGCGGATGGCGGGCGACTTCGATTTGCAGCGCGGCGGTGCGGTGCGCGCTCAACCGCTGCGCCAGCCGGTCGGACAGGCTCGCGGCCTTGGGCTGCTCGGCGTCCTCGCCTTCGTCGTCGTTCCCGGCTTCGCCTTCCGCGCTGCCGAAACCCTGCCGCAAGCGTTCCAGCGTGCGCAGCGCCTTGGCTTCTGCCTCGCGCAGCAGCCCGCGATGAATCACGGCTTCGCCGCTGCGGTCGAGGGTGACGATGGCACCGGCCACGGCGCGCACGTCCGGGGCGTAGCCCTGCAAGGCTTCCTCCACGGCTTGCAGTTCCCCGGCAACCTGTTCGCGGCACGGTTCCAGCGCTTCGGTCTTGTCCTCGTCCTCGGCGTCGTAGGCTTCTTCCAGTTCGGCGTCGATCTTGTCGAGGCGGGTTTGCAGCGAGGCGATGCGGCGGGCTTCGCGGGCGTTCGGTTCGCGGCGCTGGCGCGGTGCGTTCTGGAACGCCTGCCGCTCGGCATAGCTCATGTGCGGCACGGCTTCCACCCACGCCCAACCCTCGGCGCGGATGCCATCGGCCAGCGCATCCAGCTTGCCGCGCACCAGCGTTTCCAGCAGCGCGGCATCGGTCAGGTAGGTTCCGGCATCGCCTTCCGCGAACAGGTCGCGGCGGATGCCGCCGCCTGCCTGCGTGTAGGCGTCCAGCCCGGCGAAGCGCACCAGCGGATGCGTGGCGTCGATTTCGCGTTCGGTCAGGCGTTCGCGCAGCGTGGATGCGCCACGCTGCCATTCGGGCGCACCGTAGAACGCGCTTTCCTGCGCGGCGTGGTCGTCGGTGATGGTCAGGGCCATCAACTGTTCCAGCGTGACGGCTCCGTCCCGGTAGTCGGCCAGCAGGCGCGGCGAGACGTCGGCGAGTTTGAGACGGCGCTGCACCACCAGCGGGGTCACGCCGAAGTCGGCGGCAATGTCTTCGATGGGGCGGCCTTCCTTGACCAGCGCGGCGAACGCCTCGAACTGGTCGGCCGGGTGCATCTGCTCGCGCAGCAGGTTTTCCGCGAGGCTGACGGTACGGGCCGAAGCGTCCGGCACCAGCAGGCAAGGCACCTCAAAGTCGGCGGCGATGCGCTTCTTCTTCGCCAGCAGCTTCAATGCGGTCAGTCGGCGGTCGCCGGCCACCACTTCGTATTGCTCACCATCGGCGGACAGGATGACAACGAGGTTTTGCAGCAGACCGATGCGGGCGATGCTCGCGGCCAGTTCGGGAATGGACAGGCGCGGGGTCTTGCGTGCGTTGCGCTTGGAGCGGCGCGGCAGCAACTGCGAGAGCGGAACCAAAATCAGGTTCTTGGTCGGGTCGGCTACTTCCAGCGGCGCGGCGGTTTCGATGGCGCGGGTTTCGATTTGGGTAACGGCGTTCATGGTGATAACTCCTTGCGGTTAGGGATGCAGCAGCGAGAGAAGCGGCAAGGGCTGCTGCCTGCCCCTGCCGCGTGGGGATTCAGGCTTTCAACTGGCGCATGCCATCGGCCAGCAGCCAAAGCGCACGATTGAGGCGGATGTTTTGGTCGATGCCCTGCACCGGGCGGGTTTGCTGGCGGCGTCCGTTGGCGCTGCGCCCGCGCAGGCCGCCTTGGGTCAGGTTCTCTTGCGTGCGGTTGAACACGCTCCACAAGTCCGGGCGGCGGTCGTCGAAGCGGCGCGGCATCAGGATTTGCGATTCCGTGACGGGCGCGGGCTTGTCGGGGTCGTCGTATTTGAGGGCCAGCGCGGCGCGGGCGAACACTTCGGATTCGCCATCGTTCAAGGTGATGGCGCGCATGGAATCGCGGGATTCCTGCACGCGGTTGAAGCCGCGCAAGACTTCGTAAGCGCCTTCGATGACGGAACCGGCCACGTCGCCTTTGTGGGGTACGCGAACATCGGCCACGGTGTCGCCGCAGACAAGGCCATTGCTGCACACGAACCGGAACATCCCGGCCAGCATCTGATAGCTGCTGGTGCCGTCATGCGAGTTCAGCAGGACGATTTCATTGGCTTCCGCGCCGTTGATCTGGCTGGCGTGGCGCAGGCGCAGCATGTGTTTGGTGTAGTCGCGGCGGTCGTCGTGGCGCACGCGGGTTTGCGCGGCCATGAAGGGTTCAAACCCTTCCTTGCGCAGTTCCGCCAGCACGGCGGCGGTCGGGATATAGGCGTACCGCTCGGAACGGCTTTCATGCGGGGCGTCCGCGAAGATGGATGGCGCGACCTTGCGGATTTGATCGTCGGACAGCGGGTAATCGCTGCGCAGCGACGGGGAACGGGAAGCGAATCGGGATGCGAGTTGCATTGCATTTCTCCTGACGAAAAGGGTTTGCTGTTCAAACCGCACACCGGATTCCTAGATTCGGAGCCCAGCCTTTCGGCTGTTCGGTGCGGTTGGCACGAGGAACCCGGTTGGCCCTGTTGCCACCGTCTTTCCTGAGTTCATCGCCCGCGACGGTCAGGAGCCCACGGACGTGGGCCGTCAAGGAGGAAAGCGGCAGGTAGGTGCGGCCCGCAGGCGCAGCCGAGGACACGGCCTGGCGCGCCTTGATGGCACGCGGACACGGGCTACAGTCGCGGACAAGGTGATGGAGTCAGGAAAGACGGCTGGACATGGCAACGGCCGTCCCTGTGTGCTGAACCGCACGGCAAGCGCAAGCGCGCAGGCCCGAAGCTGGAAGCCGGGCCGTAGGCGTCAGCCGAGCGGAGCGAGGGAACGATGGAAGCCCGAAGGGGGCGAGACGCCGCAGGCGGCTCGATGCGAAGCACGACAGCGCGACCGGCCATGTTTCTTGGCCGGGGACGCCCATGCAGTCGTGGAGATGCAGCGCGGATCTACTGTGGTGGACAAGCAGCCTTTGCGGCATCGGTATTGCCGCGCCGGCGCAGCCGGGGCGGCGGTGTTGCAGGGGCGCCAAGCGAAGCGCGGCGGGGATGTGCCGCTGGCACTTCCCCTGGAGTGCAAGCGCCAGCGCGCAGCGCCGCAGGCGCGAAGTCATTGGCACCAGGGCGCAGCAGAAAAAAGGTGCGCCGCCCCGCAGGGCAGCGCACCGGATGGCACTAGGTGCGATCAGGTCGCCGTCATCGTCTGCAACTGCTCGATTACGCCGGGTTCGACGAAGACGCACGGTTGGTCGGCCGCGATCGGCACGTTGAACACCTGTGCGAAGGCTTCGCGCTTGAGGTGCGCCAGGCGGCCCGTCCGGTACGCCTGTTCGGGCTTCACGCGGCCACCGCCCGCTGGCGAGCCGCTGCGCTGCGGGTCACACTCGACCAGGGCGACAAAGCCATCGTCGGACAGCTTCTGATGTTCGGGGCACAAGCCCCAGCCGGTTGCCGTGTGGCGCTCCATGCTCGCGCGCAGGCGGCGATCCAGCAGGATGGCGCCGGTGTCGAAGCGAGTACCGCAGACAAGGCAAACGTGTTGTTCAAGCGAAACGTGCGATTTGTCGTTCATGACGATCTCCGGTTGCTCGGGCGGAATTGCCCGGAACCGTCGTCAGCACGGCGCAGCGCAAGCAGTCAGGGGTCGCAGACGGCCGCCAGGACGCAAGCGCGCAAGGCGCGTGCAGCCTTTGACGGCGAGAACGCCGTGATACGGTGGAGGGACACAGCAGGACCGCCCCCAACGAGACACACCCACACCTGCCTTTGGCAAGTGCGCAGCACGCGCAGTCCCGCGAGGGGCGGAGCTGCGCCACCGGGCGCAGCAAAAAGGGGGCCGAAGCCCCCTCGATCAGATCAAGCCACGTTCGGCGAAAGACGTGGTGGTGCCGCCCGCCACGATGATGTGATCCAACGTGCGAACGTCCACCAGCGCCAACGCCTGCCGAAGCTGCGAGGTCATTGCCCTGTCGGCCGCGCTCGGCTCGGGGTTCCCGCTCGGGTGATTGTGCGAAATGATGACCGCCGCCGCGTTGAGCCGCAGCGCCTCCTTGACCACTTCGCGCGGATGAACCTCCGCGCTGTCGATCGTGCCGCGGAACATCTCGGCATAGTCGATCAGCCGATGGCGCGTATCGAGGAACAGCACCGCGAAGACTTCGTGCTCGAAACCGGCCAGCTTGGCGCGCAAGTAGTCCTTGACCGCCGCCGGCGAAGTGAACTCGTCACCGCGCTGCATCTTCTGGTCAATGACCTGGCGCGCGGCTTCGAGAATCTGGTCGGCCGATGCCTGACGGTAGCGCCCGTGCGAGTCACGCAGCATCAGCGGGGAATCGAAGGAAGGAATGGACAGTTGCGACATGATCGTGCTCCGGTTGCTCGGGCGGAATTGCCCGGAACCGTCGCCAGCACGGCGCAGCGCAAGCCGTCACAGGGGCGAAGACGGCCACGGCCGCAAGCGTGCGAGCACGCGCAGCCCTTTACGGCGAGAACGCCGTGGTAGGGTGAAAGGGAACAGCAAGACCGTCTAACCCCGCCCACACATGCCCGCATTCGGCAAGCGGAGCGCGCAGGCCCGGATCAACGAGCCGGGCCGGAGGCGTCAGCCGAGCAAGGCGAGGGAACGATGGAAGCCCGGATGGGGCAAGACTCGCGCAGCGAGGCTCGATGCGCAGCACGACAGCACGACGGCGGCACGCCGGGACGCCATGAGCCTCTGTGTGTTACTCGCTTGCACATTGATTCAATAAATGTTGTATTATCGAATCATGAATGAAGATCAAGCCGTTTCCGCCCTCGGCGCCTTGGCTCACACCCAGCGGCTGCGCGTATTCCGCGCCCTGGTGGTCGCCGGCCCCGAAGGACTGACGCCCAGCGTCCTTGCCGACCAGCTCGCCGTGGCCCGTAACTCCCTGTCCTTCCACTTGAAGGAATTGGCCCATGCCGGCCTCGTCACCATCGAGCAGCAGGGCCGCAATCTGATCTACCGCGCCGACTTCGCCCGGATGAACGGTTTGCTCGGCTACATGACCGAGCACTGCTGCCAAGGCGGTGTCTGCGAGGTTTCCGACACGACCACCCCCTGCGACTGCTGACGCCATGACCACCTACAACGCCTTGTTCATCTGCACGGGCAACTCTGCCCGCTCCATCCTTGCCGAAGGCTTGCTCAACGAGCTAGGCCAAGGTCGCTTCCATGCCTATTCCGCCGGCAGTCACCCAAAGGGCGAGGTGCACCCGCTGGCGCTTGCCACGCTGGAGCGGCTGCGCCTGCCGACAAGCGGCTACCGCAGCAAGAGCTGGGACGAGTTCGTGAAGCCCGACGCGCCGGTGTTCGACTTCATCTTCACCGTCTGCGACAACGCCGCCGGCGAGGCGTGTCCGCTGTGGCCGGGCAAGCCCGTGTCGGCCCATTGGGGCGTGCCTGATCCGGCCGCGGTCGAAGGCACCGATGAGCAGCAGCGCAAAGCGTTCTTCGATGCGGCGATCACGCTGCGTCGGCGCATCGAGCTGTTCCTGTCGCTGCCATTGCAGCGTCTCGATGCCATGTCGTTGCAGCGCGAGCTGCGCGACATTGGCCGCCAGTGAGGCTCACCCGATGACCGCAACCGATACCGCCGGCCCCGCGCCGGCAACCTCCGCCATGAGCGGCTTCGAGCGTTACCTGACGGTGTGGGTGGCGGTGTGCATCGTTGCCGGCATCGCGCTCGGCCAGTTCGCGCCGGGGGTGTTCCAGGCCATCGGCCGCATGGAGATCGCCCAGGTCAACCTGCCGGTCGGCGCGCTGATCTGGGTGATGATCGTGCCGATGCTACTGAAAGTGGACTTCGGCGCGCTCGGCCAGGTCAAGCAGCACTGGCGCGGCATCGGCGTCACGTTGTTCGTGAACTGGGCGGTCAAGCCGTTCTCGATGGCGCTGCTGGCGTGGATCTTCATTCGTCAGGTCTTTGCCGACTGGCTGCCGGATGACCAGCTCGATAGCTATATCGCCGGCCTGATCCTGCTGGCCGCTGCCCCATGTACCGCAATGGTGTTCGTCTGGAGCCGGCTGACCGGCGGCGATCCGGTGTTCACGCTCTCACAGGTGGCCTTGAACGACACCATCATGGTGTTTGCCTTCGCGCCGATCGTCGGCCTGCTGCTGGGCCTGTCGGCCATTACGGTGCCGTGGGACACGCTGCTGGTATCGGTGGTGCTCTACATCGTCATCCCGGTCATCCTCGCGCAGCTCTGGCGTCGTGCGCTGCTGCGCCGGGGCCAAGCCGTGTTCGATCGGACACTGGAACGCATCGGCCCGTTGTCGATCGCGGCGCTGCTGCTGACGCTGGTGTTGCTGTTCGCGTTCCAGGGCGAAGCCATCCTGCGTCAACCGCTGGTGATTGCCATGCTGGCTGTACCCATTCTGATCCAAGTGTTCTTCAACTCCGGGCTGGCGTACTGGCTCAACCGCAAGGTAGGCGAGAAGCACAGCATCGCCGGCCCCTCGGCACTGATCGGCGCATCCAATTTCTTCGAGCTGGCCGTGGCTGCCGCCATCAGCCTATTCGGCTTCCATTCCGGCGCAGCACTCGCAACAGTGGTCGGCGTGCTCATCGAGGTGCCGGTGATGCTGCTGGTGGTGCGCGTTGTTAACCGCTCGCGTGGCTGGTACGAACGCCGCGCGATCGCTTCATAATCTTCAAGGTCATCCCATGAGCACCATCACGATCTACCACAACCCCGCCTGCGGCACCTCGCGCAACGTGCTCGGACTGATCCGCAACAGCGGCGAAGAACCGACCATCATCGAGTACCTGAAAACGCCGCCCGACCGCGACACGCTCCAGGCGTTGATCGCCGCAATGGGCGTGCCGGTGCGCGCTGTGCTGCGCGAGAAAGGCACACCCTATGCCGAACTTGAACTGGGCAATCCGAAGTGGAGCGATGACGACCTGATCGGTTTCATGCTCCAGCATCCCATTCTCATCAACCGGCCAATCGTGGTCACGCCGCTGGGCACGAAACTGTGTCGGCCCTCGGAAGCCGTGCTCGATCTGCTGCCGCAGCCGCAGCGCGGCGCGTTCAACAAGGAAGACGGCGAGCCGGTGGTCGATCAGGACGGCCGCCGTGTCTGAATCCCGTCTCGACCTGCCGAACATCGACACGGCGCTGTTCCAGCAACCGGACACCGAACACCTGTTCGCGCCGGCACGGGCCACGCACGCGCCGCGCTTCCTGCTGCTCTATGGTTCGCTGCGCGAACGCTCGTTCAGCCGCCTCGCAGCCGAAGAAGCCGCACGCATCCTGCGGGCGCTGGGCGGCGAGACCCGATTGTTCAATCCGTCCGCGCTGCCTCTGGTGGACGATGCGCCGGGCGATCACCCGAAGGTCAAGGAACTGCACGAACTGGTGCAATGGGCCGAGGGCATGGTGTGGAGTTCGCCGGAGCGCCACGGCGCGATGACCGGCCTGATGAAGACCCAAATCGACTGGATTCCGCTGTCGGTCGGCGCGGTGCGCCCGACCCAGGGCAAGACGCTGGCGGTGATGCAGGTATCGGGCGGCTCGCAGTCATTCAACGCCGTCAACCAGATGCGCGTGCTGGGCCGCTGGATGCGGATGCTGACCATCCCGAACCAGTCCTCGGTCGCCAAGGCGTACCAGGAGTTCGACGAGACCGGACGCATGAAGCCCTCGGCCTACTACGACCGCGTGGTGGACGTGATGGAAGAACTGATGAAGTTCACGCTGCTCACGCGCGACGCGGCCCCGTATCTGGTGGATCGGTACAGCGAGCGCAAGGAAAGCGCCGAGGCGTTGTCCAAGCGCATGAAACAGGGGTCGATTTGATGCCAGAGCCGGCCATCGCAGAGCGCGACAGCGCCTGGCGCGTTTTTCTGGTGTTCCTGCGGCTGGGGCTGACCTCCTTCGGCGGGCCGATCGCGCACTTGGGCTACTTCCGCACGGAGTTCGTCGAGCGCCGCCGCTGGCTGGATGATCGCAGCTACGCCGATCTGGTCGCGCTGTGCCAGTTCCTGCCGGGGCCGGCCAGCAGCCAGGTCGGCATGGCGCTTGGCTTGGGCCGTGCTGGTGGGTGGGGTGCACTGGCGGCTTGGGTCGGATTCACGCTGCCCTCGGCGTTCGCGCTGATCCTGTTCGCCTACGGCATCTCCGAATACCACGGGCTCGCCGAAGCCGGCTGGGTGCATGGCTTGAAGGTTGTGGCCGTCGCCGTGGTGGCGCAAGCGGTGTGGGGCATGGCGAAAACGTTGTGCCCCGACCGGACCCGCGCCGCGCTGGCGATCCTGGCAGCGTTGCTGACGCTACTGCTGCCGTCTGCCTGGATGCAAGTCGTGGCCATCGCCATGACGGGCCTGATCGGCTGCTGGTGGCTGCAACTGCCGCCGCTTCCGGCAGCGCATCTGACCTCATATGCGGTGTCGCGGCGTACTGGCTCGATGGCGTTGGGCTTGCTGGCCGCGTTGCTGCTCGGTCTGCCGCTGTGGGCGGCGTCCAGCGGCTCGACGATGGCTGCGCTGATCGACGGCTTCTTCCGCGCCGGCGCGCTGGTGTTCGGTGGCGGCCATGTTGTGTTGCCGCTGTTGCAAGCAGCGACCGACTCGACCGGCGCAGTCGGCAATGCCGATTTCCTGGCCGGCTACGGTGCCGCGCAGGCCGTACCGGGGCCGCTGTTCACCTTCACGGCCTATCTCGGCACGGTGGCCGACTGGCCCTTGCACGGCTGGATTGGTGGGCTGGTGCTGCTGGTCGTGATCTTCGTGCCGGCCTTCCTCGTGCTGATCGGCACGCTACCGTTCTGGCAGCGGCTGCGCCACCGCCACGGCATCCAAGCTGCAATGGCGGGCATTAACGCGGGCGTGGTCGGCATCCTGCTGTCCGCGCTCTACGACCCGGTATGGACGAGCGCCATCCACGGACGCACCGATTTCGCTCTGGCCTTGGCCGCCTTCGGTCTGCTGGTCTATGGACGCTTGCCGCCGGTGCTGGTGGTCGTGCTGGCCGCCGTAGCGGGGCAAATCCTGTCTGCCTGATCCTGCGCAGAATCAGGGGGCTGCTGCGTCATGTACTTGGGTGTGGTGAGCATCAGGCGCATGCGGGTAGGCAGACCGGGTAGCTGTGATTCGGCACGAAGCGCGGGGCGTAGCCAGCCAACCCGACGACGGCACGCCGGGACGCGCGAATGCGGTCTGAACTACTCGGTGTCCTGCTTGCGTTGCTCAATCTGCAAGCGCGCTCGCTCGGTCGCCTGCTGCAACTTCTCGCCCAGCACCGCACGCGGCGGCAAGCTGGTCAGGTACTCGGCAACATGGATGCCCGACTTGTCCAGTTCCAGCAGTTCGATCTGCTCGCGCTTCTTGCCCGTGCATAGGATGATCCCCAAGGGCGAGGCTTCTTCCTGCTCGCGTTCATGCTTGTCGAGCCAGCGCAGATAAAGTTCCATCTGTCCCTTGTAGGCCGCCTTGAACTCGCCGATCTTCAACTCCACCGCCACCAACCGCCGCAGCTTGCGGTTGTAGAACAACAGGTCAAGGTGGAAATCCTCGTCGTCGATCGGGATGCGTTTTTGCCGGGCCACGAAGCTGAAACCCGCGCCCAGCTCCAGCAAGAAGGACTCCATTTCGCGGATGATCGCTGCTTCCAAGTCGCCTTCCTGCCAAGTGTCCCGCAGGCCCAGGAAGTCGAGGATGTACGGGTCGCGCATGACCAAGGCCGGCGACATGCGCTGCGCATCACGCAAGGTCGCCAGCTCCTGCGCGATCGTCTCGTCTGGCTTTTGGGACAGCGCCGTGCGCTCGTACAGCATCGAGTCGATGCGCTCGCGCAGCGTCCGCACGCTCCAGCGTTGGGTGCTGGCCATCTGCGCGTAGTAGTCCCGCTGGAGCGGGTCTTTCAGCGGCATCAGGGCGATGAAGTGCGTCCAGCTCAATTCTCGTATCAGTGATACGAGAATTCGCTCGTCGGGGAAGGTGGCAGCGAACTGCACCATCCGGCGCAGGTTCTGCTCGGCAAAGCTGCCGCCGTATTCCTTCACCAACTGCGCCGCCAGGTTCGGCAGGACTTCCTTGCCATAGGCACCCCTGCGCCCGTCCAAGACCTGCGACCGGATGCGCTGGCCGATGCGCCAATAGAGCATCGTCAGCTCGCTATTCACCGTCGAGGCGGCGCGCTTGCGCGCCGCCTCGATCAGTGCCCGAATGTCGCCCAGCAGCGCCGAAGGCGCTGCTGGCGCAGGAACGGATGCCTTGAGCCTGTTCATGCGATGGCCTCCTGGAGCTGCCGCGCGCCCGTGATGGCCTGGCGGCGGCTCGCCACCAGTTCGGCCGCATCACGCACCGGCTTGTCTTCGGTGTGGACGTAATGCATGAACATCGCCACGGTCTTGTGGCCCGTCAGCTTCATGCCTACCTTGGTCGGCACGCCCGAATTGGCAATGTCAGTCGTGGAGCGGTGGCGGATGCCGTGCGTGCCGACGTGCGGGACGCCGGCGGCCTTGAGCACCCGGCACCAGCCGCCGTAGTGCTCGCCAAAGGTCAGGTGCTTGGTCGGGTCGTTGGGTGACGGCAGGACGTAGGGGCAGCCCTCCCGGCGCGGTGCCGTCGAAAGCAGCCGATAGGCTTCCGCGCTCATGGGCTTGGAAAGGCCGCCGGTCTTGCTGTCGGGCCAGACCACGCGCCGGTTCTCCAGATCGACCCAAGCCCATTCGAGCGTGCAGATTTCGGAGCGACGGCCGGCGAACTCGAATTGCAGGCGGATCGCCAGCGGGATGACGTAGTTCTCCAGCCCTTCCGCCTCCAGCTTCTCCAGATGGCGGAAGATCAGCGCCAGCTCGTCGTCCACGATGAGCCGGGTTTCCTCGCCGGGCGGGTACATCGGGACATGGCGGCACGGGTTCGTGCCGTCCGGGCGGTAGCCCCACACTTCGGCCAGGTTGAACATCTTGCGCAGCACGCCGAAGGCGTTGTTCGCCTCGGCCGGCTTGTAGGCCAGCTTCTCCATCAGCCCGGCAATGTCGGGCCGCTTCACGTCCTGCACCTTCTTGCGGCCGATCAGCGGGACAATGCAGCGGTCGATGACGGCCTGATAGCCGCGCTGCGTGCTCGGCTTGTTGCGCTTCTTGGAGTAGTCCTCCATGAACTTCTTGCACAGCGCTTCGACCGTGGGCGCCTTGCGCGCCTCGGCCTTGGCGCCGCCGGGGTCGCCGCCTCGGCGAACCTCGGCCAGCCAGTCCTGCGCCATGACGCGGGCCTGCTCCACGGTCAGTTCCCCGAACAGGCCCAGCGAGGGCTTGCGGGGCTGCCCGGAGTTCGTGCGGTACTGGAGCATGAACACCCGGCGGCCCTTCGGGGTAATCTTGCACAGGAAGCCCGGCACCACGGTATCCCGTAGTTCGATGTCCTTGGCCTGGGGTTGCGCTGACTCTACGGCGGTTTTGGTGAGCTTGATCTTTGCCATGATGACTCCTTGGAACGACCCGAATTCCAAGAGCCAGATAGGAGCGGCGCGAGGGAAAACCGGGTCAAGTTTCAGAAAGCACCGGCATATGATGGACGCGCGTAAGTTCTTGATAAACCTGCTGTATCGAGCTACGGCGCAGTCCAGCGAAGTACCGGGCTGGAGTCATCGTCAAACAAAAAAGCGCCCGAGGGCGCTGCGCGGTGTCGCGGGCCTCGGCGGGTTCGTCAGGAGAGGGCGGTAGTCCTCATGTCGCACGCTCGGCGGCCGTTTCCGGGCGCCACCTTGTCTGCAGGGAACCACCGGAACGGTAGGGGCGCACCGGCCGAAAGTCAATGAACCGGCCGCCCGCCCCTGCCCGCGGGGCCGGCGGCGGCCTACACTCGGCCATCGCACGCTTCCGGAGCCGGCATGGCGCAGAGCATCCACGACTTCCACGACGACCCGCGCAACGCCGACATCCGGATCTGGATCAACGGCGCGCTCCGGCCCCGGGCCGAGGCGGTGGTGTCGGTGTTCGACAGCGGCTTCGTGCTGGGCGACGGCGTCTGGGAAGGGCTGCGGGTGGTCGGCGGCCATCCGGTGTTCCTCGACGAACACCTGGACCGGCTGTTCGAGGGCGCGAAGGCGATCGCGCTGGACATCGGCCTGGACCGCGCCGCGCTGACCCGGGCGATCTACGACACCCTGGCCGCGAACGGGATGCACGACGGCGTGCACCTGCGGCTGATGGTCACGCGCGGGGTCAAGCGCACGCCGTACCAGGACCCGCGGGTCACCGTCGGCCCGGCGACCGTGGTGATCATCCCCGAGCACAAGGTCGCCAAGCCCGAGACCGTCGCCGCCGGCCTCACGCTGTTCACCGTCCACGTGCGCCGCGGCCATCCGGACGTGCAGGACCCGAAGCTCAACAGCCACAGCAAGCTCAACTGCATCACCGCCTGCATCCAGGCCACCGAGGCCGGCGCCGACGAGGCGCTGATGCTGGACCCGCACGGGTTCGTGGCGACCTGCAATTCCACCCATTTCTTCATCGTGCGCCGAGGCGAGGTGTGGACCTCGACCGGCGACTACTGCCTCGGCGGCATCACCCGCGGCAACGTGCTGCGCACCTGCCGCGAGGCCGGGATCCCCTGCTTCGAGAAGAACTTCAGCCTGACCCAGGTCTACTCCGCGGACGAGGCCTTCGTCACCGGCACCTTCGCCGGGCTGGTGCCGGTGCGCCAGATCGACGGCCGCACCATCGGCGAGGCGTCGCTGCCCGGGCCGGTCACGGCGCGCCTGCAGGCGGCGTACCGCGAACTCGTCGCGCGCGACGTGGCGTTCCGCGCGGGGGTGCGGCTGGCATGACGACGCCACCGGAACCGCTGCGCATCGCGATGTGGAGCGGGCCGCGCAACATCTCGACCGCGATGATGCGGGCCTGGGAGAACCGCGGCGACTGCGCGGTCAGCGACGAGCCGCTGTACGCCGCCTACCTGGCCGCGACCGGGCTCGACCACCCCGGGCGCGACGCGGTCATCGCCGCCGGCGACACCGATCCCGGGCGCGTGGTGGACGCCCTGCTCGGACCCGCGCCGGGCGGCGCGCCGGTCTGGTACCAGAAGCACATGAGCCACCACCTGCTGCCGGGCATGGACACCGGCTGGGTGCTGCGCCTGCGCAACGTGTTCCTGATCCGCGACCCGGCGGCGGTCGTGGCCTCGTACATCAAGTCGCGGGCGACGGTGACGCCCGAGGACATCGGCCTGCCGCAGCAGGGACGCCTGTTCGACCTGCTCTGCGCCGCGGGCGAGACTCCGCCGGTGATCGACGCCGGCGACTTCCTGCGCGCGCCCGAGGCGCACCTGCGCGCGTTGTGCGGGACGCTGGGGATCGCGTTCACTCCGCGCATGCTGGCGTGGCCGCCCGGGCCGCGGGACAGCGACGGGGTCTGGGCGCCGCACTGGTACGACGCGGTGTGGAAGTCCACCGGGTTCGAGCCGTGGCGCGCCCGCGAGACCGCGCTCGAAGGCGAGCCCGCCGCCGTCGCCGAGGCCTGCCGCGATGTCTACGACAGGCTGCGCGCCCGGCGCATGCAGGTCTGAGCCTTCACCGGCAGCGGAACCTTAGTCCGCCGGCAGCACGACCGCGGCGCCCATGTGCCCGTGGGCGACGCGGAAGCGGCCGTGGATGCGCTCGAACCCGCGCGGCGCGGCCCCGGGCACCAGCACGTCGGCGACGAAGCCGTCGTCGCCGGCGAACGCGATCTCGACCTGCTGGAAGTCGAGGAACACCCGGCACGACGGATAGATCGCCTTGTAGACGGCTTCCTTGATCGAGAACACGAGCCGGCCGCCGATCGCCCGCAATTCCGGCGGCAGCGCGTCGACGCGGGCGAATTCCGCCTCGCGCAGGATCATCGGCAGCAGCCGCGGCTCCAGCGGATCGGCGGGCTCGACGTCGAGCCCCAGCCCGAGCCAGCGCGCGGCGGGCGCGACCGCGACCGCGCACAGGGTGTTGCAGTGGGTGATCGAACCGACCATGCCCGCCGGCCAGCACGGCACCCGGTTGGGATCGGGCAGCAGCGGCCCGGCGGCGATGCGGGCCTCGGCGAGCGCGGCGCGCGCCAGCAGCCGGCCGGCGGCGAATTCGCGCCGGCGCTTGTCCACCGCGCGCTCGATCAGCGCCTGCTCCTCCGGCGGCAGCGTCGCGGGGTCGGCCGCGGCCGGCGGCATTTCCGCCAGCGTCACGCCGGCCGGCAGCAGCGGCCGGAACAGCGAGGACTCCGGTGGCTGCCGCGGAGCGCTCAAGCGTGCAGCGCCCACCAGGCGCCGGCGCCCAGCGCCAGCACGAGCCCGCCCAGCACCGCACCGAGGATGCGGTCCTGCCGGCGCGCGCGCGCCAGCGCTTCGCCGTAGGGCATCGTGGTGTGCGAGACCATGGTGTAGATCGGCAGCCAGGTCTGCGGCATCAGCCGGTTGAGGAACACGTCCAGCCGCTTGCGCAGCACGAACCACGGCGAACCGACCTTCTGCCGCAGCTCGACGAAATTGGCCTTCGACAGTTCCATCAGCACGTCGGTGTGCGGCCGCCGCGCCTGTTCGTACGCGGCGAACGCGGCGGCGCGATCGTCCGGGCGCGCCTGCAGCGCCGACAGCAGCGCCGAGCAATCCTCGAACGCCGAGTTCATGCCCTGGCCGTAGAACGGATACACCGCATGCACGGCGTCGCCGACCAGCACCATCCAGTCCTGGAAGCGCCAGGGCGCGGTCCTGGTCGTCAGCAGCGCGCCGACCGGGCGTCGCGACCACTGCTCGACCAGCCCGGGCAGCATCGGCAGCAGATCGGGGAAATACTTGCGGAACAGCGCCTGGATCTGCTCCGGCGTCGTCGTCGTCTCGAAGCTGTCCGGCCCCTCGTGCGGCAGGAACAGGGTCAGCGTGTGCGAGCCGTCGCGGTTGGGGTGCGAGACGAACAGGCCGTGCGAACGCGGCCACACGTGCAGCGCGGTCTGGTCGATCACCGACTTGCCGTCCGGGCCCGCGGCCAGGGTCAGCTCCTTGTAGCCCCACTCCAGGTATTCCTGGTGGTAATCCGCGCGCAGGCCGCGCTGCATCTCCGGACGACAGCGCGAGAACGCGCCGTCGGCGCAGATCACCCAGTCCGGGCGCACCACCGTGCTGCCGCCGGCGTGCTCCAGGTGCAGCGTGCGCGCATCCTTGTCGATGCTCGCCAGCCGGTGCTCGAAGTGCAGGCGCACGTGCGGATGCGCCTCGGCGCGATCGAGCAGCAGCCGGATCAGCTCGCTGCGGTCGATCGAATACAGCACCTCGCCGCGGTTCTTGCCGTAGGGCTGGAAGCGGGTGCCGCCGTCGGGCGCGTGGATCACGCGGCCGCGCATGACCACGGTCAGCGGCATCACCATGTCGATCAGGCCGACCTCGGTCAGCGCCTGGATGCCGCGTTTGGACAGGCCGAGGTTGATCGAGCGTCCGCCCTCGGCGCCGTCGGTGCGCGGATCGTCGCGGCGTTCGTACACGTCCACGCGGTGGCCGCGCTCGGCCAGCGCCAGCGCCAGCAGCGAACCGGCCAGCCCGCCGCCGACGATCGCGACCCGGCGCGGGTCGCCGGCGCGGTCGTCGTCGGCAGCGCCCCGGGCGGCCGGCGCCTGCGACGGCGTCGCGGCCATCATCGTCCGGCCTCCGCGCGCATTTCCAGTTCCGCCTGGACCAGCGCATCGACCGCCTGGTCGAAGTAGTTGCGGCGGATGCTGCCGCCGAGCCGGCGCAGGTACGAGCGCAGGTAGGCGTTGCGCACCTGCGGCGCATCCAGATCGCGCTTGAGGAACGGCAGGTCCGACTCGACCATGTGCCGCATCACCAGCATCGGCGTGGGGCTGCGCAGCGGGCGGAAGTCGGGATTGCGCAGGCCGGGCGTGTCGTTGCGGGCATGGAATTCGCCGAGCATCAGGCCGACGTCCACGAACGCCGGCTTGAGCCGCGCCTGCATCGCGTCGATCAGCGGCGCCGCGGTCTCGTCCAGGCCGCTGAACACGGCCATGAAGACCTTGTTGATCGCCATCGGCCCTTCCCGCGGCTCGGTCTCCAGGAACTGCTGGCGACACTGCTCGATGATGTCGTGGATGCGCTGGGGATCGGGTTCGGTGTCCGGGATGTCGATCAGCCAGATCGTGTCCAGCTCCAGCGCCATCGGCGTGAACGGACAGACCGGGCCGGCGCGGCCGACATCGGGATGCGGACGCGCGAGGAAGCTGCGCACCCAGGCCACGGACTCGGCGAGCGGGGCGTCGGGCGTGTTCGCCGCCTCCACCTCCGAAGCGCGACGCAGCGCGAAGCCGCTGCCCGCGGACTTGGCCGCATGCGGGCACCCGCCTTCGGCGCCGCCCGCGCGGACTGCCATGGATTGATCACTTGCGTTCATGGGTAGATTCCTGTGTCTGTCCTGGAATGCCGGCGCCCGCGCGAAGACGACCTCGGCCGTCTTCCGCGATCCCGCGCCCGCATGCGTCCCGCAACCGCTTGTCCTGCCTTCCTGCCTGTCTGGCGCAACTCCTTCCGCCCGGCCCGCGGCCCCGCCGCGAACCGGTTCCGCGCGCGCGCCGTCGGGCGCGCGCCGCGGGTCCATCCCCCTTCCCCGCCGCCTGCGCGACGGGGGTCACGCCTCGATCGGCGACTCCACGTCCGGCAAGTCCCGTTCGATCCGTCTCACCGGACGCAAGGCGTAGCCCGCGGCGGCCACCGCCGCCATCGCCAGGCCCAGCACGATGAACATCAGTCCCAGCCCGCGCCCCTCGCCGACGCCGATCACCCGGCCGACGCTGTCGGCCAGGGGACCGCCGGGACGCAGCGCCGGCTCGAACACGAATTCCGCGAGCGGCCCCGCCAGCAGGTAGCCCAGCGGCAGCGCGGCCTCGCTGCTCATGCGCACGATCGCCATGCAGCGTCCCAGCAACTGCGACGGCACCTTGGTCTGCCACAGCGCGAACACCGCCGACTGCGCCGGCGGGATGGTCAGGAACATCACGAACCCGGCCACGACGTAGAGCAGGAACGACGGCGCGAAGCCGTGCGCGAACAGCGCCAGCCCGCCGAGGAACGAAAAGCCCAGCACGCCGTCGATCTTGCGCCTGGGGCCGCCCCAGACGGTGATCATCACGCCGCCGACCAGCAGCCCGCTGCACGCCAGCGACATCTGCAGGCCGAGCATCCCCTCGTCCTGGTTCACCGCGGCCAGCACCAGCGGGGTGATCGCGACGCTGGCGATGGCGAAGAGGAAGCTGCCGGCCGTGCCCACCGCAAGCAGGCCGAGCAGGCCCTTGCGCTCGGCGATGTAGCGCCAGCCCTCGCGGGCCTCGCGCATCAGGTTCTGCTCCCCGGCGGCGTCGCGTCGCGGCCGCGGGATGCGCGCCAGCGCGATGCACAGCGCGCCGGCCACGAAGCTGACCGCGTCCACCGCCAGCACGCCGACGAGGCCGGTGAACTTCATCAGCACGCCGGCCAGCGCCGGACCGCCGACCAGCGACACGCCCTGCCCGGTCTGGATCAGGCCGTTCAGCCGCACCAGTTGGTCGCGATCGGCCAGCAGCGGCACGCTCGCGGCGTAGGCCGGCTGCAGGAAGGTGTTGGTGACCGCCGACAGTCCCACGCCGGCGTAGATGATCGGCATCGACAGCCGGTCCGTGGCGGCCAGCAGCGCCAGCGCGCCGATCACGACCGCCGATGCGACCTCGCAGACGACCATCACCCGGCGCCGGTCCCAGCGGTCCACCAGCGCCCCGGCGAACGGCGAGAGCACCAGCGCGGGGATCGCCATCGCCACGAACACCAGCGCGAACCGGGTGGTCGAACCGGTGGTCTGGTACACCCAGACCCCGAGCGCGAAGCTGGTCAGGCGCGAACCCACGCCCGACACCAACTGGCCGAACCAGATCAGCAGGAAATCGCGCAGGCCGGCGGCACGGCCGCTGGCGGACACCGTCGCACTCATGCGTCGTCCCCACGCCGGGACGACGCGCCCGCAGCGAGCGGGGCGGCACCGGCGGACATCGGATCTTGCGGGACGGTCATGCGCGTTCTCGGCTCCGTGCGCAGGCTCAGCCGGCCAGCAGGGCCTGAAGCTCTTCGTCCGACAACCCCTCCAGTTCGCCGAGCATGCCGGCCAGGTCGTCGGCGCCGAGGCTCTGCAGGCGCTGGCGCAGCAGCAGTTCCGAGAACCCGGCCACCGTGGGCGCCTCGAACACCATGCGCAGGGTGATGTCCGGCCCCAGCGCCGCCTGCATGCGGGCGACCAGTTGGGTGGCGAGCAGCGAATGGCCGCCGAGGTCGAAGAAGTTGTCGTGGATGCCGATCTTCGGGCGACCGAGGATCTCGGCCCAGAGCGCCACCAGCGTCTCCTCCTCGGGATTGCGCGGCGCGGTCTCGTCGGCGGCGCCGAACGCATCGGCCTCCGGCGCCGGCAGCGCGCGCCGATCGACCTTGCCGTTCGGCGTCAGCGGCAGCCGGTCGAGGCCGACGAAGGCCGCGGGCAGCATGTAGTCCGGCAGGCGTTCGCGCAGCCGGTTGCGCAGCGCGGTGACGTCGGCGGCGGCCGAGGCCGGCACCAGGTACGCGACCAGGCGCTTGTCGCCGGGGCGATCCTCGCGGCAGACCACCACCGCCTGCGCCACCGCCTCGCCCTGCAGCAGCACCGATTCGATCTCGCCCAGTTCGATGCGGAAGCCGCGCAGCTTGACCTGGTGGTCGATGCGGCCGAGCGCTTCGAGGCGACCGTCGCGGCGCCAGCGCGCGAGGTCGCCGGTGCGGTAGAGCCGTCCGCCCGGGCGCGGCCCGAACGGATCGTCGACGAATTTCTCGGCGGTCAGCTCGGGACGGTCGAGGTAGTCGAGCGCGACGCCCAGGCCGCCGATCAGCAGTTCGCCCGGCAACCCCGCGGGCATCGGCCGCATCGCCTTGTCGACGACGTAGACCTCGGTGTTGGCGATCGGATGGCCGATCGGCACCGGGCCGTCGCCGGCGGTCACCCGCTCGAGGGTCGACCACACCGTGGTTTCGGTCGGGCCGTAGACGTTCCACAGCGCCGCACCGCAGGCCAGCAGACGGTCGGCCAGTTCGCGCGGCAGCGCTTCGCCGCCGCAGAGCATGCGCAGGCCGTCGCGCCCGCGCCAGCCGGAGTCCAGCAGCATGCGCCAGGTCGCCGGGGTGGCCTGCAGCACGGTCGTGCCCGAGGCGTCCAGCAGCGCGGCCAGCGCCGCGCCGTCGGCGGCGGTGGCGCGGTCGGCCAGCACCACCCGCGCGCCCACCGTCAGCGGCAGCATCAGTTCCAGCAGCGCGATGTCGAACGACAGTGTGGTGATCGCGCACAGCCGATCGTCCGCGCCCAGGCCCGGCTCGCGCGCCATCGACGCGAGGAAATTCACCGCCGCGCGGTGCGGGATGCGCACGCCCTTGGGCCGCCCGGTGGAGCCGGAGGTGAAGATCACGTAGGCCGGATCTTCCGCGCCGGCGTCGCCCGGGACCGCATCGGCGGCGGGCGGGACGTCGCCGTCGAGCGCGTCGCCGTCGAGCGCGTCGCCGTCGAGCGCGTCCACGTCGAGCGCGACGTGCGCGCCTGCGGGCAGTTGCGCGGCGATCGCGCGCTCGGTCAGCACCACCGGCGCGGCCGCGTCCTCGAGCATGTAGCCGATGCGCTCGGCCGGGAATCCCGGGTCCAGCGGCACGTAGGCCGCGCCGGCCTTGAGCACGCCCAGCAGCGCCGCGAGCATCCGCGGCGTGCGCTCGAGGTACAGCCCGACCATCCGCCCGGGGCCGACGCCGTGCGCGCGCAGGTGCGCGGCGATCCGCGTCGCCTGCGCGTCGAGCGTCGCGTAGTCGAGCGCCGCCTCGCCCTGGACCACCGCGAGCGCATCGGGCGCGCGCGCCGCCTGCGCCTCGAACAGCGCGTGCACGGTCTGCGCCGCGGGCATCGGCGCGGCGGTGGCGTTCCACTCGACCAGCAGCCGCTGGCGCTCGGCCGGCGCCAGGATCTCCAGCGCGCGCACCCGCGTGTCCGGCGCGTCGATCGCCGACCGCAGCAGTTGGCCGAGGTGATCGGCGAAGGCCTCGACGTAGTCGCGATCGAACAGGTCGGTCGCGTACTCCATCAGCATGATCAGCCCGGCCTCGTCGTCCTCCGCGGCGAAGATCGAGAAATCGACGCGCGCGGTGCCCGAATGCGCATCGGCCATGTCCACGGCCTGCATGCGCAGCCCCGGCAGGTCGACCTCGCTGGACGGGAAGTTCTGGTAGAACAGCATCGTCTGGAACAGCGGCGCGTGGCTGAGGTCGCGCTCGATGTCCAGGCTCTCGATCAGCCGCTCGATCGGCAGGTCCTGGTTGGCGTAGCTGTCCAGCGTCGCCGCCTTCACCTGCGCCAGCAGCTCGCGGAAGGTCGGATCGGCGGACAGGTCCGCGCGCAGCGGCAGGGTGTTGATGAAGAAGCCGACCAGCGGTTCGAGTTCGCGCCGGGTGCGGTTGGCGTTGCCGACGCCGACGACGATGTCGTCCTGCCCGGAATAGCGCGCCAGCAGCGCCTGGTAGGCGGCCAGGAAGGTCATGAACGGGGTCGTGCCTTCCTGGCGGCTGAAGCGCTTCACCGCGTCGTACAGCTCGCGCGGCAGCGTGCGCGACAGCATCGCGCCGCGATAGCTCTGCACCGGCGGCCGCGGCCGGTCGCCGGGCAGTTCCAGCACCGTCGGCCGGTCCGGGAAGCGGGTCCGCCAGTACTCGAGCTGGCGCGCCAGCTCGGCGCTGCCCAGTTCGTCCTGCTGCCAGAGGGTGTAGTCGGCGTACTGGATCGGCAGTTCCGGCAGCGGCGAAGGTTCGCCGGCCAGGAAGGCGCGATAGAGCTTCGACAGTTCGCCGAACAGCACCCCGAACGACCAGCCGTCGACCGCGATGTGGTGCGCGCTGAGCGCGAGCAGGTGGTCCTGCGCGTCGATCCGCACCAGGGTGGCGCGCAGGATCGGCCCGGCGACCAGGTCGAACGGGGCCCGGGCGTCGGCGCGGGTCAGCGCGAACGCTTCCGCCTCGCACGCGGCGGCGTCGCCGCGATCGGAGACGTCGAAGCGCGCCATCGGCACCGGCGACGGCGGCAGGATGCGCTGGAACGGACCGTCCGCGTCCTTGGGGAACACCGTGCGCAGGCTTTCGTGGCGGACGAGGATGGCGTCGAGGCAGCGCTGCAGCACGTCGACGTCGAGCGTGCCCTGCAGCCGCATCAGCGAGGTGACGTTGTAGACGCTGTTGCCCGGATCGAACTGGTCGAGGATCCACAGCCGCTGCTGGGCCGAGGACAGCGGCAGCCGCGGCGGGCGCGGGCGACGCCCGATCTCCGTCTGCGGCACGGCGGTCTCCGCCGCACGCTTCGCCAGTTGCTGCATCAACTGCGCACGCTTCTCCGGCGAAAGATTCGCCAGCCGTCGCTCGAGTTCGCTCATTACGCCGTTCCGGTCACGCCCGCGGCCGAAAGGCGATCCTGCAGCTCGGCTTCGCTCAAGTGTTCGACATCGTCCAACAATGCCGCCAGTGCGGCCTGGTCGGCCGCCTCGCAGGCGAGCGCGATGCGCGCCGCCAGTTGTTCCACCGTCGGGGCCTCGAACAGCGCGCGCAGCGGCAGTTCGATCCCGTAGTCGTATTCGATCCGCGCCAGCAGCCGGGTCGCCAGCAGCGAATGGCCGCCAAGGTCGAAGAAATCGGCGCGCACGTCGATCTTCGGCACCCGCAGCAGTTCGGACCACAGCGCCGCCACGGCCCGTTCGTCCTCGGTGCGCGGCGCGATGAAATCCTCGGCGTCGCCGGCGGCGGCCTCGGGCGCGGGCAGCGCGCGACGGTCCACCTTGCCGTTGGGCGTCAGCGGGAACGCGTCCAGCGCCACGAACGCCGACGGCACCATGTACTCCGGCAGCGCGCGCTTGAGGTGGGCGCGCAGCTCGGCGGGATCGGGCCGCGCGGCGTCGCAGGTGTAGTACGCGACCAGGCGCGGGTCGCCGGGGCGGTCCTCGCGGCAATGGACCACCACCTGGTCCAGGCCCGGGTACTCGCCCAGCACCGCCTCGATCTCGCCCAGCTCGATGCGGAAGCCGCGCAGCTTGATCTGGTGGTCGATGCGGCCGATCACTTGCAGCGTGCCGTCGGCGCGCCAGAACGCGAGGTCGCCGGTGCGGTAGAGGCGCGCGCCGGGCGCATCGGAGAACGGATCGGCGATGAATTTCTCGGCGGTCAGGTCGGGACGCCCGCGATACCCCGCCGCCAGGCCTTCGCCGCCGATCAGCAGCTCGCCGGGCACCCCCACCGGCAGCGGCTGCAGGTGGCGATCGACGATGTGGATGCGGGTGTTGTCGACCGGGCGGCCGACGAGGATCGGGCCCTCGCCCGGCGCGACCCGGCACAGCGCCGAATACACGGTGGTCTCGGTCGGCCCGTACAGGTTCCACAGTTCGCGGCCCATCGGCAGCAGGCGGTCCGCCAGTTCGCGCGGCAGCGCCTCGCCGGTGGAGATGATCCGCATCGACGGCTTGCCCGGCCAACCCACGTCCAGCAGCATGCGCCAGGTCGCAGGCGTCGCCTGCATCAGGGTCAGCGGCTCGGATTCCACCAGCCGGCGCAGGCGCAGGCCGTCGCGGACGGTGTCGCGGTCGACCAGCAGGATGCGCGCGCCGACGGTGAGCGGGATCACCAGTTCGGTCAGCGCGATGTCGAAGGACAGCGTGCTGATCGCGCAGATCGTGTCGTGCGGGCCCATGCCCGGCTCGCGCGCGATCGAACGGATCAGGTTGACCGCGGCCTTCTGGCGGATCTCGACGCCCTTGGGCTTGCCGGTGGACCCGGAGGTGAAGATCACGTAGGCCGGATCGTCCGCGCCGACGCCGCAGCCGTGCATCGATTCGCCGCCGGCGACCGGCGCGTCGGCATCGACCACGACCACCGACGGCACCGGCGCCGGCAGCCGGTCGCGCAGCGACGCCTGGGTGACGAGGACGGTGGACTGCGCGGTCTCGACCATGTACGCGAGGCGGTCGTGCGGGAACCCGGGATCCAGCGGCACGTAGGCCGCGCCGGCCTTCACGATGCCGACCAGGCCGACCAGCATTTCCAGCGTGCGTTCGACGTACAGGCCGACCAGCCGGCCCGGACCGGCACCGGCCTCGCGCAGCGCGCGCGCGACCGCGTCGGCGCGACCATCGAGTTCGGCGTAGGTCATGTCGCGATCGCCGAAACGGACCGCGACCGCGTCCGGCGTGGCCGCGGCCTGCGCCGCGAACAGCGCGGCGATGGTCGGCTCCGCGGGCAGCGCGCGCACGGTGTCGTTCCAGCCGGCGATCTCCGCGCGCTCGGCCGCGGTCAGCAGCGGCAGCGCGCGCACCGGCGCCTCCGGCGACGCGGCCACGGCCTCGAGCAGGGTCAGCAGATGCCCGCCCATGCGCCGGATCGACGCCTCGTCGTACAGGTCGCGGCTGTACTCGAACATCAGCTCGCCCTGGTGGTGCTGGTTCACGAACAACTGCAGGTCGGCCTGCGCCGTACCGGGCGCGACCTCGTGCTGGGTGGCGTCCTCGACGCGCAGGCCGGCCAGCGGATCCTCGACCTGCGGATAGCTCTGGAAGAAATAGGTCGCCTGCGCGAACGGCGTGTAGCCGGTGGAACGCGGCAGCCGCTGCTCCTCGAGGATGCGGTCGAACGGCACGTCCGCGTTCTCCATCGCCTGCAGCACGCGGGCGTGCGTGCGCTGGAGATGTTCCGCGAACGTCGGATCGCCGGACAGGTCGGCGCGCAGCGGCAGCAGGTTGATGAAGAAGCCGACGACCGGCTCGAGTTCGAGCCGGGCGCGGCCGGCGACGCCCATCGCGGTCACGATGTCCTGCTGGCCGGTATAGCGCGCGAGCACGATCTGGTAGGCCGCCAGCAGCAGGCTGGAGAGGGTCGCGCCGTTGTCGCGCGCAAGCGATTGCAAGCGTGCGTACGTCGCCGCGGGCAGGTCGCACGACCACAGGCCACCGCGATGGCTGCGCAGCGCCGGACGCGGACGGTCGGTCGGCAGGTCGAGCACCGGCGGCGCGCCGGCGAGCGCGGTCTTCCAGAAGTCGAGCTGGCCGCGCATGCGCTCGCCGGCGAACTGGCCCTGCTGCCACAGCGCGACGTCGGCGATCTGCAGTTCCGGCACCGGGAGATCGATCTCGGCCCGGTCCCGCAATCGATTGTAGGCGTGGCGGAATTCGCGCGAGAGCGTGCTGATCGACCAGCCGTCGATCGCGATGTGGTGGAAGGTCAGCATCAGCAGGTGCAGGTCGGGCTCGACCGCCACCAGCACCGCGCGCAGCACCGGGCCGGCCTGCAGGTCGAAAGGTTCCGCCGCGCTGGCGCGCGCGATGCGCAGCGCGTCCGCGCGACGCGATGCGGGATCGTCGCCTTCGGCGCGCGTCTCCCGCCACGGCAGATCGAGCCGCGGCAGGATGCGCTGGCAGGGCTCGCCGTCGATCGCGGGATAGACCGTGCGCAGGCCTTCGTGGCGGTCCACCAGGACCTGCAGCGCACGCCGCAGGTCCGGCGCGTCGACGGCGCCGTGCAGCCACGTGCCCCAGCCCGAGTTGTAGGCGATCTGGCCGGGATCCAGGCGATCCTGCACCCACAGGCGACGCTGCCCGGACGTGAGCGGGATGCGTTCCGGTCGCGGCTGCGGCCGGATGCGCGCGCGCGCGGCGCGCTCACGTGCGGAGACCTGCCGCAATTGCTCTCGTTGTTCCGGTGAGAGCCGGGCAAGACGTTGTTCGAGTTCGTTCATTCTGCTGGACTTCCATGCGGTGCGCGAGCGGACCATCGCGCGGGTCGGACCACGCGATGTCCTCCCCAGGCCATCCATGCGCAGTCTCGATTAATTCTTTTCAAGCTATCACACTGCGCTTATTCTGCAAGCCGGACGACCCGTTCGAGCGTTGTGCCCGATCATGGTCCACAGCCTCGCACGCGGTCGTCGCAGATCCCGAGAACACCCGGTCCCCGCTTGTCCGTCTTTCCCCTCCATTTCCGTTACGGTCCCGGAAGCGCCGCCGGCGCGTCCACACCGGCGGACGGGGCTGCGGACCGTACGACACCCCCAGAATGGACGCCCATGCCATGACGCCCCTTTCCAGCACGCGCCCCGTCCCGGCCTCCGGTGCGCCGGACGCGCTGGTCGAGCTCTCGGCGCGACTGGGCAACGATCCGCGCCTGGTCCAGGGCGGCGGCGGCAACACGTCGATGAAGGCGGGCGACGTGTTCTGGGTCAAGGCGTCCGGCACCTGGCTCGCGCACGCGCGCGAACGAGACGTCTTCGTGCGCCTGCCGCTGTCGGACGTGCACGCCGCGATGCGACGCGCCGATGCCGAGGACGCGCTGACGGCGCTGGCGCCGCCGGGCGGACTGCGGCCTTCGATCGAAACCTCGCTGCATGCGCTGCTGCCGCATCCGGTGGTCGCGCACGTCCATTCGGTGAACGCGATCGCGTGGGCCGCGCGCAGCGACGCGGAAACGGCGCTTGCGCACGCGCTCGACGGCGTGGCCTGGGCGTGGGTGCCGTATCGCCGCCCGGGCCTGCCGCTGACCGCGGCGATCCGCACGTCGCTGGCGGCCGCCGCTTCGCCGCCGGACGTCCTGCTGCTCGGCAACCACGGGCTGGTGGTCGGCGGCGCCGACTGCGATGCCGTCGAAGCGCGCCTGCATGAAGTCGAGCGTCGGCTCGCGCTGCCCCCGCGCGCGGCGACGCCGCCCGACGCGCAGGCCTTGCGCGCCGCCAACGATCTCGACTGGGCCGTGCCCGACGGGAGCATGTCCGACTGGAGCATGCCCGGCGGGAGCGCCGGCGATGCGACGGCGCTGCACGCGATCGCCACCGATCCGGTCGCCGCCGCGATCGCGATGCGCGGCGCGCTCTACCCGGACCACGTCGTGTTCCTCGGCGAACGCGCCGAGGCCGTCGATGCCGGGCGCCCGCTGTCGCGCATGCGCGCCGAGGTCGCCGCCGCCGGCCGCACGCCGCCGGACTGGGCGCTGGTCCCCGGCGCGGGACTGCTGCTCGCACCGGGACTGAGCGACGGCGCGCGTGCGATGCTCGGCTGCCTGGCCGACGTGGCGCTCCGCTGCGACGCCGCCGACCGCATGCGCTACCTCGGCGTCGAGGACGTCGCCGCGCTGATGGGCTGGGAAGCGGAAGCCTATCGTCGCGCCCGCGACAACGCCGCCAACTGAGTCCGTACGTTGCACAGGAAGTCCCGCATGCAGATCGTCGTCCCCATGTCCGGATTCGGTGAGCGCTTCCGCCGCGCCGGCTACCGCGTGCCGAAACCGCTGATCGAGGTCGACGGCAAGCCGATCATCGCGCACGTCGTGGACATGTTCCCGGGCGAGACCGACTTCCTGTTCGTCTGCAACCAGGATCATCTGGACACGCCGGAATTCGCGATGGCGGAACAGATCCACCGCTGGTGCCCGACCGGCCGCATCGTCGGCATCGCGCCGCACAAGCTCGGCCCGGTGAACGCGGTGCTGCAGGCGATCGGACACGTCGATCCGGCGAAACCGACGATCGTCAACTACTGCGACTTCACCTGCGTCTGGGACTACCCGCGCTTCCGGCGCATGGTCGCCGAAGGCGGCTGGGACGGCGCGATCCCCTGCTACACCGGCTTCCACCCGCACATGCTGGGCTCGACCAACTACGCCTACGTCCGCACCGAGGGCGAGCGGGTGCTGGCGATCCAGGAAAAGCAGCCGTACACCGACACGCCGATGCGCGAGTACGCCTCCAGCGGCAGCTACTACTTCGCCAGCGGCGCGCTGATGCGGGACGCGTTCGAGCGCTGCATGGCGCGGCCCGACCTCAAGCTGGGCGACGAATACTACGTGAGCCTCGCCTATCGGCCGCTGCTGGAGGACGGGCGGCGCGTCGCGGTGTTCGAGCTCGACCACTTCATGCAGTGGGGCACGCCCGAGGACCTCGCCGACTACCGCGCATGGTCGGCGGCGTTCCGCGCCCTGTGCGATCCCGCGCGCGCGCGCCGGCCGGTACCGCAACGCGGCGCCACCATGGTGCCGATGGCCGGCCTCGGCTCGCGCTTCGCCCAGGAAGGCCACGCGCTGCCGAAGCCGCTGATTCCCGTGTCCGGCGAACCGATGGCGGTCCAGGCCACGCTCGACCTGCCCGCGGCGGACAGGCACGTGTTCGTGCTGCGCAAGGACCTCCCCGGCCTCGATGCGATCGAAGCGACGCTGCGCGAACGCTTCCCCGGCTGCGCGACGGTCGAACTGGCCGAAACCACCGACGGCCAGGCCCGCACCTGCCTGCTCGGCCTCGCCGACCCGGCCGCGGCCGTCGACCTCGACGCGCCGCTGACCATCGGTGCCTGCGACAACGGCGCGGTGTTCGATGCCGACGCGCTGCGCGCCGCGCTCGAGGACGAAGACACCGACGTGCTGGTCTGGGTCGCGCGCGGCTACCCAGGCGCGCGCCGGCGACCGACCCACTACGGCTGGGTCGACGAGGTCGACGGCACGGTGCGCGGCGTTTCGGTGAAGACGCCGCTGGCCGATCCCGCGCGCGATCCGATCATCGTCGGCACCTTCACGTTCCGGCGCGCGCGCGACTTCGTCGCCGCCGCGGACGCGATGATCGCCCGCGACGGCCGCATCAACGGCGAGTTCTACGTCGACACCTGCCTCAACGACGCGGTGGCCATGGGTCTGCGCTGCCGGATCTTCGAGATCGAGCACTACCTGTGCTGGGGCACCCCCGACGACCTGCGCGCCTTCGAATACTGGCAGCGCGCCTTCGACCGCTGGCCGACGCATCCGTACCGCATCGCCGACGACAGCCGCGTGCGCCGCGACGCGCATGCGGCCCCGCCCGCCGCAGCGGCGCTCGAGGCCTGAGCGATGGCCCGTCGCATCACCGGCGAACTGGCGCGCTTCCTGATCGTGGGCGTCACCGCGGTCTGCATCGACTACGCGAGCTACCGGCTGTGCATGGCGCTGGGCTGGCCGATCGGCAACGCCAAGGCCGCCGGCTACATCGCCGGCGCGGTGTTCGGCTACTTCGCCAACCGCTTCTTCACCTTCCGCGTGGCGACCGCCTGGCACTGGTCGGAGACCGTGCGCTTCATCGGTGTCTACCTCAGCTCGCTGCTGGCGAACGTCGGCGTCAACGCGCTGGCGCTGATGCTGCTCGGCCGCTCCGAGCCGGCGATCGCCGCGGCCTTCCTCGCCGCCACCGCCACCTCCACCGCGCTCAATTTCCTCGGCATGAAATTCCTCGTGTTCCGCCCGCGCCTGCCGGCCGGGAGCCCCGCGCCATGAACGCCGCCCCCGACCCCGTCCACGCCTTGCCCGCGCCGCGCCTGTCGCTGGTCATCCCCTGCTACAACGAGGCGAAGAACCTGCCGCTGCTGGTCGCGCGCCTGCGCGAGACCTTCGTCCGCGACGACGTCGAGGCGATCCTGGTCGACAACGGCTCGACCGACGATTCGCCCGAAGTCCTGCGCACGCTGCTGCGTGACGCGACGCGGATCCGCAGCGTGCGCGTCGAGAACAACCAGGGCTACGGCTTCGGCATCCTCTCCGGCCTGCGCGCCGCCCGCGGGGAGGTCATCGGCTGGACCCACGCCGACATGCAGACCGACCCTGCCGACGCCCTGCGCGGCCTGGCGCTGTTCGAGCGGTCGGCGACGCCGCAGCGGTTGTTGGTGAAGGGCCGCCGCAGCGGTCGCCCGTTCGCCGACGTCGTGTTCACCGCCGGCATGTCGGTGTTCGAGACGCTGCTGATGCGGCGGCGGCTGGTCGACATCAACGCGCAGCCGACGCTGTTCCCGCGCGCGTTCTTCGACGACTGGCGCGATCCGCCGCACGATTTCTCGCTGGACCTCTACGCTTACTATCAGGCGCTGCACCACGGCCTCGCCGTGCAGCGCTTCCCGGTCGTCTTCGGCCAGCGCGCCCACGGCAGTTCGCACTGGAACGTCAACTGGCGCGCCAAGGCGCGCTTCATCCGCCGCACCGTCGACTACAGCCTCCGCCTGCGCAGGGAGCTTTCGCGCTCGCCATGATCCTCGTCCGCCACCGCCGCAACACCCTCGAAGAACTGCGCGCGACCGATCCGTCGCTGGGCATCGAGGTCGACATCCGCAGCCACGGCTCGCGCCTGATCATCCACCACGACGCCTTCGTCGACGGCGAGGATTTCGAGCGCTGGCTGGACGGCTACCGCCATCGGCTGCTGATCCTCAACGTCAAGGAAGAGGGCCTGGAGGACCGGCTGATCGCGCTGATGCGCGAACGCGGCATCGAGGACTGGTTCTTCCTCGACCAGTCGTTCCCGTTCCTGGTGAAGACCGCGCGACGCGGCGAGGCGCGCTGCGCGGTGCGGGTGTCGGAATTCGAATCGATCGACACCGCGATGACGCTCGCCGGCAAGGTGCGCTGGATCTGGGTCGACTGCTTCACCCGCTTCCCGCTCGGCGGCGCGCAGGCGGCGGCGCTGCAGGCGGCCGGGTTCTCGCTGTGCCTGGTCTCGCCGGAACTGCAGGGCCGCGACGCCGCGAGCGAGATCCCCGCGCTGCGCGCGCTGCTCGCGCGCGAGGGCATCGCGCCGGAAGCGGTGTGCACGAAGGAACCCGCGCTGTGGTCCTGACCCTGCGGCCGATGCTGCGCGATCCGCTGTTCCGGGCGGGGCTGGTGCTGCGCCTGGCGCTGGTGGTGCTGCTGGTGCCGCAGATCCAGCTCGACTGGTTCGTGCCGTTCGTGGAGTTCGCGATCGCGCATCCGTCGCTCGATCCGTGGTCGCACTTCCTCGCCGCGGGCGGCGCGCCGGTGGCGTATCCCTACGGCCCGGTGATGCTGGTCGCGCACCTGCCCGGCGCGGTGCCCGGCTGGCTGCTGGACCAGGCGACCGGGCAACGCGTCTTCACCGGCATCGGCTTCCGCGCCGGGCTGCTGATGGCCGACCTCGCCGCGCTGGCGCTGCTGCACGCGCTGTTCCCGAAGCATCCGCGCCGGCTGCTGTGGCTGTACTGGTGGTCGCCGCTGGTGCTGTTCGCGACCTACTGGACCGGCCAGACCGACATCGTCCCGGTGGCGCTGCTGCTGCTGAGCCTGGTGCTGCTGCGCGAGCACCGCGCACGCGCCGCTGGCATCGCCCTGGGGCTGTCGCTGGCGGCGAAGTTCAGCATGCTGCTGGCGGTGCCGTTCGTCGCGATCTACCTGTGGCGCAACAAGCGCCTGCGCGCGCTGCAGGCGCCGTTCGCGATCGGCCTGCTGCTCGGCTTCCTGCCGCAACTGCTGTGCCTGGCCTCGCCCGGCGTGCGCACGATGGTGCTCGGCACCCACGAGGCCGCGCGTGTGTTCGACCTGTCGCTGCCGCTGGGCGACACGCTGCACCTGTACCTCACGCCGATGCTGTACCTGCTCGCCGCCTACGGCGTGTGGCGACTGCGCCGGATCAGTTTCGAGCTGCTGATCGCGGTCACCGGCCTGTCGTTCTTCCTGGTGGTGCTGGCGACGCCCGCGCCGCCGGGGTGGTACCTGTGGCTGGTGCCGTTCCTGGTCGCGCACCAGTTGCAGGCCGACCGCAGCGCGATGCTGCTGACGGCGGCGTTCTCGGCGCTGGTGATCGCGCTGCACGTCCTGGTCTCGCCCGGGGCCGGGGTACCGGCCTTCGGCTGGGAGCCGCGGGCCGCGATCGCCGGCGCCGCCGCCCTGCTGACCCCGCACGCGGTGTCGCTGTGGATGACGATGGTGGTCTGCTCGGGGCTGGTGCTGATCGCGCAGATGCTGCGCGAGCGGGTGGCGCGCAACGATTACTTCCGGATCGCGCAGAAGCCGGTGACGATCGGGATCGCCGGCGATTCCGGCGCGGGCAAGGACACGCTGAGCCTCGCCCTGACCGACATCTTCGGCGCGCACACCGTGGTCCACCTCTCGGGCGACGACTACCACGTGTGGGACCGCTACGCGCCGATGTGGAAGGGCCTGACCCACCTCAACCCGCGCGCCAACGACCTGCAGCGCTTCCACGACGACGCGCTGGCGCTGATCGACGGCAAGACCGTCGACAACCGCCATTACGACCACAAGGCCGGGCGCTTCCTCGCCCCGGTCAAGCTGCGCCGCAACGACGTGATCATCGTCTCCGGCCTGCATGCGCTGCGCATGCAGCGGCTCAGCCGCCGCTACGACGTCTCGGTCTACCTCGACATCGACGAGGACCTGCGGCGCGCGTGGAAGGTCCATCGCGACGTCACCGAGCGCGGCCACCCGCTGGACAACGTACTGCGCTCGATCGAACGCCGCCTGCCGGACGCGCAGCGCTACGTGCAGCCCCAGCGCGCCGGCGCCGACCTGGTGCTGAAGCTGCGCCCGGTCAATGCGCGGCAACTCGAGAATGCCGCCTCGCCGCACGACGTGCCGCTGAAGCTCACCGCGACCATCCGCAGCGGCACCTGGCACGAGCACCTCGCGCGGATGCTGATCGGCATCTGCGGGCTGCACCTGGACATGGAGCTGGCCGACGACTCCGACGAGGTCGAGATCACGGTCGAAGGCGACGTCTGGGCCGAGGACATCGCCCTCGCTGCCGGCACGCTGGCGCCGAACCTGCAGGAAATGCTCGACATCCGCCCGCGCTGGGAGGATGGCATGACCGGGATCATGCAGCTGATGGTGTTGCTGCAGATCGAAGAATCGCTCAAGAACAGGACTCGCTGAGATGGTGGTCAAGCATCCGTCGAAATCGCTGCGCGCGCCGCGCGCCATCATCTTCGACACCGACAACACCCTGTACGCCTATGACGGTCCGCACGCGATGGCGACCGCCGCCACCGAGGCCAAGGCGGTCCGCCTGCTCGGCGCCGATCCCGCGGACGTGCGCGAGGCCTTCGCGCGCGCGCGCGACGACGTCAAGCGCCAGCTCGGCCACACCGCCAGTTCGCACAGCCGGCTGCTGTATTTCCAGCGCGGCATCGAGATGCTCGGGCGCAAGACCCAGTTGCTGATCACGCTCGACCTGGAACAGACCTACTGGCGCACGTTCCTCTCGCACTGCGAGCTGTTCCCGGGCGTCCGCGACCTGCTGGTGAACCTGCGCAACCGCGACATCGCCACCGCGATCATCACCGACCTCACCTCGCAGATCCAGTTCCGCAAGATCGTGTATTTCGGCCTCGACGATTGCTTCGACTACGTGGTGACGTCGGAGGAAGCCGGCGCCGACAAACCGGACCCCGCCCCGTTCCGGCTGGCGATCGACAAGCTCGGCGTTGAGCCGCAGGACATCTGGATGGTCGGCGACAGCCGGCGCTGCGACGTCGAGGGCGCCCGCGCGTTCGGCATGACCGCGCTGCTGCGGCTGGACCGCGCCGATCGCGGCGAACCCGAGGCCGACATCGTCTTCGACGATTTCCGCGACCTCGAGCGCTTCCTTTTTTCAGGCCAGGTCGAAGGCCTGCAGGCCGCCTGACCCCGACCCGCCGCAGACAGGAGTCCCGTCATGCACATCGACGCCCCGTCCTTCGAACGCTGGACCATTGCCGCACTGCTTTCGCTGCTGATCGCACTGCTGGTCGCGGCCGGCGTTTCCGCGTTGCACCTGCCCGCCGCGGCCGTGATCGGGATCGCGCTGGTCGCGTTCGCGCTGCCGACGCCGTCGATCGCGCGACGCCTGCCCGCCGAATGGGACGGCCTGCGCAAGCGCCGCCCGGTCCTGTCGCTGCTGTGGTTCGGCCTCGCGCTGATCGCGGTCGCACGCACCGCGGGGCTGACGCTGTTCATGATCGACACCGCGGAGCAGGCCTATTCCACTTTCAGCTTCGACCCCTTCTACATCGGCCACAGTTGCTATTCGGGCTACTGGCGGGCGGCGATGCTGGCGCACGAGCACGCCCCCAACCTCTACGATCCCGCGCTGTACGACGGCGTGACCCAGGGCATCTTCCGGCTCGACGAATTCCTGTACCTGCCGCAGTTCCTGCTGCTGCCGATGCTGGGCATCGCCGCCGGCGCCGATTTCGACCAGATGCGCACGGCCTGGTATGCGATCGAAGGCCTCGCGCTGCTCGCCTGCCTGGTGTGGATGGCGCGCTGGGTCGGCCAGCGCGCGGGCCGGCATGCCGGCCTGCTGCTGCCGGCGGTGTGGCTGTCGACGCCGGTGCTGCTGACCCTGCAACTGGGCAACTTCCACCTGCTCGCGGTGGCGCTTTCCGCAGCGGCCATGGCCCTGTTCTGGCGCGAGCGGCCGGTGCTCGGCGGCGCGCTGCTCGGGTTCGCGGTGTTCAAGCTGTTCCCGGGCATCCTCGGCATCTACCTGATCGCCACCCGGCGCTGGAAGGCGCTGGGCTGGACCCTCGCCTTCTCGCTGCTCTACACGGTCCTCACCTACCTGTGGCTCGGCGACGCGCCGTTCCGCGCGCTGCTCGACTTCCACCTGCATCGGCTGGGCAGCGGCGAGGCCTGGGCGTTCCTCGAACTCAAGGAACTCGGCTTCGTCGCCGCGATCAACGATTCGGTGCCCGGGCTGGTCTACAAGCTCAACGCGCTGGGCGTGCCGGGCATGAGCCGCGCGCTGGTCCAGCAGGTGTCGTGGGCATGGACCGTGGTGGTGGTCGTGCTGACGCTGCTCGCCGCGCGGCGGGCGCCGCGGATGTCGCGGATCGAACTGGCCGCGACCTGGATCGCGCTGCTCGGCCTGGCCGCGACGCGCAGCCCGTTCCTGCCCGACCACACCGGCCTGTTCGCCCCGGTGTGGGCGTGGAGCCTGGTCGCCGCCGGCACCGTCATGACCGGCCGTCGCGCCGTCCTGTTCGCACTGCTGTGGCTGGCGCTGGCGGCGGTGCTGCCGTTCACCGGCACGCCGCTGGACCAGGGCGCCGGCCGCTACATCGTCTCCGGGATCAGCCAGGCCGCCTCGCTGGCCCTGCTCCTGTGGATCGTGCTGCGCCGCCCCGCGGGCCCGGACGCGCGCCCGACGGACAGCGCCAGGCCCTACATGCCCTCGACCGCCTGAGCGCGCGGCAGGCGCAGCCGGAAAACAGAAAGGCCACCCGCGAGGGTGGCCTTTCTCCACGTATGTGGTGGGCGGTACAGGGTTCGAACCTGTGACCCCTACCATGTCAAGGTAGTGCTCTACCGCTGAGCTAACCGCCCGTCGAGTCCATGCCGGCCCCCGGAAGGGCGGCCATGGTACCACCAGTCCTCGCCGGACGGAACCACGCCGACGCGTCGCCGTCGATCAGGCGACGCGGTCGGGGAACTGCCGCCGCAGCAGGGCATGGGTCGCCCCGTAGGCCACGGTCGACAGCAGGCCCCAGCAGACCAGCAGGTGCACCGGCCACGGCCCGAACTGGCGGCCGAGGAAGGGGTCGGTCCAGGCGAAATTGACGTTGTCCGCCGCGGGCGCCAGCAGCCGCCCGGCGACCAGCGCGAGCGCCGCGATGGCCGACTGCAGCGGCCAGCCGCGCGGGTCGTAGCCGATCCGGCGGAGCACCGCCCACAGCAGCAGCGGCCAGCCGAGGTGGTACAGCGACAGCACCCGCGCCGCCAGCGGGAAGGCCGGATCCCACATGTAGGCCGTGCCGCCGTAGAGGAAATCGCCGGTCGCCAGCTTCCAGCCGGCGTCCAGCGCCCACGCCAGCGCGATCACCGGCGCGGCCACCGCCTGGCTGGCGATCAGCAGCCGGCTGCGGACGATCAGCGCGACCGCGGTGAGGATCACCCCGATGTTGCACAGGAACAGGAAATTGCGCAGGCCGTAGGCCGAGGCGTACACCGGCAGGTAGACCAGCAGCCAGACGATGCCGAACCAGCGCAGCCGCGGAAAACGCGCGCCGGCGGCGACGGCGCTCATCCGAGCGCAGCTTCCTTGAGCCGGCGGATCTCGTCGCGCACGCGCGCGGCGTCCTCGAACTCGAGGTCGCGCGCGTGCTGGTACATCTGCTGTTCCAGCGCGGCGATCCGCGCGGCGACGCGCTCCGGCGGCAGCGCGGCGTAGTCTTCGGCCGGCTCGGCCACGCGCGCGCCGCGGCCGCGTCCCTTCTTCTCGCCCGGCGCCGGCTCGCTGCGTGCGCCCTCCATCACGTCCATGACCTGGCGGACGATCGAGGTCGGCACGATGCCGTGCTCGGCGTTGAATTCGAGCTGCTTCTCGCGGCGCCGCGCGGTTTCGTCCAGCGCCAGCCGCATCGAGCGGGTCACGCTGTCGGCGTACAGGATCGCCTTGCCGCGCACGTTGCGCGCCGCGCGGCCGATGGTCTGGATAAGCGAGCCGGCCGAACGCAGGAAGCCTTCCTTGTCGGCGTCGAGGATCGCTACCAGCGAGACCTCGGGCATGTCCAGGCCCTCGCGCAGCAGGTTGATGCCGACCAGCACGTCGAACACGCCCAGGCGCAGGTCGCGGATGATCTCGACGCGCTCCACGGTCTCGATGTCGGAGTGTAGGTAGCGCACCTTCACCCCGTGCTCGCCGAGGTATTCGGTGAGGTTCTCGGCCATGCGCTTGGTCAGGGTGGTGACCAGCACCCGATCGCCCATCGCCACCCGCGCGTGGATCTCGCCGAGCAGGTCGTCGACCTGGGTGCCGACCGGGCGGATCTCGACCTCCGGATCGACCAGGCCGGTTGGGCGCACCACCAGTTCGACCACCTGGTCCCCGGACTTCTCCAGCTCGTACTTGCCGGGCGTGGCCGAGACGAAGATCGTGCGCGGCGCGCGGCCTTCCCATTCCTCGAACCGCAGCGGCCGGTTGTCGAGCGCGGACGGCAGCCGGAAACCGAACTCGACCAGGGTCTCCTTGCGCGAACGGTCGCCCTTGAACATCGCGCCGATCTGCGGGACGGTGACGTGCGATTCGTCGACGACCAGCAACGCGTCCGGCGCCAGGTAGTCGAACAGGCACGGCGGGGCCTCGCCCGGCATGCGCCCGGTGAGGTGCCGCGAGTAGTTCTCGATGCCGGTGCAGAAGCCGACCTCGGCCATCATCTCCAGGTCGAACTGGGTGCGCTGCGCCAGCCGCTGCGCCTCGACCAGCTTGTTCGCCGCGTACAGGTGTTCGAGCCGCTCGCGCAGCTCGACCTTGATCGCCTCGATCGCGTCCAGCACCGTGCGCCGCGTGGTGACGTAGTGCGACTTCGGGTAGATGGTGTAGCGCTGCAGCTTGCGCAGGCCCTCGCCGGTCAGCGGATCGAACAGGGTCAATTGCTCGATCTCGCCGTCGAACAGCTCGATGCGCAGCGCCTCGCCGTCGGATTCCGCCGGATGCACGTCGATCACCTCGCCGCGGACGCGATAGGTGCCGCGCCGCAGCTCGGTGTCGTTGCGGACGTACTGCATCTCGGTCAGACGGCGGATCAGCTCGCGCTGGTCGATGCGCTCGCCGCGGACCATGTGCAGCACCATCCGGAAGTATTCGTTGGGATCGCCCAGGCCGTAGATCGCCGACACCGTGCAGACGATGATCGCGTCGCGCCGCTCCAGCAGCGCCTTGGTCGCCGACAGCCGCATCTGCTCGATGTGCTCGTTGACCGAGCTGTCCTTCTCGATGAACGTGTCGCTCGACGGCACGTAGGCCTCGGGCTGGTAGTAGTCGTAGTAGCTGACGAAGTACTCGACCGCGTTGTGCGGGAAGAACGCCTTGAACTCGCCGTACAACTGCGCCGCGAGGGTCTTGTTGTGCGCCATCACCAGGGTCGGCTTGCGCACCGCCTGGATGACGTTGGCGATGGTGTAGGTCTTGCCCGAACCGGTGACGCCGAGCAGTGTCTGCCGCGCCAGCCCGCTCTCGAAGCCGTCGATCAGCCGGGCGATGGCCTGCGGCTGGTCGCCGGCGGGCGCATAGGGCGCCACCAACTGGAAATCGGCATCGACGGGCGTACGGTCGTTCATCGGCGGCATGGGGGAGGCGAACGGGACAGTCTAGCCAGTCGTGGTGGCGGCCGCGGCGTTTTCCTACCCCCGCGCGGGGCGGCGGCCGATCCCGCGACGCCCGGGCGACGCCGAGACTGAATGCACGTTCACACCCGGAGTCCGCCATGTCCCGCCCGCCCGTCGCCGCCCGGCGTCCCGATGCCGGTGTCACCCTGCTCGACCTGCTCCTCGGCCTGCTGGTGGCCGGCCTGGTGTTCGGACTGGCCGTTCCGGCGTGGACGAATGCCGTCGCCCGCGTGCGCGCCACCGCGGCGCGGACCGCGATCACCACGACCCTGTTCGACGCCCTGCGCAGCGCCACCGTGCTCGGGCGCGAGATCGTGGTCTGCCCGGCCGTCGGCGACCAGTGCATCGGCGGCAGCGACTGGAGCCGCGGCTGGATCGCCTTCGTCGACACCGACGGCGACCGCCTGCACGGCGCCGACGAGACCGTGATCGACCGGGCCCCCGCCCTGCCCCGCGGCGTCCGGCTCACCGGCAGCGCCGGCCGGCCACGGATCGTCTATCAGCCCAACGGCGGCAACGCCGGCTCCAACATCACCTTCACCCTGTGCGACCGTCGCGGCCCGGACGATGCGCTGGCGCTGATCCTGTCCAACGGCGGACGCCTGCGCGCGGCCCGGCCCGCCCGGGCCGCCGCCGCGGCCTGCGCCGCCGGCCTGTGACCCCGGTCGCGGCCCGGTGCTTGATCGCGCCCGGCAAGGCCATTACGATAAGCGCCCCCGCCCGAATAGCTCAGCCGGTTAGAGCACTTGACTGTTAATCAGGGGGTCGTTGGTTCGAGTCCAACTTCGGGCGCCAGATACCGGAAGCCCCGCGACGCGAGTCGCGGGGCTTTCCTTTTGCGCCATCGTCACCTGGCCTGGCGGGTCGCCTGGCGCGTCCGGCCAAGGAAAAAGCCCGCCGATGGCGGGCTTTTTCGTGGTCCGGCGTGCGCGGAACTCACCAGCAGTAGTCAACGGTGTTCGTGCCCGACTTGGTCTTCGTGCCGACGTTGTCGATGGTCAGCGTGCCGCAATCGGTGTCGCGGGTCGCCTGCACCGACTTCGGCACGGCACGCAGCGTGTAGCTGCGGGCTGCGACCGCGCTCAGCGAGATCGTGTAGAAGTTGTTGACGTCCGCGCCGCTGGAGCACCCCGGCAACGCCACCGCCACGCCGCCGAGCGTCTGGTCGTAGCGCAGGTTCGTGGTGTAGAAGCGCTCCATGAACTGCGCGTCTTCCGACAGGCAGGTCTTGGCCGCGTCGCGGCGGACCTTGACCATCGAATTCATGTAGGTCGGATAGGCGATCGCGGCGAGCAGGCCGACGATGAACACCACGATCAGCAGTTCGACCAGGGTGAAACCGCCGGCGGCTCGGGCGGAACGGGGATTGCGGGTCATGTCGATCATCTCCGGATGATTTCGCGCCAGGAAATGCGTCCACCATACAGCGACGGATCGAGCGGTGTCGACGCGAGCGTGGCCAGCGAACCGCCCGCCACCAGCAACCGGTCGAGCAGCGCCGGGTCGGTGACCATGCCGACGCCCAGGTCGATCGAGCCGACCGCGGTCGAACCCATCATGTCGCCGGAATCGCCGAACGTGCCGTTGCGGTTGGCGTCGAACAGGCCGGTCTGGAGGCTGGTCCCGGTGAAGGCGTCGATGGCGTTCACGTAGCCGCGTCCCGGATAGCACGGATTGCTCGTGCTGGGGATGACGCTGGCCGCGATCAGCGCGTTCTTGACCACCTGCTGGTCGCCGACCATGCGCTCGCCCTCGAGGGTGTTGCTCGGCGGCAGGTCGAGGTCGATGTACCAGCCCTTGCTGCTGCCGGGCAGCGCCGCATACGGCTGGAAGGCGCGGTTCTTGGTCCCCGAATCGAACTGGACGATGTCGCGGGCGGTCATGGTGGTCCGCGTCACCGAACTGCTGGCGGCGTCATCGTCGATCACGCCGTACCAGGTCTGGCGGCTGGTGTCGGTGATGTCGTTGGTGGTCAGCAGCCGGCCGGTGCCGAAGAACACCCAGCGCTTGTCGGTGCCCGGATCGACCGCGATGGTCACGCCGCCGGTGATCGGCTGGGTGCCCGGGGCCGTGGGCGCGTACAGCGCACGGTTGCCGTACAGGCCCCAACTGCTGGGGTTCGATCCACGCAGGTCGAACTTCCAGACGTTGCCGCGGAAGTCGCCGGCGTAGACGAAGTCCACCGTCCCGTTGCCGTCGTTGTCCCAGCCGCGCGGCGAGGACAGGCCGTTCGTGGCGACCGCCGAACCCACGCCGGTGTCGATCTCGGCGATCTTGGCGCCGGTGCGCAGGTCGAGCACGAACAGCACCGCACGCTCGTTGCCGCTGTTGAGGCCGTTGGGCACGATCAGGCCGACGCTGCCGTCGTTGAGCTTCGCGATCAGCGGCTTGCCGATGACCTGCCCCAAGTCGCTGTCGAAGCTGGCGTCCTTGTCCCACAGCACCTTGGACGCGCTGAACGAGGCGGGATTGGTCACGTCGAGCGCGAACAGGCCCTTGCCGCCGCGGCCGAGGGTCGAAACCATCACCTTCTGGCCGGTCAGCTCGCGGTCGGTCGAGACCACGATGGGACCGTCGACGAAGAAGCGGTGGCCGTAATCGGGATCGCTGAACTGCTTGAGCTTGGTCAGGTCGATGCCGCGCGGCACGTAGGCGAAACGCTCGACGCCGGAGGTGGCGTCGAAAGCGTGCAGCATGCCGTCGTTCGCCCCGACGAACACCGTGTCGACGGTGTTGGAGGTCTTCAGGTACGTCGGCGAGCTGTCGACGATCGTGCCCAGCAGCGACGAACGCTCGCGATAGATGCCGGTGACGGCGGGCAGCTCGAGGGTGCGGTCGCCGGCGATGTAGTTCGCGACCGTCGGGGTCAGCGCCAGCGTCTGCGCGGCCGTCGGGAACGTGGTGCCGGCGGAGCCGTTGTGGGTGAAGATGTTGCGGCTGCCGTAGGCCGGGATGCTGGCCGTCCACACCGGCGCGGAGGTGTCGACGCCGGTCGTGGTCACGTTGAAGGCCTGCAGCTCGCCGTACCAGCGCGAGGAGTAGTACTTGGCCTGGAAGACCTTGTTGCCGGCCGAGGTCGAGGTGCCGGTCACGGTCGCGTTCGAGCCCGACCCCTTGCGCGAAGCGATCGCGCGCAGCGCCTTGCCCAGGCCGTCGGCGAACTCGCCCGGATCGCTGGCGGCGACGAACGTGCCGTGGCCGTTCACCGAGGCGTGGTACAGGTCGTCGATGCGGTCCAGGTCCTCGGCGTCCATCGGATTCGGCCACGCGACCGACTGGCCGGCGGCGATGCGCGCGTTGGTCGAGGCGACGTTCAGCGTGCCCTGCAGGCCGATCGAGATGCCGAAGGTGACCATGTGCTGCCAGAAGGCGGGATCGGTGGCCGAGGACGGGACGATGTTGGTCATCTGCGTCTCGGGCCGCAGGTCAGTGTTCCAGTAGTACATCGCGACGTCGGCCAGCGTGTTGCTCCAGCCGTCGCGGTACGGATCCTGCGCGGTGTACTGGTAGGACGGACCGTCGGGACGCGAGATGGTCGCGCCGCTGTTGTTGTCGACGTTGCCGAGCGCGGTGGCGCCGTTGTTCCAGTAACCGTCGGTGGTCAGGATCGTGAAGTTCTGGCGGCACTCGTACTGCGAACCGTTGGCCTGCGGACCCCAGGGACCGTTCGAGCCCGTTTCCGAATAGTACTGGCCGGCGCGGGTCAGCGCGGGGATCAGCGGCGTGGTGCTATTGGCGGTGGCGGCGAACAGGCGGTCGAACCAGGTGCGACGGTTCTCGCCCGGGTTGTTGCCCTTGAACAGGCCGTTGTTGTTGCCGACCGGGATGCGGAACTCGTTGCGCTGCCAGATCGTGGTGAAGCCGACGCGGTAGTCGCTGTCGTCGTTGAACACCGAGGTGTCGTTGAAGGCGTAGCTCGCGCCGGCCTTCGCGACCTTGGTGCGGGTGCGATGGAAGGAATACCAGGTGGCGTAGTTCTGCTTCTCCTGGGCGAGGTTGCGGACGACGCCGCCGGGCCAGGTGAAGGTCGTGACGTTGTTGATGCAGGTGCCGAAATTGTTGAGCAGGACATTCCAGGTACAGGCGTCGGCCGTCCCGTCGGTCTTGAACCGGTAGCGCGTGTACTGCCTCGCGTCGGCGTAGTCGGTGATGGTCGGGAGGGGGATGTAGAAGGTCTGCGTGCTGCCGGAGAGGTCGATCGCACTGCTCAGTTGCGTGGTGTCGTTCCACGCGGCGTTGTACGGCGTGTTCGTGAAATAGTTGCCGTCCGCGCCCTGCCACGGCAGGTAGCTGTTCTTCGGGTTGTAGTAGATGGTGTTGCGCGTGTAGGTCTGGTTGGCGATGTTGGTCGGCGTCGTCCCGGGGACGGAATCGGGCATGAACGTGGAGGCCATCGACCCCGAGTCGTCGAGGATGAACCAGATGTTCGGCGGGATGCCCTGGTTGGTCTGCATCGGCGTGTCGGGGAAGGACACGCCGGCATGGACCGGAAGACCCAGCAGCGTCGCCAGGCAGGCCAGCACGGGCGCCGCCCAGGACAGGCGCGCGCGACGGGAACGGAAGGAGCGGGAAGTGGTGTTCACGGCAGCCTCGTGGTTACTTGCCGGCGAAGATGGTCTGCAGCATCACGGACGCGCGTCCGTTCTGCTGGCTGCGCGAGGTCACGCGATAGCGCGGCGTGAGGCACAGCGGATGGATCGGGGACAGGCGATCGCAGTCGCGCCAGTTCGGGCCGGTGCCCATGTCCTCGATGATGTATTGGGGTGCGGCGGTGTTGGCGTCGGCGACCGTGCCGGTGTGCCACTGGTTGAAACTGGTATCGAGCCAGCGCTCCGGGTCGCTCGCGACCGGCATCGCGCACAGGCCGGTGGCCACGACGCAGCCCGACGTCGGGAAGGTCGGGTTGGGGTCGAGCGAGGCCTCGGCCTCGCGCAGCCCGGCCTCGGCCACCTGGAAGCCCAGGCTGCGGTCGAGCAGGTTCGAGGTCATGCGCTCCTCGAGGACGGTGCTGCGGAGGCTGGCGAGCCCCAGCAGGGTCATCACCAGCAGCAGGATCAGCACCACCACCAGGGTGGCGCCGCGGCGGGCGTGCGGGGGGGCGGGACGGCGTGCGGAGCGGTTCATTGCATGCGGTTCCGGAGCGTGACGGAATGGGCGATGCGGCGCGCCAGTTGCGCGCCGTTGGCGCCGGCGCGATCGGCACTGAGCAGGTCGAGGTTGACGCGGACGGCGGTGACGTTGCGCCATCCGTTGGCGGGCACGGCGGTGGCGTCGACGTAGTTGGCGGCGCCGGCCAGCAGGTACTGCAACTGCATGTTGTTGACGCCGTCGGCCACTTCCTGGTTGCGCGTGGCCACGCCGCCGCCGGTGTTGATCAGCGTGGAGCGGTAGAGCGAGCGCCCGCCGGTCGCGTTGGTGCCGATGTACCAGCGCGAAGCGGAGAGGCGGACGATCTGCGAGTTCGCGCCGTACTGGTACGGGGTGCCGTTCGGCGTGCACACCGGCGGGTTGGCATAGCCCAGGCCCTTGCTGCAGTTGCCCGGGCTGACGCCGCCGCTGAGGTTGTGGACGACGTTGGTGTTGATGTCCGGCTGCGCGTTGGTGACCTGGAACAGCGAGGCCTGGCGCCAGTCGCAGACGATCGCGATGTCGCCGTCGTCGAGGTTGTGGTGGATCGTGTTGAGGTGGAATTCGGCCGAGGTGGGATTGTGGTCGACCACAGTCACCGCGCTGGAGGTGTCGCTGGACATCAGATCGATCGCGTCCGTCCCCGGCACGCGATTGGCCGGATTACCGCCCGGGATCGCCGCGTCGTAGCCGACCACGCCGTTGTTCCAGCTTGCCCACCAGTTGGCGCTGGGATTGAGCACGCTGACGAGCTTCAGCGGCTGGGTGCGGTCGGCGTTGCCGCAGGGAATGCCGCCGGCCTCGCGGAGGTCGCGGGCCATCAGCTCGAACGCCATGCGACCGCTTTCCTGCACGCGCCCGAGGCCTTCGGTGGCGCGGTAGGTCTGCCGGTTCGACAGGAAGATGGCGCTGGCGCTGGCCACGACCAGCAGGCCCAGCAGCATCGAGATCATCAGTTCGATCAGGCTGAGGCCACGGACGCGGGCGCGGAAGGCGCGGCGCATGGACGGACGTCGCTGGGAGGGGCGCATGCGGGTCATATCCGGGAAGTGGTGCTGAAGGTCTGGGTGACGGAACCGCCGCTGCCGCGGGAGTCGTCCCAGCGAACGGTGACCGTGCACATCGGGCCCGCGCAGTTGACCTGGCCGCAGGCGGTGGTGCCGAGGTTCTGCTGGAGTTCGGTCATCCAGTTGCGGATGTCGTTGGCCGGCAGCGCGCCGCCGGCCGGGACCGTGCAGGTCATGCCGATGTTGTAGGCGCCGCCGCGCGCGGCGACGGGGTTGGCGCGCATCGCATCGAGGATGGTGTAGGCGTGGACGACGCCCTGGCTGCGCTCGAGCGAGCTCTGGCTGTTGCGCAGCGCCAGCGCCTGCATCGCGGCCACGCCGAGCAGGCCGATGGCGAGCACGAGGACCGCGACCAGCACTTCGATCAGGCCGACGCCGCGCGCGGGGGCGCGACGCCGGGCGGCGCGTCGGGGACGGGGGGCGAGGATGGCGGACATCAGGTGTTCCCCGGCGCCGGGCAGGCGCCTGCGGCGTTGACGGGGGCGCGGACCGCTGCGCGGCCGCCGATGGCGAGGTTCACGTCGCGCGCGTTCTGCTGCGGATTGGTCGTGGCGTGGCAGACCCGCAGGTTGGCCTCCATCAGCGCGTTGCCGTTGCCGTAGGCCAGGCCGTCGGCGCGGAAGGTGATGCGGTTGTTGGCGCCGGTGATGTTGCTGCTGGGGATCACCTGGATCGGCGCCTCGATCGTGCCGGCGCGGACCACTTCGCCGGCATCGACGATGCCGTCGGAATCGGCGTCGGCGAACACGATCCAGCCGCGCCAGGGCGTGGTCCCGGCGCAGGTGGCGCCGTCGTTGCTGCTGCAGATCGCGGTCCGCACGTTCTGGCGGATCGCCTCCGCCCGGGCCGACTGGATCGCGGCGACCAGTTCGTTGGCGTTCGCGGTCAGGCGGTTGCCGTTCATCACCCCGGTGAACATCGGGATCGACACCCCGATCAGGATGCCGAACACGAACAGGGTGATCGCCAGTTCCACCAGCGAGAAACCGGCGGTGCGGTGGCGCCGCGGCGCGGGGCCGGCGGACGCAAGGGGTCGGCGTCGGGGCATGGCTTGCATTGCGCCTCCAGGATCGATGACCGAGCTTAGGCGCGCCCGGAACGGGGGGCCAGACGATGGCCGATGGGCGGCCGGCACGGCCGCATGAGCGGTCCCCCTGCCCCTGCGCGGCCCGGGCGGGCATCATGGACCCGATGCATGCCGCCCCGCCGCCTCCGCCCACGACCGTCCCGCCTCCGGCCGGCGCCCCGCTGGACAGCCTCTGGCAGGCCCGGGTGCTGATCTGGGTGGTCGTCGCCGCCGAAGGCGTCGCCGCCGCGCTCACCCTGGCCAGCGATCCGCCGCTGGGGCGCTGGATCCGTTTCGGCCTGCTGTCGCTGACCGCCCAATGGGTCGCGCTGCTCACGCTCGCCGCCCTCTACCTGCTGCGCGAGCGCCTGCGCGACGTGCGGCCGACCCGGATCGCCTGGCTCGCGCTCGGCCTGCTGGTGATGAGCTGCTGGTCGGTGCTGGCGATCAGCGACCTGCTGCTCGGCGATCTGTGGCGGATCCCCGAGGAGGCGCGGGTGGACGTGTTCCTGCGCGCGACCGGCATCGTGCTGATCGTCGGCTGGCTGGGACTGGCCGCGTTCCAGAACCACTGGCGCCTGCGCCAGCTCGCGGTGCGCGCCAAGCAGGCGGAACTGGCCGCCCTGCGCGCACGGGTGCGGCCGCACTTCCTGTTCAACACCCTCAACACCGGCGCCGCGCTGGTCCATCACCGCCCGCACGAGGCCGAGGAACTGCTGCTGGACCTGGCCGACCTGTTCCGCGCCGCGCTGGGCGGAACGCGCGAGATTCCGCTGGAAGAGGAGTTCGCGCTGATCCGCCGCTACCTCGAGATCGAATCGCTGCGCTTCGGCCCGCGGCTGCGGGTGCAGTGGCGCCTGCCCGACCCGATCCCCGACCTGCGGGTGCCGTCGCTGTCGCTGCAGCCGCTGGTCGAGAACGCGATCAAGCACGGGATCGAACGCCTGCCCGGCGGCGGCGACATAGACATCGCGGTGGAGGCCGGCGACGACGGCGGGGTGGTGGTCGCGATCTCGAATCCGCTGCCGCCGGGACCGGCCGACGCCTCGCGCGGGCACAACGTCGGCCTGCCGGCGTCGCTGGCGCAGATCGAGGCCTACACCGAAGGCCGCGGCAGCGTGGAGGTCGCCACCGCGGACGGCCGCTTCATCGCGACCGTGCGGCTGCCGCCGCCGCTGGCCTGAGCCCCGGCCCGCCCCCGGCGATCGTCAGGCGACGACCTCGTAGCAGGGCCGGTAGGCGCCCGAGATCTTCATCCGGCGCTGTTCGACGAACGCCCGCAGCAGCGCGTCCAGCGCCTGCATGATGTCGGCGTCGCCGGAAATCCGGAACGGGCCGTGCTGCTCGATCCGGCGCATGCCGTCCTCCTTCACGTTGCCGGCGACGATGCCGGAGAACGCGCGGCGCAGGTCGGCCGCCAGTTCGTGCGGCTTGCGCCCGTGGTGGAGGTCGAGCGCGGCCATCGCCTCGTGGGTCGGGACGAACGGCTGCTGGAACGCCAGCGGGATCTCCAGCGACCAGTTGAAGAAGAACGAGTCCTTCTCGGCGATGCGGTACTCGCGCACCTTGCGCACGCCGGCGGTCATCTTCTTCGCCACCTGCGCCGGGTCGCCGACGATGATGCGGTAGCGCGAGGTCGCGTCCTCGCCCAGGGTCAGGCGGATGAACCGGTCGATCTGCTCGAAGTACGGCGCCGACGCCGCGGGGCCCGTGAGGATCAGCGGGAACGGCAGTTTCGCGTTCTCCTCGCGCAGCAGGATGCCGAGCAGGTAGAGGATCTCCTCCGCGGTGCCGACGCCGCCGGGGAACACGATGATGCCGTGGCCCATGCGCACGAACGCTTCGAGGCGCTTCTCGATGTCCGGCATGATCACCAGGTGGTTGACGATCGGGTTCGGCGACTCCGCGGCGATGATGCCCGGCTCGGTGATGCCGATGTAGCGCATCCGCCGGTGGCGCTGCTTGGCGTGCGCGATCGTCGCGCCCTTCATCGGGCCCTTCATCGCGCCCGGGCCGCAGCCGGTGCAGATGTCCAGCCCGCGCAGGCCCAGCTCGTAGCCGACCTGCTTGGTGTAGAGGTACTCGTCGCGGTTGATCGAATGGCCGCCCCAGCAGACGACGAGGTTCGGGTCGATCGGATGCAGGATGCGCGCGTTGCGCAGCAGCCCGAACACCGCGTCGGTGATGCCCTCGGACGTGCCGAGGTCGCGGTTGCCGTGGCCCTCGCGCAGCTCGATCGCGGTGTAGGCCAGGTCGCGGACCACCGCGAACAGCAGCTCGGCCACGCCGCGGATGATCTCGCCGTCGACGAAGGCCATCGCCGGCGCCTTGACCAGGTCGATGCGCACGCCGCGGTCCTGCTGCAGCACCTGGATGTCGAAATCGGGATAGAGCTCGCGCGCCGCCCGCGGGTCGTCGGACGCGCTGCCGCTGGTCAGCACCGCCAGCGCGCAGCGGCGCAGCAGCTCGTGCATGCCGCCCGCGGACGCGTCGCGCAGGCGCGCGACCTCGTCGCGGGACAGGACGTCGAGCGCACCGCGCGGGTAGATGTGCGCATCGACGGTGGGGAGGATGGCGGGTTGTGCCTGGTCGCTCATGGGTCGCTTTCTTTTGCTTGATCGTTCGTGTCGGCGGGACTTTATCCCAGCGCCGACCGCAATGACAGCTCCCAGGTTGTATGAGGTGAGTATTCACCCGACAGTCCGTCCCTGAAACGCTCGTTTCTGGGCGGGCTTGTCGGCCTTAGCTAAAGTGGTGATCACCACACCGACAACCTCACCCAGCACCGTGATGTCCGCTTCCTCCAGGTGATCGATACCGTGTTGCAGCAACAATCCAGCCGCCAAGCATGAATCCAGAAAGGCATGGCCTCTTCATTCAATATGGCGGCCAAAGACCCACCCTTCGTGGGCTACACGGCTGCATCCCTAGGGAACTCTCGCCCCATCTTAAGCATTCGAGCGACAAAGCCAAGCCATTTATCGCCGAAGAGTGATACTAAGGCCACGAGAAAATAACAGGCCATAATCGCTCCATTTAGAAACCCAAATTTCATCATAGAATTGCTCGTGGCACCTGAAGTCTGGCTTATAAAAAAAACCATCAGCACAGAAATTGCCACTACCGTCAAAGAAATCACTTTAATCAGTCTGTGACTTGCGCTTAGCAACGGTGGAATAAAGTTATCTATTCGGGCATACCCCCAGAGAATCCAGAAAAAAAGAATATAAAGGATCGCAGTCAACGGCTGCATTCTTGTTGTCCACTGACCAATGCCGATCAAGTAATAGAACTGCACGGCGGAGGCAGCCAACGCCAAAACCCCCACTGCTAACTGAATAATTTTCATCTACCGCAACCACACTTACTGGCGTCAAAAGCGTATTGGCCAAATGCGCCGATAGGGCCTAATGCACCCACCCCCTTCTTAAGAGCAGCAGCCCTCGCTCGCGATGCAAGCGAACGATTCATACGACCATTTGCGACGGAATAATGGACGCCTCTTTCTTGCGCGCGAGCTGCTTGGTTCGTAGCTCGATTGTTATAGCGACGAGCTGCAATATCGCCAGCATGGCCAAGTGCTGCTGCAGGCGCATCCACCTCTCCGTAATTGCCGAAAGAAACATCCAACCCCCCAACGACATCAATGTCGACGCCAAAAATATCCATAAGGGCATCAACTATCGCGCCAGCTTCAGTCACATTGATGGCTAGGTCAGAGACTGCCTCCGCCTCACAATCGCTAATGCCCTTATTGTTTGGCGTTATCCCATTGGAGTACTGCCACGACTCCAATCCAAGCGGATCAAAACTGTTAACCGGATCCCCGCTGACATAGGCATAGGTATTAACCCCACCCGCCATCCCGATAGGATCCGACTGCAGATAGCGACCGAGGGTGGGATCATAGTCACGATACCCGTTTTGCCACAGCCCCGATTCCGCATCGTAGTATTGCCCAGGGAATCCAAAATTGTAACCGCCAACCTGGTCGCTAATCACCGAGCGACCAAAGGCCTGATTCCTCGCACGCCACACGACTTGCTTAGCTGCATTAGTTATCAATTCAGATCGACCGAGATGGTCCGCACCCACCCAATACAGCACATTGGATTTGACGAGAGCAACTGGTTGACCACCAAGCCACACGTAGCTCGACCATGTGCCATTACTGTATTCCGACAACAGCTTGTTCTGGCCGGAATAGGTATACCGGGCAGTTACGCTCGGGCCAGCTTTTCCGACACGCTGATCCAGCGCATTGAAGCGGTAATTCGTCGTCACACCGGAAGTCGTATGGGACTTGGGCCGCTGGAATGCATCGTACACGAAGGAATGGTCATAGCCCGAAACATCTTTCCAGTCAGTGATGTCTCCCAATGCATTGTGGGTGAAGGACCGACTTGGACCACTCGAACCGATCACGCTTTGCAGTCGGTGGGAAGTGGTTGGATAGCTGTAGTTGATGGAAACCCCAGTCGAAGAATCTAGACGACTTGTCCGGTTGCCCGTTCCGTCGTACCCGAGTGAAAGAGTATTCCCGCTCGACGCCGCGGATGTCAGGCGCCCCGTCCAGTCGTAGCCGAATGTCTGCGATTGTGTCGCATCCGCATAGTTTGTAATGCTGTTGATCCTGTTATTGGCGTCGTACTGCATGAGCAGACTCTGCAGAGTCGAGCCTCCATCCATGGTCGTTATACCGGTCAAACGGAGATCGCCTGCGACATAGTTCTGGTCGTAATAATAATGGCGCGTCAGGCCATTGCCGTAGCTCCACCCGGTCATCGGGCCGTAGGGCAGATAGGTCATCGAATCGGCGACGACTGAGGTCGTTCCACCCACTGTTGCCGTCATGGCGCCCAGCCTTCCACCCGTGTAGCCATATCCCACACTGACCCCACTCGGATAGCTGATGCCCGTCACACGCCCCTGTTTGTCGTAGACGTAACCGGTGTAGTCGCTACTGGTCGGGGTGTATTCGAGCTCACCCTGGACTTGCCCGAACGGCGTGTAAAGATACATATGCGCGCCGACACCCGTCGCCGCGTTGCAAGTCCGCCCTTTCCCGTTCTGGCATGAGTCATAGGAAAAGGCCCGCGAATCCGTCGGAGTTCCATAGCGGGTAAGCCGGCCCAGCCCATCGTATTCATAGCTAAGCGACGAGCCGTCGTTCCTCGTAACGGTGGTCATCAGGCCGCCGGGCGAGTACTGAAAGGTCGTGCTGCCACTGTCAGGACTGTTTTGCGCCCAGAGCTGACCGAATCCGTCATACACGTAGGTCGTATTCAGTCCTTTGGGATCGGTCACCTTGTTCACCCGACCGCCGGCATCGTAGGCATATTGCGTGACGGCGTTCAGCGGATCCGTCCGACTTATGAGCCGATCTAGCACGTCGTAGGCAAAAGTTGTCACTTTGCCCATCGAATCCGTAGTACTCAAGAGATTGTCGTTTGCATCGTAGGCGTAACGGAAGTTCTGTCCGTTCTTTCCCAGCGTTGCTTTGAGGCGCCCTAGTTCGTCATATTGAACGGATGAAACGCCCACCAACGTCTTCACGCCACCGTTGACGGAGAACGTTTTGATATCGGTCACTTGCGATGCAAGGTTGTAGGTGTACTCGACCCGCTCACTAACGGGATTTCCACTGGCGCGGACCTTGGCTGTCATTCTCCGCGCGGAATCATACTCGTACGACTCCACGACGCCATCCGGCATGGTCATGCTGGACAACAGACCATTCGGCGAATAAGTGTAGGACGTCGTCGAAGCAACGCCTGCAACATAGTTCGTGACCGAAGTGACAACCCCTCGAGGATTGTATGTGTAGTCCGTGGTCTCACCATTGGCGCCGACAATCCTGCCAGGCAAACCCAGCGCATTGTAATTCGAGTAGGCGATCGTGTGACCCAGGCTATTCTGTATGTAGCTGAGGTTTCCCTGCGCATCATAGATATAAGCGACTGCATCCCCAGTTCCGGGCAACGGACCATCAACGACCTTGCTGGCGGTGATTCCGCTCGGATGGTATGTATAGGAAAAGGTTGTCGCCCTCGACTGCTGAGGAACGCCGTACGAGGAAGTATTCGTTTCGGTTACCGAAAGAATCTGGCCGCCGGCGTTGTATGCGTAGTCTATTTTTCTACCGCCAGGCTGGTTACTCTGAGTCAAAAGGCCGCTATTCTGGTCCCAAGAATAGGTCCAAACTTGGGCATGGGGAGTGCCAACCGCTTCGGTCTTTTTGACCAACTGACCGTACTGATTGAAGTCATAATCGGTTGCGACACCGTCCTGACGAACCTCGAGGTCCTTGAAGCCGTTCTGGTCGTACGTAATCTCTTTCAGATTCGCAAGACAGGAACCGACGGCCAACCCGGTGATCCTGCGAAGTTTGCCACTCTCGTATTCGTATTTTGCCTGTTTACCCAACGGGCTAGTCACGGTCACATCCGTGATGGTTCCCGGGTCGAAATTCACATCAATACTATAAGAAAGTGAATAATGATCAATTCCGACGCCATGGCTAGTGGATACAGCCACTATCCTGGTGTCTGTCGCATAAGTGTCGTTCGAATAATCGTAAAACTGCCAAGATACTTGGCCATACGAGTAGCTGGAGTAACTTGCTCCATTCAACTCCCTTCCGAGCAAATATATTTCACTATAACTAGACAGATGGGCACTGTCGTAAACATAGTGGATACTGCTCCCATCAGGCGCACCAACAGTCGACAACAACTTTCCACCATATATTGCGCTGTAACTATAATTAAAGACACTACCTGCAGGATCAGTGATGGAATCCAGTGTATCGAAGCCCCACGAGAATAACACCTGACGCCCTGAAGTATGAGTGATTTTCTTCAGCCTTTGGGTATATCCCGAACCGCCATATTGATATTCGAAAGACCAGCCGACTCCGTTTTTATTGGAAACCTTTTCAAGCCTTAGGCCAGTGTCCTGACTTCCGTATTGTCCGTTGCTGAAATATCTGAACCTGTAGACGATTCCGTCTTGACTATGGATGGAATAGGAACCATCACCATTGTTGACCGCGTAGTCTCTTGAACCCGTCCGACTGTTGAACCTGTTCGTCCCTTGAACCGGATCGAATACATGTCGCATGCCGTCAGCGTCGGTCCAAAAAAGGCCACTTCCATCAATGGAAATATTCTGGTCGAGATTGGAAAACCACCCTGCCCCGAAAATGCCAACAAATCTTCCGTTCGAGTTGTAGCCCCTTTTCAGGAAAAATGGCATTTCTTCTTCGTATGTATTGAAATCTATCTCGTTTTCTATTTTTGCGCCGGTTGCAAAATTGATCGGATTTCCGACGCCCTCACATTGATTTGGCTGCGTGACGTCACTCTTGTCGCCCGACCTCTCCTGCGCGTTCATCTGCTCGTACTGATACTGCGCCATGCTGTTGGTACCGCTCCAGTCATATCCGGAGTGGGCCAGACCACGCCCAGCGGACCACATCCTCCAATCATGCGCATTTCGTCTCCATGCATTCGGATCAGAGCTTCCAAGTCGGACGGTAACAGTGGGTCCACCTTGAATCACGTTATCATTGGGATTAATGCCACCAGCCGATGCGGTCATCGCACTTGCAATAGTCGTTATCGCAAGAACTGCTGCAACGGCCGCACGAAGGTTTCCAAGCACACGTCCCGATATTTCACACCCAAGTTCTTTCATATTCTTTCCCACCTTTCTCAGATCAATTGGCATCAGCCATTGCAACACGCCTCGCGTGGTCACTGGCTCGCAGCAAGATTTTCCAAGGCGGCCGAATGGAAGCGCGGGAATTTTCGCCACGGTAACTCTCCGCCTGCATCTGCATAGCGGAAATTCGTCCATCAGCTACTTTTCTCGAAACATTGCAGGCCATCCTGATCGACTCCGCACCGACCTCGCCTTTCGAGTAGATGGACGTCAGCAGCGCATTTCGGCAGCTTCTCGTCTTAGAAAATTCAGAAATCAATGAAAAGACTCTCTCCGTATCGCCAACGAGGCACTCAGCGACCTCTTCAATAAATAATTTTCGAAAGCGCAATGCACGTTCAATGTATTCCCGGAGGCCATTCGTACGAGCACGGCCCCATCCTGTCCGCGCAAGTTCATCCTTACATGCGCACATGAAGAGCGCGCCCACATACGATTCCAAAAGCGCATGAGAGCTGATTCCCGTAGCGGCTGCGACTGCTCTCGACCAACGCCCATTTCCATCCAGAAAAGGATGCACATGGACACAATAGAAGCCTGTGACAATCGCCTGAAGATACGGGTGAACCTCTACTCCTGCATGATTTATTCCAACGGCGAGCTCATTCATCAAGGCAGGAACGGCTTCGTGGTGAGCGAAGATGACGGATGCCAGCGACGCTATTGGCGCGTCCGCATAGACCATCTCGGATCTCATTTCCGGCGAACGAACGCCTAGCGCACGACCGATCGCAAGCAGGTCCTGCACTGATTCCAGACGCACGTTTCCTAGCGCGATATCGACCAAAATTGCCGATTGACGCGGGTCAAATCGACCATCCCGAAATGACAATGCGCCGGATATCAGGAAAGGCAGACTGGTGGCACCTACCGCACTTAGCTGAGCATCATCGATCGAAAGTTCCTGACTGCGATCCAACAAGTCTGTCAACGGGTAGGGCGTGAAATATCGGAGCAACCCTGGCGTCAAAGACGACGGAATCGTGTCCATACGTCCCGCAGGGCTGTCTATTCCCCTATTCATGAACACTGCAGCCGATACATGGCCTTGAGTGTATCCATGGCTATCGCGCGTCGCAACGGTTGGTATCTCAAAAGGAAACGGCCGGGGTTCCCCGGCCGTTTCGATATTGCCTTGATGCTTGCCGATCAGAACTTGTAGCGGAAGCTGATCTGGGCGGCCCAGCGCGAAATGCCGCGGGAGTCGTAGATGCTCAGCGTGTCCGGAGTGTTGAAGCGGTAGACGTACTTGCCCACATCGCCGGCGCTATCGCACTGGGTGGTCGGGCTCGGGGCCGATGCCGCAGCCGCAGTACAGATACCGCCGTACTCGACAACACCACGCATGGCCGGGAACGACATTTCCTCGACGCGGCCCCAGTTCTTGTTCAACAGGTTGCCGATATTGGAAATGTCGAGGGTGATCTCGGCCTTGTGGCCTTCCATGAAGCCCGGCAGCTCCTGAGAAATGCGCAGATCGAACTGGTTGACCCAGGGACCGCGCGCATCGTTGCGGGCGGCGACCTGGCCACGGTGGCTGTTGAGGTACTCGTTGCCGTAGACGTACTGCCAGAAGGCGGATTCTTCGGCGGCGGAGCCGAACAGCACGTCGCCGGGGCCCTTCGGGATGTACAGCAGGTCGTTCAGACGGCCGTCGCCGTTGGCGTCGTTATCGAACACGTAGCTGTACGGACGGCCGCTGCGGCCTTCGTAGAACAGGCCGACCGAGGTCGTGTTGTCGCCGAAGAAGTCGTGCTTCCAGTTCAGGGCGGCGGTGAAGCGGTTGCGGATCTCGTAGCTGGAGCGCGCGACCGAGTCTTCGTTCGCCTGGAAGACCGCCGTGTTGCCGAGCTGCGAGCTGGAGGTCGAGCTGGTCAGCGTGCTGACTTCATCGGCGTTGGTGTAGGTGTAGGCCAGCGTCCAGGACCAGTCGCTCGCCTTGCTGAAGGGCTTCTCGAGCGAAACGGTCAACTGCTCGCTGCCGCCGCGGCCGGTCGAACGGGCGATGATCGCGTCGTTGAAGGCGGTATTGCGGTTCTGGCGAGCAGTGACGCTGGTGCCCACGCCCTGCTGGTTCCAGCGCGCCGGATTCAGACCGTTGGCGTTCCAGTAGATCAGACGACCGTCCTGGCCGACCGCGGTCGCGCTGCCCAGGTTGAGCTGCTGGTAGTAGATGCCTTCCTCGACGCGGGTGACGACGCCTTCGACGCTGGCGACCATGCCCCACCACGGCAGTTCGCGATCGAACGCCAGGTTGGCCTTCCACACCGACGGCTGGCCGAGGTCAGGATCGATGAAGTCGACCGACTGGGTGCCCGGGACGCCACCGGTCAGGGCGACCGGGAGCTGGTTGCGCGGGTCGGCCGAGAACACGTTGGTGCCGTTGGAATCGAAGTAGTCGATGTACGACAGGCCGTTGTTCGAGTACGGGTTGGACAGCCACACCGTCGCCGCCGCACCCTGGAACAGGCCCACACCGCCGCGGACCTGCGTCTGCAGGTCGCCGTCGAAGCGGTAGTTGAAGCCGAAGCGCGGCTCCCACAGGCCGTTGCCGTCGATGGTGGCATCGTTGCGGTAGCCGAAGAAGTTCGACGCGGTCGCGTTGTACAGCGGCTTGTCCTTCACCATCGGCTCGTCGTAGCGCAGGCCGAAGGTCAGGGTCAGGTTGTCGTTGACCGTCCAGGTGTCCTGGACGAACAGGCCGAGGTTGCGCAGGCCCCACTTGGCGGCCATGTTGTTGAGGTTGCCGCCCTGCGGATAGAAGAGCTGGTAGCGGCTGGAGTTGCCCGACTCGAACGACTGCGCGCAGCCGGTGCCGAACTGCGGGGTGGTGGCGGTGCGGATGCAATTGAAGGTGTAGACGCCGTTGGTGCGGCGGCCGAACAGGTTGTAAATGTCGTTGTCTTCGTAGTCGAAGCCGAACTTCAGCGCGTGGTCGCCCACGAACAGGTTGCCGGCGAAGAACGCGTTCCAGGTCTGGGTCTCGAGGACGTTGGCGTGGGTGTTCTCCTCGGTGCCCAGGTTCAGGGTCGCGCTGCCGATGCGCACGGCGATCGACGGCAGGTCGGCCAGCGGGTTGCGGACCGCCGAGTAGTCGCGGTACGAGACCTTGGCTTCGGTCGAGAAGTTCTCGGTCCAGTCGCTGAACAGCGAGGCGGTGTAGCTCTCGAGGTCGAAGTCGCGGACGTACTGGTAGGAGCTCAGCGCGAGGCTGGTGGAACCGAAGCCGTTGATGTTCGCCTGGCTCTGGGTCGACTTGCCATAGCGGAAGCTGGCGCGGTGCTTGTCGGTGATGTTCCAGTCGAGCTTGACGCCGTATTCCTCGGACTCGGTGTCGAGCGACGGCAGCGCCAGCGTGCCCGGGTTGAAGCCCCAGGTCTGGTTGGCGATGCGGATGACTTCGTCGATCTGGGCCTGGGTGATGTTGACGATGTTGGCCGCGCCGGAGCCGACCGGGCCGGTGTCGACGCCGGTGCCGACGTACAGGTCCTTGCCGGTGTACTTCTCGTAGTTGGCGAAGAAGAACAGCTTGTCCTTGACGATCGGGCCGCCGAGGGTGAAGCCGTAGGTCTGCTCGTTGTCGAACAGCACCGGGCGCTGGTTGTTGGCGTTCTTGCCCGACCAGTCGTTGTCGCGGTACACGCCGTAGACCGAGCCGTGGAAGTCGTTGGTGCCCGACTTGGTGACCGCGTTGATCACGCCGCCGGTGCCGCCGGAAATGGTGACGTCGTAGTTGGCCACGTCGACCGACAGTTCGTCGATGGTGTCCATCGAGAACGGCTGGCGCGGGGTCGGCAGGCTGTTGGATTCGAGGCCGAAGGCGTCGTTGGTGCTGATGCCGTCGACGCGGATGGCGTTGTAGCGCGGGTTCTGGCCGCCGACCGAGATCTCGTTGCGCGACTTGTCGGTCTGCGACACGCGCGGATCGAGGCGGGCGTAGTCCTGCAGGTTGCGGTTGACCGACGCGAAGGCTTCGAGCTTCTGGCTGTCGATGTTGCTGCCCGAGCCCATCTTGTCGGAGGTGAACACCTGGCTCACGCCGCTACCGGTGACCTGGATGGCTTCCAGTTCCTGCGCGCCGACCGACATGTCGACCTGCGACACTTCGTCGAGGGCGAGGTAGACGTCGTTCTGCGAGGTGGTCTCGCCGTCCTTGTTGACGGTGATCGTGTACGGGCCGCCGACGCGCAGGCCGCGGGCGTTGTAGCGGCCGTTGGCGTCGGTGGTGACGCGGCTGACCGTGCCCGACTGGGTGTGGACGATCGTGACTTCGGCGCCGGACAGCGGCTTGCCGTCGGTGCCCATCACCTGGCCGCCGACGCCGGCGGAGGTGCTCTGGGCGAACGCGGGCGCCGCGGCGAGCGCGACGATGAGTCCGATCGACAATTTCGAAAGTCGGAGACGGTTGCTGTGGTTCATTGCTCTAGGCCTCGGTGGAGAAACGATGCGTTAGCGTGCGAGAGGACCGCGGCGACGGGCACCACGATCCACGGGATGGGGGAAATGACGGGCCCGCCATGTGCAGCGTGGCGGGCCGGGTTAACCATAGGTTAACACGATAGAACGCCGACATGACAGTGCGATGACCGTCCCGGAAGCGCTAAGTGATTGAAAGAATTGAATGAATACTCTTCACAAATCACTTGAATGTGTCACCCCAAGCGATTCAGCGACAGGGCACCGCTTCCGCCGCGGGCGGGTCAACCGCCCACGCCCCCACCCTGCACTTTCAGATAAGTGGCGATGCCGTCCATCAGCATCTGCACCGAGATCGCGACCAGCAGCATGCCCATCAGCCGCTCGACCGCGGTCAGCACCCGCTGGCCGAGCCAGCGGTAGAGGTAGGTCGCGGAGAACAGGATCGTCGCCGTGGCCGCCCAGGCGACCAGCAGGGCGACGCTCCAGTCGACCAGCCGCGAGGGATCGTTGCTGCCCATCAGGATCACCGCGGCCATGCCCGAGGGGCCGGCCACCAGCGGGATGGCCATCGGCACGATGAACGGCTCGCCGTCCGGGATCTCGCCCATCAGGCCTTCCGGCGGCGGGAAGATCATGCGGATGCCGATCAGGAACAGGACGATGCCGCCGGCGATCGACACCGACTCCTGGCGCAGGTGCATCAGGTCGAGGGCGTACTTGCCGCACCACAGGAACAGCATCAGCACGACCAGCGCGATCAACAGTTCGCGGCCCAGGACCACCCGCTGCCGGCGCGGCGGCAGGCCGCGGAGCAGGCTCAGGAACACCGGGATGTTCCCCAGCGGATCGAGGATCAGGAACAGCAGCAGCGCGGCCGAGGCGACGCTCACGCCGGCGGCGACCACACCCGGCCGCGCTGGTCGGCGCCGGCGGCGGACAGCAGGTGGACGCAGGCCGGCGCCAGCGCGTCGGGCTCGCGGGCGAGGACGTCCTCTTCCTGGACGTAGGCCTTCGCGCGCAGCGGCGTGCGCAGCGGTCCGGGCGCCAGCCCGCAGACGCGGACGGCGGAATTGCGCAGTTCCTCGTGCAGGGTCGAGACCAGCGCGGTCAGCGCCGCCTGGGCCAGCCCGTAGGCGCCCCAGTACGGACCGCCGCCGGCGGCCTCGGCGTCGACCGCGAACACCAGCGCGGCGTCCGGCGCGGCGCGCAGCAGCGGCAGGCAGGCCTGGGTCAGCCACCAGCGCGCGGTGACATCGACGTGCAGGGTGCGCGCGAAATCCGCCGGGTCGACGTGCTCCAGCGGGGTCAGGCCGCGGAAGTCGGCGGCGCAGTGGAGCAGGCCGTCCAGGCGGCCCGGCCCCTCGGCGATGCGCTGCGCGAGCTCCAGGTAGTCGTCGGGCGTCGCGCCTTCGAGATCCAGCGGATACAGCAGCGCCTCGCCGCCGTCGCGGACGATGGCGTCGTGCACGCGGTTGAGCTTGGGCACCTTGCGACCGAGCAGGACCACGGTCGCGCCCGCGCGCGCGGCGGCGAGCGAGGCGGCCTGCCCCAGCCCGCCGTGCGCGCCGGCGACCAGCACGACGCGCCCCTGGAGCGCCGGGCCTTGAAGCGCAGGGCCCGGCGGTGCGCCGGTCGCGACGGTCTGCGACGGCGTCATCAGGCCTTCTGCGCCTCGGCGATCATCCGCGCCAGTTCGCCGGACTCGTACAGCTCGAGCGTGATGTCGCAGCCGCCGATCAGTTCGCCGTTGATGAACAACTGCGGGAAGGTCGGCCAGTTCGAGTAGCGCGGCAGGTTGGCGCGGACCTCGGGATCTTCCAGCACGTTGATGCTGTGGAAGCCGGTGGCGCCGGCGGCCTTCAGCGCCTGGGACGTGCGACTGGAGAAACCGCACATCGGGAACTGCGGCGTGCCCTTCATGAAGAGCACGATCGGATGGGATTCGATCTCGGACTGGATGCGTTCCAACACCGGCATGGGGAGTCTCCTGCGGGGTGCGGCACCGTGCAAAAAAACCGATGCGGCGAGGTGGGGTTAGAATCCGCCATTGTAATCCTTCGCGCGGTCCCGGGCTTGTTCCGCCCCCGGTCCGCCCGCATTCCCCCGGGGCGCCCGCCCAGCCCGGAACGGGCGCCCTCCCGTACCCAAGGACTTGCCCATGGCCATCGAACTGCCCCCCCTGCCCTACGACCGCACCGCCCTGCAGCCGCACATCTCGGCCGAGACCATCGACTTCCACTACGGCAAGCACCACCAAGCCTATGTGACCAACCTCAACAACATGATCGCGGGCACCGAGTTCGCGGACATGCCGCTGGAGGACATCGTCCGCAAGTCGCAGGGCGGCATGTTCAACAACGCCGCCCAGGTCTGGAACCACACCTTCTACTGGAACTGCCTGAGCCCCAACGGCGGCGGCGAGCCGTCCGGCAAGGTCGGCGAGGCGATCGCCAAGGCCTTCGGCGACTTCGCGAAGTTCAAGGAAGAGTTCACCAAGACCGCCATCGGCACCTTCGGCTCCGGCTGGGCCTGGCTGGTGCAGCGTCCCGACGGCTCGCTGGCGCTGGTCAGCACCGCCAACGCCGCCACCCCGCTGACCGGCGAGGACACCGCGCTGCTGACCTGCGACGTGTGGGAGCACGCCTACTACGTCGACTACCGCAACGCCCGCCCGAAGTACGTCGAGGCGTTCTGGAACCTCGTCAACTGGGACTTCGTGGGCTCGCGGATGAAGTGATTTCCACGCACGCCGCGGACCAGGCGGCACGCGCGAAACGGCCGGGGAAACCCGGCCGTTTTCGTTGCCGGACAACGACGCCACGCGGCGCTTCATCGCGCGTACCGCAACCCGGCTGCGTCGTGAACACGACACCGCACGGCGTCAACGATCGCGCCCTTGCGGACATTTCCCGGTGGCCTTCCCGCAACAGGAGTCCACCATGCGTCGCCTCGCCTCCCTGCTGTCCATCGCCGCCCTCGCCCTCGCCGTCGCCGGCGGCGTCTCCGCCCGCGATCGCCCGCACGACCGCGACGACAATCCGCCCGGCCCCGCCGGCGGTCCCGGCACCAACTGGGAGAATCCGCCCGGCTGGCGCGGCGGTCCCGGCGCCTCGCCCGACAAGCGCTACTACCACCACCGCGGCGCGCGCTACACCTTCGCGATCCGCAGCGGCGGTTACTACTTCAACCCGCGGTTCGGCTACTGGCACCCGCGCTACGGGTTCTGGAACCAAGCCCGGCGCTGCTGGTACGACAACGACCGCAACCCGCCGGGCCCGGTCGGCGGCCCCGGCACCAACTGGGAGAACCCGCCCGGCTGGCGCGGCGGTCCCGGGGCCTCGCCGGATCGCTACGGCCGCTGCCGCTGACGCCCGCCCGCCGATCCGCACCGCGTGCCGGCCGTTGCCCGGCACGCGGTGACATTCCTCACTGGCGACCGGCCGTCGGAGGTTCGACACTGCGCGGACCCCGACCGGCTCGAACCCGCCCGGTCCCTGCACAGGTTCCCGACCGATGGCCGCCCTCGCCCCCGCCACCTTCACGCCCTATCTCTTCCCGCTGTTCGTCGCGTTCGTGATGTATCGCCGCATCCGGCGCAACTTCGGTGTGCAGTTCTGGAGCCCCACCCGGGTGTGGATCCGGGTGGCGCTGCTGTCGGTCGTGGCGCTGATGCTGCTGGCGGCCGGCGCGTTCGCGCCGCAGACGCTGCCGGCGATGGGCATCGGCCTCGCGGGCGGGCTGGTGCTGGCGTATTTCGGCCTCAGGCACACCCACGTGCACTGGACCGACGGCAAGCGCAGCTACACGCCGAACCCGTGGATCGGCGGCCTCCTCTCGGTCCTGCTGGTGGGCCGGCTGGCCTGGCGGATGACCAGCGGCGGCGGTCTCGCCGGCGCGCAGGCCGCGCCCAGCGGCATCACCTTCGGCATCGCGATGGCGCTGATCGCCTATTCGCTGGTGTACGCGATCGGCCTGATCGTGCAGATGAAGCGCCTGCAGCCGGCGTCCGACGACGCCCCCGCGACCTGAGCCTCAGCGCAGCGCCGCGATCACCGGCGCCACCTGCGCCTCGCGCCCGAGCGCGGCGCCGACGCGGGCGAGCGCATCGACCAGCGCCGCGGTGTCGTCCGCACGCAGCGTGGCGTGGCCGACCTTGCGCCCCTCGCGCGGCTCCTTGCCGTAGTCGTGCCAGTGGCCGCCGGGTTCGCGCAGCACGGCGTCCGCGGCGGGCATCGCGCCGATCCAGTTGAGCATGCAGGCGTGGCCGACCATGCGGGTGTCGCCCAGCGGCAGGCCGAGCACGGCGCGCAGGTGGTTCTCGAACTGCGAGGTCTCGCTGCCTTCGATCGTCCAGTGCCCGGAGTTGTGGACCCGCGGCGCCAGTTCGTTGGCCAGCAGCGTGCCGTCGCGGCAGAACAGCTCCAGCGCGAACACGCCGACGTAGTCCAGCGCCTCGGCCAGCGCCCGCGCGTGCGCGATCGCGCGCGCCTGCAGGTCCGCATCCGTGCGCGCGGGCGCGAGGCTGGCGGAAAGCACGCCGTCGACGTGCCAGTTCTCGGTCAGCGGCCAGGTGCGGAACGCGCCGTCGCGGCCACGCACGGCGACCACGCTCAGCTCACGCTCGAACGCGACGAAGCCCTCGAGGATCAGGCCGACGGTCGCGGCCTGCGCGCCCAGCGCGTCCCAGGCGGCGGCGACGTCGGCCGGCGACTTGATCCGGAACTGGCCCTTGCCGTCGTAGCCGAGGCGGCGGGTCTTGAGGATGCACGGCGTGCCGATCGCGGCGACCGCGGCGTCGAGCGCGGCGCGATCGGGGACGTCGGCGAACGGCGGCACCGGGATGCCCAGTTCGCGGAACAGGGTCTTCTCCGCCAGCCGGTCCTGGGCGACGGCGAGCGCGCGCGGGCTCGGGAACACCGGCGCCCGCTCGCTCAGCCACTGCGCGGATTCGGCCGGCACGTTCTCGAAATCGAAGGTGGCGACGTCGACCTGCGCCGAGAACGCGGCCAGCGCGGCGGTGTCGCGGTAATCGCCGACGATCAGCGGCGCGAACTGGCCGGCGCAGGCGTCGGCGACGGTGTCGAGCACGCGGAAGCGCAGCCCGAGCGGGGCGCCGGAAAGGGCGAGCATGCGGGCCAGTTGGCCGCCGCCGAGGATGCCGACAGTGGTCATGCGCGGGTCACGTCCTCGGGTCGTCGTGGTCCATCACGTCCTGCGTCTGCTGCGCGCGGAACGCCCCCAGCGCCTCACCGATCGCCGGGAACGCGGGCGCCAGCATCGCCGCGGCGAACAGCGCGGCGTTGGCCGCGCCGGCGTTGCCGATGGCGAACGTGGCGACCGGGACGCCCGCGGGCATCTGCACGATCGACAGCAGCGAATCGAGGCCGCTCAGTGCCTTGCTCTGCACCGGCACGCCGAGCACCGGCACCGCGGTCTTCGCCGCCAGCATGCCCGGCAGGTGCGCCGCGCCGCCGGCGCCGGCGATGATCGCGTGCAGGCCGCGCGCCTGCGCGGTCGCGGCGTACTCGAACAGCACGTCGGGGGTGCGGTGCGCGGACACCACGCGGACCTCGTGCGGCACGCCCAGTGCGTCGAGCTTGGCCGCGGCGTGCTGCATCGTCTCCCAGTCGGAGCGCGATCCCATCACGATCCCGACCAGTGCGTCCCCCACCGGCGCGCCACCGGCCCGCGGCCCCGCGCTCGCATTCGTTGCTGCCATGGTCCACCCCGCGGCGTCGCGCCTGCTGCAAAGCGGTATTCTAGCGGCATCCCACTCCCGGCTTCATCGAACCGAATGGACCGCAAGCTGCTCGATCTGCTCGTCTGCCCCGCCACCCGCCAGCCGCTGGCCGTGCTCGACCGCGCCGGCCTGGAGGCGCTGAACGCGGCGATCGCCGCGGGCGGGGTCAAGCGCGCCGACGATGCGCCGCAGACCGCGCCGCTGCGCGAGGCGCTGGTCACCCGCGACCGTCGCACCGTCTACCGCGTCGACGACGGCATCCCGGTGCTGCTGGTCGAGGAAGGCATCGTCGCCGCCTCGGCGCCGGGCCTGTGAGCGAGCGCTTCGCGCCACCGCCGCCGGACGCGGTCGCGGCGAACGTCGCCGCGGCGCTGGCCGAGGACCTGGGCGGCGGCGACGTCACCGCCGCACTGCTGCCGGACGGCCCGGACATCGCGTACCTGCTGTGCAAGGAAGACGCCGTGGTCTGCGGGCGGCCGTGGTTCGACGCCTGCCACCGCGCGCTCGACCCCGGGGTCCGCATCGACTGGCGCGTGGCCGAGGGCGACCGCGCCGCGAAGGGCACGGTGCTGGCGACCCTCGCCGGCCGCAGCCGGGCGCTGGTCAGCGCCGAGCGCGCCTCGCTGAATTTCCTGCAGACCCTCAGCGGCACCGCCACCGTCGTCGCGCAGTACGTCGAGGCGGTGCGCGGCACCGGCGCGAAGATCCTCGACACCCGCAAGACCCTGCCCGGCCTGCGCATCGCCCAGAAATACGCGGTGCGGATCGGCGGCGGCGAGAACCACCGGATCGGCCTCTACGACGCGGTGATGCTCAAGGAAAACCACATCCGCGCCTACGGCTCGCTGGCCGGCGCGGTCGCCGCCGCGCGCGCGCGATCGCCGGAGCTGCCGCTGATCGTCGAGGTGGAAACCCTGGCGCAACTGCGCGAGGCGCTGGACGCCGGCTGCACCCGCATCCTGATCGACGACTTCGACGCCGCGACCCGCCGCGAGGCGGTGCGGATCGCGCGCGCGGCGCCGTACGACGGCCGCATCCCGCTGGAAGTCTCCGGCGGCGTGGACATGGCCACCCTGCGCGGGATCGCCGAGGACGGCGTCGACTGCATCTCGATCGGCGCGCTGACCAAGCACGTGCGCGCGATCGACCTGTCGCTGAAGCTGGGGCCGCCGCCGGGCGGCTGAGGCGCGACCGGCGTCGTCCGGACGTCAGCCAGACATCAACCAGGCACCAATCACGCGTCAGCCAAACCAGTGCCCGTGCATCGCGGTGAGGAATTCCGGCGTGATCGGGAATCCCGACTGCGAGCCGAGCACCGCGTCGATGCCGCAGTGCGGGCACAGCGCGGTCTCGCCTTCGCCGGTCGGCGCGCCGGTGTCCGGATCCTTCGGCGCGTCGACCCACTCGCCGATGTCCGACGGCTCGAACGTGGCGAGGCAGTAGAAGCAGCCGCAGATCGTGCTGGCCTCGATTTCCGCGCGATGCTCGCTGGATCTCGCGTGCGCGGCCAGCAGTTGCGGGTCGTGGTGCGGCATCGGCCGGCTCAGCGCAGCGCCAGGAAGGCCACTGCCGCCACGGCGACCGCCACGGCGACCCAGACCCAGGCCGGCACGCCCTTGCCGGCCGCGGCCGCCGGGGCCGCGCCCTCCTTGCCCAGCTCGAACAGCGAGAAACGCACCGTGTCGAAGCCGATCTCGTCGCCGGGCTGGGCCACCGCGCGCTGCGCGCGCTTGCCGTTGTGGAAACTGCCGTTGGTGGACCCGAGGTCCTCGATGACGACGCCTTCGTTGGTCGGGATCAGCTTGGCGTGCTTGCGCGACAGGCTGGTGTCCTCCAGCCGCAACTGGCAGTCGGGCGCGCGACCGACGATGGTGGCGCCGGTCAGCGGGTAGACCCGGCCGAGGTGGCGGCCGGTCTGGGCGCGCAGCGCATACTTCGGCAGCGCCGCGCGGACCGTCGTGGTGCCGACGTCGTCGGCCGCCGGGCCCGGCGCCGGGCCGGCCGCGGCGCGTGACGCATCCAGCGCGACGAGCTGGGCCTGCACGCCGCCGAAGGCGATGCGGTCGCCGGCGCGCAGCGCGATCAGGCCGTCCACCGGGCGGTCGTTGACCGACACGGCGGCGCCGGGGGCGATCTTCAGCATCACGCCCTGCCCTCCGACCTGGAGCTCGCAGTGGTTCGGCAGGATGTCGGGCCCGCGCAGGCCGATGTCGGCATCGCGCGCCGAACCGATGCGTTTGACGCCCTGCTGCAGCAGGGTGGGCGGGAATTCGCCGGCGGCGAACACGAGCTTCATGGGCGATCTGACTCCGGGGTCGGGATTGCATCCGCGTCGCGGCGGCCGCAAATTAACGAAATGCCAACTTTACTGATCCTGATGATCGCCGTTGCGATCACGTTCGCATTCTGGAGCGCTTCGCGGGCCGCCGCCGAGCGCGCGATCCGCATCGGCGGCGACGCCTGCCGCGCGGCCGGGGTGCAGTTGATCGACCAGACCGTGCACGCCACCGGCCTGCGCCTGCGTCGCCACGAGGACGGCCGGCTGGGGCTGGAGCGTAGCTTCCGCTTCGAGTACTCGCAGGACGGCACCGACCGGCACATCGCGCGGATCGTGCTCCACGGCGAGCGGCTGGTGGCGTTCACCGGGCCGGCGGCCGCGAGCAACGCCATCGTCTCGATGGAGTGAGGCGCGGCGGTCGCCGCGCAGGCGGGCATCCGCACGCCGTCGGCAGCCGTGCCGTCGACAGGCCCTGCCCATCGCCGGATCGCCGCGGCCTCCCCGGTCGCCCCGCTGGTCGCTTTCCTCATCGCCCCCCCGCGATCGGTCCGCGCTATTTCACGACGCGCAGATGATGGCCGCGTTTCGGCGGCGGGGCGTCGTCGTCGCCGCCCTGCGCCTGGCCCTCGGCCGTGGCGGGCGCCTGCGCGTCGGCCTCGTCGTCGGCCGGCGGCTCCTGCAGGCCCATGCCCTGCCCGGTTTCGCGGGCGTAGATCAACAGCACGGCGTCCACCGGCACCTGCACGTGATGGCTCACGCCCTGGAAACGGGCGGTGAAGGTGATCCATTCGTTGCCCATGTCGAGCCCGGCCACGGCGCGATCGGCGACGTTGAGCACGATCTTGCCGTCGGTCACCGCATGCCTGGGCACCAGCACGCCGGGACGGGTGGCGTCGACCAGCAGGTGCGGGGTCATGCCGTTGTCGGCGATCCACGCGTGGATCGCGCGCAACAGGTAGGGGCGCTGGCTGGTCATGCGGGGCGGGGATTCGGCGGTCATGGCCGGAGTTTACCTCCGCAGGCGGGCCGGGGACGGCGGTTCAGGACGGCAGGTCGCGCAGGCTCTTTTCCTGCGGGGTGAGGCTGCGGACGAAGCCGGGGTTGCGGAAGATCCGGTTGCCGTAATCCTCTATCACCCGGCCGTCGCTGGGCAGCGGCACGTCGAGCGCCTTCAGGCGCCAGACGATCGGCGCCATGGCGCAGTCGGCCAGGCTCATTTCGTTGTTCAGGAAGAACTTGCTGGCCTTGAACAGCGGCACCGCGGCGGTCAGCAGTTCCTTCAGGCGCTTGCGGCCGGCCTCGGCCTGCTGGCGGTTGCCGAACTGCACCGCCTGCACCTGCGGCACCCAGTCGTGCTCGATCCGCAGCATCGCCAGGCGCAGGCGCGCGCGCGACAGCGGGTCGATCGGCATCAGCGGCGGATGCGGATAGCGTTCGTCGAGGTATTCGCTGACCACCGAGGCGGCGTACAGCACCAGGTCGCGCTCGACCAGGGTCGGCACCGAGTGGTAGGGATTGAGATCGATGAGATCTTCGGGCGGGTTCTGCGGGTCGACCGGAACCAGGTCGTAGGTCACGCCCTTCGCGGCCAGCACGAGACGGACGCGGTGGCACAGGACGTCGTCCACGGAGGAAAACAGGGTCAGTGCATTGCGCATACGCGGACTCGCCATCCTTCAGAAAGACGCGGGGCGGCCGGCCATGCCGACCGCCCCGCGGGTGTAAGTCGTCGAGCGGTGGGTATCCCCGGCCATCAATGCACGTCGCGCCAGTATTCCTTCTTGAGCAGCCAGGCCATCAACGTGAAGAACGCGAGGAACAGGATCACCCAGACGCCGGTCTGCTGGCGCTTGAGCGCACCGGGCTCGCCGGCGTACTCGAGGAACGCGGAGATGTCGCGCGCCGTGCGGTCGAACTCGTCGGCATTCTGGCTGCCGGCCTGTGCCAGCACGAGCTGCTTGACGCAGGCGTCGTCGATCTCGGTCGTGCCGTGCGGGCAGGCCTTGATCGGGTTGCCCTTCTCGTCCTTCTTGTCGGTGACTTCCTTCGCGGTGAACACCGGGCGCTGGCTGCCCTGCAGGTGCCACAGCGGGTTGGGCATCGACGCGTTCGGGAACAGGGTGTTGTTCCAGCCCAGCGGACGGCTCTCGTCGAGGTAGAACGACTTGAGGTAGGTGTAGATCCAGTCCGTGCCGCGGACGCGCGCGGTCAGGCTGAGGTCCGGCGGCGCCTTGCCGAACCACTTCTCGGCCTTGGCCGCCGGCATCGTCGACATCATGTGGTCGCCGATCTTCGCGCCGGTGAAGTTGAGGTTGGCCATCACCTGGTCCTCGCTCAGGCCGAGGTCCTCGGCCATCCGCGAGTAGCGCAGGTACTGCAGCGAGTGGCAGCCGGAGCAGTTGTTCACGAACAACTGCGCGCCGCGCTGCAGCGAGGCCTGGTCCTCAAGGTCGGCGCCGGCGTGCTGCAGGGCGGCATCCTCGGAAGCGACCGCGGAGAACGAGGCCAGCAGGCCGAAGAGGACGATCGCGCCGCGCTTGAGCATCGTGGTCTTCATGGAGGAGAACTTAGTCATGCATCGTCACCCGATCCGGGACCGGCTTGGTCTTGTCGAGCTTCGTCCACACCGGCATGGTGAGGAAGAACAGGAAGTACAGCACCGTCAGCACGCGGCCGATGATCGCTTCGGTCGGGTCCGTGCCCGGGCCGCCGCCGATCTTGGCCAGCCACACGAAGGACACCGCGAACATCAGCAGCATCGCCCACGACAGCTTGCCGCGGTAGCGGTAGGACTTGACCGGGCTCTTGTCCAGCCACGGCACCAGGAACAGCATCACGATCGCGCCGAACATCACCAGCACGCCCCACAGCTTGATGCCGAAGAACGAGGGCACCACGCGCAGCATCGCGTAGTACGGGGTGAAGTACCACACCGGCTTGATGTGCGACGGCGTCACCAGCGGGTTGGCCTCGGTGAAGTTGTCGTGTTCCAGGAACAGGCCGCCGAAGGTCGGGGCGTAGAAGATGATGAACGCCGCGATGATCATGAAGAAGCCGACGAAGAACGTGTCCTTCACCGTGTAGTACGGATGGAAGGGGACGCCGTCGGCCGGCGCGGTCGGCGACCAGCGGTTGCCCTTCGGGCCCTTCTTGATCTCGACGCCGTCGGGGTTGTTCGAGCCGACTTCGTGCAGCGCGCCCAGGTGCAGCACCACCAGCAGCAGCAGCACCAGCGGGAACGCGATCACGTGCAGCGCGAAGAAGCGGTTCAGGGTGGCGTCGGACGGGTTGTAGTCGCCCATGATCCACTCGGTGAGGCCCTGGCCGATGTAGGGGATCGCGCCGAACAGCGAGATGATCACCTTCGCGCCCCAGTAGGACATCTGGCCCCACGGCAGCACGTAGCCCATGAAGGCCTCGGCCATCAGCACCAGGTAGATCAGCATGCCGAGGATCCACACCAGCTCGCGCGGCTTGCGGTACGAGCCGTACATCAGGCCGCGGAACATGTGCAGGTAGACCACGATGAAGAACAGCGACGCGCCGGTGCTGTGCATGTACCGGATGATGTTGCAGCCGTCGACGTCGCGCATGCAGTACTCGACCGAGGAGAACGCCTCGGCGGCGCTCGGCTTGTACTGCATGGTCAGGAAGATGCCGGTGACGATCTGGTTGGCCAGGACCACCGTCGCCAGGATGCCGAAGATGTACCAGAGGTTGAAGTTCTTCGGCGCGTAGTACTCGGTCATGTGCTTGCGGTAGAACGGCATCAAGCCGGGCGCCCGCTCGTTGACCCAGTCCATCACGTTGTCGGCGGTTCGGGTGAGGATGTTCGCCATGACTTACGCGGCTCCTTTCGGATCGACGCCGATCACCAGGGTCGCGTCGTTCTCGAAGTGGTACGGCGGCACCGGCAGGTTCGCCGGGGCCGGCATGTTCTTGTAGACGCGGCCGGCCGAGTCGTAGCGCGACTTGTGGCAGGGGCAGAAGTAACCACCCTTCCAGTCCGGATCGAACGGCTCCGGCCGGATCTCGGGCTTGAACTCCGGCGCGCAGCCCAGGTGGGTGCAGACGCCGACCAGCACCATGATCTCCGGGCGGATCGAACGGGTCGGGTTCTTCGCGTACGCCGGCTGCTGGTCGGCGTTGTCCGACTTCGGATCGGCCAGCAGCGGGTCCATCGTCGGCAGCACGTCCAGCATCGCCTTGGAGCGGTGCGAGATGAAGACCGGCTGGCCGCGCCAGGCGATCGTCAACTGCTGGCCTTCCTTGAGGCCGGCGATGTCGGCGCTGACCGGCGCACCGGCGAGCTTGGCGCGCGCGCTCGGGCTCCAGGACCTGATGAACGGGACCGCGGCGCCGGCGACGCCGATGGCGCCGACCACGGCGGTGGATGCGGTGAGGAAGCGGCGACGACCCGCGTCGACCGGTTGCGCGCCGTCACCATGCGACTGGTCCGACCCGCCTACGACTTTTGTTGCCATCCGGCACTCCGCAAAACAATGGGCAAACTTGGATCGCCGGCCCGCTCCCGTCCCCGAAGGCCGGCCGGCAAAGACGACGAAGTGTAACGGAACGCTGAATCGGCCGACAATGTTTGGCCTCTCCCGGGCCGGTTCCCGGGGCGCCGGGACCGCCCCGGCGGTCCCGCAGAGGCCCCCGCGAGGGCCTCAGCCGCGACCGGCCAGCGCGCCCCGGTAGCGCTCGGCGAGGAGCCGCACCCGCTCGACGTAGCGCCGGGTCTCGCTGTACGGCGGCACCCCGCGGTACTTGTCCACGGCGCCCTCGCCGGCGTTGTAGCCGGCGGCGGCGAGGGCCAGGTCGCCGTTGTAGCGCTTGAGCAGCCAGGCCAGGTACTGCACGCCGCCGCGGATGTTCTGGCCGGCGTCGAAGGCGTTGGCGACCCCGAACCGGCGGGCGGTGGCCGGCATCAACTGCATCAGGCCCTGCGCGCCCACCCGCGACATGGCGTTCGGGTTGTAGGCCGATTCGGCGTGGATGATTGCCCGGACCACCGCCTCTTCGACCCCGTGGGTGGCGGCGGCGGCGCGGATTTCGGCAGCGTAGGCGTCGGTGTTGAGGCGCAGGGTGCCGAAGTTGACGCCCGGCAGCGGCGCGCAGGCGTAGCAGGTCTCGAGGAAGCTGTAGCGGATCGTGCGGATCGCGGTCGCCCCGGCCACGCCGCGCGGCGGCTTGCTGGTGTAGTTGCGGACGCCGTCCTTGATGTAGGAATAGACCTGCCCCTGGACCCGCCGGGTCACACCCGCCGGCGGCGGCGCGGCCGGCGCGGCGGCGGCGGCCGCGGGAACGCCCGGTGGCGCGGCGCCCGCCGGCGCCGGTTCGGGCGCAGCGGCCGTGACCGAGGACGACGCAGGCGGGGACACGACGATCGTGGCGGGCGCGGGCGTCGGCGCGGCGCGCCGGCCCTGCGCCGGGATGTAGCTGGCGACGACGCTGCACTGCGCGCCCTTGACCCGCTTGCTGCCGTAGGTGCGGGTGCCATCGGGGGCATCGCAGCGGTACACCGTGCCCGCGTGGGCGCACGGCACGGCGGCCAGCAGCAGGCCTATCGCGATGGCGGTCCGGGCAGCACGCATGGCGCACAGTCTGGCCGCCCGAGAAAGGTTTGCCAAGTCCTTGATTGTGAACATGCCAAGCCCGTCGCATCGCGCGATCCGGCGCATGGCGGAACGCGCGTGCCAGAATACGCGCCCGCTGGATCCGCCCCTTCCTCCCGCTGCCGGCCCGGAATCACCGCCGCGCCCCCGGACATGCCCATGACCGACCCTGCCGCTCCCCGCGTCCTCGACGCCGTCCCGTCCGCGCCCGCCACCCTGCCCGGCGCCGCGCCGAAGAAGCTCTACATCCAGACCCACGGGTGCCAGATGAACGAGTACGACTCGGCCAAGATGGCCGAGGTGCTCGGCGCCGAAGAGGGCATGGTGCTGACGGAGAACGCCGAAGAAGCCGACGTGATCCTGCTCAATACCTGCTCGATCCGCGAAAAAGCGCAGGAGAAGGTGTTCAGCCAGCTCGGCCGCTGGCGCGGGCTCAAGCGCGACGCCGACCGGCCGGTGGTCATCGGCGTCGGCGGCTGCGTCGCCAGCCAGGAAGGCGAGGCGCTGCTCAAGCGCGCGCCGTTCGTGGACCTGGTGTTCGGCCCGCAGACCCTGCACCGCCTGCCCGAACTGATCCGCAGCCGGCGCGAGACCGGCCGGCCGCAGGTGGACATCAGCTTCCCGGAGATCGAGAAGTTCGACCGCCTGCCCGAACCCCGCGCCGAGGGCCCGACCGCCTTCGTCTCGATCATGGAGGGCTGCTCGAAGTACTGCTCGTTCTGCGTGGTGCCCTACACCCGCGGCGAAGAGGTCAGCCGGCCGTTCGAGGACGTGCTGGTCGAGGTCGCGCAGCTCGCCGCCCAGGGCGTGCGCGAGGTCACCCTGCTGGGCCAGAACGTCAACGCCTACCGCGGCCCGATCGCCCCGGTCGAAGGCGGTGACGACGGCGAGGTCGCCGACCTCGGCCTGCTGATCCGTGCCGTGGCCGGGATCGAGGGCATCGGCCGCATCCGCTTCACCACCTCGCATCCGCTGGAGTTCTCGGACTCGCTGATCGAGGCCTATCGCGACGTGCCGCAACTGGCGAACTTCCTGCACCTGCCGGTGCAGTCGGGCAGCGACCGCATCCTCTCGGCGATGAAGCGCGGCTACACCGCGCTGGAGTTCAAGCAGAAGGTGCGCAAGCTGCGCGCGGTGCGCCCGGACATCTCGATCAGCTCGGACTTCATCGTCGGCTTCCCCGGCGAGACCGACGCCGACTTCGGGAAGACGATGAAGCTGATCGAGGAGGTCGGCTTCGACCAGAGCTTCTCCTTCATCTACTCGCGCCGCCCGGGCACGCCCGCCGCGGACATCGAGGACACCGTGGACGACGACGAGAAGCACGCCCGCCTCTCGCGCCTGCAGGCCGCGATCAACGACAACGCCAGGCGCATCGCCCAGGCGATGGTCGGCACCACCCAGACGGTGCTGGTCGAAGGCCCGTCGAAGAAGGATCCGGGCGAACTCACCGGCCGCACCGAGAACATGCGCTTCGTGAACTTCCCGGCCCCGGCCGGCGCCGACCTGCGCGGCCGCTTCGTCGACGTCGTGATCACCGACGCGATGAGCAACTCGCTGCGCGGGCGGCTGGCCGGCTGAGCCGGCCCCGGGGCCGGCTCAGTACAGCGGCGTCCCCGCCTCGTACGCATCCACGAACGCCGCCCAGTCCAGCGCGACCTGGTCGGCGTAGGCGAAGGCGAAGTCGGCGATCTCGGCCTTCAGGCCGCTCTTGCTGGTGATCGCGTCGCTCACCTGCTTGTCGATGCTGTAAGGAACGACCGCGACGTCGTAGTCCTGGTCGGCGAGCGCGTGCGCCGAGGCCAGCGCCTGGCCGAAATAGGACGCCGCGGTGTCGAGCCTGCCCGCGCTGTCGAACGCGGCCGCGTCCACGTCCTGCTGGTACGGCGATTTCTCGTGGACCCAGTACGGCAGCCCGGCGACCGTGGCCCAGCCGATCAGCACGTCGGCATCGAGCACCTGCGCCTTGGCCGTGCGCGCGACGCGCTGGCCCTCGTGCCCGCCGTAGGCGGACGTCGGGAGGCGGCCGGGCACGGTCTGCGCCACGGCGCTGGCGGCTTCCTGCTTGAACTCGAGGATCACGTCGTCCGAGGTCGACGACGACCCGCCTTCGACCAGCACGTAGTAGCGCAGCCGGCCGAGGCTACCCACGCCGGAGCCCAGTTTCCGGCGCACGTCCTTGACCGCGTAGAAGCTGGCGGCGTGGCGCTTGGACGCCGCGATCGAAGCCACGTAGCCGGTCATCGCCGCGACCAGCGCGCTGCGCGTGGCCGCCGGCACCGCGACCAGTTCGGTCGTGTTCTGGAACGTGCGCACGCCGCCGGACACCTGCGTGTATTTGCCCAGCAGCGCCCCGCGCGTCTTCGCGTCGGCGGCGGCGATCAGGTCGTCGACCACGCCGGTGGTGGTGCTCTTGGTCAGCCGGAACGAGGCCTCGGCGCCGCTGCCCTTGAAGTCGGCCATCTTGTCGGCGTAGGCGCCGACCAGGGTGCCGATCGCGACGCGGATGTCGGCGTCGGCGAGGCCGTTCGCGCGGCCGGCCAGCACCAGGCTGGTCGCCAGCCGGCGCAGGTCCCAGACGTACTGGCCGAGATAGCCTTCGTCGAAATCGGACACGCGGAACACCGCGGCGCCGCTGCTGTCGCGGGCGGCGTCGAAATTGCCCAGGTGCGCGTCGCCGCCGATCCAGGTCTGCCCGGTCTGCGCGGTGGCGTACGCCGACGCCGGCCAGGTCGCCATGTCGCGCTGGAACAGGTGCGCGGTGCCGCGATAGAACGTGTACGGGTCCAGCGCCATCTTCGCCAGCTTGGTGTCGAGTTCGCCGGCGGCGGTGGCGGCGTAGGGCTGGTTCCAGGCGCGGATCTCGGACACGACCCACGCCGGGCGGGCGGTCGCGGCCAAGGCGGCGGGCGCAGACGCGGTCATGGCGAGCAGGGCCGCGGCCAGCGGCGCGAGGAGCGATTGGAACGTGCTTCGCATGGGACACCCTGTCCGCGGAAAGGACCGCGATTGCAGCAGGGCCGCATGTCAGCCGCGTGTCACCGTCCCACGCCGCGACCGACGCCGGGCCCGCGCCCGTGTGAAGCGCGACTTCACGCAAGCCCCACGCATCGCCCGCGCGGCGCGGCGAGACTGCCGCCGTCCCCGCTGCAGGAGCCCGCATGGCCGCCACCCCCGAACGCGATGTCGACCTGATCGTCGTCGGCGCCAGTTTCGCCGGCGCCGCGTGCGCGCTCGCCGCCGCGCAGTACGGCCTGCGCGTGTGCGTGCTGGAGCGCAAGCGCGACCCCGGCCTGAAGCTGCACACCACCGGCATCATCGTGAAGGAAGCGGCCGAACGCACCTGGCTCAACCGGGCGCCGCCCGACCTGCTGCGACGCATCGAACGGGTGCGCCTGTACGCGCCGAACCTGCGCAACGTCGCGCTGCAGGTGCCGGACTACTACTTCCTCACCACCGACACCCCGAACCTGATGCGCTGGCTGGTCGACGAACTGCGCGCGCAGGGCGTGGACGTGCGCCTGTCGCAGTCGTTCGTCCACGCCTCGGCCGCCGCCGACCCGCGCCGCGGCCGCTGGCACGTGCCCGGCGTCGGCCATGCACGCTGGATCGTCGGCGCCGACGGCGCGAAGTCGCGGGTCGCGCAGCGCTTCGGCCTCGGCGGCGTGCGCGACTTCCTCTACGGCATCGAGTACGAATTCGCCGGCCTCGCGCTGGCCGAGCCCGACGCCCTGCACTGCTACGTCAGCCGCACGCTGGCGCCGGGCTACATCGGCTGGGCGGCGCAGAACCCGACCGGCGTGCAGCTCGGCCTGGCGTTCCGGCATCGCGCCTCGCGCACCGGCACCCCGGACATCGACAGCCTGCGTGCGCGGGTCGGCCCGGCGCTGGGCATCCCCGACGGGCTGCCGGCGGACGCGATCCGCGCCGGGCTGATCCCCTGCGGCGGCCCGGTGTCGGCGATGTCCAGGCCGGGCGTCATCCTCACCGGCGACGCGGCGGGCATCGTCTCGCCGGTCACCGCCGGCGGCATCCACGCCGCCTGGCAGCACGGCTGGACCACCGGCGAGGCGATCGCGCGCCACCTGCGCGAGGGCGGGCCCGCGCCCGAGGGCGTGGCCGAGCGCGCCGCGCCGCGCTACCGGGTGAAGCGCGCGCTGCGCTGGGCGTTCGACCACCTGCAGATGGACTGGCCGTTCGACCTGATGCTCGGCGCCGCGCCGATGCGCTGGGCGGCGGAACGCGTCTACTTCGGCCGCCGGGAGGTCGCGTGAGCTTCGCGCTGGCAGGCTTTGCCGCACGCATCCCGCCGCGACTGCGCCGCGGTCTGTCGCTGCTGTTCGCGCTCGGGGCGACCCACGCGGCGCTGTCGTTGCAGTTGATCCCGGTCATCGGGCCGATGGCGTTCCTGCATGCGCTCTTCCCGCCCATCGGCGCGTACCTCCCGATCGACCTCGCGACGCGGGCGCCGCTGTTCGCGCTGATGGTCTATGCCGGCGGCGCGATGCTGGCCTGGGCGCTGTGGGCGGCTTCGCAGCCGATGCGGGCGCGGCTGCCGCGGCCGCTGCGCTGGATGCTGGTGGCCAGCCTGTCGCTGTGGGCGGTGGTCGGCGTCGGCGAAGGCGTGCGCGCGGCGCTGATGGAAACGCAGTTGACGGGCGACGCGCCGGCCTGCCACGGGGCCCGGTCGCTGATGGCCTCGCTGCGCCAGCGCTACGGATTCGATGGCTTCGACGAATTCGGCGACCGCCGTCCGCACGCCTGGCGCGTGCGCGGCGACGCGGTGTCGCTGTGGAGCTACCGCACGCTGCGCTTCGAGCCGGCGCCGGCGTGGTCGGGCGCCGAGGACGCGATCGCGCAGTGCCGCGGCGAAGCGGCGCGACGCTGATCCGCCGCGCCGCCGCGGGCGCTCAGGCGACCTGCAGCCGCAGCACGGTCTGCGCGAAGAACAGATTGCCGGCGTCGAGGATGCGCACGCGCAGCCCGAACGCGTAATTGCCGACGATCCACTGGTGCAGCGAAGTGTCGGTGCGCAGGCAGGGGACGAGGAAGAAGCCGTCGCCGACCGGCTGCGGCGTGTCGACCTTGAGCGCCGGCACCGAGGGCTGCGGCGAAGCGAACGAGATCGGCGCCAGCGTCACCGCCTCCGCGGCCAGTCCGGCGAAGACGGTGCCGTTGGGCTTCACCAGCGACAGATTGAGCATCGCGCTGCCGGCGACCTCGCCCGGCTTGAGCCCGCCGGTGACGACCCCCTTGTCGCGATAGAACTCCAGCGTGGCGCCCAGTTGCAGGGCGACGGGCAACGGCTTTCCGGACATCGGCGCTTCCTCCAGGCATTCGGGTCGAGTCGGGCGACATGCCCGCCCGGTTGCCGACAACGGCGGAGACGGCGATTCCCGGACAGCGGCGGCCCTCAATCCAGCGTGAACCGATCCCCGTCGAGCATCGCCGGGAACCGCTCGCGATGCGCGGCCAGTTCGGCCGCCTGCAGCGTGGTGGTGACGACCACGACCTCCTCGCCGCATTCGCTCACCGGATGGCCGAGGAAGTCGATCACCGCGCTCTCGCCGCTGTAGTGCAGGCCGTTGCCGTCGGTGCCGACGCGGTTGAGGCCGGCGACGTAGCACAGGTTCTCGATCGCGCGGGCGCGCAGCAGCGTCTTCCACGGATACGCCCGCGCCGCCGGCCAGTTGGCGACGTACAGCAGCAGGTCGTAGTCGAGCGCGCCAGGACGCTCGACGTCGTAGCGGTTGCGCGAGAACACAGGGAAGCGCAGGTCGTAGCAGACCTGCGGACAGATCCGCCAGCCCTTCCATTCGACCGTGAGCCGGTCGCGGCCGGCGGCGTAGCGCTTGTGCTCGTTGGCGTAGCGGAACAGGTGGCGCTTGTCGTAGGTGCGCAGCGCGCCGTCGGGCGTGGCGAACAGCAGGCGATTGAAGACCTGAGGACCGCCGACGCCATCGTCGACGCGCAACTGCACGCTGCCGCACACCGCGGCGTCCAGCGCCCGTGCCTGCGCGCGCAGCCAGGCGACGGTCGGGCCGTCCATCGTTTCGGCGCGGTCGATGGCGTCGTTGGAGAAGCCGCTGGTGAAGGTCTCCGGCAGCAGCACGAGGTCGGTCTTGCCGCGCAGGCCGGCGATCAGTTCGCCGTAATGGTCGCGATTGCCCTCGGGGTCGTGCCAGCGGGTGTCGCCCTGCACCAGGGTGACGCGCAGATCGTCCATGTCACAGCCTCCCCAGGCGTTCGATCGCCGCGTCCAGCGTGGCCTCGTTCTTGGCGAAGCACAGCCGCGCCAGGCGCTGCCCGGCCGGCGGCGTCTCGTAGAACGGCGACAGCGGGATCGCGGTCACGCCCTTCTCGACGGTGAGCCAGCGGCAGAAGTCGAGGTCGCCCAGGTCGCTGACCGCCGAGTAGTCGACCAACTGGAAATAGCCGCCCGGCACCGGCAGCGGCTTCAGCTTGGTGCCCAGCAGTTGCGCGCGGAAGCGGTCGCGCTTGGCCTGGTAGAACGCGCCGAGCTGCTCGTAGTGCTCGGGTTCGGCGTCGATCATCGCCGCGAACGCGTGCTGCGCCGGGTGGAAGGTGCAGAACACGTTGTACTGGTGCACCTTGCGGAATTCGGCGCTCAGCGCCGGCGGCGCGATGCAGTAGCCGACCTTCCAGCCGGTGCAGTGGTAGGTCTTGCCGAAGCTGGAGATCACGAACGCGCGCTCGCGCAGCTCCGGGTAGCGCAGCGCGGACTCGTGGCGGGCGCCGTCGAACACGATGTGCTCGTAGACCTCGTCCGAGAGCAGCCAGATGCCGGTCTCGCGCAGCAGGTCGGCGACCGCGCGCATGTCGGCCTCGCCCAGCATCGCGCCTGACGGGTTGTGCGGGCTGTTGATCATCAGCATCCGCGTCTTCGGGGTGATCGCCGCGCGGACCTGCGCCCAGTCGGGCGCGAAGGTCTGCGGATCCAGCGCCACGTGGACCGCGCGCGCGCCGGCGAGGTCGATCGCCGGCTCGTAGCAGTCGTAGCACGGGTCGAGCACGATGACCTCCTCGCCGGCGCGCACGACGGCGTGGATGGCGTTGAAGATCGCCTCGGTGGCGCCGCTGGTGACGGTGATCTCGCTGTTCTCGTCGGGGCGCACGCCGTAGACGCGCTCGGTCTTGTCGGCGATCGCCCGGCGCAACGCCGGGATACCGGTCATCATCGAATACTGGTTGTGGCCGGCGCGCATGGCCTTGTCGAGCTCGTCGACCAGCCGCTGCGGCGCCGGGAAGTCCGGGAACCCCTGGCCGAGGTTGATCGCGCCGTGCTCGGCGGCGAGCTGCGACATCACGGTGAAGATGGTGGTGCCCACGCGGGGCAGTTTGGTCTGCAGCTTGGTCAGGGGCATGCTCGGTTCCGGAAGCGTGCGCGGGAGGCCTCGGCGCGGCGCGCCATAACATTTCCCGCCGGGGGGCGCCAGAGTTTACGGGCAGCCGCCCCCGGGTTACACCTTGCGGCATGCACGTGCCTCACGCGTCCCCCGGCGGCGGTCGTATCGCCGCCCTCGTCCACGCCTATCTCGCCGCCGAATACCGCTGGGAATGCGACGGCGACTGGCTCGACCTCCACATCGGCGCGCCCGCGCCCGCGGTGTCGGCGCGCTATCCGGCGGCGCGCACCGCCGGACTGCTGTCGGCCTGGAACCCGCATTCGGTGGTACGCCCCGACGCCGAGAACCGCGCCGAGGACGAACGGCTGCAGGCCGATCTCGTCGCCAGCGGCTGCGCCTTCCGCCCCGCGTTCTCCTCGTCCGCCAATCGCAGTTGGCGCGAACCGAGCTGGCTGGTGATCGACATGGCGGTCGGCGCGTTCGACGCGCTGTCGCGGCGTTTCGGCCAGTTGGGCACGCTGTACTGGCGCACCGACGCCCCCATCCGGATGCGGATCGACGCGCAGCCGCCGCCCGGGTTCGCCGACCACGCGGATCTCGACTGGCTGCGAAGCTGAACGGCCGCTCAGGGGTCTGAACGGGACCCGCCGCGCCGGGCCGAAACCGAGCCGGGGCTCCAACGGGCGGGCCCTACCATGCCGCGCCCGTCGATCGCCCCGGTGAATCGAATTGACCCCGTCTCCCGCTCCCGGCTGTGCCACGCACCTGCCCGACCGCCTGCTCCACGCCGATTACCGGTGGGAGCTGGAGGGGCATTGGCGCGTGCTGCGCATCGGCGCGCCGGCCCCGGACCTCGAGGACGCCTTCCCCGAGGCCCGCCGCTTCGGCCTGCTGTCGGCTGCCAAGCCGGGCTGGGCGCAGGCGGGCGGACACGCGCCGGCGACGGATGGCGACCGCGCGCTCCAGCGCACGCTCGACGGACTCGGCATCCGGTACCGGCCGGCCTGCGCGATTTCGGACAATCGCACCTGGAAGCTCTACGGCTGGCTGGTGCTGGACCCGGAAACCACCGCCTTCGACCGCCTGACCCGCGGCTTCGGCCAGGCCGGGGCCCTGCTCTGGGCGCGCGGCCAGGCGGTGCGGCTGCGGATGTCCGGTCCCCGCCCGGCCGAGGCGCCGCCGCATGCCGCGATCGACTGGATCGACCCGTCGCCGTCGGCCGACGGGGGCGTTACGGCAATCCCGACGCCCAGCCCGTAGAATCACGGGTCCGGGCGGGCATGGCCGCTTCCGGCCAGCCCATCGCGATGACCGACCCCGCCCATCCCACACCGCCCCTGCTCGCTGCACGCGATCTGTGCTTCTCGCGCAACGATCTGCCCGTGTTCGGGCCGGTGGACCTGTCGGTGGACGCCGGCGAGGCGCTGCTGATCCGCGGCGACAACGGCGCCGGCAAGACCACCCTGCTGCGGGTGCTGGCCGGCCTGCTGCGGCCCGAGTCCGGCCGGATCGAAATCGACGGCCACCCCACCAACACCCCCGAGCGCACCCGCGCGCTGGCCTACCTCGGCCACCTGCCGGCGCTGAAGGCCGATCTCGGCGCGCTGGAGAACCTCGACTTCCTCTGCGGCCTGCACGGCCGCCGCGCCAGCCAGACTCCGGAGTCGGCGATGCGCATCGTCGGCCTCGACGGCTACCAGGACGCGCTGGCCCGGCAATTGTCGGCCGGCCAGAAGAAGCGCCTGTCGCTGGCGCGGATGTGGCTGTCGCCGGCGCCGGTGTGGCTGCTGGACGAGCCCTACGCCAACCTCGACCTCGACGGCATCCAGTTGGTCAACCGGATGGTCCAGGCGCACCTGCGCGAGGGCGGCGCGGCGCTGGTCACCACCCACGGCGCCTACGCCGCGCCGCCGGTGCGCACCCGCGAACTGGTGCTGGAGCGGGCCGCATGAACGACACCGCGCGCCCGGTGCGCATGGCCGTCGCCGGCCAGCCGCCCTCGATGCCCGGCGCGGCGCGGGCGCTGCTGGTCCGCGACCTGCGCCTGCTCTGGCGGCGCCGGGGCGACGCCTTCCAGCCGGCGCTGTTCGCGCTGATCGTGGTGGTGTTGTTCGCGCTGGCGCTGGGCAACGAACCCGAGCTGCAGGCCCGCGTGGCCGCCGGCGTGCTGTGGGTGGCGGCGCTGCTCGCCGGCCTGCTGGCGCTGGACACGCTGTTCCGCGGCGACGCCGAGGACGGCTCGCTGGAGCAGTGGATGCTGGCGCCGGTGCCGCTGGCCTGGCTGGTGGCAGTGCGCACCGGCATCCACTGGGCGACGACCTCGCTGCCGCTGCTGCTGGCGACCCCGTTCCTGGCCGAACTGCTGCACCTGCCGCGCGCGCAGTTGCCGGTGCTGTTGGCGGGGCTGGCGCTGGGCACGCCGCTGCTGAGCCTGATCGGCGCGGTGATCGCCGCGCTCACCGTCGGCATGCGCCGGTCCGGTATCCTTGTCGGCCTGCTCGCGCTGCCACTGTACGTGCCGGTGCTGGTGTTCGGCGCCGGCAGCGTCGCGGCCAGCGCGCAAGGCCTCGACCCGGTCGGCGCCCTGCTGCTGCTCGGCGCGGGGCTGGCGGTGGCGCTGGTCGTCGCGCCGCTGACCGCGGCGGCCGCGATCAGGATTTCGACGAGTTGAGGGCTCGGCGATTCGAGGGCCCGCAGACCGGGCGCTCGACCCGTGCCGGCGGCGACCGGCCCGGCGCAACGGAACGTCCGCGCTTGCGCCAGGTCAACGACCGCAGGGCGCGCCGGACCGGACAATGCGCCCGGCCCGCCTTCAGCTTCCCCTAACCTTCCGGTGCCATCGTCCGCCCACTGCAAGCATCTCCCGGCATGAACCCACTCGTCCGCTGGTTCCACCAACTCGGCTCGCCGCCCTACTTCGACCGCTTCGCCGCGCGCTGGGCGCCGTGGAGTTTCGGCGCCGGCGCGCTGGTCATGGCGATCGGCGTGGCCTGGGCGCTGAACCTGCTGGCGGCGCTGCCGGGCGTCGGCGCGTGGTTCTTCGTGCCGTCGGACTACCAGCAGGGCGACAGTTTCCGGATCCTCTACATCCACGTCCCCGCGGCGTGGATGAGCATGTTCATCTTCGGGCTGATGGCCGTCTACGCCGCGATCGCGCTGGTCTGGCGGATCAAGCTGTGCGAGATCCTGGCGATGGCCTGCGCGCCGATCGGTGCGGCGTTCACCGTGATCACGCTCGCCACCGGCTCGATCTGGGGCAAGCCGATGTGGGGCACCTGGTGGGAATGGGACCCGCGCCTGACCACCGAGCTGATCCTGCTGTTCCTCTACCTCGGCGTCATCGGCCTGTACCAGGCCATCGACGACCGCCGCAACGCCGCCCGCGCGGCGGGCCTGCTGGCGATCGTCGGCGTCGCCCTGCTGCCGGTGATCCGCTACTCGGTGGTCTGGTGGAACTCGCTGCACCAGGGCCAGACCATCCGCATGTTCGGCCAGTCGAGCATGGATCCGAGCATGTTCCCGCCGCTGATCGCGATGGTGATCGGCACCAAGTTCTGGTTCATCGGTTCGCTGCTGCTGCGCGCCCGCGCCGACAACCTCGACCGCGAGGCCGGCAAGGAGTGGGTGCGCGAACGCGCCGCGGCGCAGGAGGCGACCCCGTGAGCTACGCCGGCTACGTCGCCGCCGCCTACGCGCTGTTCGCGGTGGTCCTGCTGTGGGACCTGATCGCGCCGCTGATGCGCATCCGCCGCACCCTGCGCCGCGTGCGCCTGCTCGCGCGCCGCGCCCCGGCCCGCACCGCCCCCCTTCCCACGGAGCTGCAACGATGAATCCCTCCCGCAAACGCCGGCTGTGGCTGGTGCTGGCGCTGCTGGTGGCCGCGGGCGCCGCGGTGTCGCTGGTGACCCTCGCGCTCAAGCGCAACGTGGCCTATCTCTACACCCCCAGCGAAGTGCTGCGCGGCGACGCCGGCGCCAAGGTGGTCGCGGGCGACACGGTGTTCCGGCTGGGCGGCATGGTGTCCGCGAACTCGTTCCAGCGCGCGCAGGGCTCGATGGAGGCGCATTTCCGGGTCACCGACGGCGACGCCGAACTCCCGGTGGTCTACACCGGCATCCTGCCCGACCTGTTCCGCGAGAAGCAGGCGGTGGTCGCGACCGGGCGCATGCATGGCCAGGTGTTCGTCGCCGAGCAGGTGCTGGCCAAGCACGACGAAACCTACGTGCCCAAGGAAGTGGCCGACAAGATGGGCCTGGCGCACCAGAAGCACAACGTGCGCGCCGATGCGCCGCCCGCCGCCGACGCGGCCGCCGACATGCCCGCGCCGCAGCGCTGAGTCCACATGCATCTGCTTCCGGAGCTCGGCCAGATCACCCTCGTCCTCGCGATGCTGGTCGCCGCCCTGCAGGCGGTGCTGCCGCTGCTGGGCGCACAGCGCGGCCTGGCGCCGTGGATGGCGGTGGCGCGTCCGGCGGCCTTCGTGCAGTTGGCGCTGGTGGCGCTGGCCTTCGCGATCCTCACCCACGCCTTCGTGGTCCAGGATTTCTCGGTGCGCTACGTCGCCGAGAACTCCAATTCGCTGCTGCCGATGATGTACCGCTTCTCGGCGGTGTGGGGCGCGCACGAGGGCTCGCTGCTGCTGTGGGCGCTGATCCTGGCGGTGTGGACCGGCGCGGTCGCGCTGTTCTCGCGCGGCCTGCCGGCGCCGGTGGTGGCCCGCGTGCTGGGCACGATGGGCGCGATCGCCACCGGGTTCCTCGCCTTCCTGCTGTTCACCAGCAACCCGTTCGCGCGGCTGCTGCCGGCGGCCGAGGAAGGCCGCGACCTCAATCCGCTGCTGCAGGACCCCGGCCTGATCTTCCATCCGCCGATGCTGTACATGGGCTACGTCGGCTTCGCGGTGCCGTTCGCGTTCGCGATCGCGGCGATGCTCGACCGCAACGCGTCGTCGCCGGAGATGGTCCGCGACTGGCTGCGCTGGACCCGGCCGTGGACCAACGTCGCCTGGGGCTTCCTGACCCTCGGCATCGCGCTGGGCAGTTGGTGGGCGTACTACGAACTGGGCTGGGGCGGCTGGTGGTTCTGGGACCCGGTCGAGAACGCCAGCTTCATGCCGTGGCTGGCCGGCGCCGCGCTGCTGCACTCGCAGGCGACGACCGAGAAGCGCGGCAGCTTCCGGAGCTGGACGCTGCTGCTGGCGATCGCCGCGTTCTCGCTGTCGCTGCTGGGCACCTTCCTGGTGCGCTCGGGCGTACTGACCAGCGTCCACGCATTCGCAGCCGACCCCGGGCGCGGCGTGTTCATCCTCGTGTTCCTGGGCTGCGTCGTCGGCGGCTCGCTGGTGCTGTACGCGCTGCGCGCACCGCAGACCGACGCCGGCCAGCCGTTCACCGGCGCCTCGCGCGAGGCGCTGCTGCTGGTCAACAACCTGCTGCTGACCGCGGCGGCGGCGATGGTGTTCCTCGGCACCCTGTTCCCGCTGCTGCTGGACGCGATCGGCAGCGAGCACAAGCTCTCGGTCGGCCCGCCGTACTTCGCGCTGCTGTTCATCGTGCTGATGACCCCGGTGGTCGCCCTGCTGCCGCTGGGGCCGCTGATCCACTGGCAGCGCGACCAGGTCTCGCGGCCGCTGAAGCTGCTGCTGCCGTGGCTGGCGCTGGCGCTGGTCGCCGGCGCGATCGCGTATTTCCAGGCGCCGCAGGGGCCGCTGAAGACCGCCGCGGGCGTCGCCGGCGCGGTCTGGATCGCGTTCGGCACCGCGCGCTTCGTGTGGCAGCGCGTGCGCCATGCCAACGGCCGGTTCACGCCGGAGATGCTCGGCATGACCCTCGCCCACACCGGCGTCGCCGTGTTCCTGGTCGGCGCGCTGCTGGTCGAGGCGCAGGCGCAGCAGCGCGAGGTCGCGCTGCGTCCCGGCCAGACCCTGGAGATCGGCCGCGACGCGTTCCGCTTCGACGGCGTGCGCGACGCGCAGGGCCCGAACTACCGCGCCAGCATCGGCACCGTGCAACTGCTGCGCGACGACCGCCCGGTGCTGGTCATGCATCCGGAGAAGCGCCAGTACCTCGGCGGCCAGGTGATGACCGAGGCGGCGATCCTGCCCGGGGTGACCCGCGACCTGTTCGTCGCCCTCGGCGAGCCGCTCGGCGGCGGCGCATGGGCGGTGCGCGTCCACGTCAAGCCGTTCGTGCGCTGGATCTGGATCGGCGCGGTGCTGATGGCGCTGGGCGGCTTCGTGACCGCGGCCGACCGACGCTTCCGCAAACGCGACGCCGCCAGGGCCACGGCCTGATGCAGCGGCCTTCATGGAAATGTCCCGAATGAAACGCTGGCTTCCCTTCCTCGCCTTCCTGCTGGTCGCCGCGCTGCTCGCCGCGGGCGTGTGGCTGAGCCGCGATCCCGACCGCGAGGCGCTGCCCTCGGCGCTGATCGGCAAGCCCGCGCCCGACTTCGCGCTGCCGGTGCTGCACGAACCGACCCGCGTCGTCACCGGCCGCGAGCTGCGCGGCCAGCCCTACGTGCTCAACGTCTGGGGAAGCTGGTGCGTGGAATGCCGGGTCGAGCATCCGGTGATCACCCGCTTCGCCGAAACCAAGCGGGTGCGCGTGATCGGCTACAACTGGAAGGACGAGCCGGCCGACGCGCTGGCGTGGCTGGAGAAGTTCAACAATCCGTACTGGCTGGTGCTGGCCGACGAGGTCGGGCGCACCGCGATCGACTTCGGCGTGTACGGCGCGCCCGAGACCTTCCTGGTCGACGCCGACGGCATCGTGCGCTGGAAGCACGTCGGCCCGCTCAGCGACGAGATCGTGCACAACGAGCTGCTGCCGGCGCTGGCCGCCGCGGAGCGCCGCCGGTGAGCCCGGCCGCGACCCGCATGGCCGGGTGGCGCGCGCTGCTGTGCGCGCTGCTGCTCGCGGTCGCCGGCGTCGCCGGGGCGCAGAAGGCCGCGGACCCCGCGCCGCTGCAGTTCCGCGACACCGCCGAGGCGACCCGCTTCCACGACCTCGTCGCCGAACTGCGCTGCGTGATGTGCCAGAACCAGTCGCTGGCCGATTCCAACGCCCAGATCGCCGTGGATCTGCGCCGCGAAGTCCTCGACCTGATGCGCGCGGGCCGCAGCGACCAGCAGATCCGCGACTTCCTGGTCGCGCGCTACGGCGAGTTCGTGCTGTACCGGCCGCGGGTGAGCCCGACCACCTGGCTGCTGTGGTTCGGGCCGCTGCTGTTCGTGCTCGCCGGCGGCCTGGTGATCCGGCGCCTGCTGCGCCGCGACCGCGCGGCCGCGCCCCCCGTCGCCGACGACGATGCCCAGGAATGGTGATGTCCGCTTCCGCCTCCGCCACCGTGTTCGCCCTGCTCGCCGCCGCGCTCGCGCTCGGCGCGTTCGGCGTCGTGCTGCATCCGCTGTGGCGCGCGCGCCGCGGCTCGGCGCTGGTGCTGATCGCCGCGTTCACCGTGCTCGCCGGCGGCCTGTACCGGCTGGTCGGAACACCCGTTGCGCTGGACACCGCGATGATCGAGCGCCCGGCCTCGCTCGATCAGGCGATCGCCCAGCTCGAAGTCAACCGCGACCGTTTCCCCGACCAGGAAGGCTGGGTCATGCTCGCCAGCGCCTACGCCCGCGCCGGCCGGCACGCCGAGGCCCGCGACGCGTGGGAGGCCGTGCTCCAGCGCGCGCCGGACGAAGCCGACTACCTCGCCGCCGCCGCCGAGGCGCGCGCGCAGGCCGATGCCGAACACCGCTTCGATGCGCGCGCGGTGGAATACCTGCAGCGCGCGCTGAAACAGGCCCCGGACCACCAGCGCGCCCGCTTCTATCTCGGCATCGCGCTGCGCCAGCAGGGCAAGGCCGCCGAGGCCGCGCGGACTTGGGAGCCGCTGCTGGCCGCACTCGGCGCCGACGAGGGCGCGACCCTGCGCGCCGAAGTCGACGCCGCGCGCAAGGACGCCGGCCTGCCGCCGCTGCCCGCGCCGAAGCCGCCGGAACCGGGCGCGAATGCGCTGACCGTGACCGTCGCCCTCGATCCGGCGTTCGCCGCGCGCGTGCGCCTGCGCGCAGACGCCACCGTGTTCGTGATCGCGCGCCAGCCGGACGGTCCGCCGATGCCGATCGCGGTGGAGAAGCACACCGTCGCCGAACTGCCGCTCAAGATCGTGCTCGACGACGCCGACGGCCCGATGCCGACCGCGAAACTCTCGTCGCTGCGCGAGGTCGAAGTCGTCGCCCGCATTTCCGAGAGCGGCACGCCGATGCGCCAGCCCGGCGACATCGAATCGAAGCCGGTGCGCACCGCGCTGCCGGCGAAGGGGCCGATCGCGCTCACCCTCGGCGGCGACTGACGCCGACCACCGCCCCGCCCACGGAGCCCGCGATGACCTCGACGCCCACCGCCTGCGACGCCATCGCCAAGGTCCCCGAGGTCACCCTCGGCTTCTGGGTCATCAAGATCCTCGCCACCACCCTCGGCGAGACCGGCGGCGACGCGGTGTCGATGTCGATGGACCTCGGCTACCTGGTCGGCACCGCGATCTTCTTCGCGCTGTTCGTGGTCGCGGTGCTCGCGCAGATCCGCGCCGACCGCTTCCGGCCGTGGCTGTACTGGGCGACGATCATCGCCTCGACCACGGTCGGCACCACCCTCGCCGACTACGCCGACCGCTCGCTGGGCATCGGCTACGCCGGCGGTTCGGCGCTGCTGGCCGCCGCGCTCGCCGCGTCGTTCTTCGCCTGGCATCGCTCGGTCGGGTCGCTGGACATCGCCAGCGTCGCCAGCCCGAAGTCCGAAGGCTTCTACTGGCTGACGATCATGTTCTCGCAGACGCTGGGCACCGCGCTCGGCGACTGGACCGCGGACGACGCCGGCCTCGGCTACCTCGGCGGCGCGCTGGTCTTCGGCGGCGCGATCGTGCTGATCGCGCTCGCCGCGAAGTTCACCCGGCTGTCGCGCACGGCGCTGTTCTGGGCCGCCTTCGTGCTGACCCGGCCACTGGGCGCGGTGGTCGGCGACTTCCTCGACAAACCGCTGGACCACGGCGGCCTCGCGCTCGACCGTTACGCCGCCACCGCGGTGCTCGTCGCCGCGATCGCGCTGCTGGTGTGGCGCCTGCCGCAGCGTCCGGCGACGCGCGCGCACTGATCCGCGCCCACTGATCCGCGCTCACTGATCAGCGCGCACGCCCCCACGCAGACCGACCCATGCGCACCGAGCCAGGCATGCCACGCGCACCCGCCTCACGCAGGCGCAGGCAGCCGCTGCCGCTGCGGCTGTTCGCCTGCGCGGTGCTGCTCGCGCTGCTGCTGCCGTGGCTGATGCGGGCGCTGCCGGCGTCGGCCGGCCTGTTCGGCTGGGGCCTGGACCTGATCGCGCACTGGCAGCCGGCGCACGCCGCGCTGTGGCTGGTCGCGATCGCGCTGCTGAGCGCGCGCGACCGGCGCTGGCTGGTCGCGCTGCCGCTGGCGCTGCTGCCGCTGTGGTCGGCGAGCGCGCCGCTGCCGTCCGCGGCGGGGCCCGCCGCCGCGCCGACGCTGACCATCGCCAGCGCCAACGTGCGCGCCGGCAATCCCGATCCCGCCCCGCTCGCCGCCTGGCTGCGCGCGCAGCCGGCCGATGTCGTCGTGCTGGTCGAACTCACGCCGGACTACGCGGACCGCCTGCAGGACGCGCTGGCCGACGTCTATCCGTATCGCGAGTTCGCACCGATGGACTCGCCGTTCGGCATCGGCCTGCTCTCGCGCCATCCGCTGTCGCAGCGCGAGCGCCGCGACAGCGCCGACGGCATTCCCGCGCTCGCCGCGACCCTCGATACCGCGCGCGGCCCGGTGCGCGTCGTCGCCGCGCATCCGATGCCGCCGCTGGGCCCGCACTGGCAAACGGCGCGCGACAGCTTGCTGCGCACGCTGGCCGACGCGGCGGGCACGCGGCCGACGGTCGTCGCGGGCGACCTCAACGCCACGCCGTGGTCGACCGCGCTCACGCGGATCGCCCCCGGGCTGCGCCGCGCCTGCGGCCTGGCCCCGACCTGGCCGTCCGGGCATTTCGGCATTCCGATCGATCATGTCCTCGCCGGCGCCGGCTGGCGCCGGCTCGATTGCGTGCGCGGGCCCGACATCGGCTCGGATCATCGGCCGATCCGGGCGACGCTGGCGCTCGACACCGACCCGGATCGGGCCGCGGGCGACTGAGCGTCCCGCGGACAGCGTCGGTAAACGACGGCGCCATCGCGTAAGCTGCCCGGCGCCGTACCGTTTCCGGATACCACGGATGACCGAATTCATACCCGCCGGCACCCGCTTCCTCGACCTGCCTTCGCCGTTCGCGATGAAGCGCGGCGGCGCGCTGTTCGGCGCGCGCATGGCCTACGAGACCTGGGGGCGGCTGTCGCCCGCGGCCGACAACGCACTGCTGATCCTCACCGGCCTGTCGCCCGACGCGCACGCCGCGCGCCACGACGACAACCCCGAGCCCGGCTGGTGGGAAGCGATGCTCGGCCCGGGCAAGCCGATCGACACCGACCGCTGGTTCGTGGTGTGCGTCAACTCGCTGGGCAGTTGCAAGGGCTCGACCGGACCGGCGTCGATCGATCCCGCCACCGGCGCGCCGTACAGGCTGTCGTTCCCGGAACTGTCGGTGGAGGATGGCGCCGACGCCGCCGCCCACGTGGTCCGCAGCCTCGGCATCGCGCGCCTGGCCTGCGTGATCGGCAATTCGATGGGCGGCATGGTCGCGCTGGCCCTGCTGCAGCGGCACCCGGGCATCGCCCACGCCCACATCAACATCTCCGGCGCCGCGCGCGCGCTGCCGTTCTCGATCGCGATCCGCTCGCTGCAGCGCGAAGCGATCCGGCTCGACCCGATGTGGAACGAGGGCGACTACAGCGAGGCCGCCTATCCGGAATCGGGCATGCGCATGGCGCGCAAGCTCGGCGTGATCACCTACCGCTCGGCGCTGGAGTGGGACGGCCGCTTCGGCCGCGTGCGCCTGGACTCCGAACGCCGCGACGACGATCCGTTCGGCCTCGAATTCGAGGTCGAAAGCTACCTCGAGGGCCATGCGCGCCGCTTCATCCGCCGCTTCGACCCGAACTGCTACCTCTACCTCAGCCGCTCGATGGACTGGTTCGACCTCGGCGAGGCCTGGTCGTCCGAGCGCGGCCCGGGCACCTGCGCGCAGGGCCTGTCGCACCTGCGCGTGGACCGCGCGCTCGCCATCGGCGTGCACACCGACATCCTGTTCCCGATCCAGCAGCAGCAGGAAATCGCCGACGGCCTGCTCGCCGGCGGCGCCGACGCCCGCTGCCTCGCCCTGCCCTCGCCGCAGGGCCACGACGCCTTCCTGGTCGACATCGCCCGCTTCGGCCCCGCGGTGCGCGAATTCCTCGAATCGCTGTAGGCCGGGCCCCGGCCCCGCCGTCAATCCAGCCGCTTGCGGAACCGCGAAATCGCCACCGTCATCGTGATCGCGGCGAACGCCACCAGCGCCAGCGCATCCGGCCACAGCGACGCCAGCGATGCGCCGCGCAGCATCACCCCGCGGATCAGGCGCACGAAATGGGTCAGCGGCAGTCCCTCGGCGATCCACTGCGCGGGCCGCGGCATGCCGTCGAACGGGAACATGAAGCCCGACAGCAGGATCGACGGCAGGAACAGGAAGAACGCCATCTGCATCGCCTGGAACTGGGTCTGCGCCCGGGTCGAGACCAGCAGGCCCAGGGCGAGGTTGGCGACGATCAGCAGCATCGCCGCGCAGTAGACGTCGATCAGGTGCCCGCGCACCGGCACCGCGAACACGCCGATGCCCAGCAGCAGCACCACCGTGGTCTGCACCAGGCCGACCGCGATGTACGGCAGCACCTTGCCGATCATCAGTTCCGCGCTGGACACCGGCGTGGTGATCAGCAGTTCGAGATTGCCGCGCTCGCGTTCGCGGACGATCGCCATCGCGGTGAACATCACCATCGTCATGGTCAGGATCACGCCGATCAGCCCGGGCACCACGTTCACCGCCGAACGGCGCTCCGGGTTGTACAGCGGCAGCATCGCGATCTGCGACGCGGACGACGCCGCGCGACCGTCCAGCGGCAGCGCCGCGAGCTGGCGCGCCGCCGACTGCACCGTCAGGTCGCTGCCGTCGACGATCACCTGCACCGCCTCGCGGCCGTCGAGCCGGCGACGCTCGAAGTCCGGCGGGATCACCACGCCGATCTTGATCTCGCCGCGGTCGAGCAGGGCCCGGATCTCCTGCGGCGTCCGCGCCTCGCCGGCGCGACGCACCACCCCGGCGGCGTAGAGGTCCTGCACCAGGATGCGCGAGCCGGCGGTGCCCGCCATGTCCGCGACCGCCGCCGGCAGGTTGCGCACGTCGAGGTTGATCGCGAACCCGAACAGCGCCAGTTGCAGCGTGGGGATGCCGATCATCATCGCCAGGGTCATGCGGTCGCGCCGCATCTGGCGGATTTCCTTCAGCACCACGGCGAGGATGTGGCGCAGCTTCATGCCGCCTCCGCGCGATCGCGATGCTTGGTGGCGGAAACGAACACGTCCTCGAGGTTCGGTTCGATCGGCTCGACCTCGGCGTCGAGGCCGGCGTCGCGCAGGCGGCCGGCGACCGCGGCGGCGTCGAGCCCCGCCGCGCCCAGGACCCGCAGCATCGCGCCGATCTGGGCGACGCTGAGCACGCCGGGCGCGCCGTGCAGCGCGGCCTGCGCGCGGCGGGTCTGCGCGGTGCGCACGCCGAACGTGCGGCCGGCCAGCGCCCGGGTCAGCGCCGCGGGGGTGCCGTCGGCCACCAGCCGGCCGGTGTCGAGGATGGCGATGCGGTGGCAGCGCTCGGCCTCGTCCATGTAGTGCGTGGACACCAGGATGGTGGTGCCGGCGTCGGCGAGGTCGAAGAGTTTTTCCCAGAAGTCGCGGCGCGATTCCGGATCGACCGCGCTGGTCGGCTCGTCGAGGAACAGCAGTTCGGGACGATGCACGGTCGCGCCGGCGAGCGCGAGGCGCTGCTTCTGGCCGCCGCTGAGGGTGCCGGCGAGCTGCGCCTGGCGGTCGGCGAAACCGTAGGTGTCGATCAGCGCGTCGATCCGCTGCCGGCGTTCGCCGCGCGGCACGCCCTGCACGTCGGCGAGGAACTCCAGGTTCTCGCGCACCGACAGGTCCTCGTACAGCGAGAATTTCTGGGTCATGTAGCCGATCCGGCGACGCAGCGCCTCGGCCTGTTCCGGGATGCGCAGGCCGAGCACCTCGATGTCGCCGGCGGTCGGCGTGAGCAGGCCGCAGAGCATGCGGATGGTCGTCGACTTGCCGGAGCCGTTCGGCCCGAGGAAGCCGTAGACGTGCGCCCGCGGCACGCGCAGGTCGACGTCGTCGACCGCGAGCAGCGCGCCGAAGCGCTTGCTCAGCCCGTTGGCGCGGATGGCGAGGTCGGCGTCCATGCGTTCACTTCGCCCCGGCCGCGAATTCGACCTGCACCGGCAGCCCGGCCGGCAGGTCGGCGGCGCCGTCGAGCGCGATCTCGGCGAGGTAGCTCAGCCGCGCCGCGTCCTTGCCGCTCAGCGCGTAGTACGGGGTGAACGCAGGGTCGCTGCGGATCGCGCGCACGCGGCCGCGGAGCGCGGTCGCGACGCCGTCGACGTGGACCGTGGCGGCGTCGCCGACCTTCACCGAGGCGCGCATCGGTTCGGGCACGTAGACCCGCGCATACGGCGCGTCGCCGACCAGCAGGATCGCCAGCGCCGACCCGACCGGCGCCTGGTCGCCGAGCTTGTACGGCAGGCTGTCGATCCGGGCGTCGCGCGGCGCGACGATGCGCAGCTTGTCGAGCGCGACCGCCTGCGCCGCGACCTGGGCCTCGGCCGCGCGCGCGGCCGCCTGCGCCTGGGCGATGCGTTCGCGGCGCGCGCCGTGTTCGAGTTCGGACAGCGCGGCCTGCGCGGCGCGGACCTGGGCGTCGGCGCTCTGCGCCGTGGCGCGGGCGCGATCGATGTCGGCCTTCGCCACCAGTTGGCGGCTGCCGAGCGGGGTCACCCGTGCGAGGTAGGCCTGCGCGTCGCGCGCCTGCGCCTGCGCGCCCGCGAGCTGCGCCCGCGCCTGCACGAGCTGCTCGCTGCGGGTGCCCGCCTCGAGTTCCGCCAGCGCGTCGCGCTGCTGCTCGGCCTGGGCGCGCGCGGCGTCGGTCTGCGCGGCGGTGCGGGTGGCCTCCAGGGTCATCACTTCGGCGCCGGCCTTCACCCGGTCGCCCTCGCGCACGGCGATCGCCACGATCCGCTCAGCGGCGGGCGCGGGCAGCGTGATGCGGTCGTACTCCAGGGTGCCGAGCGCCTGGTCGGCGGACTCGCGGCAGCCGCCGAGCAGCGCGACCGACACCGCAACGGACACCGCGAGGGCCATCGCGACGAACGGTCGCGGGCCGGCGATGCGCAGGACGCGGGAGGAGGGATGGTCGTTCATTCGGACAGCTCCAGACCGGATTCGAGCAGGGCGAGGACGTGGCCGCACAGCGCATCGGCGTCGATGTCGTCGGCGCCGAAGACGCCGCGCCAGATCGGCGCGCTGGCGGCGAGGAACATCGTCTGGCCCACCAGCGAGGGCACCAGCAGGCGCGGATCGAGGCGCGGGTTGAGCTGCCCGTCGGCCTGCGCCTGCGCGAAGCGCACGGCGAGCATCCGCGGCAGCAGCGGGCCGATCCGGTCGAACATGAGCCCGCGCAGGCCGCCGCCTTCGTGCAGCACTTCGCGCACCCACAACTGCGGCAGCCACGGGTGCGCCATGGCGATGTCCAGCACCCCGCGCACGAATCCGCGGACCAGCGCGCGCAGGTCGTCGCCGGCGGCCAGCAGCGGCGCGCGCAGCGCCTGCATCACCGGCATCAGGCGCTCCTCGATCACCGCCTCCAGCAGCGCATCGCGGTTGCCGAAGTAGTAGTGGACCAGCGCCGGGGTGGTGCCGGCGTCGCGGGCGATGTCGCGCAGCGTGCTGCCGGCGATGCCCCGGCGGGCGAACCCGGTGACCGCGGCGTCGAGCAGCCGGGCACGGAGGTCGCCGGCGTCCCCGGCGGGACGGCCGGGGGACCGTCGCCGGGGACGGCGGGGCGGGCGCTGGGGCGATGGCGGGACGGCGGGCATGCGGAAAAAATTAATTGACCGATTAATTAATGTCGATGACCGGCCGACGAACGGCGCCCCCGCATGGCGCTCGCCCCCGGCCCGCGCTACCCTGCGCGGCCTATGCAGACCCAAGCGCTCCACAGTCACCACCGCGATTTCGCGCTGGACCCGGCCGACCCCGAACGTCTCGCCAACCTCGTCGGCCCCTTCGACGCCCACCTGCGCCAGATCGAACTGCGCCGCGGCGTGGAAATCGCGAACCGCGGCAACCTGTTCCGCGTCAGCGGCGACGACGCGGCCGCCGTGGCCGCCGTCGAGAAGCTGCTGCGCGCGCTCTATGCCGAAGCCGCCGACACCGTGTTCGACGCACCGGCGATCCACCTGCGCCTCGGCGCCGACGAGGCCGACGCCGACGCCGGCGACGCCAATGCCGGTTACGCGCCGCAGGACGTCGCGGTGAAGGTCAAGCGCGGCACCGTGCGCGGCCGCGGCGCGAACCAGCAGAAGTACCTGCACGCGATCGCCACCCACGACATCAATTTCGGCGTCGGCCCGGCCGGCACCGGCAAGACCTTCCTCGCGGTCGCGATGGCGGTCGAGGCGCTGAACACTTCGCGCATCCAGCGAATCGTGCTGGTACGCCCGGCGGTGGAGGCCGGCGAGAAGCTCGGCTTCCTGCCCGGCGACCTGTCGCAGAAGGTCGATCCCTACCTGCGTCCGCTGTACGACGCGCTGTACGAGATGCTCGGCGTGGAGAAGGTGGCGCGGCTGCTGGAGAAGAACGTCATCGAGATCGCGCCGCTGGCGTACATGCGCGGGCGCACGCTCAACGATGCGTTCGTGATCCTCGACGAGGCGCAGAACACCACCGTCGAGCAGATGAAGATGTTCCTCACCCGGCTGGGCTTCGGCAGCACCGCGGTGGTCACCGGCGACATCAGCCAGATCGACCTGCCGAAGAGCGTGAAGTCCGGCCTGCGCGACGCGATCGAAGTGCTGCGCGACGTCGACGGCGTCAGTTTCACCTTCTTCGAGGCCCGGGACGTCGTGCGCCACCCGCTGGTGGCGAAGATCGTGCGCGCGTACGACGCGCAGGCGGCGAAGGCCGCGCGCGGCGAAGGCGACCCGTCGTGACCCAGGGCCCCGTGCGCCTGGACGTCGCCGTCGGCTACGCCACCGCACGAACCGGCGTGCCCGCGGCGGCGAGTTTCCGGCGCTGGGTCGCGGCGGCGCTGGAGGGCCGCATCCGCGAAGCGGACATCGCCATCCGCATCGTCGGCGAGGACGAGGGCCGCGCGCTCAACCGCCACTACCGCGGCAAGGACTACGCGACCAACGTGCTCAGCTTCCCGGGCGAACTGCCCGAGGGCGTGAAGCTGCCCAAGGGCGTGACCCTGCCGCTGATGGGCGACGTCGTGCTGTGCGCCCCGGTGGTGGCGCGCGAGGCCGCGGAGCAGGCCAAGCCGGCGCGGCACCACTACGCCCACCTGACCGTCCACGGCATGCTGCACCTGCTGGGCATGGACCATCAGGACGAGCGCGAAGCCGAGTGCATGGAGCGGCTGGAACGCGAGATCCTGGCCGCGCTCGGCATCGACGACCCCTACCGGGTCCGCGACTGAGGCCGCCCGCCGCCTGACCGGTGCGGGACGCGCTACACTGATCCATCCGGCCTCCAAGGCCGCCCCCAAGACGACGATGTCCGAGGACGACAGTACCCGCGCGCCGGAAGGCGCCGCGAAACCGCAGGAGAAGGCCCCCGAGAAGCGGCGCTCCTGGTTCTCCCGCCTGACCGCCGCGATCTCCGGCGAGCCCGACAATCAGGACGATCTGGTCGAACTGCTGCGCGACGTGCAGGCCGACGGCGTGATCGACGCCGACACGCTGCGGATCATGGAAGGCGCCGTGGCCATCTCCGACCTCAGCGTCGGCGACATCATGATTCCCCGCGCGCAGATGGTCGCGCTGCCGGTCGACGGCAAGTTCGTGCCGCTGATGAAGCAGGTGGTCGAATCCGGCCATTCGCGCTTCCCGGTCCACGGCGAGGACAAGGACGAGATCCTCGGCATCCTGCTGGCCAAGGACCTGCTGCGCGGCGTGGTCGCCGACGACGGCCCCGGCACCGTGCGCGAACTGCTGCGCCCGGCGGTGCTGGTGCCCGAAAGCAAGCGCCTGGACATCCTGCTGCGCGAATTCCGGCAGTCGCGCAACCACATGGCGATCGTGATCGACGAGTACGGCGGCGTCGCCGGGCTGGTGACGATCGAGGACGTGCTCGAACAGATCGTCGGCGAGATCGACGACGAACACGACGACGCCGAGGACCCCGACGCGCTGATCGCGGCCCAGGCCGACGGCCAGTACCTGGTCGATGCGCTGACCCCGATCTCCGATTTCAACGCGCGCTTCGGCGCCGACTTCGCCGACGACGAGTACGACACCATCGGCGGCCTGATCACCGCGGCGATCGGCCACCTGCCCGAGGCCGGCGAGGAACTGACGCTCGACCGCTTCGGCTTCCGGGTCGCGCATGCCGACGCCCGCCGCCTGCACACGCTGCACGTGAGCGTGCATGCCGCATAGCCGCCTGCACGCGGTCGCGGTCGCGGTCGCGCTGTTCGCGGCCGCGCTCGCCCTGCTCTGCAGCCTGTCGGTGCGCGCCGCGGAGCCGGCCGCGGCCGTCGCGCCGCGGATCGGCGTGGCGACGATGCTGCCGGGCGAGATCTTCTTCGAGCGCTTCGGCCACAACGCCATCGTCGTCGAATATCCGGGTGCCGAACCGGTCTCGTACAACTTCGGCATCTTCGACCCGGGCGAACCGGACTTCGTCGGCCGCTTCGTGCGCGGCGACATGGTCTACCGGCTGGCCGAGCTGCCGTGGCGCGAGGACCTCGGCTACTACCTGCAGACCGGCCGCGGCGTGCGCATCCAGTGGCTGGACCTCACCCCCGCGCAGGCCGCGGACATGGCGCGGGCGCTGGCCGAGAACGCGCAGCCGCAGAACGCGCGCTACCGCTACGACTATTTCACCGACAACTGCGCCACGCGGGTGCGCGACGCGGTCGATCGCGCCCTCGGCGGCGCACTGCGCACGCAGTTGTCGGCGCGCTCGCGCGGCAACACCTACCGCAGCGAGGCGGTGCGGCTGGCGCGGCCGGCCTGGTGGATGCGCTGGGGCTTCGACGTCGGCCTCGGCCCCGCCGCCGACGCGCCGATGTCGCGCTGGGAAGAGGCCTACGTGCCGATGCGCCTGGCCGAGGGCCTGCGCGAGGCGCGGCTGCCCGACGGCCGCCCGCTGGTCGCCGCCGAGGAGACGGTCGCGCCGCAGCGGATCGCGCCGGAACCGCGGGAGCAGGCGCTGCCGGTGTGGCCGTGGGCGCTGGGCGGTGCGGGCCTGGCGATCGCCTGGCTGCTGCTGCGCGCACGGCGGCCGCGCACGGCGATGGCGGTCGCCGGACTGTTCTGGCTGGTCGCCGGCGCGCTCGGCGCGACCATGCTGTTCCTGTGGCTGGGCACCGAGCACCGCTTCGCCTGGGCCAACCGCAACCTGCTGCTGCTGCCGCCGACCGCCTGGCTGCTGCTGCCGGGCGCCTGGCGCGGCCTGCGCGGCCGCGCGCCGGGCACGGTGTTCCGCGTCGTGCTCGGGACGCAGGCGGCGGCGGCCGTCGCCGCGCTGTTCGTCCACTGGCTGTCGCTGCTGCCGCAGGCGAACGCGCACTGGATCGCCCTGCTGCTGCCGCTGCACCTCGCGCTGCTGGCCGCGGGCCGCCGCGGCGACGCGCCGGCCTGAGCGGCCGCGGGTTGCCGCCACCGGCCGATCGCGGCACGATGCCGCGCATGCAGACGCCGTCGCCCTCGCCCGCCGCTCCCGCTTCGGCTTCCCCCGCCTCGCCCGCGCGCCCGCTGCCGGCCTGCGTCGTCAACTGCGCGGTGTACCGCGACGGCACCCGCGAAGACATCGGCCTGGACGCGATCAGCGACGTCCTCGCGGTCGACGACGGCAGCTTCATCTGGGTCGGTCTGTACGAGCCGGAAGAGGCGCTGCTGGACAAGCTGCAGGAGGAGTTCGGCCTGCACGACCTCGCGATCGAGGACGCCCACCACGCCCACCAGCGCCCGAAGATCGAGGCCTACGGCAAGTCGCTGTTCCTCGCCGTGCATACCGCGCAACTGATCGAGGGCCACGTGCGCTTCGGCGAGACCCACGTGTTCATCGGCCCGCGGTTCCTGATCACCGTCCGCCACGGCGCGTCGCTGTCGTATCGCCAGGTGCGCGACCGCTTCGAGCGCGAACCCGAACTGCTGGCGCAGGGGCCGGCGTTCGCGCTGTACGGCATCCTCGATTTCATCGTCGACAACTACCAGCCGATCGTCAACGACTTCCGCGACGAACTGAACGCGCTGGAACACGAGATCTTCGCCGAGACCTGGCGCAAGGACACGATCGTCAAGCTCTACGAACTGAAGAAGGAACTCACCCAGTTGCGGCTGGCGGTGGCGCCCCTGCAGGACATCCTCGCCCAGCTCACCCGCACCCAGATGACCCAGGTCACGGACGAGGCCAAGCTCTACTTCCGCGACGTGCTCGACCACGTCGTCCGCGTCAACGACGTGATCGACACCCAGCGCGAAATGCTCAGCGCCGCGATGGGCGTCAACCTGTCGATGGTGACCATCCACCAGGGCGAAGTGGTCAAGAAACTCGCCGGCTGGGCCGGACTGCTCGCGGTCCCGACCCTGCTCGCGAGCTGGTACGGCATGAACTTCGAATTCATGCCCGAAATCCACACCCGCCACGGCTATGCGGTGATGATCGTCGTCGTCGCCGTCGTCTGCATCGTGCTGTACCGCTACCTGAAGAAGGTGAAGTGGCTGTAGCGCGACGCGCCCCCTGACGCCGCCCCATCCCGATCGCAACGACGCCACGGCACGCGACCGCATTCGCCGACATCGCGTTCGGACACTTCCGACAGACCCGCCTCTTCGGCGACGGCATCCTTCCGGGATCGCCTTCGGACGCTGCCCATGCGCGGACCCCGCCCCCGTGATCGCGAACGCACCCTGCGCCGGCGCCGGACCGAGGCGGAACACGCGCTGTGGCGACACGTACGAGACAGACGCCTGCTCGACCGCAAGTTCCGCCGACAGCACCGCATCGGCCGCTTCGTCGCGGATTTCGTCTGCCTGGAGGCCGGGCTGATCATCGAACTCGACGGCAGCCAGCACCTCGACCGCGAAGCGCACGATGCCGCCCGCACGCGCTGGCTGGAGACGCAGGGATACCGCGTGATCCGCTTCTGGAACGACGACGTCCTGCTCCGGATCGACGATGTCCTGGCCGCCATCGCGACGGCGCTGACCGCCCCTCGCCTGCCTTCCGGACCCACGCTTCCCGCTCGCGGGGAAAGTGAAGGAGAAGGTTGAGCGAGAACGCGCCGACCCGGCATCCACGGCACGCCGCCGGGTTTCCTCCCCCGTCGTTTGCTTCTCGACGCCCCACCGCTCCGCCCGCCCCTCACCCGCCCTTCGGGCACCCTCTCCCCGCACGCGGGGAGAGGGAAAGGCGGGCGCCGATCAGGCGCTCGTGGAACGCTCCCGAAGTCGCTTACTCCCCGTCCCGGCGTTTCCTTCTCCCCGCCCCTCCGTTTCCTTCTCCCCGCAAGCGGGGAGAAGGTGGCCGAAGGCCGGATGAGGGGCCGGGATGCGGCAAGACCGACCTCGGATGCTGCTGCTTGCCGAATGCGAGGAGCTGCGCGCAAGCGCCGATGCGGCCCGCGCGCCGCCCGCGTTGGGCAAACGAAACGTGCATGGCCCGCTTCGGCGACGGCGTCGCCACTTCCGCATCCACCGCTCCGCTCGCCCCTCACCCGCCCTTCGGGCACCCTCTCCCCGCACGCGGGGAGAGGGAAAGGCAGGCGCCGATCCAGCGTTCGTGGAACGCTCCCGGAGTCGCTTACTCCCCGCCCCTCCGTTTCCTTCTCCCCGCCTGCGGGGAGAAGGTGGCCGAAGTCCGGATGAGGGGCCGGGATGCGGCAAGACCGACCGCGGATGCTGTTACTCGACGAATGCGAGGAGCTGCGCGCAAGCGCCGATGCGACCCGCGCATCACACGCACTGGGCAAACGTGCATGGCCAGCTTCGGCGACGGCGTCGCCACTTCCGCATCCACCGCTCCGTTCGCCCCTCACCCGCCCTTCGGGCACCCTCTCCCCGCACGCGGGGAGAGGGAAAGCAGGCGCCGATCCGGCGTTCGTGGAACGCTCCCGAAGTCGCTTAGTCCCCGCCGCCGGCGTTTCCTTCTCCCCGCCTGCGGGGAGAGGGAACAGCGGACACCGATCCGGCGCTCGTGGAAGGTTGCCGAAGTCCCTTACTTCCCGCATGGCCCTTTCCTTCTCCCCGCAGGCGGGGAGAAGGCGGCCGAAGGCCGGATGAGGGGCCGGGATGCGACGACAGGCCGGGATGCAGTGAGGGCAGGGATGCGGTGAGGAGCAAAGACCCGATGGCGACCGAAGGTCGCGCCGCGGGGGCATGCCGCAGCGCGCATTGACCGCGGGCCGGTTCGGCGACACGCTGCGCGCACGGTCGCGGCGACCGGGCATGCGGCACGAGCGGGGACGCAACGATGACGGCGATGAAGACGGCGGGCTGGGGAGTGGTGTCGCTGCTGGGCGCGTTCGCGCTGGGCACGGTGGCGCTGTCGCGGGGCGAGACGATCAGCGCGTTCTGGATCCTGGCCGCATCGCTGTCGATCTTCGCGATCGGCTACCGCTTCTACTCGAAATACATCGCCGACCATGTGCTGCGGCTGGATCCGACCCGGGCGACGCCGGCGTGGCGGCGCAACGACGGCCTCGACTATGTGCCGACCGACCGGCGCGTGCTGTTCGGCCACCATTTCGCCGCGATCGCCGGCGCGGGCCCGCTGGTGGGGCCGGTGCTGGCGGCGCAGATGGGCTACCTGCCGGGGATGCTGTGGATCCTGTTCGGGGTGGTGCTGGCCGGCGCGGTGCAGGACTTCCTGGTGCTGTTCCTGTCGGTGCGCCGCGACGGCCGCTCGCTGGGCGACATGATCCGCAGCGAACTGGGCCATGCCGCCGGGCTGGTGGCGATGGTCGGCATCCTCGCGATCATGGTGATCCTGCTGGCGGTGCTGGCGCTGGTGGTGGTCAAGGCGCTGGCGGTCAGTCCGTGGGGCACGTTCACGGTGGCGGCGACGATTCCGATCGCGCTGCTGATGGGCGCATGGCTGCGCTGGCTGCGGCCGGGGCGGATCCTCGAAGTCTCGCTGCTCGGCCTGGTGCTGTTGCTGCTGTCGATCTGGCTGGGCGGTCAGGTCGCGGCGTCGCCGGAGTGGGCCGCGCGCTTCACCTTCGACGGCAAGGCGCTGGCGTGGATGCTGATCGGCTACGGTTTCGTCGCTGCCGTGCTCCCGGTCTGGCTGCTGCTGGCGCCGCGCGACTACCTGAGCACGTTCCTGAAGATCGGCACCGTCGTGCTGCTGGCGCTGGCGATCTGCGTCGCCCTGCCCGACCTGAAGATGCCGGCGATCACCCGATTCGCCGACGGCAGCGGCCCGGTGTTCGCCGGCAAGCTGTTCCCGTTCCTGTTCATCACCATCGCCTGCGGCGCGATCTCCGGCTTCCACGCGTTGATCAGCAGCGGCACCACGCCGAAGATGCTCGAGAACGAGCGCGACGCGCGCCTGATCGGCTACGGCGGCATGCTGATGGAGGCGTTCGTGGCGGTGATGGCGCTGATCGCGGCCTGCGTGCTCGACCCGGGCCTGTACTTCGCGCTGAACGCGCCGGCGGCGCTGATCGGCACCACGCCCGAATCGGCGGCGCAGGCGATCTCCGGCTGGGGTTTCACGATCACCCCGGACATGCTGACCGCCACCGCGCGGGAGATCGGCGAGACCACCGTGCTCTCGCGCGCCGGCGGCGCGCCGACGCTGGCGGTGGGCATGGCCCAGATCCTGCACGGCCTGTTCGGCGGCGCCGGGATGATGGCGTTCTGGTACCACTACGCGATCCTGTTCGAGGCGCTGTTCATCCTGACCACGATCGACGCCGGCACCCGCGTCGCCCGGTTCATGATCCAGGAAGTGATCGGCGTGGCCTACCCGCCCTTCCGCCGCACCGAGAGCTGGACCGCGAACCTGGTCTGCACCGCGCTGGCGGTCGCCGGCTGGGGCTGGTTCCTGTACCAGGGCGTGGTCGATCCGCTGGGCGGGATCAACACCCTGTGGCCGCTGTTCGGCATCGCCAACCAGATGCTCGCCGGCATGGCGATGATCTTCGTCTGCGTCGCGCTGGTGAAGATGAAGCGCGAGAAATTCCTGTGGGTGGCGCTGCTGCCGACCGCGTGGCTGCTGATCTGCACCATGACCGCGGGCTGGCAGAAGCTGTTCAGCGACGACCCGAAGATCGGCTTCCTCGCCAACGCCCGCAAGTACGGCGATGCGCTCGCCGCCGGCGACCTGGTGGCACCGGCGAAGAGCGTGCAGGACATGCAGCGGATCGTGTTCAACAACCAGCTCGACGCCGGCCTGTGCCTGCTGTTCATGAGCGTGGTGACGCTGATGGCGGTGCTGGGCCTGCGCGCCGCGCTCGCCGCCCGCCGGCAGGCGCAGCCGACCGCGCTGGAGACGCCGCATGTCGCGCTCGACCTCGTTCGTTGAGCGCGTGCGCGCGGCCTGGCGCTGGCTGGCGCAGACCGGCCGGCTGATCGTCGGCGTGCCCGACTACGATCTCTACCTCGCGCACATGCGCCGCCGGCATCCGCAGCGCGCGCCGATGACGCGCGAGGCGTTCTTCGCCGACCGGCTGCAGGCGCGCTACGGCCGCGGGTCCTCGCGCTGCTGCTGACGCGCGGGCGGTCGCGCCGGTGGTGTAGGCTGGAGCGCCCGCCCCGCCGCCGGTCCGCATGCATCGCCCGATCGCCGTCCTGCTGTCGTTCCTCGTGCTGCTCGCTGCCGCGCTGCCCGGCGCCGCGCTGTCCGCCGCGGCCCCGGCGAAACCCGCGCCCGAACCGATCCTCGTGTTCGCCGCCGCCAGCCTGCAGGGCAGCCTCGACCAGGTCGCCGCGGCGTGGACCCGGCGCAGCGGACAGGCGGTGAAGATCAGCTACGCCGGCAGTTCCGCGCTGGCGAGGCAGATCGTGCAGGGCGCGCCGGCGGACGTGTTCGTCTCCGCCGACGCGCAGTGGATGGACACGCTGCAGGCGCAGGGCGCGATCGACCCGGCGACGCGTTTCGACCTCGTCGGCAACCGGTTGGTGCTGGTCGCGCCGGCGGACGGCGGCCCGCGCGCGGTGGCGCTCGACAGGCGCGGGCTGGCGCAGGCGCTCGGCGACGGCCGCCTGGCGATGGCGGAAACGACCGCAGTCCCGGCCGGCCGCTACGGCCGCGCGGCGCTGACCGCGCTCGGCCTGTGGCCGACGGTCTCCGCGCACCTGGCCGAAAGCGACAACGTGCGCGGCGCGCTGGCCTTCGTCGCCCGCGGCGAAGCGCCGCTGGGGATCGTCTACGCCACCGACGCGCAGGCAGAGCCGCGCGTGCGGGTGGTCGCGACGTTCCCGGCGCGCACCCATCCGCGGATCGTCTACCCGGCCGCGCGGGTGCGCACCGCCGACCCGGGCCGCAGCGCGGGCTTCCTCGCCTGGCTGCGCGGGCGCGAGGCGCAGCGCGCGTTCGCGCGCGCCGGCTTCGCCGCGCCCTGACGTGTTCGCGCCGGAGGAAACCTCGGCGATCCTGCTCAGCCTGCGCGTGGCGGCGCTGGCGGTGGCGGTGTCGCTGCCGTTCGCGCTGCTCGCGGCGCACGTGCTGGCGCGCGGCCGCTTCCGCGGCAAGGCGCTGCTGGACGCGATGATCCACCTGCCGCTGCTGATGCCACCGGTGCTGACCGGCTACGTGCTGCTGGTCCTGCTGGGCCGGCAGGGCGCGATCGGGCGCTGGCTCGACGCGTGGTTCGGCCTCAGCTTCGCGTTCCGCTGGACCGGCGCGGTCGTCGCCGCGGCGGTGATGGCGTTCCCGCTGTTCGTGCGCGCGATCCGGCTGTCGATGGAGGCGATCCCGCGCGAAGTGGACGAAGCCGCGGCGGGGCTCGGCGCGCGGCCTTGGGCGGCGTTCCGCCAGGTGACGCTGCCGCTGAGCCTGCCCGGCATCGTCGCCGGCATGAGCCTGGCGTTCGCGAAGGCGCTGGGCGAGTTCGGCGCGACGATCAGCTTCGTGTCGAACATCCCCGGCGAAACCCGGACGATCGCGCTGGCGATGTACACGCTGATCGAACGCCCCGACGGCGGCGACGGCATGCTGCGGCTGGCCGCGGTGTCGCTGGCGCTGGCGTTCGGCGCGCTGCTGCTGTCGGAGTGGATGGTGCGGCGCTCGGCATACCGGCGACCGCCGGAGTGAACAACATGCGCGACGCCTGAAACGACGAAGCCCCGGCGTGGCCGGGGCTTCGCGTCGATGCGGGGCGACGGCCTCAGTCGCCGATGTGCTGCTTCAGCCAGCCGTTGACCGTCTCGTGCCACTGCACGCTGTTCTGCGGCTTCAGCACCCAGTGGTTCTCGTCGGGGAAGTACAGGAACTTCGACTCGATGCCCTGGCGCTGCAGCGCGGTGAACACGCCGATGCCCTGCTCGACCGGGATCCGGAAATCCTGCTGGCCGTGGATGACCAGCATCGGCACCTTCCACTTGGCGACGAGGTCGACCGGGTTGAACTTCTCGTAGTTCTGCGGGACCTCGTACGGCGTGCCGCCCTGCTCCCATTCGGTGAACCACAGCTCCTCGGTGGCGTAGCCCATCATCCGCTGGTCGAACACGCCGTCGTGGCTGACCAGGCACTTCCATGGTTCATTCCAGTTGCCGGCGATCCAGTTGACCATGAAGCCGCCGTAGCTGGCGCCGAGCGCGCAGGCGCGGTCGCCGTCGAGGAACGGGTATTTCTTCAGCGCCGCCGCCCAGCCCTTCTGCAGGTCTTCCAGCGGGCGATCGCCCCAGTGCTGGCTGATCGCGTCGGTGAACTTCTGGCCGTAGCCGGTCGAGCCGTGGAAGTCGATCATCACCACCGCGTAGCCCTGGCCGGCGTAGGTCTGCGGGTTCCAGCGGTAGCTCCAGCCGTCGCCGAAGCTGCCCTGCGGGCCACCGTGGATGAGGAAGGCGACCGGGTAGCGCTTGCCGGCCTGGTAGTTCCACGGCTTGACCACGTAGCCGTGGACGGTCTCGTCGTTCCAGCCCGGGAAGGCGAACTGCTCGTACTCGCCGAAGCGCACCGCCGGCAGCATCTCCCCGGCGGTCGGGGTGATCGCGCGCGGCTTGCGGCGGCCGTCGGCGCTGGTGACGCTGATCGCGTCGCCGCTCTTCATCGAATTCGCGGCGATCGCCAGGGTGTCGCCGGCCAGCACGAACGACGACACCGAGCCGTCCTTCCAGATCGAGGTCACTTCGCCGTTCTGCAGCGACACCGAGAACAGCGGATGGCGGCCGAGCTCCTGCGCGGTCGTGTAGATCGACTTGCCGTCGGGCGAGAGGACGATGCCGTCGGCGGACGCATCCCACTTCGAGGCGATCTCGCGGGTCTTGCCCGAGGCGAGGTCCATCGCGATCAGGGCGAAGCGGTCGGCCTCGAAGCCGGGGCGCGCCATCGCGCGGTAGTACAGGGTCTTGCCGTCGGCGGAGAATACCGGGCCGGTGTCCCAGGCCTTGTTCGCCGCGGTCAGGTTGCGCGCGGCGCCCTTGCCGTCGGCCGAGACCAGGTACAGGTCGAAGTTGGTGCTCCACGGCTCGGTGCGGTCGGCCTTGCGCGCCGACAGCACCAGCGACCTGCCGTCGGGCGACCAGGTGAATTCGTCGTCGCCGCCGAACGGCCGCGACGGCACGTCGCCGATGACGTCGGCACCGACCAGGGTCGCGGCCTTGATCGGCGCCCCGGTGGCGGCGTCGCCGACCGGGGCGACGAAGATCCGGTTGAGCTTGCCCTCGTTCCAGGCGTCCCAGTGGCGGATGAACATGCGGTCGAACACCACGCCGGTGGTCTTGCGCTTGCCGGCGGCGTCGGCCTTCTGCTTCGCGCAGTCGAGGTCGGAGGCGCAGTCCGGGTAGGTTTCCACGCCCAGCGCGACCTGCGCGCCGTCGGGCGAGAACTTGTAGACGCCGACGTCCACCGGCAGTTCGGTCAGTTGCTTCGGCGCGCCGCCGCCGGCGGGGATCGCGTACAACTGCTGGCTGCCGGACTTGGCGCTGAGGAAGTAGACGGTCCTGCCGTCGCGCGAGAACGCTGGCGAGTTCACGTTCCAGCCTTCCGGGGTCAGCCGCTTCGGCGGCGCGGCGTCGCGCGCGACCAGGTTCTCGATCCACAGCCCGGTGCTGCCCTTGTTGGCGTCGAAGTCGACCGTGCGCTTGGCGAACACCAGCAGGCGGCCGTCCGGCGACAGCGTCGGCGAGGAGTAGCGGTCGAGCGTGGCCAGTTCGCGCGGCTGCAGGCCGTGCGGCGCGTCCGCGGCATCGGCGGCGACGGGCGCCAGCGCCAACGCCAGGCACAGGGAAAGGCGGGTCGGGGACATCGGGGCGTCCTGTGGTTGGGGAAACGCTCGATGGTAGGCCCGACGCCCCCGGCGGGCATAGCCCGAAAGGCACGGGCGGCCGGGCGCGGCGCGCCGCGGCCGGTCGCCACGGTCGGCAGCCACGCCAGCCATCGTGCAGGGCGCACGGCCGGGACGCCGAGGGCCCGGGGCTATACTCCCCCGTCGCCCGCACGTCCCGGAGTCCGCCTTGTCGTCCACCGCAGTCGCCACCGCCGCGCCGTCCTCCGACGAACTGTTCGGGCATCCCAAGGGCGTCTACGTCTGCTTCTTCACCGAGATGTGGGAGCGCTTCTCGTTCTACGGCATGAAGGCGCTGCTGCTGCTGTTCCTGCTGCAGCACCACAAGTTCGGCGACAAGTCCGGGCTCGACCTGCTCGGCGCCTACGGCGGCCTGGTCTACTGCGTGCCGGTGTTCGGCGGCCTGCTCGCCGACCGCTTCCTGGGCATGCGCAAGGCGGTGATCTTCGGCGGCCTGCTGCTGGTGCTGGGCCACGCCGGCATGAGCATCGAGGGCGCCGCCGCCACCACCGTCAACGGCCAGGTCGTCCGCGACGAGGGCGCGCTGCGCGCGATGTACCTGTCGCTGGCGCTGATCATCATGGGCGTGGGCTTCCTCAAGCCGAACGTGTCGACGATCGTCGGCCGCCTGTACCGCGAGGACGACCCGCGCCGCGACTCGGGCTTCTCGCTGTTCGTCGCCGGCATCAACCTCGGCGCGCTGTTCGCGTCGATCGTCTGCGGCTACCTTGGCCAGACCTTCGGCTGGAAGTACGGCTTCGGCGCCGCCGGCATCGGCATGGTGCTCGGCCTGATCCAGTTCCTGTGGGGCCGCAAGTACCTGCGCGGGATCGGCGAACCGCCGGCGCCACTGGCGAAGGGCCGCGAGTTCGGCATCTACGCGGTCGCGCTGGCGGCGGTGTTCGCGGTCGCCTGGCTGATGCAGGCGGTCACCGTGATCAAGCTCGGCCCCGACCTGGTGCGCTGGACCTTCGGCATCGTGGTGATGGCGCTGGCCGGCATCGTCTGGTCGATGTGGCATTCCGCGCGCCGCGACGACGCCGCGCCGAAGCCGGTGCTGACCTACGCGCCGTCGATGGCGGTGTTCGCGCTGCTCGGCCTGGCCACGATCTGGCTGTCGGCGAACGTCGGCGTGCTGCAGTTCTTCGTCGAGGAGTCGACCCTGGCGCTGATCCTGATGTCGGTGGTGTTCCTGCTGGTCGGGTTCTGGTACGTCGGCTTCGTCACCCGCCAGTGCTCGCGGGTGGAGGCGCAGCGGATGGGCGTGACCATGGCGCTGATCTTCGCCGCGCTGGTGTTCTACACCCTGTACGAACAGACCTACGGCTCGTGGGTGACCTTCACCGAGCGCATGCTGACCAAGGACATCGTGCCGTCGATGGTGCAGCCCACGCCGACGCTCGACTGGAGCGGCGGCTTCGGCAGCGACCTCGCCACCTTCGCCGGCAGCGCGCCGTGGTCGATCGTCTCGCTGCTGCTGGCGCCGCTGGCGTTCGTGGCGTCGGCGTCGCTGTCCGACCGCGACGCGCATTCGCAGGCGCCGAAGTGGCTGTTCGGCGTGTCGATGCTGCTGATGCTGGTGTTCCTGCTGCGCGACGCGCTGGTGCTGCCGCAGACCGCCGGCTCGCTGACCTACCTCGGCGCGCTGTTCATCGTGCTGCTGGCGCCGCTGTTCTCGGTGGTCTGGACGTGGCTGGACAAGCGCGGGCTCGACCCGTCGAAGCCGACCAAGTCCGCCTACGGCCTGCTGTTCGGCGGCCTGAGCTTCATCCCGCTGGCGCTGGCGGCGCAGCAGGCCGGGGCCAGCGGCGAGATGGCCAGCGTCTGGTGGCTGGTGCTGGCCTACCTGATCCTGGAGATCGGCGAGATGTGCCTGCAGCCGGTCGGGCTGTCGGCGGTCACCCAACTGTCGGTGCCGCGCGTGGTCAGCATGATGATGGGCACCTGGTTCCTGGCGACCGCGTTCTCGGAAACCCTGGCCGCGCTGCTCGGCAAGCTCGCCGCGCTGGAGATCCCCGAGGGCGAGGCGGTGAACATGGCCGAGGCCGGCGCCAAGTACGCGCACCTGTTCTGGCTGCTGATGTGGATGGGGATCGGCTGCGCGGTGGTCGCGTTCATCGCCTCGCCGATCCTGCGCCGGATGATGCACGGGGTGCGTTGAGACGCCCCCCTGCCGACCGCGGTCGATCCGGACGCCGCCACGGCGCCCGCAGCCTGCAATCCCGCACCTTGCAATAGTGTCCGGCCCCGCGGCCGTGACACGATTCCGCGATGACCGCACCGCACGACCACGACCACAGCCGCGACGCTCCCGCGCGCGACCGCACGCAGGCTGGCGCGAACGATCACGGTCACGATCACGGTCACGGCGATGGTCACTCCCACGATCACGGCGACGGCCACGCCCACGACCACGCGCGCGTCCTCGCGAGCGGCACGCGCGCGTTCGCGATCGCGACCCTGATCAACCTCGCGTACACGGCGCTGGAGGCCGGCTACGGCTTCGCCACCGACTCGCTGGCGCTGCTCTCCGACGCCGTCCACAACTTCGGCGATGTGCTCGGCCTGGCGCTGGCCTGGGGCGCGGCGGCGATGGCCCGGCGGCCGCCGACCGGACGCCACACCTACGGCTGGCGGCGCGCCACCCTGCTCTCGCCGCTGGGCAACGCGCTGCTGCTGGTCGGGTTCAGCGGCGCGCTGGGGTGGGAGGCGCTGCGCCGCTTCGCCGCGCCGCCGGAGATCCCGGCGGTGCCGGTGATGGTGGTGGCCGCCATCGGGATCGTGGTCAACCTCGGCGCGGCCTGGTTCGTCCACGGCGGCCACGACCACGGCAAGGACCTCAATCGCCGCGGCGCCTTCCTCCACCTCATGGCCGACGCCGCGGTGTCGCTGGCGGCGGTGCTGGCCGGCGCGGGCATGCAGTGGCTGGGCTGGCGCTGGCTGGACCCGGCGACCGCGGCGCTGGTCGCGGTGGTGGTGGCGGTCGGCTCGTTCCGGCTGCTGCGCGACGCCTTCGACGCGGCGATGGACGCCGTGCCGCGCGGGCTGGACCAGAGCGAGGTCGAGGCCTTCCTCGCCGGGCAGCCGGGCGTGCAGGCGGTGCACCACATGCACATCTGGTCGCTGGGCGCGGGCGAGGTCGCGATGACCGCGCACTTGGTGCGCCCCGGCGGCGAGGACCACGACGGCTTCCTCGACGCGCTGCACCACGCGCTGGACGAACGCTTCGGGATCAACCACGCGACGCTGCAGATCGAGCACGGCGCCGGCTGCGGCCATGACCGCCACGACCGGGCGCCGCACGGCCAGGTCGCGGCGGACTGAGCCGGCCCGCCCGGGACGGGCCGCGGCCGGGGCGGCGTCGTATAATCGCCGGTCATGGCGCTCCGGCCGCGCACGCTCCCCGCGCGCGGCCGCCTCCAGACCGATACAGGAACCGGCATGCTCAACGACATCAAGAAAGACGCGCAGACCCGCATGGCGAAATGCGTGGAGTCCCTGCGCCACAACCTGACCAAGCTGCGCACCGGCCGCGCCACGCCCTCGCTGGTGGACCACCTGAAGGTCAGCTACTACGGCTCCGACATGCCGTTGTCGCAGGTCGCCGCGATCGCCGTCGTCGACGCCCGCTCGCTGACGATCACGCCCTGGGAAAAGACCATGGTGGCCCCGATCGAGAAGGCGATCTACGCCTCCGACCTCGGCCTCACCCCGAACACCGCCGGCACCGTGATCCGCATCAACCTGCCGCCGCTGACCGAGGAGCGCCGCCGCGAGCTGGCCAAGGTCGTCCACGGCGAGGGCGAGGACGCGAAGGTCGCGATCCGCAACGTCCGCCGCGACGCCAACCAGCACGTCAAGGAACTGCTGAAGGAAAAGAAGATCACCGAGGACGAGGAGCGTCGCGCCGAGGAAGAGATCCAGAAGCTCACCGACAAGGCGATCAAGGACGTCGATGAGGTGGCCAGGGCGAAAGAGCAGGAACTGATGGCCGTCTGAGGCCGCATCGGCATGTCCGCGCCGCCGCAGCCCGGAGTCCCGCGCCATCTCGCCGTGATCATGGACGGCAACGGCCGCTGGGCCGAACGCCGCCATCGCCCGCGCGCGCTGGGCCACCGCGCCGGCGCCCGCGCGGTCAACCTGTGCATCGACTGGTGCCTGCGCCGCGGGATCGCGGCGTTGACCCTGTTCGCGTTCTCCAGCGAGAACTGGGGCCGGCCCGAGGACGAGGTCGGCGCGCTGATGAAGCTGTTCCTCAACGCGCTGGAGCGCGAGGTCGACGAACTGCACCGGCGCGGCGTGCGCCTGCGCTTCATCGGCGAGCGCGAGCGCTTCCCGCCCGAGATCCTGGCGCGGATGGCCGAGGCGGAAACCCGCACCGCCGGCAACGCCGCGCTGCACCTGACCATCGCCGCCAGCTACGGCGGCCGCCAGGACATCGCCCGCGCCGCGCGCGCGGTGGCCGAGGACGTCGCCGCCGGGCGGCTGTCCCCGGCCGACATCGACGAAGCCGCGATCGGGCGGCGCATGGCGCTGGCCGAGCTGCCGCCGCCGGACCTGTTCATCCGCACCGGCGGCGACCACCGCATCAGCAACTTCCTGCTGTGGCAACTGGCCTACACCGAGCTGTGGTTCACCGAACTGCTCTGGCCCGATCTCGACGAACCCACCCTCGAGCGCGCGCTGGCCGATTTCGCCGGCCGCGAACGCCGGTTCGGCCTCACCAGCGCACAGGTCGCGCCCGCCGGCGCGGTCCCGCCGCCCCTCCCCACCCTCGACAGGACCGACGCATGACCCGGACGCGTTTGCTGGCCGCTCTGGTCATGGCCCCGCTGGCGATCGCCGCCGTATTGCTGCTGCCCACGCCGTGGATGGCCGCGGTCAGCGCCGCCGCCTTCCTGATCGGCCTGTGGGAATGGCTGCGGCTGACCGACATCGAGGACCCGATCGCCCGCGGCGTGCTGCTGGTGGTCAACCTGCTGGTGATGGTCGCGCTGGTCTGGGCCTCGCGCTCCGACGGCGGCGCCTCGCTGGTGCTGTTCAAGATCGCGGTGCTGCTGGGCGTGATCTGGTGGCTGCTGGCCCTGCTGTGGCTGCGCCACTACAGCTTCGCGTCCGACCACAACACCCACGCCCGGGTGTTCAAGCTGGCTGCGGCGACGCTCAGCATCATCCCGGCCTGGTGCGCGCTGGTGCTGATCCACGCCGGCCAGCTCGGCGCGGAGCCGGTGAAGACCGGCATCCCCGGCGGCCACCGCTGGCTGCTGCTGGCGCTGGCCATCGTCTGGGCGGCCGACACCGGCGCGTACTTCGCCGGCCGCGCGTTCGGGCGCAACAAGCTGGCCCCGCGGATCAGCCCCAACAAGACCATCGAGGGCCTGTTCGGCGGCCTCGCCGCGGGCATGGCGCTGGCCCTCGCCGCCGCGCCGTTCGCCGGTGCCACCCTGGGCCAGTTGCCGTACGTGGCGATCGTCGCGCTGTGGACCATCCTGGCCTCGGTGGTCGGCGATCTGTTCGAGAGCCTGCTCAAGCGCCACGTCGGCGCCAAGGACTCCAGCCAGCTCATCCCCGGCCACGGCGGCGTGCTCGACCGCATCGACAGCCAGCTCGCGGCGCTGCCGGTGTTCGCGCTCGGCAAGCTGCTGTTCGGCTTCTGAACTTCGCCGCCCGCGCCCCGGTCCATCCGCCCCATGCGTCCCATCGCACCGCCCGCCCGCCTTATCCGCCGAGCTTCGGGGACACGCCCGTGAGGCGGGTCGCGGTCTTCGGCGCCACCGGCTCGATCGGCACGTCGGCGCTGGACGTGATCGCCCGCCACCCCGACCGCCTCCGGGCGGAGGCGCTGGTCGCCGGCGGCAATGCCGCCGCGCTGGTCGAGCTGTGCCGCCGGCACCGTCCGGCGCACGCCGCGGTGGCCGATCCGGCCGCCTACCCGGCCCTGCGCGACGGCCTGCGCGCCGCCGGTCTCGCCACCGAGGCCCACGCCGGCGCCGGGGCGATCGACGCGCTCGCCGCCGACGCCGCCAGCGACACCGTGGTGGCGGCGATCGTCGGCGCCGCCGGGCTGTCCTCGACCCTCGCCGCCGCCCGCGCCGGCAAGCGCCTGCTGCTGGCGAACAAGGAGTCGCTGGTGCTGGCCGGGGAACTGCTGATGGCCGCGGTCCGCGAACACGGCGCGCGCATCGTGCCGATCGACAGCGAGCACAACGCGATCTTCCAGTGCCTGCCCGACGCCGAGGCCCGCGCCGGGCTGGCGCGGATCCGGCTCACCGCTTCCGGCGGGCCGTTCCGCGGGCGCACCCGCGCCGAGCTGGCGGGCGTGACCCCGGCGCAGGCGGTAGCCCATCCGAAGTGGTCGATGGGCCCGAAGATCTCGGTCGATTCGGCGACGCTGATGAACAAGGGCCTGGAGGTCATCGAGGCCCACCACCTGTTCGGCCTGCCCGGCGAGCGCATCGGGGTGCTGGTCCATCCGCAGAGCCTGGTCCACTCGCTGGTCGAGTTCATCGACGGTTCCACCCTCGCCCAGCTCGGCCTGCCGGACATGCGCACCGCGCTGGCGGTGGGCTTCGCCTGGCCGGAGCGGATCGACTCGGGCGTGGCGTCGCTGGACCTGCTGGCGCAGGGCCGGCTCGACTTCGAAGCGCCCGACACCGACGCCTTCCCCTGCCTGCGCCTGGCCTACGCCGCGCTGGCCGCGGGCGGGGCCGCGCCGGCCGCGCTCAACGCCGCCAACGAAGAGGCGGTTTCAGCCTTTCTTCAGGGCGAAATCGGTTTCCTGTCCATTCCCGACCTGGTCGAAGACGCCCTGCAACGCATGCCCGACGCCGCTGCCGGATCGCTCGACGCCCTGCTCGCCGCCGACGCCGCCGCACGCGCCTCGACCCGCGCGGCGATCGCCCGCGCGGCGGTCTCCGGCACGGTCACCCATCGCGAGGCGCGCACATGATGATCGCCGAAGGCCTGAAGTCCGCCTGGTGGCTGATCGTCGCCCTCGGCGTGCTGGTCACCATCCACGAACTCGGCCACTACCTCGCCGCGCGCTGGTGCGGGGTCAAGGTGCTGCGGTTCTCGGTCGGCTTCGGCCGGCCGCTGTGGATGCGCAAGGACCGCCACGGCACCGAATGGGCGATCGCCATGCTGCCGCTGGGCGGCTACGTGCGGATGCTCGGCGAGCACGACCTGGTCGACCGCAAGACCGAGGTGTCCGAGGCCGAGCGCGCGCAGTCGCACGACCACAAGCCGGTCGGCCAGCGCATGCTGATCAGCTTCGCCGGCCCGTTCGCCAACCTGGTCCTGTGCGTGGCCCTGCTGTGGCTGATGTTCGTCATCGGCCGCCCGGACTACGCGCCGGTGGTCGGCGAAGCCCAGGGCATCGCCGCGGCCGGCGGCCTGCAGCGCGGCGACACCCTGCTGTCGATCGGCGACCGCGCCACGCCGACCTGGACCGAGGCCAGCATGGCCCTGCTCACCTCGGCGATCGACCGCGGCCGGGTGCCGGTGGAGGTCCGCACCGCCGGCGGCCTCGAGACCCGGCGCACCCTGGACTTCTCGCGGCTGCCGGCCGGCAACGACCTCGGCAACGCCATCGAGCACATCGGGATCGTGCCCCGCCACCAGTTGCAGGTGCCGGTGGTCGAGACCGTGGCGCCGGGCTCGGCCGCCGACGGCGTGCTGCGCCCGGGCGACCGGATCCTCGCCGTGGGCGGCACGCCGCTGGCCTACTGGGACGAACTGCCGCCGCTGGTGGCCCGGCTGGGCGAGGTGGGCGGCGGGCCGGTCGAGATCGAGCGCGACGGCGCCCGCCGGACGGTGACCCTCGTCCCGCGCCTCGGCGCACGGCCGAAGCAGTCCGGCGGCGGCGAGGCCTGGCTGCTGGGCATCGCCGCGCCCCGCGAGGTCGCCAAGGCGCCGAAGGACGCCCTGCTGCGCTACGGCCCGCTGGAGGCGGTGCCGGCGGCCTTCCGCGAGACCAGGTACCAGCTCGGCGAGCTGGGCGGCATGTTCAAGCGCGCCTTCGACGGCCGGCTGGCGGTCAAGGACACCGTGTCCGGCCCGATCGGCATCGCCCGGGCGGCCAATGCCTACGCCAAGAACGGCCTGGCCTGGTACCTCAGCCTGCTCGCCCTGCTCAGCCTGAGCCTGGGCGTGCTCAACCTGCTGCCGGTCCCGGTCTTGGATGGCGGGCACCTGCTGTATTACCTTATCGAGTTGCTCAAGGGCCGACCGTTAAGCGACCGTGCGATGGCCGCCGGGCAATATGTCGGGCTCGCCCTGTTGCTGGGGCTCATGGGCCTGGCGTTCTTCAACGACCTGCAGGGGCTGATCCGATGACACCCGCCAACCCGGAACGTCGCCCGCCGCCTGCCGGCGCCGGGCCGTCCCGCTGACGTTCCCGGCCGCCCGCCGCACCCGCCCCCTTCGCTCCACTTCCGCACCACCGCACCTCTACCGGATGTCCTGATGACGCGCACGCCCCATCGCCGCCTGCTCGCACTCGCCCTCGCCACGAGCCTGGCTTCGCTCCACGCCGCGCCGACCCAGGCGCAAAGCGCGTCCCCGGCCTCCGCTTCCGCCTTCACCGTGTCCGACATCCGGGTCGACGGCCTGCAGCGGATCGGCGCCGGCACCGTCTTCACCTACCTGCCGATCGAGCGTGGCGACACGGTCGACTCGACCCGCATCGGCGAGGCGATGCGCGCGCTGTACAAGACCGGGTTCTTCGAGGACATCCGCTTCGACCGCGAGGGCAGCATCCTGGTGATCTCGGTGACCGAGCGCCCGGCGATCAACACCCTCAAGATCACCGGCAACAAGGACATCAAGACCGAAGACCTGACGTCCAACCTCAAGGAGATCGGCATCGCCGAGGGCGAGACCTACGACCGCCTGGCGCTGGACCGCGTGACCCTCGAGCTCAACCGCGCCTACAACAACCGCGGCAAGTACAACGTCCAGATCACCCCGACGATCACCCGCCTCGACCGCAACCGCGTCGACGTGACGATCAACGTCAACGAGGGCAAGGCGGCGAAGATCCGCCACATCAACCTCATCGGCAACGAGAAGTTCGACGAGGAGACCCTGCGCGAGAACTGGGAGTCCAACGAGAGCAACTGGCTGAGCTGGTACCGTCGCGACGACCAGTACTCGCGCGAGAAGCTCAGCGGCGACCTCGAGAAGCTCAACGAGTACTACCTCGACCGCGGCTACGTCGATTTCAGCGTCGACAACACCCAGGTCGCGATCAGCCCCGACAAGCGCGACATGTTCGTCACCGCCAGCATGACCGAGGGCGAGCAGTACACCGTCGAGGACGTGCAGGTCACCGGCGACACCGTGCTGTCGCAGGACCAGATCCAGCGCTACGTGTTCATCCGCAAGGGCCAGACCTTCTCGCGCGCGCTGCTGGAACTGACCTCCGACGCGATCACCAACACCCTGGGCAACATCGGCTACGCGTTCGCCTCGGTGAACCCGGTTCCGACCATCGACCGCGAGAAGCGCACCGTCGGCATCAACCTGCAGGTCGTGCCCGGCCCGCGCGTGACCGTCCGCCAGATCCGCTTCAAGGGCAACACCCGCACCACCGACGAAGTGCTGCGCCGCGAGATGCGCCAGTTCGAGGGCTCGTGGTACTCGCAGGCGGCGATCGACCGTTCCAAGGTGCGCCTGCAGCGCCTGGGCTTCTTCGAGAGCGGTTCGATCGAGGCCGAGACCGTGCCGGTGCCCGGCAGCAACGACCAGGTCGACGTGGTCTTCAACGTCAAGGAAACCACCTCCGGCAGCTTCACCTTCGGCTTCGGCTATTCGCAGCTCTCGGGCCTGACCACCACCCTGCAGTTGTCGCAGAACAACTTCCTCGGCACCGGCAACCAGATCAGCACCGAGATCCAGCGCAACGTCTACCTACAGCGCTATTCGTTCTCGTTCCTGAACCCGTACTTCACCGACGAGGGCATGTCGCTGGGCTACAACCTGTGGTGGCGCGAGTTCGACAACTCCGACTTCAACACCGCGCAGTACTCCTCGACCAGCGCCGCCGGCCAGGTGGTGTTCGGCGTGCCGCTGACCGAGAACGACAGCGTCTCGGTGGTGTTCGGCATCGACCGCAACCAGCTCCTGACCAGCCCGACCGCGTCGCCGAAGTCCGTGGTCGACTACATCGACGCGTTCGGCAAGAGCACGTTCCACTCCTGGCGCACCGAACTGGGCTGGGCCCGCGACACCCGCAACGACTTCTACGCGCCCAGCTACGGCACCTACCAGCGGGTGTCGGCGGAAATCACCCTGCCGGGTTCGACCGCCGAGTACTACAAGCTCAACTACGAGTTCTCCAAGTACTGGCCGCTCAACCGCGCGCTGGTGCTCAACACCCGCTTCCAGCTCGGCTATGGCGACAGCTACGGCAAGGACGCGATCCGCATCACCTGCACCCTGCAGGGCCAGCAGCCGCCGATCCCGAAGGCGAGCGACGCCGACTGCGGCCCGGGCAGCACCTACGAGCGCACCCTGGTCGGCACCGGCCTGCCGTTCTTCGAGAACTTCTACGCCGGCGGCGTGCGTTCGGTGCGCGGCTACCGCGACAACACCCTGGGCCCGGTCGATTTCGCGGCGTACAGCACCCTGCGCCAGCCGATCGGCGGTTCGTTCAAGACGGTGGGCTCGCTGGAAATGTTCTTCCCGACCCTGCTGGACACGCCGTCGGCGCGCGTGTCGGCGTTCGTCGACGTGGGCAACGTGTTCAAGGACGTCCACAGCTACAACACCTCGGAGCTGCGCGCCTCGGCGGGCGTGGCGCTGCTGTGGCGCGCCCCGGTGGGCCCGATCTCGATCAGCTACGCCTTCCCGTTCCGCAACCAGCCGGACGACGAACTGGAGCGCCTGCAGTTCACCTTCGGCGGCGCGTTCTGACCGCATCGCCCCGCGCGACCGCGAGGCCCCGGCCCACCGGCCGGGGCCTCGTCGTTTCAGGGCGGGCGCACCGGCCGGCGCCTGCACCCGGCCGCGCGGCGCCGGCCCGGGACGCCCCGAAGCCCGGCGCGACGCACCTATAATCCCGATTCCCGTCCCGTCGAGGTCGCCCTTGCCCGATCCTGCCGTGCCCGACCTTGCCGTGCCCGATCCTGTCTCCTTCACCGTCGAGACGCTGGCCGAACGCTTCGGGCTGGCGGTGCGCGGCGATGGCGGCCGCCGCATCGACGGCGTCGCCACCCTGGCCCGGGCCGGCGCCTCGCAGTTGGCGTTCCTCGCCAACCCGCGCTACCGCGGCCAGCTCGCCGCCAGCGGCGCGGGCGCCGTGGTCATGCGCGAGGAAGACGCCGCGGACCACCCCGGCACCGCGCTGGTGGCGGCCGATCCCTACGCCGCCTTCGCCAAGATCGCGGCGCTGTTCGACCATCGTCCGACCGCGACGCCGGGCGCGCACCCGTCCGCGGTCATCGACCCGACCGCGACGGTCTCGCCCGGGGCCAGCATCGGTCCGTTCGTCTGCATCGGCCCGCGCACGCACGTGGACGCCGGCGCGGTCGTCGGCCCCGGCTGCGTCATCGGCGAGGACTGCGTGGTCGGCGAGGGCTGCGAGCTGGTCGCGCGGGTCACCCTGGTGCGCCGCGTGCGCCTGGGCCGGCGCGTGCTGATCCATCCCGGCGCGGTGCTCGGCGCCGACGGCTTCGGCCTCGCGATGGAGCACGGCCGCTGGCTGAAGATCCCGCAGCTCGGCGGCGTGTCGATCGGCGACGACTGCGAGATCGGCGCCAACACCACCATCGACCGCGGGGCGCTGGACGACACCGTGCTCGAGGAGGACGTGCGCCTCGACAACCAGATCCAGATCGGCCACAACGTCCGCATCGGCGCGCATTCGGCCATGGCCGGCTGCTCGGCTGTGGCCGGCAGCGCCACGATCGGCCGCTACTGCCTGATCGGCGGCGGCGCCGGCGTCCTCGGCCACCTCGAGGTCTGCGACCGCGTGGTCGTGACCGCGATGAGCCTGGTGACCGGCAGCATCCGCGAACCCGGCGAGTATTCCTCCGGCACGCCGCTGATGGACAACCGCAGTTGGCGCAAGAGCGCCGCCCGTTTCAAACAGCTCGACGCCCTGGCCCGACAGGTCGGCGGGCGCAACCAGGAACCCCGATGACCTCGTCCGAGATGCCCGCCTCGCCGCCCGTCCTGCCGCTCGGCGCGAGCGAAATCCAGTCGCTGCTGCCGCACCGCTACCCGTTCCTGCTGATCGACCGCGTGGTCGAGTTCGAGGCCGGTTCGCGGATCCTGGCGTTCAAGAACCTCACCATCAACGAGCCGTTCTTCCAGGGCCACTTCCCCGGCCACCCGGTGATGCCCGGGGTGCTGGTGGTCGAGGCGCTGGCGCAGGCCGGCGGCGTGCTCTACCAGCTCACCAGCCGCATGAACGGCGTGCAGGTCGAGGACAAGCTGTTCTACCTGGTGAAGATCGAGAACGCGCGCTTCAGCCGCATGATCGTGCCCGGGGACCGGCTGGAGCTGGACGTCACCATCAAGCGTCGGATCCGCAACATGGCGCTGTACTGCGGCGTCGCCCGCGTCGACGGCGAGGAGGCGGCGAGCGCCGACATCCTGTGCGCGGAAGCGCGGGACTGAGGCGGCCGGCATGAGCGCAGCCTCGATCAGTCCGCTGGCGCACGTCGATCCGTCCGCGAAGCTCGGCGACGGCGTGGTGATCGCGCCGTTCGCGTCGATCGGCCCCGAGGTCGAGATCGGCGACGGCACCCACGTCGGCCCGCACTGCAGCATCGCCGGGCCGACCCGCATCGGCCGCGACAACCGCTTCCACGGCCACGCCGCGATCGGCGGCGATCCGCAGGACAAGAAGTACGCCGGCGAACGCACCGAGCTGGCGATCGGCGACGGCAACGTGTTCCGCGAATTCGTCACCGTGCACCGCGGCACCGGCGGCGGCGGCGGGATCACCCGGATCGGCGACCGCAACTGGTTCCTCGCCTACACCCACGTCGCCCACGACTGCCGGGTCGGCGACGACTGCGTGTTCTCCAACAACGCCACCCTCGCCGGCCACGTCGAGGTCGGCAACCAGGTGATCCTCAGCGGATTCGCCGGCATCCACCAGTTCTGCCGGATCGGCGACCACGCCTTCATCGGCATGGGCGCGCTGGTCAACGGCGACGTGCCGCCGTTCCTGATGGTGGCGCAGGAAGACTACGGCCGGCCGCGCGGGATCAACGGAGAAGGGCTCAAGCGCCGCGGTTTCGACGCGGCGCGGGTGGCGGCGATCAAGCGCGCCTACCGCGCGCTGTACGTGTCCGGCGTGCCGCTGGAGGAAGCGAAGCGGCAGCTCGCGGCGATCGCGGCCGACAGCGACGACGTGCGCGCCTTCCTCGACTTCATCGAACGCGGCGAACGTCCGCTGCTGCGATGAGGGCCTCGTCGATGGCGCCGCGCCAGGGAACCCCCGCACGATGACCGCGTCCTGCCCCGCCTGCGGCGCGTCGCTTACGGGCGCCGACGCCCGCTGCGCACGCTGCGCCGCCGGCGTCGACCGCGGGCCGTGGCGCCTGGCGAAGCGGATCTTCGTGGTCGGCTCGCTCGCGGTCGCCATCGCGCTCACCGTCGCCCAGTTGCTGTGGCCGCGGCTGGACCCGCAGGAGGCGAAGGCGCTGGACGCGATCCGGCGCTGCCGCGCACAGGCGAACGATCCGGTGTTCGATCCGCCGGCGCGGAAACTGGCGCAGATGCCCTGCGACATGCTCGCCCAGCAGTACACCGCCCGCTACGGGCACGAGCCGTGAGCCCGGCATGACCCCCGCCCCGCGCCCGCTGCGGATCGCGCTGGTCGCCGGCGAAGCCTCCGGCGACCAGCTCGGCGCCGGGCTGATCGCCGCGCTGAAAGCGCGCCACCCGGACGCCGCATTCGCCGGGATCGGCGGCCCGGCGATGCGCGCGGCCGGGCTCGACGCGTGGCACGACAGCCAGGCGCTGGCGGTGATGGGCCTGGCCGAAGTGCTGTCGCACCTGCCGCGGCTGCTGCGCCTGCGCGCGGACCTGCGCCGGCGCGTGCTGGCGTGGCGGCCCGACGTGTTCGTCGGCATCGACGCGCCGGACTTCAACCTCGGCGTCGAGAAGTGGCTCAAGCGCCGCGGCGTCCGCACCGTCCATTACGTCAGCCCTTCGGTCTGGGCCTGGCGCGAGGGCCGCGCGGAGAAGATCGGCCGCAGCGCCGACCGGGTGCTGTGCCTGTTCCCGATGGAACCGCCGATCTACGCCCGCCACGCCGTCGACGCACGCTTCGTCGGCCATCCGCTGGCCGACGCCATCCCGCTGCAGCCGGACCGCGCCGCCGCGCGCGCCGCGCTGGGCCTGGACCCGACCTCGCCGGTGCTGGCGCTGCTGCCGGGCAGCCGGCTGGGCGAGATCGCGCGGATGCTGCCGGTGTTCCTCGACGCGGCCGAACTGGTCGCCCAGCGCGTGCCGGCGCTGCGGATCGCGCTGCCGGCCGCGAACGAGGCCTGCGAGCACGCCATCCGCACGCTGCTGGCGACGAAGCCGGGCGTCGCGGCGCGGGTGCGGGTGCTGCACGGCGACGCCCAGCGCGCGATGATCGCCTCCGACCTGGTGCTGCTGGCCTCCGGCACCGCAGCGCTGGAAGCGATGCTGTGCAAGCGGCCGATGGTGGTCGGGCACCGCATCTCGCCGACCACCTACCGCATCGTCACCAGGCTCGGCCTGCTCAAGACCCGCCATGTCAGCCTGCCGAACGTGCTGGCCGGCGCGCCGCTGGTCCCGGAGCTGCTGCAGGACGACTGCGTGCCCGAGAAGCTCGCCGCCGCCTGCCTGCGCTGGCTGGGCCAGCCGCAGGCGGTGGAGGCGCTGCTGCCGCGCTTCGTCGAACTGCACGAGACCCTGCGCCGCGACGCCTCGGCGCGCGCGGCGGAGGTCGTGGACGAACTGGCCGCCGCGCCGGCGCCGGTCGCGCTGACGCCATGACGGCGGCGACGCGATGACCCGGCGCCGCGCCGCGCCGCCCGCCGCTGCCGGCGGGCTGTTCGAGGACCCGCTCGCCGCCCTCGCCCGCACCCGGCCGCTGCGGATCGCCGGCGTGGACGAGGCCGGTCGCGGCCCGCTGGCCGGCCCGGTGTCGGTGGCGGCGGTGATCCTCGATCCCGAGCGGCCGATCGACGGCCTCAACGACTCCAAGCAGTTGTCGGAGGCGGCGCGCGAGGCGCTGGACCCGCTGATCCGCGAACGCGCGCTGGCCTGGCGCATCGAGTTCGTGGAGCGCGAGGAGATCGACCGCCTCAACATCCTGCAGGCGACCCTGGCCGGCATGTCGCGCGCCCTGCGCGGGCTGGCGCCGGCCGCGGACCTGGCGCGGATCGACGGCAACCGGCTGCCGAAGGACCTGCCCTGCCCCGGCGAGGCGCTGGTCGGCGGCGATGCCCGCGAGCCGGCGATCATGGCCGCGTCGATCCTCGCCAAGGTCGCGCGCGACGCACGCATGCGCGCCCTGCACGCGCAGTGGCCGCAGTACGGCTTCGATCGCCACAAGGGCTACCCCAGTCCCGCGCACCTGGCCGCGCTCGCGGCGCACGGCCCCTGCCCGGAGCATCGGCGCAGCTACGCCCCGGTGCGGGACGCGCTGGCCCGCCTCGGCGGCTGAACCGCCCCGCCGGGGGTTCGCGACGCGACCCCGGTCACATCCCCCGACGCCCTCCCCGGCCATGCTCACCGGGTCGCGGGAACGCGACCGGCCCGCGGCGTTCGCGGCGGCGCCGCACCGACGCAACGGAACCCTCAGGAGGAGACCATGCACCCATCCATCGCGCGCTTCGACCCGCTTCGCGGCCTCGGCCTCGCCGCCGCACTCGCCGTCGCCGGGTCCGGCGGCCTGCTGGCGCCGGCGACCGCCCGCGCCGCGGTCCCGGCCATCACCACCTTCGCCTGCCCGCTCGACAACGGCGGCGGCCGCTTCTACTGCTTCATCGACTACACCTCCGACGGCACCACCACGGTCGGCTGGTCCGGCGGCGGCACGGTCGTCAACGACAGCGGCCACAGCGACTTCTACGGCAACTGCAGCATCGGCAGCACCATCACCGTGACCGTGACGGTGACCAACGCCTCGGGCTCGGCCTCGCGCTCGCGGACCTTCAAGTGCAACGGCGGGCCGGTCATCCTCTGATCGGCAGGGCCGGACCCGGCGGCGGACGCGTTCCGCCGCCGGGCGGCGAACAAGAAGCCCCGCTTTCCCGCGCGGCTTTCCAGGTCCAGCGCGCGCCAGGGGAGCGCTCCCTGTTCAAGGGATCCCGCGCAGGAAACGCCCCGGAAGCGGCCGCCACCCGCCCGCGTCGCGCCCCGGGGGCGCTGGCGCGAGGAAATCCCGGCGTCAAGCCTTGTCCCCACCCGCCCCGGGCCCTACCCTGCCGGTCTGCCCCGCCGGCCCGCCGATGTCCTCCCGCTTCGTCCATCTCCACCTGCACAGCGAGTATTCGCTGGCCGATTCGACGATCCGCATCCCGGAACTCGTCGCCCGCTGCGCAGCGCAGGGCCAGCCCGCGGTCGCGATGACCGACCGCAACAACCTGTTCGCGCTGGTCAAGTTCTGGAAGGCGGCCGAAAAGGAGGGGGTCAAGCCGATCGCCGGCGCCGACATCCAGCTCGCCGACGGCGACGAGGCGCCCTGGAAGCTGACCCTGCTCTGCCGCGACCGCTCGGGCTACCTCGCGCTGTCGCGGCTGCTGACGCGGGCGTGGATGGAAGGCCAGCGCCACGACGGCGTGGTGGTGCGCCCGCAGTGGCTGGCGGAGGCCAACGAGGGCCTGTTCGCCCTCGCCGGCCGCCACAGCCAGGCCGGGCTGCTGGCCGCGGGCAACCGCCACGACCTCGCTTCGCAGTGGCTGCACGACTGGCAGCGCCATTTCGACGACCGCTTCCACCTCGAAATCACCCGCTGCGGCTTCGACGGCGAAGAGGCGTTCAACGCCTTCGCGCTGCACGCCGCCGGCGAGCGCGGGATCCCGGTGGTCGCCAGCAACGACGTGCGCTTCCTCGACGCCGACGGCTTCGAGGCGCACGAGGCGCGCGTGTGCATCGCCACCGGCCGGGTGCTGGACGACCCCAAGCGCCCGCGCGAGTACACCGCGCAGCAATACCTGAAGACCAGCGAGGAGATGGCGGCGCTGTTCGCCGCGGACGCGCCGGACGCGCTGGAGAACACGCTCGACCTGGCGATGCGCTGCAACCTGGAGCTGTCGCTGGGCACGTACTACCTGCCGGCGTTCCCGGTGCCCGAGGACCACACGCTCGACAGTTGGATCCGCAGGGAAGCGCACGACGGCCTCAAGGCGCGGCTGGAGAAGTCTCCGCTGGCGCCGGGCCACGACCGCGCCAGCTACGAGGCGCGGCTCGACATCGAGCTCGACGTGATCGTGAAGATGGGCTTCCCCGGCTACTTCCTGATCGTCGCGGACTTCATCAACTGGGGCAAGCAGAACGGCATCCCGGTCGGTCCCGGCCGCGGCTCGGGCGCGGGTTCGCTGGTGGCGTGGGCGCTGGGCATCACCGACCTCGACCCGCTGCCGTACGACCTGCTGTTCGAGCGCTTCCTGAACCCCGAACGCGTGTCGATGCCCGACTTCGACATCGACTTCTGCATGGACCGCCGCGACGAGGTGATCGACTACGTCGCCGCCAAGTACGGCCGCGACCGGGTCAGCCAGATCATCACCTACGGCACGATGTCGGCGAAGGCGGTGGTGCGCGACGCCGGCCGCGTGCTGGGGCTGCCGTACGGCTTCGTCGACAGCATCTCCAAGCTCATCCCGCTGCAGCCGGCCGACCCGCTGTCGCTGGAGGACGTGCTCGGCCGCAGCCCGCGCGCGCAGAAGGACCCGGACCGCGCCATCGGCGAGATCATCGAGCGCTACAACAGCGAGGACGAGGTCCGCGACCTGATCGACCTCGCGCTGCAGCTCGAGGACCTCACCCGCAACGCCGGCAAGCACGCCGGCGGCGTGGTGATCGCGCCGCAGCCGCTGTCCGAGTTCTGCCCGCTGTTCGCCGAACACGACGGCAACGGCCGCGGCCGCAACCCGGTCACCCAGTTCGACAAGGACGACGTCGAGGCGGTCGGCCTGGTGAAGTTCGACTTCCTCGGCCTGCGCACGCTGACGATCATCGACTGGGCGGTGAAGGCGATCAACGTCCGCCGCGCGCGCGAGGGCCAGCCGCCGCTGGACATCGGCGCGCTGCCGCTGGACGACAAGCCGAGCTACCAGTTGTTCGCGCGCGGCGACACGGTCGCGGTGTTCCAGTTCGAATCGCGCGGCATGCGCGAACTGCTCAAGCGCGCGCAGCCGGACACGTTCGAGGACATCATCGCGCTCGCCGCGCTGTTCCGCCCCGGCCCGCTGGGCTCGGGGATGGATCGCGAGTGGGTCGACCGCAAGCACGGCCGCACCGAGGTGACCTATCCGCACCCGGCGCTGGAGCCGGTGCTCAAGCCGACCTACGGCGTGATCGTGTACCAGGAACAGGTGATGCAGATCGCCCAGGTCCTGGCCGGCTATTCGCTGGGCGGCGCCGACCTGCTGCGCCGCGCGATGGGCAAGAAGAAGCCCGAGGAGATGGCGAAGGAGCGCGCCAAGTTCGAGGCCGGTTCGGCCGAGCGCGGCGTCGACCCGAAGACCGCGACCCAGATCTTCGACCTGATGGAGAAGTTCGCGGAGTACGGCTTCAACAAGTCGCACTCCGCGGCCTACGCGCTGGTCGCCTACCAGACCGCGTGGCTGAAGGTGCACTACCCGGCCGAATTCATGGCCGCGGTGATGTCCTCGGACATGGACAACACCGACAAGGTGGTCGGCTTCCTCGACGAGGCCCGGGCGATCGGGCTCGCCGTGCTGCCGCCGGACGTCAACGCGTCGGCATACATGTTCGAGGCCACCGACCCGAAGACCATCCGCTACGGCCTGGGCGCGGTGAAGGGCGTGGGCCGCGGTGCCTGCGAATCGATCGCCGACGAGCGCCGCGCCAACGGGCCGTTCGCCGACCTGCTCGATTTCTGCAAGCGGGTGGATTCGACCAAGCTCAACCGGCGCACCCTCGAGGCGCTGATCCACGCCGGCGCGCTGGACGGCCTCGCGGGCAATCGCGCGTCGCTGATGCTGCAGTTGCCCGAGGTGCTGAAGGCGACCGACCAGATCGCGAAGAACCGCGACGCCGGCATGGTCGACATGTTCGGCAACGCCGCCGGCGCGCCGGACATCGCCATCGACCTGCCGACCTGCGCCGAATGGCCGCTGTCGCAGAAGCTGCAGGGCGAGCGCGAGACGCTCGGCCACTACCTCAGCGGGCATCCGCTGGACCCGTACCGCGACGAACTGGCGGCGCTGGTCGGCACCGACCTGGGCCGCCTCGACGCGCTGTACGAGGCCGGGCAGTCCTCGCGCGGGCGCGGCGGCGGCGAGGACGGCGGCGGCCGGAGCTGGCGCGCGGAAACCACGGTGATCGTCGCCGGCCAGGTCACGACGATGCGCAAGCGCGGCGATTCGCAGGCGTTCGTGCAGATCGAGGACGGGCGCGGCCGGCTCGAATGCGCGTTCTTCGCCGAGGCCTATTTCGAGCACCAGGCGATGCTCACCCGCGACCGCATCCTGGTCATCGAGGGCGGCCTGCGCGAGGACGAATTCAGCGGCGGCTTCTCGCTGCGCGCGCGCCGCTGCTGGGACTACCACGCGATCTGCGCCCAGCACGCGCAGCGGCTGTCGCTGCGGCTGGACCTGCGCACGCCCGGCCTGATGCGCTCGGTCGAGGACCTGCTCGCCCGGCACCGCCCCGGGCGCACGCCGCTGCGCTTCGACCTGCTGCTGCCGCAGGGCGCCGCCGGCACGCTGGACCTGAACGGCGGCCAGTCGGTGCGGGTAGAGGCCGACCTGCCCGGGGCGCTGCGCGCCCTGCCCGGCGTGCGCACGGTCAAGGTCGCGCTGGGCAAGCCCTGGGCGCAGTGAACCGGCGCGGCGCATGCCCGGCGACGCATACCGGACGGTACGGCGGTTTCCGGGGTTCCTCGGCTAGACTTCCGCTTCCCGAGCCACGGAACGCTCCCTCCGCATGAACCCGAACTACCTCGATTTCGAACAGCCGATCGCCGATCTGGAAACCCGGATCCGCGAGCTGCGCCAGGCCAGCGCCGGCCATTCGGTGAACATCGACGCCGAGGTGCGCGCGCTGGAGGACAAGCTGCGCCTGCGCACCGCCCAGATCTTCCGCGACCTCAGCGCCTGGCAGGTCTCGCAGCTCGCCCGCCACCCGGCGCGGCCGTACACGCTCGACTACCTGCGGGTGATCTGCGACCAGTTCCAGGAGCTGGCCGGCGATCGCGCCTTCGCCAACGACTGCGCGATCGTCGGCGGCCTCGCCCGCATCGACGGCCGCAGCCTGATGGTGATCGGCCACGAGAAGGGCCGCGACACCAAGGCCAAGGTCCGCCGCAACTTCGGCATGCCGCGCCCCGAGGGCTACCGCAAGGCGCTGCGGCTGATGAAGATGGCCGAACGCTTCCGGCTGCCGGTGCTGACCTTCATCGACACCGCGGGCGCGTGGCCCGGCATCGACGCCGAGGAGCGCGGCCAGTCCGAGGCGATCGCCCGCAACCTGATGGAAATGGCCGAGCTGAAGGTGCCGATCGTCTGCACCGTGATCGGCGAAGGCGGTTCCGGCGGCGCGCTGGCGATCGGCGTCGGCGACCGCACCGTGATGTTGCAGTACAGCACCTACTCGGTGATCTCGCCCGAAGGCTGCGCCTCGATCCTGTGGAAGACCGCCGACCGCAAGCAGGACGCGGCCGAGGCCATGGCGATCACCGCGCCGCGCCTGAAGGAGCTGGGCCTGATCGACAAGATCGTGCGCGAGCCGACCGGCGGCGCGCACCGCAATCCGGTGCAGATGGCGCGTCGCCTCAAGGCGGTGCTGATCAACGAACTGGACGCGCTCGAGGCGCTGCCGGTCGAGGAACTGCTGGATCGCCGCTATCGCCGCCTGCGCGGCTACGGCGCCTACGAAGCGGCCTGAGCGACGGCGCCGGCCGCCGCCAAAAACTTGACCGAGCGCAAGCGCCCCGCAGGCGGCGGGCAGAGGATGGAACGATGGCCGCGGCCCGCGCCGCGCACGACCGTTCCACCGACTGCCCGGAGAGCCCCATGACCACATCGCGCACGCGCAAGCGCCCCGCCGCCCCGCCCGCCCCCGCCCGCGGGCGCCGCAACGCCGCCACTGGCGCCGGCGCCGGCAACGGCAGCCAGCCGCCGTCGACGTCGGCGCCGGAGGATGCGCCGGTTGCCGCCGTCGCCGTGCCGCCGCCGGCGCGGGAACCGGCCCCGTCGCTGGAGCCGGGCCTGTCGCCCGAATCCGCCCAGCGCATGGACGCCGTGCCGCTGACCGACGAGGACAGCACCAGCGCGCCGCTGCCGGCCGACTACCCGTACCGCAGCCGCATGCGCCGCCGCGACTACGAGGCGGAGAAGAAGAAACTGCAGATCGAACTGCTCAAGGTGCAGAGCTGGGTCAAGGAGACCGGCCAGCGCATCGTCATCCTGTTCGAGGGCCGCGACGCCGCCGGCAAGGGCGGCACCATCAAGCGCTACACCGAACACCTCAACCCGCGCGGCGCGCGCGTGGTCGCGCTGGAAAAGCCCAACGACCAGGAGCGCGGGCAGTGGTATTTCCAGCGCTACATCGAACACCTGCCGACCACCGGCGAAATCGTGTTCTTCGACCGTAGCTGGTACAACCGCGCCGGGGTCGAACGGGTGATGGGCTTCTGCACGCCCGCGGAGTACCTCGAATTCCTGCGCGAGGCGCCGGAGTTCGAGCGGATGCTGGTGCGCAGCGGCATCCGCCTCTACAAGTTCTGGTTCTCGGTCAGCCGCGAAGAGCAGTTGCGCCGGTTCAAGTCGCGGCGCAACGATCCGCTGAAGCACTGGAAACTCTCGCCGATCGACCTGCAGTCGCTGGACAAGTGGCCGGAGTACACCGACGCCAAGACCGCGATGTTCTTCCACACCGACACCGCCGACGCGCCGTGGGTGGTGGTCAAGTCCGACGACAAGAAGCGCGCGCGGCTGGACTGCATGCGCCATTTCCTGAGCAGCCTGCCCTACCCGGGGAAGGACGCCCGGGTCGCCCGCCACGCCGATCCGCTGATCGTGGGCGCGGCCGCGCAGGCCCTGGAGAACGGCCAGTAAGCCGCCGTCGATCCTGTCCCCCGCGCCGATCGGAACGCGTTTTGCAGCGTGTGCGCCGCGTTCCGGCGGGGGAAATGGCCGGCGTCCCGGAGAAAATCGCCCCCGCCCCGCGAAACACCCCTGAAAACAGCAGAAAAATGCGTGGAAGGGCTTGGCGACGGCGAAGGCTTGGCCTACAGTGCGCATGCCGGTCCACCGGCCCGAATACAGATCAACCATCCGACGAGGAAAACGAATTCTCATGGCAACCAAGAAAAAAGCTGCCGCCAAGAAAACGCCGGCCAAGCCGGCTGCTCCGAAGCCGATCAAGGACGTGATGAGCAAGTCCGCGCTGGTCGCCCACATCGCCGGTGCGACCGAAGTCGCCGCGAAGGACGTCCGCGCCGTCATGGCCGCGCTCGAGGGCGCCATCCACGCCTCCATCGGCAAGAAGGGCGCCGGCCAGTTCGTGCTCCCGGGCGTGCTCAAGATCACCTCCGTGAACGTCCCGGCCAAGCCGAAGCGCAAGGGCATCAACCCCTTCACCGGCCAGGAAACCACGTTCGCCGCCAAGCCGGCCACCGTGAAGGTCAAGGTCCGTCCGATGAAGAAGCTCAAGGACGCCGCCACGGCCTGATCGCCGCAGCGTCCTCCGCCGCGGCTGCCGCGGCGGACATCGACGAAAGGCCGGATCCGCCCGCGGATGCCGGCCTTTTCGTTTGTTCGACACCCCATCCCTGCCCGCCGCTCCCGTTCCCATGCCCAAGGCCCGCTGCGCCGACGACGTCCGCCGTTTCACCGACATTCCCAACGTCGGTCCGGCCACCGCTTCCGATTTCGAGCGGCTGGGCCTGCGCGCGCCGGCCGAACTGGCCCGCTGCGATGGCCTGGCGCTGTACCGCCGCCTGTGCGACATCGACGGCGTGCGCCACGACCCGTGCGTGATCGACGTGTTCCTGTCGGCGGTGGACTTCATGCGCGGCGCGCCGGCCCGGCCCTGGTGGCGCTACACCGGCGAACGCAAGGCGCTGCTGGCGGGCGGCTGAGCCGCGATCGTTCCCATCGATCGTGCTCGTCGAGCATGCCCGTCGAGCGTGCTCGTCGAGCGTGTCCGCCGATCGCATACGCCGATCATCCGGCGTTCACCCCGGCGACACGATGCTGGCCATCCAGTTCCGGAGGTCGTCCATGCCTGGTTCCAGAGGCGTTTCCCGTCGTTTCCTGCTGCGCTGCGCCGCGGTCTCGCTGGTCGCGTCCGTCGCCGGGTGTTCGGCGCTGCAGACCGCCCAGGCGCTGCTCGGCAACCAGGTGAGTTTCACCGCGCCGCAGCTCCAGGGTTACCTCGATCGCCAGTACCCGCGGGACTACCCGCAGCTCGGCGGACTGGCGACGCTGGTCGTGATGAACCCGCGGGTGGCGATCCCCCGGGACGACACCCGGCTGCACCTGGATTTCGACGTCGGCATCGACGGCTTCGGCCTCAAGGGCGACCGCCCCGCCGGTCACTTCGCGGTCACCAGCGGGCTGCGCTACGACGCCCGCGCCAGCGCGCTGTACCTCGACGAGCCGGAACTGGAATCGGCCGAACTGCCGGTGCTGGGCAACCGCATGAACGCCACCGGGCGCGAGTTCATCAACGGCTGGCTGCGCGACTACGCCCGCAGCGAACCGGTCTATCGGCTCGATCCCGACATCAAGGGCAAGCTCGGCGAACGCCGGATCGCCGGAACCCTGGTCCAGGACGGGCGCGTGGTGATCAAGCTCGACCGCTGACGGCGTCCGCTCAGATCTCGAAGCGGTACGACAGCTTCACCAGCAACTGTTCGCTGTCGCGCAGGTCGAAGGCGTCGGCGAACTCCTCGCGCGCCGAGTACGGCCCCGCGCCGGCGCCGAAGCGCCCGCCCCCTCGCACGTAGGCGACGTAGAGGTACGACAGCGGCGCGAACTCGTAGCGGTAGCGCACCTGGAACCCCAGGTTGCGCAGCGCGAAATCGTCGAGCGCCTCGTCGCTGCGCACCGGCGTGCCGTCGGCGGCGACCCGCCAGGCGCGCTTCGCGCGCGCATCCAGCCCCAGCGCTTCCAGCCGCAGCCGCAGTTCCTGGCGATCGCCGATCAGCCAGACCGAACCGGCGCTCAGGAAGATCTGCCGCGAGGCGTAGGTGCCCAGCAGGTTGTCGCCGCGCCACAGCAGCCAGTCGGCGTCGTGCTGCAACTGCAGGCCGGCGAACACGCTGAGGTCGTCGTTCACCGCGTAACTGGGCTCGAGATCGACCGACCAGCGCCCGCCGCGCACGCCCTCCAGCCCCAGCGAGTCGAAATTGACGTTGCCGTAGAACGACCAGTGCCGCTTCTTCGGGAAGAAGCGCTCGGCGGAGACATAGAGCCGGGCCGGCATTTCGACCACGCCGTGGCCGCGGGTGATCAGGTCGTCGTGGCCCCGGGGCCAGCCGGCGATCTCGAAAAACTGGTTGCCGCCGTCGCGGCGTTCGCTGGCGCGATTGATCGCGAACGCGTCGGCGATGTGGACGCCGTCGTCGTTGGTGCGGCGGGAGACGGCGTAGCGCCACTGGTGCGAGGAGAACGGCGACCCGGCCGGCAGGTCGGTGATCCTGCGCGCCAGCTCGTAGCGGGCGTAGTTGAAATTGTTGCGGTCGAGGAAGCCGAAGTCGTTGAGCTGCAGCGCGCCGCCGGTGTGCAGCACGAACAGTTGCTGTCGCCACGCGGCGTCGATCCGGTGGTCGATCCGGATCTGGCCGCCGGTGTCGCGCGTGCGTTCGCCGGACTGGTCGATCGCCGAGCCGACCAGGGTCGTGCGCACGTTCCAGGCGTCGCCCGGCGACCAGCGGTGGTCGATCGCGGCGACCGTGGCCTCGCGGTCCAGGAACGGCCGTTCGACCCGGGTCACGGTCGCGCCGAAACCCTGGCGCGCGAAGTCGCGGGTGGCGCGCAGCGCGTAGAAATCGCGCCCCGCGTCGCCGCGCTCGCTGGCGGCGAACGCGCCGTAGCCGAAGCCGCCGGCGCTGCCGTTGATCTTGACGGCCGCGGCGACGTCGCCCGCGCCGTCGCCGTCGTCGGCCGGGGCGCCGACGCGCCGGGTGTAGATCAACTGCTGGGCGTTGCCGAGCGAACCGAACGGGACCTCGAAATAGCTCTGGTTCTCGGTGAAGAACGGGCGCTTGTCGCCGAAGAAGGTCTCGATCGCGCTGAAGTTGACGACGATGCTGTCGCTCTCGACCTGGCCGAAATCCGGATTGAGCGTGCCGCTGAGCTGGAAGCGGCCGTTCGGCTTCCAGAACACGTCGACGCCGGCGTCGTAGTCGCCGGCGTGGCGGACGTTGTCCTGCAGCGCGGCGACGTAGGGCGTGACCGCCAGCAGCGACTGGCTGTAGCTCGGCACCTCGACCTTCTCGAGCACGCCGAGGAAGCGCTGCTCGGCGAAGCTCACCGCCGGCCACGACATGCGTTCGCCGCTGTCGCCGATCACGCGGTCCAGCGACAGCCCGATGACGCGCTTGCCATCGGCGGCTTCGCGCATCGGCGCGATGTGCCAGGGGATCAGCAGCTCGGCGCTCCAGCCGGCCTCGTCCTCGGACACCGCATGCCGCCAGGCGCCGTCCCAGTCGGCGTTGAACTGGTTTTCGTTGGCGATCGTGCCGTCGCCGATGCCGTCGGACAGCGCCAGCATGAAGTTGTAACCGGTGCGGCCGTCGCCGTCGAAATCGACGTAGACGTTGACCCGGTCGACGCTGCCGTTGTTGTCGCGCTGGAAGCGCTGGCGGGTGCGCGGGACGTCGGCGCGCTGCAGGTTGCGGAACGCCACCGCCAGCCCTTCGGGCGTGGACAGCACCCAGGCCTCGGTCGGTTCGCTGCCGGGCGCGCGGGTCAGCGGCTGGGTCTGGCGGAAATCGACGATGTGGCGGGCGCCGGCCCATTCGTCCGGATCGATCCTGCCGTCGATGTCGACCGCCAGCGCCGGCAGGGGAAGGCAGAGCGCCGCGGACAACAGCCAGGCACGCATCGGGAGTCTCTCGCGTTCGGAAGCGCGCATGGTGCATGCGCCGGACGCGATGGACGCCTGCCGCAAGTCACGCGGAGGCGTATCCGGCGTCACCGGCGATGTGCGGAGCTTGGCGGGAAGCGTGCGTGCGTCGTGCGGGCACCGCGCCGGCGGCGTGCGCCGCAGGCGCTGTCCGCACCCGCCCGCGGAATGCGTTCGCGGAGCGGCCTCAGCCGCCGCGCTTGCCCGATTTCGGCTGCAGCATCGTGCCGGTGCAGCGCTTCGACCCGCAGCGGCAGGCCCAGAGTTTCTTGAGCTTCGCGGTGTGCGGTTCGTCGAGCACGATGCCGTAGTTGTAGGTCAGTTCCTCGCCCTGGGCGATGTCGCGGATCGCCTCGATGAACACCTTGTCCTTGTGGGTCTTGCCCTTGGCGTTCTCTTCCTGCACCGCCTCGCAGTTCGGCTCGCAACTGTGGTTGATCCAGCGCGCGATGTTGCCGTCCTCGTTGGCGTCGATCACGTAGTCGTCGTTCAGCGTGAACAGGAAGGTGTGGCCGTTCTCCTGCTGCTCGCCGTAGAGGCGATCGACGTCCTCGTGGCTGCGGACCTTGCCCTTGTAGCGGACGATGCGCTCGCCCTTGCGGATCGGTTCGTCGGCGAACACGCCGTTGCCGTGGATGCTGGACAGGCGGGCGACGATCTTCTTCTTCGGCATGGGGTGTGGATCCGGAACGGCGGGCGGAGTCGGCGATTATGGCCGATCCGCCCGGCGCGGCGCGCACCGGGTCGCGCCGGAAGACGGGGCTTCAGAACATCCGGTGCCAGGCGCCGCTCCAGAACACCGCCATGGCCAGGCCGAAGACGGTCCAGAACAACGACCGGAACCCGCGCCAGGCCTTCCAGGCCACGAACAGCGCCGCCAGCGCGAGCAGCCAGCGCAGCCAGGGCGTGCGGGCGCCGGCGGCCTCGGCCGGCGCGGCGGTCGCGCGCGCCACCAGCTCGCCGACGGCGGCGTGCAGCGTGGTTTCGATCGGGGAAGGGGCGGCGGTGCGGGTGTTCATGGCGGGCTCCTGCGTCCGGGAGTGGACGCGGCCCATTGTCCGCGGCGGGCGCGGGCGGACCAGGCATGGCCGTCAGCCATCGCCGGTGACAGCCGTCACCCGGGGGCCGTGGGAACGCCCGTTTGAGCGCCGTCGATCGAAAGCGTACAATTTCGGTCCTCTTTCGCACCGCCGCCGTCCCGCCCCCGCCGATGCTCCGCGTCACCAAACTCACCGACTACGCCACCGTGGTGCTGACCGTCCTGGCCGCCGAGGCCGGGGCCGTGCTCAGCGCCGCCGGCCTGGCCGAGCGCGCCGGGCTGGAGGCGCCGACCGTGGCCAAGGTGCTCAAGCCGCTGGCGGCGGCCGGCCTGGTCCAGGCCTTCCGCGGCGCGGCCGGCGGCTACCGGCTGGCGCGCCCGGCGACCGAGATCACCCTGGTCGAGATCGTCGAGGCGATGGAAGGCCCGCTGGCGATGACCGAATGCAGCGACCACGAGGGCCAGTGCGGCATCGCCCATTCCTGCGGCGCGCGCGCCAACTGGCGCCGGGTCAACGACGTCGTCGCCGACGCCCTGCGCCGGGTGAGCCTGGCCGAAATGGCGCTGCCCCCCGCCGCCGACGGCGGCGCCCCGCGTCGCGCCATCCCCCTTGCCCTGAGCGCCGGCTGAGCATCGCCATGACCGCCACGACCGCCATCGACACCTCCGACACCCCGGCGCCGCAGAACGCCGAGATCCTCGAACAGCTCGGCCGCCGCTATGCCGCCGGCTTCGTCACCGACATCGAGACCGACACCCTGCCGCCGGGGCTGGACGAGGACGTGATCCGCTTCCTGTCGGCGAAGAAGGAAGAGCCCGAGTGGATGACCGAGTGGCGGCTCGCCGCCTACCGGCACTGGCTGACGATGACCCCGCCGCACTGGGCCAAGCTCGAAATCGACGCGATCGACTTCCAGGCGATCAGCTACTACGCCGCGCCCAAGGGCCCGAAGTACAAGTCGCTGGATGAAGTCCCGCAGGAACTGCTCGACACCTACGACAAGCTCGGCGTGCCGCTGCACGAGCGCGCGAAGCTGGCCGGGGTCGCGGTGGACGCGGTGTTCGACTCGGTCAGCGTCGGCACCACCTTCCGCAAGGAACTGGCCGACAAGGGCATCGTGTTCTGCTCGATGTCGGAGGCGATCCGGGAACATCCCGACCTCGTGCGCCGCTACCTCGGCAGCGTGGTCCCGGTCGGCGACAACTACTTCGCCGCGCTCAATTCGGCGGTGTTCTCCGACGGCAGCTTCGTGTTCATCCCGAAGGGCGTGCGCTGCCCGATGGAGCTGAGCACCTACTTCCGGATCAACGCGATGAACACCGGCCAGTTCGAGCGCACGCTGATCGTGTGCGAGGACCAGGCCTACGTCAGCTACCTCGAAGGCTGCACCGCGCCGCAGCGCGACGAGAACCAGTTGCACGCGGCGGTGGTCGAGCTGGTCGCGCTGGAAGACGCCGAGATCAAGTATTCGACGGTCCAGAACTGGTACCCGGGCGACGAGAACGGCATCGGCGGCATCTACAACTTCGTCACCAAGCGCGCCGAATGCCGCGGCGCGCGCAGCAAGGTCACCTGGACCCAGGTCGAGACCGGCTCGGCGATCACCTGGAAATACCCGAGCTGCGTGCTGATCGGCGACGATTCGGTCGGCGAATTCCACTCGGTCGCGCTGACCCACCATCGCCAGCAGGCCGACACCGGCACCAAGATGATCCACATCGGCAAGCGCACCAAGTCGAAGATCGTCAGCAAGGGCATCAGCGCAGGCCGGGGCCAGAACAGCTATCGCGGCCTGGTGAAGGTCGAGCGCGGCGCCGACGGCGCGCGCAACCACACCCAGTGCGACAGCCTGCTGATCGGCAAGCAGTGCGGCGCGCACACCTTCCCCTACGTGGAAGTGAAGAACCCCGGCGCCACCGTCGAGCACGAGGCCACCACCTCGAAGATCAGCGACGACCAGTTGTTCTACTGCCGCAGCCGCGGGATCGCCGAGGAGGACGCGGTGTCGATGATCGTCGACGGCTTCTGCCGCTCGGTGTTCCGCGAACTGCCGATGGAATTCGCGGTGGAAGCGAAGAAGCTGCTCGAAGTCTCGCTCGAAGGCTCGGTCGGATGAACGCGACCGCGGCGAACGCCGCTCCGGCCACCGGGGAAACCGACCTCGCGCGCCTGCTCGCCGGCCTCGCGCCGGCGCTGGCGTCGCGCCCGCGCGCGATCCGCACCCAGGCGCACGACGCGCAGGCGCCTGCAGACGCGATCCTGCTGTTCCGCGAGGATGAGGGCGCCACCGTCGTCGTCGCCGCGGACGAGGGCGACGACGCGCCGCTGTGGGCGCAGATCACCCTGCGCATCCATTCCAGCCTCGAAGCCGTGGGCATGATGGCCGCGATCTCCACCGCGCTCGCCGCGGCGGAGATCCCGTGCAACGTCGTCTCCGCCTACCACCACGACCACCTGTTCGTGCCGTGGGCGCGACGCGAAGCGGCGATGACCGCCCTGCGCGCGCTCGCTGCCGGGAGCACCGCATGACCGCCAGCGACCTCATCGGCACCCTCGGCGTGAGCACGCTGCTGGTCGCCTTCGTGCTCAACCAGCGCGGCCTGCTCTCCGAGCGCTCCCGCACCTTCCTCGCGATGAACATGACCGGCGCCCTGCTCTGCGGCTGGTCCGCATGGCTGGTGCGGTTCATGCCGTTCGTGGTGCTGGAGGGCGTCTGGGCCGCGGTCTCCGCCTGGGGCCTGCTGCGCTGGCGGCCGCAGCCCCGGACCTGACTTCCCTCCACCGACCGGCGCCGCGCCCGGCGCGACGCCGCCCGAGACTTCCGAAGACCTCCCCATGCTGACCATCACCGACCTCCACGCCCGCGTCGCCGGCAAGGACATCCTCAAGGGCCTCACGCTCGACGTGAAGGCCGGCGAGGTCCACGCGATCATGGGCCCCAACGGCGCCGGCAAGTCCACCCTGGGCAACATCCTCGCCGGCCGCGACGGCTACGAGGTGACCGGAGGCAGCGTCGCCTTCGAAGGCCGCGACCTGCTCGCGCTCGAACCGGAGGAGCGCGCCGCGGCGGGGGTGTTCCTCGCGTTCCAGTACCCGGTCGAGATCCCGGGCGTGAACAACACCTACTTCCTGCGCACCGCGCTCAACGCCCAGCGCAAGGCGCGCGGCGAGCCGGAGCTGGATTCGATGCAGTTCCTGAAGCTCGTCCGCGAGAAGCTGGCGATCCTGCACCTGAAGGACGAACTGCTGCACCGCGGCGTCAACGAAGGCTTCAGCGGCGGCGAGAAAAAGCGCAACGAGATCTTCCAGCTCGCGGTGCTCGAACCCAGGCTCGCGATCCTCGACGAGACCGACTCCGGACTCGACATCGACGCGCTCAAGGCCGTCGCCGACGGCGTCAACGCGCTGCGCGACGCGGGACGCGCGTTCCTCGTGATCACCCACTACCAGCGCCTGCTCGACTACATCCGGCCGGACGTGGTCCACGTGCTCGCCGACGGCCGCATCGCCCAGACCGGCGGCCCGGAACTGGCGCTGGAGCTCGAACAGCACGGCTACGCCTGGCTGAAGGACCGGATCGCGCCGGATCGTCCTGCCACGGATCGTCCCGCCGAGCAGCAGGCCGCCCGGGAGCAGGCCAACCGATGAGCGCCCTGCTCGATTCGTTCGCGACGGCCTTCGCGGGCCTCGCCCAGCCCGACGCCGCCGCGCTCGGTCCATTCCGCCGGGAAGCGCTGGACGCGGCCCTGCGCGAGGGCCTGCCCGGGCCGCGCAGCGAGGCCTGGAAATACACCTCGCTGCGCGCGCTGGAGCGGCGCGCCTTCGCGCCGGCCGGCGAAGCGCCGGTCGATGCCGGCGCGCTCGACGCGCTGCTCGCGCCGATGCCCGCGCCACGCATGGTCTTCGTCGACGGCCGTTTCGACGCCGCGCGCAGCGACATCGCGGCGCTGCCCGCCGGCGTCGACGCGATGCCGCTGTCGCGCGTGCTGCGCGAACAGGAGCCGCGCGACGCGAATTTCCTGCAGTACCGCTATGCCGGCGCGGACGCGGTGTTCGCGGTCGCCAACGCCGCGCTGGCCGAGGAAGGCGTGGTCCTGCGCGTCGATCACGACGCCGGCGAAGGCGCGACCCTGCACCTGGTCTTCGTCTCGACCGCCGGCGGCGAAACCGCTGCGCACCTGCGCCACTTCGTCGACCTGCGCAACGGCGCCGCGCTGCGGCTGGTCGAGCACCACCTCGCGCTGGGCGAACACCGCGGCCTGCGCAACCATGTCGCCCACGTCCACCTCGGCCAGCGCGCGCGGCTCGCGCACGCGCGGGTTCAGCACGAAGCCGCCGGCGCCACCACGTTCGCGCGCTGCGACGCGGTGCTCGCGCGCGAGGCCGACTACGCCCGGCTCGATCTCGAACTCGGCGCGGCGCTGTCGCGGCACGAGTTGAACGTGCGCCTCGAAGGCGTCGGCGCACGACTCGCCGCCGACGGCGTGCTGCTGGCCGACGGCAAGCGCCATCTCGACACCCGCCTGGGCATCGAGCACATCGCCCGCGACACCGCCTGCGCGCTGCGCTGGCGCGGACTCGGCGCGGGACGCGGCCGCGCGGTGTTCCACGGCGGCATCACCATCCGCGAAGGTGCGGACGGCAGCGACGCCGACCTGTCCAACCGCAACCTGCTGCTGTCGGCGAACGCCGAGATCGACACCCAGCCGGTGCTGGTCATCCACGCCGACGAGGTCAAGGCCGCGCACGGCGCGACCGTCGGCCAGCTCGACCCGACCGCCCTGTTCTACCTGCGCTCGCGCGGCATCCCCGAAGCGCAGGCGCGCGCGCTGCTGACCGCCGCGTTCTGCCGCGAGACCCTCTCGCGGATCGACGACGCGGCGCTGCGCGCGACGCTGGAAGGCATGCTCGACGCCGCGCTGGCCCGCCTCGGGAGCGACCCCGCATGACCACGCCCCGCCCCGATCCGACCCCACCCGACTGGACCGCGATCCGCGCCGATTTCCCGCTGCTGCAACGAGAGGTCCACGGCAAGCCGCTGGTCTACCTCGATTCGGCCAACACCGGGCAGAAGCCGGCCGCGGTGATCGACGCCGTCGACGACTTCTTCCGCCGCCACAACGCCAACGTCAGCCGCGCGGTCCACGCGCTGGGCACCGAGGCCACCGAGGCCTACGAAGGCGCGCGGGCGAAGCTCGCCGGCTTCCTCAAGGTCCATCGCGACGAGCTGGTGCTGTGCAGCGGCACTACTTTTGCGCTCAATCTCGTCGCGTATTCGTGGGCGCTGCCGCGGCTCGGGCCCGGCGACGTCGTCCTGCTCACGCGGATGGAGCACCACGCCAACATCGTGCCGTGGCAGCTCGTCGCCGAACGCACCGGCGCGACGATCCGCGTCGCCGAACTCCTGCCCGACGGATCGCTCGACCTCGACGCGCTGTACGCGGCGATGACCGGCGAGGTGAAGCTGCTCGGCCTCGCCCACGTCAGCAACGTGCTGGGCACGGTCAACCCGGTGCGCGAGATCTGCCGCGAAGCGCGGCGGCGCGGCATAGTCACCGTGGTCGACGGCTCGCAGGCCGTGCCGCATCGCGCGGTGGACGTGCCTGCGCTCGGCTGCGATTTCTACGCGCTCACCGGCCACAAGATGTGCGGCCCCACCGGCACCGGCGCCCTGTGGGCGCGACGCGAACTGCTGGCGCAGATGCCGCCGTTCCTCGGCGGCGGCGAGATGATCAAGGAAGTGCGTTTCGAGGGCTCGGTGTTCAACGACCCGCCGCACCACTTCGAGGCCGGCACCCCGAACATCGCCGGCCACGTCGGCCTGGGCGTCGCGACGGACTACCTCTCGGCGATCGGCATGGACGCGATCGAGGCGCGCGAGGCCGAACTGCTGGCGCACGCCACCGAGGCGCTGACCGCGATCGACGGGTTGCGCATCCTCGGCACCGCGCCCGAGAAGGCCGCCGTGATCAGCTTCCTGCTCGACGGCGCCCATGCGCACGACCTCGCGACGCTGCTCGACCTCGAGGGCGTGGCGGTGCGCAGCGGCCAGCACTGCGCCCACCCGCTGCTCCAGTTCTACGGCGTGCCGGCGACCTGCCGCGCGTCGTTCGCGTTCTACAACACCCACGACGAGATCGAGCGCTTCGCCGAGGCGATCCGCAAGGTCCGTCGACTGCTGGCCTGAGCCCACCGCGATGACGCCGATCTACCGTTTCGCCACCCACGGCGACATCCCCGCGCTGATCGCGCTGGTCACCTCGGCCTACCGCGGCGACGCCAGCCGCCAGGGCTGGACCACCGAGGCCGACCTGCTGGGCGGCCAGCGTATCGACGCCGACATGCTGCGCGCCGACCTGGACGCGCCCGGCAGCGTGATCCTGATCGCCGGGGACGCCGAGCGCGAGGACGACGCGAGCGGCCACCCGATCGGCTGCGCGCGGATCGCCGTCGTAGCCGCCGACGACGGCGTGGCGACCGCTGAATTCGGCATGTTCTCGATCCGCCCGGACCTGCAGGGCGGCGGCCTCGGCCGGATGCTGCTGGCCGAGGCCGAGCGCGTCGCCCGCGACACGCTCGGGTGCGCGCGCATGCGCATGACCGTGATCGATTGCCGCGACGAGCTGCTCGCCTGGTACGAGCGCCGCGGCTACGTCCGCACCGGCGTGTTCAAGCCCTTCCCCTACGACGACCCGCGCTACGGCATCCCCACGCGCGCGGGCCTGCGCTTCGAGGTGCTCGACAAGGCGCTCGACGCCTCCCCGATGGAGACCGCCGCATGAGCGACTGGGTGTTCGTGTGTCCGACGGAACAGCTCCTGCCCGGCGAGAAGGCCACGGTATGGGCCGACGACACCCCGATCCTCGTGGTCAACCTCGACGGCGAGCTGTACGCGGTCGAGGACAAATGCACCCACGACGAATTCGAGCTGTCCTCCGGCGACGTCGACCCGACCGAGGGCAGCATCACCTGCGTCCTCCACGGCGCCCGCTTCGACCTCCGCGACGGCCGCGCCCTGTGCGCCCCCGCCTACGAGCCGGTCGCGAAGTTCCCGGTGAAGATCGAACACGGCGGCGTGTGGACCCGCGACGACCGCGAGTGAACCCACGAACGACTTGCGGGTAGCGTGGCATCGGGATCGACACGCTGGCACGAGCCGCAGTCGTTTCCCGTGGGAGCGACGGAAGTCGCGACGAATCGAAGAAAATCTTCCCACAGCCCGTCGCGACTTCCGTCGCTCCCACGGGAAAGCGCGGCGCACGCCGGCAACGATCACACCAGCGCGTCGAGCCCCATCCCCGCCAGCAAATCCACCATCCGCCCCGCCTGCGCGGCCTGTTCGCTGGACGCGTTCCCCTGCTCGGCGCGCTTGGCGACGCCCTGGGCAATGGCCGCGAGGCGGAAGAAGCTGAAGGCCAGCACGAACGGCCAGTCGCCGGGAATCGCGCGGCCGCTGCGTTCCGCGTAGCGGGCGAGCAGCGCCGGTTCGTCGGGGATGCCCAGCGCGGCGCGGTCCAGCCCGGCCAGGCCCGGCAGCGCCGGGTTGCGCGGCAGGCGCAGGGCCATGCAGAAATAGCCGAGGTCGGCGAGCGGATGGCCGAGGGTGGACAGCTCCCAGTCCACGATCGCGGCGACGCGCGGCGCGCCCGCCGCGGCCGGCGCGAAGATCAGGTTGTCGATGCGGAAGTCGCCGTGGACCAGCGCGACCGCGCCGTCGTCGGCAGGACAGCGCGGCGGCAGCGCGTCGATCAGGGCGTCCATCGCCGCGATCGGGCGGGTCTCGCTGGCGCGGTACTGTTCGGTCCAGCGCCGCAGTTGCCGCGCGAAGTAGTTGCCCGGCTTGCCGAAGTCGGCGAGCCCGACCGCCGCGGGATCGATCGCGTGCAGCGCGGCCAGCGTATCGACGATGGCGTCGTAGTGCGCGCCGCGCGCGTCGGGATCGCAATCCGGCAACGAGGGATCCCAGAAGATGCGGCCGTCGACGTGCGCCATCAGGTAGAACATCGCGCCGATGACCGACGTGTCCTCGCACAGGTGCAGCGGCCGCGCCACCGGCACCGGGCCGCCGTGCAGCGCCTGCAGCACGCGGAATTCGCGATCGACCGCGTGCGCCGACGGCAGCAACGCGCCCGGCGGCTTGCGCCGCAGCACGTACGTGCCGCTGGCGGCGTCGATCCGGTAGGTCGGGTTCGACTGCCCGCCCTTGAACTTGATCGCCGTCAGCGGCCCGCGGAAGCCGTCGACGTGCGCCTCGAGATACGTCGCCAGCGCGTCTGCCGGCAGGTCCAGCGGGTGGGTCATGGCCTCATCCCTTGAGCATCGACCGCGCGAGCGCGGCAATGTGCACCTCGTCCGGGCCGTCGGCCAGACGCAGCGAGCGCGCGCCGGCGTAGGCCTGGGCGAGGAAGTGGTCCTGCGACAGGCCGCCCGCGCCGTGGAGCTGGATCGCGCGATCGATCACCGCGCAGGCCATGCGCGGCGCGACGATCTTGATCATGCCGATCAGGTCCTTGGCGCCCTTGTTGCCGTGCGCGTCGAGCGCGGCCGCGGCCTGCAGCGTGAGCAGCCGCGCCTGTTCGATCTCGCAGCGCGACAGCGCGATCGCTTCCTGCGCCATGCCGTGGCCGCCGAGCGGCCGGCCGAACGCCTCGCGGGTGCGCGCCCGCGCGACCATCGCCTCCAGCGCGCGCTGGGCGAGGCCGATCAGGCGCATGCAGTGGTGGATGCGGCCGGGACCGAGCCGCGCCTGGGCGATCTCGAACCCGCTGCCGGACGCGCCCAGCAGGTTCGCGACCGGCACGCGCACGTCGGTGAATTCGATCTCGACGTGGCCGTGCGGCGCGTCGTCGTAGCCGAACACGGTCAGCGGCCGCAGCACGCGCACGCCGGGGGCGTCCATCGGCACCAGCACCATCGACTGGCGGCGATGCACCGGCGCGTCGGGGTCGGTCACGCCCATCACGATCAGCAGCTTGCAGCGCGGATCGGCGGCGCCGGTGTTCCACCACTTGCGGCCGTCGATGACGAGCTGGTCGCCGTCGCGCACGATCGGCAGCGCGATGTTGGTGGCGTCGGAACTGGCGACCGCCGGCTCGGTCATCGCGAACGCGGAGCGGATGCGGCCGTCGAGCAGGCCCGGCAGCCAGGGCGCCTGCTGCGCGGGCGTCGCGAACTGCAGCAGCACTTCCATGTTGCCGGTGTCCGGCGCGCTGCAGTTGAAGACTTCCGGCGCGAACAGGCTGCGGCCGGTGATCTCGGCGATCGGCGCGTACTCGAGGTTGGACAGGCCGGCACCGTGGGTGTCGTCGGGCAGGAACAGGTTCCACAGCCCCTGCGCCCTGGCGTCGTCCTTCAGCGCTTCGAGCAGCGGCGGGATCGTCCAGCGCGTCGCCGGATCGGCGGCGTGCGCCTGCAGCGCGGCCTCGGCCGGCAGGATCTTCTCGTCGAGGAAACGCCGCACCTCGGCCTGCAGCCGGCGCGAGCGATCGGAAAACGGAAACAGCGTGGCGGGGGCGTCGGGCGTCATCGGCGGGAGCGCGGCGCGCGCTTCAGGGGCGCGGGCCTCATCGGCATGGGGCTTCAATAGTACGTCCACAGCGCACGTTCGCCGTGCAGGTGCGGCAGCGCGTTCCACGAGCCCATGCGCAGGCGTCCGCCGTGCGGATGGAACTCCGACAGCGCGCTGTTGCGCAGCGACAGGTTGAGCTCCACCGCGCGCTCGATCGGCACCTCCAGCGCATGCTGCGCCAGCCGCGAGATCACGCCGCCGGAGGTCAGCACCAGCGCCTCGTCGTCGCCCGCCAGCGCTTCCAGGCGCTCGCCCGCGGCCTGCACGCGCTGGCCGAACGCCGCCCACGACTCGGGCACGCCGGACAGTTCGTCGCGCGCCCACGCCAGCAGCGCGGCGCGCAGCATCGCGCCGACGTCGCGCGGGTCGCCGCTGCGGCTGGCGACGGCGATCGGATCGTCCGGATCGCGATCGAGATAGGCCTGGAACACCGCCTGGTGGTCGAACTCGGCGAAGCCCGCGTCGACGACCGGCGTGGGCAGTGGCGCGCCCTGCGCGGCGAACGCCTCCGCGACGGCTTCGGCGGTCTCGCGGTGCCGGCGCATGCCGCCGACCACGACGGTGCGGAAGCGGTGCCCGCCGCGGACCAGCCAGTCGCCCAGCCGGCGGCACTGGTCCCAGCCGCGTTCGGACAGGCGGTCGTAGTCGTCGGCGCCGAAGCTCGCCTGGCCGTGGCGGACCAGCAGCAGGCTCACGGCCGGCGCGCCGGTAGTGTGCAACGCGGGAAACGGGGGCGTCGGGGCATCGCGTCGGGCGTCCGGGGAGAGGGGTCGCCACATGCTAAGCCACGCCGGCGGGCACTTTTTTGCCTGAACGGCTTTACTTGAGAATGATTATCATTAAGATATGGTCATCGCGCAGTGCGCTGCCGCCCTTTCCCTCCGCGAACTTCTCCCGAGCCCACGACCATGTCTTGCCACCTGCTGTCCCGGACCCCGCTCGCCATCGCCCTTTGCCTCGCGATCGCCGGCCCCGCCCTCGCCGAACCGCTGGCCGACGCCGCCGCGGCGACGGTCCAGCCCGACGGCGCGGACCGCGAACGCGTCTACCACGACCTCGACACCATCCGCGTCGACGGCAAGCGCGAGCGCGGCTACGGCGCCGAGCGCAGTTCGACCGGCACCCGGACGGACACCCCGCTCGTGGACGTGCCGCAGGCGGTGTCGGTGGTCAGCCAGGGGCAGATCCGCGACCAGGCGATCCAGAGCATGGCCGACGCGGTGCGCTACGTCCCCGGCATCGGCGCCACCCAGGGCGAAGGCAACCGCGACGGCCTGGTGTTCCGCGGCAACAGCTCCACCGCCGATCTGTTCATCGACGGCATGCGCGACGACGTCCAGTACTACCGCGACACCTACAACATCGAGCGCATCGAGGCCTTCAAGGGCCCGAACGCGATGATCTTCGGGCGCGGCAGCCCCGGCGGCCTGCTCAACCGCGTGACCAAGGTGGCCGACTGGACGACCCGGCGCGAACTCGGGCTGCAGGCCGGTTCGTGGGACAAGCGCCGCCTGACCGCGGACGTGGGCCAGGCGATCGGCGACGGCACCGCCTTCCGCGTCACCGGCGTGTACGAGGATTCCGACAGCTACCGCGACGGCGTGACCCTGGAGCGCAAGGGCGTCAACCCGACGTTCGCGATCCGCATCGGCGACGCCACCCGCATCACCCTCGGGTACGAATACTTCAAGGACGCGCGCACCGCCGACCGCGGCGTGCCGAGCGACAGCGTCGCCTCCGGCGGCACCCGCCATCCGGTGGCGACCGACGCCGCCACCTTCTTCGGCGACCCGGACCGCAGTCCGACCTGGGCCGAGGTCAACGCCTTCAACGCGCTGGTGGAACACGATTTCGGCGACGGCAAGGTGCTGCGCAACCGCACGCGCTACGCCGATTACGACAAGTTCTACCAGAACGTGTTCCCGGGCAGCGTCAATGCGGCCGGCACGACCGTGGCCATCGCCGCCTACAACAACGCCACCCAGCGCAGGAACCTGTTCAACCAGACCGACTTCGTGTTCTCGGCGGACACCGGCGACATCGCCCACAAGATCCTCGTCGGCGCCGAGTTCGGCCGCCAGGACACCGACAACCTGCGCAAGACCGGCCGGTTCACGCTGCCGGACCCGACCTGCCTCGCCGGCAGCAGCGCGACCTCGTGCATCGTCGACCTGGCCGCGCCGACAATCTCGGTGCCGGTGACGTTCGCCAACAACGGCACCAGCGACGCGTTCAACTCGGGAGTCAACAAGTTCGCCGCGGTGTATGCGCAGGACCAGATCGAGTTCTCCGAGCATTGGCAGGCCGTGATCGGCCTGCGCTACGACCGTTTCGACGTGGATTTCACCGATCGCCGCGCGGCGACCGCGCCGGCCAACCGCCACCTGTCCTCGTCGGACGACCTGCTGTCGCCGCGCGCGGGCCTGATCTGGAAGCCGGTGGAGAATGCCTCGATCTACGCCAGCTACGGCATCACCTACCTGCCGCGTTCCGGCGAGCAGTTGTCCTCACTGACGCCGAACGCGCAGTCGCTCGATCCGGAGGAATTCCGCAACTACGAGATCGGCGCCAAGTGGGACCTGCGCCCGGACCTGAGCGCGTCGGTGGCGGTGTACCGGCTGGATCGCAGCAACGCATCGGTGGTCGATCCGGCGGATCCTGCCCGCCTGGTCCTGCTCGACGGCGACAGCCAGCGGATCGAGGGCGCCGAGCTCTCGCTCGCGGGCAACCTGACCCGGCAGTGGCAGATCATCGCCAGCTACGCGTACCAGGACGCGCGCACCGTGCGCGCGGTCGGCACGACGCCCGCGGGTCGCACGCTCGCGCAATCGCCCGAGCACAGCCTCAGCGTCTGGAACCGCTACGACTTCTCGCCGAAGTGGGGCGCGGGCCTCGGCGCGATCCATCGCAGCGATTCGTACGCCAGCATCAGCAACGCGGTCACGCTCGAGGGCTACACCCGGTTCGACGCCGCCGTGTTCTACCGCATCAACGACAATCTGCGCGCCCAGCTCAACGTCGAAAACCTGTTCGACACGGACTATTTCCCGACCGCGCACAGCGACAGCAACATCACCCGCGGCGCTCCGCGCGGCGCCTATCTGAGCGTGAACTTCACGTTCTGATCCGGCGCGGCGGCCCGCGACCGCCGCCCCGTCTCCACCGTCCCGGCGCGAAGCCCTCCGAAGCGCAGCGCCGCGGCCGCCTCCACCCGGGCGGTCGCGGCAGGCCTCCGGCGCCGCCCAAGCGTCGGCGCGCCGTGATGCGCCAGCACGTTGCGCCCCGCACGTTGCGTCCGCCCGTCGGACCTCCCTCCCCGTCTTTCCCCACGAAGGAGCGCCATGTCCACGATCCCGCCTTCCCCGCTGATGGCCCTCATCGCCCTCGTCACCGGCCCTGCGCTGGCCGGCCCCGCCGCCGACGCCTCCGCGGGCGCGAGCGAGATCGACACCGTCCAGGTCGTCGGCAGCACGCTGCGCAAGGCCGAGTCGCCGAAGTACACCGAACCGGTCCTCGACACCCCGCAGACGATCACCGTGGTCGATCGCGCGGTAATCGAGCAGCAGAACCTGCTGGGCCTGCGCGACGTGCTCGGCACCCTGCCGGGCATCACCTTCGGCGCCGGCGAGGGCGGCGGGGGCTACGGCGACAGCATCACCCTGCGCGGCTACACCGCCAGCAGCGACATCACCACCGACGGCGTGCGCGACAGCGCGCAGTACACCCGCAGCGACACCTTCAACCTCGAATCGATCGAGCTGGTGAACGGCGCGAATTCGGCGATGTCCGGCGCGGGATCGGTCGGCGGCAACATCAACCTGGTGAGCAAGTCCGCGCACGCCGGCGACGCCAGCGCGTTCGCGCTCGGCGCCGGCACCGACGGCTACGCCCGCGCCACCGCCGACGCCAACGTCGACTTCGACAACGGCGTCGCCCTGCGGCTCAACGCGATGGCGCACCACAACGACGTGCCCGGCCGCGACGAAGAGCGCTTCCGGCGCTGGGGCTTCGCGCCGTCGCTGGCGATCGGGCTGGGGTCGGACACGCGCCTGACCGTGAACTACCTGCACCAGTCCGACGACAACCTGCCGCAGTACGGCGTGCCCTACGCGCTGAACGGCTACCACGACGGCCCGCTGCCGGGGATCGATCCGCGGACCTACTTCGGCTACCGCAACGTGTCGAAGCAGACGATCGACGTGGACATGCTGACCGCGGTGTTCGAGCGCGACTTCGGCGACGCGGTGACCCTGCGCAGCCTCGGCCGGCTGCAGCGCGTGGACCAGGTGTCGAACGTGACCGCGCTGCAGGGCAACTGGTGCCTGTTCGACGGCACCAATCCCTACACCGGCCAGGCCTGCGCGGGCGGGCAGCCGGCCGGCACCTGGTCGCCGGTCGCCGGGCCGCGCGGCTACGTGCGCGACACCCGCAACACGCTGGCGATCGGCCAGACCGACCTGACCGCGCGGTTCTCGACCGGCGCGGTCCGGCATGCGCTGGTCGGCGGCCTGTCCTTCTCCACCGAATCGTTCGAGCTGGACACCGGCGGCATGTTCTTCAACGCCGACGGCAGCCCGCTGCCGAACACCGGCGCGGGGTATCCGCTGCAGACCTTCCGCAATCCGGCCAACGTGTGGCGCGGCCCGCTCAATTACTTCCGCAGCGGCAGGACCGAGGGCGACCTCGACACCGTTTCGGCCTACCTGTTCGACACCCTGAAGTTCGGCGAGCGCTGGATGCTGAACCTCGGCGCGCGCCACGACCGCAACCGCGGCGCGACGAAGACCTGGATCGTCTCCACCGACAACGCCACCCGCGGCCGGCTGCTGGGCGTGAACCCGATTGCCCGCAACGACGAGAACCTCCTGTCCTACCGCGCCGGGCTGGTGTTCAAGCCGAGCGAGCACGGCGCGGTCTACCTGGCGTGGTCCGACAGCAAGACGCCGTCGAAGGCCTCGGTCAACGGCAGTTGCATCGCGACCAGCACCACCGGCACCGCCAACTGCGATGTCGGCGCCGAGACCGCGATCAACCTCGAACTCGGCGCGAAGTGGGAGATCCCGGACCGCAACCTGACCCTGACCGCAGCGGTGTTCCGCAACGAACGGCGCAACTACCGGGTCGCCGACCCGGGCAACCCGGACAATCCCGCGGGCGAGCAGCAGCTCGACGGCCGCGCCCGCGTCGACGGCGCGGTCTTCGGCGTCGCCGGCACGCTGCTGCCGGGCTGGCAGGTGTTCGCGAACTACACCTGGCTCGACAGCGAAGTGCTGCGCGGGGTCTCCGCGTTCTGCTTCGCCAACCCCGGCGCCGCCTGCGGCAACAGCGCGACTGATCGCGATCCGTTCGCCGGCAATCCGCTGACCAACACGCCGAAGCATTCCGGCAGCCTCTGGACCACGTATACGACCGGCGACTGGACCTTCGGCTACGGCGCGACCTACCAGGGGCGGTTCGTGGTCCAGAACAACACCCTCGACGGCCGCCCGCTGTTCCCGACCGACGCCTACTGGGTGCATCGGGCGATGGTGGGCTACGCCGTCAACGACCGCCTCGATCTCCAGCTCAACCTCAACAACCTGCTCGACGCCGAGTACTACACCCGCATCCGCAACAACATCGCGTTCACCGGCGCCACCGTGACCGGCGGCAACGGCTGGGCGACGCCGGGCGAGGCCCGTTCGGCCGTGCTCACCGCCACCTGGCGCTTCTGAACCCGACCGGAGACGCCGCATGCTGCTCGCCATCCCCGACGTGCTCGACGCCGCGCAGGTCGCCGAGTTCCGCGCGACGCTGGACGGCGCCGACTGGGCCGACGGCCGGATCACCGCCGGCCACCAGTCGGCGATGGCCAAGGACAACGCGCAGTTGCCGGAGGGCGACCCGGCGGCGCGAGCGCTGGGCGCACGCATCGTCGAAGCGCTGTCGCGCAACAGCACGTTCTTCGCCGCGGCGCTGCCGAAGCGGATCTACCCGCCGCTGTTCAACCGCTATGCCGGCGGCCAGTCCTTCGGCTGGCACGTGGACAACGCCGTGCGCTACGACCGCAGCCTCGGCGGCGTCGAGCCCGTGCGCACCGACCTGTCGGCGACCCTGTTCCTGGCCGATCCGGAGGATTACGACGGCGGCGAACTGGAGATCGAGGACGCCTACGGCACGCAGCGGGTGAAGCTGCCGGCCGGGCACATGGTGCTGTATCCGGGCACCAGCCTGCACCGGGTGCTGCCGGTCGCGCGCGGCGCGCGGGTGGCGTCGTTCTTCTGGATCCAGAGCATGGTCCGCGACGACGCGCGGCGGCGGATGCTGTTCGAACTGGACCTGTCGATCCGCCAGCTCACCGCCGAACTGCACGACCACGACGCGCTGGTGCGGCTCACCGGCGTCTACCACAACCTGCTGCGGCAGTGGGCCGAGACCTGAGCGTCAACCGTCCGCCCCCGTCCGCGTTCATTCCACCTTTGGCCTTCCACGACCCGCCCGCCATGTCCGCCATCGCCCCGAATCGTCCCGCCCCCCGCCCGCGCGCAGCGCTGCATCGCTGGATCCGCCGGATCCACCTGTGGATCGGCGCCTGGGGCGCGCTCGCCGCCGTGCTCTACGGCACCACCGGCCTGATCATGAGCCATCGCTTCGGCGACAACGCCTGGCCCCAGGGCGACAGCGCCGAAACCGGGCGCACGACGCTGGCCGTGCCCGCCACGGCGCGGACCAGCGCCGAAGCGCTGTCGCTGTGGCTGCGCGAGGCCCACGGCCTGGACGCGCAGACGATCCGCAAGCCCAAGCCGGGCGGCGAAGGCGGCCCGCGCAGGAGCGAAGGCCGCGGCCCGTCGGGCTGGTCGCTGAGCGGCGGCACCGCCAGCGCGAGCTGGTCGCTCGACTACGCGCCCGGCGCGGACACCGCCGAGCTCAAGCGCACCCGCCACAGCCCGCTGGCCGCGTTCACCCGCCTGCACAAGGCGGTGGCCGGCGGCGACGGCTGGCGCCTGCTCGGCGACAGCTTCGCGATCGGGATGATCCTGCTGGGCCTGTCGGGCCTGCTGCTGTGGGCGCGCGGTCGCACGCCCAAACAGATGCTGGTGAGCGTGTTCGGGGCATCGCTGTTCGCGACCCTGCTGGTGCTGATCCCGAACCTGCTGTGACCGCGGCCGCCGGCGCTCAGTACTGCGCCGGCGTGGCGAACCGGGTGACCTTGGGCCGGTAGTTCATCGGCCCGACCAGATCCACGCCGCACTGCAGGCCGGACAGCCAGCCCAGCAGCGCGCGCTGCGCGGCCCCGCGGAACGGCATGCCGTGCTGGGGCACGATCATCTCCGGGTCGAGTTCGCGGACCATGTCCACCCACAGCCGCAGCACGCGGTTGCTGGCCATGTAGCGGCGGTGGAACGCCTCCATGCACGGCCGGTAGCTGTCGAAATCCTCGACGAAGCCATAGGCCTCGCCGCTCGCCACCAGGCCCGAGCACACGTCGCCGGAGAACAGGATCCGGCTGACCGGATCGAAGAACGACAGGTTGCCCACCGAATGCAGGAAATGCGCCGGCAGCGCGATCAGCTCGGTATCGCCCAGTGGCACGCGGGCGCCCTCGTCGTCCACCAGCAGGTAGCGTTCGCGGCCGGCGTTTTCCATGTAGTGCGGCACCAGGTGCGGCACGAACCGGCCCCAGAGCTTCGAGCACACCACGGTGGCCTGGGTGTACAGCAGCCACTTGTCCACCGAGCCGATGATGTCCGGGTCCTGGTGCGAGCACAGCACCAGGTCGATCTGGTGCGGCCGCACGTCGCGGCCCAGCGCCAGCACCAGCGGGTTGTAGAGCAGCGCGCCGCCCGGGTCGATCAGCGCGGAACGCTCGCCGTGCTTGATCAGGAACTGGTTGGCCTGTACGCCGTCTTCGCCGCGGACGAGGTCGTTGTAGGCGACGCACCGGTGCCCGTCCGCGTCGAAAAGCACGAAACCCATGTGGATCGCCCCTGCACGAATGAAGTGCGCGCAGGGTAGTGACCCGGACCGGGGACCATTTTGATCATGCTCAACATCCGCGGCGCGCCCGGCTCCGGGCCCGGGCGGGCAGCGCGATCCTCGTGCACCGTCGCGAATGCGAAACGCCCGCAGTCACATTTCAGCGCGCGGCCGCAGCCTGGCGATCAGGGCCTCGCCGCCGCCATCGATCGCGAATCGACGGCGTGCGCCGTCGGTCGATAACAGCAGGCTATCGCCCATGTCGATGCGAGCCTCGCCCCCGGCGTCGACGCAGTGGGCGTGGCCGGACAGCAGGTGCAGCAGCCACTGTTCCCCGGGCTCGACGAACAGCACCATCGAGCCCACCAGCGGCCGATGCCAGCAGTCGGCGTCGATCCGGTCGCGGCGCCACATCAGGTTGAGGTCGTGGGTCGGGCCGTCGATCAGCTCGCCGGTGAGCGCGCGCTCGCCGGCGAAGCGCACGCGCCCGTGCGGCGGCGCCACCTCGCGCACCTCGCCGTCCTCGAACCGCAGGCGCACGCCGGCGCCGCGCAGCAGCACCAGTTCGCGCTCGACGCCGGGGAACGCCGAGAACGGCGCGTCGCGTTCGATCTCGGCGATCGACAGGCGCCAGTCCCAGTCCTCGGCGGCTTCGGGCATGCGCAGCACTTCGCGGGTCCAGCCGTGGCCGTTGCGCCATCGCTCGCGGCGGTACTCGTGCGCGGGCAGGGGCCGCAGGCAAGGGGACATCGTGGTCTCTGGCGGGCCGGTCGCGGCGGGGACCGCCGCAGTGTAGCGGAGGTCGTCGCCCGCACGCCCGCCGACCGCGCACGAGGCGCGGCCGGCGGGATCCCGCGCACTGAGGGCTTGCCGTGCAGGGGACCGGCGGATCAGCGGCCCCGCGCCGCGGTGGCCGCGGCCTTCACCGGCGGCTTCGCGGTCGCGGCGGGCGCGCCGCCGACGAGGATCGTCTCGCGGTTCTTCTCGACCGTCTTCAGGCCGATGCCCTGCACCAGGGCGAGCTGTTCGGCGCTGCGGAACGGGCCGTTGGCCTTGCGGTAGGCGACGATCGCCTCGGCCTTGGCCGGGCCGACGTTGACCAGCACGCGATCGAGCGTGGCGGCGTCGGCGACGTTGATGTTGACCCGCTCGGCGGCGAAGGCGCTGCCCATCAGGGCGATCGACAGGGCGGTGGCGGCGATGGCGGCGTTCAGGGTCTTGCTGGCGAACATGGTCTGGTTCCTCGATGAAGGTGGACGGAAAGGTCGAAGTCGGATGCGGGCCGGTGCGGCGGCGCCGCGGGTCCCGCGTCGTCGCTGCCGGAGGCCGGTGGGCCGCGCTGCGTCGACAGGGACAGTCTCCGCACGCGCGGGGGCCGGCCCCATCGCCGGACCGCCCGCCGGCGCACCGGGGAACGCCGCATGCGGGGGTCGGAGAATGCCGACCCTTGCCGACCCTTGCCGACCCTTCAGGGCGCGCGGCGTACAATGTCCGCCTGTTTCCGAACCGGTACCGTTTCCAATGGACGATTCCCGCATCGAGCCGACCGCGCTGCAGACCTTCGTCGGCGGCAAATGGGATGACGACATCGTTCCCCAGCTCGTCGACTACATCCGCATCCCCAACAAATCGCCGATGTTCGACGCCGACTGGGTCGCGCACGGCTACATGGACGATGCGGTCGCGCTCATGGAGCGCTGGGCCCGCGCCCAGTCGGTGCCCGGCATGCAGGTCGAGGTGGTGCGCCTGGAAGGCCGCACGCCGCTGATCTTCATTGACATCCCCGCGAGCGCCGACGCCGGCACCGGCGAGGACTGCGTGCTGCTCTACGGCCACCTCGACAAGCAGCCGGAGATGACCGGCTGGGACGACGGCCTCGGCCCGTGGACCCCGGTGATCAAGGGCGATCGCCTCTACGGCCGCGGCGGCGCCGACGACGGCTACGCGCTGTTCGGCTCGATCGCCGCGATCCAGGCGCTGCAGGCGCAGGGCGTGCCGCACGCGCGCTGCGTGGTGATGATCGAGGCCTGCGAGGAGTCCGGCAGCTACGACCTCCCCGCCTACGTCGACCATCTCGCCGCGCGCATCGGCAAGCCCTCGCTGGTGGTCTGCCTCGACTCCGGCTGCGGCAACTACGACCAGTTGTGGTGCACCACCTCGCTGCGTGGCCTCGCCGGCGGCAACCTCGTCGTGAAGGTGCTGGAGGAAGGCGTGCATTCGGGAGACGCGTCCGGCATCGTGCCGTCGAGCTTCCGCATCCTGCGCCAGTTGCTGGCGCGGATCGAGGACCAGAACAGCGGCCGCATCCTGATCGACGGCATGCAGGTCGAAGTGCCGGCCGACCGCTACGCGCAGGCGCGCAAGTGCGCGCAGGTGCTCGGCAACGCGGTCTACGACAAGTTCCCGTTCCTGCCCGGGATGTCGCCGATGCGCGGCGACCTGACCGAGCTGGTGCTCAACCGCACCTGGCGCCCGGCGCTGTCGATCACCGGCGTGGACGGCATGCCGCCGCTGTCGTCCGCCGGCAACGTGCTGCGTCCGTTCACCGCTGTGAAGCTGAGCCTGCGCCTGCCGCCGACGCTGGACGGCAAGCGCGCCGGCGAACTGCTGCAGGAAGCGCTGCTCAAGGATCCGCCGTACGGCGCCAGGGTCACGCTGGAACTGGAGAAGGCATCCACCGGCTGGAACGCGCCGACGATGACGCCGTGGCTGGACAAGGCGATCGACGCCGCCAGCCGCGAGGCCTTCGGCCAGCCGGCGATGTACATGGGCGAAGGCGGGACGATCCCGTTCATGGGCATGCTCGGCGAGAAGTTCCCGGGCGCGCAGTTCATGATCACCGGCGTGCTCGGCCCGCACTCCAACGCGCACGGCCCCAACGAGTTCCTGCATATCCCGATGGGCAAGCGGGTCACCGCCTGCGTGGCGCGGGTGATCGCCGAACACCGCGACGCCAGCCTGCGCGGCGAGACCGCCGGCGTGGCCGCGGTCGCCGGCGGCGAACACCACGGCGAGCACGGCTGCTGCTGAGGTCGGCTCCTGCCCGGCGCGGCCGCTGCCGCGCCAGGCCCGCCGTCGAGCCCTGCCGCCCCGTCCGGGCCGCCTCCCCCTCCCCCGCGGTTGAGCGCATCCCCGCGGGGTGCGAGGATGCCCGGGCGCCATTCCGGCGCCCGGTTTCCGGAGGCATTCCCATGTTCGACGGCTTTCTCGGCTACATCATCGGCGGCGCGGTCATCGGCCTGCTGGCCCGCCTGATCAAACCCGGCGCGGACCCGCTGGGCTGGATCATGACGATCCTGCTCGGCATCGCCGGCGCGGCCATCGGCGGCTACCTCTATCCCGGACACGGCTGGATGACCTGGGCGGTCGCGATCCTCGCCGCGATCGTCCTGCTGTTCGTCTACGAGGCGCTGCGCAGGAAGCGCTGACGCCCGACGCCGCCGTCGCATGAACGCCCGGCTCCGGCCGGGCGTTCGCGTTTGCGGCCTGCCGACCCCTCGGTGCCGGTAGAGCGGCCTTCAGGCCGCTGAACCGACCGTCCTGAATCGCAGCGGCCCGGCGTTCGACTGCCAAATGGCCGACCACCCTGCCGTCTGCGGACGGGAGACCGCCTGCGTCTCAGGGCAATCCGCCGGTGTCGCCCAGCAGCCGCCCGACCACCCGCTGCGCCAGCGCCTCCGGCGCTTCCTCGAGCGTGCGCAGGTGCAGCTCTGGCGCCTCCGGCGCTTCGTAGGGCGAGGAAATCCCGGTGAAGTTCGGCAGCCTGCCGGCGCGGGCCTTCGCGTACAGGCCCTTCACGTCGCGGCGCTCGGCCTCTTCCAGCGGGGTGTCGACGAAGACCTCGACGAACTCGTCGCCCTCGAACAGTTCGCGCGCCATGCGCCGCTCGGCGCGGAACGGCGAGATGAAGCTGACCAGCACGATCAGGCCGGCGTCGACCATCAGCTTCGCCACTTCGGCCACCCGGCGAATGTTCTCGACCCGGTCCTCGTCGCTGAAGCCGAGGTCCTTGTTGAGGCCGTGGCGGATGTTGTCGCCGTCGAGCACGTAGGTGTGCAGGCCCAGCGCGGTGAGCCGCTTCTCGACGAGGTTGGCGATCGTCGACTTGCCCGAACCCGACAGGCCGGTGAACCACAGGCAGCGCGGCGCCTGGCCGAGGCTGCGCGCGCGCGCGGCCTTGTCCACTTCGAGGTGCTGCCAGTGGATGTTCCCGGCGCGGCGCAGCGCGAAATCGAGCGCGCCGGCGGCGACGGTGGCGTGGGTCTGGCGATCGATCAGGATGAAGCCGCCGAGTTCGCGGTTGTCGGCGTAGCGCTCGAACGCGATCGGCTGGTCCAGGTGCAGGTTGCACCAGCCGACCTCGTTGAGCTCGAGGTGCTTGGCGGCGAGGTGCTCCTGGGTGTTCACGTCGATCCGGTGCTTGATCTCGGTGACGGTGGCGGCGACCGTGCGCGCGCCGATCTTCAGCCAGTACGGCCGCCCCGGCAGCAGCGTGCGGTCGCCCATCCACAGCACGTGCGCGGCGAATTGGTCGGCGACCTGCGGCGGCGCATCGGCGGCGGCGATCACGTCGCCGCGGCTGATGTCGATCTCGTCCTCGAGGGTCAGCGTGACCGCCTGCCCGCGCCCGGCGCGCGGGAGGTCGCCGTCGCCGCCGAGCACCCGCACCACCCGCGAGCGCCGGCCCGAGGGCAGCGCGACCACCGCGTCGCCGGGGGCGACGCTGCCGGCGGCGAGCGTGCCGGCGAAGCCGCGGAAATGCTGGTCCGGCCGGCAGACCCACTGCACCGGCAGGCGCAGCGCGTCGTCGGCCCCGGCCTCGGAGACGTCGACGGTCTCCAGGTGTTCGAGCAGCGACGGCCCGCCGTACCACGGCGTGCGCGGCGACGGCCCGAGCATGTTGTCGCCGTCCAGCGCCGACAGCGGGATGCAGGTCACCTCGGCGATGCCGAGCTTCGCCGCCAGCGCGCGGTACTCCGCGGCGATGCCCGCGAACACGGCCTCGTCGAAATCGACCAGGTCCATCTTGTTCACCGCCAGCACGACGTGGCGGATGCCCAGCAGCGAGACGATGTAGCTGTGGCGGCGGGTCTGGGTCAGCAGGCCCTTGCGCGCGTCGACCAGCACGATGGCGAGCTGCGCGGTGGACGCGCCGGTCGCCATGTTGCGGGTGTACTGCTCGTGGCCCGGGCAGTCGGCGACGATGAACTTGCGCCGCTCGGTGTCGAAGAAGCGGTAGGCGACGTCGATGGTGATGCCCTGCTCGCGCTCGGCCTGCAGGCCGTCGACCAGCAGCGCGAAGTCGATCCGCTCGCCCTGGGTGCCGTGGCGGCGGCTGTCGGCCTCGAGCGAGGCGAGCTGGTCGTCCAGCAGCCGTTTGGTGTCGTGCAGCAGGCGGCCGATCAGCGTGCTCTTGCCGTCGTCGACGCTGCCGCAGGTGATGAAGCGCAGCAGTTGCTTGCGCTCGTGCTGGTGCAGGTAGGCGGCGACCGCCTCGGCGGCGTCCTGCGCGGGCATACCCGGCAAGGAAAGGGTGTCGCTCATCAGAAATAGCCCTCCTGCTTCTTCTTTTCCATCGACGCGGACGGATCGTGGTCGATCACCCGGCCCTGGCGTTCGGAGGTGGTCGCGACCAGCATCTCGGCGATGATCTTCTCCAGCGTGTCGGCGCCGGATTCGATCGCCCCGGTCAGCGGATAGCAGCCCAGCGTGCGGAACCGCACCTTGCGCAGCGCCGGCGTCTCGCCGGCGCGCAGCGGCAGCCGCTCGTCGTCGACCATGATCAGCGCGCCGTCGCGCTCGACCACCGGGCGCTCGGCGGCGAAATACAGACCCGGCACCGGGATCTTCTCGCGGAAGATGTACAGCCACACGTCCAGCTCGGTCCAGTTCGACAACGGGAACACGCGCACCGATTCGCCCTTGTGGATGCGGGTGTTGTAGAGGTTCCACAGCTCGGGACGCTGGCTCTTCGGATCCCAGCGGTGCTGCGCGGTGCGGAACGAGAAGATCCGCTCCTTCGCGCGCGACTTCTCCTCGTCGCGGCGCGCGCCGCCGATCGCGGCGTCGAAGCCGCCGGCGTCCAGCGCCTGCTTCAGCGCCTGGGTCTTCATCACGTCGGTGTGGACGGTCGCGCCGTGGGTGATCGGATTGATGCCCTGCGCCCGGCCTTCGGGGTTGGTGTGCACGGTCAGCGCGATGCCGGTCTCCTGCGCGCGACGATCGCGGAAGGCGATCATCTCGCGGAACTTCCAGCCGGTGTCGACGTGCAGCAGCGGGATCGGCGAGCGCGCCGGGGCGAACGCCTTCTGCAGCAGGTGCAGCAGCACCGAGCTGTCCTTGCCGATCGAATACAGCATGACCGGATTGCGGAACTCGGCCGCGACCTCGCGGAGGATGTGGAGGCTCTCGGCTTCGAGGCGATCGAGATGGTTCAGTGCGGGAGCGGGCATGACGGGGGCAGGCATGGCGGAAGGAGGCATGGCAAGTCAGCGAAAGGACGACGACGGCCGCGCACGCGCGACGGGCAAGGGTAACGCAGCGCGACGATCGGCACGGACGCGCGTCATCGGACGCCTCACCCGGCGAAACTCAGGTGCAGCGTGCGGACGCTGACGACGATCACCAGCAGGCCGACGATCGGCATCAGCACGCGCGGCTTCACGAACCGCACCAGCCAGGCGCCCAGCGGCGCGGCGACCACGCCGCCGAGCGCCAGCCCGAGCACGATCCCGAGGTGGTCCGTGCCGAGCGTCGCCAGGAACACCGCCGACGCGGTCATGGTCACGAAGAATTCGACCGCGCTCACGCTGCCGACGGTCAGATGCAGCGCGTGGCCCCGCGCCAGCAGGTTGCTGGTGACGATCGGGCCCCAGCCGCCGCCGCCGACGGCGTCGAACAGCGCGCCGAAGAACCCGAGCGTGGACACGTGCGCGGAGACCTCGCGCGGGACCAGCTCGCGGAACGACTTGAACAGGATCACCACGCCCATGAGCAGCAGGTAGCCGGCGATCCACGGCTTGAGCACGGCGCCGTCGATCGCGCTGAGCAGATAGGCGCCGACGCCGGCGCCGAGCATGCCCGGCAGCAGCAGGCGGCGGAACAGCTTGCGGTCGATGTTGCCGAAGGCGTGGTGAGACGCCGCCGACACCCCGGTGGTGAAGCATTCGGCGGCGTGCACGGTGGCGCTGCTCACCACCGGCGACACGCCCATGCCCAGCAGCAGGCTGGACGCGGTCACGCCGTAGGCCATGCCCAGCGCGCCGTCGATCAACTGCGCGGCGAAACCGATGGCGATGTGGAGCAGGAGATCCGGCGGCAGGTCCATCGACACCCGGGAACGAAGGGCGCTCCAGTATCCGCGACCGCCCCGGCCGCAGGAAGGCCGCAAAGGCATGAGCGCATAACCACCGCGCCTTTCCGCCGCCGAGGGGGCCGGGCCTAGGCTGGACGCCCGTTCGCTCCCGCGCGGATCGCCGCCCATGTCTCCCGCTTCCTCCGCCATCGCCCTGGCCGACCTGCCGCCCGCCCCGCTGCCGGCGGAGGCCCAGGCCGCGCTGGCTCCGCTCCTCGACGGGCTCGACGCCGGCGGCCTGTGGTGGCTCTCCGGCTACGCCGCGGGGCTGGCGCGCGGCCGCGCCGGCAGCGCCGCGCCCGCGGTGGCGCCCGTCGCCGTCGCCCGCGAGCGCCTGACCGTCGTCTACGGCAGCCAGACCGGCAACGCCCGGCGCGTGGCCGAGGCCCTGGCCGCCCGCTGCGAGGCCGACGGGCTGGCGGTGCGCCTGCTGCGCGCCGACGCCTACCCGGTGCGCGAACTGAAGGACGAGCGCTTCCTGGCCGTGGTCATCAGCACCCAGGGCGACGGCGATCCGCCGGACGACGCCCGCGCGCTGGTCGAATTCATCGACGGCAAGCGCGCCCCGCAACTGCCGCAACTGCGCTTCGCGGTGCTCGGCCTCGGCGACTCCAGCTACCCGCAGTTCTGCGCGATCGGCCAGCGCCTCGACGCCCGGCTCGAAGCCCTCGGCGCCCAGCGCTGGCTGGCCCGCGGCGACGCCGACCTCGACATCGACACCGTCGCCGGCCCGTGGTCCGAGCGCCTGTTCGCCGAGGCGAAGACCGCGCTGGAAGCGAAGTCGCCCGCGACCCCGCGCGCGAGCGTCACCCCGCTGCGCCCGCATGCGCCGGTGGCGGGCACCCGCGAGCGCCCGCACGCGGCCGAGGTGCTGGCGAACGTGCGGATCACCGGCCGCGGCTCGGATCGCGACATCCGCCACCTCGAACTGGCCCTGCCCGAAGGCGGCCTGGGCTACGAGCCCGGCGACGCGCTGGGAGTGTGGATCGAGAACCCGCCGGCGCTGGTGGACGCCATCGTCGATACGCTCGGGCTCGACCCCGAGACCACGATCGTCCGCGGCGACGACGCGCTGCCGCTGCGCGCGTGGCTGTCGCGCAAGCGCGAGATCACCCGACTGAGCCGGCCGTTCGTGGCCGCGCATGCGGCGCTGGCCGGCGACGCGGCGCTGGAAGGCCTGCTGGCGCCGGAGGGCCGCGAGGCGCTGGCCGCGCGGATGGCCCGCGACCAGACCCTCGACCTGCTGCGCGCGCATCCGGCGGCGTGGACCGCCGAGGCGCTGGTGGACGCGCTGCGCCCGCTGCAGCCGCGGCTGTATTCCATCGCCTCCAGCCGCAAGGCCGTCGGCGACGAGGCGCATCTCACCGTCGCCCACGTCGAATACGCCCACGACGGCGACCTGCGCTGGGGCGCGGGTTCGCATTTCCTCGCCGACCGCGAGGACGGCGCGACGGTGTCGGTGTTCGTCGAGCGCAACGAGCGCTTCCGGCTGCCCGCCGACGCGTCGCGCGACGTGATCATGATCGGCCCCGGCACCGGCGTGGCGCCGTTCCGCGGCTTCGTGCAGGAGCGCGAGGCGACCGGCGCGACCGGCCGCCAGTGGCTGCTGTTCGGCAACCCGCACGCGCGCAGCGATTTCCTCTACCAGATCGAATGGCAGGACGCGCTCAGGCGCGGCCACCTGCACCGCCTCGACCTGGCGTTCTCGCGCGACCAGGCGCAGAAGGTCTACGTGCAGCATCGCCTGCGCGAGCACGGCCGCGACCTGTTCGCGTGGCTGGAGGACGGCGCGCACCTGTACGTCTGCGGCGACGCCACGCGCATGGCGAAGGACGTCCACGCGGCGCTGCTGGACGCGATCGCCACCCACGGCGGCAAATCCGCCGAGGACGCCGCCGATTACCTCAACGCGCTGCAGGCGCAGGGCCGCTACGCGCGGGACGTGTACTGATGGGCGCAGGATTGAAATGAGCACGCATTCGGTCGAAGACATCAAGCGCCAGAGCGGCCGCCTCCGCGGCACGCTGGTGGAATCGCTGTCGAACCAGATCACCGGCGCGCTGGCCGAGGACGACCAGACGCTGATCAAGTACCACGGCAGCTACCAGCAGGACGACCGCGACGTGCGCGACGAGCGCCGCCGGCAGAAGCTCGAGCCCGACCATTCCTTCATGATCCGCACCCGCACGCCCGGCGGCGTGGTGTCGCCGGCGCAGTGGCGGAAGCTGGACGCGATCGCGACCACGTTCGCCGAGCGCGGCCTGCGCGTGACCACGCGCCAGGCGTTCCAGTTCCACGGCGTGATCAAGCGCGACCTGAAGCGGACGATGCAGGCGATCAACGCCGCGATGATCGACACCCTCGCCGCCTGCGGCGACGTCAACCGCAACATCGCCGTGGCCGCGAATCCGTACCTGTCGCAGGTGCATGCCGACGTGCAGGCGCAGGCCGAGGCGCTGTCGCGCCACCTGCTGCCGAACAGCCGCGCCTACTACGAGATCTGGCTGGACGAGGAGAAGGTCGCCGGCAGCGGCGAGGAGCAGGAGCCGATCTACGGCGCCACCTACCTGCCGCGCAAGTTCAAGATCGGCTTCGCGGTGCCGCCGGACAACGATATCGACGTGTTCGCGCAGGACCTCGGCTTCATCGCGGTGGTGGCCGATGGCGCGCTGGCCGGCTACGTCGTCACCGCCGGCGGCGGCATGGGCGCGACCCACGGCGATCCGGAGACCTACCCGCGGCTCGCCGACGTGCTCGGCTTCATCGCGCCGACCGACGTGATCCGCGTCGCCGAGGCCGTGGTCACCACCCAGCGCGACTGGGGCAACCGCGCGGTGCGCAAGCGCGCCCGCCTCAAGTACACCATCGACGACCGCGGCCTGGACGCCTTCCGCGCCGAAGTCGAGAAGCGCGCCGGCCTCGCGTTCGCGCCGGCGCCGGCGTTCGCCTTCGACCACAACGCCGACCGCTTCGGCTGGCACCGCGGCGACGACGGCCTGTCGCACCTGACCCTGCGCATCATCGCGGGCCGCATCTGGGACCGGGGCGGCCTGCGCCATCTCAGCGGCCTGCGCGCGATCGCCACCGCGCTCGACGTCGAAGGCGGCCGCGCCGAATTCCGGCTCACCGCGAACCAGAACCTGCTGATCGCGAACCTCGACGACGCGCAGCGCGAAGCGGTCGATGCGCTGGTGCGCGACTACGGCCTCGACACCCACGTCGCCGCCTCGCCGGTGCGCCGCGCCGCGCTGGCCTGCGTCGCGCTGCCGACCTGCGGCCTGGCGATGGCCGAGGCCGAGCGCTACCTGCCGGCGTTCATCGACCGCATCGACGCGCTGCTGGCGACGCACGGTCTGGCCGACGCCGACCTGCACATCCGCCTCAGCGGCTGCCCCAACGGCTGTTCCCGACCGTACCTGGGCGAGATCGCGCTGGTCGGCAAGGCGCCCGGCCGCTACAACCTGATGCTCGGCGCCGGCCACCGCGGCGACCGCCTCAACACGCTGTACCGCGAGAACATCGACGAAGCCGCGATCCTCGACACGCTGGACCCGCTGTTCGCCCGCTACGCCGCCGAGCGCACGGCAGGCGAGCGCTTCGGCGATTTCCTGGTCCGCACGCGCATCGTCGCCGTCGACGACACCGGCCGCAGGACGCTGCCACTGGAGCTGGTCGCATGAACCTCCCCGACCCCGTCACCGCCGCCGAATCGCCGCAGGCGCTGGCCGAACTCAACGCCTGGCTGGCCACGCGCAGCGCGGAGCAGCGCACCGCGTGGGCGCTGGAACACCTCGCCGGCGAACACGCGCTGTCCTCGAGTTTCGGCGCGCAGGCCGCGGTGGCCCTGCACATGACCACCCGGCAGCGCCCGGACATCCCGGTGATCCTGATCGACACCGGCTACCTGTTCCCGGAGACCTACCGCTTCGTCGACGAACTCTCGGAGCGGCTTTCGCTCAACCTCAAGGTCTACCGGCCGCAGGTCGGGATCGCCTGGATGGAGGCCCGCCACGGCAAGCTGTGGGAAGGCGGCGTCGAGGGCCTGACCCGCTACAACCAGTTGCGCAAGGTCGAGCCGATGCAGCGCGCGCTGCGCGAACTCGACGTGCGCACGTGGATCGCCGGGCTGCGTCGCGGCCAGTCCAGCAGCCGCGCCGGCATCGACTTCCTGGAACTGCGCGACGGCCGCTGGAAGGTCCATCCGATCGCCGACTGGACCGACCGCGACGTCTGGAACTACCTGCAGGCGCACGACCTGCCGTACCACCCGCTGTGGCACGAAGGCTACGTGTCGATCGGCGACGTGCACACCACCCGCCGGCTGGAAGACGGGATGAACCCGGAGGACACGCGTTTCTTCGGCCTCAAGCGCGAATGCGGCCTGCACGAGGACTGGGGCGATCTCGCCAGGAGCGCGTGAGCCGCGTCAGGGCGGCGCGTCGGCGATCGCCGAGAGGAGCGCGAGCATGAACACCACCAGCAGGAACGCGATCAGCACCGCGAATCCGACCAGCAGCGGCACCGCCCAGCCGCGGCGCGGGTACGCGCTGCCGAAGCGCTCCTTGACGTGTTCGACCTGCGCCTTGCCGTTGCCGTAGTACCAGACCAGCAGGATGCCGAGGCCGGAGAACCGGAACAGCGTGTCCAGCGCGGGCGATTCGGGCAGCACCATCGCCAGTGCGGCAGAGACGAGCGTGAACACCGCGGTGCCGATCGCCCAGCGCTGGGCGGAAGCGGCGCGCGCGGCGTCGCCCAGCGCGCGCCAGTTCTTCGCCTGCAGGATCGCGCTGAAAGTCGGCGTCAGCAGCAGCCCCCACAGCGCGGTGGCGTTCGGATTCCACAGCGGCGGCGCGCGTTCGCCGGCGCCGGCATCGGCGACCTCGGCCCGGGGCGGCGCGTAGGGATTGCGATCGTCCATGCGTGGCGGCTTCTTCAAGGGTTGGGGCGAGGCCGCGACGAGCGCGGTTCAGGGCGGTCCTGCGGCCGCTGCAGTCTCCGTCGCCGGCCGCGGCGCGCGCAAGGCCCGCACCGCGATCGCCACGCCCAGCAGCACGAACGGCACGCTCAGCCACTGGCCGACGGTGAAGGCCTGTCCGGCCTCGTAGGCCGCCTGCGGGGTCTTCACGAATTCGACCGCGATCCGCGCGGCGAACACCAGCGCGAGCAGTACGCCGGTGAGCAGCCCGTGCGGGGTGCCGCGGCCGAACCGGCGGTAGAGCGCGACGAGGATGCCGAAGATCAGCAGGTAGGCGGCGGCTTCGTACAACTGCGCCGGATGCCGCGGCACCGCGTCGACCGATTCGAACACCACGCCCCAGCCGCCGGAAGTCGGCAGGCCGACGATCTCGGAGTTGAGGAAGTTCGCGACCCGGATGCAGATCGCGACGAACGCGCCGGGGATCGCGACCCGGTCGAGCAGCCACAGGAACGGCGGGCGCGGATCGAGCCGGCGCCAGCCCCACCACACCCCGAGCACCAGCCCGGCCACGCCGCCGTGGCTGGCGAGTCCGCCTTCCCAGATGCGCAGGATCGCCAGCGGATGGGCGAGATAGTACGCAGGCTCGTAGAACAGGCAGTGCGCCAGGCGGGCGCCGACGACGGTGCCCAGCAGCGCGTACATGAACAACCGTTCGGCCTGCGCCGGATCCCGCCCCTCGGCGCGGAAGATGCGCTGGATCATCATCAGCCCGGCGTAGAAGCCGCCGACGAACAGCAGCCCGTACCAGCGCACCGCGAGCGGGCCGAGCTGGAACAGGATCGGGTCGAAGCGCCAGTGCAGGATCATCGCGTGGCCGCTCGTCCGCAGCGGGTCATCGGCCGCGCAGGCACTGCGACAGCGCCTCGCGCGCCTCGCGTCCGTGGTGCCACTGCAGGTCGATCAGCGTCCTGCCGCGGGACACGACCTTGAACGGCTGGGTGTCCTGCATGCTCGCGAGCATCGCCTCGACGCTCGGCACGGTCAGCGACAGCGCGCCGTCGTAGTAGCCGCCGAGGTCGCGCTGCCGGTAGCTGTAGGCCTCGACCGGCCGGCCGCCGTCCGCGCCCTGCGCGAGCGTGATCTTCAGCGGCTTGGGCTTGCGCGGGTTCGGCACCTTCTTGCCCCGGAACGTGAGCATCGCGGCGCCGCCGTTGCGGGGCGTGGCGCGCAGCGCGACCGACTCGCCCATCTTCGAGAACCGCGCCTCGCACAGGGTGCCGCCCTGGGGGTCGGCGAAGCGCCGATACTCCCAGCCGCCGTTGTGCAGCCGATCGTAGGCTTCGCCGCCCTCCTTGATGTACTGGTCGTATTCGGCCTGTTCCTGCGGAGTCATCCGCCGCCAGGCCGGCGCCGCATTCCATTCCTCGCCGCCGCCTTCGCCGGGACCCATCGGGGCGCAGCCTTCCCAGCCGGCGCCGCCGCCGCCGACGGGAAACATGCCGTCCGGGCAGCGCCCCTCGGCGCGCACGGCGCCGACGGCGGCGATCGAGAGCAGCAGGCAGAGCGAGGCCACCGCCTTCGGCGTTGCGTCGGACATCATGTTCGTCTCCATTGCATCGTGGGTCCGTCGTGGGTCCGCCATCGCGACGACGGCGCATCGGCCGGCATGATAGCCGCCGACGCGCGGCCTAGACCCCCGCCGCATGCCGCCACAGCGCGCGGTTCAGCGGCGGGAGGGCGCCGGCGAGCCCCAGCGCGTGGCCGCGCAGCAGGGTCGCGGCGACGTCGTCGCTGGAGAACACGCGGTTGATCAGGCTGAAGGACTGCGCGGACGCGGTGGCGTCGCTGCGGCGCGCGCGCGCCCAGCGCGCGAGGCGATGCGGCGCGG